>Ga0326728_10000070_pt1 | contig 398676 bp, 374 predicted proteins | sample MB3enrmetagenome_FD_207602 | JGI IMG/M metagenome (GOLD analysis project Ga0326728, IMG submission 207602) | Lab enriched peat soil microbial communities from McLean, Ithaca, NY, United States - MB31MN | ecosystem: Environmental > Terrestrial > Soil > Wetlands > Peat | place: USA: New York...
TGTCACCGGCGACCCGGCGTCGTAAATCCAGAACGGCGAGCCAGAACAGGACCCGCCGTCGTAGGCATAGATCCAGTTGTTTACCATCATTACCGACGGGTTCGTCCATGTGAGATTGACGGCCGAGGAGGAGATTGTTGCCGCAGTGAGCCCTGTCGGTACGCCCAGTAAGTCGTAGGTGGTCGCATTGACGCAACTGCTCAGCGGCCCCTCCCCATAGTTCGAGATCGCTGCCACTTCCCAGCTGTAGGTCGTTGACGGCGACAGCCAGCCCCATGAGAGGTTTGTCACCGGCGACCCGGCGTCGTAAATCCAGAACGGCGAGCCAGAACAGGACCCGCCGTCGTAGGCATAGATCCAGTTGTTTACCATCATTACCGACGGGTTCGTCCAGCTCAGGTTGACGCCCGAAGTGCTCACTGCAACCACTGCCAAGCCGGTCGGAGCACCGAGCGGCATGTTCCCGGTCGTGAATTCGACCTGAGCCATGATCTCGCTGCAGTTCATCGGAAAGCAAGTGTATCCATTGAAGTGTTGATTGTAGGCATTCCCAGAGTAATTGCTAGCAAACAGTAACCCGCAGTAAGGCGTGTTTGGCGAGAGGCTTGACATGTTGATGTAATGTTGTGTCGCCCCGGAGGTCCCATACGCCACAGGAAGGAATGCCGGGGAGCACCACGAGCCCGTCGTCGTGTAGAGCTCGACAGTGTAGCCAGTTACGAGCCCAGGGGAAGCCGAGAACGTCACGTTCGCAGCGGTGTCGTAGACCTTCACTGAGGTGTTGTTAGGCGCCCGGGGAAACGACTCGTTTACCCATGTGAACGGAGATGAGACGGGGCCGTTCCATGCCTGCACGGCATAGCAGTAGTTCGTCCCGTCGCTGAGTCCGGTCGCCTCGAAGCTCGTCGCGGCCTCACCGGTCGAGTTGATCGAGAGCAGATAGGTCGGGTTGCCGCACCAAGAGGTTACGAGACCATCCCATGCGTAGACCGTTACGTTCGTCACCGCACTCGAGGGATTCCTCCACGTCAGGTGCGCGGTTTGCGGACCGCTGCGAACCACTGCCAGGTTGGTCGGAGCGGCGGGCACCATTGGTGCCATTGTCACTGCCACCCCTTGATTCGCACCGTTGACGACTACCGTCCCGTTCGCCGGGGACGCTACATATCCAGACGGAGCGGAAACTTCGTACGAAAAGGTGCCGTTGGGCATCGAGAACACGATAGAACTGCCGCTCGAGCTCTCGGTCGTGCCGTTCAGGGTCACCGACCAGCTCGTGCCGCCGGGTAACCCGCTCTCGGTGAAGTTCACCGCGTTGACCGATCGGTATCCCCATGTGTACCATGTCTGGGTACCCAGGGCCCCAATCAACGCGTTTGTGTTGATTGTGGTCGGATTGATCCAACTCGCGTAGGAGTCGAGAAGAATCTGCTGATCCGCGTAGACGTAGAGCACGAGCCCGTTCGCGATGTGCTCGGCCAAGTTGTAGTAGAGGGTTCGCTCCGAACCGATTGGCATGGACGCCGATTGATCGATCGCCCACGTCATGACCGCGTAGGCGGTCCCCTGGCAGTTGTTCGGGACAATTGGCGTTACGTCCGCCCAGTACACTAGGTCCGTGAAGCTGTTCGCTGCATAGGCGGAACATCCGCTGTAGGTCCCACCGAACTCGTCCTTCACGAACGTCTCGTACAACGCCGAACTCCAGGTGTACGAGCCATCGGGCACGTAGAACGGTGCCATGTAATCCGTTGGGTCGGGGTAATCCGGCGCCCATCCGTCAAGGGAGGACGTGCAGGGAGAGGATCCTGCCGTTTCCCCCAGACAGACGGTGTAGACTTGAGAGAACGTGGGGTCCCACCGGCTGATCTGGATCGCACCCCCTGTGATCGAGTTCACGAGCTGGCTCCACGCATCGATTCCCTGGTCCCACGTTGTCGAGCCCTGCTCGGAATTCATCGGGAAGTGGCACGTCGTGTTCTTGCACGCCGCGGCCGCCGGGTCGTAATAAGGGCTCACCGGGGACGTGATCTGGGCCCACCACCAAGCGGCGCTTCCCGGCGTCGAGGGGTTCGTGTTGGGGTTCTGCCAGGTCCCGTTGGATAGGCCGGGCCAGGAGACGTTCGTTGGATAGTAGTTCCCCATCCCCTGAGGAATCGCTCCGCCCACCCCTTGGATGAAGGGGACACCGTCCTGTGTGTTGTACTGGTTGATGAACGAGTTGTACGGGAATGCCTTGGCAAGGAACTCCCTCATCCCCACGTACGAGAAGAAGTTACCGGGGATGTTCGTCGTCAATCCCGTTTCGTTCTTCGTCATCGACGCGTCGAAGTGGTAGTAGAATCCCTCCATGTACAAGGTCAGAGTCGGGACGGTGAGCAGCCCGATCTTCCCCTCGGACTGGAGATTCAACACGGTCGGGACGTCGGGTTGCAGGGTGGTGGCCGCATCGGCCTGATTCGCCGCGTACTGATCGAGACCCTCCGTATCGCTCGACTCATAGGTGACGACAACGTTCGGCTGGTACGCTCCGACTGCGGGCTCGCAACCGCCGCCGACGCCTACGCAGCCGGTCGGCTGCTGGTAGTGCGGGTTCGCGTCTAGGGTGTAGCCGGTGCTCTGACCCACGGAGGCAAGATAGTACGGCCCGGACCCGACCGCGGCGAAGCGCACTCCGGGCTGCACGTTCGGGGTGTTCACGGCCAACTCCTCGAAGGAATCCCATGCCTTCGGCGAGGTTTCGGTCAGGTAGTTCTGGAATCCCGTCTGGCTCGTGCTGGTCGAACCACCCGGCAGGAAGCAGGGACCGTCCCCATCCACGACCGACGTTCCGGCGAAGCCGGGGACTGTGGCGTTATGGGCCGAGAACCATCCGCAAGGTTCGATTCCGGATCCGAGGGCATCCGCGACGAGTTCGTTAAAGAACGGCCAATCCGTTCCCCCACCGTTGGCGTCGAATGTGATGCAACCGTTCTCCGCGAGCGCGACCGTCGGACAGTAGGCGCTGTCATTGATCAACATCGTTCCGAGAACGTTCTGCGGCGTGTTGTTGAAGGGGTTGTGAATCCCGCTATCCCACGCTGCGTTGCCGGACGGAAGCAGCGACTGTGAGATGATCCATCCACTCTGCGAATACTCGGAGGGAAGGTTCGCGAAGCCCTCCGTCCGAGCGATGGAGAACATCACGTCGGATGGGTAGACATGCCAACTGACCCCGGTCGCTGGATCGTAGAAGTGGGCGGCGGGATCGATCGGGAAGGTGAAGTACTGGGGCTGCCCGAGACCGTTGTTCACGACAAGGCTCTGTCCGTAAATGGCTTCGCAGGAGACGGAGGGGGTCGACTGGCTGCCGTCGCTCGGCCCCGGGACGCAGGTCGACACTTCGGGCACGAATCTCGATGTGCTGGAACCGTTGTAGGCAACAAGCGTCTGATAGACGTTGATGATCGGTTCCTCGCTGACCGAATCGTATGCGACCGATGGGTCGAGGGACGTGATACCGGATGTGTTTTCATAAATCTCCAGGGTACCGGGATGAGGGCTCGACGCCCGCACGTCGAACGTTCCCGCCGCAGTGACCGTCCCGTCCGCCGATGTGTGGACCCCCATGCTGTAGGTTTGGTTCGTCGTGACAGATGGCACCGTCATCATGCACGAGAACGAACCGCTGCTGCCGACCGTGCCTCCGCTGTTGCAGGTGTACCACGTTCCTCCGAAGATTGGGATGACCGTGTCGCCAGGAGTGAAGCCGGTTCCCACCAGCGTTACTGAACTCCCTACGATCCCACTCGAGGGACTGAATCCTACGGAAACGGTTCCCCTAAAGGCGATGACCTGCTCGCCCCAGTTCCCACCGCTGAGTAACGACGGGGCTGAAGTGTAGGTACCGATGCTCCCTGCCGGCTCGCTTTCGGCATACGTTCCTCCATGGTACGCGTACGCGGTCGCGATTGGCGTGAAACCCGCGGTGGTCCCCGTCCCTCCAGATTGACAGGTCCATGAAACGACCCCGACCACGGTGTCGTCAGGTTCGGTCGTAGTAACGCTTGCGCTCGCGGAGTACGAATTCCCAGTGGCGAACGTGCCAACGTCGTCGATTGGTGCGCTTGGATCGACGTTTTGAAGGACGAAGAGAATGGCACTTACCGTATTGGCACTAGGGCCGGTCACGTGGACTGTGTCAGCGCCGGAGGAATGATCGAAGGCGTAGAAGATGTACTGAGTGCAATAGGGCGGATCCCCGCACGCAACCCAATCTTGCCCCGGTTCCATAGCCCACGTCGAGTTGGCGGTGTCTGAGATGTTCCCGGTCGTGAGCGCCGCTCCACTCCCAAAAACCGTGATGGCCAGGACGAGCAGATTACCGGAACTGGTGGGTGTTACGACTGGATTGAACCAACCGGCAGCGGAGCACGGGCTGCACGAGGTAATGGTGTTCATGCCGGGAGAAGGGTCGAGCCGAGGGCCAATTCCGCCGGCCGAAGCGGCCGTCGTTGCTGGTGTCTGCGAGCCGCCTGATCGCTGTGGCGACGCAGCACCTGTGCTCATCACGGCCAGCGCGCTGAGCACCATCACCGCGCAGACGGCAATCGCAAAAATCGATACGTCGGCAGACCGGCCTACATATGGCTTCATCGTCGCGAACCAGAAGAATCACTTATGGTGTGCGCGTACATCGTGATTTCGGAAGCCTTCTCCACGAAGTGACGACGTCCACACCATCGAAATCCGTGTAGTTTGCGAGAAACCTCCCGGGCACGAGTCAAACTGCCGGATACAATCGAATTGTGACTCATAGCTCGCGGTCTCAGGTTCAGCACTCTGCGAGCAGCCGAGGGTTCGTCGACAGTCGGAACGGTTGAAATGGAGGGCTTTTCCATTGGAAGCCGTCTCTAAGAGAGGGCGCAACCGTACTTGCACCTACTCGCCCAGGAGGTCCTCACCCGAACAGTGGGTATGACTGAAGTGACACTCATCGGGAGCTCAGTCCGATGAAGGGTGAGTGCAATAGTGGTTACGCGTTTAGAGTAGCGCGCTTTCCGCCGAGGAAGAACCCCCTCCCAAGCTCTTCCCGGGCCGGTTTCACGTCAGGAAGAAGTGGTTTGTCCGAGAGTCTGGGCCGAACACGCGGTCTTGCTTCCCTCGATGTCAGCCCAACTCCCAAAGAGAGACATGACGAGACGCTCGCACGAGGGATTGCCCCGGGACCCGGTGACCGAAGAGCTGGACCAAGGCGAATGCCGTGCTAGTGTTTGTCATGATATAGGAACGAGGCGATTCGGGGTCGGCCCAAGGTCGAAGGACATGACCGCGCGCAAGAAGCGCGTGGACAGAGTCGCTCCGGATGAGGCTTCGACTTCACCCGAGGGCTCCGCATGGTGTTCGCGCATTTTCCGAACGCATTCCACGTCGTTCTTGATCTCGGAAAAGGAAGACCGATGAATCGCAAAGAAGGAGAGGAAACCGTTGAGAGGAGCGGGCATGACCCACACCCTACGGATGCAAAGTGGCGTTCTCGACACTTGGCATCTCATGTGGCCAGCGCTGCTCTATTGGTAATGAGCATACTCGTGCTATCCGGCCTCGCGTCCATTGCCTCGGCAAACCCCGTGGCCTCAAGCACGGGCGACAGGGTTGCTCTATCGCACACCGAGAATCCACCGAACGAGGTTCGAGTCGGCCCTGGGACAACTGCACCGGGTTACTCGCACCTCGCGGTCACCCAGAGGATCTCCGGCCCAGGTCCTCGCGCGATGATAGCCAACACCCCTTCATCGGTCCACTGTAACCTCTGTCCGGGGTCCGTTTTCGCGGGACCTCCACGAGCGGCCTCCGGTGAAACGAAGGCGGTCCGAGCACCGATCAATAGCCCCACGGACTGGGGGACCCGCCCTGCGATTATCGAGCGAACCGGACCCCGCATCGCCGATGGGATGGGTACTTACTATTCGGAGAACTGGGGTGGATACATCTACTGTCCCTCCAACTGTTTGGCGGCCCCCCCGAGCGGCGAGCAGGTCACCTACGTGATTGCGAACTGGACAGTTCCCTGGGTGGCGTCCACCTCGTCATCCACGGAGTTCGCCGCGACTTGGGTCGGCATAGGTGGATTTGGCACGGATGACCTGTTCCAGGCTGGAACCTGGGAATCGATTGCCTCGGGAGGAACCGAGATAGTATCTGCCTGGTGGGAAATGCTCCCCGGATACGCGCAGTTTGTTTCCCTCAGCCCAGACTCCACAATCAGTCCGGGAAACATGATATGGACCGCAGTCGGCCTCGACACTACGTCCGGCGGTCACCAATACTGGTATTTCCAGGTCTACGACGTGACGACCGACTCGTACTGGGATGGGGTTGAGGAATGCGCTTCGGGTTGCAACCCCTCGTCCTTCGAAACCGCAGACTTCATCCAAGAGAGCCCCGCGGAGAACAATGTTATCGTCCAGATTCCCGCCTTTACCTCCTTTCGTTTCTTCAATGACCTGGTCATGGTAGGGTCCGATTTCTATTCCCTCGACTCGCTTCCAGCTAGCGGCGTGCACGCGGTTTATCAAGAGAACCCCACTTACCTCGAGCCGGACGGCATCGTGCCGTCAAACGTCTCCGAAGTGGACAGCAACTCGTACTTCTATGCCCAATACTTGGTCGATACCGTCGATTACAATGGGCCTTCTTACTCAGTCTCTCCCCCAACGGCAGCGGTGGGAGAGACTGTGCACGGGTTCGAGGAGATTTCGAGCCCCGACTCCTTTGGACCCTCCCGTGCCACGAATCTTGCCCTGTGGCTGGAACTTTTCAACTCCAGTTCGCTCCAGTACTGCTTCGTTCCCGCCGATTCCACTGTTTTGACGATCACGTCTGGATATGCATCCTACGAAACTAGCCTGACCATTTGCAGCGGGCTGGCCACCGGTGCGTATTCGTTCCTGTTTTACCTGTGGTACACCCCGCCTTCCGTGGAGGCGGGCAACACCGGTTCGTTGATTTTGGCGACCTCAGGCTGGCAAACCGGCTTTTCTGTGACCCCCTACCCTGAGGTCCCGACCCCCACCGGCTCGCCCGGCTCCGCCGACGTGGGTCAAACGATTACCTTCTCGGCCAGCGCGAGCGGTGGTTCGGGAGGCTTTTCGTACGTCTGGAGTGGACTGCCCGCCGGCTGTGTTTCCGCCAACACGGCGTCGCTCTCTTGCACTCCCACCGCGGCCGGCACTACCTCCGTCACCGTCAGGGCGACGGATTCGGAGGGCGACTCCATCGCCAGCGGCGCGTTGGCCTATACCGTTTACAACGACCCGACAGTAGGTTCGATCTCCGCGGCGCCCGCCAGCGTGGACGTCGGTCAATCAGTGACGATTTCCGTCCAGGCCAGCAGCGGTTCCGGAGGTTACTCCTACGTGTGGAGCGGGCTACCCACTGGATGCTCCGGTTCGGGTGCTTCCATTGTCTGTGCTCCGAGCGGCTCGGGAACGTTCTCAATCAGCGTGGCGGTGACCGACTCGAACGGTTGGACCGTGACCAGCGCTGCGTTCCCGTATGCCGTCGACAACGACACGACCGTGAGCTCGATCTCCGCCTCGCCCGCCAGCGTGGACGTCGGTTACACCGTGACCTTCTCCGTACAGGCCAGCAACGGCTCCGGCGGTTATTCCTACGTCTGGAGCGGGCTCCCCACGGGATGCTCCGGCTCGAATGCCTCTATCGTCTGCGCTCCCAACGGCACGGGAGCGTTCTCGATTACCGTCGCCGTGACCGATTCGAACGGTTGGACCGCGACCAGCTCCGCGTACCCTTTCACCGTCCTCGGCGACCCGACCGTAGGTTCGATCTCCGCCTCGCCCGCCAGCGTGGACGCTGGTCAGGTGGTCACCATATCGGTGCATGCGTTCAATGGGTCGGGGAACTACTCCTACCTCTGGAGCGGACTGCCCACGGGATGCTTCGGTTCGACGGCGTCCATCGCGTGTACTCCACGTGGTGCGGGAACGTTTTCGATCAGTGTGCGAGTGACCGATTCGAACGGTGGTCATGCGACCAGCCCGACGATCTCCTACACCGTTTACAGTGCGCTCGCCGGAACGCTGACGAGTTCTCCCAGCTCGATGGACATCGGTCAGGGAGGGACAACGTTCGATGCGAGCGTCACGGGCGGATACGGAACGTACGTCTATTCCTGGACGGGGCTGCCGACCGGATGCTCCCCGGAGAATACCGCCGAGCTCGCGTGCGACCCCTCGCTCGCCGGGGTGTCCACCGTGATGGTCTCCGTGACGGACTTGAACGGCGGCACCTGGTCGGCCAGGGATACGTTCACGGTCTACACCGACCCCATCATCTTCGGGTTCGGAGCTTCTCCGAACAGCATTCTCGAAAACACGGCCACGCAGATCACCACCGATGTGACGGGAGGAATGGCACCGATATCGTACGACTACCTCGACCTGCCGTCGGGATGCACTTCGGCGAATGTTTCGGTGTTGTCGTGCACCCCCTCGTCGACCGGGACTTTCACCGTCAAGGTGATCATTCACGACGCGAATGGATTCACGACCTCACAGTCCACGACGCTCACTGTGAACGCGGAACTGTTCGGGCTCCCCGCGGTCGATGCGTATGCTCTCATCGGCGGTGGAGCAGCAGCGGTGGCCGTGGCAGCCGCGGCGGCGGTGCTCCTCGTATCGAGACGAAGGAAGCGGCGCGGTCGGCAGGCCATGGTTCCTCCGCCCCCACCGAACCCGCCTCCCGGAGCGTCGTAGAGAAGCACGCGCGCTCCTCGCAGTCGGTCGTCGAGATGCTCGGGCTAGATTAGCGCCAAAGCGGCGACCACTAGAAATACGGCGATGGCGACAACCGCATAAATCAACCATCGGTGACCGGAGATCAAGGGCGTGGTCGGAGCAAAAGAGGTCGATGTCACGATCGGGTCGGGCGCTGCGGAGTCTCCTCGAAACGGTCTGCGGGAATCCTGACAAAAACTGAAATCTGGGGGAGCGTAAGAGCCGCAAAACGTGCCAAACCGGTTTGCGGAAGGAGCCATCATCGAGATTCCGAAGCCTTGTGAGTAGTCAAAGGCTTCGCGGCCGGCTCTCCGGGTCGTGAACCCTCAAACATCAACCTCTCCTCGACGTTCGATGTGGGAATGTGGGTGGGTGTTGCGGGGGAATTGGTCGCGCGCGCCGGTCGTGAAGGTCGCGGATCAGTCACGCACTTCTTGAGACCTGTCCAGGACTTGGGGAGCGTGTGTGAAACCAGACTTGCGCCCACTTCCCGTTCGGGAAGTCCTTAGAAGACCACTCTCGTAGGAACCGGTTGAGTCGCCGCGAAGTCGACCCGACCGTAACGTAAGGGGCCCTTTGATGCTGGCCGTGTTTGGGCGATAACAGACTTCGAGGAGAGCCCCAGCACGCTCCGCTTTGGCGGAGTCTTGTGAATCCCGCGCCAGATCAGAGGAGGCTTGTTCACAATCTCATGGCTCGCACAGCGGCCGATCCCCAAGGTCGATGCGCGGCTACACGACGAGTCGGAGATGGTAGGGCGTCTCTTCGTCCCCGTCCGATAGCACGAGGGATGGGGTCCGGGGAAGAATCCCATGAACGAACACCCGGCCGTCTCGGGCACTAAATCGAATGTGAGCATCCACCATCGGGCGGACGGCCCGAGTGAGAGGCGCTTCCGTATAGCCGATGTAGACGCCATGGAGGGGAGACTGGTGAAGGTACGTGAGAGACAATCCAGGAAGGGTGGTCGGCGTGTAGGCGTTCGGTACGAGTCCGTTGATGGCGTCCATGCCGGCGATCGACAGGACCGCCAAGTTCGGTTTTCCCGGGTCGGAGTTTTCGCTCAGGAACCGCGCCGCCTCCGGGACCCTAGGAGAATAACCCCCTTCGTTCGAGGAAGGAAGCGGTAGGATCGCCGGAGAGAGATCTTACGGCTCAATCCCCGGAAGTGGGCAGAGGAGTCGCACTTGTCGGAGGAAGTCTTCCTTCGATGTCTGGCCCTGATACAGCTTCCAAATCTCGGTCGGCTGCATCCCAGGCGGCGGGATGTGAAGGACTCGACCACCCCCCGCGACCACCTGGTTCAGTAGCGGAGCGACCATCATCGCCACGGCCGAGTTCGGTACCTCGGGGTCGAGTTCGAGAAGGGTCAGCTTGCCGATGGGAAGCCGCCCGAAGAATGAGGCGTAGTCGGACGAGCCCGGCCATATCTGACCCGGCGACGGAGAGGGTTGGCGGTCGATGGGGGGAGTTGCAGGTCGCGGGCGCATCCCCAACGGCGCGATGGATTGGAATCGGCCTCCTTCCAACGAGAACGGATAGGACGAATGGGCAATCCGTGTCCCCCGGAGCTTTTCGATGTGCAGCCAACGCTCCGTCCGGTCCTCACGGATTTCCCGAATTACCGCGACCACGCCATCGGTCAGGTACTCGAGCTGGCCGGCGTCAGCGTGCTCTATGACCATGACCAGAAAGATGGGGGCCTGGGCCATCTGCGCGAGGGCCACCCGTTCGAGCTCTTCTCGAGAGGGGAGAGCATCGTGGGCATTATTGGTGACGTCAACGTGTCGCTCGACGATTGCATCCCACGAGTCCAGGACGATCAGTGTCGGCGCGGAGGGCGAGGCTTGGCTCCAAGCCTCCAGCACTTCGGGGGGCAGGAGCAGGGAGCGCAGACCGTCGGTCGGGGCTTCCGGCTCGACCAATTCTCGGGCCGACTCGAGCGACCGAGAGGCGGTACGGAGGTCGGTCCCGCCCGCGGTCATGTCAACGATAGAGAGCTGACCGGCCTCGGCGAGCCGGCCAAGGCGGGGGATATCGAACTCGAGGCGGGAGCGGGGGACTCTACTCGAAACGTAGATTCGCGGCCCGGAAAACGCTTCGAGAATGGCGAGGGCAAGCAGCGATTTCCCTGTGCCCGGTGCCCCACGGATTATCAGGGACTGGGGCGTCGGGCGATCCAAGAAGGCCGTCAGCTCTGCCGGGAGGTCGATTGCAGCCCCCAAGAACTCGGCTCCGCAGGTTGATTTTACGCTGACGATACTTAAGTCTGGCGCCAGGGGGTTTTGCGACTCCGACTTGCCGACAGTGGCTACGACCTCCCGGGCCCGGCGAGATCCTCGCACCCACCGAATTCTGCCCACCGGCGGTCTCGGGCTGCAATTTCCTTCGACCTTCCCGAACGAGGCGCGTGCTTGATGGTCGGTACCGTGGAACGCACTGGACTACAGTCGAAGCGTAGTGAATAATAGACCGAGGTCGGTTGTACCTTCGACTCGGGGAGGTGCGGTCCGGGCCCGCACCGGACTTAGAGACTTTGAGCAGCAGCATCGACTCCATGTCGGCCGCAATCGTCGTGGCGGCCGATGAGGAGACACGAATCCTTCTGCGAGGCCTTCTTCGGATGCACCGGTTTCGGGTCGACGGAGAGGCCACTGGCTCGACCCAAGCGATTGAGTTGGTGCGGGCGCATCGGCCTTCGCTCTTGGTCGTAGACACTCACCTCGCAGAGGGAAGCGCGAATCCACTCATTGAGCAGGCACGAGGCATGGCCCCGGGGCTGCGCGTAGTCCTGATCGCGCCCGCATCGCAGCCCCCCACCCTCTCCTCCCATCCGATTCAACGACCGGACGTAATCCTTCTGCGGTCGTTCCGCATCCACCAGTTTGCGGAAGCGCTCGTCCCGTCAAGGGTCGGCGGACCGCCCAGCCTTCAATAGGGTCGAGCCGCTATGAACAATCTGCGTGGTCGATGACCTCCGAGGAGGAGCGCGGGGGCCAACCAACGTCCGCGCCATGGCGCGTTCCCTCCGGAATCCCATCCCTCTTCAAAGGGGGTCGGAGCACTCACTTCCCTGAACCGATAGTCCCCGATTGACCGCGATTTCGTCACGTGCTTTGGTCGAGCGGGTTGCACGGGCCCTCAGATTGTTCTGTTCCACGATCGAGTGGGTGCGATTGTACTTGCACAGACTCAGTCGCGCCCTTCCGGAAACGGCTAGGTTGATGGTTCTCACCGTGTGCGAACGGGCAAGAGACGCGCATACCCGCCGGGTCTTCGGAAGCCTCTTACCTGCTTCCGCCGTATCGGAGAGGGGTCCGGTGGGGGGTATGGTAATGGAGCATCCGAACGAGAAACGAATCCGGAACGCGATGGAATCAGCCGGGCGTGGGGATATGGAACCCATGCGTGCGATCTGCGACCCAAAGATGGTTTGGCACATTGCTGGCCGCGGTCCTTTTTCGGGGGACTTGAACGGGTATGACGCGGTCATGGCCTGGGCAGGCCAGCTCTTCGAGCGGAGCGGGGGAACGTGGAAGGAGGACGTCCTCGAGGTGGCTGCGACTGACGATGCCGCCTTCATGCGGACGACGTACCGCGCGACCCGCGCAGGTCGGTCGATCGAGGACTACAGCGTCAACGTGTTTCGCCTCCGCGGAGGTCGAATCGTTGAATGCTGGGTATACTTCGGAAAGCAGTATGAGTTTGACGACTTCTGGTCGTGAGTCTTTCATTCCGCGCCTCTAGCGGTCCGCGCGAGCTGTTGTCAACGGGTCCCTTCTCAGGGGAGGAGGCTCCTCGGGTGACGGAGGACGACCTCTCTTGACGGACGAACCGTCGCGCTCCCGTTCGGCGTTAGGGATTGGTACGGAACCATTCCAGAGTCTTGCGTACTCCGACAGCGTACGGCGTCGACGGGACGACTCCGAACTTCTGACGGTACCTGCTACCGTCGAGAATGAAGCGCTCCTGTTTGAGATACATCATTTCCCGGAACTCGCGGGCCTCTGAGTTGAAGACTCCGGCCAGGGAGACCATCCAGCCAGGGACGGCCCTGGGTTTGGACTTCGATTGGGCGGTCTGGGCTACCAGCCCGAGGAAGTCACGGGGAGTGATCACGCCCGCTCCCGGGAGATGGTAGATCTCCCCGTTCGAGCTCGGGTCCAACCCGGCCCGGACCATGGCCTCACCTCCGTCCGGGATGAACAGGAACTCGCTCGGGATGTCGAGGTCACCGTACCACGGCATCGACCGGCCCTGGAGCGCGTTGCGGAAGATACCGGCGTACAGCCGGTTCACGATGAAGGGGCCGTAGAAGTCCGGCATTCGAACGATTGTGAACGCGAGTCCCTGGGAGCGGTGGAGCTCCTCGAGGCGCCGCTCCATCTGCAATCGCAGCCGACCCTTGCGGGTGTGCGGTTCCGTGGGATGGTCCTCCCGTACGAAATCGGCGCGAGCGTGACCGAAGAGGTAGATGTTTCCCGGAAAGACAACCCGAGCACCCACCGTCTGAGCTGCCGAAATCGTGTTGGCGAGCATCGGGAACGCCTTTGCCGCCCACTCCGGATAGGGGACGTTCACGCAGTGGAAGATCGTGGTGGCGTCCTTGGCCGCGCGGCGGACGTCTTCCCCGACAAGAGCGTCACCCGCTACGACGTCCACCCCCTTCGCTTCGGACCAGGATCTCCGGAACCTTTCCGGATCCCGAACGAGGACACGCACGGGCTCGCCGTGCTCCACTAGCTTCACGACGGTCCAGTGCCCAATCCCCCCCGTGGCTCCCAGTACCAGGTGCATGAAGGCGGTTTCTGGAGCCGGGGGACGCTGATAAGCCCGCGTTGGGGGTCCGGCGCGTGTTCCGAGCGGTTGCGGAAGGGGTCGTTTTCAGAAAGGAACGGAGGGAGCAAAGAGCGGTGGATCAAGGTGCCGTCTTGCCCCGGGGCCTAAGGCGCATCGCGACGGAAGATCAACTCCTCGATTTCGGCGTTGCGGGCGGGAGCGAACCCCGTTTCGTGTCCGACCTCCTTGAACCCGCATTTTTCCAGGACTCGAACCGAGGCGACGTTGTCCTTTGCCACCCGCGCGAACAGGGGTCGGGTCGGAACCAGGCGGAGGAACTCCGTCAGCGCACGTGTGGCCACCCCCTTGCCCCACACGTCTCGGGAGTACCAATAACCGACAGAGGGTTTCCCGAGCAACTCGAAAAGCGCTATGTTCCCAATGACCCGGTGGTCAAGGAGAACGGTCCAGCCGTCCAGTTTCGGATCCCGGAGCATTCGAATCCAACGATCCAGGAACGATTTGCGATCGGTCGGGTCGTTTCCGAACGCAGCCATCCACCTCGCCTCAGGGTCCCGCTGATGCTCGAAGAACGCTGGGAGGTCGGTCTGTCGGATTCTCCGTAGTCGAACGTCGCTGGCAACCTGAGCCTTCTTCTCCTGCCGACTTTCGCGATGGATCGGTGTCATTTCCGTTGTGCATTCCAGCTCGCCGTTGCTTGAAGACCCTTGCGACGGGCGGAGTGGTTCCCGGCTCCGACCCAAACTCGCGATGTCAGAATGGTGGTGGATTCGTTTCCCCGAAGGCGGGGTCGACGGGGGATAGGAAGTGCGGGGTGCGGCAAGTCACCCCAAACCACCAAATCTCACGTGTCCGTAGCGAGAGGAAGACCGGGCATGAGATTCCTGACCTACGACGAGCTAACTCCCTCGATGGAGGCGGACCGAGCTCTCATCCACATTACCTCGTTCCGAGGAGCATATCCCCGGCGATCCATCGAGTTGGAACGTCGTCGAACGAAGAGCTTCGCCGACTACGTCGGCGTGTTCGCGGAGGAACGCGGTCATCTGCTCGGGCAAACGTTCGTGCTTCGCGTCCCGTACACCTTTCCGGAGGGCACAGAGCTCGTGAGCGGCGTGGCCGCGGTCGCGACTCGACCGGACCGAGGGCGCGAAGGGGTCGCGCGTGCCATCCTGAAGGAGGTCCATCGCCGCGAGCGAGAGGCGGGAGTTCGATTCTCCATCCTGTGGACCAACCGTTCGTGGGGAGCTCATGGTCTCTACGAGGAGCTCGGATATCGGGACGTCTACTCGTCGCCATGGTCCGCCCGACTTCCGAGCGACACCGTTCCCCGAAGGCCCAGAGGCATCCGCCCTGCTCGGATCGAGGACTTGGCCGACATCGAGCGGCTCCACGCGCAGCAGGCCGAAGGCCGCCTCGGTTTCCTCCGAAAGCCGAACGGCTACCTGACGGTTTGGGCGGCCGAGGGGGACCTCGACCCGCCGAAGGAGCTCATCGTGCTGCGCGAAGCGAAGCGAGTCCGAGGCTATGCTTTCGTCGAGTCCGACCCGCACCGGACCCTCTGTGGAGAACTGGTGGCGACCTCCCGTGCGTCGCGACACGCCCTGGTTTCCGAGGTCCAACGGAGGGCGAAGCGGACGGCGTACGCGTTCGGAAACACACCTCTCCGAGATGCCCCCGAACTGTTCCGGGGCCACGGGTTCTCGGTCGTTCCGAACGGATGGCATGTTCTGATGGCCAGCGCCCTCAGTCGAGGCTGGAGCCCGCGCGCGGCGACCTCTCAGTTTGCAACGTACGACCGTCGCTTCCTCTGCATGAGGGGAGACACCTTCTAGATCGACCGGGAATCGAGATTGGCACTCGGTGGTCAGCGCCCTTTTCGACCCGTGAGAATCCTGTGGGTGGTGTGAGGCCGGTCGGCCTTCGTGGTGCCGGGCCGGGCCAGATCTTCGGGGTTCCGCCGACGGTTCAGTGAGGCCGCTCTGCCTCTCTCGGAGCGAGACGCGGATCTTTGCGCGGGTCCGGGAACCGTCGTGGAAACGACTCTAGTTCTTGTTCGGGTCCTTGGCGACCCCGACCGATCCGTTCGACCCCGATGCGCCAGCCGCGCCGGTACCCCCAGGCGAACCGTTGACACCCGCGGTGCCGTTCGTGCCATGGCCAACTCCGGAGCCATCCTCGCCCCCGAGCCCGCCCGGCGCTCCCTCGCCTCCCGTACCTCCGAGCCCTCCGGTGCCGCCGCATCCTTCGTCCGAAACGCAGCTATCTACCCCGCCCGCACCGGCCGTCGCGGTGTTCGAGCTGTAGGTGTCTTTCGTGGACCGTGCGAGCGTCTTCGACGTGTAGAGTCCGCCACCCGTGGCATTTCCACCGGTTCCGCCGTTCCCACCCGGACCACCCGCGCCTCCGGTCCCGCCCGGGCCTCCGCTTCCACCAGCCCCTCCCGCTCCCCCGGGTGCGCCAGCGCTTCCGCTTCCGCCTCCGGTGCCTCCTGCTCCGCCCTCTCCTCCGGGTCCGCCGCCTCCTCCGTCGGTTGCCAAGCCGCCGTCTCCTCCGTACGAGCCGGCACCGCCGGTGACTGAGTTCGACGTGAACGTATCCTTCGCAAGAATCAGACTTCCCGAATTGCGAACGCCTCCGCCTTCCGCAATCCCCCCGTTGCCCCCGGGCCCTCCGGCCCCGCCCTGGGCACCGAGCGAACCACCGCCGCCGTTGTTCCCATCGGCTCCGGCCGACCCGGCGGTGCCACCGCTAATCCCGTTGTATCCCCCGGTCGCGCCGGCTCCGCCCGGCCCTCCGGCTCCCCCGGCCGCCCCGGGTCCGCCGCTGCCGCCTCCGCCCCCCGGGCCGCCGGTGCCTCCCATCGCAGAGTTTCCGGAGATCGAATCATTCCCGAGGCTCGCGAGCTTCGCGTTGAGAACGCCGCCACCGTAGGCTGCACCGCCGGTCCCTCCGAGGCCGCCCGGACCGCCGGTCCCGGAAACGCCTCCGTTCCCGGCACCGCCCCCCGGCTGACCGGGAGAGGGGCTTCCCGCGGAACCGGATCCTACTCCGTCTCCGCCCGTGCCTCCGTTTCCGCCGGCTCCACCGAAGGCTCCGTTTCCGCCAACAGCGCCGGTTCCGCCTTCGCCACCGGACCCGCCGCGCCCGCCGGTCGCGCTATTGCTCGACAGCGAGCTCCAGTTCAGATAGAGGACTCCCGCGGGTGCGGCATTGTACACGGCGCCCCCGTCCGCGGCGCCCCCGTCGCCACCTCGGCCTCCGGCTCCGCCGTTGCCACCCGTGCCGGGGGAACCCCCCACGCGTCCGGATGTGGCACTCCCTGCGGATCCCCCGGATTCTGACGTGCCGTGCGGGGGAAGTATACCTGACCCGCCGCTGCCGGCCTGGCCTCCTCCGTCACCCTCTCCGGCCACGCCACCAAGACCAGCGGCGCCGCCAGAACCACCCTGGCCGCCGTAGTTGCCGGCGACCTGGTTGCTGTCGAACATTGAGTTGTTAATCTTCAGGGTACCCTTGTTGTAGATCGCACCACCTTGACCCGCGCCGCCGACACCCCCGATTCCGGCCGCACCGCCGGCCGATCCCTTCCCGGCCTTGGAGCCGATCGTCCCGGAGCCCCCGGAGCCTCCTGCCGAGCCGGGTCCTCCGGTGATCGGGGCGCTTCCCGGGCATCCCGCCCCACCGTCCGCGCTTCCGCCCGAACCGTATCCTCCGGAGCCACCCACGCTTCCGGCTCCTCCCGCTCCTGCGTATCCTCCGGATGCAGAGTTGACCTCGAATGTGGAATTCGCTACGGTGAGAGTTCCGGCATTGTAGACCGCGCCACCCTGACCCGCGCCGCCGGCACTACCGTTGCCGCCTGCGCCTCCCGCGCCTGCGTGACCGCCAGCTCCGTTGGCACCGGCGTTTCCGCCGTTCCCGCCGTTGCCACCACCGGTAGGTGAACCACCTTCGCCTCCGCTGCCGCCCGTGCCCCCGTCCCCGCCCGATCCGCCCGGACCGCCGGACGAACCGCTCCCGCCGCTCCCGCCTTGGGCACTGTTGTCAGTAAATGTATCGTTCACGAGGGTGAGCGTGCCGGCGTTGTAGATGGCCCCCCCTTGGGCCGTACCGCCAGCACCACCGTTTCCTCCGGCTCCGCCGACCGAACCATTTCCTCCGGCACCACCGGCCCCCCCATCACCGCCGGTCCCTCCCCCGGTCCCTGTCGTACCGCTCCCGCCCTGACCACCGAGTCCGCCGAGGCCCCCGCTGCCACCCGCACCGCCCGCTCCTCCGAGGCCTCCCGTCCCGCCGGTGGCTGTGTTCGAGGTGAAATAATCATACGAGAGGACGACGACCCCGCTCTCGATCCAGATGGCTCCGCCCTCGGCGTCGCCGCCCTTCTGCCCGGCGCCGCCAGCGCTGCCACTCTTTCCCGCTTTGCCCGCCGTGCCTTGAGTACCCGGACTTCCGGTGCCACTGCCACCGTTTCCGCCGTTCTTGCCGGCGACTCCGGCCGTCCCGGTCTTCCCGGCGTTTCCGTTCGCGCCGTTCGTTCCCGTGGCCTTTCCGGACTCGAACGTGATCCCGGAAACGTTGAGATGCCCGCCCTCGACGAGGAAGAGTTGGGTTGTAGAGCCTCCGCTCCAAGCCACCCCGAAGCCACCGGAGGTGATGTTTACCGTCAGCGTAGAGGGAATCGTGATGGAAGTGGAGAAGGGGACACTCGCACACGTGATCGCATACTGGACGGTCCCGCCCCCGGCGATCGCCGCCGCGAGGGCCGCCTCGGTGCAACTCGTGATGGTCGTGGCCCCGGTGGCTTCCCGAAGCGCACTGTTCGACCGCGACGACGCAGACCCGACCGTGAGAACCAACGAGAAGGCGATCACGATGAATGCCGCTACGACCGAGAGAACGAGAACGTTCCTAATTCGCTGCCTTCGTGTGCTCATGGCCCGAAACCAATTCGTGACGGCACGGACTCCTACTAGTTAAAGGGCGGAGCCTGGCCTTTTTTTTCGACGACCGGGTCTCCGGTCGCGAGGCTCGGATATGCGATTCTCGAATCGGTCGATCGTCATTTCCACGGAGTGAGTGCAAGCTCCTCATGCGGTGCGCTGATTGTAGTTGCAGCTGAGCACACACCCGCCATCTATGGAGAACGCGGAGTCTGCGGAGAACGCCGGATGGCCAGATTACGAAATGCGTTCAAGCCCCTTGACTCGGTCGAAGTCCGAATCGAATGAAACGATGCGCGAGACCTTGCGTCGGCTCATAATCGTCAGGGATACGCAATCCGCAAGAGACAATTTCCCATCGTATCGCAAATGGGACGCCATTGCCTCATCAAGCAGCCCTGAATCCAGGAACTCGACCAGACACGAGTCGCGGAAGTACTGGTAGAGGATCAGAGCGGCCCTACCGCCCGATCGGGAGCTGACGATCGTTACGCACTCGGCGACCACGAGGTCACTGACAATGATGTCCTTCGGGAGAACGTCGACAAGCTTGGCCGCACGAGAGTGCCACTGGTCCTTCGAATCAACCAAACCGACGAAGAACGAAGAGTCTCCGAAGATCACAGCTGACCCCGCTGAGCACGATGCTTGTCGGAGACGGCATCTCCTCCATTGGAAATGAGTCCCTCGAGCTCGTGGATCGTCTTGACCCGGCGAGGGACCACAACGATCCGCCGTCCCTCAACGGACCAGGACAACCGGTCCCCTTCGGCAATCTTCGTTGCGGAACGAATTGACTTGGGAACGACCGTGAGGAATCCCTTGGAAACGCGCGATTCACTCTGCATGTGATTCAATAATGAAGTTGGCGTACTTAGTGTTTCACTGCACTATGGAATGTGAAAGCACTAAGGAATCCAACTGCGCGGAGCCTCCCGATAGCGATGCAAGATCCGAAAAGATGCCATGACATCTGCCCTCAGCTCGGAGCACCCTCGCTGAAGAGTGGTTGAACCGCCGATTTCGACGGCCAATTCTTGGCTAGAAAGAGTTGTGGGGCCAAGGGCTCAAAGGCGCTGTCACTTCGATCGTCCTGAGACCCTGGTTTTGGCCTCCCTGAGAGCGAACTCAACCTCGTGAGGAACGACGGTCGGCTCGAGCGGGTGCCGCGCCTCGTACGATTTCGCGATTTCGGATGGCGTTTCGCCCGTTTCCGCAAGCTCGACAAGTTCAGCCCGTCTCCGCCGGAGAGACTGGGAGAGTTTCTTGTATGCCGCCCCCGTCGAACTGTTTTCGTCGGGGGTTCGGAGTCCGGCCTCTGGGCTGCGCTTGGGCAGGTCACGAGTTCCTTCGCGCGGGCCGTTCTCGCTCATTGCCTGCCCTCTAGAGGCATTGGAAGTTCATTTGTCCCACCTAACCTCGGGGCTGCTCCGGTCGACCCACGCGCCTCGGCACCCTCGAAGGCATGGGTGCAACTGCCATTGCGTGTCTAGAGTGGCGCGTTGTTCCTCAGCGGGAAGTAGGTTGCTCTCAACACGCAACCAGACATCAAATTGCTCGAGACCAGACTCGCAGGAAGGTGCATGCAACGACCGTTTCAACCGTCGGTCGACCCTCGGTGAGAACGCAGCGCTCTCCAGCCACGAGCGATGGCGCGATGTGGGGTTTCGCCGCTATTAGACCCGTGCGACGGACACCTCGCGCATCGTCCTCCACCGACGTGCGCGGCGGATGGCGAACCGACGCCGGCGCGGCCCCCTGTGCCGGCCTTGGCTGCTCGAGCTGCTTAGCCGGAGGTTCGGACCCCCACGATGGTGATCGAAGCGCTCATTCGGGCTATCCCGATGGTGTGCTCGGAGACGCCGGAAAGAGAGGTCGCGGGAGAATCCGCAGGAACCGGGATGCACTTGGCGGAAGTCGGAGTCGCGGCCGGTACGCTTTCCTCGAACGTGTACTTCACCGAGATGTGCGTGGCACCCGAGATAGTTCCTCCGGACGGGCTAGGACTATAGTACTCGATCACACACCCGTTCGCCGATACAATGACCTCGCCGACGGAGTAGCTGTAGCTGCCCGAGAGTCCCGTGAAAGTGATCGTGGAGCCGGCCGACCCACTCTTTCCGCTGCTACCGACCGACACGGACCAAGTGTCTCCCGAGGGGAGGCCGGACTCCGAGAACGTGGCCGTGTACGTCGCCCCCGGCTTGACCGTGAGAGTCACTCCCGAGCTTCCGATCGCATAGCCGTTCTTGTCGGTCACAGTGACGTAGATGGTGAAGGTGCCGACCTGATTGGGCGTGCAGGAGAAGCTTGCCTGGTTGAGACTGGAGCAGCCCGTGGGTAGATTGTAGTACGTATAGGAGAAGGACCCACCCTGGGGACCGCCCGTGACCGAAGTGGAGAACGTCACCGACGAGGTGCTTACGGTGACGGTACTAGGGCTCACCGAGAGTTGTGGATTGAATCCCACGGTAACCCCGTTGGTACAGGTCGACGAATCTCCGGCGCTGTCGTAGAGCGTAAGGGTCACAGATCCGGACCAGTACGAGCTTGGCGCCGTACCGGACAGCGTGAAAGTGCTCGAGCCGGTGGGGCTTACGGACAACCAGCTCGCGCCCGATACGGAAGCAGCATAGGTTGGTCCGATTCCGTACTGGGCTTGCAGGTTGGTCTTGTACGACGCTCCTTCCTCCAGATAGGCCGGAAGGCCGCAGTTCCCCTGCTGGACGCCGAGCTGCGCCGATAGGTCGTTCAAGGTCGAGATGTCGGAGCTTAGCAGCGACCTGTCGTACCCAAGCATCTGTTTGAACGGATCCAGAACGTTGTAGTACAGATTCTCAGCAACGTATTGACAGGTGCCCTGATTGTTATACAGTACGCAGCTCCCCACGTACGGCCCGGGAGGGAAAACCTGCGCTAGGCCCTGCTCGATGGTGCTCAAGTCCGTTTGAACGTTCGGGATGAAGTTGTACTCCGCGTTCATTCCGGCCACTGCCGAGGAGAGTTTTCCAGAGAGGAGGTCGTTGATCTCGCTCGAAGTGTAACCAATGAGCGTGCCGAGATCGCTGATGAACGTCGAGATGGGGGGATAATTGGATCCTTGACTCACAAAGCCCATGCCGCCGGTGAGCCAGAAGTTCTGAGTGTTCGCGCAGTTGACCGGATTCGAAACGTAGGAGCTGGGGCTGGTCAGGCCATTGATGTTGGACAGGTAGTTGGGGTAGTACTGAGCAAGCCAAGTCAAGAAATTCGACAGCCAGCTGGGAACGATGTCGCCAGCCACGTGGATGACGGCATTGACGAAAGCCTGCAACATATCGGCGCCGATGGTCGAAGTGCTCCCGACCACCTGGTTCCCAAGCAGGACAATCTGCAGGACCCCGATCAGGACCGCTCCCAAGTACTGGGCTGAGAAGGGCTGCCCGAACGTCGAAGCCGAGGGGCAAAGAATCGGCCAGCCGTTGGATCCCTGCGAGAGGGCGTTGATGAACGCGAGCTCCGTGGTATACGCATCCAAGCGGCCCACCGCATTGGCGAGTAGGGCGGTGTCGACGGTCAGCTGGTCCGAGATGGTCGCCGTCCGGCTGCCGGAATTTCCTCCGCTCATCCAATACGAACATCCGGTCGGGTACGAACAGGGCGGAGGGGATGAACTGTAGAAACTCCCCCACGTCTGCACTGAGTACATGTTTTGGTTGCCGTTGATGAAGACTTGACAGTCGCAACTCAACGGTTGTTGGTTGTCCCACAAGAAGATCGTCACAGTCGCGGCGGAGTTCGAGGGAAACGCCAACGGGAAGACCAGACCACCGCAGGGGTTGCAACTTGTGGGAACTGGGTAGGTTTGGTCGTTGGTGAATGTGGTACCCGTAAGAGGATCGGTTGTCACCAGCTTGACCTCAAGCTGGTAGTACACCGTACCCCAGTCCGGGTTATTCTGCAGCTGAATCGAATCGATCGTGAGAGTGGCGACGGACACCCCGAGATCTACTCCGAGCGGATTGGTCGGCGGAGGACTCACGGCATGGACTGGAAGTGCCTCCGACGCTCCGTTGCTCGAGGATGGGTAGGAGCCGACGCCCGGGAAACCGCGAGGCAAGGTTGTCCCGGGCTGTAGTCCCGTTGCCGTCGGCGAACTCATCGAAAGGGCATCTCTTGCTGAACTGGTGGAATCAGCGGAAGAGAGCTTCGGTTGGACCACCGAGTTTGCGCAACTGGCTAGGACGATGACTGCGCAAAACATGCATGCAGCCATCAGCAGCGCGGCGAAGCTCGTCCTAGAGGGAGTCGTCGAAAAGCGGGCCATGGCAGCCGTAACGATTTCCGATATTTAATCGATAGGAAGTGGATCCCTTTTGTGTCTCTTTGGGGCAGGTGAACTCTCACTCTTGAGCCACGTCAGTACAATTGCAACATTTCCGATAATCCGAATCCTGAACCCTCCAGCCATCCATCGTGGCCGCTCGAGTGTCAACTTCTCACGTGAGTTCAAGCCGGCATGCGACTGCAATGGTTCTTGCGTGACTAGAGTGGCATGGCACGAAGGTCCCGCCGAAGTTGTGGCGGAGGCAACTAGCCAGTTGTTGTCCGTACGCGGTGGACAGAGGGTTCCCCCTGCCCCCTGGCCCCTGCGTGACTGAGAGAGGACGTAAGTAGGGGATTCCGCCCTATTCCTAGGTCGACCGACGAATGATACTCCGGGGAGTTGTCGCGGGTGCGATCCTGCTGGTGTTGGGGGCGGCCCTGTTCCTCGTTCCCATATCCGGGCAGGGGATCACGTCGTTCTCGGACCAGAGCTCGAGCCCTTACGTAGCGGGGAGCACCGCCCCCGCGACGTTCTACGAGCCATCGGTCACCCCTGTGGCCATCAGCTTCTCCGTCAGTTGGGCGTATTCCATCCCGGTCAACGTGTCCGTCTATTCCTGTGGGACCGACACTTCGTGCGCGGCGGGAAGCGCGTACGAGATTCCTGCGGACCTGGTGGCGCAGGGAGACTCTGCGGTCGGCACCCTCACGTTCAACGGCGTGGCCGGCAACGGGTACGAGGTGTACGCGAGCAGCATCATCTCCGTGGACATTACGTACAATGGCCCGCTCGTTGGGGGGTTTGTCGGCCTCTTCTTCCTTGTCATCGGCGCCATCGCGCTCGTCGCGGGCGCCGCCGTTCCCGCCGGAGGCCTCCGCCCTCCGACCGCGGTGAAGGACGCGGTTCTTCGCCAACCCGGCGAAATGCTCCGATGGTACTGGAACGGGAATTGGGACGGCGCCCCCGGGGGGCTCCTACTGTCGAACCAGCGGCTGGTATTGCTCGACCGACGGGAGGTTCCGGGAGGCAATCAGTTCTCGACCCGCGAGAGCCTCGCCCTGCGAGAACTCGTCGCCGTCGAGCCCGCGTGGACCAGCGTCGGAATCGGTCAACTCATCCTGAAGGGCCCGGGCGGACCTCCTCGAACCTTCACGATGGAGGGCAAGTTCACTCCCGCGCGAGCCGCCCGAGCCATCCAGCGCGCTTCCTCGATTCAGGTCGCCGGTACGATGAAGGGAGGGATGGCACGCTCGGGAGCAGGACCCGCGGGAGGGAGTGCCGGAGCCTCGGTGGGGTCCCCGGGCGCGGCCCCCCCAGCAGATGGCGCCCAGGTCGTCTACCGGGAAAGGGAGGTCATCCGAGAGGTGGTCAAGATCCCCTGCCGCTATTGTGGGACGCTCAACGACCAGCTGAGCGTGAAGTGTTCCGGGTGCGGCGCCGCGCTGGGCCGTGTCTGAACCACGTTGCCCGGCGTGAACCCGGGATTCACGGCGAGTGAGGGCATATCTGCGGCGTGGGAGCTAACCCCCTTCGAACTCTCTTCTGGAACAGCTCACAAGATGCATACGCTAGGACGGCTTTGCGGGGGCCATGTCCGCTACGCCCCCGCCCCCACAGAATCCCCCATTTCCGCCACCTCCCAGGAAGTCCCGGAGTGGACTCGCTGCCGCCGTAGTCGCCATCGTTGTAGTGATCGTGGTCGTCGTTGGGCTGATCCTGGCCGGGGTCATCCCCCTCAAGCTCGGGAGTTCCAGTACTTCCACCACGGTTGCGACGAGCTCGTACTCGTCGGCCGAGTCTCTCGCGGCCTCCGTGGCCCAATCGGCAGCGGGAGCGCCCTGGCATCCGGTTGCGGTGGAGGGCCTCGACCTCATCAACAGCTATTCGAATAGTACGCCTCAGGCAGGGTGTACCCTCACCGGTGGCTCAGACACCTACTCCGTCGGGGCCTACACGGGAAACTATTCGAACGGGCAGCTAGCGAACTGGCTCTTCGTCTATCTGAACTCCGGGGCAACGAGCGAACTCGGCGTCCAAGTCTCGGGAGGGCACGCCACCGATATGGGAACCCTTACGGCATCGGCGTCGTGCCAGCTGAACTTCGCCTCGTTCAAGACACTCCCCGGCAGCGTTGCGGACAGTACCCAGATCGCGACCTCACTCCTCGCGTCCCCGGTCGTCGATAGCTTCGTCCACTCGTACACGACCGCGAATGCCCAGTACATCTTGGTCAATTCGGGTGCGGCGGAGGGAACGGTCTGGGCGGTGACGTACTCGGGCTGCGCGCTCCCCGGCCTCGGCAGCGGACCGTCTACCGGGGCGACAATCGGTGCCGATCTCAACGCGTCCACGGGCGCGATCCTCGGTACCGTGCAATCGTCCCCCGCGAGCACCGCGTGTTCAGGCAGTTCCAGCACGACACCGATCGCCACCTCCTTCGTCGCGGGAAACCCGGTTTCGTCAACGTGTGCGTCCGGGGGCACCTTCGCGACGACCGGTTGCACCGGTGGGGACTTCACGTACACGTTGACCATTGAAGCCTCCTCGGTCACCTTTGGCAGCGTGCTGTTCAAGGTCGAGAACGCCACGGGCAGTACCTTCGCGAACACAGGAGTGGCGGGCTTCGCGATCCGGCCAGCTGGCGGAAGCGTGGCGGCGTACTCGACCTTCTCGGCGGGTGCGGGCCTCGCGATGTCGACGACCTGGGCGAATTACGAAGGGGCGACCACGAGCGCGACACCCCTCACGAGCGTGGACGCGATCGTGATCGACATGGGACAGACCGCGTCCACCAGTGGAGAGGTGCTCGTGTTCATCGCGACCGGAACCGGATCGTATTCGGGGACCGCTTCACCCGTCGTTCTCACCTCCTCCTCGGAGCCAATCGGAGCCGCGCTCGCCGTCGGGTACCCGATTCTGACCATCTGCCCAAGCGGCGACACCTTTGCGACCAACGGCTGCCTCGCCGGGGATTACAGTTACACGCTCGTGATTGAACAATCGACCGTCGATTTCGGAAACGTGCTCTTTGAGGTCAAGATCCCAGCGGGGACTGGGTATGTTCCCACGGGGCCCGGCGGGTTCTCCGTGATGAACATCTCGGGAGGTATCGTTGCTCAAACCCCCATTTCGAACGGGCATTGGATGTTGATGAATGACACGTTCGCCACGTACGCGGTGGGGATCTCGACCTCCACGCCGCTCACGAACCTCTATACAATCGTCATCGACATGGGCACCTTGAGCCCGGACGGTCAAGGAGACACCTTCGTCGTCATGGGGACCAACGGGTACACCGGAACCACCAGCCCCGTCTCACTCCCGTGATTGGGCGCCTCGTTGGCAGACTAACCCATTCCTCCCGCGCACGGTGACGGCGCTGCCGTCATCGTGCGCCACCGTTCTCTATTCTTCGCAACGCGATCGGTGCAACTGAGGAAGCACCCACCTGCAGAGTCGGTAGGGGAGCACATCAAGACCGGTAGCGCGGACCGAACGAGATGAGAGGTCACGGCGGATCGCCCAATCGATAGGCCTCCCCCGTGTCGTGTTGGACACGAATGAACGTCGGTCGAGGACGGGAGAAGTGAACGAGAGCCGTGATCGACACGGCGAACAGGAGGAACCCGAATGCCATCATGGCATACCACTCGGCCTCGTCGAGGACAATCGTGAACGGATACAGTCGGACGGGGAAGAACGCGTTCCAGTGCCGTACATAGGTGACCCAGAGCTGCCACGTCAAGCTGTACGGTCCAAGGAAGGTTCCGATCAGGGCCCCCGTCGCGGCGGCCGCTCGGGAGAAGTTGAACAGGGCCCAGAATGTGAGCAGGACCCCCAGGAAGAAGAGCGACAGCCACGCGGAAACCTGGACAAACGTCTGCGGGGACAGCGCGTCGGCCGTCGCCATGAAGATGCCGATGACCACCCAAATCAGGCTCACTCGAAGCGCCTTCGTCGCCGCGCTCGGCTCGCGGAGAACGAAGTAGGTTCGAGCCGGGCGAGCGCCGACCATCTGGTGTTCGAATGAGACGCTCTGGGTTTAAAGGTCTGGAAGCACGTGAGATTCCCGCCCACCTCGGGAAGATCGGTCCTCAACTGGGCTCAACGGGGGCAATCGGCCTTGTACCCATTCGGCTCGGCGAAGGAATCGTCGAGCACCTTCTAGACCTCAGTTTATTTGGGCTCCTCAGGTGAACAGGTCCTCGAGAGGGTTCTCCATTTCGCGCGCCTCACGGATCTGGACGCCCTGCGCCATCAGCTCACGAAGGACCGCGGGCACTTCCTCGGGTCCCGAGAGCTCCCGGAGGTAGTACTCCCCCTCATGGTCGTAGGACGCGAGCGCCGGGGAAGGCTGGAGCACCCGAATCCCAAGGACGTAGCGTGAGCCCCGCACGTTCTCGATCCGGTCGAAGCGGGAGATCTGGCCCGACTTGATCACCAGAACGTAGCGGCCAATCTCACGCGCCTCGAAGAGGTTGTGCGAAGAGTACAGCACGATCTTTTCGCGGCTCAGTTTCAGGATGAGCTCCCGGATCTCGCGCGCCACTTTGGGGTCGAGATTGGCGGTCGGCTCGTCGAGGAGATAGATCGACCGCTCTCGAAGGAACACGCGGGCGATCGAGACCCGTTTGCGCTGTCCGGCGCTCAATTGAGAGGGGAACTTCGCGCTCAGGTCGCGGATCTCGAGCTGGTCCATTACGCGGTCCACGTCTCGGGGCTGAGCCCCCTCGATCCGCGCGAAGAACTCGAGGGCCTCGCGCACCGTCAAGCCATCCGGCAACCCGTCCACGTGAGTGAGATAATGCAACCGGTCCCGGGACGACTGGCGATCGATCGGTTCTCCGCCGATCTGCACCTCACCTTCGTAGGGCTGTAGGATCCCTGCCAAGGTTCGAAACAGCGTGGTCTTTCCGGCGCCGTTCGGTCCGAGAACGACGTAGATGGACGGCTCCGTGATCCGAAACGAGATCCGGTGCAGAACCCTCGAACCGAGGTACCCCGCGGTGACCGACCGACAGTCAATCCCCACGCCGTTCCCGGCCGGAACGAGCGAATCGGGCACATTCGGAGCAGACCCAGTGGACATCCTACCCCACCCCCTACGCCGGCGAGAGGAGCCGCTCCCGCCGAAGGAGCCGGCCCATGCTCACGAGCAAGACGATCACGAAGATCGCGACCAGCCCCATCCCGGACCCGAGGATCAGGAGGAGGGTCCTGTCGGAGATAGGGCCGGAAAGTCCGGCCGCAACGATCGCGAAGAGCGTGACCAGGGCCGGGAGGATCCCGATGAAGGGAATGAGTCCGACCGGACTGTTGATTCCCAGTCGAGGAGAGGAGAGCGTCGTCCAGTAGACCCCGACCGTGGATGCGAAGGCGGCGCACGCGAGCGCCATGGGAACCGCATAGATCCCCACGCCGATGGCCAGAGTGCTGGTGACGGTGTGCCCCTCCGCGAAGTACACCCCTAAGCTCACGGAGACACCGATGCCCACGACGATGCTCGCGAGGACCAACGTCGTCAGCAGAACATTCGCGAACAAGCGACGGGGCGAGTACCCGTAGGCAAGCAGATACTCGAGGACTCCCTTCGTCCGGTCGCTTGTGAAGACCAGGAGCCCTCCCATCGACCCGACGACTCCGAAAACCGGGAGGAAGAGGGGAAACGATGTCGCGAAGGAGGTTCCCGAGACATGTGCTAGGAGAACACCGAGCAACACGCTGATGGCGGTCCCGTAAACCAGGAAGAACCGGCCAGTGACCGAGGCCCTACGGATCGTGAGGGAGAGAAGCGAACGAGAAACATTCCCGGTCGCCGGCGCGCTCATCCCCACCTCTCACACTCCTGGTTCCGATAAGCCAATCGTGGATGGGAGTGACCCGGGCCGTCCGATGGGAAGGCCCGCCGAGGGCGGTATCAGTTGACCCGCACTTCGCCGTGAACTACTACGTTCTCGGGCCGCGTGTCGAAGCCGAAACGGGACAGAGATTTCAGAGTGTGGGCGAGCGTTTCTTCACTGGAGCGAGGCAGGACGAGGTCGACGTGCGGGATTCGGATGTGGTTGGGCCAGACGTGGATCTGTTTCATTCTGCTGGAAAATGCTCAGGCGTTGCATATGAGCTAGACCTCCGGAGTGGAAGGAGGGTTACCATACTCCCATGGTCCTACGGACTATCGTAAGGCACACGACAATTCCCGCCCGACGGTTCGGCGTGGTCCGCGACGGAAGAGCATCCCAAGGGACCCAAAACGAACGCCACGGTCGCGGCCCGTTCAAACGGCACTCCCGTAGTCGAGGAGGATCAGACGGCAGTTTCGGCAGAGATACGCTGCCATTTCGCTCGCGGTCCAGAACGAAGTGAGAAGCGCACTCGAAAAGAGACCATCCTCAGGGCCCCTCCATTTGAGAGGTCGGGATGCGGAAACGGTCCCCTCGGCCATCTCTCCGCCGCACTTCGGGCACATGAACGGGGAACTCTCCATCTCTCGACTGAACGAGTGTTGAATGTAAGAAGATGTCCGGCTCGAACGTGCTCCGGGAGTCCCGCAAGAAATGACGGGTTGCGCCCGGAGGAGGACGAATCGGCAACGACCGGGTGCACCTGAGCTTACACCCACGTCTGGGGAACCGGGCTCCGCTGGTCCAGTTTCAACGCAATTGTTTGAACGACCTCCAAGAACTTCTGTGAGAACATCGGACACTCCCACGCATTCTCGTGAAAAGGGCCCGCCGAAATGCCGCTCTGGGCCCTCGGGATGTCGGCGCATCCCCACGGGCAGTCGAACACCATGGGCAAGATCCCCCGTTAGGTAGGTCGGGGGACGAAGACGACGCGCGGCGGACCGGCCTGGAGGTCGCCGGTCACGACGTAGCTCGGGAAGGAGGGGCGAACGCCGCGGATGATGAGCCCAACCTCTTCGCGATGGAGCTCGAACTCGGCGTCCGCCATTCGGCGAACTCCCGCGGCACACCGAAGGCCGGGACCGAGCAGACCAATCCCCAGGTTTCCGATGGCGCGTACTCGCTTGATACCGTAGAAGAACATCTGCATCGCCTTGTCCACTCCCAAGAGCGTTTCGAAGACCTCGAAGGCGGTGATCTCGAGGAACGTCTTCTTTCGACCCCCCTGGACCACCCGTTCGGCTTCCTCCATCTTCGCGATGGCGGCCTTCCTCTCCTTCGGATCGGTCCTTTGGCGGTCGGGGAGCGACTTCTTGCTGTTCAGGTTCACGACGTACGGTGGGCCCTCGTCCTCGCCGATATAGTCAATGATCCGGACCCGGCTGTCAAACCGACGACGCGTCACGTAGCGCGTCATCCGCGCGCGAAAACCGTGGGGAGAGTCGCGGGACGGAAGGACGGCGATGATTCCCCGGGACTGGTAGAGAATGTTGAGATACGTCGGGAACAACAGGAGATCGAGGTCGTCGAGGCCAACCGTCTCGTCCATCCCGAAGAGGGCGAAGCTGCCTCGCCGGAAACCTCCCCCGAGGAGCCGGTCGAAGTCCGCGATGCCGGTAGAGTAGCGACCTTCTGGGTCGACAATCGGCTTCCAGCCGCTGGGTTTGGGGACGGACTTCGCGGGTGCGCGCATGGCCAAAGGATTGTCGAAAGGGGTTCTTAGAATGATGCCCGGAAAATGAAAATTCTCTGACGGTAGAACTGGTCTGTTTTTCGGTACGCACCAATCGGGATCCGGAACTCTGGCCACATTTCTCGGGCCTGCGGATGGGGATACCGGTTCTTGGGTGTTCCCGGAGCCTCGTCGTAATTGCTACGATTCGCCCAGGCTCGAGATGCCTCCGGGTTCGTGCGAAGGGGGCAGGGTCGTCGGGGCTACAGGACGGGCCGGCCCCGCGTCGAGGTCCGGATCAGTCGAGATTCATCCGTTTGAGGAGCTGCCCGAACCGCGGATCCCTGCGGACCGGGGCGAGCGCCGGTTCGTTCCGCACGAGCTGGATCCCGAGGCTGTGCGCGTCGACCGCCTCGTTGAAAAGGGGAAAGCACGCGTCCACGTCGCCCAGGGCGCCGTACCCCATCGCGAGGCGAGCCACGTCCATCCGTGCTCCCGACCGACCCTTCATCGACTCCAGGACCTCGCGGGCCTTGCTCACCTCTCCCATGGCGGTGTAGATCCAGGCATGAAGCATCCCGTGAGGGCCGTGCCCGAGTTCGGCCGCGATATCGGCTTCTCGAATGGCCTCGGGGTAGTTACCACGAGCGTAGAGGTAGTACGCGAGCTGCCAGTGGTACACCTCGCCGGTCCGGTCCAGCTCTTTGAGGCGCTCGATCCTCGCGAAGGCCTCGTCGAATCGTCGGAGCATAATCGAGAGGGTCCCGCCGATCTCCGCGATCAGGGCGGAGTGGGGGTCGGCCTCCTCCGCGAGTCCGATCTCCCGGAGCGCCTCGTCGGTCCGTCCCTTGTCCTCGAGAAGGCCGGCGTAGAGCATGTGCGCCGGGGAATAGCTCGGGCTGAGGGAGATCGCGAGCTGGAGCTCCTTCTCGGCGGCCGGATAGTCGTAGTCATCGACCAGGATGCCTCCGAGGGAGCAGTGGGCTTCGGCGAGGCCCCAGTCGAGCTCGATCGCCCGCCGGACCTCGGACCGGCTCGCCTGGTCCCAGTCGCCCTCCGTGGCCGACTCGTAGCCCACGCCGAGCCAACGGGTAGCGTCGGAGAGCCCGCAGTAGGCCCTCGCGTTCGTGGGGTCGATCGCGATCGCCTTCTCGAACTGCCGCTTCGCCTCCCGGAAGCTCTCTTCAGTCCATTCGGATAGGAAAGCCGACCGCCCCTTGAGGTAGGCCAGGTACGAGTCGGGGTGGACCGTGGGACGTTGCTCGAGGCGGACCTTCTCTGTCGCTCGGATCCGCACTTGGAGGGCGGATGCGACGTTCTTCGCGACCTCGGTCTGTAGGGCGAACACGCCCTCGAGCTTCCGCTCGTAGGTCTCGGCCCACGTGTGCTCTTGGGAGTTCACGTCGATGAGCTGGACCGCGATGCGCAGCTGGTCCCCCTCCTTCCGTACGCTTCCCTCGAGGACCGATGTGACCCGAAGCTCCGCACCGATCTGGGTCACGGACTTCGTCGTCTTCTTGTACTGCCCGACCGACGTCCGAGCGATGACCCGAAGCCCCGCGATCTGAGAGAGGACCGAGGTCAGTTCCTCGGTGAGGCCCTCGGCGAAGTACTCGTCCTGCGGGTTGGGACTGATGCTCGCGAACGGCAGGACAGCGAGCCGAGGAAGGAGGGAACCCGCGGGAGGGACCTCCTCCTTGCTCCAGGGGAAGACCACGCGGTAGATGTCCACCGCGTCCTGGACCCCTTTGAGAGGGATCGGGCCGAGCCTCTCGAGCTTCTCGGGAATCTTGTTGTGCACCTGGTCGTAGACCGGGAACGAGAGACAGACCCCCTCCGGCTCCGCAAGGGGTTCCACCCGGGAGGCGACGTTCACGGCGTCTCCGAGGATGTCGGACCCTTTCCTCTGGACGTCTCCCAGATGGATGCCAATCCGCATCTGGAGGGGTTGGGTCCCTTTCCGAGCGTTGCGTTCGTGGACGTGGCGCTGCAGCTCAATGGCGCACTCCACCGCATCGAGCGCGTCGGGGAACTCGAGCAAGAGGCCGTCCCCCATCGACTTCACCTTACGGCCATGATGCGTCGTCAGGAGGGGGCGGACCAGGCTCTCCTGGTCCTGGAGCAGTCGAAGCGCCCCCGCCTCGTCCTGCTGCGACAGCGCGGTGAATCCCGCGAGGTCGGTGAACATGATGGCGGCGAGACGCCGCGCCATGAGGAATCCGAAATCGTCCTCGGTTAGATTAGACCTTGGGAATCGCCATGGTAGGCGGGAGGAGATCCCATCTCTACGGACCCCCGTCCGAAAGGACGCCACTCACTCCGGAGACGGTTCGTGGGTCACGGCAGGGGAATGGGACCGGTGGTGCCCCCGTACGGTGCGATTCCGTAGCCTACCAAAGAGAGACCCTCCCCCAGAGTGTCCCCGGTCCCCATGTCGAGGAGTATGGAGAACGCATTGGTGAGGGGTGTCGTGGCGGTTACGAAACCGTTGTAGAAGCTCCAAGGAGCGTTCATCGCGAGGCTGCCCCCGGTCGGTACCGAACCCATCTGAACGGCCACCTCGCCCGAGGTGAGGTTGATGATGGAGATCCCTCCTGTACCCGAAGGAATGGTGAAGTTGGCCCCCGTGCTGGTCTCCACGGCGAACAGAACGTTCCCGAAGGGCACGGTGGAGGAGTAGATCGAGATTCGGTAGATGGTGTCCTGCGATTGACAGCCCTCCACGCTGTAGGTATCCCCGATCGGACACCCGGACCACACGGGACCCCCTGCGTCGAACGCGGTCCCGAGCGGTATTGAGTTGGAGACGAAGTAGAACGGCGCCACCGTCAAGCCCCCCGTCGTCACGTTGATGGAACCGGTGCGGTTCAGGGCATGGTAGCCGGCCGCGTTGATGACGGCGTATTGGTAGATCCCGGCGGGCTCCTGGACTTGGAGATCGCTCCCGTTCGAATAGTAGGAAACTCCCGCCACCGCGACGCCCCACATCGACCCGCTCGGTAGCCCGGACTCCTGGAACAACACCGGATAGGTGGATGGGGACGTACCGCTGCTCCCCCCCGAGAAGCCGGCGAGCACCGCCAGCGCTCCGAACACGACCGCGAACGAGATCATGATCACCAGGATCACCGACGTGGCCATGGTCTTGGGCAGCCCCAGAGACGACGACTTCCTCCCGGGATTCATGGAGACACCCGACCGGATCCGGGATGGGTGACACGATATTAAATGGGTCCCGGGCGGGCCCCCGCCACCTCGAGAAGAGGGGGGATCGTCGCACAGGATTAAGCCGCGAGTCTCTTCCGGGCCGAGGGGGCAGTCCTTCATGGCCGACCACCGTCTGTTGGAGAGCCGCAAGCTCCTCGCCTTCGATCGCTCCTGTCGGCGCGGAGGGAAGCGTTCCATCGAACGGAACTGGACGCAACTCACACGGCGAGGCCTTCCTCTCGTGGAACGGATTCCCGGGGATCCCGAGAACCGTTGGATTACCTTCGTCTGGCGACCGCGCGGTCGCGTTACGTCCCCTTCCGTCTACACGCCGATCGCGAACTTCGCGACAAGGGAAACGGCGCTCCAGCCTCTCGGGACCACCGGGGTCTGGTACCGGTCCTTCCGCGTCTCCCGCCGGACCCGAGCCTCCTACGGGTTCTCTCGACTTCCCACCCCCGCCACCGGCGGCGGGGAGAACGCGTGGCTTCGCTACATCTCGAGCGTGAAACCCGACCCTCAAAACTCGAACCGGATCTTTTTCGAGAAGGACCCCGACGACCCCAGGGACTCCGACCTGACGCTCTCCGTCGTCGAGCTTCCCGGCGCCCCCGCCCAGCCGTGGAGCCGAGTTCCTCCGTCGTCCCATTGGACGGAGGAACACCACCGGATGCGGAGTCCGCGCCTTCGAGGTGTCCGGTCGGTTTGGGTGGAGCTCCCGTCGGACTTCCGCCCGAGGAAGATCCAGTACAACCTCCTGGTGGTCTTCGACGGGCTCACCTATCGGACCTCGATCCCCACTCCTCGGATCGTCGAGAACCTGGTCGATGCCGGTCGCATTTCCCCGACGGTGATCGTCCTGGTTGGGAACGCGCCGGGCGCACGCACAGAAGAGCTCGGAGCCAACCCCGCATTCGCCGACTTCCTCGCCCGAGAGCTCCTCCCCTGGCTTCGCCGCCAGTACCGATTCTCCCACGACCCGTCACGGACCGTTCTCGCCGGATCGAGCCTCGGCGGCGTCGCTTCCGCGCACGCCGCCTTGCGCTACCCCCACCTGTTTGGTAACGTGCTGGCCCAGTCCGGAGCGTTCCAGTTCCCTCCGGAGAGGAAGAAAGGGGCACCGGCCTCGCTCATGCAGGCCTATGCCCGATCGCCACGGCGTTCTCTTCGGTTCTACCTCGACGGGGGGACCCACGAGACGGTGTTGGCCGACAACATGCCGGTGTCGCTCCTCGGAAGCGTTCGGCACATGCGGGACGTGCTGGTGGCGAAGGGGTACCCCGTCACCTACGTCGAGTTCGAGGGGGGCCATGATTACGCGTGCTGGAAGGGAACCCTCGCGGACGGGCTCATCCACCTTCTCGGTCGATCGTAGAACCCCGGTTCGTGGGGGCCCTCATCCGTGCGACGGCACTCCCTTTCCCGTGCGGGGGAGGGGCGCCGAACCACTTTCCCAACGACTCCCGGTGGGTCGCTCGGTCCGCTAGGCGAACACGAGGTTGAGGGGGCCCGTGTACGAGGACCCGGGGGCCTCGATGGTGAGGTTCAACGAGATGTTCGTGTCTCCGCCGGGGACATTCAACGGCAGGGTCATTCCGCGGAGAGCGAAGCCGGTCGTGTTCGTCGTCACCGCTTTGATGGTGCACGCGGTGGAGTTGTAGTTCGGCCAGCCGTACAGCTCCAGCGAGTCGTTCGCGTTCTCCGAGGTGTTGTAGCCGTAGAAGAAGACCGGATTCGCCTTCAGACCACAGACGTTGTCGGGCGCCCATGCCGCGATGTAACTGATTTGGACCGCGGGCGCGGCGGCCGGCGGGGTGAGGAGCGCGTAGGCCAAGACGGAGACGACGAGGAGGACCACTACCACGACCACGACGATCACCAGCAATCGACTTCGTCGCCGACGAGGAGGAGAGGGCGGCGGACCCGCGTACGGCGGAGGAGAAGAGGATGCGGAAAAGCCCCCAACGGGGGACGGAACCGAGGCGAGCGGGGCGGACGGGGCCGTCACCGAGGCACCACAGAACGCGCAGAAATTCCCTCCGGCGTCCAGCGGGGCGCCGCAGCCGGGGCATGTTAGCGGTTGCATGGAAGAGGGGTACGCAGGGCCCTACTTCCGTGCTCCCGTGGGCAAAGGGCAGGGGAACCCTCACACGGCCAAGCTCATTGGCCCGTCGGTTTTCGAGGAGGGTTCGAGGGGGGCGGCCGTGGACTCGATACCCAACTTTATGAGGAGCCCTTTCTGGTACAGTGTCAACCCCCGGTGCGGGCATTATGGGATTCCCCAGCCTCTCGTCCAGCATTTCTGAGACACCGCCCGCTCCCTTCTTGGGGGCCGGGGAACGATACCGGTCGCTACCCCCCTCTCCCTTGCCCCCCACGAGCCCGGACACCGAGCCTCCCAAGGCGCAACGGCCCACGGTCCTTGTAACCGTCCCGGTTCGGAACGAAGCACCCCGGCTGGCCGCCTCCATTTGGGAACTCAAGCGGGCGCTGGACGGTGCCGGATTTGCGTACCATCTCGCGGTGGCCGAGGACGGTTCGACGGATGGGACCCACGAGATCCTCCAGTCCCTGGCAAAGGAAATCCCGGAACTGATCGTGCAGAGAAACCGTCACGCCCTGGGGCGCGGCAAGGCACTTCGGATGCTCTGGTCGCAGATTCCGGCCGATGTCTACTGCTTCACGGACGCGGACCTGGCCGCCGGCGCCGAATCGGTCGTCCACGCGATCTCGCGAGTCATCTCGGGCGAGCCGATCGTGGTGGGATCGCGGTACGCGCCGGGGGCGAAGCTCTCCCGACCCCCCTTACGGTCGTTCGTCTCCCGAGCGTACAACAGCTTGATCCGCCAAGCGTTCCGTGAGAAGATCCAAGACCATCAGTGCGGGTTGAAGGCGTTCGCGGCGCGGACCTTGGATCGTATTCTTCCGCTTTCCTGCGAGGACAGTTGGTTCTGGGACACCGAGATCCTAGTCCTGGCGAGTCACTCGGGGATCCCCATCGCGGAGATGCCGGTCGCGTGGACCGAGACCAAGACCCATCGGACCTCCGTGGGCCGGCTTCTATCGGACATCTACCTTCACGGGAAGGGGATCCTCCGATTGCTGGCCCGTCTCGAGAAGTATCGCTCGTCCGGCCCGACCGCTTCCATGTTGGGCTCTCCGAAGAAGGCTCCGAGCCAGACGAGGGGTTGACCCGGGACGAAGCCCGTTGCGCCGTTCCTCCTGCTCAACAGCTACCGCGCGACCGGCATCGGGGACTTCGGCTACGAGCTCTTCTCCCGGTGGGGCCACGACTTGGGCTACCTTGAGACCCGCTCGGACGGAGCCGGGGAGCTCCGCCAGCTCCAGAAGGCCCTCGGCTGGCCCGGGACGCTTGTCGCCAACCTTGGCCTCACCTCGTGGGGGCGATCCGGGGTCCGAAACTTCCTCGGGTACTTCGTCCTCGGGATGAGGGTCCGGCGGCAACGGAAGACCCTCATCCTGATCCACAACCTGATCGAGGCCCTCGACACGGAGACGGTCGGCTACCCGGTCTCCGGGTTCACCCGTTGGGGGGCGCACCGTGCGGTCGCGTTCCTTCGCGGGGCGACTGTGGTCTCCTTCAGCGTCAAGGTGGGCGATCTCCTGAAGACCGCCTACCGGACCCAACCCGCCCTCGTCACCCCGATCCCGTGCCCCCCGGTGCGCGATCCCGGCTCCCCCCGGGACGACCCGCCTCGGGTCATCACGCCGGGATACCTCTCGCCGTACAAGGGACACGAGCAGTTGCCCTCCATTCGACCTCTTGTGGTGGGGGAAGCGAAGTTCACGGTGGTCGGCGGCGTGCACCGTGTCTTGGCGGAGAACGACCCGACGTACCGGAGGAACCTCGACGACCTCCAGAAGCGCCTCATCGACTCCGGTGTGGAGGTCCGGGGATGGGTCTCCGACCCGGAACTGAACGACCTTCTGGGCCGCTCGTCCGTGGCGCTCTTGCCGTACAGCTCCACGCAGGGGGGCAGTGCCATGTTCTCACGGATTGCCTCGGCGGGCCTTCCGGTCGTCGCAACCGACCTCCCGGAGTTCCGCTGGCTCGAGAGCCGGGGAGCCGGCGTCCTCTGCGTTCCCCGCTCCCCCCAGGGGTACGCCGAGGGTGTGTCCCGCCTCCTTTCGGACCGCGCACTCCATCGGCAATTGGTCGAGCGACAGAAGGCCTTCGCGCAGGCCCATTCGTGGGAGGCATTCCTCGGCGCGCTCCGAGCACTCGGGGAACTCGACCGAGTTGGGCGCAACGACGCGAGCCGAAACGGCGCTATACGTTCGATTGGAACGTGACCGTGACTCCGGCGAAGTAGATCGTTGCAACGGAGGTCGGGAAGTACCCCGCGAACTGGATATCCGCGGTCTCCTCCCATAGGTGGAACGGGACCGAGATGTTGACCCAGTCGTCCCGCAGTCCGAACGAATGGAACGTCAGGTTGTCCTCGGCGAAGGAGGAGAGTCCCGTCGACGTCCAGTTGCAAACTTGCAGTCGGAGGATCGGGTCGGTCGGCGAGGTCACGTTGGTCACTCGAAGCTGGAATGTCGCCGAGTAATTCCCGGGGGGAAGGTCGACGTAGGGGCCGTACCAGAACGCAAAGTCGCTTCCGGCAGGATGGACCGCCACCGAGCCCACGTACTCCCCCGAGAACAGCGGGAGGGAACGGGCATTGTAGGCCATCGGTCCCGCGAGGAGCGGAGGACCGGAGAAGCCGCGCTCGAGCCCGAGGATCCCATACCCAAGGGAGAAGACCCCGTACTCCCCGGAGTCGACCGCGGTAATCACGTACGGGCGCAGGAAGGAGTACCAGTACTGGGCACTGTGCTCGTCCGAATCGTCGGCCACGATGACCGAATAATTCAGCGGGTCGATTGGCCCCGGCTTGGTCGGGTATGCCCAATTGAAATCCCCTCGGCCGGACAGCTGGACGATATTGTTTTGGGTCAGCACCGAGGCGTTTTCTGGAACGAGGGCGATGGTCTGCTGAAGGAAGTGGTCCGCCGGGGTGACGTCGAGGATCTGGCTCGGATTCTCGTTCACTCGGGTCAGGTACCCGGGCTGATCGTTAACCGGACTGATCGGCGAGAAGGACAGAAAGAGCCCGGAAGAAATCAACAGACACGCGATGAGAGGGGCCGCCACGCGATATGGATGGAGACGGGCCGTCGGACTCGAAACTCTAGGGCGCGGTTCCGGCCTCCCGACCAAAGCCGGTCGGCTGAGACAGTAGTTCCGGGTGAACACCAATAGCCCCCACAGGGCCACCGTCAGAAACGTGAAGGCGTCCTGAGTGCCGAAGAACTGGAAGACCTTCGCGTTCCCGACCGCCAAATACCCAAACAGCGGGACCGCCGTGATCAGCGTCTCCCAGGACAACATCACCGCTCCCAGGAACGGTAGGAACGTCATGCCGAGGTAGATGAGGCGGGTGGCCACCGTGGAGGAGTAGGGACCGCTCGAACCGACCGTAGTCGTTTCCGTGAGATGATAGCCGGAAACCTCTCCCACCAGGGTCTCGAGAAGGAGCGCCGCGATGCAAAGAGCGAACACGACCACTTCGACCGACGGACCGCGGACCCACCGGGAGAGGGTCGCGACGATCTTCCGGAGCGCGAACGGAGATCCCGCGATCCGAACGAGTTGCCCGATTAAGAACGCCAGAACGACGAGGAGCGTGAGTGGATTCACCAACATCGCCAGGATGGCGAACGCCACGAACACTACCCTCGCTCGGCGTTCGTAGGCGAGGACCATTGCGAAGAAGGCGAGCGGAAAGAACGCCTGGACGTGGAAGTCGTTCAGCACTCCCGACTCGACCTGGTAGTTCAGCAGGTACAGCGCCGAGAACCCGAACGCCGTCCAAGGGCCGGTCCCGTATTGACGGGCGAGAAGGTAGACGGGGATCGCGGCCAATGGCACGACAATGGACTGCGCCACGAGGAGGGTCTGCGGGCCCGGGAACAGAGCGTAGGCGGGAACCACGACCCAAAGCGTGGCCTCCTGCCACGGATATGTCGCGTGGAAGTTCTTCTGAGAGGATGTGGCCCATGTGAGGGGGCCACCGTGCGTGGTGACCCAGTAGACCTGATTGAACCACCCGAGGTCGTCGATGCTGGCGTTGAACGAGGCCAACCGCTCGAACGCGAAGTAGGTGAACACGGCCGCGAACGCGGCGATGAGAACGAACAACGGGGGCCAGGGCGAGAGCAGGAGCTTCCGGAAACGGGAGGGGCCTCCCCCGGGAGCGGTTTCGTCCGCGACGACCTCGGAGGGCACCTCGCTCATGTCACAGTCCGAGGATGCGAACGAGTTCCCGCGCGGACGCTTCGATCGAGAATCTCTGCGCGGAGGCCACGCACGCGGACCTCATCGTCTCCGGGACCACCTCGGTAAGGTGCTGCGCCGCGAGGGCCACGAGCTCGGATTGGTCCCGCGCGAGCCAGCCGTTCCCGCCGTCTTGAAGGATCTCGTGCGCCCCTCCCTGGTCGTACGCGAGGACGGGCGTCCCGCAGGCCAAGGACTCCACGATCGGGTAGCCGTAGAACTCTCGGAACGAGGCCGAAACGGTGAGCCCGGCCTGACGGTACTCCTCCACGAGCCGCGCGTCATCGACTCGTCCCAGGTTCTCGGCTCCGGGCACGGCCGCGCGGCCCACGACATGCAGCCGGGTTCGGGACGCGAGCGCACAGGCCGTCCGGAACGCCGGTTCGGCCGTGCTCTTGAGAAGCGTGAGCGCGTAGAGGGGAGTGGCCCGTGCGTTGGTCCCCGGGGCGAAGTGGGCCACATCGACCGGTGGGTAGACCACGCCGTCGACCGCGCAATCGTAGAGGAAGGAGATGACCGCCTTCGTGAACTCGCTGTTCGCGGTGACCGCGTCGAACTCTCGGGCAAGTTCCGAGTGCCGTTGAACGGAGGGAACGAATCCGCGAGAGAGCCACCAGCCGGCGAGACCGTGGCGCTGCCGGAACCCAGGGTCCAGAAGCAGCAACGACAGGTCCCCGTTGCTCTGGTAGACCTTGCGCCCGGGCAACTCCTCCCGGACCATGGGAAGGGCGGCGTCCTGGGCGACGATGTAGACCTCGCACGGGGGTGCCGACCGAATGAGACGCCCAAGACGGGAAGCAAGACGGGGATCGTAGGTCATCATCCCCCAGCGGTCGCGGCGGCTCAACGCGGCCTGGACCGTCCGAAGCTCGAGCGACAGCCGAGCGTACTCCGAACGCACGTCCGCGCTGGCATAGAGGGAGTACGCCACCGGGTCGAACCCAAGGGACTTCAGTCCGCGGGCGAGATTCATCAACTCGCGGGCTTCCCCTCCGTCCCGGTCGAGGTCGTACCCCACGAAAGCGACCCGCTTTCCCGAGGAGGGGTCCGGCGGCGTGGACCGTTCGACCATGCTCAGATCACGTCCGATAGAACCCTTCGGGAGAGGAGGGGGTGGCGGACGACCAGCAATCCCAACAGAAAGGGATAGGCGGCGCCCCAAAGCCAGTCCGCCTCCCCCGTACGGAGGAAGTTCCGAAGAGCGCCCACCGGCGTGGAAAGTCGGTCTCTCACGGTGACGGTCATGAGCGCTTGATGGCTCTCGGAGGGGATGGGGTACTCTACGAAGAACTCCTTGAGCTCTTGGTCGGTGAGCTTTCCGAAGAAGGTCACGCGCCGGTTCATCTTCCGGAGGAACTCGACGGGAGAGTTTGCCTCGTTGTGGTAGAAGTGGGCGGTGGGAACGATGGCCGCTCGGGCGAGACCGGCCCGCCGGAGACGCAGGAGCATCCGCACGTCCGAGTCGTAGCCGCCCACGGCCTCCATCGCGGAGCGTCGGATGAGGACCGAGTTCGGAAGGCCGTAGTCGAAGTTGGGCACGACCCAGTATCCGTTGGACCGATCTCCCTTTCGCTTGGCCCTCTCGACATGCTCGATCTCGTTCTTCGCAAGCCACCGCCCGATCGACCGGGCCTTTGCGTCAATCGCGGTCTCGGGAACCGCCAACATAAGGGAGGGATCCCGACGCATCGGCTCCAAGAGGTCGTGAAGGACCGTGGTCTCGAGAAGAAAGTTGTCGGAGTCGACGTACCAGACGAACGGCGCATCGCCCCGCACCTCTCCGAAATGGCGGGCCCCGTTCTTCCCCGTCCCGTACTGCCCGGGGTTGACGAGCACCTGGGCGCCATGCGCCGACGCGACCTCCCGAGTTCCGTCGGTCGATCCCGCGTCAACCACGATGACCCGCAGCCCATCTCTCCCGAGCTGGGCGTCCAACCGCGAAAGACACGTCTCGAGGTTCCGGGCACAGTTGAAGGTCGGGATCACGACGTCCACCGCCGGGGAGACCGCCTCGGACCGCCCGTGCGCGATGACTGCTTCTGCCATGGGCCGATCGGATTCCGATTCTCTCGAGTACTACGCTATGCGACGACCCGTTTCAGGTCCGCTTCGACCATGATGCGAACAAGGTCCTTGAACCGTGTTCGCGCCTCCCAGCCCAGCACACGCTTCGCTTTGGAGGCGTCGCCGCGGAGATTGTGGACGTCCGAAGGGCGCTCTAGGCGGGGGTCGGTGGTCACGTGGGACTGCCAGTCGGAAATCCCGGCGACCCGGAACGCCTCCTCCGCGAACTCTCGGACGGTGTGGGATTCCCCGGTCGCCCCCACGAACTCCTCCGGGTGGGGATGCTGAAGGACCTTCCACATGAGTTCGACATAGTCCGGGGCGTACCCCCAGTCCCGCTTCGCGTCCATGTTCCCGAGGGAGAACGACTTCGTCTTGCCCGCCGCGATCCGTGCGACCCCGTCGGTGATGCGTCGGGTGACGAACTCGAGACCGCGTCGCGGGGACTCGTGGTTGAAGAGGATCCCGTTGCTCACGAACAGCGAGTACGCTTCCCGGTAGTTGATGCACGCCCAATATGCGTAGACTTTGGCGACGCCGTAGGGACTCCGCGGGTGGAACGGGGTGGTCTCGTCCTGGGGCTCCCGGTCCACTTGGCCGAACATCTCGCTCGAAGCGGCCTGGTAGACCCTGGCGTGCGGGGCGTGCGACCGGACGGACTCGAGCAAGCGGAGCGCTCCGAGGGCGGTGACCTCTCCGGTCAGGACGGGCTGGCCGAACGAAGTGGCCACGAACGACTGCGCCGCCAGGTTGTAGATCTCGTCCGGCTGAGCGTGCCGGACCACCTGGTTGAGGGACGACTGGTCCATAAGGTCGCCGTCGAGAATCTCGATCCGGTCCCGCACGCCTTCGAGGTGGGCCATGTTCGGACTGCTCAGACGTCGGACCATCCCGAAGACGCGGTACCCCTTCTCCAGGAGGAACTCGGAAAGGTAGGAGCCGTCCTGTCCTGTGACCCCAGTGATCAGCGCGCTTCGGGTCGTCACGAGGAGAACCGGTAGCGGCGTCCCATATTAGCCGTTTCATGAGCGGGGCGGGACGACATCGAGGGTCGACCAGCACGGTTCCGCACGAACCGCTCTCCCCCGGGGCCCCCTCGTGGAGGGGCCGCCCGACCAAAATGACCAAAAGGAGAAGGTCGATCGCCGGCAGGACGGCGGCCGGGCCCGCGCGCGGCCGACGGTCGTGGGGACCTCCTTCCGGACCTTATTCGAAGCCCATGGACGATAGAGCGCCCCTGACGGGCATAGGAGACCGACGCGGTGGGTCGGTTGACCCGCGCCTGAGCGTCATCATTGCGGGGTACAATCGCCGAGAATACCTCGAGAAGGCGCTCGATTCCATCGGGGCGAGCTCGGTCCGCCCTCGGGAGGTAATCTACGTCGACGGGGGTTCCACGGACGGAACACTCGAGATGCTCCGCTCTCGGCCCCAGGTCACCGTGGTCGAGGGGAATCTCGAGGGAGTGGCGCGCAACCGGAACCTCGGAGCGCGGGTGGCCGAGGGGGAATGTCTGGTGTTCCTGGACGATGATGCAACGGTCCTCCCCTTTACGCTGGCGGAAACGGCGAGGTTGTTCGAGCATGAAGAGGTCGGCGCCGTGGGCGCCCCTCTTCGGGGCACCTCCGCGGGCGAGAACCAGTTCCCGGGGAACCGTTTCCTCCACCCGTGGTTCGTGCCGGTCCCGGGTCCCGCCGGTCCTGGCGTTTCCTCCGCGCCCCGCACGGTCCAAGGCCGGGGAGCGTACCTGGCAGTCCGACGTTCCCTGTTCCAAGAGCTGAACGGGTTCGACCGCTGCCTTTACCCGTACGGCGGAGAGGATTTCGACCTCTGTTGGAAGGTCTGGATGAGCGGCTCTGAGGTCGCACTGATCGAGGGCGCCGTCCTGCACCGAGGCTTCGGCGACAACCCGAAGCTCGTCCCGGCGGAGCGAATTGCCCGCAACCTGTCCGACAATGTGGCGAACTACCTCATGATCTACCTCAAGAACTCCTCTCGGACGACGTTGGTCCAGTTCCCGCTGATCGCGGGATGGATCCTTTCGTTCCCGGTTCGATGCGGAGCGTCGCGAGCGAGCGTACTCGGAGTGCGAAAGGCGTTTCGTCGGATCGAGGAGTCCGGTGGGCTCACCAAGTTGCGAAGGGAAAGCCAGAGAGTTCGGGCGCGGACTGACCTCGGCATCACGCGCCTGTTCCGAGGGGCCGGGCAGGGTCGGTCCGGGGCTCTCGGGGGAAGGCGTTGAATGAAGAGGCAATCCCCGAGACGCCCCGCACTTCGACCGAGGGGGGTCCCTATCCGCCACAATCCTTGCCCGGGTCGGACGCGCTTGATGGAGGGGGGATGAACGAACCGACGGAACTGGTCGGACGCGGAGGGGTATTCTCCCGCGCTCGAGACTGGCTGTTCCGTGGCCGCGTTTCGAACTATCTCCTCCTGATCATCGGACTGAGCCTCGGGTACACCATCGCACTATCGTACCTGAGCCTGGCCCGGTACTACACGTTCTACGCCACCTTCGACGACCTGGGTCTCGAGAACCAGATCCTCTGGATCCTGTCCCACGGATGGGTCGGTCTTTACAATCAATCGCAGCTCGGGCAGATCTACGCTCTCCCCATCCAGCAGCCGATCACCTTCGCGCTGGTCCCCCTCTACGCGATCGACCCGGGCCCGGAGTTCCTTCTGTTCCTCCAGAGCGCGGCGCTCGGCTTCGCCGCGGTCCCTCTCTACGGGTTCGCGCACCGCCGTCTCGGTTCGGAGCGCCAGGCCGCCGTGGTCGCCGGCGTCTACCTGACCTTCTTCTCGGTCGCTTCGGCCAACCTCTACGACTTCCACGTGGAGCCCCTTTTTCCGTTGTTCTTCTTCGCGGCGTGCTACTTTTCCGCGCGGAAATGGAAGGCCCCAATGTACCTGTTCGTCGCGCTCATTGCGGCGATCGACCCCCTCACGCTCGCGGTCGCGGTCCTCTTCCTCGTGTACATCTCGTTCCCCGAGGAGGGTTCGTTGCTCTCCTGGAGGGCCTTCAAGGAGACGGTGTGTCGCATCGTTCGCCCAGGGGACCGGGCGGTGGCCATCGTCGCGTGCCTCGCCTTCGCGGGCACCCTCGAAGCCCTCAACGTGTTCCACGCGGCGTATCTCGGGGTTTCTCACACATCAGGAATGTCGCCCCTCGGCATTCTGACGTGGAACCCAGGAGACAAGCTGCGCCTCTTCCTCTACCTTCTCGGAGGTGTGGCCTTCCTCCCCCTCCTTCGGGTCCGTTCCCTCCTCCTCCTCGTACCGTACTTCGCCTGGGTCGTGTATTCGGCGAATCCGCCGAACCTTGCGGTCTTTGGGCTTGCCTACCCGATCCTGGGGACCGCGCCGGTCCTCGTCGCGACGGTCGACGGCCTTGCCTGGCTGTCGGCCGCTCCGCATCCCCTCGCGGCAGAGGATGCACGTCCGAAGCCCTCCGTCCGGTCCCTCCCATCGCGGGGTCGCCGTGCCTGGCGTCGTCGGTTCACGCATCGCCAAGTGGGAGTGGGGGTTCTCTTCCTGGTAGGAGCGAGCTTCGCGCTCGTGTACTTCCCGTTGAGTCCGCTCAACCCCTACGTGCCGGGCGGCGTCGGCCAAGGGAACCACCAAGTGGCGCAGATCACGACGATGACTCCGGCGGCGAGGTTCCTCTACCAAGTCATTGACCTCATCCCGGCCGACGGTTCGGTCCTCGCCCAGAACAACATCCCGCAGGTCTCGAGCCGCGTTTACGTCCAGTCCGGGAATAGTCCCAATCCGGCGTCCCCGTACGACTACATCCTGCTCGACACGAACCTCAACTTCATCACCTGGGCGACCCAGCTCGAGCCGTACGTCCATGCCGGGGTCGAAAACCGAACGTTCGGAACGCTCGCCGAGGGGCAGGGGGCGCTCCTGATGGAGCGCGGGTACACCGAGGTCCCGGTGCTCTACGAACCGGCCCTGGCCGATTACGCGGCCAACAATCTCAGTCGGTGTCCGGGATCGACGGTCGTCGGCTCCGCGATTCAATCCTCCCAGAGCGGTCCGTGCATGTGGTATGGTCCGTACGCCAACCTACTGCCGGGGAACTACTCGGTGACCTTCCTCCTCGCGTCGAGCCTTGCGCAGGTCAACCATTTGCGCCTCATCACGCTGGACGTCTCCTCGAACTCGGGCACAGTGGTCTACTGCAATCTGAACCTCACGTCGGAGAACTTCTCCTCGCCCGGGCGACCGGTCGCGTTCTCTCTCCACGTGCACCTCTCGAATGTGGTGACGGGCCTCGAGTTTCGGGGGTATCGCCCTACCGGCTTGGCCACCATGACCCTGTACGGGGTCTGGATGAACCAGACCTCCCCCTACCCGTACCCCTAACCGATCGATCGATCCCATCGAATCGCCTGCGCCCCGGTCCGGCGGACCGAGATCCGGGAACCGTTCGGTGGGATGCGAGCGTCGTTACACGTAGCCCCATGAGGTGAGGCGGCTCGCGACATCGTCCTCCACCTCGGCGAGGTCGCCATGCTCGTTCGCGTTCCGCAGGAGGTTGCGGACCGCGGTCTGCAGTGAAGGAGCGCCATCGCCCCGTTGCGAATCGACCGTAATCGAGGGCCCGCCCACTCTCTGATGCGCCGCGACCTGACTCCCGTCGTCCCACATGCGCACGTAGCGGGTCAACGGTTCTCGGACCATCGGTCCCGGGCCGACCGCACGGCGGACCTGGAGATACGAGGTGGCCGGTCCCCGTTTCTCCACGACCCCCGGGATCCCGGCCTCCAAAGGTCGGTCGGGGGCGAGGATCGAATCGACTATCAGGTCGTGGAGATGCCGATGGTCGAGAGCGGTGGCGATGTCCCGGGGCTCCGACCCGGGGGAACCATTGCGGGGTCTCCACGCGAACACCGGGACCCGAACGACTTCGTCCGAAAGCGATTGGCCGTGACCGTACTCGCCGTTCTCTCCCAACGATTGGCCGTGATCGCTCGCAATCCAAACGCTCGCGTCCGGAAGGATCGAGTGTTTCCGCAAGAGGTCGAAGAGGTTCGCGAGGGTACTATCCAACCCCCGCACGGCGGAGAGGTATCCTGCCTGGGCTGCGTTTCCGGCGCGGGACGCTCGGGAGAGGTTGGTCGAGTGGGGACCCAGGTTCCACGTCGGGACCGTCCCTGCCTCGAGTGCCGTGGTCCGAGGGCTCCGTGGAAGAGGATACGGTTCGTGGGCGTCCATGAGGTTGATGAGCACGTGGAGCCCGCGGTGGGACCGTCGGTCCCGCAGGAAACGGGAAAGCTGGTGCAGAAGCCGATCGGAGTTGAAGAGAGGGGCTCGCGCGAGGCACAAAACCTGAGCGGCCCCTTCCGTGAACCGATAGAGTGGGCGGACGGCCAGACCGCGGGGAGTACGGTCCTTTCGGTGGTCGTTCGTGTCGGGGAGCGACCAGGCTCCAAGGAAATTGAGCAGGAGGTCGACGGGTCGTGAGATCTGCCAGGCCAATGTTCCAAGGTCATTTGTCCAGCGGTCCCGGAACTCATCGTAGTCCCGAAGGATCCCGTTCCGGTTCGTGACGAACGGATTGAGAGAGAACGCGACGGTCTCACCCCCCGCCTCCGCCCAAGCGCGGGCGATGCTCGTGGTCCCCGACCCGTTCCCATTCCCCCACGCGCGGTCCTTCCTCCACGATTCGGTCCCGAGAAGGAGGCTCGCGTGTGAGGGGAAGGTCCACGCCCCCGAGGCGACCGCGCCCGAGAATCGGACGGATCTTCCCGCGACGCCGGCAATGAAGGGGACGTCACGAGACGGCGAGAATCCGCTGACCCCATCGAGGGTGCGAAGGGTGTCAGGGATAACGATGACGAGATTTCTCGTCACGGAACCCGGCACAGAAAAAGAACCTAGTTGGGGATAATAATTCGTCGATTGAACGTATCACGGGATTGGCCGCTCGTCCATGCCCGGTCCTGAGTTCGGGGTAGGGGAGGCCTGGAGGAAAGGGGGAGCGGCTCTTCCTCGGAGTCTCGTCCTGACCCCGTGCTGTGAATCGGTGGCCCCCTTCGGGGTCTTCGCTCGGCGCTCACCCCGTTCACTTTCGGGGACGGTGCGTCGCAACCCACCCACGGGCGAACTGGAGGTTCTCCTCGAGGCTCATCGTGCCCTCCCAACGACGGAGGGCGCGCGGGAGGGGTGCTCCCGTCGGAGACTCGGCCGCTTCGAGGATCCCGGAGACGTACTCTCGGGTCTCGGCGAGGTCCTCCGCCTTCGCCACCGGCCCGTGGCCCGGAACGATCCGTTCCGGTGCGAGGCGGGCGGCCTCGTCGAGCGCCACGAGCCAGTGATCTGGGTTCCCCGACCCCATGCTTGGCTGGAGGCCAATGACCGCGAGGTCTCCGGTGAAGAGGATCTTCTCCTGGGGAAGGAAGAGGAGAGCATCGGCGTCGGTGTGCCCGCTCCCGAAGCTCACCAGCTCGGCTCCCCGTCGCCCCGGAAGGACGAGACGGGTCTCGAAGGTGTGGTCGGGCGGCGTGAGCCGAAGCTTCCCAACGGCCGCGAGAAGCCCTCGATTGATCCGCAGGAATAGTTCCGCGTCCGCCCGACCCTCGTCGCTGCGTGCGGCATCGCGCCGACGTTCGAGCTCTCGGATATCCTTCTCGAGCTGTTCTCGCGTCAGTTCGGCCATCAGCTGGTCGTGGGACTCGAGAAGGATCTCCCGCGTCCGGCGGGTTCCCCAGATCGGGATCCCCGTGAACTCCTGGCCTCCGAGAGAATGATCGAAGTGCCAATGACTGAGCGCCGCAAGGGACGGCGGACGGCCGAGGAGCTTCTCGGACGCGGACTTGAGGTCCCGAGCGGAGTCGGGTGTGAGGCTCGCGTCAAAGACGAGTCTCGCCCCGTCGAGGTCGACGATCCCGCAGTTGCAGATGGCGTAGCCATCGGGGCTCGCGATGGCCGCATGGACCCCATCGGTCAGTTGCTCGACCGCGTAGAATGGAGAGCGCCACTCCGGCATGGCTCCCGGGTACTTCGTTCATGGGTTATAGATTGCTGAGAATCGAGTTGGAAGCGGAACGGCCCCCGAATCTCGGAGTGGGAGAGATCGAGCGCTGGGTCGACCGCCCGGGTCCTCGTGGGCTCACGCATTCCCTCCCGTGTCACATAGATTAATGGCGGGCCGCCAGTACGAGGAGGCCAGGATTGACATGGTCGCCCCGAAGTTGGAGAGTCGACGGCTCGCGTCGTTCCAGCGTTCCTGCCGACGGTCCGGACCGCGGTCGATCGACCGATACTGGGCGGCGCTCTCACGCCACGGTTTCCCCCTGGTCGAGCGGGTCCGAGGGGACCGCGAGAAGCGCCTGGTGACGTTCGTCTGGCGCCCCGGGCGGAAGGTCACCAACCCTTCGGTCTACACCCTGGTGGCGAACTTCGCCGAGAACGAGAGCGCGATGCGGCCGCTCGGCGTGGGCGGCATCTGGTACTGTTCGTTTCCCCTGTCCCGGAAGACCCGGGCATCGTACGGGCTCTCTCCCCGACCCTTTCCGTCGCTCACGTGCTCGGAAGAGGAGTGGGTCCGGTACATTCGATCCGTCCGACCGGACCCGCTCAACCCGAAGCAGATCCGCTCCGACATGCTCCTCTCCGTGTTCGAACTTCCGGATGCGCCCCGCCAGACCTGGGCACGCCCGCGGGGACCCGCGAGCTGGAAGGAGGAATCCCATCCGTTCCAAAGTCGACGACTTGGGAACACCCGGACCGTGACGGTCTACCTCCCGGCCGGCTTCGCGCCCACGACCGTCCGGTACAACCTCCTGGTGGTCTTCGATGGGATGGCGTACCGGGAGACCGTACCGGCACCGCGGATCGTCGAGAACCTGGTCGCGGCGGACCGGATCCGACCGACGGTGCTGGTCCTTGTCGACAATGCGCCGGGGGCTCGCTTCCGGGACATGCTCCACAACCCGGCGTTCCCCGATTTCGTCGCCCGCGAGCTCCTCCCGTGGCTCCGTCGCAGGTATCGATTGTCGGTTCCCCCTTCCCGGATGGTCCTCGCCGGTTCGAGCATTGGCGCTCTTGCGAGCGCGCAGACGGCGTTCCGGTATCCCCGGCTCTTCGGGAACGTCCTGGCCCAATCCGGAGCCTTCCAATGGGAGATCTCGGGGGGGAAGCCCGGGTTCACCTCGCTCGTCCAAGAGTATGCGCTCGCCCCCAAGCGACCGATCCGGTTCTACCTCGACGCCGGTACCCACGAGACGATGCCGATCCCCGAGTGCGTCGTGACCCTGCTCGGGAGCGTCCGGCACATGCGGGACGTCCTCGAAGCGAAGGGCTATTCCGTCACGTACGCGGAGTTCGAGGGAGCCCACGACTACGCGTGTTGGCGGGGGACCTTCGCCGACGGGCTCCTCCACCTCCTCGGTCGCTCCTAGCGATTCCACGCTTCCGGGGGAGCACCTCACCCTCGCGGCGCGGATCGACCTTGCGGCTCTTGGCCCTTAGGTACCGGCGAACCGGGCCCGGAACGCTTCGGCTCCGAACGGCCGACCCGTGATCTCCTTCACGCGAGGGACCCAATCGTAGAGCGAGCCGGGAGCGAACCAGTTGCGCGTGAGCCAGGGCCCGACCTTGCGGTTGGGCCAGTACGGCTCCCCGCAGACCTCCCGCATCGTGCGGGAGAGCTGCTCTCCGAACAGGATGGCGAGGAGGTAGTTCGATGAGTAGATCGGGCTATCGATGAGGAACGATTCCGCGAAGGAGAGCGGGGGGAACTCGTCGTACCCGTAGACCCGCCGCTCGAACCGCACGGCCTCGGGCATGGGGTCCCTCTCGGGGTGCTGGTAGAGCTTCTGCTCGATCCGAAGGAAGCACGAGTGCCATGCCGCATCGAGGAGGTGCGAGTCTCGGGCCGACCGGGCGAACCGCTCGGCCCGCTCGACGCCCACGCCCGGCTGGGTCGCGAGCCATTCGGCCGAGCTGACGATGTCCTCGAACAGGCCCCCGGTCCCCTCGTGGAACCCCCCGAACCCGGGAACGTTCTCGTGCCAGCGGAGAAGATGGCGCGGAGCCCGGATCGAGGCGGAATGGACCGCGTGCCCTACCTCGTGGAACAGGATCAGGTACGGAAGGAAACCCCCCTGCGGGTGAACGACGATCCGGATGTCCCTCGGGGGGTCGGGTGCGAGGGTCATGCCGCCCATCGGGACGTCGTGGAACACCACGCGGAAGTGCATCCGGTCGGTCCGGAACCCCCACTGCCCGATCGCGCGGAAGATCCGGGGGAACATCTCCTCCTGGGGAAAGAGTCGGGCCGGAAGGGGCACGCGCTGGGCCCGCGCATACGAGACATCCCAGGGATGCCAACTGGACTGACCCGTGCTGTCGAATAGGTGGTCCCGGAGGGCTCGAAAGTGGGCTCGAGCCGGCTCCACGACGGCCTGGACCAGTTCTTCGAGACGGGAGACGCTCACGCCTTCGAACCGGAGGCGCATCTCCGCGAAGCTCGGGAACCCCGCGGCCCGCGCCCGCTCGTTCCGCATGCGGACGAGCTCGCGCAACGGCTCCTCGAGCGGTCGGTAGAGCGGCTGGAGCGCGTAGTAGGCCGCTCTTCGCTCCGACTCGTCGTTCCCCTCTTGGAGCACCTCGTACAGGACGGCCCGGTTGACGCGCTTTCCCTTCCAGAGGGGGCGGAACGCGACGACCTTCTCCTGGAGCTCGCCGCGAAGACGCACCACCTCGGGATGCTGCTCGACCTGGGTGTCCAAGAGGACCCGTTCCAAGAGCTCGAGACGTCGGCGCAGGAGGAACGGCCAGGGCCGAGCGAGAGCGCTGCGGACCCACGAGAGGATCCGTTCGTCCGACAGGAGACGAGCCCGTCGGAGCTGCCACGGGGCGGAGCCGGCCTTGGAGCGACCGGTGAACAGGTTCCAGTCGGCCACCAGGATCGCGCGGTCGAGACGCTCGAGACGTCGGTCCAGCTCGAGGACGAATCGTTCGGCGTCCCTCCGGTCGCGCACGGAGGGAAGCGAGAGCGCGGTCACACGAAGGGGACGCGAGGCGGCCGATATACCACCACCGCCTGCGGGGGGTCCGCGTCCCCGGTCACGTTCGGTCCCTCGTTGCTACAACCACAGGGCCATGAGGAGTTCGTCCACGGGGACTCCGTCGAGGATGACCTGACCCTTGAGTCGGCCTTCCTCCGCGAACCCCAGGCCGCGGTACAACGCGATCGCCGGGCCGTTCGTCGCGAACACCCCGAGCGTCACCTTGCGGACCCCCTCGGACCGCGCCCACCGGAGGAGGTCCTCCATCATCGCCTTCCCGAGCCCCAACCGTCGGAACCCCTTCCGGATCGAGATCCCGAGGCTCGCGGTGTGCGCGTTCTTCGCCTGCCGCCCCCGTTCGATGTCCGCCGACGCGATCAACTGGCGGTCCACGGTCGCCACGAGGAAGAGAGTGCGACGGTGGTCCAGCCGTCGGATCAATTCGTTCTCCTCGTCGACGGTCTTTGCGAGCGTCTCGGTCATGATGTGGATGCGTTCGGCACCCACGTCGTTCACGTGAGCGATCAGCCCTTCGGCGTCCGCCGGCTCGGCCGAGCGGATCAGCGCCGCCCTCCCGTCCTTGAGGGTCACGTAGTGCGGGTGGAACATCATCTTGGGGAGCCTTCGGAACCCCGGATGGGCGGCCGCCTAAAAAGGGGGCAGCGTCGCCGGCCGGGAGACTCTGGAGGTGGTGCCTCGGACCCTGACGAAGCCTGTCTGTGGATGAGGGGGCTACGCGTTCGGGGCGACCGGCGGGGACGCTTCGGCCATGGACCGGCGCCCGACCATCGCGAGGAGGATCCCCACGATGAGCAGCCCGAACCCCAGGAGCTCAAGGCTGCCCTGACGACCCGTGAAGGGCGTGCCGATGCACGGTCCGGCCGAGCCCGCTTCGCAAGCAGCCACCCAGACGAGGCTCATGACGAGCACGAGACCGCCAAGGAACGCGAGCCCGATTCCCCAGTACCAGATCGCTTCCCTTGCGACCACGGACGAGGGGTACGGCATGCATTGAGATGAAATGTTGGAGAAGGTCCGGAAGAGCCCCGTACGGAAAGGAGGGCGGAAGGGGTTGGTCAGGAGCTGGGCGAGTCGACCTACCGAGAGGCTCCCTCGGGGGGCTCGGGGAGCGGTGGGGGCGAGCTACCGGAGTCGCCCGCGCTGGTCGGCTCGGGCTCCGGCGCGCCCTCCTTCTCCGGAGGGGTCCACTCCTCAGCGGGAGGGGTGGTGGGGGCGGGTGCGGGAGGAGCGAGCGTCGAGTCCGACGTCACGAAGCGGCGTCCTCCGCGGCGGCGGAACAGGAGGAACAGAACGACCGCGACCACGATCAGGAGGACGAGGAGGGTGACCCAGCCCACGGTCATCCCACCGGCCAGTTCGAGGTTGAGGACCGACGGGTTCGGGTTGATGCTCAGGGTCGCGACGCCGACGCAGTCGCCGGTCGGGAAGCACGTGTTTCCCCCCGAAGCCACGAACGTCGCGAGGAGCTCGATCGCGAGCGTCCCCTGGACCGCGTTCGAAGGGATGGTGAACGAGTATGTTCCTGAGACCTGCGTGGACGGGATCAGGTACACGTTGGGGTATCCCATGGCCCACAGCTCGAACGTGGCCGTCTGCGGGAGCGGTGCCCCACCGACGGAGATGATTTGGTACGTGAGGGTGATCGTCTGGCCGGGCTGGTAGCTCCCGTCCGAGTAGCTCGACGGGGTAGTGACGCCGAGCAACACCGAATACCCCTGCGCCAGGTAGAGACGTGCGGTGCTGGTCGCGACGACCTGGCCGGAGCCCGAAGCCCATGCGGTGATGAGGATCGACGTGGGCGGAGCCGTGGACGGGATCGGGATGGAGATCGCGCTTCCGTTCGCGACGGTCCCGTTCGTGATCGGGACCCCTCCCGACCCCCAGTCCTCGCTCACTTGGTACTGGATCGTCGGGACGAAACCGACCCCATAGAGAGTGGCGACGACCGTCGCCGTCGACCCCGCGCTATAGTAGGCGTACGACGGCGTGAGAAGGAGGGTCGGGCTCAGCACCATGGCGTCGGCGTACCCCGAAAATTCCTCGGTCGCGTTCGCCGCATAGACCTCGACCTCAATCTCGCTTGAGGCCATCCGTGCGGTGATCGGGAACGTGAAGCTCCCGCTCGAGTCGGTGGAGTTGAGAGTGCCCTGTTGGTAGGTGGCCCCGCTCGTACCCGTGACGGACCAACCGACCACAGTGATCGGGCCGGTCTTCGAGACGTTCGTCGAGAGGACCGACCAGGTCGCCGTCGCCGTGGCGCCGGCGTAGTACTCGCTGTGGTCCAGGGCGACCTCCAAGACGACCGTTGGTCCGCTCGCCGGGTAGAGCGTAAAGGTGTTGTTGGCCCACTGGGTCCACCGGTAGAGCGAGCTCGCCCCCGGAAGGCGGACCGTGAAGTTGACCGCGTTCGCGTTGTACGTGTTCAGGACGAACGGAGGGGCGTCCACGGGGAACGTGAACGACGCCTCTCCGATGGAGTTCGTGAAGAGGCTGGTCGGCGCCCCAGAGGGAGAGACGTGGGCGGACCCGTTCCAGTAGCTCACGTTGACCGGCAGGCCCGCCACGGGGGTTTCAATGAAGCCATAGTAGCTTGCCTCGACCAGGAGACTCGAGGCCGCAATGTCCCCGTTGTACAGGGTTGCGTTGTTGAACCCACCGCTGGGGGGCGCGAGGTACACGGCGTACTCGCGGATCGTGAGGGCTCCCACGACCACCGTGACGTTGGCGCTCTCGTTCTCCGTCACGTGACCGTTCACGACGGTGAGGGCGGAGACCTCGAAGGTGAGCAGCGTGTCGGGGGTCGTGTTCGCGGGGACCGTCCCATTCCACTGGCCTTCCCCGGCGCTCGCGGGGGTGAGGGCAAGACTGCCCTGAGCGAAGATGTCCTGCGGTATCCCGTAGCCGACGTATCGACCCGTGATCGAAACGTTCGTGGCCCGGGTGTAGAGCGTGGCGCCGTTCGAGGCCATGTGGAGCGACCAGAAGAGGCTGAGCGGCTCGGTCGGGACCACGGCACCGTAGCCCGCGGAGCTCGTGAGGGCGGCCGAGTAGAGGGCCACCGAGGGGTTCAGGCTCACGGACCCACCACTGGGCGCGGAGGCGTTGACCTGCCACTGCCCGCCGTAGGAGAGGTTGACAGGGAACGTGTAGCCGACCTTCGCGGTGTAGGAGTCGAACGAGAGGGTCGTCGAGTTCAGCGTCGCTTGGTAGTGGAACGCGGGCGTGCTCACGTGGTCCAGGGCCGCGTGCGGGTCGGTGATCGTGACGTTGACCGTGCGGTCGAGGTCGCTATAGTCCTCCACCCAGAAGTACAGGGTCCCTCCAACGACCTGCCCCGGGTAGTAGACGTGGGTCGAGTAGCCCTGCCCATTCAGGAGCACGAGGTTGATCGTGGTGGCCGAGGGGGTCACGGCCACCGTTGAGGCAGAGACCGTGGGGGTCGCTCCCCCGTGCGCGGACATCGAGGGAATGGTCACCAGAAGGGACGCGGCGACCACGACGACGAGTGCGACCACAACGCTGCGACGCGACATCGAGAATATCGGGCTCGGACCGTCTATAATAAGGTCGGTACAGACGGGAAAGCAGACCCTCCCTCACACCCCCTCGGGACAAAGCGTGTTAAATGAGGGGCCGCGCTTCGGTCGCCGATCGACCATGGTCGCCCTCACCCCGACGGAACTTGCCGTTTCCCTCTCGGCTCTTAGCGTGGCTGCCCTCGTCCTCACGGTGGTGGTGTTCCTGCGGTATCGCGAGGAGCACCGACGCTGCCACCTCTACTGGGGAGTCGGCCTCTTCCTGGTCTTCGTGACGGTGGCCGAGGAGGTACCGCTTGCGCTCGGCGTATGGAACCAGCCGCTCATCGTCTCCTACCTAGTTCTCGTGGCCCTCCTCGTGGGCATCCTTTCCATGGGGTCGGCGGAGCTCGCGCTCTCGGGCCTCTGGAAGTCGGTCTGGTTCGGCTTCCTCGGTGTGTCGAGTGCGGCCCTGGTCGTCGTGAGCGTCATCCCCTCCCTCTCCACCGTCTCGAGCTCGATCGTCGCCAACGGAGTGGTGACCGGAACGCCCCCGTTCTGGGTGGAGGTCCTGTCGAGCCTCATCACCATCCCCGCCGCGCTGATGCTGATTGGGACCTCCCTCTACGGGGCGGTCTGGCAGCACCGGTGGAGCCTCCTCTACATCACCGCGGGAACGGTCGTGATCTCCGCCGCCGGTGCCCTCTATGTCTTCGTGGGGTTCCCCGCGAGCCTCTACTACGCGGAGTTCGTGGGCTTCGTGCTCTTCTTCTTCGGCTTCGTCAAGATTCCCTACATCTCGGCGCCGGCCGCGCGATCGGCTCCGGCCCAATCGGCCTAAGCCGGGACGGTCGAACCGGGCGGCCGCACCGGCCCGGACATCGGCTTTCCGAAACCGGGAGGTCCGCGCCCTCGGCCGTCGCGGGCCCCCCGGGTACGGCCCCGCGCGCGGGCGGAAGTGCTACGGGCCCGGCCTACGGCTTTGAGGCCGCGGCGGGGGCGGGAGCCGACCGCACGGCAGAGGCGTGCTGGACCGCGAACAGGTAGAGCGCCATCAGGAGGGTGACGACCACGACGCCGATCACCGAGAGCACGTAGTACGCCCCGACGAGAGCTCCCGTCGTCGTCACCGCGTCGACGGGGAGGGCCCCATTGAACGCGGTCGGGTAGACGAGGTAGCTCAGCGAGAAGACGATGACCGTGCCGATGAGCGCGAAGACCAGCTTGTGCGAGACGATCTTCGCGGTCGCCGGGAGCTGATAGAGGAGCGAGGCCAGAATCGTGAGGAGCGCGGGGATCACGAACCACACCGAGAGGAAGCTGCTCGAGTAGAGGTAGAGCGCACCGGCCTCGATCGCCACCCCGACCACCGTGAAAATCGGGGAAAGGCGTCGGAGCGGCGCGATGTCGTAGAAGACGGGCGCGAGACCGAGCGCAACGAACACGATGCCGATGAGATACGGAAGGCTCCCGGCGCTCGTGACCCAGCCCCAGAGCGAGAACGTCGGGGTCGCCGAGAGGGTGAACCCGGCCCCGCTCACGATGGTCGAAAGCACGACCACGACCACCACGGCGATGAGGAGGGTGGCGAGCCCATACGCCTGGTAGAGGCGTCGCTCGTCGACCCAGCGGCGCTTGGTGATCAATTCCGCGAACGTGATGGAGGCATTCCGGAAGACGAAGAAGATGAGGAAGACGACGATGAGTCCGGCGAAGGACAACGCCACCGGTAGGATCAAGTTCGGGTAGGCGAAGTCGCTCGTGACGACCCAGAACGCGGCGAACGTCCCCGTCACTTCCCAGATCGGGACGATGTAGGGGAGGACCTTCGCCTTCGTTGCGTCGTAGGCGATGAGCAGGAGCAGCCCGCCCATCAGCTCCGTGAGGAAGAGCACGAAGAAGACGGAGAAGATCGCGAAGTTGATCTCGAAGATCAGGTTAATAGTTGACATCGGCCCCCTCCCCAGAACCCGCAAGGTCCTCTTCGAGGGACCTCTTCCGGAACACTCGGGCCATGAACCAGAACGTGAACGGGACCAGGAAGATGTACGCGGCGATGATCACGAGGCCCGGATAGAATAGGTCCGTGTTGGTGTTCGCGGCCACCGAGGTGGGCAGCACGTTGTAGACGACCCACGGCTGTCGCCCGAGCTCGTCCACCACCCAACCGAGCTCCATGACGAGCGCCGTGATCCCCGTGAACACGAGGAAGAGGTAGACGAAGAAGCGGTGGTCGTACGGCTTGCGCTGGATCACCCAGAGCCCGGCAAAGCCCAGGAGGAAGAGCCCGAGGAGGACCCCGAGAATGACCATCGTGTCGAAGAAGTCGTGGATAATGAGGGGAGGCCAATCCGACTGCGGGTACTGGCTCAGGCCGGGAAGACTCGCTCCGCCGGCGAGGACGCTCTGAAGTCCGGGGATCTGGATCGCGTCCACGACCGTGGTCCCGTTGAGCCAGCCGAACAGGATCTCGGGTTGGTTCGTCCCGGGGTTCATGTTGAGCTCGATCGCGGCGAACTTGAGCGGTTGGAACAGGTACAGGTTCTCGATCTGGAGAATCCCCGAAACGATCGAGAGGACCACGAAGGCGAGGCTCGCGGCCACGCTCACTTGGAACCCTTTCAGGAAGAGGGTCTTCTCTTCGGGCTTCTTGCTCTTGGAATACTTGTAGCCGAGGAAGCCGCCGATCAACATGAGCCCCGTGAGGGGAACGGTCGCGAGAACGTGGAACACCTCGTACCCGGTCGACGTGGTCAGGAACGGAGCCCAGGGTTGGACTCCGGTGACGGTCGTGTAATTGCTCGCGATGTACGTCGAGATGTCGAACCCGTTCGGTGTGTTCATCCAGGCGTTGACCATGACGATGAGGACCGCCGAGAGAAGCGTCCCGACGACGATTGGCAGGGACAGGAGGAACCGGGTGTACCGACCCCGGAACGAGCTCGCGTAGTAGACGTAGACCACGAGGAAGATCGTCTCGAGGAAGAAGGCAAAGATCTCGACATAGAAGATCGAGATCACCCCGGTCTTCGACACCAGGGTCATGAAGGTCGGGAAGAGGTTGACGAGCTCGACCGCCATCACGATCCCGCTCGCGGTCCCGATCCCGAACGAGACGACGAACGGCCGGACGAACCGTCGGGCGAGCGCCGCGTAGTATCGGTCCTTGGTCCGGGCGAACAGGAACTCGACGAAGCAGATCATCAGGGCCAGTCCGATGCTCATCGAGACCAGCAGAATGTGGCTCGCGATGGTGAACGCGAACAAGAATCGGTCGAAATCCACGATCGAAACGGGGATCGACATGGGAGAACCCGCTCGGCGTGCGTTTATCCGCGGCTATATAAATCCATGGGTGGGATTCAGATGAATGTCCCCCGGCGGGGGGCGGAGACGGCGCCCGGGCCCGACCCCGCCGAAGCGGCTCGACCCCGAGGAACGTGTCGAGTCCTATTGACGAGAGGTCCCCGCCGGCGCGGGTATGTTTATATACGCATTCATACACACTTCAATGCAGCTCCGCGTTAGGTGAGCTGCATGACCTCGAACAAACGGAAGTATCGGACGATCTACTTCGTGACGGCCGCTCTGATGGTTGCGATGGTCGGGGGCTATGCGCTCGCCTCCACGACCTTCACAACCCTGACTCCGGGCCAGACCTCGAACGTGACGAACACGCCGAACCCGACGGGGTTCGCGGCCGGGACCATCGTCTCCCAGCAGCTCGTGGTCCTCACCCCGGCCATGGCCGGCGTCGGCACGGCCGGCAACTCCACGGCGGGCTCGATCGGACTCGCCGGAACCCCGTACCTCCTTCCGAAGTGCGCGGGAGCTCCGTGCACGGTCCGGGACTATAAGCCGGCCAACCAGGCGACGATCCTCGCCGGCGACTACGCCGAGCAGATCGTCATCAACATCAGCCAACCGCTATCCACGGGCAATAGCGTCCCCTTCGACTTCTCGATGCTGATCTCGATCACCATCGAGACGGCCACTCCGACCACGACCACCGTGGGGGCCCAGGGGTTCCTCGCCACCAACGTTGCCTCGGTGGGGACCGGACAGACCATCCCCGTCTACCTCTTCGTGGACCTCGGGACGACCACGACCGTTGTGATCAACTCGATCTCGGTCGTCTTCAACGTCTGTTCGAGCGCGAACGCATGCCCCTAGCGCGGGCCGAGCGACCCTCGAACCCTGAGAACCACGGCACGACGCAACCCGTTCCTTCCCCGTGCGAGGGGGGAGCCGCCCCCTCGCGCGGGCTCTAGCTGACGGTTCTATCGGCGAAGCGAGGTGGGCGGAGACCAAGAGGGGGACAATGACGATGAAGGGGCGCAGGGCCATCCGGCACGGGCTCGGCCTAGTTGTCCTCGTTCTGCTGGTGGTGGTCCCGTCCTTGACGTCCGCATCCACCAGCTTCCGGATTCTGACCGGGGTCCACGAGCTCTCGGCGAAGCTCTCACCGACCGCAGCCCCGCCGGTCACGATTGGCGCCCACGCTACCCTTCACTATGCGGCTGCCCCAGGGTATGCCGCCGCCGGTGTCCAGGGGACCTCCCCCGGCCTGCAAGGGACCAGTGTCGTGCTTCCGGGGTGCGCGGCGGCGTGCACGGACCGCTATCGCCCTGCGTCCTCGGTGGTCATCGCTGCCGGCCACTACGCGGAACGTGTCATCTTCACTGTAACCCAACCCGGTCGCGCCGGGCCCGCCGTGGGATTCGATGTGGACGTGGCAGTCCACCTCACCACCGGATGGGTCTATGGCAATGGCTACTTCTCGACCGGTCTCGCCACCGGGGCCGGAACCTCTACGATCTCCCTCCGGCTGTACGTGGACCTAGGCACGGCGGCCCCCACGGTGACGGCGGTGGAGGTTACACTGAATCGTTGCATCACCACGGCGGGGTGCCCATGATGCATCCACCGGGGACGCCGGAGGGGACATGGTGAACGCCTCTTCGTCCGCCCACCTTCGGGCGCCGGGACGGAGCTTTCCCGTCGTTCCCCCGCCTTCCCGGCAAACCGCGTCCTCCGAAGAGGAGACCTGGCGGGAGAAGTTCACCGGGGCTCTTCCTCTCCTGCTCGTGGGTGCGGCTTGCACCGCCGTCGCCGCCGAGCTGTACTCGACGGGGAACGTCACGCTCGTCGGCGAGAACGCGTCGGTACGCCTTCGTCCGTGGGTACTGTTCGTGGCCCTTGGGATCACCGGCATCTCGGCCGGGGTCTTTGCCCTCCTCTTCGAGGGCCCGGAGGGGCTCTCGGTACCGCCGGAAGTGTCCCGGGCCTGGTCTCGCTCGACCCCGGACTGGGACGAGTCCTCGCTCGAACCCGAGCCGCGGCGCTACGCTCGGCGTCGGACATGGGAAACGTCCGCGGAGATGGACGGAAACGGCCCGGGCGACTCCGTCTGGTCGGACGTCGCGCTCCATCAGATCGACGAGATCGAGCGGGCGCTCCGGAAGAGCGGTAGGTCCCCGCCGAACGAAGAGGTGCGCTCGTAACGCAAGGCCCAGCTTCGATCCTTCATCGCCATCGGCTCGCGGTCGGTTACCCTTCCGTTCCCGCTCCTTTAAGTAACCAAAGGTAATTGAATTGACAGAAGTAATGGCCATGACAGAACCGGTCCGTTCAATCACCCATCGATTTCCCGGCGTGCCGACGCTCGAGGGAGCCGGCGTTCGGCTCCGCCGCTCATTCTCGAACCGCGAGGTTCCGCTCTTCGACCCGTTCCTCCTCCTCGACCGCTTCGGTTCCTCGAACCCGGACGATTACGCGGCCGGCTTCCCCTGGCATCCCCACCGGGGCATCGAGACCGTGACGTACGTCCTCGAGGGCCAGGTGGAGCATGGCGACACCCTCGGGAACGCGGGCGTAATCGGCCCCGGCGACGTCCAGTGGATGAACTCTGGGAGCGGGATCGTCCACCAGGAGATGCCGAGGCGTTCCGAGGGCGCGATGGCCGGTTTCCAGCTCTGGGTCAACCTTCCTGCGAAGGAGAAGATGAGCGTCCCGGCGTACCGCGGCCTTACCCGGTCCGACTTCCCCGAACTCACCACGGGGGAGGGGAACCGCGTCAAGGTCGTCGCCGGTACGTATGCGAACGTCGAGGGCCCCGTGAAGGGGATCCCGGTCGACCCTACGTATCTCGACATCACCGTGCCGGCGGGAGGCACGTTCGAGTGGACACCTCCCCCGGGGTACACGGCATTCGCCCATGCGATCGCCGGGAGCGTGCGGTTCGACGAGAGCGACAATCGTCCCGTGTCCGCGGGCGAGACCGCCCTTTTCGGGCCCGGAGGCCCCGTCCGGGCCAACGCTCCCGAGACCGACGCACGATTCCTCCTTGTGTCGGGTCGCCCGCTTCACGAGCCGGTCGCATGGTACGGACCGATCGTGATGAACACGCACGAGCAACTCCTCGACGCGATCCGCGAGATCCACGGTGGGGAGTTCGTGAAGCATCGCCGACCGGTCGTCGAAGAGTGACCGGCCTCGGAGAGAGACCTCTCATACTGCCGCGGACCTGGGCCGTCGGATGAGCGGCGAACGCGAGGTGGAGAGCGGTCGGTTCCGCGAACTGATGGGACGTTGGGCAACCGGCATCTCCGTCGTGACGGCTCGGGACGGCTCGGTCGACGTCGGGCTTACCGTCAACGCCCTCCTTTCCGTCTCCCTGACCCCCCCATCGGTCCTCGTGAGCCTCACGACGGACGCGGACACGACACCCGTGATCGAGCGGACCGGCCTCTTCGCGGTCAACTTCCTCTCTTCCGACCAGCGAGCTCTCAGCGAGCGGTTCGCGCGAGCGGTCCCGCCGTCGGAAAAGTTCGCCGGCCTCCCCGCCCACCCGGGCCGCACCGGCCTCGCGCTCCTCGACGGGACCCTCGGGGCCCTCGAATGCCGAACGGTCTCCACTCATCCCGCGTTCGACCACGTGCTGTTCGTGGGAGAGGTCCTTCACCAGGAGGTCGGTCGGGACGTCGCCCCGCTCGTGTTCTTCCGCGGGGCGTACGCGGAGGCCGAGGGGCCCGACCGGCTTCACCTCATGAAGCGTGAGAAACGCTAGGGGTCGCCCCTTTAACCTCCGACGTTCGTCGCCGGAGGATGACCGGAGAACCCCGACGGGTCCGCGTGGCGATCCTGGGGAGCGGCCCCGCCGGCCTTACCGCCGCGCTGTACGCGGCTCGGGCGGAGCTCCATCCCCTCGTCCTCTCGGGAGTGCCGCCGGGCGGCCAGCTCCTCATCACGACCGAGGTCGAAAACTTCCCCGGCTTTCCGGACGGGATTCAGGGCCCCGAGCTCATCGACCGGATGCGTCGTCAAGCCCAGCGGTTCGGGTCAGAGTTCGTGGACGACAACATCGTCCGGGTCGATCTGTCCCATCGACCGTTCACCCTCGAGACCGGCACGAACGGGACGGTCGTCGCGGACGCGGTGATCGTGGCGACCGGCGCGAACGCGCGCTGGCTGAACCTCCCCTCGGAAGATCGGCTCAAAGGACACGGGGTGAGCGCGTGCGCGACGTGCGACGGGTTCTTCTTCAAGGGCAAGGAGCTCGCGGTCGTCGGCGGCGGCGACTCCGCGATGGAGGAGGCACTCTTCCTCACGAACTTCGCGACGCACGTCACGATCCTCCACCGACGCAACGAGTTCCGAGCGAGCCCGATCATGCTCGAGCGGGCCCGGAGCCATCCCAAGATCTCGTTCCTTCTCGAGTCGGTCGTCCTCGAAGTGCTCGGCCGGGCGGCGGTCGAAGGTCTGCGCGTGAAGAACGTGCGGACGGGAGCGGAATCGACCCTATCGGTCGGGGGCCTGTTCTTGGCGATCGGCCACGACCCCGCGACCGAGGTGTTCCGAGGGGCCCTCGAGCTCGACAGCGAAGGGTACGTCCAGGTCCACGAGGAGACGCGGACGAGCGTCGAAGGGGTGTTCGCCGCCGGCGACGTCCACGACCGGCGGTACCGCCAGGCGGTCACCGCGGCAGGCTCGGGATGTCGGGCCGCGATCGACGCCGAGCGGTGGCTCGCGGAGCAGGAACACGCCCCCCGAGGGCGGTCCCGATAGACCCAATCGGCCGTACCTTCGTTCCGTCCGGGATATCCTTTAATATCGACCGGCCCCGTCGGCGCGCAGGTCGGACGATGCCGAGCAAGCGGCACCTTCACATCGAGTCGTCGGGCCAACTCTGCATCTACTGCGGGGCCTGCGTCGGGATCTGCCCGCTCAACTGCATCTACCTTGACGAGACCCGGATCACGTTCGACGAGAAGGTCTGCACGCGGTGCGAAGTGTGCGTGAAGGCCTGCCCGGTCGGCGCGATCGAGATCGGCTGAGCGGGGGAACGATCGATCGATCGAACGGAGGAACGAATCTCTCCATGAAGGACATGAAAACGGACGTCCTGGTCATCGGGGCGGGCCCCGCGGGCAGCATGACCGCGAAGTGGGCGGCGAAGGGCGGCGCCCGGGTCCTGATGATCGAGAAGCGTCAGGAGATCGGCTCGCCGGTCCGGTGCGGCGAGGGGATCAGCAAGTCGTGGCTCCACGACGTCGGTATCACGCCCGGTCGCTGGATCAACGTCGAGGTCGAGGGCGCGCGGATCTTCTCCCCCTCCGAGAAGGTCTTCGAGATCAACGAGCGGCAGGCGGGGAACGAGGTCGGCTACGTCATCGAACGGGACGCGTTCGATAAGCAGCTCGCCATCGACGCCGCGAACGCCGGTGCCGAAGTGATCCTCAAGACCGCCGCCACTTCGATGCTCCGAGAGAACGGTCGGATCGTCGGCGCGAAAGTGAAGCGGTTCGGGGAGACGTTCGAGATCCGCGCCCCCGTCACGATCGGGGCCGACGGCTTCGAGAGCCAGGTCGGCCGATGGGCGGGGATCCCCACGAACATCTCGATGCGGGACATGGATACCTGCCTCCAGTACCGCATGACGAACGTCGACTGCGACGTCCGCTACTGCGACTTCTTCCTCGGCAAGGTCGCCCCCGGTGGGTATGTGTGGGTCTTCCCGAAGGGGGAGGGGCTCGCCAACGTCGGCATCGGCGTGCAAGTGAGCCAGGTGAAGGCGATGGCCGACGCCCGGAACTACCTCGACCGGTGGATCGACCACCACCCCGGCTACGCGAAGGGAAAGAAGATCGACATGGTCGGGGGAGGGGTCTCGATCTGCGCACCGATCAAGGAGACGGTCGGCGAAGGGATCATGCTCGTCGGCGATGCGGCCCGGACGATCGACCCGCTCACGGGCGGCGGGATCGCGAACGGATGCATCGCCGGGAAGATCTGCGGCACGGTCGCCGCGGAGGCGGTGCACGCGGGAACCCCGACGAAGGAGTTCTTCCAGAAGTACGAGAAAGGCTGGCGCGCGCTCCTCGAGGAGAAGCTGTACCGCAACTGGCTCGCGAAGGAGAAGCTCGTCACCTTGAACGACGACGTCTTCGACAAGGTGATCGACGCGCTCCAGGGAGTCCAGCTCGGGAAGTTGAGCGTCCACAACATCCTCAAGGCGGTCCACGAGAAGTATCCCGAGGTGACGAAGGAGTTCGAAGCGTTCCTGTAACGCGACGACCTCCTCGCACGACCGATCGATGCCCGGACCTCCGAACCGGCCACCGGAAAAGGCCCCGCCCCCCCCGTCCACCGTGCCGGTCCCCGAGCCCCCCGAGAAGAAGGTGCTCCGCCGGCTCACGCCGAGCCGGGTCGCGCTCCTCCTCGACCTCTGGATGGGGCGGATCGACGCCGACATCATGGGTCCCTTCGAGAAGGCGGAGGCGGCGTACGCTCGGGGGGATTTCGGAGGCGCGCTCGCGGCCCTCGACGTCCTCTCGGTGAGGTTCGCCGAGCCCCGATGGCCGACACTTCCCGACCCATTCCGCCTCCTTCGCGTCCCAATCCCGGCCCCGGTGCCTCCCCACTGGGACCCCGACCACGCTCTCCCGGTCCCGGAGAAGGATTCGAAGAAGGCCCGGAAGGCGGCGGACGAGCAGCTCGCCCTGGCCCGGGCGAGCGTCGACTGGGCCGGCTCCCATGGCGTGGCCGTTGCCGACCTCCTCCCCCGCATCGAGGCGGCCACCGCGCACCTCGCCGACCCGTCGGGCCTCGTCACGTTCTACGGGGAGGTCGACCTCGTTTGGGCCGAGCTCCATCGGCGGCTTCCCCTCCCGAAGGCCGGGGCCGCACCGAAAGCCCCCGCCGGGGCCGAGGAAGCGTAGGGTCGCGTGACCGAACGGGCGGAGCCGTCCACGGGACATCGACGGCGCATCCGCCGCGGCGAGGGGGAGGTCACGGAGTGGCCGCGCGGGCTCGTCGACTACACTCCCACCGGACCGGTCGGGGCCCCTCCCTCGCAGGACGAGGACCGAGACCGAAACCGCCTTCGCCTCGCCGCTCGGCTCCTCGGGTTGGCCCGAGCGCAGGGGCGGCCGGTGGACGACCTGGTCTCCCGTCTGCACGAGGCGGACCGGGCGTTGCGCGCCGGCGACCGGCAGACCGGACGAAGGATGGTCGATGACGTCATCGCCCAGCTGGAAAGGATCGACCGCGCCGGCGAGCGTTCCGGGAAGCTCATCCCTTAAAGACCCGAGCGTGCTCTCCGCGTCCCGATGACGCTGTCGCCTCGTTTCGGAACGTTCTCGATCGTCGCGTTCGACCGGGAGACCGCCACGTGGGGCGTCGCGGTCCAATCGAAGTTCATCTCGGTGGGCTCTGTAGTGCCGTTCGCCGAGGCCGGTTCCGGCGCGATCGCGACCCAGGCGCTCGCGAACGTCGCGTACGGACCGGCGGGGCTCGCGCTCCTTCGCAAGGGAGTGGGCGCGAGCGAGGTCGTTCGCCGGCTCACGGAGGCCGACGACGGCCGGGACGAGCGGCAGCTCGGCGTGGTGGACTCGGTCGGCGGCTCGGCCTCCTTTACGGGGAAGAAGTGCATGGACTGGGCCGGGCACGAAACAGGGGACGGGTTCGCCTGCCAGGGGAACATCCTGTTCGGGCCCGGGGTGGTCCGGGCGATGGCACGGACGTACGAGTCGGCGGGCGGGGACATCCTCGACCGGCTCCTGGCCGCGCTCGCGGCCGGCCAGCGCGAGGGAGGCGACCGACGGGGGATGCAGTCCGCCGCCCTATTGGCCGTCCGGAAGGGCGGGGGGTACGGGGGAGGGAACGACCGCTGGGTGGACATCCGGGTCGACGAGCACCCGTCGCCGATCGAGGAGCTCCGGAGGGTCTTCCGGATCTACGACATGACGAACCTGACCCGGGAGGACCCGGCGACCTTGCTCGGGATCGAGGGAGACGTCGCAAAGGCCCTCCAACACGACCTCTCGGTGCTCGGCTACTACACCGGTCGCCTCACGGGAGAGTGGGACGCCGTGAGCCGAGCAGCGTTCTCTCGCTTCCTCGGCGAGCACAACTTCGAGAACAAGGAGCGGACCGACGGGAAGGTCTGGCCCTCGATCGTAAACTACCTCAAGGATCGCGCCCGCGCCGAGACCGTGCGCAGGACCCATACCACGCCGATCGTGACGGGGGCGCTCAGACGAGGGCCGGGCGCCGCGTCGCCAGGAGGGGAACCATCGAAGCCTCCGAGCCGGAAGGGAAAGGGGTCGAGCTAGAGATCCGACTTCGCGGGTCGTTCGCCGACGCGACCACGGCGCACCGGGTCGTGGAGGCCGTCCGCGCGGACAACCCGTCGTTCGTCCACGTAGAGTCCCAAGGGAGCACGATCGAGATCCGGCTCACGGCGAGCTCCGCCGCGAGCGCCCGAGCGACGCTCGAGGACCTCCTCGCGTGCCTGCGCGCCGCCGAGCGGACGGCCACGGAGGGCGCCATCGCTTCGAAGGGAGAGCCGACCGGCCGGTAGATCGGCCGCCCCGACGCAGAGGACGTGGATGGACGAGGAGGGAGATTGGGGCGACCCACCTCCGCTCGAGTCCCACGCGCCGGCCCCGCTCGGTCGGTACTTCCTCGGCGTCGGCATCACGGTCTTCGCGATCGTCAGCCAGTACTTCGTCCCGCAGCTCGTTCCCGGCGCGTCCCTCCTTTACGATAACCTCCTCGGGGACACGTTCGTCGTCTACGGAGTCCCGGTCCTCGCCTTCGCCCTCTTGGTCGGAGGGGCGCCGCTCCGGGACTGGGGCCGTCGCATGGGCATCGCGACGTGGCAGGGACTCCGGTTCTACGGGCTTCTCTTGCTGCTCGCGTTGGTCGTGAGCCTGGTTCTCGCGGTCCTCTACGAAATCATCGACCCGGCCGCGCTCCAACTCCTCAACCGACCGAACCCGGCGCTCAACCAGGCGCAGGGGAACCCGTGGCTGTTCGTCGGCTTCTCGTTCGTGGCCGGAGCGTTCGAGGAGACGATCTTCCGAGGGTTCATGTTCGGCTACTGGCGCGACCGGACGGGCTCCTGGCTCGTCCCGGCGACCTGGACCAGCGCCGTGTTCGCCGCGGTCCACCTCTACTATGCGACCACGTACGGTATCGTCCTACCGCTCCTCCTCCCCGGCCTCTTCCTGTTCGGCTTCGCCATGGCCGCCACGTACCGCTTCTCGGGAGGCAACCTGGTCGTGCCGGCGCTCCTCCACGGGGCCCACGACGCGATCGCGTTCCTCCAGCTCGTCTCGCTCGAGCTCGCGGTCGTCCTGAACTATCTTCTCATCCTTGTGGGAGGCCTCGTCGGTCTCATCGACTACCTTTCGGGCAGCCCCGACCAGTTGCGCGTGGCGGGACCGCCCCTGTCACCATGAGGGGAGGGGGAGCCACCCCTCGGAGGAACCCCCGCACGAGTTCCGTCACCATCAAGAACGGTTCGCGCGTCCCCCGGCCCCAATGACGCCCACCGACCCCGAGCTCCGGGAGCTCTTTGGAACGGTTCGCACAATCGCCGTAGTGGGACTTTCCGAGAAGCCCGACCGCGACTCCCATCGGGTGGCACGGTATCTCCAAGAGCACGGCTACCGGATCGTTCCCGTGAACCCGATGCTGACCGAAGTTCTCGGGGAGAAGGCATACCCGTCCCTGGCCGCGATCCCGAGCGAGATCTCAGTGGACGTGGTCGACATCTTCCGTCGGAGCGAGCAGGTGCCACCGGTCGTGGACGAGGCGATCGCCCGGGGCGCGAAGGTCGTCTGGATGCAGCTCGGCGTCACGAACGCCGACGCCGCACGGAAGGCGCGCGACGCCGGGGCCGTCGTCCTCGAAGACCGGTGCATCATGGTCGAGCACCGCCGTCTTTATGGTTCGTCGCCGTCCGGCGGAACGGTGTAGGAGCCCTACCCATGGCGACCGCCACTCTTCCGGGTCCGTCCTCGACCACTCCCTTGCCCACTTCCGCGCCCTCCCCGGCACCGCCGCCCACGCCCCGAGTCGCGTATCTCGAAGACACGGGAACGGTCCGAAAGGAATCGGTCGACGCCGACCGCTGGCACGCCAGCGGTCTTGTGAAGGTGACCGGGGACGCTCGCTTCGGCGCGGGACGTCTCGAGGGGACGGTCACCGTCGGAGGGAAGGTCACGGCGGACGAGCTCTACTGCTCTGGCACGCTCGAGGTGGAGGGGGCCATGTCCGTCGCACGGTCTCTCTCCGGCGTCGGCACGTTCCGCGACGGGGCTTCGCTGCACGCGGGCGAGGCCGACCTCGGGGGGGTCGTGCGGGTGGCGGGAGCGTTCTCGGTCGACGGGAGGCTGACGCTCCATGGGAGCCTCTCCGCCCCGTCGCTCTCCTTCGGCGAGCTCATCGTCCACGGGGAGGCGCAGCTTCCGGGGGAGGTCGTGGGGACCTCTCTCACCGCCCGCCTCTCGGGCGACTCCACGTTCGGAACCATCCGGGCCCGGTCGGTCGAACTTCGCGGGAAGATCCCCAACCTCGTCGAGCGGGTCCTCGGCCAGAAAGTGTACGTCGTGGTCGACCGGATCGAGGCCGAGGAGGTCGAGCTCGAAGGGGTCGACGTGAAGTTCGTGCGGGCGCCCAAGATCACCATCGGCCGCGACGCCCATGTGACGGAGGTCGAGGGAACGGTCGTGGGCCGTCACCCCTCGAACCGGGTCGGCTACGAGTCGAAGAGCCGACCCCCCTACGGCCTCACCCGGTAATCGGGGCGGGGTCGCTCGCCTTTATCTCTCCCGGCTCCGTCGCGAGCGCCCCATGGCGGCGGAAGAGGAAGGCTCGGAGGCTCCGAACCCGCTCGCCGTCCAGGCCCGGGTCCTCTCCTACTGGGAGACGACGGGCGTGCCCGCGTCGGTCCTCTCGGGCCGGCCGGACGGGCCGATCTTCCGGTTCACCGAGGGTCCCCCGACCGCGAACGGGGCGCCGCACCTAGGCCACCTCGTCGCTCGGGTCCTCAAGGACGTCGAGCTCCGCTACCGTCGGATGCGCGGCGTGCACCTCGTAAGCCCGATGGCCGGCTGGGACTGCCACGGCCTTCCGGTCGAGCTCGAGATCGAGAAGCGCCACGGCCTGCGCTCGAAGAAGGAGATCGAGGCGTTCGGGGTCGAACGGTTCTGCGAGGACTGCCGGAAGGGCACGGTCGAGGTCGCCGAGGTCTGGCAGGAGATGAGCCGACGGCTCGGCTACTGGCTCGACTACGACCGAGCGTACCGCACGATGAACCCGCCGTACATCGAGAGCGTCTGGTGGTCGCTCAAGACGCTCTTCGACCGCGGCCTCCTCGAGAAGGGGCACTACGTCCTTCCCTACTGCCCCCGGTGCGAGACCCCGCTCTCCTCCCACGAGGTCGCCCAGGGGTACCGGGAGGCCACCGACCCTTCGATCACCGTTCGGTTCCCCCTCGAGCATTCCACCGGGACGCGGCGTGAACTCCTCGTCTGGACGACCACCCCCTGGACGCTCCCCGCGAACCTCTTGGTCGCGGCGCGCGCCGACCTCGAGTACTCGGTGGTGCGGTCCGGGGATGGCCGGGAGCTCGTCCTCGCCTCCGCCGCCCTGGCCCGGTACTTCCCGGACGGCGCGGACGTCGTCGAGCGGCTCCCCGGCACGGCGTTCGCAGGTCTCACCTACGTGCCGCCGTTCGACACTCCCGGCCCGGCCCCCGGTCGGCACCGCATCGTCCTCGACGACCTTGTCACGACGGAGGAAGGGACCGGGTTCGTCCACATCGCGCCGAGCTTCGGACCGGACGACCAGCGGATCGGGGCCCGGGAAAAGATCGGAGTATTCGACCCGCTCGACAGCCGCGGCGTCTTCACGGACGCCGTGCCGCTCGTCCGCGGAAAGTCGTTCAAGGCCGCCGACCCGATCCTCCTCAAGGACCTCGAGAGCCGGGGCCTCCTCTACGCCCACACCACCCTCCGCCACACGTACCCGTTCTGCTGGCGCTGCGACTCGGCCCTCCTCTACCGCGCCATCGACTCCTGGTTCGTACGGACCTCCCGCGCCACCGACCGCCTGGTCCGCAACAACGCGACCGTGGCGTGGCGGCCGGAGCACCTTCGGGAGGGGCGGTTCGGGAACTTCCTCACCGAGGCGAAGGATTGGGCGCTCTCCCGGAACCGGTACTGGGGGACGCCGCTCCCGATCTGGCTCTGCCCCGCCGGTCACGCGACCTGCATCGGGAGCTTCGCCGAGCTCGCCGAGCGCATCGGCGGTCCCCTTCCCACCCCGTTCGACCCCCACCGCGTGACGGTGGACCGGCTCAAGGTCCGATGCGCCACCTGCGGCGCCGAGGCGCGACGGGAGCCATACACGATCGACGGCTGGTACGACAGCGGCTCCGCGCCGTTCGCTCAGTTCCATTACCCGTTCGAGCCCGGTCCGTTCGACCCGGCGGCGCCGCTCGACTTCATCGCCGAAGGGCTCGACCAGACCCGGGGATGGTTCTACTCGCTCCTGGTGATCTCCACGCTCCTGTTCGACCGACCGGCCTACCGCGCCTGCCTCACGAACGGGCTCGTGCTCGACGAGGGCGGCCGGAAGATGTCGAAGTCGAAGGGGAACGTGCTCGAGCCGCTCGCACTCCTCGACCGCTACGGCGCGGACGCGCTGCGCTGGACGTTCCTTTCGCTCGACTACACGGAGCCGATGCGGGTCGGCGAGACCACGATCCGCAAGACCGCCGCACGCACCCTCGGGACGCTCTCGAACGTCGTCGCCTTCCACCTCGGGAACGCGCGCGCCGACCGGCTCGCGCCGGTCGAGGAGCGACCCTCGCCGACGGGCGTGCTCGACCGATGGCTGCTCTCCCGCCTCGAATCGACGCGAGGCGAGGTCGAGCGCGCACTCGAGACCTACGAGATCGGGAACGGCGCGCGCGCTCTCGCGACGTTCGTCGACGACCTCTCCACGTGGTACCTGCGCCGGTCCCGTCCCCGGTTCTGGGTCGACCACACCTCCCCGGACCGGCGGGCGGCGCACGCCACGCTCTCCTACGCGCTCCTCGGACTCGCCCGCACGATGGCGCCGCTCCTCCCGTACACGGCCGAGTGGATCTACCAGGAGGTCGGGGAGCACGGCTACCGGGAACGGGACCGGTCCGTCCATCGGACCGATTGGCCCGCGTCCCTCTCCGTGCGGGACGAGAAGCTCGAGCGTGCGATGCAGGAGCTCCGAGACCTTGTCGAGGTCGGTCGCGAGATGCGGCACCGGGCCGGCGTGAAGGCCCGCATCCCCCTTTCCGAGCTCGTCCTCTTCGGCGAGCCCACAGCGGCTCTCGCGAGCCTCGGCCCGGAGGGGGTCGCGCTTCTGGCCGACGAGCTCAATGTGAAGAGCGTCCGCCGGCGGCCCGCCACCGAACGAGACCAGTTCCCCGACGACCAGTTCGTCGTGCGCGAGGAGGGGAGCGTGCCCGTGGCGGCCCTGCCCCGGACGCCGACCCCGGAGCTCGCGGAGGAGGGACTCGCCCGGGAGGTCGCCCGGCGCCTCCAGCAGACCCGCAAGGAGATGGGACTCCGCATCACGGACCGAGTGGCGGTCACCGTCGGGGCGACCGGGGCGATCTACCGGGCTCTCCTGCCCCGCGCGCGCGAGCTCGCGAGCGACCTACTCGCGGACGCGTTCGAGCTCCGCGAGGGATCGCTTCCCCCGGACCCCGAGGTCCGGACCTGGGACCTCGATGGGGTCACGTTCTCCGCGCGGATGGTCCGCCGCCCGTAGTCGACCTCGCGGTCGCGGCCGGGTCGACGCGGACGATGTCGCCCCCGGGCGAGAGCTCGTGGAAGATCTCGGCCTCGAACCGGCGCACCGACACGCGGGGGTCCTGCCAGGAACGTGGGGGGAGGCCCGCCTTCTCGCACGTGCCGTTCAGGAACTGCTCGGAGGTCCACCCCTCCTCGGGAGCGACCTGCGGAAGGAGGAGGCCGCTCGACCCGAGCCCCTCGACGATGAGGCCGTCCCGGCCGACGGTGATGGCGCGGACCGCCTCCTCCGGGGTCGTGAACCGGATGGGGACGGGGACCGTGAGGACCGACACCTCGATCGTGAGGCGGGAAAGGTCGGTGGCATGGACCGGCCGGAACCGGAAATCGTCGACGGCCGCGGAGACCGCGGCGCCGGCAAGGGCGGCCCGCAACGGGAGGAGGGGGAGCGGGTAGCCGATGCAGCCCCGGAGGGCGCCGTCGGGGAATCGTTTCAGCGTGACGAACACCCCTCGCTTCTCCCCGAAGACCGGGATGGTAGGGTCCTCAGTGACCGCGCGTACGAGGTCGCGGCTCGGATGGGGACCGAGCGCGTCCTCGAGCGCCCGCCGGGCGAGGCGGACCGCCGCCGCGCCCTCTCCGTCCGCCAACACGAGGCGCCGCATCGCGGACATCGCGGAAAGCCTCTTCGGGAGCGGCGGCGCGCACGCTTTATAGCCGGGCTCGCGTGAGCGGCCTCCCCATGCCGTTTCCCGAAGCGGTCGAGCGGTTGCTCAACAAGAAGATCTGCATGAACTGCTCGGCCCGGAACCCACCGAAGGCCGTCCAGTGCCGCCGGTGCGGCTACAAGGGCCTCCGCGTGAAGTCGCGCGAGCGCTCGGGCAAGACCGCGTAACGCCGGACGCCGGCGGTCCTTGCGAGAGCCCTAGGGGGAGACGCCGCCCTTCTCGGGACGAACGCCCGACGACGATCTCCCGTTGCGCGCTTCGCGGGCGATCGCGAGGCGTTTCTGGGCGAGGAAGAGGAAGTTCCGGATCCCGTCCCGCCAGCTCGAGAGCTTCGGCGCCCCCCACCGCTCCCGGTAGGGGATCGGGACCTCAAGGACCCGGGCCCCCGCGAGGATCGCCTCGAGCTTGAGCTCCTCGCTGAACGCCATCCCGTCCTGGGTGAGGCGAAGCCGGTCGAGGAGGGCGCGGCGGAACACCCAGAAGCCGCTCTGGCTGTCGCGAAGACCGCCGGGGACCCGACGAACGAACCGGTGGTACGCGAGGCCGAGGAACCCGTTGAGAAGACCGTTCCCGACCCGGTGCTCGGTCGTCATCGCCTTCCGGTCGAGGTAGGCGAACCGGTTCCCGGTGAGGAACTCCCAGTTCTCGTCGAGCAGCTTCCGAACGAGCGGCGGGATCATCTCCACCGGGTACGTGGCGTCCCCGTCCGCGGTGGCGATCACCTCTCCCTGGGCCTTCGCGAACCCGGTCTTGTACGCCCGCCCGTACCCTCGGCGGGGCTCGGAGATCACGAGCGCTCCCTCGGCCCGCGCCACCTCGGCGGTCCCGTCGGTTGACGGCCCGTCGATCACGAGGATCTCCCAGTCGATCGGGTCCTGCGCGAAGGCCGTATGGTTCGCCTCGGACGCGGCGGAACGGAACTGGCGCAGGACGTGACCGATCGACCCGGCCTCGTTAAGCGTCGGGATCACGAGGGTCGCGCGCATCGGAAGGAGGAAGTCGAGCGGCGGCTCGCTTAAAAGTTCCTTCGGACCTCGCCGATACCACGAAGCCCAAGGCGCGACGCGCGGTCCGGCCTCGTCGGTGGGGGAGCTTCCCCACGACCGCCGATGTCGGCATCTGGGCGACGGGACCGGACGCGACGGCCCTCCTCGAGGCGCTCGGGCTCGGCCTCTACGCGCTGATGACCGACCTACGGAAGGTCCGCCCTCGGGAGGAGCGCGCCGTAAGCGCTTCGGGAGCAGACCCGACGGAGCTCGTGGTCGCCTTCCTCACCCAGCTCGTGGTCCTCGAGCAGACCGAAGGGTTCGTTGGCCGCGAGATCCGGGCGCGTCCCGTGGGGAACCCTCCGACCGCGGTCCTCGCGAGCGTCTCGGGCGAGCGGCTCGACGAGGACCGGCACACGCTGCGCACCGAGGTGAAGGCCGTGACCCTGCACGGCCTCGTCTTCGATCCCGAGCGCGGCCGGGCCCGCGTGATCGTGGACATCTAGCCTAGCCGTCCGCGAGGGTGGACCCGGCCGGGTCCGGGCGCGGTCCCGAGGGGAACGGGCGGGCGGGGGCGGCCCGTGCGGGGAAGTTTCGTTCCTATGGCATCCGGGCGGCGACCTCGCGGAGCGAGGCGCCCGGCGACGGGAGCCGGCCCGCCTTCCCGAGGATCCGCTCGATCGCGGCGAACGTGACCAAGAGGTCGGGCCAGTCGGCGATCCCCATGTGCCCGATCCGGAAGATCTTGCCGGAGAGCGCGGCCTGTCCGCCCTGGAGGAGGATGTTGTACTGGCGTTCGAGCACCTTGCGGAACTCGGGGTCGCCCATCCCGCTCGGGTTCTTCACCGCGGTGACGGTGTCGGAGGCATACTTTCGGTCCGGGAACAGCTCGAGACCCAGCGCGTCGATCCCGGCGCGGGAGGCCTCGGCGAGACGGTGGGTCCTCTCGAGGCGGTGCTCGAGCCCTTCCTCCTTGAGGAGGAGGAGCGCTTCCTTGAGCGCGAGGAAGAGCGGGACCGCCGGGGTCCAGGGGGTGTCGTTCTTCTCGAGCGACTTGATGTGAGCGGCAAGGTCGAGGTAGAACGCCCCGGGGTGAAGGGCGGCGACCGCCCGGTCCGAGAGGTGAACGAGGGCGAGCCCGGCGGGGGCCGCGAGCCCCTTCTGGCTCCCCGCGACGACCGCGTCGACGCCCCACTGCTCGATCGGGAGCGGGATCCCCGCGACCGCGCTGATCCCGTCCACGAGGAAGAGGGCGCCGGACGCGCGGATCGCGGGAGCGAGGGCCGCGAGGTCGTTCACGAGCCCGACGCTCGTCTCGTTGTAGACGACACAGACCGATTTCACGTCCCCTTTCGCGAGCTCGGCCTTCACCTGGTCGATCGGGAGCGCCTGTCCCCACGGCGCGGAGATCGTGGTCACGTTACTCGAGTAGCGGCGCGCGAGCGCGTTCGTGCGGTCGCCGAAGTTCCCGTTCGCGAGCGCGAGCGTGCGCCCCTCCTTCGGGATCAGCGAGGAGTAGACCGCTTCGAGGCCCGCGGTCCCGCTTCCCGTGACGATCACCTGGTGGCCCTTCGCGTTGAACAGGACGGGGAGAAGCTCGCGGATTTCCGCGACGACGCCGTGGAAGTAGTCCCCCCGGTGGTTCACGGACGGCATCGACATCGCCCGGAGGACCCGGGGATGGATGCGGACGGGGCCCGCGATGAGGAACGTCGCGGTCTCGGGGTCGAACGTCATGCCTTCGCACCTCCCGGAGCCGCGACGAGCGCGGTCAACGGCTCTCCGCGGAGCGCGCGGAGGACCTCGTCCACAGTGTCGGTGCCGGCCCGCGCCTGGGCCTCGTGGGTCGAAGCGCCGAGGTGCGGGGTCGCGATCACGTTCGGGTTCGACAAGAGTTCTTTGTTCATCGGAGGTTCCACCTCAAAGACATCGAGCGCGGCCCCGGCGAGTCGGCCGGAGGCAAGGGAAGCGAGCAGGGCGGCCTCGTCCACGAGGACGCCGCGCGCGACATTGACGAGATAGGCGCCCGGCTTCATCCGCGCGAACGCCCGGGCGTCCAGAAGGTGGCGGTTCTCGGCGGTGGACGCCGCGTGGACGCTCACGATGTCCGCGCGCTCGAGAAGGGTGTCGAGCGGCACCATCTCCGTCGCGTCCCCCGACTGTTCGACGAACGGGTCGAACGCGATCGCACGGGCGCTGAACGGTGCGAGACGGCGCGCGACCTCGCGCGCGATCCGACCGTACCCGACGAACCCGACGACCTTCCCGGAGAGCTCGTGGCCGTGCGTCCCTCGCTTCCACTCCCCGCCCTTCGTGGAGGCGATTGGCCCCGGAAGGCTCCGGATGAGCATGAGGTAGAAGGTGATCGTGAGCTCGGCGACGCTCTGCGTCGCCGCGAACGGAGCGTTGACGACCCGGATGCCCCGGGCGGACGTCGCCGCAAGGTCGACGTTGTCGACACCGACCCCGGCGCGGGCGACGAGCTCGAGGTGCGGGGCGTGGGAGAGGAGGTCCCGCGTCACCTTGGTCCGGCTCCGTACGATCAGCGCCCAGGCGTCCGGAAGCTGGGCCGCAAGGCTGGCCGGGTCGGCGCTCGCGTCGACCACACGGCACGGGCCTCCCTTCAGCCGGCCGAGGGCCTCCTTGTCGATCGGGTCCGCGACGACGACTACCCTCTCCGGTGGCATGGCGGCCCCGACCCGGGACGCGCTGAAAACCCTTTGCGCCCGTACGCCGCTAGCCGACCTTCGGGACCGAGGTATTGTCGACCGCGTGCCGGACGATGTCCGCGCCGCGGGTTCCGCGGATCCACGGCTCGGGCTTCACGAGGAGCCGATGGGCGAGCGCGGGGATCGCGAACGACTTGATGTCGTCGGGGATCACGAAGTCTCGGCCCTCGAGGAGCGCCCGCGCTCGCGAGAGCTTCTGAAGGGCGAGAGAGCCCCGGGGGGACGCGCCGACCTCGCTTCGCGGGTCGAGCCGGGTCGCGCGCACGAGCTCCACGATGTACTCGGCGAGGCTCGCGTCGAGGGTGATCTCCTCGACCGAGCGCTGGAGGGCGAGGAACGTCTCCGCCTCCGCCACCTTCGGGACCTCGACGTTCTCGACCTTGCGCGAGCGCCGTCGTTCGAGGATCGTCCGCTCCTCCTCGGGCGTCGGATAGCCGACTTGTAGGCGGACCAAGAACCGGTCGACCTGGGCCTCGGGGAGCGGGTACGTCCCCTCGAGCTCGAGCGGGTTCTCCGTGGCGACCACGAGGAACGGTCGGGGGAGAACGTGGGTCGACCGCTCGCTCGTCACCTGGTACTCCTGCATCGCCTCGAGGAGCGCCGATTGGACCTTGGGCGGCGCCCGGTTGATCTCGTCCGCGAGCAGGATGTTCGTGAACAAGGGGCCCGGGCGGAAGGAGAACCCTCCGGTCCCCGGGTCGAGGACCTCGCCGCCCGTGATGTCGTGCGGGAGGAGGTCGGCGGTGAACTGCACGCGCTGGAACTCGAGCCCGAGGGCGCTCGCGAACGACTTCGCGAGGAGCGTCTTCCCGAGCCCCGGGAGGTCCTCGATCAAGAGGTGGCCATCAGCGACGAGCGCGGTCAGGACCTGCTCGACCGCGACGTCCCGGCCCACGACCGCCGTGCGCACCGCCCCGCGGATCCGGTCGGCGAGCGCCCGGGCCTCAGTGACGTTCACGGCCCTTCCTCGCCCCGAGGACGGCTCCCGGGATATATGGAGAGCGCTTCGGGAAACCGCCTCGCGGCTCCTCCGACCCGGTCGGCTGTTCCCCAGCCGTAACGACCTCCCTCACGGCAGGCGCTCGCCCTCTCCGGGGTCTGACCCCGGCTGGGGGTGTCGGACACCGGGGTTGTCCTCACGTCATTCTCGGCGGACGACCCGTCCGCGTAGAGTCGAGAGGGACCCTTCGTCGGTACCCGGGCGCAGCGATGCCGCGCCGGCAATGGCATCGTCGCGGTCCCCCTTAGCTTCATGCCTCTTCCCGGTCGAACAGCGTGGGTCGGCCCACGAGGAAAGCGACGAGCGCGAGCGTGAGGGCGAGGAGCCCGCCGGCCACGCCCAGAGGGACCGCGCCCGCCGGAAGGAACAGCGCGCTCGACCATGCGATTGCGAGCGCGAGCGCCGGCACGGCGACGGTGGGGAGGCTGCGGAGGGCACCCCGCTGGGGCCGCGCGGGGTCGTCCGCGAGCCACACCAGGAACGCGAGGGCGGAGAGGCCGGCGAGGAACTCGAAGCCGAGCCCCACCGGGGCGTGGACCGCGAAGGCGGCGAGCGCGAGCAACACGGGAACGGGAGCGTACGGGGAGAGCGAACGGCGGCCGGTCGCCCGGAGCCCGGCGCCGAGCGCGACCGCGGCGACCGCGATCGCCGCGCCCATCCCGTAGGAGAAGCCGGAAACGTACCCAAACGTCGTGAGGGGGACGAGGAGGAGAGCGAGCGAGACCGGTCGGACCGAGCGGATCGCTCCCGGCCGGCGGTGCGAGGAATCCATTCAGCCGACCCTCCGGACCCGCGGGCGACGCACGAACTCCACGAACTTCCCGAGCGACCAGTAGTCGTCCCAATCGATCGCCGGTGCCTCCTGCCACGCCTGGGCGATCCGGTCCCGGCGCACCAAGCGGACGATCCGGGACGCGAGCGCCTCGTCCGCGCTCTCGAGGCGCGAAGCGGCCGCGACGATGGGGAGCGGGGAGGGGCTGACGACCACCACGGGGAATCCCCGACGGCGCAGGTACGGGCTCAGATCCTCTGACAACTCGTCCGCCATGCTCGAGAAGACGACGGTGGTGAGCCCGGGCGGGAAGTGACGCCGTGCGGAGACCGCGCATCGCTCGGCCGGCGCGTGCACGGTAGAGAGGTGAGCGGCCCGGAGCATCGCCTCGATGCGGACCCGCTGGGTCCGTCCCGTGGAGAGCGGCACGACCTCGAGGAACTCCCCGAACACCCCCACGCCGACCCGCGCCTTCACGCGGAGGAACGACTCGCTGAGACCGACCGCGGCGGCGCGAGCGATGGAGAAGAGCCGCTCGTCGACCGAGGGCCCGAGGGGGGTCGGCCGCGCGTCGAGGAGGATCAGAAGGTCGCCGGTCTTGTCGAGGTCGTACTCGTTCGCGAGCGTCCGGCCCGCGCGGGCGGTCGCGCGCCAGTTGATCTGACGGGGCGGATCGCCCGGCCGCGCGAGACGGATCCCGTGGAACTCGCCGCTCTCCCCGACCCTTCGGGAGCGGGTCTCGCCGGGGAGCGGGGTGGTCCGCTCGAGGCGCACGGCCCCGATCCGAAGGAGCTCGGGAGGGTAGCGCGAGATCACGACCGGCGCGGCCGAGGAGACCGTCTCCCGCTCCACGAGGCCGAGCGGGTCCCGCCAGATCACGTCGGGGACGGGGATCTCGGCGATGGTGGGTTCCGGGGCCCTCCAGTCCGCACGGAAGTCGATCTGGGAGGCCGTGGCATCGAACCGGGGAGCGGCCTCGCCGATGAGGCTCGGCGGTCGGCCGAGCTCGACCACGAAGTCTTGGGCGTCGACCCCGGGCTCCGGCACGATCGCGCCGCGGACACGGACCTCGGCCGCTGCCCCCTCCACGGCGAGGGTGATCTGGACCTTCGGACCGCCCCGGGGTCCGGCGAGGGCGGCGGCGACCGGTGCGAGCAGGAGAGGGAGGGCGACGAACAGGGGGGTCGGGTCGCGCGTGACGACCGCGACGAACAGGAGCGCTGCGCCGGCGACCAGAAGGAGGACGGCGAGCGGCCGCCACCGCAACGGGAGGGGCGACGACGCGCTCATACTTGCTGTTCGAGCGCGTTCACTCGGGTCTCGAGGTACTGCCGGAACTCCTCCGGTCTCAAGGCCTTGAGGCGCGCCATCTCCTCGATCGTGGTGTTCGGCCGGTGCGCGTTCCCTCCCGACCGATCGAGGGTGTCGAGCAGGTGGACGAGGGCCGGCCGGCCATGCTCACCGGCTCCCAGCGAGGAGCGCACCCGGGCCGGGTCCGCCGGAAGGGTCGGGAGCGGCCGTTGGGGGGGCCAGCGGGTCTGCTCGACGATCATGCCGAGAAGGAGAGCCCCCGCGATCACGGCGACCGCGGCCATCGGCAGCGCGGTCGCTGCGTTCGACCCCGCGGCGATCGCGAGCCCGCTCGCGACGAGCGCCACGATGCAAAGCAGGATGGTGAGGGCGGCGTTCATTCGGCGAACGTCCGTCGAGCCAGGTCGTCGATCGTCGAGCGGACCGCCTCCTGCGCTCGGGTCCGCTCGGTGGGCCCCATCGGGTGGGTGGAGTACCGCGCTTCCTCGAAGAGGCGGGTGAGCGTTCTCGCCGCCTCGGGCTGCACCCCGAGTCGGACGAGGTGGGCCGATCGGATCTCCTCCGGGGTGCTCGGGCCGAGGTCGTCGGCCATCGGCTGGAGCTCGCGGAGCATCGCCGCGTAGAGGGCCAGGATCACCTCTCGGGCGTCCCCTCCGAGCTCGAGGTCGGTCGAGGCCTGGCCGAGGACCGACCGCATCCTGAGCGCGGTGGCGGCGTCATAGCCGCGTCGCGCGACCATGCGCTCGTGGCGTTCGATGAGATAGCGTCGGGTCTGGGGCACCGCGACGATCGCGACGATCAACACGATGGCCACGAGCAGGACCATCGGCACCCATCCGGGAAGCCCCGGGAGGAAGGTGATGTGGCCGGAGCCGTTCGCGGAACCGGTCACGTTCGTGATGTTCGTCGTGGTTCCCGGACCGGTCCCCGAGGTGCTGCCCCCCGGTCCCACCAGGAACCCCCCGTTCCCGGACCCGAAGGCGCGCATGGCGAACACGAAGACGATGCCGAGCAGGACGACGACGAGGATCGTGACCGCTTGTCGGGTCAGAAGGGAGCTCGGGCCCGAGGAGATCTTCCAGAGGACGAGCGACCCCACGATGAGGGCGACGAATCCGAGCGAGACCGCGGTGATGACCCACTGGGGCAGGTAGACGAGCGAGACCGACCCTTGGGCGGGGGGCGGCGCGGTGGGGGCGCCCACGAGGATGCTCGCCGCGGCGCCCGTGGCGAGCGCCACGACGAGGACGACCAGGAGGGACCAGGAAACCCCATGGGTCGGCCTTCGCGTCACGTTCCGCCGGCGGCCGGAAGTAAGCGCGGTAGCCGCCTTAAGCGCTTGGTGTTCCGGAGGCTGGGGGAGCGGTTCGATTCTCCCCGTCCTTCGGGGCGGGAGAGAGGAAGTAGAAGCTCCTCCGCTCGTGCTCCGCGCTGATGACCGCGAAGTCGTCGACGCGGTACCCCGCGTCGAACGTCGCGCGGAACGCGTCCCGGACGGCGTGACGCCAGGTCCGAAGTTGGTCCGGTTCGTGCTCTCGGACCGCGCCGATATCGAACGGGATCTCGAGATGGGCCAAGGACGCGGTCGGTTCGACGACCGCGGCCGGCCGGCGGAGGCCCTTCTCGCCGATCTCCGTCTCTACGACGGCGGTCGAACTTTTCCACCGGGCCAGGTTCTCCTCGGCCGTCGGAAAGAGGCTATTGAGCCTCTGTTCGACGTGCGGCGAGGCGATCTCCCAGCGCAGGCGCAACCGGTCGCTCTCGACGTCGCGGTTCAGGGAGTCGCCCATCTGCCCGTAGTAGTGGATGTAGTAGCGGTCCGGGTGGCCGCCGAGAAGGCGGACGTTGAGCCAGGCGTTGCGGCTCTGGAGTGGGTCGAACGTCCAGCGGATCTCGGAGAGGCCGAGCTTCAGCACCTCCTCCCGCTGGAACGCTTTGAGGCGGAAGCCGAGGTGATGGTTCTGGTACTCGGGGCGGACCGCCGTGACGTGGGAGTGATGGTAGAGGGTCGTCCCGTCCCATCCGAGGAAGGAGAGCGCGAACCCGGCGAGGTAGATGTCGACGAACCCGCCGAGAACGAGTCCTCCGTTGTCCTGCAGCGCCCGTTGGAGAGGGGTCGGGACCCCTTCGTCTCCCCAGACGGCCCGATGCACCTCGAGCACCTGGCGGAACTCCTCCGGCTTCTCGAGCTTGCGGAACCGGAACTCCCGCACGTTGCCGCGGGCCGACGTCGCCGCCACGGGAGGACGACCGTCCGTTGGTACTTAACGCGGACCGACCCCGTCCCGGGCGCGACCGACCGGGGCGTCGATGGGGGCCTTCCTACCGGCGGACCCTCAGCTCGGCGCGTTTGTTCTCGTACCGCTGCTCGTCGCGGGGCGTGAGGTCCCACAGGAGGTCCTCGATCTCGGGGATGTTTCGAAGGAACTCCGCCTTGCTCTTCGTGAGCATGAGGTGCTCGAACTTGTGACGGGCGGTGAAGTAGGCGCCCACCATGTAGGCCCCGACGATCACGACGATCGGCCCGACGATGACGAAGAGGAGGTCGTAGTTCCAGACCGAGGAGGAGCCCGCGGTCACGGAGTTGATGGCCGGGAACGGGCCCAGCGTGCTGATCGGTGGGATGAAGTAGCCGACCGCGAGGATCGTGAGCAGGCTTCCCACCGCGAGCACGAAGATGGAGATCTCCGCCCGGAAGGTCCTCATCCCGTGGCGCAGGCGCCGGCCGATCGGCACCTTCTCGCGATCTGCCATTCCGCCGGCGGGAGGCGGTTTTCCTTAAGACGCTATCCGGGTTCGCGCCGGAGCGCGCGAACGGTGGACCTACCTCTTCCCGCCCGACAACTTCTCTTCGGGGAGCGGCTCCGAGGAGGGCGTCCGACCGTACGCGAGAGGGCCCGCCGGCGCCGAGGGCTTCGGGCCGGCAGACGGAGCGGGAACGCGGCCCAGCTCCGGGCGCAGCCGTCGGTAGACGAGGACGGCGCCGAGAAGAGCGACCAGCGCTCCTCCATACCCCGTCGCCTCTCCCCCGACGACGCCGAGACCGAGAAGGAAGAACCCGACGGCGCTGAACAGCGCCCCGGCGAGCGGGCTGCCTCCGACCCTCTCGCCCGGCTGGGATGGGGGGAGCGAGAGAAAGCTGCCCGCCACCTGCAGAGCCACCACGGCGACCGACTCGAGGAGCACGAAGACGGTCCCGTCGACCGTGATCGTCGGGTTCGCAAGGTACTGGGAGACGATGGCCAGCGAGATGATCCCGCCGATCGCCGCACGGTAACCGAGCGCGTAGAACGGCCGCGCCGGCTCGTTCCCCCAGTAGCGCGTCCGGAGGAGCGCCCATTGGGCCACCTCGCCCCCTGCGACGAGGAGCCCGAGGAACAGGACCGCGACCAGGAGCGCACCGTTCCCCATCGAGAGCTGGAAGAGGACGAAGGCGATCGCGAGGGGGATCCCGACGAAGAGGCCCGCGGTGTAGGCGAACAGCTCCTTTCGCTCGTCGAACAGGGTGACCGGGACCTGCGGTGTCGCGTATCGCCCGACCTCGAGGTAGAGGAACGCGGCCGAGAGGAGGACCCCGACGACGGCCCCTAGGGTAAGCGACAGGTCGACCATCGCTAGTCGACCCGGCGCCCGGCGGCGAGGAACCCCGTGTGCCCGAGCATCTCGAACTCGGGTCGCGTCCCTCCCTCGCCGACGTGGAGCCCCCGCTCGAGGAGCTCGAGGGCGCGCACCTCATCGAACCCGAACTCGCGGAGCGCACGCACCGTCCGTTCGAGCTGGTTGTAGGTGGGAGTGTACGTCGCGACGTACCCGCCGATGGCGAGCGCGGAGCGGGCCGAGGCGAGCACGGCCCATGGCTCGGGAAGGTCGAGTATCACACTCGAAAGATTCGTTACGTCGAGGCCGTCCGCGGCCACGTCCCGAAGCCGAAAGGACACGCGGTGATCGAGTCCTGCACGCCGCACGTTCGCCCGGGCGGCCTCGAGGAAGTCCTCTCGGCGGTCGTAGGAAATGACTTGACCCGTGGGCCCGACGCTATGCGCGAGCACGATCGTGAGCGCCCCGCTTCCCGTCCCCGCCTCGGCCACGGTCGCCCCGGGGCCCACGCCGGCGAGATAGAGGAGCGGGAAGGCGTCCTTGGCCGTCACGATCTGAGCTCCCCGGCGTACCGATCCCAGAACATCGGAGAGAGAGGGGCGGAGCGCTCGGTACTCGGTGCCGAGCCATGTGACCGAGCCCCCGACCGGGGCGCCGATCAGGTCGGTCAAGTCCAGGACCCCTTCGTTCCCGACCTTCTGCGGGCCTCGGGCCAACTTGACGAGGAGCGCGGGAGTGCCACGCCGTTTCAGGGCCACGGTGTCGCCCTCGGTCCACGGCCCGCTCATCGTGCTCTCGCCCTCTACGGCTCACAGCGCGTAATAACGCGATGCCCCGAGGGCGAACCCACCGGGTCGGTGCCCCCCGGCAAGATGAACTCCCCACGGACGATCCGTTGGGCTCGTCGGTCGCCGCCCCCTCGAGAGCGGGGAGCCGGAATGCCCTGTCGGGGCCGGAGGGTGTCCGATTCGCTACGACCTACGGAGGGGTGGTCAGGTGCTGGGGGAGGGCCCCGCCACCGATCCAGAGCGCCGCGATCGCCGACGCGGCGGCGAACAGCAAGAAGATGAGGAACAAGGAGAAGAGAACCTTCACCTCGGCCGTCATCTGAGCGATGGTCGTGGACCCGCTCCCGCCCCCTTCGCTCGGGGTCGCCGAGGGGCTGAGGGGGGTGATCACGTAGCGGTCGAGCCAAAGCGTCACGGGGAACGTGAAGACCGCCGTCCCACCCATGCCGAGGTACAGCAGGAACATCGCGAGCGGCTCCTTGGTCAATCCGAGATTGTAGGCCTCGGCCCCGTAGTAGATGCTCAGGAGGCCTACCATGGCCGCGAGGAAGCCGACGTACTGGGTCCTCCACCGGAACACCACCGCCGTCGAGAATCCGAGAAGGACGATCCCGAGAAGGACATAGGGGTCGAAGAAGAGGATGTCGTAGGGCCCCGGAAGAGGCCAGACGATCTCGCCCCACAACCCGATTCCCGCGATGATGATCCCGAGGCCTGCGAGCGGAACGGCTGCCGCCTTGAGGTGCTCGAAGGTCCGGCGGGGTCCGAACCGAAGGTACGTGACGTACCCGACCAGCCCGGAATAGAACAGCAGCCCCGAAACCATCGCCAAGGTAAACAGCTGGAATGCGAGCGTGTCAACGAATGTCATGGCTTCCCCTTCTGGCGGCGGACAATCCTTAGTCGATATAAGTGTTGGTAAAGTGGATTTTACTCGCTGCCTCTGCCACTTGTTTCGCCCGCTCGCTGGCGATTCTGTCCGGCTCCGGGGCGTGTTCGCGCAAGAATCGTGATAAGCGCGGGACCGATCGTGGCGAGGGCTCGGTCCACTATGGGGACGTACGAGGACGAGGACCTCATTCCGGCGCCTCGGGACGTGATCTGGAAGCTCCTTTGGGATCACCTGAACGACGCGAAGATCGTCGAGATCCACCCCCTGATCCAGTCCCAGAAGATGGTGAGCCGCTCGGGCGACGAGTTCGTGGTCGACCGACGGATCGAAGTGCGGCGCACGCCAGTGCCGTCACGCTGGAAGATCACCTACCGACCCCCGGAGCGGGCAGGTTGGGAGCTCCTCGAGAGCGAGGGACCGTGGACTCAGGGAAGCTATCTCGAAATCACGTACGAGGAGGTGCCCGGAGGCACTCGGATCCGCGCTCGGGGCGACCTCGCGGTCCCTATGGTGCCGTTCTACTCGTCGCAGGAACGGGCGGTCCGCACCATCCTCGACGACCAACGCACGGAGGACGTCTTCTATCTGCGGCGGTATCGGTACTAGCGGCCCCGGTGAGGCGCGACTTTAGATACAACGCGCCTTGGCCCCGAGCGCTGCGGGCATAGTGTAGTCTGGTTATCACATAGGCTTGCCAAGCCTATAACCCGGGTTCAAATCCCGGTGCCCGCACTCCTCTCCTTCTCGGCGGTCGAGACCGTTCGTCCGGAGGGCGAGGAGGGTCCACGTTCCTCGGGATGGAACGCCTCCGAAGCGAGTCCCGGGGCCTCGCCACCCTTCCACGCGGACCGCGGCCACGCTCCGTCGCTTCGCGCGGCCAAGCGGATCGCCATTCGGGAGAGCTCCGAGATCCACTGGGCCTCGACGGCCTCCTCCACCGGAACCTCGCGGACCTCGGCGATCTCGGGAGGGCGTGCGGTCGGCTCGCCCGAGAGGTGGTCCACGGCGAAGGCGAAGTAGACGTCGCTCTCGGTCTCGCGCAGCACCTTGTGGCGGGTCAGGAGCAACCGGCCCACCGTCACGGCCACGCCGGTCTCCTCCTCGATCTCCCGGACGAGCGCGGACTCGAGCGTCTCGCCGGGTTCGACGTAGCCGCTCGGGATGGTGAACCGCGTCCGGTAGACCGCGCGGTTGACGAGCGCGCGACCGCCGCGGATCAATACGCCCCCGACGCCGACGCGCGTGTGGGGAGGCGCGAGGGGAGGGATCGCGGAGGAGGCCACGGACGGGACCGGGGCGCCGCCGACCATAGGCCTTTCGTGCGCCCCAGAGGGGCGGCCGGGGATTCCCCGGACGGGCGAGCCGCGTGCGAGTGCGGGCGGTCCCTTACCCCGAGAGCAGCGAATCGAGGAACCCGATCGGAGGCGTCCCGTAGCTCAGCAGCGCGTCGTGGAACGCCTTCACGGAGCCGCGGAACTTCGTGGCGAGGTACTTCGACCGCGCGTCGAGGATCGCGAGCTTCCCGAGAGTGTAGCAGAAGTACTCGGGGTTGTACGTGCCGCGGATCGCCTCGCGTTGCGCGTGGACCTCCTCGAGATGGGCCTCGGTGCGGAGCAGCCGGGCCGCGTCCGCGACCGACATCCCCTGGGTGTGCATGCCGATGGAGACGATCAGCCGACCGTCCCGCAAGAGCGCGTCGTGGAGTTGCGTCACCTCCGCGGAGGTCGAGCGATCGTCGAAGCCGGCCTCGAGCGCGGCCTGCTCGCAGTAGTGGGCCCATCCCTCGATGAACGAGTAGCTGGACCAGACCTGACGGGCGAGGCTCTGACGGGTCTTTCGGAAGTGAAGTGACTGAAGATAATGACCGGGCCAGACCTCGTGGACGGTCGTGTTCTTCAGCATGGCGTGGTTGAGAGTGCGCATCCACTCCTCGGTCTGCTCGGCGTTCCATGTCGGGTCGGCGGCCGTCACCCAGTAGATCCCGTCGACGGGCTTCTCGAACGGGCCGGGACAGCTCATCGCCGCCGTCCACAACCCGCGGGCCCACGGGGGCGTCTCCCGCACGTGGACCGCCTCGGGCTCCGGGACCGTGGCGATCTCCTTCGTCCGCACGAACTCGCGGATCTCCTCGGTCAGACGGCGCGCGACCGGCAGAAGCTCCTCGGCCGAGGGGTGGTGGTCGTTCTGACGGGCGATCAACCGGTCGATCGAGACCCCTTCCTTCCGCGCGATCTCGGAGAGGCGCTCGCGGTTGCGTTTGAGGTCCTCCCGGCCCCGGCGGAGCACTTCGTCGACGGGCATCGTGAGCCCTTCGCGGACCCAGAGGAGCCGCTGGAACCTCTCGGGCCCGAGCACGAAATCGTCGGTGACGAACGGAAGGCGGTCGTTCTCGAGCCAGTCGGCGAACGCGGTGACCGCGGCGTCGGCCCCCTCCCGGGCCTTGCGCACCTCGTCCCGGAGCTCGGGGGACCCGGTGGCGGCGAACGTCTCCCCTTCCTCGAAGTGCGAGGGGAGACCTCGGGCGATCTGGATCGCGAGCGTGACGAACGGGCGGGGAAGGATCGGCTCGAGCCGGTGCCGGCCGTTCTCGAGGAGGCCCGGGACCTGGGTCAGGATCTTCACGATCGCCGAGACCCGTTCCTCGACCGGCGCGTAGTCGCGCGCGATGTAGTTGGTGAGGTCCGGCTGGAAGAGATAGCTCATCGGGTTCCGGTCGAGCTCGCGCACCTCCTCGAGGTCGAAGAGGCTCCCTTCGAGGAGCAGACGGAGGAGGTTCCGGTCGAGCCGACGCGGGGCCGGGAGGGCCGTCTCGGGGACCTCGAGCAGCTCGCGGAGAAGCTCCCTTGCCGTCGTCGCCCATCGGTCGGTCGCCTCGCGGGAGAGCTCCGGAAGCAGACCGTCGTACTCATGCCGGCCGAGGTACGAAGCGATCGTCGGCCGGCCGGCGAACAGGTGGTCGACGATCTTCTTCTCGAGCGGTGCCAGCCGGTCGGCGGACGTTTCGGTCATGGGACGGGGCCATGCGCCGAAACGGCAGATAGGGCTTGCGGGGCCCCCGTCCACTTCGGCTTCGAGTCGCGGGAGGACCGGTTGTCGGCGCGCCGTCACCCGGGTGCGCTCGCCACCGCCGTCCGCCCGACCTGTCGGACCGAAGCATGGCCGGTGAGCACCATGACGGAGGCGAGGTCGGCAGTGAGCAGTTCGAGGTACTGGGCCACCCCGGCCTCCCCGTTCGCGGCGAGCGCCCAGACGGCCGGGCGGCCCACCCCGACGGCCCGGGCGCCGAGGGCGAGCGCGATCAGGATGTCGGTCCCGCGGCGGACCCCTCCGTCGAGGTACACCTCGGCTCTTCCCCCCACGGCGGCGACGACCTCCGGCAGGACCGAGAGCGTGGCCGGGGCCCGGTCGATCTGACGACCCCCGTGGTTCGACACGATCACCGCCCGCGCTCCGTGCTCGACCGCCGTCCGTGCGTCCTCGGCGCAAAGGACCCCTTTCACGACGAGGGGAAGCCTCGTCGCCTCCCGCAAGCGGTCGACGATCTCCCACGTCTGGTACGACGAGGGGGAGAGCGGGTACCGTTCTTCGCCCGGCTCCGCTCCGCGGGAGGGAGGAACGATCCCCGGGCCGCTCCCCAACGGGATCGAGGAGTCGATCGCGAAACCGGTACGCATCTGGCCGTCGCGCACCCCGAGGACAGGAGTGTCCGCGGTCAGAACGAGGGCGGAGAACCCGACCCGCTCGACGCGCCGGACGAGGCGTTCGTTCCCCTCCCACTCCGGCTGCAGGTAGAGCTGGAACCAGCGGGGTCCCCGGGGCCGCTCGCGAGCGATCTCCTCGAGCGACCGGGAGGAGAGCGTGCTGAAGATGGCGAGAAGGCCGGCCCGCGAGGCCGCCCGGGCGGTGCCTCCCTCCCCGTCGGGATGGACCAGCCCCTGATAGGCCGTCGGGGCGACGTAGACCGGCGCCCGGACCTCGTCGTCGAGGAGGCGGGTTCTCAGGTCGACCGATCGGAGCCCGGACAGGATGCGGGGCCGCACCACCCATCGGTCGAACGCGTCCCGGTTCGCCCGGTCGGTCCGGCCCGTGGCGGCCACCGCCTCGATGTACGACCGGATCTTCGGGGAGACGCGGCGGGTTCCGGCCTCCTCCACGTCGCTCAGCGAAGCGAAGTCGACCTTGGTCCGCGTCCTCGTCACGGTACGATGGCGTCCCCCTCCCTGCGACCACACCATGGAGGGATTTCAAGTCGGTCTCCGCACGAGGCCTACGGCCGTCAGGACCCGAATCGGGACCCGGGGAGGGGGGGACCCTGGGGGGGGTGCCCCATCGCGGGCGCACGGGGCCCGGGGCGGTGACGTTTTTCTGATGGAGGTTGTACGTAGCCCCATGGCCAGAGTGCGGCGCGTGACCGTTTCGGGAGGACGGTCGTTCGAATACGTCTCCCAAGGAAAGGGCCCGGCGACCCTTCTCGTGCACCCCGGGGGACCCGGGGGAACGTACCACTACCTGCGCGCCCTCCTCAAGCTCGCGAGCACCAACCTCCGCGTCGTGCTGTTCAACCCCCGCGGGGTCGGCCACAGCTGGGCCCCGAAGCGCCCGAGCGAGTACACGATTCCCAACCTGGCCGAAGACGTGGAGGCGATCCGTCGGGCCCTCAAGATCGAGGAGCTCCACCTCTTGGGATACGAGGCCGGCGGGTTCGTGGCGTTGGAGTATGCCCATCGGTACCCGCACTCCCTCACCTCGCTCCTCCTGTGCGGGACCGCCGGAAGCGCGGAGGAGGTCCGCGCCGCGAACCGCCTCATGTACGCCTGCGCGAGCCCCCGCCAGCGGGCCCGCATCCGGGCGCTCACCCGGTCGAAGCACTTCGACTCTCCCGAGTACCAGGCGCTCGCGGACGCGATCCGCACCCCGTTCTACACGCGATTCCTAAAGACGGTCCCGCGGGACCTCAAAGCGACCAAGATCAACCAGACGGTCTTCCGTGCGATGCTCAGCCCGGAGGGAGACCTCTACGCGGTCGACGGGACGATCGCCAACTGGGACGGCCGCAAGTACTACTCGAAGATCGAGGTCCCGTGCGTCGTCGTCGCCGGGCGATACGACTACTTCCTTGCCCCGTCGGTCGTCATGGCCGAACGGATCGAACCGGCGCACCTCCGCGTCCTGGCCCAGAGCAGCCACCTCGCAATCCTCGAGCAACCGCGGGAGTTCCTCGCGATCATCCGTGAGTTCCTAGAGGACGTCACCGGCGGCTAGGGTCCTCCTCGTCCGGCACGGGCCGAAGGAGGTAAACCCGCGCGCGCTCACTGCGGGATGCCGTTCGGCACCGCATGACGCCCGATCTTTCTCCCCGCTCGCAGGCCCCGTCCGAGAATCCGCCCGTCCGGCTCAAGGTCACTCCCGAGGCCCGCGCCGCAATGGCCACCGCCCTCGCGGGACGGCCGAGCGGCTCGGGCGTCCGGCTGTGGGTCGAGCGCGGGATGCGGCCCCACGCGCAGATGATGATCGACCACCCCTCCGCCCGGGACGTACCGCTCGAGGTGGACGGGGTCCTGCTCCTTCTCGATGAGAGCAGCCTCCGGTTCCTTCTCGATGCGGAGGTCCGCTACTCCGCGGGGCTGGACCGGACGGGGTTCGAGGTGGTCGGCCCGTTCCTCCCCGCGACCGAGCCCTCGGGGGCATCGGTCCCTGCGCCCTCTCCCTCCGCCCCCCCCGCCTCCGCCTTCCCGGGCTCCGCCGCCCCGAAAGGACCCGCCCGGCCCGAGCTCGAACGGAAGGTCGAAGAGGCTCTCCGCCGCATCTTCGACCCCGAGATCCCGATGAACATCGTCGACCTGGGACTCATCTACGGGATGGATTGGGACGCGGCGGGCGGCCTTACGATCCGCATGACCATGACGAGCCCCGGTTGTCCCGTGATCGACTCGCTCACCGCCGAGGTCGCCGGGGCCGCCCGGACCGCCACAGGGATCGAGCGGGTCCAGGTCGATGTCGTCTGGGATCCCCCGTGGGGCCCGGACCGGATGACGGAATTCGCCCGGCGCCAGTTCGGCTACGACTAGGCTCGAGCGGGACGGCGGCCTTATCCCTCGGCGCGTCGTTTCATCGTGCGATGCCGTCGATTCGGACCGCCGGTGCCCCTCCTTCGTTTCGCGAACTGGGCAAGGAGCGCTGGGCGACGTACGTCTCCGGGCCCCACCCCTCCCTGACCCAGTGGGTGGCCCACGCGATGTCGTTGGCATTCGACCCGCACCCCATCTGGGTCGATTTTCGCGAGGAGGGAGCGGCCACCGACGAAGGCGGTCCCATCGCGGTCGGAGAGATCCCCGCCGACCGGCTCTACATCATCTCGAAGGCGGAGGCGAGGCCTCGTGAGGTCGTCTCGGCCCGTGGGCTCCTCAAGGTCGTGCGCTCCGACGAGCCGAAGGGGGTCCTGGCCGAGATCGCCGACTTCTCTCGCCTGCCCGAGCAGGTCCAATCGATCATCGGCGTGCGCGGGGGCACCGGACCCCAACGGGCGTTCGTCCTGGCGAACACCGACCGCGTCCGAGAGTACTACCCGCGCACGGTGAAGGGGATCCGACCGCTCGTGGAGGTCGCACTTCGGGAGAACCTCCTTCCGATCTTCGTCTCCCTTCCCCCCAACAACCCGGGCTACCTCGCGCTCGACTTCGCCTTCGAAGTTCGGGCGAAGAGCCTCGCCGATTGGCGCGAGGGGATCCTCTACTGCGAGAAGGCCCCGGGGACGGCCGCCTTCGTTCCCGGTCAGGCCTTCCGGCTGAGCTCTTTCCCCGAGATCGTCTCGGTGCTCGGCCACCGGTACGGCTAGCGACGGGCGAACAGGACCCGGTTCGTGAGGTCCTGCCAGATCACGTCGACGTCGCGGAAGCCCGCCCGGCGCAGGGCCTTCACGTGGAACGCGAAGGGGACCTCCTCTCGGCGGGGATGCTGCGCCGACCTCCGCTCGCGCTCCGCAAAGTAGGGGCGAAGGGCGGGGACCTTCTCCGCGGATTCCCACCACGTCTCCCACGCCTTCCACTCTTGGCCCAGCGGGATCCCGCGGTGGCGGATCTTCCGGACCTTCTCCGCGAGGTCGCGGAACACCGGCGCCTCGGACCCCCAGGGAAGGTGGTCCCCGTTCAGGAAGACCCCTCCGCGGGGAAGGAGACGGGCCAGGTCGCGGTACAACTTCCGTAGGTCCGGCGCGGGCAGCCAGTGGAGGGCGGTCGTGCTGAGCGCGGCGTCGACCCTTCGGCGCGGCAGGGCATGGGTCCATCCACGGACCCCGAGCTTCGCATCGACCCATGCGAGACGACCTTCGAAGGTCCCGAGCGCGCCTTGGCCGATGCGGGCCGTCACGGGGTCGTAATCGACCGCGATCACCCGGGCCCCCGGGAACCGTCGAAGGATCCGAACGCTGAGCGAACCGGGCCCACAGCCCAGATCGAGCGCGGTGAACCGACGCGGAACGGTCGCCGCGAGCACGTCGAGCATCGCCGAGAACCGACGTTCCCGATCCGGGTTGAAGCTCTCCTGCTGGGCGTCCCAGCTTTCGAGAAGGGTCTTCCAGTTCGGGGCGGGGGTCCTTCGGGTCAAGCGGAGGGACGCGGGCATGATTCTCTCCGGCGGGCTTCGAGCTCGCCTCCTACTTGAGGGTGCCGCCGATCCCGGGGAGGTCGGAGAGGTCGGGGCGGTCCCGGCGGTCGGACCGCCCGGCGTTCCGCGTCCAAAGGACCCACTGTCCGCACCGGGGCAAATGGTAAATAGGGTGCCCCAGGTGGCCGACCCCTTGACGACCGCCGTCCTATCGGTGGCCGGGGGAAGCGATTTCGTGACCGAACCCGCGCCGGCGCGCACCCTGGGCACCGCAGAGTACACCCGGTTCGAGCGGGCCCGCATCCTCGGCGCGCGGGCGCTCCAGGTCTCTCTCGGGGCGCCGATCCTCACGGACGTGCCGGCCGGGCTCGTCGACCCGGTGCAGATCGCGGAACTCGAGTTCGCCGCCGGCCGGATCCCGATCACGGTGCGGCGGGGCCGCGTGTCGTAGCGCGAGGCGTCTCGCCCTTTTCGTCCTAGACCCCGGCGTCGTCGAGCGCGTGCGCGCACCGACAGTTCGGTGGCGCTTCGGCGACCTTCGGGACGAGGGTGCCGAGCAGCCGGTGCATCCGCTCGGCGTTGCGGTGCATCGTTTCGAGGATCTCCTTCGTCTCCACGGGCCGTTCGGCCCAGACGTCGAAGTCGGTGACCATCGCGAGGCAGGCGTAGCAGAGCGCGCGCTCGCGGGCGAGCGTCACCTCGGGGACGAGCGTCATGCCGATGATGTCCGCGACCGACCGGAAGAACTTCGACTCGGCCCGGGTGCTGAACCGGGGTCCCTCGACGCAGACGTACGTCCTCCCTTCCGCGAACGGGGTCCCCACCTCGCGGCCCACCGCGGCCGCGCGGGCCAACAGGTCCGGGCAGAACGGGTCGGCGAGGGAGACATGGTAGACCCGGCCCCCGTCGTAGAAGGTGGTCGGTCGCTGCTTCGTGAAGTCGACGAACTGGTTCGGGAGGACGAACGTCCCGGGGGCGAGCTCCTCGCGGAGCGACCCGACCGAGCTCACGGTGAGGATCGCGTCCGCCCCGAGCGACCGAAGGGCGTCCACGTTGGCTCGATAGTTCACCCGGTGCGGAGGGAGACTGTGGCCCGGCCCGTGCCGAGGAAGGAAGAGAGTGCGGACCCCGCCGACCTGGCCCTCTTCGATCGGGCCGGAGGGGGCGCCCCAGGGGGTCGCGACGCGGTGGCTCTTCGTCGTACCGGCCTCGAAGATCCCCGAGATCCCCGACCCGCCGATGACCGCGATCGTGCGGCGGATCTCGCTCACCGATCCTCCCGAGACGTCCCGGGGGCGCTCGCATGGGACCGCAAGTGGAACCGGGCCATGACGACCTCTCCGCGCGTCCGCTCGAGGAGCGAGCGGGCCGTGTCCTGCTTCGGCTTGAGCTGCACGATCGCCCTCGTCGTGTCGAACCGAAGGAGGTCGTGGGTAAGCGAATCCATGAGCGCGAGGTAGGCTTCGGCCCCCGCGAGGTCGTCATGCGCCAGCCGGTCGAGGACGAGACGGCGGACCTCGCCGACCACGTCCCCGAGGCCGAGAAGGTACGGCTCGGGGTCGACCCCGAGCTCGGAGGGGCCGGCGAGCGGCGTCCCCGACAGGATCTCGGCGAGCAGGACCGCTTCGATCCCTTCCTGAAGCGCGTCGTGGGCGAGCCCCTCGTCGCCCCGTCCCTCCCGTCGGAGCCAGTCCGCGAGCTCGCCGAGCTCTTTGCGGACGTCCGCGATTGCCGGGGGAACGTTGCGCTCGGCGTGGAGGCGGCCCATCGTCGTCTGGGCGAGACGGCGCAGCCGGCGGGCGCGCTGGTAGAGCTCCTCGCGTCGCAGCTCGCGCTGTCGAAGATGGGCCTCGATCCCCGCGAGGGTGGTCTCGCTCACGCCCGCCGGGACCGGGGGGCGGCCGTCGCCCCCGCGACTATCGGAAGAGGGTGAACCGTTGGTCATCGTTCCCTCCGTCGAGGACGCCGAGCCGCACGCCCGCGTCGAGCCAGCCGTGGGCATAGCTCACGGCCGCCAGGGCTCGGTCCCGGTCGCCGGCCGCCGAGAAGTGCTCGGCGTCGGCGAGGTAGGATCGGGCCATGGCGAGGAAATCGTCGGAGGCGCCCCGCAGGAACGACCGCTCGGGAGCGGCCGGGGTCACCCGAGTGAGGGCCTCGCGAGTGAGGCGGAGGTACTTCTCGAGGAGCGGGGGTTCGTTCGGCACGATCGGAACCGGGTAGCGAGGAGGCCGATATAATCCGTCGGTCCGCGCGCCTCAGCCCTTCGGGACCTTCTCCCAGTCCTTGAGGAACCGTGCGAGACCGATGTCGGTGAGCGGGTGCTGGACGAGCTTCTCCATGACCGAGTAGGGCATCGTGACGATGTCCGCGCCGATCTTCGCCGCCTCGAGGACATGGACCGGGTGGCGGACGCTCGCCACCAGCACCTTCGTCGAGAACGAGTAGTTCCGGTAGATCTGGACGATGTCCCGGATCAGGTCCATCCCCGTCTCCCCCTGGTCGTCGAGCCGCCCGATGAACGGGCTCACGTACGCGGCCCCGACCTTCGCGGCGAGGAGCGCCTGATTCGCGCTGAAGACGAGCGTCATGTTGACGCGCGTCCCTTCGCGAGCCAGGACCTTCGTCGCCTTGAGTCCGGCCGCGGTCATCGGCACCTTCACGTAGATCGCGCTGTGGATCTCGCGGAGGTGGCGGCCCTCCCGGACCATCCCCTCGGTGTCGGTCGCCACGACCTCGGCGGAGACGCTCGGCACCCCGAGGGCGCAGACCTCGCGAAGGACCTCCTCGAACTTCCGGCCCTCCTTCGCGACGAGCGTCGGATTGGTCGTGACCCCGTCGAGGATCCCGATCTCCCACATCGTTCGGATCTCGGTCACGCTCGCGGTATCCAGGAAGAGCTGCATCGTTCTCCTCACCCACCTACGGGCTACTGAACCTTCCCCCGGCCCCGGAGGAGCTCCCAGGCTTCCTCTCGGATCCGTTCCTTCGACATCCCGAACCGGTCGAGGAGCGCCCACGGCTCCCCCGATTCCCCGAACAGGTCGGGCACCCCGACACGGCGGACGGGCACCGGATAATTCTCGCTGGTCGTCGCCGCGACGAGCGCACCGACCCCCGTGAGCACGCTGTGCTCCTCGAGGACGAGGATTGCGCCGGTTTCGCGGGCCGCCTTGAGGAGCGCCGGGGCGTCGAACGGCTTCACCGACGCGAGGTCGAGGACCCGGGTCGAGATGCCGATCCCCGAGAGCTCCTCGGCGACCTCGAGCGCACGGGCGACCAGGGCGCCGACGGCGACGATCGTGAGGTCGCTGCCGCTCCTCAGCTCCGCCGCCTTTCCGATTCGGAACGTGCCGTCGGTGACGGTGGGCAGGTTCTCCCGCGTGAGGCGGACGTACGCCGGGCCCTCGTGCTCGGCGACCGCGAACGTCGCGGCGCGGGTCGAGGGACCGTCGGCCGGCACGATCACGGTCATGCCGGGGAGCCCGCGCATGAGCCCGATGTCCTCGACGATCTGGTGGGTCCCGCCGTCAGCGCCGACCAAGAGGCCCCCGTGCGTCGCGACGATCTTCACGTTCGCGTGATTGTAGCAGATCGACTGGCGGACGAAGTTGTACGCCTGGCCGGCGGCGAACACCGCGAAGGTGCTCGCGAAGACCGTCCGGCCCTGGAGCGCGAGCCCGGCGGCGATCGACATCATCGTCGGTTCCATCACGCCGACGTCGAAGAACCGGTCCGGGTACTTCTGGCCGAAGAGGACCGTTCGCGTCGACCCGGCAAGGTCCGCGTCCATCACGACCAAGCGCGGGTCCTTCTCGCCGAGCTCGAGGAGCGCGCGGCCGTAGGCGTCGCGCAGGCTCTCGGACTTCCCGAAGGAGAGGCTCATGCCGGCCTCCCGAGCTCGGTCCCGAGCTCCCGGAGCGCCCGCTCGGCCTCCTCTCGATTGGGAGGCTTCCCGTGATACTGGTGCTTACCCTCCATGAAGGAGACGCCCTTCCCTTTCACCGTCTTCGCGACGATCGCGGTCGGTCCGGTCGTCGTGCGCTTCGCCTCGGCGAGCGCGTCGAGGATCGCGGGAAAGCTGTGGCCGTCGATCTCGAGGGTGTGGTAGCGGAAGGCCCGGAACTTGTCGCCGATCGGCTCGATCCCCATGATCGACTCCGTGGGGCCGTCGGTCTCGAGCCCGTTGCGGTCGAGGATCACGACAAGGTTCGCAAGGCGATAGTGCCCGCCGGCCATCAACGCTTCCCAGGTCGGACCGGCTTGGCACTCTCCGTCCCCGATGACCGCGTAGGTTCGGTACGCCGAGCCGCGCAGGCGAGCGTCGAGCGCCATCCCCACGGCCATGCCGATCCCCTGGCCGAGGCACCCGGTCGAGGCCTCGATGCAGGGGAGCTTCGCCCGGTCGACGTGACCCTGGAGGCGGCTCCCGAACTGGCGGAACGAAGCGAGCTCCTCGCGGGGAAGGAATCCCCGAAGCGAGAGGGCCGCATAGAGCGCCGGTGAGGCGTGTCCCTTCGAGAGGACGAGGCGGTCGCGGTCCGGCCAATCGAGCCGGGCCGGGTCGATCCGCAGCTCGTGGAAGACGAGCGCGGTGAGGATGTCGGTGACGGAGAGGCTGCCGCCCGGGTGGCCGCTCTGCGCCGCGTAGGTCATCCGGATGACCTCGCGACGTATCTCTCGGGCCGTCGCTTCGAGCGACCGGACGAGCTCGTCCGGGGGTCCCTCGGGCATCTGCGGCGTTCGGAGACAGGGCGCGCTATTTGACTGTTGACCCGCGCGGAGCGCTCCGCCGGCGCGCCGGAGGGTGCGGGCCGGCGGCGGCTTCGCGTCCCACGAGCGAGCGCAGCGTCCTCAGGTCGGCCGCGTACCGGGCGTACCCTCGGTCGTCGAGGGGGGTCTCGAGGTACCCCGGCGTCTCCTTCCACCGCGCGTCGGAGAGGAGGTGGCGGAACCCCTCAATCCCGATCTCTCCCTTCCCGATGTTCTCGTGCCGATCGAGGTGCGAGCCCGGCGCCTCCTTCGCGTCGTTCAAGTGGAACGCTCGGACCGTGGGGGACCCGAGGACCCGGTCGATCTGGTCGACGAGGTTCCCGTACCCGTCCTCGCTACGAAAATCGAAGCCGGCCGCGAAGAGATGGCAGGTGTCGAGGGCGACGCCGAGCCGGTCCGGTCGGTCGACCTGGGTAAGGACGCTCGAAAGCTCCTCGAACGTGGAGCCGAGCGTCGTCCCCTGACCGGCAGCGTTCTCGAGCAGGATCCGCACCCGGCCCTCCGGCACGGCCTCGAGGGCCGTTCGGAGGCTCTCTGCGATCGTCTTGAGTCCCGCGTCGACGCCGCTCCCGAGGTGGGCCCCCGGGTGGAAGATGAGCGCATCGACGTTGAGGAGCTCCGCACGGCGGAGCTCGTCCACGAACGCCGCGCGAGAGCGCTGGAGGCCGGATGCGTTCGGGCTCCCGAGGTTCGCGAGGTACCCGTGGTGGACCGCGGTCGCGCGGATCTCCTCCGCGCGCACCGCGGCACGGAACTCCTCCGCGGCCGCGACCGCGATCGGCGGGCCGGCCCACATCTGGGGGCTCTTCGAGAAGATCTGGAGGGCGTCGCAGCCGATCTTCCGCGCCTCGCGGACCGCGTCCGCGAGCCCCCCCGAGATCCCGAGGTGCGCCCCGAGCCACATCGCCTCGGGGACGGTCGACCGGGGATTAAGCTATCCCGGCCGCCCGAGCGGGACCCACGAGAGAGAACGGGGGAGAAGGCTGACAGCTTTCCGCGTTTCCCGTAGGCTCGCGCACTTCAGTACCGCGCGGAACGCCAGTGGGCTTAACTTCCGGGTTCGGAATGGGACCGGGTGTTTCCCCACCGCTTTGGCCGTCAGCCGAGCGGTCGGACCGGTCCTCGGTATTTAACGTTGCGGAAGACGGTCGAGCGCGCTCGTTAGCTCCGTCGCCGCCGGGAGCGTTTCTTCGGGGGAGAGCCCGGTTCCGGAGCCCAGATGTACCATGTTCCCCGCGCTTGTCCGAGGCGTCGGCCCCCGTCGCCGTAGAGGTCTCCTTGCGCGAAGACGAAGTGCCGTCCGCGTCGGAGGACCTCCCCTCGGGCCGTGAGCGGGTCGCCCTCCCGGGCCGCCCGCAGAAAGTCGACGTAGAGCGAGGTCGTCGCGGCGGTCTCGCCCGGAGCGAGCATCGAAAGGACGGCTGCACCCATCGCGGTGTCGAGGATCGTCGCATAGACGCCCCCGTGGACAACCGCGTTCATGTTGAGGTGACGGGGTTCGACCCGACCGGTGACCGTGGAGGTCCCGCGGCCGCTTCGGGCGAGGTCGATCGTGAAGCCGACCTCATGGTGAAAGCCGTGGAGCGCGGCGTGCCGAAGGTCGGGCATCGGGGGCTTGGGTCGGGGTTCGGGACGCTCTTTCTTGCGCGGCACGGCCGGCCCGAGCGGTCGTCGTGGATAAGTACTTGGGGGAGCCGTTCGGACCGCACCGCATGGCGAAGGGACCCCGACTCGAGGCGACGTACGAGGCCCCGCCCAACATCGCGCTCGTCAAGTACTGGGGGGACCGCGACCGGGAACGGGCGATCCCGTACAACACGTCCCTCTCGGTAACGCTCGACCGACTGAGGTCCCGGACCACCGTCCGGTTCGACCCCAAGCTCCGGGACGACCGGGTCGAGCTCAACGGCGAGCTCGCGTCCCGCGGTCCTCGGGACGCCGTGGTCCGGTTCCTCGACCGAGTCCGGGACCTCGCCGGCGTTTCCGACCGGGCGGACGTGCGGTCCCGCAACAACTTCCCGACCGCGAGCGGGCTCGCGTCGAGCGCGAGCGGCTTTGCCGCGCTGGCGGGCGCGGCGACGCTCGCCCTCGGGCTATCGCTCTCCGGTCGCGAGCTCTCCCGACTCGCCCGGTTCGGGTCGGGGAGCGCGGCCCGTTCCATCTTCGGAGGGTTCGTCGAGTGGCGGGCCGGCGTGCGGCCCGATGGGAGCGACTGCGAGGCACGGCCCCTCTTCGGCCCCGACCACTGGCCGGACCTGGCCGACCTGGTCCTCATCGTGAAGGGAGCCCCCGTGAAGGCGGTCCGCTCAGCGGACGCCATGCAATCGACCGTGGCCACGAGCCCTACCTACGCGCGCCGCCTCGCCGAGCTCCCGGCGCGGATCCGGAAGATCCGCTCGGCGATCGAGGCCCGTGACTCCCACCAACTGTTCCCGCTCATCATGGAGGAGTGCGACAGCTTCCGGGAGGTCTGCGAGACGACCCGGCCTCCGCTCGATTACCTGACCCCTACCTCTCGGGCGCTCCTCTCCGAGGTCCGTTCGATCAACCGAGAGGCCGGCCGCCCCGTCGCGGGCTACACCCACGATGCCGGTGCCCACCTCCACGTCTTCACGCTGCGCCCGGACGCACTGTCGGTGCGTCGCCGCCTCTCCCGCCTTCCGGGCGTCGAGCGGACGCTCCTCCTGCGGCCGGGACCCGGCGGACGGCGGGTCCGGTAGGACGGCACTCGAGTTCTTCTCTTCGAGGCGAGCCGTTCGCCCGGTCAGGGTCGGGTCGCACCGGGCGGTCGACGCTCCTCCACGTGGCCATCGGGGTGGCCGATGATGACGAGGCTCGCCATCCCCGCGAAGATGCCGGTCTCGACGACGCCCGTGTGGCGACGGATCGCCTCCGCGGCCGCGAGCGGCTCGCGGATCGGCTGGCGGGGGGAGAGGTCCAGGATCTCGTTGCCGTTGTCCGTGACGAACGGGCGGCCGTCGGGGCCGACGCGCAGGCGGACCCGATACCCCTCGGCGGCGAGCTCCCTCTCGAGGGGGGGTCGGCCGAACGGGACCACCTCGACGGGAATCGACGCCCGTTCCCCGAGCGCGCCGACGAGCTTCGAGGGGTCGACGAGGATGATGACCGTGCTCGAGAGGTGCGCGAGCAGCTTCTCGCGGAACAACGCGCCTCCGCCCCCTTTCGTGAGGTCGAGGGTCGGAGAGACCTCGTCCGCTCCGTCGAGCATCAGGTCGAACCGGTCGTCGCCGCGCAGAGGCCGCACCGGCACCTTGAGCGCCCGGGCCAGCTCCTCCGTGGCGCGGGAGCTCGCAACGCCATCGAACCGACCGTCCGGGAACTTCTCCGCGATGGCCCGGACCGCGCAGGCGGCCGTCGAACCGGTTCCGAGGGCAAGGCGCTGACCGGGTCGCACATAGTGCTCTACGGCGTGGCGGGCGGCGACGATCTTGGCCCGTTCGAGATCCTCGGGCACGCCCCTTCAACCCCGTACCCCTTTTCAACCCCTCGGCGCCCTGGCCCGCCGCGGGCCCATACTGATAAACCTGAGGGGACCTCCCGGCCGGGATGGCATCTACTCCTCCGGTCCCGCACGGCCCGGTCGTCGTTTCCATCGGGGGCTCCGTCCTCCTCATGGGGAAGGACGACGCGGAGTACTTCGGACGCCTCGCCGACCTCCTTCGGCGAGTGGGCGCCAAACGCCCGCTCGTGGTCACCACGGGCGGAGGGCGGACCGCCCGCGAGTACATCGCGCTCGGACGCGCCCTCGGGCTCACCGAGTTCGAGTTGGACGAGGTGGGCATCGAGGTCACCCGGCTCCACGCCCGACTTCTGGCAGCCTCGGTGGGACCCCCCACGCCCGCGCACCCGGCCACCACCGTCCCCGGCGTGGTCGAGCAGCTTCGGAACGGTTCGCCCGTCATCCTCGGGGGGACGGAGCCCGGGCACACCACCGACGGGGTCGCCGCTCTCGTCGCGGTCCGTCTCCGGGCCGAGCGGGTGGTGAACGCCACCGACGTGGACGGGGTCTACGACCGGGACCCCCGGACGAATCCCGATGCCCGTCGGATCGACCAGATGACCTGGCCGGAGTTCCGGGCGCTGGTCCAGACGGGGAGTTCCGGGGAGGCAGGGCAGAACTTCCTGTTCGACCGCCTGGGAGCCGACGCGCTCGCTCGGGCCCGGATCCCTCTCTGGGTCGTGCCCGGCCGGGACCTCGCGAATCTCGAGGACGCCCTCGTCGGTCGGCCGTGCCGCGGGACTCGGGTCGGGTGAACCCCGCACGAGAAAACCCCTTAGTAGAGGGGGGCGGGTCGACCGGGCATGTGGCATCGGATCGTCTTTCTCGGCCCGCCCGGCGCCGGTAAGGGAACCCAGGCCGCCGAGCTCGCCCGGGAGCTCGGCGTCCCGCATCTTTCGACCGGGGACCTTTTGCGAGCCGCGGTGGCCGCCGGTACGCCTCTCGGTCGAGAGGCCGAGGGACACATGCGCGCGGGCGGCCTCGTCCCGGACCCCCTCGTCCTCGCCATCCTTCGGGAGCGGTTGGCCGAACCCGATGCCCGGGCCGGCTACCTGCTCGACGGGTTCCCGCGGAACCTCGCCCAGGCCGAGGCCCTCGGGTCGTTCGCCGAGATCGACGGGGTGATCTCGCTCGAGGTCTCCCCGGACGACCTCGTTCGACGCCTCTCCGAACGGCGGGTCTGCCCGAAATGCCAGGCCGTCTACAACCTTCGGACGAAGCCTCCGAAGACCCGCGACCGCTGCGACCACGACGCAACTCCCCTCGTGCAACGCCCGGACGACCGGGCCGAGGCGGTCACGAACCGGCTGAAGGTCTACGCGGAGCAGACCGCGCCGCTCCTCGAGTACTACCGAAAGCGCCGCCTTCTCCGGCCGGTCGACGCGAGCGGTACGCCCGAAGAGGTCGCGGTCGGCGTGCGTCGGGCCCTCGGGTAGGAGAGGTCTCGGGTTCTTACGGGGAGACCCGGACGACCTCGCCCCGGGCCCAGCGTCCGCCCTCCAAGTAGAGACGGACGCCTTCGAGGGGCGCGGCGAGCGGTCCCCACCGAAGCGCATCCCGCGGGCAGGACGCCGCGGCGCTCGACTCAACGACCCCCGCGTGGGAGATCATGAGGAGGCGACCCCCCTCGGGAAGCCTCTTGAGTTCCTCGCGCATCCGTTCGGCGAGGCTTCGTGCGTAGCGGGCCAGGGTCTCGTTGCGCTCGACCGCACGGACGTACTCCGCGAACGATCCGAGGGATAGCTCGTCGACCGGGACCCCGGCACCGTCCGGCATCACGGCGAGCTCGGGAACGGTCGCGTCGATCGAGAGGCCGAGCGCTTCCACGGTCTCGATGGCGCGGAGCTTAGGGGAGGAGACCACGCGGTCGAAACGGCCGAGCGTCCGGGCGACGGTCCGAGCGAGCGCGACGCCGTCCTCGCTCAAGTGGACGCCCGCGGGGTCGCGGCGGCTGTGGCGTCGATGCTCGACGACGCGCATGGCGACGGTCGGGACGGACGGACCGACGCAGAGTTTATAGGTCGTCCGCCGCTCGTGAGACCGTCCCGGCTTAGCTCAGAGGTAGAGCGGGGGACTGTAGGCGAGACTGCCGGACCTCCGGCGGCCCCCGTAGAGATCCTCAGGTCGCCTGTTCGAGTCAGGCAGCCGGGACCTGAGGGCCGTTCCGTTGTGGACGCGGTCTCTTTCGAACAGGCTCAAGTAGTCGGCCGGGCCGTACGCGTGGGTTCAGAGGGGTTCGCATGCCCGGCACGTTCTCGGATTCGTGGAAGCTCACGAAGACCTCCTTCCGCCTCATCGCGGAGGACCGTTCGCTCTTGGTCTTCCCAGTGGTGGCCGCGCTCTCGATCCTCGGAGTGCTCGCCCTTCTGATCGTCGGCTGGGTATGGGTCGCCTGGCCGCTCGGGGGGACCGGAGGAGGGGGGGCGATGATCCCCGTCGCCGTCGTGTTGTTCATTGTCGCCTACTTCGCCATGGTCTTCCTCTCCGTCTACTGCACGGCGGCCCTCGTGGGCGCGGCCACCCTCAAGCTCTCGGGCCAACAACCGACCGCCTCGGACGGCTGGAAGGTGGCTCGGGCTCGGATCGGCCGACTGTTCGTCTGGGCGATGATCGCCGCGACCGTGGGGCTTCTCATCCGGCTGATTTCGAGCCGGGTCCGAGGGATCGGCGGGCAGATCATCGGCCTCGTCGGCGGGATCGCGTGGTCGGTCGTGACCTACTTCATGATCCCGGTGCTCCTCTACGAGGACCTTGGCGCATGGGCGTCCCTCAAGCGGTCCGCGCACCTGTTCACCTCCACCCTCGGCCGGACGCTCGTCTCGAACATCGTGATCTCGCTCTTGATCGGTGCCGGCATCGTCGTGGCGGTCGTCCTCGGGCTCTCGGGTCTCTTCCTCCTGATCGGAGGGGCGGTCCTTCTCGGAGTGATCCTGATCGGGGTCGGGATCGCCGTGGGGGTCGTGGTCGCGCTCCTCGGCGCGACGGCCGAAGGGATCCTCGAGGCCGCGCTCTATCGGTATGCGACGACGGGCAAGGTCGACCCGGACCTCCTGCCGGTGGGGTACGCTCCCCTGCGACTCTAGGTCGTGAGCCCCGCCATCGCAGACACGCTGACACGCGGCCGACCGCGGAGGCACGCTATCGCTCGCGCGGAACGGCGACCCCGGACCGGGCCCATGACCGTCCTCCGCGACCCCATGCGGTTGTCGGGATTCGAACCCGAGTAGGTAGCTTGGGAAGCTACCGTCCTAACCGCTAGACCACAACCGCGCGACCTACTCCGGAATGTCGGGCCCTCATACGGTTTGTGCGAGGACTCCTCATCTCGGTCCGGCGGGTCTTCGAGCGGACCCGGTAGGGAATCGCGGACGGAGGGCGGACCCTTCCTCCGTGGCCGTGGAACGACGGCCGAATGCTCGGTGCCGCAACGGGAACGCCACGGGCGGTCGGTCCCACCGGCGGGGCATCTTTCCGGCGTGGCCGCGCACCTATTTATACACGAACCGGGCCTAATTCTCGCTGCTCGGAGGGAGCGCTCCGGGCCGCGGTCCATCGGATGGGGGGAAGAGGGGTCACCTGGTCGGGGCGTCGGTACCGCCGGGCGCGACACCTCCGCTCCGGGAGGCGGGGAGTGGTCGCCGTCATCGGCACGCTGCTCGCCCTTCTCGTCTTCTTCGCGCTGTTCGGAATCTTCGTCGTCGAGTTCGTTCCGCTGTGGATGACGGACAACGAGGCCCAGTTCACGAACTATGCGGCGACTTCGTTCGCCCAGTTCAAGGGCGGGATCGACACCCAGTACGCCCTCGGCGGTCCTCCCGCGCTCGGGACCACCTTCACGCTGACCTCGAACGGGGTCCCCCTGTTCGCCCAAGGGACCCAGGGGGTGCTGAACTTCGTCCCCCAGACGTGCACCAATGGGTTCTACGTGAGAGGCACCACCGGGGCCTCCCCCTCGAATTACGGCCAACCCGTGAGCCCTTCGTTCTGCGTGTTCGAGAACCAATCGATCTCCGCCGGCCCGGGAGGGTCCCGCCCGTTCTTCCTGAGCGCGGCGAGCGGAACCCTCCAGATGTTCCTTCCGAACCGATACTACACGTCCGAGACGTTCTACTTTGAGGACGACGGGGTCATCCAGATGCAGGAGCCCGGCTACCAGGTCCTCGCCTTCCCGCCGCCGTTCAACGTGACCCGAATCGCCTCCAACACCACCGTCACCTCGAGCTTCCTTCAGCTCTACGGGAACGCCACGACCGTGATCTCCCAGGGCTCGGAGGAGCTCTACAGCCACCTCCGCTACACCCAGGACGTCACCTCGAACGGCTACAACACGACCGCGCGCGCCTTCAAGCCATTCAACTACACGTTCGAGGTGGGCACCGAATTCCCGTGCGCGTGGGCCCGGTTCCTCCGATCGCAGATGAACGCGAGCGGGCTCCCGTACGCCCTCAACCCGACGGCGGGAACGACCAGCTACAACTGGACGGACCCGGTGAACCACACCGCCACGGTCCCCTACGTGGGGAGCTGCAACAATCCCTTCGGAATGACGGTCGTCCTCATCCTGAACATATTCTCGCTGAGCTACGTGAACCTCTTCTATGCGGGCGCCCAAGTCACTATAGGAATCGGAGGAACCTGATCCATGGCGGCAGGAACGTTCCGAGTCAAGATCCCCCGGTCGTCCGCCCCGGCGCAGGGGACGGAGGCGTCGCCGCTCGCGCCGAAGCCGACGGCCGAGACCCCGGCGGCCCTCCCCGGGACCTTCATCACGGCGATGCCGCCGCTCCTCGAGCCGACGATGAAGGAGCTCGAGGTGAACGCGGTGAACCCTCCCTACTCGTACTCGCGGGTGACCTACAACGACCGGAACAAGGAGTACCTCTACGAGGTCATCGAACCCCAGCTCTCGGCCCACGAGAAGGAGCTAGTCGACCACCTTAAGGAGACGCTGACGCGGATCCTCGGCGCGGAGATCGCGAACCTCTCGGCGTCCGACAAGCGAGCGTACCTCCGCGAAGAGTCGCGCGAGTACTTCCGCAGCCGCGGGATCACGCTCTCCCCCATCTCGATGGAGCGGATCATCTACTACACGCTCCGCGACTTCGTGGGATACGGGCCCGTGGACGCCCTCATCTTCGATACCGAGGTCGAGGACATCTCGTGCGATGGCGTCGATGTCCCGCTGTTCATCTTCCACGCGAAGTACGAGTCGGTGAAGACGAACATCACCTTCGCGGACGAGGAAGCGCTCGACTCGTTCATCGTGATGCTCGGGCAGCGGTGCTTGAAGGCGGTGAGCGTCTCCGCCCCGATCCTCGACGGGACGACCCCCGAAGGCCACCGGGTCCAAGCGACGTACGGCCGGGAGGTCACGACCCGCGGGGCGAGCTTCACGATCCGGCGATTCAAGGAGCGGCCGTTCACCCCGGTCGACCTGGTCGCGATGGGGACCGCGAGCGAGGAGATGGTCGCCTATTTCTGGCTCGCCGCGGAGCAGGGGGAGTCGGTGATCGTCTGCGGTGGCCCCGCCGCCGGAAAGACGAGCACGCTCAACGCGATCGCCCTGTTCATCCCCCCGACCGCGAAGATCGTCTCCATCGAGGACACGCGCGAGGTGAACCTCCCCCATGAGAACTGGATCCCCGGCGCCACGAGGAGCGGCACCGGCGACCGCGGCGTCGACGGCAAGACGGCGGGGGAGGTCGACATGTTCGACCTCGTGCGCGCGGCCCTCCGGCAGCGGCCGAACTACATCATCGTGGGCGAGGTCCGCGGCAAGGAGACGTACACGATGTTCCAGGCGATGGCGACGGGCCACACCACCTACTCGACGATGCACGCGGACAGCGTGAAGTCGATGGTGAACCGGCTCGAGAACCCGCCGATCAACACCCCGCGCATCCTTCTGAGCGCGCTCAACAACGTCATCATCCAGGTCCAGACCCGAATCGACAAGGGGGTCGTCCGCCGCCTGAAGCAGGTGCTCGAGATCGTCGGGTTCGAGCCCGAAACGAACGAGCTCATCACGAACACGGTCTACGAGTGGGACCCCGCGACGGACACGTTCGTCTTCAAGGGGCACTCGTTCCTCTTCGACAAGATCATGGAACTCAAGAACTACACCACGGACGAGATGGACGCCGAGTTCCAGCGGAGGACGCAGGTGATCCGGTGGCTCGTGGAGTCCAAGACCACGGACTACCGGCAGCTCTGGCGGACGATCGCTCAGTACTACAAGGACCCGAACGAGGTCATGTCGCGGATCCAGGCGTCGCACACCGCGAAGCCGGCGGCCCCGGCGGAGGCCGGGTAGGCCCGATGGCGGTCACTCCCACCGTTCGCGTGCCCGCGACCGGCCCCCCCACGGCCACTCCGCCCCGGGTGGTCCGACTGAAGCGGGGGGAGCAGCCCACGCACACGAGCATGTCCGGCTTCCAGCGGTGGGCCTGGCGGACGTTCCGCGCGCGGGTCCTCGCCCGTCCGCCGGACCCGACGCTGGACGAGAACCTCGTGAAGGCCCACATCCGGATGCGGTCCGACGAGTTCCTCGCCGTGACCTACGCCACCACGCTCGTGGTCGGCATCGCCACCGCGGTGGCCGGCGCCGTCGTCGGCTTCTTCTTCGTGAACGCGGGCAGCGAGCTCCTCGGCATTCTGATCGGGGTCGCGCTCCCCGTCTTCGGGACGATCGGGACGTTCTTCGTCCTCAAGGGGACCCCCGCCTCGAAGGCGAAGGACCGGGGCCGCAAGATCGACCGGAAGATCTCCGCCTCGATGAGCTTCATCTCCGCGATGAGCTCGGCCGACGTGAACGTCGACCAGATCTTCCGCGAACTCGGCCGTCAGAAGGTCTACGGCGAGGTCGCCGAAGAGGCCGCGTGGATCACCCGCGACACCGAGCTCCTCGGCGTCGACATCCTGACGGCGATCCGCAACGGCGCCCAGCGCACCCCCTCGAAGCGGTTCCAGGACTTCCTCCAGGGGGTCGTGACGACCGCGACGAGCGGTGGGCAGCTCAAGCCGTACTTCCTCCTGAAGGCCGAGCAGTTCGAGCGGGAGAACAAGCTCGAGCAGCTCCAGCGGGTCGAGACGATGGGCCTCCTCGCCGAGACGTTCGTGACCGTCGTCGTCGCGTTCCCCCTCTTCCTCGTCATCATCATCGCCATCTTCGCCGTCATCGGCGGGGGCGGGGCGTTCCTGATCGACCTGTTGTGGGGGATCGTCGGGGCGATGATCCCGCTCGCCCAGTTCGGGTTTATCTTCTTCATGTACTCGATCGCGTCGGAGATGGGATAGATGTCGACCGCGATGGCGGACGCACCGGCCCGCGTGGCGCACTCGACCACCACCGCCCCGGCGACCACGACCGGCATCCCCTTCGAGGTCTGGCTCCTGATCGGGGGCGCCGTCGCCGCTGTCGTCCTCTGGGTGATCGCGGCGATGAACTACTTCGGTTCCCTCACGATCACGCTCGCTCCGGGCGAGGCCACCGGCGCGAACCCGATGATCGACTTCCTCGTTCTTGGGATCCTCGTCCTCATCGCGCCGTATGGCTTCGCGATGACCTCCAAGCTCCGGAGGATCTCGAAGGTCGAGGAGCGGCTTCCGGACTTCCTCCGGGACGTCGCGGAGGCCGGCCGGTTCGGGATGACCCTCCCGGACGCGATCGTCGTCGCGAGCACGGGTCGCTACGGGCTCCTCACGGACGAGATCAAGAAGATGGCGAGCCAGATCGAGTGGGGCGTCCCCGTGGCCCAGGCCCTCGACCTGTTCGAGCAGCGGGTCCCCACGCCGCTCGTCCAGCGCGTCGTCTCGATCGTCACGCGGGCCAATGAGGCGGGCGGGAACGTCGCGGACGTGCTCACCATGGTGGCGCACGACACCCGCGAGGCCCAGCTCGCGCAGCAGGCGCGCCAGATCTCGATGATGACGTACGTGACGGTGATCTACATCGCGTTCTTCGTGTTCCTCGTCACGATCTACATCATGTGCGCGACGTTCCTGCCGCAGATGATCACGGCCGGCTGCGGCATCTCGAGCTCTTCCCTCTCGGGGGCCGGCGCCGTGACCATCTCGTCCGGCTTCGTGCCGGTATTGTTCCTCGCGTTCCTGGTCGCGGTGATCGTCCACGCGGTCGGGGACGGGGTCATGGCCGGCATCCTCTACAACGGCCGCATCGCGGAGGGTCTCCAGCACGCGACGATCATGCTCGGCGTCGGATGGGCGCTCATGCGGTTCGTCGTACCCCCCCTCAACGGAAGCTGCTGACGGAGTACCACGGGAGAAGAGCGAACCATGGCGGGCGAAGCGGTGGAAACGAACCCCCCCGAAGAGGGCGAAGTCCCAATCCCGTCGGCGGCCGATCGCAAGAACCGGTTCTCGCCGTTCCTACGCCTCGGGGCGAGCCTTCGGAAGGGGTCGGCCGAGCCACGACCGGTGAAGCTCGCCCGGCTCGGGATCTCGGGCCAGGGCGCCGAGCGCGACGTGACGGTGGTCCCCCCCCTCACCGACCCGGCGCTCAAGGAGCTCGACCTCGCACCGATCCGGCCCGGCTTCTCCTACATCCGCATCACGTTCCACACGACGCGCAACGAGTACCTCTACGAGGTCATCGAGCCGGTCCTCTCGCGGATCGAGCGGGACCTCTTGGAGCGCCTCCGTACGGTCCTGGTCGAGCAGTTCGAACCGCTCCCCGAGCACGACTCGGAGACGAAGCGGCGCGAGCTCCGCCTCATGGTCGACCGCCAGCTCCAGGAGTGGGAGCTCGCCCCGAGCCCGGTCACGAAGGGTCGGATCCTCTACTACCTCGAACGGGACTTCATCGGCTATGGGGTGATCGAGGTCCCGATGACCGACGTCGACGTCGAGGACATCTCGTGCGATGGTCAGGGGATTCCGCTCTACATCTACCACCGGAAGTACGGCTCGATCCGGTCGAACCTCAAGTTCGAGACGGCAGCGCAGCTCGACGACTTCGTCGTCTGGATCGCCCAGCGGTCGGGGAAGCACATCTCGGCCGCGAGCCCGGTCCTCGACGCGACCATCCCGGACGGCTCGCGGCTCCAGGCGACGCTCGGTCGCCACGTGACGAAGCACGGGAGCACGTTCACCGTCCGGCGGTTCCGCGACAACCCGTTCACGCCGGTCGACCTGCTCAAGTTCCGGACGATGAGCCCCGAGATGATGGCGTACCTCTGGATTGCCATCGAGCACGGGCAGTCGATGATGGTCTGCGGGGGCACGGCGAGCGGGAAGACGACCACGCTCAACGCGACCCTTCTGTTCATCCCGCCCCAGATGAAGATCGTCTCCATCGAGGACACGCGCGAGCTCAACCTCCCCCACGAGAACTGGGTCCCGTCGCTCACGAAGGCCGGCTTCGGCGCGAAGAACCTCGTGAGCGGGAAGGCGGCGGGGGAGATCGACATGTTCGACCTGCTCGCGGCCGCGCTCCGCCAGCGCCCGCAGTACCTGATGGTCGGAGAGGTGCGCGGGGCCGAGGCGTTCATCGTCTTCCAGGCGATGGCGACGGGGAAGACCTGCTACACGACCTTCCACGCGGAGAGCGTGAGCGCGATGGTCCACCGGATGGAGAACCCGCCGATCTCGCTCCCCCGCTCGCTCGTCTCCGCGCTCAACCTCGTGCTGCTCCAGCGTCAGGTGAAGGTCGGGACGAAGATGACTCGCCGCGTGCAGTCGCTCACCGAGATCGTCGGCCTCGACCCCGAGACGAACGAGTTGATCACCAACTCGGTCTACTCCTGGAACCCGGCGGACGACACGTTCCTCTACTCGGGCCACTCGTACCTCTACGAGCGGGTCGCGCTGATGAAGAACCTCTCGATGAAGGAGATGGAGCGCGAGGTGCGCAACCGCGTCGAGATCCTCGACTTCATGATGGTGAAGGACAGCCAGGCGACCCGGCAGAAGCCGTACACGCACCGCGACGTGGGCCAGCTCGTCTCCTTCTACTACAAGGAGCCCCAGAAGGCGCTCCAGGAAGCGCGCGCCGAGCTCGCGCGCGCGAAGTCCGCGACCGCCGCGGCCGCCGCCCGCCCCTAAGGCGCGGTCTCGAGCGCGGGAACGGAGGGCCGGGGGTCAGCCCTATCCGTCCGCGCGCCTCCCTTCGACCGGAGGCGCACGACGCTGCCGCTCTTCGAGGATGTTCCGGTCGCCCGGGGCCGCTTCGTCCGTCTCTACTGCGAGGACGCCCTCCGGGGGCTTCGCCCTCGCCTCGGACGGGCCCGGGCCGACGTCGTCGTCACGAGCCCTCCCTACAACCTCGGGGTCCGCTACTCTTCCTACGAGGACGACCGGCCTCGGGAAGAGTACCTTCGGTGGATCGGCCGCGCTCGCGACGCCGTCGGTGAGGTTCTGGCGGACGACGGCTCCTTCTTCCTCAACGTAGGCGGACCCCCCTCCGACCCGTGGCTCCCCTGGGACGTGGCCCGGGTGGTGGCCGAGAAGTTCGCCCTCCAGAACGTCCTCCACTGGGTGAAGTCGATCGCAATCGACCGGGCTTCGGCCGGCCGCGCCGCGGGCCTCGGCTCCGACCTCTCGCTCGGGCACTATAAACCGGTCCGGTCGGCCCGGTACGTGCACGGGGCCCATGAGTACGTCTTCCACTTCACACGACGCGGGGACGTACCGCTCGACCGCCTCGCGATCGGGGTCCCGTACGGGGACAAATCGAACGTGACGCGCTGGCCGGGCGCCCGGGCCGCGGACCGGCGATGCCGCGGGAACACCTGGTTCCTCCCGTACCCGACGATCCAATCCCGCACGCGCGACCGGCCGCACCCCGCCACGTTCCCCCCCGAGCTTCCCGAATGGTGCGTGCGGCTCCATGGCCTCCCTCGCACGCGGCTCGTCGTCGACCCGTTCGTCGGGATCGGCTCGAGCGCCGTCGCCGCGGCCCGGCTCCGGCGGTCGTTCGTCGGCTTCGACCTCGACCCAGCATACCTCCGCGTGGCCGCGGAGCGGGTCCGACAGGAGCTCGCCCGCGAGCGCCCACGCACGGAAGGGGGGGCGAGGAAAAGGCCGAGCCGCAGGGCGACTATTGCTCGCCCGGCGGTGGGGACTCCCCGGTGATCGGGGGAGACCACTCGCGCATCGGGGTGCGCCGAACCCCCGCGGCGGCGGCCAGGGCGTTCTGCGTGCCGGTCTTCGCGGCCTTCCCGGCGGCCACGACCGCATCTCGGGTCGCGGCGGCCGCGCGAACGGTGCCGGAGCCGATCGCGCTGCCCGCGTCGGCGATTCGCTGCGGGATGCGCCGCACCTCGGCATCCAGCGTCTTCCCTAGGTACGCGAAATCGTCCTGGATCTCGAGGCTCAGGTACTTCGCTTCCTTCGCGGTCGCGTTCCCGAACCGCTCGATCTTGTCGTCAAGGTCGGTGAACTCGCGGGCGAAATCCCGGCCCAAACCGCCGGCCGCGTCCCGCATCTCGGCCAGGTGCGCCCGGAACTGAGCCTGTTGGCGAACGTCCGACATGGTCGCTCGCCGTGTCAGCGTCGGGTCGGGAGATAAAGGTTGACGGGCAGTCGCAACGGGTCCCTATCCTCCCATGCGCCGGTCGGTCCGTCGCCGCCGGCCGCGCGGGCGGGCGGAGGGGGCAGCGGGCGACGGGACGGGAGCGGTCGGAACGAAGTGGCGTTCGGTCTCCTCCCCGTGCGCCCACCGCACCAGGAGCTCGACCCCGAGGTGGGCCGGGTCGGTCACGACCATCTCGCCCCGAAGGGTCCGGGCGATCGCCCGTGCGGCCGGCTCGTACTCGGGATGCTCGCTCTTGAGGAGCAGCACGGTGGTCGAGAGCGGTGTCACGGTCGCGAGCTCGCGGGCCCGCTCGAGCGCGTGCTCCATGGCCACGTCGAGCTGTCCGGACCGGACGCGCCCGTCCTCGTCCGTGTACGCCTCGGGGAGACCGTCCGTGATGAGGTAGAGCTCGCGGCGGGTCGCCCGGGACGCCCGCAGAAGGAGATGCGCGGCACGGAGCGCCTCGGCCGTGTTCGTGAAGGCACCGGCCCGGCACTCCCAGAGCTCGACCAGGTCGAGGACCTGGACCTCGTTGTCGAAGGCGAAGACGTCGATCGTGGCATCGGGGTACCGCCGCCGCACCGCGACGAAGAGCGCGAGCAGGGCCTTTTTCGCGGCCTCGAGCTTCCCCTCCTCGGACATGCTCCCCGAGCGGTCGAAGGCGAGCACCACGTGGACCCGCTCGCTCGTGATCTCCCGGTACACGTAGCTCGTCGATTCGTCGATGTGCCGCGTGCCGGTGAGGCGGGCCGCGAGCATCGACCCCGGGACGTCCAAGTGGGCGACCTCTTCCGACCGGCGAAGACGCGCCTTCTCGTAGACGCCGGTCGAGCCGTCTCCCCGGATCGACATCCGGACGTCCCCGGGAAGCTTCTGGCTCTCCTCTTCGAGGAGGAGATGCGCGAACCGCTCGACGAGGCCGTAGGTGACGACCAGTTCGCCCCGGTGCTCGGCGACGAACCCCCGTTCCTTGAGCTCCCGTTCGACCCGTCGCTCCTCCCCCTGGCGCAGCCGGGACTCTGCCTGAGCTTCGGCCCTTCGTTGGGCCTCCGCCCGCTCCTCCTCGATCCGACGCCGCTGGGCCTCGGCCTGTCGCCGCTTCTCCTCGGCCTCCCTCGCAATGTCGCGTTCGCGGGACTTGAGGGCGCTCGCGACGTTCTCGGAGAGCTCCTTCTGCTCGGCCCCCGAGAGCTGGGCGAGGGCGTTCCCGAGCTCCGATGGGCCGATCGTCCGACCGTCGGACGCGGCCACCGCGAACGTGACGCGCCGTCCCTTCTTGGGGGCGGGGCGCCTCGCTCGCTTGCGGGAGAAGAGGCCCTTGAGCCAGGCGAGGAACCGGACGATGGCCGCCTTGAGGCGGGCGAAGAGGCCGGACGGAGCGGGAGGGCGATTCCACGAGGCCGAGGGGAGGAGCAGGGCGTTGCGGACGTCGTCCAAAAGCTCGGGCGGGGGCAGGCGGGACCAATCGATCGAGCGGGACGAGCGGAGCCGTTCCTCGAGCTCGGCGATCTGCCGCGCGACCTCCTCGTCGCCATGGTGCGTGACCTCCTGAAGGGCGACCACCTGTTGGTCGTACTCCGCTACGATCCGCTCGATACGGCGGCGGTCCTGGCGCCGGAGGCGGTCCCGGAGGCGCTCGAGCCGCTCGCGGAGCGCCGGGTCCTCGTCCGACCGCTCCTTGAGGAGCCGACGGGCCCCCTCGACCCCCTCCTCCGCGAGCGCGCGGACGAGGGATGCGGAGTCGACCGCGTCCAGGAGGTCGTTCGAGACGACGTCGTCCGCGAACGCGGAGCAGTCCGGGAGCCGAACGGTGGCGCTAGGTGAGGGGGTCGTCGTCGCCTTCGTCCTCCTTGCAGGAGAAGAGCGAGAACTCCTCGAGCAGCCGGAAGACGCTCGCCGCGGCGTCGGCGCTCGAGACGGCGGGGCCCGGCCGCTCCCGCTCCTCGACGTACCGAACGAAGGAGCGGAACCGGGGGAAGAGCTCCGGCTTCGTGGCGAGCTGGGAGAGGAGGGTCGCGTCGTCCTTGAGACGGCGGCCCTCGCTCACGAGCGCTTCCGCCTCCTTCGAGTTCTCCTTGAGCACCTCGCGGAAGAACCGACACCAGTAGACCCCCGCGCTCCGCTTCATCGACGGACCGAAGTACTGCTCGACGAACTCCGAGACCCTTCGCTCGTTCTGTCGGAACGAATCCCCGCTGCGGGCCCGGATTCGGCCGCGCATCGCGTGGAGGAGGCCCGCCTTGAGGTCCGCGCTCGAGGGAGGGGTCCGTCCGTCGAGGGTGGCGATCGCCGCCGTCCGGGCGGCGACGTCGATGAGCGTCCGGTTCGAGCCGACCTCCCCGATGTCGGGGTTGTCCTCGCTCGTCTTCAACCGCCAGGTCTCGATGACGCGGACGCCAGCGTCGACGAGGACCTCGGGAACGTAGGCGGACGGGATTTCGTTCCGGGCGAGGTTCACGATCTGTCGGTTGTCGGCGTGGCGGGAGTTGTAACCGACGTGGAGGCTCGTGAGCCGGTCGGAGAGCGGGTCGTTGATGTTGTCGAGGTCGGAGAGGTTCGACGTGGAGACCGCGACGAACGAGCCCGGGAAGCTCTCCCGGGACTTCGAGGGGGTCACCGTCCCTTCCTGGAGGGCCTGCAGGAGGACGTTCTGCGTGCCGAGAGGGAGCTTTCCGATCTCGTCGACCAGGAGGAAGCCGCGGTTCGCCTGGAGGAGCTTTCCCGGCTCGAGCACGAGGGGGCTCATCGGGTCCCCGATCTCCTCGAGCTTGCGCAGGTTGATGTTGCCCGTCAGGTGGTCGGGGAACACCTCGGAACTCCCTTGGAGCCGGGCGAACCCGAACCCTTCGTGGAGGAAGAGGAACTTGGCGGGGACCTTCGTCGGGTCCACCGCCGAAGGGTCGAAGCGGGCCACGTCCCCTTCCGGGGCGAAGCGCCGGGCGCAGATCGGGCAGGGCGGGAACCGGTCGGCGGCCGCACCGTCGATGAGCGAGAGCGGATGGTCGAGGACGGGGCAACCGTCCACGACCCACGCCCCCTTCGGGAACAGGTTCCAGAGCTCCTTCGCAAGGCTCGTCTTCCCCGCCCCCGAGGGGCCGAAGAAGAGGAGGTGGGCCCCCGATACGATCGAGGTGACGACGTCCTCGTAGGTCGTGTCGGGAAGCACGGTTCGGGGGAAGAGCGCCCGCAGCGCCTCGGAGCGGTCCAACCCCTTCTTGCGAAGACCGTCGATCGTCCGAAGGACCTCATCGCGGTACCGCTCGGCCGGGCTCTCGATCGCCAATCCCGCGGCCTTGAGTTCCGCGGCGGTCGCTCGGGTCCCCGGTGGCACCGACGTTCGTGACGAGGCCGCCATGGCGCGCGGAGCTGAGGTCGGGTTATGTAGTTTGCCGAAACGGGTCCGTCAAGAGCCCCTGCGACCTCCTCTTCGTCCGGGCTCGGTCCCAGGGCGCGGGCGCGGCGGGGCGGCACTTTTAAGTAGCGTTCCCGGGTCCGCGCCCCCGCGAGCGATGCCCGAGAAGGAGACCGGAGCGAAGAAGCCGGCCTTGGCCCGCACGGTCAAGGACAAGTGGCGCTCGAAGCGCTGGTACAAGGTCCGGGCTCCCGGGCTCTTCCAGCACGTCGAGCTCGGCGAGACGGTGGCGACCGAGCCCGAGCAGGTGGTCGGTCGCACGCTCGAAGCCACCCTTCCGGAGCTTTCGGGGGGCGGGGACGCGGGGAAGGCCCACGTGAAGCTCCGGTTCCGCATCGAGCGGATCTCGGGGGACGGTATCGCCGAGGCGAGGTTCATCGGCCACGACCTGACGAGCGATTACGTTCGGAGGCTGGCCCGAAGGAAGCGTTCGAAGATCGACCTCTCCCTCACCGTGACCACAAAGGACGGCGTTCAAGTCGTCCTCAAGCCGGTCGCGGTCGGCGAGCAGCGCCTGCAGACCCGCTTGCGGGCCGAGCTCCGCCACAAGATGGTCCAGGTCCTGAACGAGGAGGCCCAGCTCCGGACCGCCCCCGAGTTCGTCCGCGAGATGATCCAGGGGGACCTCTCGAAGGTCCTTGCCCACGGCGTGAAGACCCTCTACCCTCTCAAGAAGATCGAGATCCGCCGCTCGGAGGTCCTCGGCCAAATCTCGGACGAGGTCCCGCCCCCGGAGCCGACCGCCCCGGTCGCCGAGGCCCCGGCGCCCCCCGAGGCGACGCCGGCGGCGGAAATCCCCGTCGCCGGCGCGGGTCCCGGACCGGCGGCGTAAACCCCGAGGGCGCGAGATGACGCGTCCGGACCGTTTTCCTGTCGGAGTGGCTCAGCCCGGTAGAGCACGGGACTCATAGCGGGACGTACGTCGCGTCCCGGGAGATATCCTGGGGTCGGGGGTTCAAATCCCCCCTCCGACATTTTCCGCTGATTGCTCGCCGAGAAATCGCGCCTTTTTCTCGCTCCTCCGGAAAGGGGTGCTTTCCCAGACCTGGGATGGACTCGTGAATAGGCTGAGGGTAGAGGAGGCTGTCCGATTACGGACCGGAATCTTCCTTTGACTCCTGCGTCGGGAGAGCGTTCTGAATCCGAGTAACCCACGCCTCTGGGTCTCTGACAAGGAATCGGAGGGTCGTCGCTCCGGCTTGGATGCAGAGCGATCGCCAGGATCCCGGCACGAGGAGGACAAACCTCTCCTTCCTGCTCGCGCCCTCGTCAGTCGACCAGACCCTTGAGATCTGGCGGAGCGGAACGGAGACGAGTCCCCCCTTTCCCGGCCACACAAGAGTCCTCGCCCCCCGACCTTGGGCGAGGACGACTAAACGGGAATCCGTCAGTAGGAGAGTCGACCCAGTCGTCAGCGACCCAACCTCGTGGGTCTTCCGATCCTCGAACAGAATCTTCTCCCCCGGAAGAAGGTCCGACAGCGTGAAGTCGTGGTAGTCGGGTAGGATTGGCATCAGGGTTCGATTGATTGGTAGAATCCTGGTGAGTTAAGCCTGACCGCGGCGAGCCCGTCTTCCGGTGGTCCAATTGCGACAACATGAAACGGGCGCTTTGTTCGAGGGGGATTGATCGTCCCACGGTGCGGACCGATTTCTAACGACGGGGTTGTGTAAGGAGGGGGGTTGACATCGGATCCGGTCGGACGCTGAAACGCACGGATTTTGCGAGGATTTGAACCCCCGGGGGGTTCAAAAACCCCCTCCGACATTTCGATTTGGACCCCCGAAGGTTTGAGAACCCCCGCCAGAGTTGCAGAGAGAGGATCGAGCTTCCACCGACTCCGACGCGCACGCTTCGCTCGCCAATCGATTTGACTTCGGACGGAGAGTTCAGTGTCAAGGGTCGATTGCCATTCGCCGGCCCGGAGGCAGGGGCTGACGTTCCCGAAAGCGAACAGTGACGCCCGCTAGAGGCTGGGGAGCGGTGCGTAGTTGACGATGTAGAACAGTACGCCCGCGAGCACCGCGAACACGACGAAGCATGCGGCCCAGACCAAGCCGCTCCAACGGTACACTTTGCGGCCGTCGAGCGGGCCGAGGGGAATCATGTTGAACGCGGCGAACCAAGCACTGATGTAGGCGAGGAAGAGGAGAATGGCGGAGAGGAACGCCCCGTCGGAAAAGGCGCCGGCGAGGAACGCTCCCGCCAGGAAGGCAATGGCAAAGACGAAGTTCGTGGCGGGCCCGGCAAGGCTGATTCGACCCATGTCGTCGGTGTCCGGGTCTCCCCCAATCATCGTGGCCCCGGGAGCGGCGAACAGATAGCCGATCGCGGCGGTGATCACCGAGACGATGAGACCGACGACCGAGAGCCGGAACTCGGCCCAGTACCCGCGCCGTTGGGCGGATACCTTGTGCGCCATTTCGTGAGCCACGAATCCGGTCAGCGCAGCAGTCGCCGCCACTGCGATGAGGACGAGTTCGGTGCCGATGTCATAGACCGCGAGCCCTCCGTACAGGACGACAAAGTCGAAGGTAAGCACGAGGAAGGCGATGACCACGTGGGCCACCTCGGTAGCCGAGGTGCCCCCCTCGCGCGAGGAGCGGAGCGGGGGACCGTACGTGTAGCTGCTCAGGTAGTTCGAAAACGGACTGCCCACGGCGCGCATCGTAAGGGATTCGCGTACTTGACCGCTCGCATCTTCCTCGGACCGCGCGGCTCCGCCAGGGTTCGAGTCCGGCGAAGGGCCGGACGTCGTGTTGGGCGGGTGGCCCGATCGGAACGTTCGGCCCGGAAAAGAATATGCGAATGGACGCTTGTTCGCCTCTGAGGCACCTATGGCGGCAACAACCGCAAAGCTACCGACTTGGTATCGGGTTTTGGCGACAATCGTCGGCGTGATGGCCCTGATCTCGGCCATGATCGTCCTGGCCGACCCCGTGCTCGCGGTATGGCTCCTGATTCTCCTGCTCGCCGTGGGCCTGCTCTTCATCGGGATGGACCGGCTCGTGATCGGGATCTCGGGCCAACCGATGTGGTGGATGGGCCCGATGACCCCTCCCGCCTCGGCCCCCGCGCCGAAGCAGTAACCACCAACCAACCCCCGCCTTCGAGGGCGGGGGTCTCCCCGTCCGGGTCGGGATTGCTACGAACCCCGAATCGGGGGAAATGCATCGTCTTTCCTCTCGCCATCGCAAGGGTTCTCGGCCGTCTCTCACATTTCGGGGACGAGCAGGGCTATATGCACGCCATGTGCGATAGTTCTCGGTCATTTCCTCTCACGGTCTTGCTGAGCGCGGGGGTTCGAGCGCCCTCCCCAAACATGGACTTGAACCCCTCGAGGGTTCAAATCTGCCCTCCGGAAAGGGGTGCCCTGCAACATTGATGCCACGGCGGTCACACTCATGAACCGACCCGCGGTTGGGTCCGCTGAGGTTCGATCATGAAGTGGGTGACCCGAGAGAGGGCGAGGGTGGACCGGATTGCCTGCCCATGGTTAATCCGGAGATTCATCGACCCCCAGGCAGAGTTCCTCTATGTCCCAAAGGAGAGGGTGATGGAGGTGGCCAAGAAGGAGGAAGCCACCCCGTTCGACACACCCGGAGCGGAACTCCATCACTACGAGGACGGAGGAAAGGAGTACGTGAGCTTTGACGCGATCGTCCGGAAGTACAAGCTCACGGACCCGGCTCTGCTCGAACTTGCGAAGATCGTACGCGTCGCGGACGGGGGTTCTGGACGAGAAGCCGAAGCGGCCGGACTCGAGGCGGCCGCGACTGGATTCCGTATCTTGGCGAAGGACGACCTCGAAAACCAACGTCTCCAGTTCCCCCTGTACGACGCGCTCTACGCCTATTGCCAGTGGAAGGTCGAAAAAGGAGGGGAGCTCGAACACACCGGTCGTGGTTCACCGTCGCGGTGATGGATCGGGCGGAACTCCTCCGGTGACCGGACGTTCAACCCGAGGAACGTACTGACAAGCGCGGTCGCGAGAGACGATGACGACGATCGGTTCGCCGGAGGATCCCAGCACATCGTTGGTGCGACGCAACCGTCTCCTTCTAATGGGGACCCGAACCGCTCGGGGGTTCGGCGCCGGTGCGCTCTCCATCGTCATCGCCCTCGACCTCGCGGGAGTGGGCTATTCTTCATTCGCCATCGGCATCATTCTCGGTCTCGCACTGGGGGGCGCAGCGGCTTGGGCCATCGCGGTGCCTCGGATTGAGCTCCGTTGGCGTCGTCGGTCGGTCTTTGTGTTGTCCGCGGGGGCTCTCGCCGTCGGTGGCGGGCTTCTCTGGGTGGACATCGCGAACCCGGCGCTTCTGCTCGCGGCCCTCCTTCTGGGTGGAATCGTCGCAGGAGGGGCCGACGTAAGCCCTCTCGGGGCGCTCGAGCAGGCCGCTCTCGCGGGGACAACGGCGGATCGAGCGAGGACGCAGACCTACGCGATCTACAACCTCCTGGGGTACGTCGGAGTCGCCCTAGGCGCCCTGGCCGCGGGTCCGCTCTACGGACTGAGCGCGCCGACGATTGTGGGGTTTCCTACGGGCCCTCACGACGCGACACTCCTCTTCTACGGGTTGCTCGGTCTCGCGCTGGTCCCGGCCTATCGGAGTCTTTCGATCGACGTTGACCGCCAGGCGGGTAGCGGGCAGCCGTCTCCGCTCTCGCCGCAGAGCCGCTCGATCGTCTACTCCCTCTCGGCGCTGTTCTCGGTCGATGCGTTCGCGGGCGGGCTCATCGTGAACAGCCTCGTCGTCTACTACTTCTCGGTCCAGTTCCACCCGGGGGTTGGCATCCTCGGGTTCGTCTTCTTTCTTAGCAACCTGGCCGCCGGGCTCTCTCTCGTCCTTGCCGCGCCGTTGGCACGACGGTTCGGTCTCGTCAACACCATGGTCTTCAGTCACATCCCGTCGAACGTCTTCCTCATCCTCGTCGTATTCGCTCCGTCGCTCCTGATCGCGTCCATCCTCTGGGTTGCGCGTGCCGCGCTGTCACAAATGGACGTTCCCACGCGCCAGTCGTACATGCAGGCGGTAGTACCTGCCGAGGACCGTGCCGCAGCAGCAGGCTACACGACCGCGGCCCGGAGCTGTCAGGCGTTCGGCGCCCCCGTCACCGGGTCATTCCTCGCGGCGGGCGGGCCGTGGGTCGCGGCTCCCTTCGCACTGGCCGGATGCGTCAAGATCGGCTACGATGTCGCTGTTTACTCCCGTTTCCGCACGCTTCGACCACCCGAGGAGATCGTCGGTCGTACCGAATCTCCGTCCCTGCCCGGGCGCTGATTCGATTCTCACGAGCGTCTAGTCACCTCGGAGCCGGACGCGACCGGCGTGGTGGACGGGCGAACGCACGCGACTTACACCGTCGGGAATGGCTCTATCACCCAAGGGCCTCCGGTGGGGGACTTGAAGAATCCAGTAGTTCCCCCCTCCGACATTCGATACTTCGGGCCCCGTGCGAAGGGCCGCCGAGTGAATCGACTCAGCCCTGGTGGACTTCGTGGATTTCGTCAGCGACGAGACCGTGGGCTTCCCTATGGACCCGAGCCGCGGCTTCTGGGGACGGCGCCTCAACTAGGCAGTAGATCGTCTCGGTCTTCTCGTCGACCCAGTAGTTCCGATAGTTCACACCGTGCTTGCCCTGCACCTTGAGATCCTTTGCGTGGGCTTCTGCCACGGCCGCGGCTGTGACGCCCTTCACCTTTCGGTGAGTGTCCATATAGAGGGGCATGGCGCCCGCCACTTACGTTCGAAAGAAAAACCTTCCGATTTCGTGAAGGCGACTCGCTCCCCGACGAAATGCGGTGACGTTGGCTACTCGAACCAACTCCTGACGAAGGGTTCGGCCTAGGGGGAGTCCCGCTCTAGGGCTGGGTTCGTCCCGCGACCCCCCTGTGGGGGGTTCGAAGAAGGCAGTGTTTCCCCCTCCGGCATTCCTGGACGACTTGTCCCCGAGAAACGGCGACGCACGGCCACTTGTGTGCTAGGGATTTGAAACCGAGAATGTTCTGGGGGATGGACGAGAGCGACTCTCTCCCTCGGTAGCGCTTACCCTGAGGGTCGTTGGGCCCCAGGGGCCCTTGGGCTCTTGGGGGTGCGAGTCGCCCGACGGGGGGGCCACCCGGGCCCGAAGACGCCGACGATCTGGAGGAGGAGGTAGGCGACCACGAACAGCACGGTCGCGACCAGAAGGATGTCGATGTAGCGGAAGTACGAAGAGACGGCCGTCCAGTTGGACCCGAGCATCATCCCTGCGTAGACGAGAGCGAGGGTGAAGGGAATCGAACCGAGCAACGTGTACGCCCCGAAGCGGACCGGCTTCATCTGGGCTGTTCCGGCGGGGTAGGAGATGTAAGCACGCACAACGGGTACGAGACGCGCGAGGGCGACGGTGAGTTCACCCCGGCGGGCGAAGAATCGGTCCATCCGTTCGAGATGGCGGGCTTCCAGTCGCAGACGTCCGATACCGAAACCCGTGATGCGCTCGCGCCACAAGCGGCCGACGGCGTAAGCGGCGAACGAACCCACCAGTCCGCCGGCCAAAGCGGCCACGAGCGATCCTCCGAGCGAGAACGTCCCTTCCGCCACCAGAAAGCCGGTGAACGGAAGGATGATTTCGGAGGGTACGGGAGGTAACCCGAAGCTTTCGACCACCATCAGCGCGAAGAGGCCCGGCAAGCCGACCGTTGTTAGGACGGTGGTGATGAATTCGGCCACGCTGCCGATCAACGAGAACGTCACGGTGGAGCACCCGGGTCGCGATGACCCGCTTTACAACGTTCGACTTAAAGTCTCCATTCCGCGGCTTTGGGGTCGGGGGCTCCAATCGACCCCCTCGATCGGGTGAGGGTTCTTGCACGATTCCGCAGTTCTCCCCTCCGACATTTTCACCGATTCCTCGCCGAGACTCGGTGTCGTTCTTCCACTCGTCGCTAAGACTAGAACCCTCGCGGGGTTCGGGAATGTCCTCTGGAAAAGGGTGGTTTGTGGCAACCGCGGGGGTGTACTCAGAGTCCTGAGACCAGGGTGGCTACTTCGAACCAACGGAAAAGTCGCAAGTCGTGCACGGCGCCCTCGTCTCGTGCCCTCCTGAATGAGTACGGGTCCGAGCGAACCCCTCTATGTGCTGACCTTCGGTTTCGGCCTGTCGAACGTCCCAGCCCCTGCCGCGCTCGTGCCAGGCAGGGAGAACCCCTTGAGGATCAACCAGCCCGCGAGCGCCATCTCCTGAACGGCGATTGGAACGGCCAACGCGTACTGGAAGCTACCGAACAGTCCCGTGAGACCGGCGGCGATCACGAGAATAGCTCCCACCACCCCCCACAGCGAAAGCCATAGGGGGACAATCCGAGCTCGGGCCAGCAGCCCGTAGAAGAGGAGAGCCCCCACGCCGAAGACGAGCGGATCCAACATGAACGTCCAGGTGCCGATTCCTTGGAGCACGCCACCGGTGGCCTGGTACGAGGATGCCGCCGGACCGCCTGCGTTCACGTACTGCTGGCTCAGCGTGACCAAGAGCAGAGCGCCCACCGCGCCGACGACCATCACAACAGCTTCGACGATCCTGAGCCCAAGATAGCCGATGGCCGCTCCTTCGTTGTATCGTCGAAGAATCGGGAACAGGAAGGCCGGGATGAGAACCACCGACAGCGCCGCCGCGAACTCCGAGATCGCCCCGAACTTCACTTGGGTGGCGTTCGCGGAAACACGGGTCAGGTAATCCGAAGCGCTGGTCGATGTCGTCAACTGCGTCGACAAAAGCGACGCGGCGGTCGCCACGACGAATAGGATGCCGACCATCAGTGCTGTCCTTCTGTCGGAATCCATGTCAATCCCTTCGGTTTCCGTCTCTGGTCCTCGGTTCGACGCCCGTCTCGGGATCTGGTCGGGACATATCGACCCCCACGCAAATCCCGTCAGGAACGATCTTTCTGGGGGGTTCAATTACCCCAACTTCGATGGATTCGGCATGCAACGCACGGTGTCGGTGGAGGACCCAATCCACTCGCTGTTCGACTTGGCGGAACACGCGGCACGTGAGGCCCCTCAGGTTCGAGCCGCGTACCGAAACGGGATGGTCGTTGCGGGAATCGAGCTGTTCATACTCCTCTTGGTCGATGCCGGCGCGCTCTACTACGCGATCATTTCCAATCACCTGATCTTCGTCGGCGTCGGCTTCTTCACGCTGGTCGCCCTCTACGTCGTCTACTCTCTGGTCTCCCTCAACCGCGCCGACACAACGATCAAGCGGTTCTTCGAGAAACTGCAAGCCATCGACGCCTTGGAAAGGACCGAGGCCGACCCCAAGATTCCGGAAGGAGCGAATCCGGTAGAGCGGTACGCACGGTACGTCTGGAGGGGAAATTCCACGTTGAACCCGACATTCCCCGGATCGATGGCGGCATCGTTGGGGCCCCGAGACTGGGCCATTCAGAGTCGCAGCATCCGGTTCGACCTCGCGGCCGAGCGCCGCGGGAGCTGGATCTACCGACTCACGGGTCTCGGAGACGCGGGAAACCTGCTCTTGGTACGTTACGTCCCCGGTGACTTGACTGTCGCAACCTACGACACGCTCGTATCGGATGCCCGTGCGGTAGCGGCGACCGGTTCCACTCTCCCTTCCCGTCTTATCCTCCTGCGGGGCTCGTCGGAGCCGCTGCCGGACGAACTCTACGCAAGGCTGACCCGACAGCCCGTTACCGTCCGCCACCGATTTACTCGCCGGGAGGTTCCCCTTCAGGTGGTCGCGGAGCGAACCGACGGAAACTACGACTTCACGCCCTACCTGATCAACTTGCCGTGAGGCGTTCGGTGGTGCTGTCTATCATGGGCTCCGGGACGTAAGTGCGAACCATGCCCCAGGTGCTCCACAAGGGCTACCGGGTGTACGTCTATCTGACTCTGGGCCGTCTCTTTTCCGCCCTAAACCTGAGTCCGGACCAACCCGACTTGGAAGATCTCTTGGACGAGTCAATCCGGCGCGACTCGGCCCGCGTTTCCAAGGAGGAGGTCATGCATCTGATCCGGTCCAATTCCACGATGACTCAGAAAGTTCTGGAGGCCCTAGCGGAGGATGGGCTGGCGACCGTGGTTTCCTCACCGAAGGGGTACGACATCCGAATCACACGGAAAGGAGTCGCTCACTTCCTTCGGTATCGAGTGCTGTACAACGAGATCTATCAGAAGGAGTTGAAACAACACTTCCAGTTCGTCGGGGTCCCCGGCTGGTTGAAGAGCTAAAGCCCAAGTTCGGCAGGGCAAAGCGGTCGTCACTGCCGACGGGTGGAGGGACGGACACCGCCGGATTCGTCGGGGTTTGAACCCCCAGAGGGTTCGAGTACTCCCTCCGACACCTGCATCCCCTGATGGTGGTTCCGAGCGGAGGATTCCCTTTCGGGCCGGTTGGGTTCTCTCTCATTCCTTCCGCCCGGCCTACGCCAGGCGATCGGCCGATGGACCCGACTACTCTTTCTTCTCCTCGTCCGAGCCCTTGAACCCTTTCTTCGCGCCGGCACCGAGCCCCTTTACCCCGCCGACGAGGCCGCGACCCAGCTTGCCGGCTACCACGCCAGTCTCTTTCGCCACGTGGGCCGTCTCGCCCGCGGCCCTTTGACCCAGACCCACCGCGCGACCGCAGGCAGTGCACGTCTTCGCACCCTCCACTAAGTCGGCTCCACACCCCTCGCACTTCATGGGCTTCTCGAGGGTCGTGCAATGAACGCCGAAAGATATCCCTTCGGGTCCCGCGGGTCGGGGACGCGAACTGCTCTCGGAGGCGGAGGTCGGGGATTCGATGAGTTCCGGAGTTCCCCCCTCCGACATTCTTCGCTGATCCCTCACCGGGAATTGGCGTCGTTCTTCCACTCGCGGCTGAGACTTGACCCCTCGGGGGGTCTTCCTACCCCCTCCGTTCGAAAGGGTTCAAATTCCGGCCCTGACACTCGAGAGGATTTGTCAGAGAAGAAACCGCGAGTTATGCCCGAACATTCCCGAAGAGGAACGCGCGAGGAACCTCCGCGAACGAAGCGTACCGGTCAAACCGGGACCGGGTCCACTTGAACCGAAAGTCCCTCCCGCGCCCACCGGGATGCCGAGCGGCGTGAACCTCTTGAAGTGGATGGGAATCGTCGCCTTTCGGTATCATGACGAAGCAGACCGCACGCGTGGCGGGCGAAGAAGTGGGGATCCAATGCACGGACGAGGCCGTAATGAAGGCCTTCCTGGCTCGGCCCAGCGACGACCAATCCCATCCGGCCATCATCGTAATCCACGAGGCCTGGGGGCTCAACGACCAGATCCGTTCGGTCGCGGAGCGCTACGCGGAGGAAGGGTTCGTGGCTCTGGCTCCCCACCTCTTCGTGCGGAATAGCGACCTCCTGACGGAGAAGAACATCGAGAGTGCGATGAAGCTGATGTGGTCGGTCCCCCCGGAGAAGCGGAACGATCCCACGACCATCCAAGGGGTGATGGCGAAGGCCACAGACGTTCAACGAAAGGTCTACGAACTGTTCTTCCAGGGACGAGAGGCGATGGAGACGGCGATGGTCGACGATCTCCTCTCCTGCGTGCGCTTCCTCCGGGAACATCCCCGAGTCCGGGGAGACCGGCTCGGGGCCACCGGCTTTTGCATGGGCGGGGGACTGACCTACCAACTCGCCACCCTCTATCCGCTCCGGGCCGCGGTCCCGTTTTACGGAGCGAACCCGAAACCGCTCGAGGCGGTAGCGAAGATCCAGGGGGCCGTTCTCGGAATCTACGCTGGGAACGACGGACGCATCAACGCAGAGGTCCCTGCCCTCGTGGAACAGATGCTGAAGCACCAGAAGGACTTCACCCTCAAGGTGTACCCCGGGACGGAACATGCCTTCTTCAACGACACCCGGCCGGTCTACGATCGGTCCGCCGCCGAGGACTCCTGGCAGCGCGCGGTGGCGTTCTTCCGCCAGCACCTGGATTGATGAAGGACCGGCCCGTGCAAGGGGAGGAACGGGCCCCTGAGGAACCCGACCTGCTCTGGGACTGCTTCACGAACTGGGCAGAGGTTCTTCACGAACTCGAGGTTCGCAGGAAGGACGGCCCTCGACCTTGCGGGGGAAGCGAATCCTGAGTGTTACGATGTGTTTCTCTTCGCCAGTTCGTTGATATCTCGGGTGCCGAGCCGCGCCTTCGACGCACCGTTCTGAGCGGCGTGAATCATCGCACGTCCCATCTTCTCCGTGGTCGTGATCGAGTTCGGGGCGACGGCGGCCGCCAGAAGCACGAACGGCGCCAATACGGTGTAGAGAGCCCGGTAACTCCTCGTCTTCGACCGGATGCCGTGAAGGGGTCGGATGACCCCCGGACGGAACATGAAGGCCGCCTTGAACGGCATCCGGAGCAACGCGTTCTCTGTTTGACCTTTCACACGGGCCCACATGGTCCGTCCGTGCTCAGTACTGTCGGTCCCGGTGCCGGATACGTAGATGAACGTCATTCCCGGGTTGAGACGCACCAACGTCTGGCCCACCGAGACCGTGAGGTCGTAGGTCACGCGTCGGTACTCCTCCTCGCGCATCCCCGCCGACGAAACGCCGAGACAGAAGAAGCACGCATCGTACCCGCGGAGCTGATCCTCGATGGCCGCGAGATCGGTCAGGCTCGCGCGGACGATCTCGTGCAGCTTGGCATGCTGCTGGCCGGTCGCGCTTCGCCCGACGGAGAGGACCATCTCTACCTGCGGGTCCCGGAGGCACTCTCGCAGCACGCCTTGCCCGACCATTCCCGTAGCTCCGAATAGGAGGACCTTCATCGTCTCTCGAATCACCTCATCCTCGTCTACCTACCCAGGAATATGAACCCCGTCTCGAAGCAGAGACGTCGGGATTCCTGCACCGGCAAGGGGTGGGTTCGGCATCGGAAGCGGCCGGACGGCGGAACGCACGGATTTTCGGAGGGGAAACCCCCGGAAGGGTTCGGAAACCCCCTCCGACACATTTCGCGAGTCGATGGTCGAACATCGGGGCATTCGGGCGTCCTTCGGGAGTGGTTCGAGATTGTCGCTCGTGGCCTCCCAAGAAGCGGGTGGATTCTGTACGGGAGCTTCTTCGCCACGACGCTCAGGGTCGGGATGAAACGGGTCGACGGGGGCCACCTACAGAAGACCTCCTCGTGCGTCTTCGGATTCGCTCTGCGTGAACTGCGGTCGGCCATGGTGTTGCGACTCGCGAGTACGGAACGGCCCAGAATTGTCGCCCGAGGCGAGATCACAGGGTCTTGCTGAGGACCGCCGCGACCGGAGCCACGTCGCGGAGACGGAGCTCCGCGCCCGTCCGGAGAGGGCCAGTGGACCATCCCTTTTCTACCGTAAGGACGGCGTCCCTCCACTTCGACGGTTCGTATCCCTTCACGTGGAGAACGCGCTCGAACTCGAGAAGACCCCCCGTCGGGGCTTCGGCCCACGTCATCAACATGGACCCTCCGAACTGGACGATAGAGCGGATCGTAGGGCCCACCACCTCCGGCGAGTAGAGAGCGGCGAGGCGTTGCCCCCCGGAAAGGACCAAGACCGGTGACGGGCCCTCCCGGGGGAGACGGGAGATCATCTCCTGGGTCTGGGCGGGTAGGCGCAGAAAGTCGGCAAATCGACGGACTAGTTCCTCTTCCGCCTCGGACCGCATGAGGCCCCCGAGCGCCACATTCCCGGCGAGCTCGTCACGGGCGAGCTCGCCGGGGGAGACGGTGAGGAACCGGTCCGGAGGGATGAGCTGTGTTTTCAGGACGTCCGAATCCTCGAGAACCTCGCCCGGCAGTCGAACATGACCCCAGAGGAAACCAGCGGGATGTTCCGCCACGAAGCTGTAGGCGACCCAGTGGAGGAGGGAGCGATTACTCCCGCACAAGACCACCGACGTGCGAGGGACAAACAAATCTGGCGGTTCGAACCCTGTCAACTTTGTCGTCCTTCCGGGCTATCGGTGACAAGATGGCGTCAATCCATATCTTTCTGCCGCATCTCACGATCGATATGATGTGGCACTACCGCGTCCCGGGAGAGTCCAAACCCAGAGAGCTCGATTCGACCGACGGGCCCGGAAATCCCCTTCTTGATCTCAATGGACTCCACCGAGGAGAGACCGATCGTTGCCCCCCTCCGCGTTTGCGCCCGGCAAGGGTTCCCAGTCGTTCTGGTAAAGTCGGTACGTCGGGGATCTGACCTCTTCCGTGGTTTTCCCCTCCGACACCTCGGAATCGAACTCTCGGGCGCGCTGCGTGCTCCCTCGATGCGGGTCCGGTGCGCTCTCTCTTATGGTCCCGAGGACCTCGGACCTACCGCGAGGAACCAGTGTCTCAATCCCCGAACAAACCTCTTCCCTCCGACAACCCGCCCGAAGGGAGCTCCTTCGAGGACCTTCCACTGCATTCCAAGCTCCAGAAAGGCGTCCGGGAGATTGGCTATCGGGTGCCGACCCCCATCCAGCAAGGCACGATCCCGCACGCGGTCTCGGGTCGGGACATCGTCGGGACCGCCCAAACCGGCACCGGGAAGACCGCCGCCTTTCTCCTTCCGGTGCTCGAGCGACTTCTCGAGGAGCCAAGGGGTCGTATCCTCGCGCTGATCCTGACGCCGACACGGGAGCTCGCGCTCCAAGCGGACGGCTTTCTCCGAAAGCTGGCCGGCCACACGCACCTGCGAGGGTGGCCGGTGTATGGTGGGGTCGGCATGGTGGACCAGGAGCGGGCGTTGCGCGGAGGGGCCGAGATCATCGTCGCCACGCCGGGCCGGCTCCTGGACCACATGAGCCGCGGCTACGTCGACTTCCGATCTCTCCGGATCCTGGTGATCGACGAGGCGGACCGGATGCTCGACATGGGATTCCTCCCGGACGTTCGCCGGATCCTCGACCGGCTTCCTCGGGAGCGGCAGACGATGCTCTTTTCGGCGACCATGCCGCCCGAGGTGGTGGCGCTCTCGCGTCAGTTCCTGCGAGACCCCAAGTTCGTCCAGGTCGAGGAACGCACGGTGGCCGCGGTGGGCGTTTCCCATCTCGCCCTTCCCGTCCCGTCGCATCTCAAGGCGGACCTCCTCCTGACCCTCCTCGAGGACGAGACGATGACGAGCGTCCTCGTCTTCGCGCGGACCAAGCACCGGGCCGACACCCTCTGCCGCCATCTCCAGCACCGCGGGGTCCAAGCCGGTGTCATCCACGGGAACCGAAGCCAGAGCCAGCGCGTTCGTGCTCTCGAGGCGTTTCGGACCGGGGAGTTCCGCGTCCTCGTCGCGACGGACATCGCCGCTCGCGGGATTGACGTCAAGGACGTCAGCCACGTCGTCAACTTTGACGTCCCGCACGAACCGGAGACCTACATCCATCGCGTGGGTCGCACGGCCCGGGCCCAACAGCGCGGAGACGCGTTCACCCTCGTCACTCCCGAGGAGGAAGGCGACCTCGCCCGGGTCGAGAAGCTGATCGGCATGTCGATCCCCCGAACACGGATCCCGAGCTTCCCCTACGGTACCCCTCGGCCGACCCAGCAGGGCCCCTCCCGCTCGACCCCTCGGCCTCCGTACCGGAACCAGAGACGTCAGCCGTATCGGTCCGGCCGACGAGGCCCACGTTCCTAACGGCGGATCCGTGGGTCCATCGCAACGATCGGACCACCGCGCTGGTTAGGGAACTTGGAGCTCGGTCGACGCCGCTCCCGCGGGGCTCGGAACCCCGACCCTCCCGGGCTCAATCCACGGGGGATTCCATCTGGATCAGCCGGTCCGGCACGGCCCGAGACGAGGGGCGCGTACTTCGCCGCAGATAATCGATGGACGCGGTAAGGACCCTGTCCCGCAGACTGGCGAGGTCGGTCCATCGGAAGATCGACGGCTCGAGATAGCATGCGAGAGCGCACTTGTTGCAGGACTCGTAGGGCGCCCAGTCGAACGAGTTCCACAGCGTACGAACGTCGACGTCCCAGACCGGCAACGACCCCGAGTACTCTTGGAGCACGTAGCAGGGCAAAACGATACGGCCCGAAGGGTCGATGTTGATCGTCAGCCAGGGCTTGCATCTCCACGGCGTTCCGCCGTACCACGACCTTAGGATCGTGTCGAAGTAGTTCACCGATTCGAGCATGGGCGCGCCGCTCTTCCTCAGGTCGCGGAGCCGCTCGATCACCGGACGGAGCTGTTCGCGCTTCGGCGACAGTGCGTCGGCGTCGCGGTAGTCGTACGCGATCTGGACCGTAATCGGCACCTCCAGGCGCTCGGCGAGCTCGACGATGCTCTCGGCCTGGTCGAGATTCTCCTGGGTCACCGTATGACTGATGATAGTCGGAACTTCGGCACGGGAGGCCTTTATCCCTCGAACCGCGCGCTCGTACGACCGAGGAATCCCCCGGAGCCGGTCGTGGGTCTCGCCGATCCCGTCCAAGGAGACGAACAAGAGGTCGAGGTGCGGGGCCACCTCGGAGAGCCGCTGTTCGAGGAGCCAGCCGTTCGTGACGAGCGAGGTGTGGAACCGTGCATGCGCCTCCTTGAGGATGGCCCCCACGTCACGACGCAGCAACGGTTCGCCGCCCTCGAACCCCAGGAAGGAGACCCCGGCCCGTGCCAGGGACTCCATCACTCGGATTTCGTCGGGGAGGCTCAGCAGCTCCTCGTCCTCCCGCCGCCAGAACGGGCACATCTTGCACTCGAGGTTGCATCGATAGAGCAACTTGTGCCCGGCGATGACCGGGTTCTTTTGGCCAGATAGGTTGCGGATCGTCCGATTCAGACTGCGCAGGACGACCGGCTTGATTACGGCCATCGAGACCTCCCGGGGAGCACCCGACGACCGAGAGTTCCACCGTTCGACGACGCACGGGCAGAGAAGGAGAGAAGATCACGATGCCTTGGAATCACCACCGCCCTATCCACCCCGCGAGCCCGGGTCATCGAGCAGAAAGAGAACGGCGGTGGCATTCCAATCGTGAATCCCCCTGTACCCGAGAGGACGTCGTTCCTTCGCTCTCCGGCTCGGCGTACTGCAGAGCCGTCGTCCCGCATCTCGCCCCTCGCGTGACTCCGGCATGGCCGGAGGTTCGTTCATAGGACTTGGGGTATTGAAAACCTCTGTCGCGAACCTTCCACACCTTCGACCGTTCGTGTACGGTCCTCTCATTCACGACGAGCCGGATGCGAGCGCGCCAGAATTCGGAATCCACCCACGAACCACTACTACGACGTTCTCCTGAGTCCCCCCGCTCAGATCCGCCTTGGTCACGGTGATGATCGTCGGTTCCTTGCGGACCTACATCGCCTCCGCTTCAAGCGTTGGGTCTTGGACAGATGGTTCTGCCCTTGTCGGCTCGTTGGGTCGCTTAACGCGACGTCTCAAGACGACCCGGTCCTCGGTCCCCGATGTCGACCGACCGAGGACGCCAGAGGATTGCGATCACGGTAGCGGCAACCGGCACAGCGACAAGGTAGACCCAGAGATCCGTGTATGTGCCCGACAGTACCGCCGGGGCGATACTTCGGGCCGGGTTGAGGGAACTCCCCGTCCACGGTCCGATCACGTAGGTCGAGATGCCGACCGCGGCCGGCGGAAGCAGAATCCGCCATCGGCCGCGACCTTCCCCCCGGTTCGCGAGCACAAAGACCGCGGTCACGAGCAACGCCGTGAACGCCGCTTCCGCGCCAAATGTCCGGACCAGGTCGTTGTTCGCAGGGACGGTCGCCCCGAGGTGACTGCCTGCCCCGACGAGGAGGAGGACCAGGAAGCTCGCGAGGAATGCTCCCAGCAGCTGGGATAGCCAGTACCCCGTCGTCTCTCTCCAATCGATACGTCCGCTGACCGCGAGAGCGAGCGTTACCGCGGGGTTGAGATGGGCTCCCGAGATCCTCACCAAGAGCGCGATCGGGACGAGAACCGCTGCAAACCACGCGATGGCCATCATCCATTGTGGGATTCCGCCGGCGATGCCAGCGGCCACGATCGTGCCGGTTCCGATTCCTACGAGGAGGGCCGTCCCGACGACCTCTGCGAGGCACCGGTGGAGGAGACGGCGTGGCACGTGAACTCAGCGGCGTTCGGCGAGCGCGGCCCGCCGCTTGTTCGCAAGGGCAAGTTCTCGCCGAAGCCCCTCGACATGGGCTTGTAGGTCCCGACGGACTTGGCGGAACCCCGCGTCGTCCAGCTTTGCGGGATCGGGAAGCGCCCAATCTCGCACCTCAATGACCTTCAGCTTCGCCGGACAAGCCGCACTGTCGAGGCAGCCCATCGTGACGATCACCTTCGATGTGGCCATCATCTCGTCCGTCAGGAGCTGTGGCGGGTGAGCGGGGACCTCAAGCCCAATTTCGCGAAGCATACCCTCTGTCCTTGGATTGGGGGCTGTCGCAGGTTGTGTCCCGGCGGAGATGGCTCGCCAACCGCGGGCCGGATTCCAGTTGAACATCGCTTCCGCCATCAAGGAGCGGCAGGCGTTCTCGACGCAAATGAACAGGACCGAGTTCTCTGCCATGGACCCTCAGTCGTTTGGCTTGACGGCTCGGATATCCGCGGAGACGACTCCGAGAGAGGCTTGGCCCCGGAGGGAATCCGGCGCTCTTTCGGAACTCTTCAGGTCCAGGCGAACGTCCTTGAAACCCGCCCTCTTCAGGAACGTCTTGACCTCCTTCACTTCGAGGGCTCCCGACGAGCAGGACGACCAGAGCGACAGATTGGCTCGGTCTCGGGTGGATATGGGGCGCGTGGCCACGACGTCCGAGATGGCAAGATGGCCCCCGGGGCGAAGCACCCGATAGGCCTCGCGGTAAACCGGACCTTTCTCTGGGACGAGGTTGATGACGCAATTGGAGATGACCACATCCACAGAGCCGTCGGCGACCGGAAGGTGCTCGATCTCCCCCAGCCGAAACTCGACGTTCGCGTAGTGACCCCTCCGTGCATTCTCCCGGGCCTTGCCGACCATCTCGGGAGTCATGTCCACACCGATCACGTGCCCTTTCGATCCGACCTTCTTCGCAGCCAGGAAACAATCGATCCCCGCACCGCTCCCAAGGTCGAGGACCACCTGACGCGGCTTCAGAGCCAATAGGGCGGTCGGGTTTCCACATCCCAATCCAAGATTCGCTCCTTCGGGAACGGCTGCCAAATCCTTGGTCGAATACCCTAGCTGCGGTGCGACCGAGGTTGGGCCGCAAGAGGAGTTTCCGGTCCCGCTTCCGCAACATCTCGAGGAATCTCCACCAGTCGAACAGCAATCTCCTCCCGAAGCGATCCCCCCGTATCGTGCGCGAACCTGTTGCCTTCGAACATCGGCGGAAATTCTGGTGGAGTGGCTCCTACTCATGGGATGTTCACCTCCGGCCGCTCGGCCAGTCGATAGTACATCCACTTTCCTTCCCGACGAGATTTCACGAGCTTCGCGTCCAAGAGAACGGCCATGTGATGACTCACGGTCGCGTGCGTGAGGCCGGTGGCCGCCTGGATTTCACAGGCGCAGAGCTCCTTCCGCCGCTTGAGCAGTGCCACCGCGAGAAGGCGATTCTCGTCCGCCAGGGCTCGTACGCGCTTCAGCGCCTCCGGAAAGCGGGCCGAGGCAGCGACCTGCTCCGCGAGATCCTGGTACTCTGGCACACAGCACGACGCCTCTTCGCCCGTAAGCCGCTCCAACCTGATTGCGAGAGCCGGGTCGGACTTTGCCGTCGACATCATGTCGACCAATATCAACACAATATATGTAGATATAGGTCAACATGAGGACCCGCGGATTCCATCCCTCTTGACAGGGCTCGCGAAAGTGGGAGATTTGAACTTCCCGGTCGTACTCCCGTTCGCCACCGCGACGGCTTCGTTTTGTCGTACGGAAGGGAACCGATGGATTTCCGGCTTGTGAACCCGTCCCGGGACCGGGATCGCCTCCGCGGTTTTCTCTCCACCACCGACCCGGAGGACTACCTTCTGGAGGAACTCGACGAATGGGTCCTCGAGGGGCGCCTGTGGGTGGAAGAGGACCGAGGCGAGTGGGTCGCGTTCGGACGGCTTCACGACCTCGGCGATCGGGAGGGCTGGCTGAGCGGGATGCGGGTCGTCCCCGCCCGGAGGGAGCAAGGATTGGGTGGGAAGCTGGTCGAGGCTCTCCTTGCGGACGCTCGTTCGATCGGTCTTAGGGACGTTCGAGCGGCGATCGAGGACGGGAACGTCGCCTCTCGCCGACTGTTCGAGCGGTTCGGGTTCCGTCCTGCGGTCGTGATGACCTTGCGTCGGGGATTCGCTCGAAGCGATGCGGTGGACCTCTTGCACCGGGCCGCGCCGGACGAACGGCCCGATGGTCCGGTCGGTTGGCTACCGGCTCGCACCGGTCGGGTCGACCTTCTCCCCGCCTCCGACGGGGGCCGGTTCGGGGAGTGGAGGCCGGCGTTATTGTCCCGATGGGCTCGGGAGGGAAAGTTGTACGTGGGACCGAGACTTGCCGCCGCCGTTCAGGTCGATTGGTGGAAGGAACCCCGTACCCTCTGGGTCAACCCGCTCGTGGGAGAACCCGCCGTGCTCTTTCCCGCCATCAGTGCCCTCGCCCACACCCTGGGACATGAGGAGTGGCAAGCATTCCTCCCGTCGCTCGAGACCTTCCGCGCGCAGTACGTGACTCTTGGTCTCGTTCCCCACCCGGCTTGGGGCGACCGCGTTCTATTGTACGAACGGCTCGACCCCACGTCCACACGGTTGTGAGCGGAGCATCCGCCGACCGGAACGGTGTGGTTCTCACTTCGGGCTCCGAGGGCGACCGACCGATTCCGCGGACCCGCAATGAGCTCGCTCCGGACCCGAATGCGTCTTCCGTTCTCGCGCATAGGGTCCTCGTTTATGCCGAGCCGTGAGGTACAGTCGTGAAGGCCGCGGTCGTTCGCGCGGTCGGACAGCCTCCCCGTTACGGGGAGTTTGCCGACCCGGTGCCGCTACCGGGCGAAACGGAAGTGTTCGTCACGGCCACGGCGGTGAGCCGACTCGTTCGCGGTCGGGCCGCGGGCACCCATTACAGCGCCGGCGCCGCACCTCCGTTCGTGCCCGGGATTGATGGGACCGGCCGGACATCGGAGGGGCGACGGGTCTTCTTCTCGTTCCCCAGGGCCCCTTTCGGGTCGATGGCCGAACGTTCGGTCGTCCCGGACAAGTACCTCGTTCCCTTGCCCGAGGGCCTGGACGACGCGGTGGCCGCCGCGGCGGCGAACCCCGGGATGTCCTGCTGGATCCCGTTCACACGCCTCGCTCGGATCCAAAACGGCGAATCGGTGCTCGTGAACGGCGCGACCGGGATCGCCGGCCAGATGGCGGTCCAAGTGGCGAAGCACCTTGGAGCGTCCAAGGTGGTGGGCACCGGTCGCGATGCGACCAAGCTCCGCGCCCTTTCCGAGCTCGGCGCGGACGTCACGATCTCTCTCCTCGATCCGCCCGAGACCCTCCGCAGCGCGGTCCGACGCGAGGCGAAAGATGATGCGATCGGCGTCGTGCTCGACTACCTGTGGGGACCGCCGGCGGAGACCATTCTCTCGGCGCTCGGGGGTCCGAACGCCCCCCGGGGGGCGTCCCGGGTCCGGTTCGTCCACGTCGGAAGCCTCGCGGGGAACACGATCTCTCTCGACGGGTCGATCCTACGGAGTTCTGGCATCGAGGTCCTGGGGACCGGTCTCGGAAGCTCGACCGACCAGGACCTCCTGGACGGCATCGGAGAGTTCCTCCGAGCCCTCGCCAGCGCGCGATTCCGGATCCCGATCGAGCTCTGTCCGCTGTCGGACGTGGATCAGGCGTGGACGCAAAGCACGGGAGAGAAGAGACTCGTGTTCACGATCCCCTGAACCGATCTTTCGCTCCGGGCGAAAACCGAGGGCCTCCTCGAGCGGAGTGAACCCGGGCTGACGGGAGCATTAACCCTCACGAGTTGCGTGTTTGCATCATCCTGCAAGTTAGCAACTTGGGGGAAAAGGAACCAAACCAGGAGTGGGAAATGTCGGCAACTGCGACCTCAACCGAAGCGACCCTCCCCAAGGACCTCGGGCTCTCGACCGACCAGCCCGCCGCGTCCGAACCGACCCAGAACGGCCTTGCCATGGTGGTCTTCTCGGGGGACCTCGACAAGGTCCTCGCGGCGATGATCATCGCGAACGGCGCCGCCGCGATGGACCTCCCCGTTCACATGTTCTTCACATTCTGGGGGCTCAACGTCCTCCGAAAGGGCGGCCCGGTCCAGGTCCAAGGCAAGAAGACGACGACCGAGAAGATGTTCGGCAGCATGATGCCCCGCGGGCCCGAGGAGCTCCAGCTCTCGAAGATGAAGATGGCGGGGCTCGGCACCCGGATGATCAAGAAGGAGATGGCGAAGAAGCACGTGATGAGCCTGCCCGACCTGATGAAATCCGCTCAGCAGCAGGGAGTTCGCTTCATCGCCTGCACGATGTCGATGGACCTGATGGGCATCCACAAGGAGGAGCTCATCCCGGGGATCACGTACGCGAACGTCGGTACGTTCATCGACGCCGCGGACAAGAGTCGGATGACCCTGTTCATCTGAACCGAGAGCCGATCGATGGCCGCGCGATCCCGTGCCCCGCCCCCGGACCTCGACCCCGAAGGGTTCGAGCTCGAGGCCGACCTGATCCGGGTGCTGGCGAACCCGAAGCGCCTCATGATCGTCGACCTCCTCGGTCGAGGGGCGAGGACGGTCACGGAGATCGCCGATCGACTGAACCTCTCCCTGCAGAACACCTCGCAGCACCTGCGCGTCATGAGGGACCGTGGCATCGTCCGTGCCCATCGGGACGGACACGAGGTCCGCTATGCCCTCATGAACCCCGTCATCTCCGAGAGCTGTCGGCTCGTCCGGCGGTCCCTTCTCTCGGGAGTGCGGGCGCACTCGACGCGGATCGCGTGGAGGAAGAGCTCTGTCGCCCAAGCCCGAGCGCTCCGGGACACCGAGGTGGGGCGAGTGCGCCCTCCCATCCCGGCCCTAACGTGAAAGAACGGAGGAACCACCGATGAACACCGAAGAGCTGAAGGCGCTGAAAGTCGACAAGGTCGTGGACGCCCGAGGTGTGGCCTGTCCGGGTCCGCTCCTCGAAGCGAAGCGGGCCGTGCCCTCGGTCCCGATGCATGGGGTGATGGAGGTCATCTCCTCGGACGAAGGGACCACGGAGGACGTACCCCTCTGGGCGAAGAAGGTGGGGCACGAGTACCTCGGCACGCTCGCGGACGCGGGGATCTGGCACATCTACCTGCGGCGGAGCAAGTAGTGTCCTCCGAGGGCGCAACCGGCCCTCGGCCGCGCGTGCTGGTCTTCTCCACGAACGCGATCTCCGACATGGGGATCGACCTCGCGGGCAGCTCCCACATGGACTACTCGTCGACCATCGAGGTGATCGCCCTCCCGTGCTCGGGCGGCATCAACCCCCAGTGGATCCTCCATGCCCTCAAGGCCGGCTTCGATGGCGTGTTCGTCGCGGCCGATGGGCCCGAGTGCTCGTACTTGTCCGACTGCGTCGACCGCACCGGCCGACTGGTCGGCCAGGCCCAGACGCTCCTCCGGGAGAATGGTCTCGACCCGTCCCGCGTCAAGACCGCCGCGATCTGCTCGGTCTGCTCCGAGCCATTCGTGAACCACATGAGGCAATTCTCGAAAGCACTTTCCGAACTTCCGACCGCGTCGGCCGGGGGGGCCGCATGAGCGCTCGAGACTCTCCGACCGACTTTGACGTCCTCGTTGTGGGCGCCGGTGTCGGTGGGATGGAGTCGGCCCTCAGCCTCGGCGACATGGGGTTCCAGGTGCTCGTCGTCGAGAAGGAGCCGAGCGTGGGGGGTCGAATGATCCTCCTGAGCAAGGTGTTCCCCACGCTCGACTGCGCGAGCTGCATCTCCACGCCGAAGATGGCCGCCGTGAACAACCATCCGAATGTCCGGACGCTCGTCTACAGCGAAGTCGACGACATCACGCCGCGCCCCGAAGGGGGATTCGTCGTCCGTCTTACCCGCAAGCCCACGTTCGTGGACGCCGCGAAGTGCACCGGGTGCTACCTCTGCGAGAACGCTTGCACGGTCGCCGTACCGGACGAGTTCAACTACGACCTTTCCGCACGGCGGGCCGCGCACATCGCGTTCCCTCAGGCCGTACCGAAGAAGGCCGTCATCACACGGCGGGGCTCCTCGCCCTGCTCGTTCATCTGCCCGGCGGGCGTGAAGCCCCACGGGTACATCTCGCTCGTTCGCGCGGGGAAGCTCGACCTCGCCTTCCAGCAACATCTCGAGGACGCCCCGCTCGTGGGAGTCCTGAGCCGTGCGTGCTACGCTCCCTGCGAAGAGGGGTGCTCGCGCGCGAAGCTCGAGGGCACGGTATCGATCCGCGGGATCAAGCGGTTCATGGCCGACCGATACTACGCCGGTCACCCCGAGCCCGAGTACGGGCCCCCGTCCGAGCGGCGCGGCAAGAAGGTCGCGATCGTGGGCTCCGGCCCGAGCGGCCTCGCGGCCGCCTTCGTCCTGGGCCGGTCGGGCTACGACGTGACGATCTTCGAGGCCGACAGCGAGCCGGGAGGGATCCTTCGCTGGGGCATCCCCTCCTATCGGCTCCCCAAGGACGTGGTGGCCCGCGACCTTCGGAACATCACCGCGCTCGGCGTCCGCATCGAGACGAACCACCGGGTCACTTCCCTCTCCGAGCTCCGGCAGCAGGGGTTTGACGTCATCTACCTCGCCACCGGGGACCGCGGGGGGCGGAAGCTCCAGGTCCCGGGAGAAGAGTTCCCGGGGGTCCACGATGCGGTCGCCTACCTTCATGACATCAACTCGGGGCGCCCCCCCGATTTCACCGGGAAGACCGTGGTCGTGATCGGCGGCGGCAACGTCGCGATCGACTCGGCCCGCAGCGCCCTCCGCCTCGGAGCTCGTTCGGTGAAGCTCTTCTGCCTGGAGTCGCGGGCGGAGATGCCCGCACACCCCTGGGAGATCCAAGAGGCCGAGGAGGAGGGGGTCGTCGTCACCAACTCCTGGGGCGTCGGCGCGGTCCTTGGAAGCGCCCAGGGCGTATCGGGGATTGAGCTCATTCGATGCTCGTCCGTCTTCGATTCCGAGCACCGGTTCCGGCCCACGTTCGACCGGTCCGTGACGGAGAAGGTCGCCGGAGAGGTCGTCATCACGGCGATCGGCCTTGCGCCGAACACCGAGGCATTCGGGAAAGAGGTCGAGCTCCAGCGCAACGGGACCATCAAAGTCGATTCTCAGACCCTCTTGACGAGCCTCCCCGGGGTCTTCGCGGGGGGCGACGCGGTGACCGGCCCCTCGATGATCGTGAGCGCGATCGGCCAGGGGAAGCGAGCCGCGTTCTTCATCGACCGCTACCTTCGCGGCGAGCCTCTCGAAGGGGCGGTGCTCGACGACCGGCTCCCGAAGGTCGACGAGACCGCCGTCGTCGAGAAGGCACGGGAGAACGCCTCGCCCCGGCCTCCGGTCCCGATCCGCCGGAAGCCGGTGCCGGAACGTATCACCTCCTTCGTCGACTACGAGGGCGCCTTCACCGAGGAAGAGGCTCGGACGAGCGCCAACCGGTGCCTGGATTGCGGGGTCTGCTGCGAGTGCCGGGAATGCGTGCGGGTCTGCCCGGCGTTCGCGATCGACCTCGACATGCGCGCTCGCCATGAGACGGTCACGGTCCGGTCGGTCGCGCTCGCGACCGGGTTCTCTCCGTTCGATGCGAAGCAGAAGCCGGCGCTCGGCTTCGGGCGCTTTCCGAACGTGATCTCGGGCCCGCAGATGGACCGTATCCTCGCACCGACGCGCCCCTTCAACGCGGTCGTTCGGCCGTCCGATGGAAAGGCGCCGAGCAACGTCGCGTTCGTGCTGTGCGTCGGCTCGCGGGACGACCAGGTCGGGAACCGCCTCTGCTCCCGGGTCTGTTGCATGTACTCCCTGAAGCAGGCCCAGCTCCTGATGGGGTCGCTTCCCCTCGCGGATGTGACGGTCTACTACATCGACATCCGAGCGTTCTCGAAGGGGTACGAGGAGTTCTTCCAGCAGACGAAGGGGATGAGCGTCTACTTCCAGAAGGGACGTGTCTCCCGGATCGAGGAGACGGACGACCAGGACCTCCTCGTGCACTACGAGGACATCGAGGGCGGCGGAGGCCAGAAGACCACTCGCCACGACCTCGTGGTCCTCGCGACCGGACTCCTTCCGAACCAGGGTGCCTTCGCGCTCTTCCCGAAGGAGGAGCTCGCACGGGACCACTACTCCTACGTCCGCGAAATCAACGAAGAGCTCGAGCCCGGGGTCACCAACCTCGCGGGCGTCTACGTGATCGGTTCGGCCACCGCGGTCCGCGACATCCCGGACACCATCGTCCACTCGGACGCGGCGTCGGCCCAGATCGCCGCGTACCTGAAGCGCGCGGAGGCGAAGGCATGACCGGCCGAAAGATCGGGGTCGTCGTCTGCCAGTGCGGCGGCAACATCTCCGACTACGTGGACGTCGAGAAGGTCCGCGCGGCGATCGCCAAGGACGGGGACGTCGTCTCCGCCCAGATCCAGATGTTCGCCTGCTCCGACGCGGGCCAGCAGGACGCGATCCGGGCGATCCGCGAGAAGAAGCTCGATGGGATCGTCGTCTGCTCGTGCTCCCCGAAGCTCCACACGACGACGTTCCGGGCGATGAGCGAGCGGGCGGGACTCAACCCCTACCAGTACACCCAGGTCAACATTCGCGAGCAGGACTCCTGGGCCCACACCCACGACCGGGACGGAGCCACGAAGAAGGCGATCCAGCTCACCCGCGCCGGGGTCGCGAAGACCGCGCTCTCCGAGCCGCTCGAGCGGATTCGCGTGGAGACCCTTCCGCAAGCGCTCGTGATCGGGGCCGGGGTCTCGGGCCTCCGGGCCGCGCTCTCCCTCTCGGACCTTGGCATATCAGTCCATCTCGTCGAGAAGGAGGAATCGGCGGGCGGTCAGGTCGCGCGCTGGGGGGGTCTGTTTCCCAACGACAAGGTCGGGCGGGAGCTCGTCGACGGCCTCGTCGCCCAGGTCCGCTCTCGCGAGAACATCACGACCTATCTCAAAAGCGAGCTCGTGGAGAAAGCGGGCCGCCTCGGCGCCTTCGCTGTGAAGATCCGGACCGGCACGGGCGACACCATCTCCCTCACCGTGGGGGCGATCGTCGTCGCCACGGGGTTCGAGCCCTACACGCCCGCGCCGGGGGAGTTCGGCTACGGCCTCGAGGGAGTGCTCTCGCTTCCCGAGCTCAAGGAGCTCCTCGCGGCCCACCCCGCTCGCCTCACGTACCACGGCAAGGAGGTCCGCTCGATTGCCTACGTCTACTGCGTCGGCTCGCGGGATGCCTCGGGGAACTCCCCCCGGAGCTACTGTTCGCGGTACTGCTGCAGCGCGACGAGCCACATCGCGACCGTCGTGAACGACCTCGACCCTACGGTCCACCAGTTCCACCTGTTCCGGGACATTCGCACCTACGGTCGGTACGAGGCCCTCTACGAGAAGGCACTACGCGCCGGCTCGGTCTACCTTCGCTTTTCCGAGGAGGAGCCGCCCACGGTCACCGCGGAGAACGGTCGCCTCGTCGTGAAGGTGAAGGACCGCCTCATGGGCGGTGAGGAGGTCGACCTGCGTCCCGACCTCGTGGTGCTGGTCACGGGGATGGTGCCGCGCGACAGCGCCCGGCTCGTCTCCGCACTCAAGATTCCCGTGGGGAACGACGGGTTCTTCCGCGAGGTCCACGTGAAGCTGCGGCCGGTCGAGACCGTCATCGACGGGGTCTACATCGTCGGCGCCGCCCAAGGTCCGAAGAACGTCGCGGAAAGCGTCGCGAGCGCGCTCGCCGGCGTCTCGAAGGCGGCCTCGCTGCTCCTCAAGGGGTACGTGAACCTCGACCCGCTCGTCGCCCGCGTCGACCCGACCCTGTGCACATGGTGCGACGAGTGCCTCAAGGCGTGCCCGTACGGCGCCATCGAGAAGGTCGACTACGGGGAGAAGCAGATCGCCGAGGTCACCGCCGTCCTCTGTAAGGGCGAGGGCGCCTGCGTCCCGGTCTGCCCGAAGCAGGCCATCTCGGTCCTCGGCTACACGAACGAGCAGATCACGTCGATGATCGACGCCCTCGCGAAGGAGGCGACATGACCGGGACGGCGATGCTCAGGAACCTTTCCGAGGTCCTTCGGGACGGGATGGTCGAGCAGGACCGGATCGCCCTCGCGCTCCGAAGCGGCCCTCGGACGATCCCCGAGATCTCGGAGGAGCTCCGCGCGCCGACCTACGAGGTGACGAAGTGGCTCATGGCGATGCGTCGCTACGGCCGCGTCCGCGAACTCCCGAAGGGCCGGGCGGACGACTACTATCGCTACGAACTCGTGGAGGCGTCCGGCCGATGAAGGTCGACACCGAGTTCCTGACCCGCCTCAAGGCGGGCGGCGACTTCGACGCCGCGCTCTGCATGAACTGCGGCACCTGCACCGCGCTCTGCCCCCTCGGGATCGAGCTCCTCCCCCGGCGCCTGTTCCGCTATGCCCTCCTCGGGAACCGGGAGGCGATCGTGGCGAGCTCCGAGGCGATCTATAGCTGCCTTCTCTGTCGCCTGTGCGAAGCGAACTGCCCGGGCAGCGTTCCGATCGCCGAGAACGTCCGAGCCCTGCGGACGTACGTGAACCGAGAGGTCCACGGCCTCGCGGAGGCCTAACGAGGGAGGGACGACGATGCCGGTTCCGATCGACAGCACCCTCGGGATCCTCGGGGACAATCTGCGCCAGCGGAAGAGCGCCCTTCCGCTCGGACGCCGCGTCGCGACCGAGTGGGCCCGGGGCCTCTCCCTTCCCCGGGGCGGCCCGACGGTGCTCTACACGGGCCAGATGTGGCAGATGGTCCCGGCGATCAATGCGATGAGCCACCAGCTCGGGAAGTACGAGGGTCAGGAGAGCGCGCGCCTGTTCCGCTTCGCCCGTTCGATGAACCGACTCGTGAACCTGACTCCGTTCCTCGCCCGGTCGAACCCTCGCGAGCGCCGTGCCTACAACGAGCGGCTGCGCGCCATCGCGACGCTCCTGCGCAATGCCGGTGTCGCGTTCGGCTACCTCTACGAGGACGACCTCTACACGGGGGCGCTCGCCTACGACGAGGGACTCGACCGGGTCTTCGCGTCCCACGCCGCGATCGTCTACCGTACCCTCAAGGAGAACGGGGTGAAGCGGGTGATCACCGTCGACCCGCACACGACCAACATGCTGCGGACCATCTACCCGAAGCTTCTCCCGGGGTACGACATCGAGGTCCGAAGCTACCTCGAGGTCCTCTTCGAGCAGAAGCCGAAGGCGGTACGCTCGCTCGGAGCGAAGGCGACGATCCACGATTCGTGTCTCTACGCCCGTTCCGAGGGCGTGCTCGAGCCGCCGCGGCATCTCCTCGCGGAGGGGGGCGTCACGCTCGTCGAGCCCGAGCTCTCGGGAACGCTCACGTTCTGCTGCGGGGGACCGCTCGAGACGCTCTTCCCGGGGAAGTCCACCGAGATCGCGAAGCGACGGATCGCCCAGCTCTCCGCCGCGAGCCCGAAGGTCATCACCGCCTGTCCCCTCTGTCTCGCGAACCTCTCCCGGGCCGCGCCCGCGGGCGTGGAGGTCCGCGACATCTCCGACTACCTTGCGGAGGCGTACCTTCCGCAGACCCTACCGGCGGTTCGCGGAAGCGAGATGCGTTCCCCTCACGGCGAGGCCAGGGCGGCATCGACCCCGTGAAAGGGACCTTCGGAAGCCCGCGACAGGCGCTCGGGCGGCCGACAGGTTCTTCGCCTCGGGGAGCTCGGCCGGGGTGAGATGGGATTCTCTCCCTGGGCCATCACGCTGGTCGGCTCCATCGCCGCGTTCTGCACGACGGCGGCGTTCGTGCCGCAAGTGGTCCGCGTCGTCCGCCTCCGGAGCGCGGGCGACATCTCCCTGACGACGTTCTCTGTCTTTGGATGCGGCATGGCGATCTGGATGTTCTACGGGTTCCTCATCGATTCGCTCCCCGTCATTCTGGCGAACGGGGTGACGTTGGTCCTCGCGTTGATCCTCGTCGTCCTGAAGCTGCGGTACGACCGGGCGCCCACCCCCGTTTCCTCGTAGCGGGCGGAGAGAAGGAGTCGGTCGACGGGGCGCCTCCGCCGAGCGACCAGGCGAAGAGCCTTTTCCCATGCCGGTCCGTGGGCGAGCGATGGCCACGAACACCGGGACACCGCTCCTCACGGCGGCCGGGACCCCGTTCGACCCCCGCGCGGCGCGCGCGGTGATGATCGTCCTCGCCGGGATGGCGCTGATGGTCACGTACGTCGAGACGATGGTCCTCCCGGCGTTCAAGCAGTTCCTCACGTTCTTCGAGAGCTCCCCGACGACCCTCGCCCCGACCACCACGGTGGTCTGGATCGTCTCGGCCTACCTCCTCGTCGGGACCGTCGCGACCCCGATCTTCGGGAAGCTGGGGGACAAGTACGGCAAGAAGCGGATGCTGGTCCTCGTGATGACTCTCTACGCGGCCGCCGTCACGGTGGCGGGGTTCACGCCCGACATCGGGAGCGCGTTCGGCCTTTCTCGCCCGAACCAGCTCTACCTTCTGATCGCGGTCCGCGCCTTCCAGGGGCTCGGAATGGGCATGTTCCCGCTCGCCTTCGCGATGATGCCCGAGGTGTTCCCCGCCGCCCGGGTCGGCAATGCCCAGGGGATCATCTCGGGGATGTTCGCCGGCGGGGCCTCCCTCGGGCTCGTGGGCGGGGGCTACCTGGCCTACCAGTTCGACTGGCAGCTCACCTTCCACACGATCGCCCCCGTCGCGATCGTGCTGGTGATCCTGGCGTACTTCTTGCTCCGGGAATCCCCGCACCTCACCCCCCTACCGATCGATCTTCCCGGGATCGGCAGCCTGGGATTCGCCCTCGCCATGCTGTTGTTCGGCCTCACGGAGGGAGCCTACTGGGGATGGACCAACTTCGCGGCGGTCACGTTCGCGGCCATCCCCTGGGGAGTCCCCGAGTTCTTCCTCCTCGCGGTCGCCGGTCTTCTGTTCTTCCTCTTCTGGGAGCCCCGGGCGCGCACGCCGGTCGTCTCGTTCCGGGCCCTCAAGCAGCGGAACGTCTGGGTCTCGAACGTCAACGGGGTGATCGTCGGTTTCGGGATGTTCCTGATCTTCGTGGCGCTCACGATCCTGATCGAGGACCCGCACCCGCCGGGCTTCGGCTACAACGAGTTCCAGCTCGGGCTCGTCGCGCTTCCGGCCACCCTCGGAATGCTCGCGTTCGCTCCGCTCTGGGGGCGTTGGGTCGCGGCGAAGGGTCCGAAGCCCGTGATGCTCGCCGGCTTCGCGATGGTGGGGCTCGGCGCGCTCGGCCTCGTCTTCTTCCACTCCTCGATCCTCTCGATGGAAGTCTTCGTGGTTCCGACGATGGTCGGCATGGTCGCCGTGATGATCGCGATGTCCAACATCATCGTGCTCTCCGTAGGAAAGGAGGAGCTGGGCATCCAGATGGGGATGAACCAGACGTTCCGCAACCTCGGGAGCGCCATCGGACCGGTCCTCGCCGCCACCGTGACCGCGATGTTCACCACCCAGTTCTCCTACGAGATGGTCGTCTCGCCTCGGCCGAACCTCATCACCATCACGATCAACGAAACCGGGCCTTCGGTCACGGGGTTCATCGTGCTGTTCGCGATGACCGCCGGTGTCGCCCTCGTGGGCCTCCTGCTCTCCCTCGGGATCCGCAACTACCGGTTCCAAACGGATGGGAGCCGGTCGGGGGCGGCACCCTCTGCGGGACGCGACTCCACGCCGGACGTTCTCGAGAGCCCATCTCCCTGAAGATCCCCTCTCCGGGGACCGTGCCCCGCGAGAGCCCGCGGGTCGTTCGCGCGGGAATCGTTCACGAACAGTTCATCCCGAGGGGGTCTCTCTCGGTTTCGTCCTATGAAAGCGGTCCAGGACTACTATCCCGACCCCCTCGCTCTTTGCTTCGGGTGCGGACGCCTCAACGAGCACGGCCATCACTTGCGGAGCTTCTGGGATGGCGAGACCGCCGAGGCGCATTTCACGCCCAAGCCATTCCACACCGCCCTCCCCGGCTTCGTGAACGGGGGCCTGCTCGCTTCCCTCGTCGATTGCCATGCCACGGGGACGGCGGCCGCCGCCGCCTACCAGGCCGAGGGACGTGCGATGGACACGCAACCCCCCCACCGCTTCGTGACCGCCTCGCTCCGAGTGGAGTACCTTCGACCGACCCCGCTCGGACCGGAGCTCCTCCTGCGCGGCCGCGTGAAGTCGATGTCGGGACGCAAGGTGATCGTGGAGGTGACGGTCGCCGTCGGGGGAGAGACGACCGTCAAGGGCGAGGTCATCACCGTCGAGATGCCCGAATCGATGCGGCCCCCTTCGACATGAAGGACCCCGCGTCACTTCCTCGGATACCTCCGGAAGGACCGGACCCCCATCGGTGCCGATAAATCGCAGGGCGGCGTGGTCGCGACCATGAAGACGCGTCGGCTCGGCCCCAACGGTCCCAAGGTCTCCGCTCTGGGGCTCGGGTGCATGGGGATGTCCCAATCGTACGGCCGGCCGGACGAACCCGAGGCGATCGCCACGTTGCATCGGGCCCTCGACCTGGGGGTCTCGTTCTTCGACACCGCCGATGTCTACGGGCCGTACACGAACGAGACGCTCGTGGGTCGGGTCCTTAAGGAGCGCCGCGACGAGGTCTTCCTCGCGACGAAGTGCGGGTTCGTTCCGGGCGCCGACGGGCGTCCCGGGTCCGTGGACGGAAGCCCCGAACACATCCGAGCCGCGTGCGACGCGAGCCTCCGCCGCCTCGGAGTCCCAACGATCGACCTGTACTACCTCCACCGGGTCGACCCGCGCACCCCGATCGAGGAGAGCGTACGGGCGATGGCCGGCCTCGTGAAGGAGGGGAAGGTGCGCTTCCTCGGGCTCTCGGAGGTGTCCGGTCGGACGCTCCGCCGCGCCCATGCGGTCCATCCCATCACCGCGGTCCAGAGCGAGTACTCTCTGTGGACCCGGGACCCCGAGACCGTCGTTCTCCCGGCCTGCCGGGAACTCGGGGTGGGGTTCGTGCCGTTCAGCCCGCTCGGACGGGGGTTCTTCTCGGGCAAGGTCCGCACGCTCGAGGGGCTCCCGGAGAACGACTTCCGACGCGGGGTCCCCCGCTTCCAGGGAAAGAACTTCGAGGAGAACCTGCGCCTGGTTGACCAGCTCTCGGAGGTCGCTCGGGAGAAAGGGTGCACCTCGGCCCAGCTCGCTCTGGCCTGGCTCCTCGCCCAAGGCGAGGACATCGTTCCGATCCCCGGGACGAAGCGGAGAGAGTACCTCGAGGAGAACGCGGGGGCGGTCGACGTCGGTCTCTCGCGCTCGGACCTTGCCCGCATCGACTCCGCCATCCCGAAGACGGCCGTGGCGGGAGAGCGCTATTCCCCCCAGAGCTTTGCTCTGATCGAACGGTAGACGGCCCGTTCCAGGTCGATTTCGAGTTCGACGCCTTCCGGTTCACCCACGAGAAGACCATGGTCCGGCACCTCCGGCTCCTTGCCCTCGTCACAGGAATCGCGGTAGTGGCCGCGGGAATCGCCGCGGCCATCGTCTTCTTCCCTTCCTCGGCCCCGTCGCCGCCCTGCACCCTCGGACCACCCGCCGGCCTCTCCCATGACCAAGCGTTCCTCATCGTCTCGTGCGATACCACGGTGACGCTGCAACCGCGCTCGTTCGTCTCCTACACGATGGTGCGCCTTTCCGATCAGATGACGCTCGTGGGTCAGTACGTCGCGAGCGGCTCTGAGAACGGCTTGCTCGGAGCCTTCCTGCTCAACGCGTCCGAGTTCGGGCAGGTCCTGGCCGCCCAATCCCCCCAGCAGTTCCCCCCCGATTTCTTCTGGAGCGCGGGACCCGGGCCGGTCGTCAATCTTTCCCTACCGATTCCCCCTTCCCCCGGGCAGTACTACGCCGTCATCGAGAACATCGGCCCGACGGAGGTCTCTCTCGATTGGCCGTTCGGCCTGGTGCTCTACTACGGCTCGACGTGACGTGGGGTTCTGCGAGCCGGAGAAGGAGCTTCTCCGGGGTCCGGAGGCCGGGGGGAGCGCTTGGGCCCTCTAGGCGGGAGGTGAGCGCACGGTCTTCAGCGCCCGGCCCCAGGCCACGAGCTGGTCGAGCATCGTCGTCACGGACGGCTCCTTCACCGGGTCGGGCGTGAACTTCGAGAAGTTCTCGAAGTCGGTGAAGATCGAGAAGAACGCCTGGGCCCGAACGGTAGCGACCTGGACCTCGGCCATGATCTGCCGAAGGTGCTCGACCGCGCGCACACCGCCCGCGCTCCCGTAGCTCACGAACCCGGCGGCCTTGTTGTTCCACTCCAGGTAGAGGTAGTCGATGGCGTTCTTGAGGACCCCCGAGGTCGAGTGGTTGTACTCGGGCGTCACGAAGACGAACGCGTCGAGGGATGCCACCTTCTCGGCCCATGCCTTCGCGTGGGGCGGGTGGGGCCGGCCCATCGAGGGAGGGATCGGGTCGTCGAGCGGCGGCATGGGATAGTCCTTGAGGTCGACGAGCTCGAATTCCGCGTCCGTGCGCTTCTTCGCGATCTCGTAGACGTACCGGGCGACCTCCTCGCTGTGGCGGCCGGGGCGGGTGCTCCCGAGGACGATCCCGACGCGGATCTTCGGCGGGCTCTCGTGGTGGGTCTGCGGGGGGCTCATGCTCGACTCACCTCGGGAGGGCGCCTTAAGCTCTCGCTGACGCGGCACGCGCTCGATGGTCGAAAGGTAAGCGAGTAACGGTGTCGCTATTCCTCGGTCGGCCGCCGCGGGATCCCGTGAGGGATCGGCGATCGATTCATCGATCGGTCAGGGCTCCCGCCATCGGGCGAAGTAGAGCGCCGCGACCCCGAAGAGGAGGGTGAACCCGACGAGACCGACGACGTCGAACCACGGCCCGTTCAGGAGAGGGATGCTCGTTGTGATCGCCCCTCCGAGGCCCGCGAAGTGGTCCGCGAGCTGCGCCGCGAACGTCGACGGGGCCAGGTAGGCGACCCACCTCCAATCCGCCGGGATCTCCGTCGCCGGGTAGAAGATGGGGGGAAGGACGGAGAGGGTCGAGAACACGAGGGTTCCGACCGGCCAGATCTCTCGGAGCTGGCTGAAGAGCGTGGAGATGAAGAACCCGAGCGAGGTCGCCATCAGCCACGTGAGCAAGAGGACGCCGACGAGGGCGACCCCGGCAGCGGCCCCGATCGGTTGCACGAGGAACAGGATCACGAGGAAGAGGGTCATCGCGGGAATGGAGAACGCGAGCTCGCTCAGCGCCATCCCGAGGATGTAGGCGAGCGGGGTCACGGGGCTCGCGACGAACACCTGCTGGAGCTGCCGCTCGAGCCGAAGGTACGCGCAATCGTTCAACATCCCGCTCCCCGTGAAAAGGGTGGTGAACAGGATCCCCCCGACAACGCCGTACGGGAAGAGGGCGTGCGGCGCGATGACGAACAGGAAGAACAAGAAGCTGAACGGGGTCAGGAACACCGCGGCGATGAGAAGGGGCGACCGCCAGAGTGGGATGATCCCGTTGAAGTAGCATATCCGGATGGCCGCGTACGCCTGCGAACGGACGGACACGGCTCACTCCTCCTCTTCGATCCCGCGCCCGACGAGCTCGAGGAACGCCTCTTCGAGGGCGACCGGCCCGACCGTGACCTCGGTCCCCCGGGCGAGCGCGATCTCGGTCAACTCGGGGACCGCGGAGCGCGTCGTGAGCACGACCGTCCGTCCCCGTTCCGCGAACACCTTTCCGAACGACGTGAGCAGCTCCGGGCGGATCGACCCCGCGAACTGGACACGGACCTCCCGTCCGACCGTCGACTTGAGCGCCTCGCCCGTGCCGTGGTAGAGGATGTGGCCGCCCTCGATGACCGCGAGCTCCTCCGAGAGCTGCTCCGCCTCGTCGAGGTAGTGCGTCGTGAGAAGGACGGTCGACCCCCGTCCCGTCACCTTGCGGATCACCTCCCAGACCTGGCGCCGTGCGAACGGGTCCATCCCGAGCGTCGGTTCGTCGAGGAAGAGGAACGGCGCCTCGGTGGCGAGGACCATCGCCACCAGCGTGCGCTGCTGGAGACCGCCCGAGAGGCGGAGCGCGATCGTGTTCTGGTAGGGGAGGAGCCCCATCTCGTCAAGGATTGCGTCCGTCCGGCTCTTGGTCGTCTCCGCGGAGGCGCCCCGGACCCGAAGGTACTCGCGGACGTGCTCGCGCGGGGTCATGTGGTAGAATAGCTTCCCCTCCTGGGGGACGAGAGCCATCTCGCGGCGAACCGTCGACGGTTCGCGCACCACGTCGTGGCCGAACAGACGAAGCTCGCCCTCGCTCGGGAGCAGAAGGGTCGCGGCGATCTTGATGAACGTGGTCTTCCCGGCCCCGTTCCTCCCGAGGAACGCGAACAAGCGGCCGCGCTCGATGTCGAGGTCCACCCGGTCGAGCGCCCGGACGGGACGCGGGCCTCTCCGGTAGGTCTTCCCAAGACCTCGGGCCTCGAGGACCGCCATGGCTTCCGCCGAGCCCCGAGAATCGAAAAGCGTGGCGGCGCGGCCGAGGACGGGGGCTTTAGGCCGCCCGCGCGCCCTTGAGGAGCGCGTCGAGGAGCCCGATCGGAGGACATCCGAGGCCGAGCACGGTGTCGTGGAACGCGCGGAGCTTGCCGCCGAACCCCTCCCGGAGGAGGCGGGAACGGGCGTTCAGGATCGCGAGCTTTCCGAGTGTGTAGCAGAAGTACTCGGGGTTGAACGTCCCTCGGACCGCCTCTCTCTCGGCCGGGAGACGCTCGAGGCGCGCTTCCTTCTGGAACAGTCCCGTGGCCTCCTCGAGCGTCATTCCGCCCGTGTGGAGGCCGATCGAGACCAGAAGGCGGACGTTGCGGAGCAGGGCGTCCTGGAGCTGCGCGACCTCGGCGAGGGGCCCCTCCCCTCCGAGCCCGTTCTCGATCGCGAGCTGTTCGGTGTAGTGCGCCCACCCCTCGACGAACGATGGGGAGAGGTAGACCTTCCGGGCGAGGCTCGAAGGCGTCCGTCGGAAGTGCAGGAACTGGAGGTAGTGCCCGGGATAGACCTCGTGGACCGTGACGTTCCGCAGGATCGGTCGGTTGAGCGAGCGGAGCCATTCCTCCTGCTGTTGCGGCGTCCACGCCGCGTCGACGGGGGTGACGTAGTAGATCCCCTCGGTCGCGGTGGACTCGAACGGTCCCGGTGGGTTCATACTAGCGGTCGAGAGCGATCGACCCCAGACAGGGGTCTCCTCCACGCGGCACTGGGCCTCGCTCGGCACCGTGACCAGGTCGTGCTCCTCAACGAACCGGCGGGTCTCCTCGACGTACGTGCGTGCGGTGGGAAGGACCTCCGCCGCGGTCGGGTGGTCGCGGTTCGACCGCTCGAGGAGGGCGGGCACCAGGACGTTCTCCGTCCGTGCGATCTCCTCGAAGCGACGCTGGTTCCGGGCAAGGTCGGCGATCCCGGCCAGGCGGATCTCCTCGAACGGCGTCTCGATCCCTTCGCGGACGAACAGGAGCTCTTGGTACCGTGTCGGCCCGAGAGCGAACGCGTCGTTCGTCCGCGGGAGGTGGACCTTCTTCAGCCACTCGAGGAAGTCGGTGATGGCCGCCTCGGCCTTGGCCCGCGCCGGGCGGACCTCCGGGGCGAGGTGCGCGCCCTCGGCGAACGTCTCGGCCTCGGCAAAATGGGAGGGGAGGCCGGCCCCGATCTGCAGAGAGAGTTCGACGAACGGTTTCGGGAGCACCCGAGAAAGGCGAGATCGACCTTCCTGAAGGAGGCGGGGGACCTCTTCGAGCGTTCGGACGATCGCAGCGACCCGGTGCGGGGCGGGGGCGTACGCTCGGACGAGGTACGACGTGAGCGAGACCGCCCCCACGTAGTTCATCGGGTTTCGCTCCAGGTCCGCCACGGTCCGAAGGTCGAACAGCGGGCTCTCGAGCAGGAGCCGCAGGAGGAACACGTCCGTCCTCCGGGAAGGGGACAGCGATGAGGCTGGGATCGCGGCGAGTCGGGCGAGGAGCTCGTCCGCCTGCCGCATCCATCGGTCGGTCTCCGGCCGGGAGAACCGAGGAAGCTTCCCGTCGTACTGGTGCAGGCCGAGCCCCACCGCGTACGACGGTTGGAGGGCGAACAGGTGGTCGACGATCTCCCGCTCCAAGACGTCGAGGTCGGAAGAGGTCGGGGGCGTCATGACACACCGCCCGTGGGACAGGCGGGTTCAAAAACTCGTGGGCGGAACGCGCGGTGCCGGCCCGTCGATCACTCCATCCAGGTCATCCGGCACGTGGGGCAGGTCTTCCCTTCGAGCGGCGTCCCGCAGACGAAGCATTTCGACCGCCCGTCCGGGAGGGCCGGTGCGGGGGGAGTCAGAGAGGGGATCGGTTGGTCCGGGAGTGGGGGAGGGATCTGCCCAGGGGCCGGCGCCACGGGACCGCTCGGAGAAGCGGGGGTCGCTGCCTCTGCGGCCGTCGGGGACGAATCGGACGAAGCGGGCGGCGCGTCCTCGGTCGGAGGGGACGACTCGGTCGAGGGAGGGGACCCCGCTTCGGGCTCCTCCTCCTTGTCCCGGCGGAAGCGGCGGAAGAGGGACATCGGTGCCCGGAAGCCGGTTTCCCCTCTTTACTCCGACGACCCGCGGGGCCGCACACGTTTTTCGGCCGAGCGGCTCTCCTCTCCCCATGGCGCCGAAGCCTTCCGAACGGCTCCACGAGCTCGGAATCGTCCTTCCCCCGCCTCCCCGGCCGGCGGGCACCTACTCTCCGGTGGTCGTCGACCAGGATTGGGCCTGGGTCTCGGGTCAGATCGTGACCGAGGCGGGGAGCGTGGTCCGTCCGGGGCTCGTGGACCGGGACGTGCCGGTCGACGTGGCCCGGGATCTCGCTCGTCGGGCGACGCTCCAGGCGCTGAGCGCGCTTGCGGCAGAACTGGGATCGATCGACCGAGTCCGACGATTCCTCCGGGTCACCGTCTACGTCGCCTCCTCCCCCGACTTCGGTCGCCAGCACGAGGTGGCGAACGGGGCGACGGACCTCCTGGTCGAGCTGTTCGGGGAGGCGGGACGGCCCGCACGCGCCGCGGTGGGAGTGGCCGGACTTCCTCTCAACGCCCCGGTCGAGGTCGAGTTCCAGGTCGCGACGGGGCCCGCCCGGTGAAGCCCACCCCCTGGGAGAGGGTCTACCGCGACGGGCGGGACCTCTACACGGTCAACCGGAACCCCGGGACCAAGGTCTACGGGGAAACGCTGCGATCCGCCGAAGGGGTCGAGTACCGGGCCTGGGACCCGTTCCGCTCGAAGCTCGCGGCGCTCCTCCTCAAGGGTGCTCCCCCGGACGTCCTGGGACGTCCCCGCACCGTACTCTACCTCGGTGCGGCCCACGGCACGACCGTGAGCCACCTCTCCGACCTGTGGCCCGAGACCACGATCTTCGCGATCGAGAAGAGCCCCGCCTCGTTCGCTCGTCTCCTCGCGCTCGCTCGGCAGCGCCCCGGGCTCGTTCCGATCCTGGCGGACGCGCAGCTCCCCGAGCGGTACCAGGCGGACGTAGGTCCCGCGGAGCTCCTCTATCAGGACATCGCGCAGAGGAACCAGGCCGGCATCTTCGCCGAGAACGCGCGCGCCTGTCTCTCGCCCCGAGGCCGAGGGATCTTGATGCTCAAGGTCCGGTCGGTGACCCAGCAACGACCGACGGCGACGGTCGTGCGGGAGGCCCGCGCAACATTGTCGGCGGCCCACCTCGCGGTCACCTACGAAACGCCGCTCACCCCGTTCTCTCGCGAGCACGTGGCGCTCGCGCTCTCCCAGTAGGGGCCCATCTTCCATTTCCCACCGAAAACTGACGCGAAAAATAGCCGACACCGCGCTCGGCGACCTTGGGTGGTCGCGTGGCAAACGCGGCGGCGGGAGCGTTCCGACGGATCCGGCTCGCGGTCGATTCGGCCCTGCTCGTCGGCCTCGTTCTCGCGTCGGTCGGCGCGGTCGGGCTGCCGATTCCCCCGACCTTCTCCACGCTCCGGGCCAGCACGGTCCCCGCTCGCGCCCTCCCGGCCGCGGGGGCCAACCTCTCGGTCGATCCCCCGTCGTTCTGGATGCGGTCCGGTAGCAACGTCACCTTCCAGGCGGTTTGGTCGGTCGTCTCGCCCCTGTGCCGGGCGACCCCCCTGTGGTTCGGATGGTCGGTCGACCCCGGCAACGCGACCGGTTCCCTGAACGCCACGATCGGTCCCTCCGTCGTCTTCTCGGCGAGCTCGTTCGACTCCGGCTCTGCGAGCGTCGAAGTGCGGTCCCGGGCACTCCTCGATTGCGGGACGAACGGGTCCGTTGTCAGCGGGACCGGCACCGCGACCGTATCGATCGTGGTCCCGCTCGAGGTCACGGGTCTCGCGATCGGACCCAACCCCCTCGACCCCGTCGGTACGGCCTCACTCAACGGCACCGTCACGGGTGGTGAGTCTCCGTACAGCGTCGAGGCCGTCTGGGGAGACGGGACGAGTTCCCTTCTCTCACTTCCCTCTCCGGGTCCGTTCTCCCTACGCCATCTGTTCCCCAGCGGAATGTTCGTTCCGCACCTCCTCGTCAGTGACTCGGGAGGGGACATCTCCAATGATTCCGTGGCCGAGGCATTGTCGGTCGGAGCGGGACTCCGGACGGCGATCGTTCCGGCCAGCTACGTGGCCGAGGTCGGGATTCCGGTGCAGTTCACGGGCATGGCCGACGGCACGACCCACGGAATGATTCCCCTCTTCGGCTGCTCGAACGCGACCGCGCAGAGCTCGCCCGCACCCATCCTCTCTCCGAACGGGACCCCGTTCTCGTGCACCTTCGATTCTCCCGGGGTCGCCCCGGTCTTCTTCGATGTGGTCTCTCCCCACCCGGGCGGCCCGTCGTCAAGTGCGATCCTCTACGAACGCGTCGTCGCCCCACCGAATCTCTCCGTCGGGCTGGTCTCCTCCATGGGGGAGGTCGGCGAGCCGGTCGGAGTACGGGTCCACGTCTCGGGCGGAGACCCGCCGCTCTCGCTCGCATGGAACCTCTCAGGCTCGCGTTCGGGGGACTCGGAAACCGTCGAGAGCGACGGCGATGGCGTCCTTTCCCTCCCGGTCGTATCGGCCGGGGCGTACGCGATCGGCGTGCGGGTCAACGACTCCTACGGGGAAGCGGACTCGAACCGCACGGCCGCCGTGGAGGTGGAGCCGGCGCTCGAGGCCAATGCGAGCGGCGCCCGCTCTCTCCTCCCGTACGGCGCGCTCGTGGAGGTGGTTGGGAACCTGCTCACCGGTTGCCCTCCGTTCTCTTGGTGGGTCATCCCGGCCGTACTGCCCGCGAACGGCTCCGCCGAGTACGGCACCGCCTCTCTCTCCGGTCCGTTCGGATGGAACGGGACCTACGCGCGCGAGGGGAATCTCTCGATCGCCATCGGAACCGCCGACGGATGCGGAGCGGTCTGGCAGACGGTCGTCGAGGTGGCCCTTGTTCCTCCGCTCTCGGCCACGGTCACGGTCGCTCCGGGGCCCACCTCGGCGAACGCGACGCCCAACGAGACCCTCTGGGTCAACCTATCGGTGGCGGGGGGACGGGCACCGTTCCAATTGTTCGTGAACGCGACGGACGGCGAATCCTGGAACCGAACGATGTCGGCCGACGGCGCGTTCCGCTGGCTCCTGCCGGCGACCGGCAATGGGTCGATGGTCGTGGCGATCACCGTGAGGGACCTCCTCGGCGTCTCGGTCGAATCCAACGTTACGACCACCCTGGTCCCTCCCACCGACCCCGGTCATCGCTCACCGACCTCCACCTCTCCTCCGACCGGAGCTGGGGCGAACGACAACTCAACGGGACCGACCATTCTCCAACTAATCGGACTATTCGTGAGTCTGGTGTTTCCATTCGGAGTTGTTGTTTCGATGATCATGGTTTCCCGCTGGCGTGAAAGGCATCGCCAAAGAGGGGGTCCAGGGAAGCGTGGACCATCGAAGATCAGTCATTGTGTTCGCCTCCGTCCGACCAAGTCGCGCTGCCGCTCCAAAGGGAGGTTTATAGGGGTCCGAAGGCCGGACGAGGAGCGTGGGCGCGGAGGCGACGGTTCAAGGCCCGCCGCGCCGCCGAGCGAGCTGGAGCCTGAAGACGATCGTAGAGGACGTCGCGGGTCGACCGATCGGTGAGTTCCAGGAGCCCGGCCGGCCGGTCCACCCGTATCTGAAGGCAAAGATGGGTGCGATGGATTCCGAGCCGACCCCGGCCTCGAGGCCTCCCAACGAGTGGACCGACCCCGTCGACCGGCTCTACCCGCCTCTCGTGGGACCCACCGGGCGCGAGTTCCACGGACCCGAGCACGAGAACCATTCCGAGACACTCGAACGCCACCGACCCTTACCCGGGCGAATCCCGGGACCCTCTCACCGTCCCGAACGGTTGTATCTCCACTACCTGCTGCTCCACATGGATCGACTGAGCGCCTCGGCCCTTCGATACCTCAAGCTGGCCGTGGACGAGGAGGTGGCCCACCGCGCGGGACTCAGCGCCTCGTCCGCGTCGGAGACCTCCTCCGACGCGCCCCACGAACCGCCCGCGGCGTGAGCGGCTCCGCAAGCGCCCGCGCTTCGAGCTCTCGGAAGGTGCCCCCGTCCCACTCCACACCGATCGCGTTTCGTCCCCAACGGGCCGCGGCCCAGAGGGTGGTCCCGGTCCCGGCGAACGGGTCGAGCACCGTGTCCCCCTCGACCGAGAACATGCGCACCAATCGTTCGGCGAGCTCGGGCGGGAAGGCGGCGCTCCTTCCTCGGGCCGAATCCTGTCGAGCCCCCCGGATGTCGGTCCACACCTGACTGAACCAATGGTCCCGTTCGGCGCGGGAGAATCGGCTCGCCTGCCGTGCCGCGTCGTGGGGCGGGAAGCGTCGCAGCGTTCCCTTCCGGAAGAGGAGGATGTGCTCGCAATCGAGCGTCACGTACGCGTTGGGGGGAAGGAAGCCGGAGCCGAGGAACGCGTTGGGTCGGTTGGTGGGCTTCTTCCACAGGAGGTACGGGAGCGGCACGAACCCGATGTGGGAGGCCGACACGAGCGTCTCCGCCGGGTTCGGCCAGAGCCGAAACTCGCCGTGGACCGAGCGGAGCGCGTCCCCGATGTTGACCGCGAGGATCCCCCCCGGGACGAGGACGCGATAGCACTCATCCCAGGCGTCGGCGAGCACCCGGTGCATCCCCGCGTAATCCACGGCTCCGAGCGCACGGAAGAGACCGTCCCACTGAGGGATCATCGGGTACGGAGGGGAGGTGAGGACGAGATGGACGGAAGCGTCCGGGATCCCGGTCATTCGGCGGGCATCGCCGTGAATGAGCCGGACCGACCCTCGGGGCGGGTGCCTCACACCGGGCGGAAGCCCTGGCACGGTTAATATCGCCCGCCCTCTCGGCAGGTCATGCAGCTCGACCGACCGGTCCTCCAGGTCGCGCTCGACTTCGAGAACCTTTCCCGCGCGCTCGTGGCCGCGCGCGAGGCGGTGGAAGGGGGAGCGGATTGGGTCGAGGCCGGGACTCCCCTCATCAAGAGCGAGGGATTGGACGCGGTCCGGGAGCTCAAGAAAGCGTTCTCCGGCCATCGGATCATCGCCGACCTCAAGGTGATGGACACGGGCGCCTTCGAGGTCGAGATCGCCGCCAAGGCCGGGGCCGACATCGTCACGGTCCTCGGGGCCGCCGACGACGACACCATCGCCGACGCGGTCCGGGGCGGGGAACTGTACGGCGCCGAGGTGATGGTCGACCTCCTCGGGGTGGCCGATCCAATCGGCCGCGCGAAGCGGGCCGCCGAGCTCGGGGCCGCGGCCGTCTGCTGGCACGTCGGGATCGACATGCAGATGGCGGGCAAGACCCCCTTCGCCGTGCTCGGAGAACTCGCGAAGGCCTCCCCCATCCCGGTCGCGGTCGCGGGCGGCCTCACAAGCGAGACCGTCGCCGAGGCGGTGCGCGCCGGTGCCCAGATTCTCATCGTCGGGGGTGCGATCACGAAGAGCCCCCACATCGTCGAGGCGACGCAACGGTTGGTCGAGGCGATCCGATCCCAGAAGGAGGTCCCCAGCGAGCACTTCCATCGGTACCGGGACGAGGACCTTCGGACCGCGTTCTCCAAGGTCTCGAGCCCGAACGTCACGGACGCGATGCAGCGCCAGGGGGCGATGCATGGGCTGCATGCGCATCTCAAGGACCCGTCCGTCCGGATGATCGGGCCGGCCGTCACGGTCGTGACCCGGGATGGGGACTGGGCCAAACCCGTGGAGGCGATCGACCAGGCCGGCCCGGGCGATGTGATCGTGGTCGACGCCGGAGGGGGCCCGACCGCCGTCTGGGGGGAGCTCGCCAGCTGGTCCGCGCACGGCCGGAAGGTCGCGGGCGTGGTGATCGACGGAGCGGTCCGTGACATCGATGCGATCCTCGCGCTCGGGTTCCCCGCCTTCAGCCGGTCGGTGAGCTCGAACGCTGGCGAGCCGAAGGGTCACGGAGAGATCGGTGTGGAGGTCACGGTCGGTGGCCAACGGGTCCGCCCCGGGGACTGGATCGTCGGGGACGCGAGCGGCGTAGTGGTCGTTCCTCGGGAACGGGCACAGGAGATCGCCAATCGTGCGCTCGATGTCCTCGAACACGAGAATCGCGTGCGGGAGGAGATCCGCCGCGGCTCTACCTTAAGCGCGGTGCAGAAGCTCGAGCGCTGGGAGCGGGTCGGTTAGCGGTCCGCGCGGAGCGACCGCAAGAGCTCCGTCCGAACCCATAGCGCATCCCGGTCCGATCGTTCGCGGGCCTGCTGATGGCGGTTCGGACCCGACCAGGGTACCGTCCAAGAGAGGGGGTACTCCACCTCCCAAAGGATCAGTCGCTCCGGCTCGGCGAGCGGCAACGTGAGCCGCTCCCGACCCTCGAGCGCGGCCCGTAGACGGGATAGCTCGAGGCGGCCGCGGTCATGCTCTCGGAGCGCCCCCACGATCTTTCGCACCATCCCCCAGACGAACGACGGGGCACGGAGATCCACGACGAGTCCCCCGTGAACGGCACGAACCTCGACTGCTTCGACCGTTCGGATCGTGGGAACGTCGGCCCGCAGACCCCGTCCGAACGACCGCACATCGACATCACCCCGGAACATGCGAGCGGCCTCCTGCCAGCGCTCGAGCGACAGCGCATCGCCCGGTTCGAAGTAACGGTAGGACCTCCGTACGGCCCGACGAACGCGGAACCCATCAGGGATGGAGGCGGCGGCCGTGCAGAAGATGTCGGGGGCGATCCCGTTCAGCCCCCGCAAGAGAGACGGTCCCGTCCGCTCGGACGAAACGGCGAGAGCGTTCGCCCTCGCGCTCACCCCTCGATCGGTCCGGCTCGCGACCTCCAGCTGGGCCGCGGCGGCCGACGAGGAGACTCCCTGTCGAACGAGCCCTGACCGGATCTCCCCTTCGACCGTGCGGAGACCCGGCTGGCGTGCCCAACCATAGAAATCGGAGCCGTCGTAGCCAAACCGGACCAACCAACGCATCGACTCACAACACCTGACGGTAGGGTTTGAGCGCAGCTCCCGGGGTAGCCACCGCCATTGCTACCGTCTAGCATTCGGAGTTCTATGGTCAAGAATATAGACTAAATTCAATTCCTATATATTCCGTCGGAAGCTCCTCAATTCGGTGTCGCTCGAAAGGTTCGGCGGACCGGCCGAGGAAACCCACTCCACCCCAGCGGGCACCCGACCCAAGGCAGGTCCCCACCAATCGAGCGACTACCACCCCCGGCTCGCCGGGGGGCCATCACGGTCCGTGAACATGAACACGGCAGGAGAAAAATGAGTAGCGGCAATATGGGAACGACGACGCCCGCGACGGAAACCCCGGCCGGGCAACCGACGATTCAGCGACAGGGACGTGGACGAGGACCGATGATCGCGGCCATCGCAGTGGTCATCGTGGTCATCCTGGTCGTGGTCGTAGGCTGGCAGGCGGGCTGGTTCAAGAGTTCGTCGTCCAGCTCGAGCACCACCGGCGTAACGGGCTGTACCCTTCCGAGCCCCGGCACGCTCAAGGGCGAGGGTTCGACGCTGGTCGCACCCTTGATGGACCAGTGGGCCTCCTCCTACTGGACCACTATGATCGTGTCGTACGATTCGGCGGGTAGCTCGGCCGGCATCCAAGCCGTGTCCACTAAGGTCGTGGACTTCGGCGCGAGCGATGCTCCGCTCACACCCCAACAGCGGTCGAACGCCCCGGGTATCCTCACGGTCCCCGAGTCGGCGGGCGGAGTGGTGCCCATCTACAACCTTCCGAGCCTGAAGGCCCCCCTCAACTTCAACGGCTCCGTCCTCGCCCAGATGTTCGACGGACAGATCACCAGCTGGAACAACACCGCGCTTCAGGCGCTCAACCCGGGCGTCTCGCTACCCCCCAACAACGTAATCCCGGTGTACCGTACGGGCGGCAGCGGAACGTCATTCATTTTCTCGAGCTTCCTCACGCTTGAGAACCCCTACTGGGCCCTGCACTACAACAAGAGCACGGCCTGGCCGACCGGACTGCCGGGCACCGGCGCTTCGGGGAACGGCGGGGTGGCGACCACGGTATCCACCACGACGTACGCCCTCGGGTACGTGGACCTGAACTACGCCCTCACCACGCAGGGCATCGGAGTCGGGAGCGTCGAGAACTCGCACCACAACTTCATCCACGCGTCGGTCCTCAACACCTTGTCGGCACTCGTAGACTCCAATGTCACTCTGCCCAAGGGCAACGGAGACTGGTACAACGTGTCGTTCCTCAACGCCCCGGGTCCGAATGACTACCCCATCACTTCGCTGACGTACGTGCTGGTCTACCAGGACCTCAGCGCCGCGTACTCCACGTACACCCTGAACTCGGCGGAGAACTTGGTGGACTTCCTCCACTGGGTGCTCACGACCGGCCAGACCTGGTCGGGCGACCTCTCCTACGTCCCGCTACCGACGTCGGTCACGAGCCAGGCCAACGTCACGCTAAACTCGATGACGTTCAACGGGAGCCCAGTTCCTGTGTGCGTCCCCACGGGCGGAGGCGCCCCCGCGTAGGATAGAGTCCCGGGCGACTCTACCGAGGCACGAATGGAGTCGCCAACCCCTTCCCCATCTTCTTCTTCCTCCGCGAAGACACGGCGCGTTTCGCCGTGGCCGGACCGGATCTTCTTCGGTCTTGTGATTGCCGTCGGAGCGTTCGTCATCGCCCTGGCCGTCGCGATCGTGGTCATCCTTGTTTACAACTCAGAACAATCGATCCGGGTTTTCGGGTGGGGGTTCTTCTATGGGACCGAATGGAGCGTGCAATACCAAGTCTTCAATGTGGTCCCGTTCGTGGTCGGGACGCTCCTGACGAGCTCCCTTGCGCTCCTCATCGCAGTGCCGTTGGCCCTCGGCACGGCCATCTTCATCACGACCCAAGCCCCTCGCTGGGCTCGGGGACCTATCGGGACGGCCATCGAACTGCTCGCCGCCGTTCCGTCGGTGATCTACGGGTTCTGGGGACTTTACGTCGTCCACCCCTACATGGCCCAGACCGTCGAGCCGAAGCTTCAATCGACCCTTGGCTGGACCGGGCTGTTCAGCGGCACTCCGGTCGGTTTGGACGTCCTGACCGCGAGCGTCATCCTCGCCGTGATGGTGGTTCCGACCATTTCGGCCGTCAGCCGGGACACGCTGGCAGCGGTTCCCGCCGCTCAGAAGGAGGCGGCACTCAGCCTCGGAGCGACGGATTGGGAGACCACCCGCATCGCGATGTTGCCGTATGCCCGTTCGGGAATCGTCGGCGGGGTCATCCTGGGTCTGGGTCGCGCTCTGGGCGAAACGATGGCCGTCATCATGGTCATCGGCAACGCGGAGAAGGTCCCCACCTCACTGTTCTCTTCGGGTTCCACAATCTCGACCCTGATTGCCACTCAGCTTCTGAGCAATAGCGGTCCGCTTCAGATCTCTGCCATCCTGGAATGTGGCCTGGTGTTGATGCTGATCTCCTTGCTCGTGAACGTAGCTGCCCGGTTGCTCGTTTGGCGCGTGACGAAGGGCGCGGGAACGGTGTTGGCATGAAGTTCAAGTTCGACCGCCACACCCGCCGCAAGCTCCTGAGCCACACGGTGGCCGTGCTCTCGGGGCTCACAGTGATCGCCGTCCTCTATCCTCTTGTGAGCATCGTGTACGAGGCGGTGATCCGCGGAGGGGGAGTGCTATTCCAATGGACCTTCCTGACGGCCAAACCCCCGAACGCCTGCGATGTCGTCTCCTGCTCCACGGTCGGGATTGGCCCAGCCATCCAAGGCTCGTTGCTCGTCGTCGCGATTGCCTCGCTTATCGCCGTGCCGGTAGGATTGATGGCCGCCATCCTCGCGTCGGAGTATCGGACGCGGGGATTCGGTCGTGCGGTCAGCTTCACCGCCGATGTCCTCACCGGGGTCCCCTCCATCATCATGGGGGCCTTCGTGTGGGGCTATTTTGTCCTCTACGACCCCAGCATCGCGGAGAGCGTCATCGCCGGCGGCATCGCTCTGTCGGCCATCATGACCCCGATCGTGGCCCGAACGACGGAGGAGGCCCTCCGGACGGTCCCGAACGCGATGCGGGAGGCCGCCATCGCTCTCGGGATCTCGAAATGGAAGATGACCCTTCGGATCGTGCTGATTGCGGCCTTGCCCGGGATCGCCACGGGGGTCCTCCTCGCCGTCATGCGGGCGATGGGGGAAGCGGCACCGCTCCTCTTGACGTTAGGCTACACCACGAACTACAACCACAGCCTCCTCCAACCGGCGGCCGCGCTTCCCGTCCTGATCTACACGTTCGCGGAGAGCAACTACTCGAACCAACAGGAGGTCGCGTGGGGAGCGACGCTTTTCCTATTGATGTTCATCCTCGCCGCGAACATCCTCTCCCGGTACATGATCCACCGTTTGAGTCAACGAATGTCCGGAGGCGCGTAACGAACCATGTATACGGCGACGAAACTGAAGGTCGAAGGTCTGACGGCGTATTACAACAATAAGCCCGCGATCTCCGACATCTCCCTGGAATTTCCCGAGCGGCAGGTCACGGCAATCATCGGCCCCTCGGGTTGCGGGAAGTCGACGCTCATCCGATGTCTCAACCGGCTCCACGAGACCGCTCCCCACACCCGCGTCGAGGGCCGGGTCCTGCTCGACGACGAGGACATCTATGCCCTCGACCCCGTGCGCGTGCGCCGCCGCATCGGGATGGTGTTCCAGAAGGCAAACCCGTTCGTCACGATGTCGATCTACGACAATGTGAGCGCGGCCCTCCGGTTCAACGGTCGGCACTCGCGCGAGGAAACCGACCAGGTGGTGGTGCGAAGCCTGCAACATGCCGCGCTCTGGGACGAGGTGAAGGACCGGGTCGACGCACCGGCGGTCTCCCTTTCCGGAGGCCAGCAGCAGCGACTGTGCATCGCCCGGGCGCTCGCCGCGGACCCCGAGGTCCTGCTCATGGACGAACCGTGCTCGGCGCTCGACCCGATCGCTACGGCCAAGATCGAGGAGCTCATCGGTCGGCTCAAGAAGGACTACACCCTGATCATCGTGACGCACAACATGCAGCAGGCGGCGCGGGTCGCCGATCTCACGGCGTTCCTCTACATCGGCAAGCTGATCGAATTCGGTCCGACGGAGGAGCTGTTCGAACGACCCAAAGAGAAGTTGACGGAGTCGTACATCACCGGGAGGTTCGGATGAGCGCCGACCCACTCGCCGACAGGGGCGCCCCGCGAGGCTACGACACTCTGATCCGCCACCTCAAGGACCGCGCCGTGAACCTAGGAGAATGGGCGCTCGCCATGGTCCACGACGGGTGGCGGGCGTACGACCGGGGGGACCTCGCGGCCGCCCAGGTGGTACTCGACCGGGACAGCGAGCTTGACCGGATGGACGAGGACATGGAGCATGCGACCATCGCGTTCCTGGTCCTACGTCAGCCCGCGGCAGTCGACCTGCGAACGGCCGCAGCGCTCCTCAAAATCACCACCCATCTGGACCGCCTCGGCCGTCTCGGCTTCGATATGGCTCGCATCACCTCCGTCGGTCCGGTCCCCGAACTCGCCGACCTTCGGAGTCTTCTCCAACGTATGGACGATGCGGCGGAGGGAATCGTTCGCGAGGCGATCGACGCGCTCGACCACGACCGGGTCGACCAGGCCCGCGAGCTGTTCCGTCGTGACGATGCGGTCGACCGGATGTACCGGGAAGCCAACACGATCATCCTCGCCCGCCTCGAGTCGACCCCGAAGCTCGCTCGGAGACTGGCGAACGACCTTCTCGTCGCCCGCCACTTCGAGAGGATCGCCGACAACGCCTGCAAGGTGGGGGAGAAGACGATCTACGCCCTCACGGGCCAGCGGCGGTCGGAGTACATCCCGCGCCACGCGTACCGTCCGTACGCCGCGGAAGCGTCGGGCTCCGACACGAACCGGCCGGGTTCCTAGCGGGGACCCGCGTCCTCCGGGTGCGAAAGCTCCATAGAGGGTCGCCAGACTGACCGATGCTGCGGGTGGGGGCGCTCCCGTAGTCTAGTCCGGTCAAGGATTCGGGGCCTTCGACCCCGAAACGCGGGTTCGAATCCCGCCGGGAGCACTTCCCCCCGTTTCGAGACTGGAACTCCTCAGAGTCCCCCCGCTCAGGAGAGCGTGAAGGCGTGCACTTCGTCTCCCGCACCCACGAAGAGACTTCCCGGGGCAGCCGCCGGGGAGATGAAATGCTCGGCGGACCCGAGCGGGATGGAAAAGATCTGGTCCCCGGTCGACAGGTTGAACCCCCGCAGTATCCCGTTGGAAATGTCTACCGACCAGACGACGTTGCCCGTCATGATCGGGGAACCGGCGTCGAACCCCGGCGTCTGCCAAGCTATGGTGATGTTCGACGCGCCCATCACCACGTCGAAGAGCCCGTCGTTGCACGGCACGAGCACCGAGAAGCCGACGTGCGCGGTCCCGCCGTAGGCACCGCCGCAGACGCTCGCGTTCGCGATCTCGCCACCAATGCCCCCGAGGTCGGTCCCGGAGAGCAGGTAACCCACCCCTTCCTTGCCGATCTGGAAGAGGTCCCCGTTCGGAAGGATCGTGGGCGCGACCGAACCGAGGTCCATGTCTCCGTAGTTCAAGGTGGCCCAATTCGATGGCGCAAAGTACCCGAGCTCGGTGAGCGACGGGGAGAGCTCGATCACGGCGTCCCCGTGATCGAAGGTCGTGGTCGAATCCCCGTTTCCCGTGGCGACGTAGAGTTCGCCGTTCGCGGCCACTGCAAGTCCGGCCGTGCCCCAGATGCCCCCCTCTCGATGGGTGGGCACCTCGTACGAAATGGTCCCGCCGGTACCCGTGAGGGGAACTCCCACGACCCATCCGTGATAGTCCCCGCAGTCCCCGTAGAGTCCGCCGTAGACGATGTAGACGTACCCGTTCGCGAGGGCGAGCGCCCCCCGCTGCTGTTCCACGAGCGGGCTTGCCCCGGTGGGGTCCGCAGGAACCTGGGACGTCACGGACCCATTGACCACGTTGAGCCCGAAGAGAACGTGCTGGCCGGGGACGAGGAACGCCACGACGTACAGGATTCCGGTGGCCGGGTCGATCGTCGGGGTGCCCGTGATGCCGCTCGGGTCGATGTCCCCGCACGGTAACGCCGAGCCGGGCATCGGGGTTCCGAGGTGCGTGCGCCACAGGATGGCGCCGTTCGTTGCATTGAGGGCGTAGACCGAGTCGTTCTCAGTGGCGACGAAGATGGCGCTCCCACAGACGAGGGGTTCGGCGTAGATCTGTCCATCCAACGACGTAGGGCCGGCCCAACGAGCATCTACCGAGGTAATGTTCGGACCCGGTTCCACCCCCGCGCGATCGTTGTCCTGATGGTAGGTCGTCCAGTTTCCACCCGTTGTGTTACCGGGGGTGGGGCAACTGGCGGGCCGGGGGACGAAGCTCGAGGACGGCGCGCGGACCAGAACGATGTAAGAGAAGGTCCCGACCACCGCTACGATGGCGACCACGACGATGAGCGCAACGGTAGTTCGGTTGTTCACGTTCCGACCGTTTCCCGAGTCCCATCCGCACGTTTAAGGTTCGGTGGAGGTCGAGTTCGATTCAGAGACCCCCGTCTTCCTGCCCGACCCTCCTCGGCGGGATTGACCCTCGGTAGCGAAAGCGTCGAACTTGGACGCGCCGTAGATGTGGACCGATCCCTCGGCCCCCCAAGACCGAGGTCCAAGGGGCCACGTCCCCGCTTAGGACGTTATTGCCACGAGGTCGGAGTAGAACCCGATTGTGACGTTCGTGCCGGGGACAGAGCTTGCGAAGACGAGGTCCCAACTCCCGACTGGGATCGTGACGGCGAGGTTGTAGTACGTGTCGCTTGGAATCGGCCCGGATGTCCACTCGTACCCCGTAATGTTGTACGTGTTGACCAGCACGAAGTACTCTCCGGGAGTCATGACGTAGACTTGGGCACCTCCAATGTTAGTGATGGTACCCTGAACCGTCGACGCAGAATGTTGAGCGATGACGACGGCATCGTACTGGTCGGCCACGAGGACGTCGAGAGTGCCCGCGGGTTCTATGACGGTCCGGGACCCCGAAGCCCCCTTGGAGGGTCCCCACATGGTCAGACCAACGGCACTCACGACCACCACGAGAACGACCACGATCGCTATCCCGACGTAGACCCATGTACGGCGGGAGCGGCCGGACGGCGTCCCAATGGTTCCTCGGGTCTCGACCGGGGTCGGGCTCGTGGGAGAAGCGGTCGAACTCTCGCTCGAGGAAGCGCTCGCCGCGCCTTCGGCGAGCCATTGGGATTGGCGCTCACCCAAGAGAACGACGCCCCCGTCCATTGTCGGAGAGCAGCGCTCACGCGCTATTTCTCATGCTTCCGAGGCATTCTCCGAAATCCACGGAGCCTCCATGTTTAGACTATAGTCTATAGATTTAGTGCTTATCACTCCGTAAGGCTTCGCTGTTTCGCTGAGTTCGATGGAAGGACGAAAGCTCCAGCTCGCTGGCGGCTCGACCTACCTCGTTTCCCTTCCCAAACGATGGGTTCAGACCACGGGTCTCAAGGCGGGAGATACGGTCTTCCTCGAAACGGAGACCGATGGTTCCGTATCCATCCGGCCGCGGGTCGCGGACAATCTCGAGGTTCGGCGCAAGGTCTTCGATGAGCACGTGGAGGAGAGCCGCGACCACCTTCTTCGCAAGCTCCTGGGCGCCTACGTTTCGGGCTTCGGGCTGATCGAGATCCGCTTCCCACCATCCAACGCATCGTTCACACGGCGGGTGGCCCGAGAGTTCTGTCACCTCGTCATCGGCCCCGAGGTCATCGAGGAGAACAAGAACTCCCTCGTGATCCAGGACCTTTCCGATGCCTCCGACCTGAGCGTCGACAAGTGCCTGCGACGCATGCAACTCACCGTGCGGGCGATGCTCGAGGATGCCGTGGCCGCGCTTCGGAACTCGGACCCGACCCTGGCTCGGGACGTCGAGATGCGGGGGCAGGATGTGGACCGGCTCTACTGGATGGTGGCGAAACAGTACCACCTCGTCCAGTACCATCCTCTCCAGACCGTCCCGAACGGGTCGGCGCACCCGGTCACGGGCTACCTCCTGATCGCCAAACTTCTCGAGCGGATCGGAAAGCACGCGGAGCGGATCGCGAAGACGTTCCCCGCGCTCGCGGAAGGAAAGTCCATCGAGCCGAAGCTCTCGAAGGACTTCGATGAAGCCCGAGCCTCCGTGATCGGGCTCCTCGACAAGTCCTTCAACGCGCTCATCACGAAGAACATCGCGACAGCGAACGACGCCATCGATGCCCGACACGCTCATCAGAAGCTCATCGACTCACTTTCGCACCGCATCGCGACCCGGAAAGGCGAGGAGCTGCTCGCCCTGAGTGTCGTAGTCGACGGACTGGGCCGAGCCGCGGGCTATGCCGCCGAGATCGCCGAACAGGCGATCGACATCGCCGTGATGACCGACCCGGAAGCGACCTAACCGGGACGGGTCCCGACCTACCCGGCCGGGTCGGTCTCTAGGTAGCTCGGCTTCGGCGGGGGCGACCCGGGAGCGATCGGCTCGGGCGTCGGGATCGGTGGAAGGACCGGAGCGTTCGACCCGCTCGACAGAGTCTCCGGAGAGGGAATCACCAACGATCGCACCATCTCGGCATCGACCCGGTACGCGCGGTGGGCGAGCGCGTACTCGATCGCGAGGTCGGCGAGCTCCATCAACCGTCGCGGGTTCCCGCCTGCCGCGGCGTTGAGGGCGCTCACGGCATCGGTGTCGAACGGGTACGTGGGGTCGAGGTCCTCCACCACCCGCTTGGCGAGGAGCTTCTTTGCGAGCAGGAGCGCCGCCTCGTCGTCGCTGAACCGGGTCAACAGGAACTTCCGGTTGATGCGTTGGGCGAGCGCCGGATGGTTCACCGTGAGCCACGCGAGGTAGCTCGTGTAGCAGGAGAACATGACGAGGACGCCGGGCTTGATCGCATCGGTAATCTCCTGGAGCACCTTGGCGAACGAGTCGACCTCCCGGGTGTCGATCAGATTGTGGAGGTCGTTCATCAGGAGGAAGGACGGGGCGGTCTCGTTGAGCGCCCGAGCGATCGTCTGCCCCCCTTCCCCGGGGTCGTACTTCTCGTCCTTGAGCTTCTCGAGCGCCTGGATGGCCTTGAACCACCCGGGCGTGCCGAACGTCTTGAGGAGCCCGAACTCCTGCGCCGCCTTGTGGAACTCCTGGGCGAGCCCCCGAAGGGCCCCCGGGGTCTTTTCGCTGATGTCAAAGTAGATGCAGAAGGCGTGCTGCTCCTTGGCCTCTGCCGCCGTCACCCGCAAACGCTCGGTCTTCCCCGCCCCCAGCTCCCCGATGATGGCGATGACCGCCCGGTTCTCCTTGTCGAGGATCTCCTCCTTGATCGTTCGCAGGCTCTGGTCCACGTCCTGGTTGACATGGAAGAGCGCCACGTCGTCCAGGTTGTCGCTCGCGAGGTCCCGGAACGGGTTCCCGGTGAGCCCATACCGCTCGTAGGTGATTGTCGGCAGATCGGTCGACCCCCTTACAGGACCCGGTTGCGCAGGTCGATTGCTAGGCGCTTTCCATCAAACTCGTAATAGATGTTGCGGTCGACGAACCGTCCGTCCGCCCATTTGGGGACCCGGATGAAGCGGACCAACCCCTCGGCGCCCTCCTGGACGTGGAACTCGATGTGGCCTTCGGCGAGATGCGTCACGACCGCTTCGGCCCGAGAGTCGAGCATCCCCTGGTCCGTGGCGAGAAGCGTCGTGGCGCGACTCTCCCGGGAAACGCGGTGAAGGTCCCGAAGCATCCGAGCGAGGTCCGGAGGGGGGAGACCGATCGTAAGGAAGGAGAACGAGTCCACCGCGAGCAGGCCTCCCGGGGGAGCAAACTCGCTGAGGTTGTCGACGGCATCCATCTCCACGACCCGAACGAGTTCCGCCGTGCCGGCCGCTCCGTTCTCGCGGGCGAACATCTCCTGAAGCTCGCGGGCATCCTGGGAGGTCACGAACGTCACCGCTCGGCCCGCGTGGAGCGCGGTCCGGCACAGGCGTCGAACGAAGAAGCTCTTCGCGAGGTCAGCCCCTCCCTCGATGATGACGATCGTCCCGTCGCCGATCTCCGGGAGGATCGTGTCGAGACCGGGCACTTCGACCGGAAGACTCACAGCGTCGTCATGGCCTCTCGAGCCTTAACGATACGAGAGGAATTCTCCGAACTCTTACGCGGAAACCGTGGGTCTATACAGTCTACGTAAGGGAGGCCTATGACGACCGGAGGGCATGAACGCCCGATGCGCCGGTTCCGGCATAGCGAACGGGGTCTCTCCGAGATCGTGGGGACGCTCATGCTCGTGGTCATCGTGGTCGGCGCCGCGACGCTGCTGGCCGCGTTCGTCGCCTCGTACCAGAAGCAAGTCCAGACCGAGGAGACATTGAGCCACGACCAAAGTCTCGAGTCGATCAAGATCCTCGGGCTCACCACCGCGGTCAGTGGCGGGGTGTTCACGCAGTTCAGCTTCACGCTGGCGAGCGAGTACGTGAATCCCTCCGGTATCTTGGACGTGTACATCAACGGAAACCCTCTGCTCGATTTTGCTTGGTACAACGTCAGTACCAATACCGCCGGAACCTACAATGCCGTCTCGAGTACCAATGATCTGATCCTCCTCCCCTTCCAGCAGGTCACTGTCGAGACCTGCCTCGTGGCAACCTGTTCCACTTCGGGAGGCCCCATCGCTTCCTCGTTCCTGCCGGGAGAGGCACCCTCGCCGAACAGCTACATCAAGTTCGATGTGTTCACTCACCTTCACAACGATTTCACTCAGGTCTATCTCCCCCCAACCCCGCTCGCGGTGGTCAGCGAAATCAACCCGTCGGGCAACAACCCCATCACCCTCCTGGACGGCTCCACCTCGTTCCAACCCGGTGGGAACCTTTCTATCGTGAACTGGAACTGGAACATCTCTGGCGGAGCGTTGGGCACCGCCGCCTTCGTCTCCACTTCCGACAGCGTTACCAGCCAGGCCACCACCGGCACCGGGCCCACGTACACGATCACTGGAACAGGTACGGCAACGTTCTCTGTTCCGTCGAACTTCGTTTATTGGATGGGCGATCCAGTCTTTCCTGCGAATCCCATCACGTCGGATTTCACCAACACCGGGGGTTGCGCCGCCCCCACGGTGGCCTCCTTCACCGCGACGGGTGGCTCCGGTGCGGGTGGGAGCGTGACCGTGCTGTTCACCTTCAGCGTGACGTTCAATTCCTGTACCAGCGAGCCAACGATGGACTTCTCGGCGGCCGGCAATGGCGTGACCCTGGCCCCGTACCTGGTCGAATCCGGGGAGGAGTACGAAGTCTCTCCAGCACTCGCCGTTCCGATCGACGGTCAGACTCCGTACTCGGTCACGCTGGCGGTGACCAACAGTGACGGACTCGCGGGCGTAGTCACCCTATCCTACACACCCATTTCGTAATGGGGCTCCCTCGACCCCGGGAACAACCCAATCCTCAGGGGAACAAGATCGCGAACACGATGGCGATCCCGGCGACCAGCCCGAGCGAGTGGAGGATCCCGTAACGAGCTCGGCCTTCGGTGAACGCCCCGATGATCGCGCCGGTGCCGAGCGCGTTGATGATCAGGAGCTCGAAGAAGCGCTCCCGGAGGGAGGCCTCATCGAGGGGCGGGACCGTCGAAGGGACCGTCGATGTCCCTGAGCCCGTCCCCGAGAGTGGGTTCCCGCCGAGGAAGTTGATGTTCAGCGTCCCGAGGTCGGGGGCGATGTAGATGAGTGCGATCAGGACCGCTACGAGGACCCCGAACGCGATGTAGACGACGGCGACGGGGAGCATCAGCTGCTTTTCCCGCTCGTCCTCAATCTTGACGAAGTCGTCCATGTCCTTCGCGGCGCGATAGACGACGGTCGCGGTCTCGCCGCCCACACCGGACGCATCGGCGATGAGGCTCGCGTAGCGGTTGATGAGATCGCTGTTCATGGGCACGGCCATCTCACGAAGGACGGTCTCGAAGGGCCGGCCCAATCGAATCCCGTCGGCCGCAATCCGCAGGTGCTTCCGCAGGATGTTGGTGTGGGTCTTGGAGAGCTCCACCATGGCCTTCGCAGGGTCGATCCCGCCCCGCATGGCATCTGCCATCTCGAAGAGGAGCTGCGAGAACGCACGCTCGTAGGCCCGCGTGCGGTTCATCTCGTGGCGAGAGTCAAGCCCGAAGGCGGTGAGCCCGACGAAGATCCCGATGATGAGAACGTAGTCCGGGGCCTGGGGCGAGAGGCCCGGAGTGTTGTACACGTAGTCGAGACCGAAGAGTATCACAAGGAAGGCGGCGACCGCGGGGAGGTAGATGACGAGGTACTTCGTCCGGACCGGGTGGGTCGCGAAGTACCGTCGGAACGTGAACCGGGTCGTCTGCTTGAGGAAGAGGATGTAGCCCCCGACCGTTGCGCCGGCGATCGCGGCGACGATCGCCGTGTACAGCACAATGGTCGCCGGTTTGATGGAAGAGAAGGGATTGGACGTGGGAGTGAGGTTAGTGTTCACAGTGAAGTTCCAGGTCACACTCGCCGAATTCCCCACAGAGTCCGAGGCGTCGATCGTCACGTTGTTCAGCCCGTTCTGAAGGGGGAGGATCGAGGGCGGGGTGTAGGTGATCTGGTACGGGGTCACCGTCACCGTGTCGACGCCCGTTACGTTCGCCTGGTTGACGAAGATAAGGACGCTCGCCGGGTTGACCGGGCCGCTCGAATCCTGGAAGGCCGCGCTGATCGGAGCGGTCGTGCTCGCGACCGTCGAACCCGGCGTCGGGGTGAGGGAGACGATCGAAAGCGGGTTCGTCGAAGGCGTAAGGGGGGCCGCGCGAGCGAGCGGCGCGAACACGCACGCCCCCAGAAGAAGGACCACCACCAGCGCGAGGAGGAACTGACGCACGGTCGTCACTCCGCCTTCGCGTAGGCGATCGAGATCAGCACGATGGTCATCACGACGGCCACCGGCACGAGCCCGAAGGTGAGGAGCAAAAGGAGCTCGTTGGCGTCGAGCCCGACCGCGGTGCTGCCGAGCGCGTTCAGGAGAAAGGCCCCCACCGCGATCATGAGGACGCCCACTAGGACGAGGCTCACGTACATGTCGAGAAACGTCGACAGCCGTTCGATGAACTCCTTCTGAACGAGCCGTTTCAGTTTCATCACGTCGTCCGACTTGTTGCGGAGGTACTCGTCGAGGTTGCCTCCCTGGTGGATCATGTTGGCGAGGTCCCAGAACGACTCCCGGACCGAGATCGAGGGGGACTCCTTCGCTGTCTCCGCGAGTGCCGTGATGAGGTCCTTTCCCTGGGCGTCCGTCTTGTAAACGATCTTCTTGAACTCCGCCGTCATCGCCGGGTCGTGGTCCCGCGCGGCCATCCGTCGCATGAGCCGAATCGGGGACGTCCCGGTGCTCGCGAGCACGGAGAGCTCGCTCAGGGTGAACGGGAGCTCGCGGTCGAGCCGGTCCTTCCGGTTGGCGATCCGCGTGCTCAACAGGAACCGGAACCCGAGGAGGACGGCCGCGAAGGTGATGGCCACCTCGAGCGCGAGGTACGAGTACCAGTTCGGGACGTGGATGAGGAAAACGAACACCACGAGCCCGACCGCGAACGCGGCGATGACGCTGAAGAGCGTCGTGAGCAGCTCGACGCTCCGGTGCATCCCCACGGTCGAGTTGATCCCAGCCTGCTTCAATCGGTCGGAGAGGATCTCATCCGGCTCTCCCCGGTCCATTCGCTCGCCGAGCAGGTGATAGCAGAACAATCGGTACTTCGAGATGACCTGCTCCGAGGGGGGAGGCGGGGATTTCGGCGCACCGCTCGCGGGCTCGCCCTTGGGAGATGTGCGGGTCGCGTCGACGGTGGTGGCCATGGTCACTTTCGAGCCGCTCGCTTCTCGAGGTCGCGGACCGCACCGTCGGGGTCCACGTAGTACGAACCGATCGCGCGGCTGACATCCTTGAAGTAGGTCATGTTGAGGCGGTCCATCAGCGCGAGGTACGACTCCTTGCGCTTCATCTCCTGCACGAGGGAGTCGAGGCTCTTCCCCGTCCGCTCCGAGATGTGTTCCAGGATGAAACTGCGCCCGAGGTAGGTGAACGTGTCCGACCCGGGTTCCCACCGGAACGCCTCGTTGGTCAGGAGCTCGTTCGTCCGCGGGTCGATATCGAGGATCTCGGTCACCTGAGTGATCCGCCGAACCCGCGAGTTGCGGATCATGATCTGGGTGGGGAAGGCGACGACGTCGAGCGCCTGGAACAACACCCGGGGAATGTTCATCGGCTCGTTCTCCACCCGGTGAAGGAGCTCCCCGATCGACCCGGCATGGATGGTCGACATGGAGGCGTGACCGACGGAAATCGCCTGGAAGAGCGTGAACGACTCTGTCCCTCGAACCTCCCCCACGATGACGTATTCGGGTCTCTGGCGGAGCGCGGTCACTAGGAGGTCGAACAGCGTCACGCTCCCCTGCTGCTTCGCGTGCGGACCGGTGATCCCCGAGACTCCCGACGCGGAGCCGGCCACCCCCGAGACCCCATAGCCGGTCCGCGCGATCGACTGAATCCAGTTCTGGTGGTCGATTTGAATCTCCGGCGTATCCTCGATCGAGACAATCTTGTCCTCGGGCCGAATGAACATGCAAATCGCGTTCAGGAACGTCGTCTTCCCGGCCGCCGTTCCGCCCGAGATGAGGATCGAGCGGTGGTTCTCGATCAGGGTCCAGAAATACGCCAGCTCGTACGGCGATACCGAGCCGAACCGCAGGAGGTCAATCGGGGAGACCGGGTCGTGGGAGAATTTCCGGATGCTGAACGTGGACCCCTTGCGGGTGACCTCGGTGCCGAGTGTGAGGTTGATCCGGCTCCCGTCCTGGAGCGTCGCGTCGAGGATCGGTTGATAGATCGAGATGTGCTTGCCCGCGATCTGGGCCAGCCGGAAGATGTACTTGTTCAGTTCGATCTCGTCGGAGTACACGATGTTCGTGCGCATCGAACCGCACACGCGGTGGAACACGAACAGGGGCGCCGAGGGGCCGAGGCAGCTGATGTCTTCGAGGAACGGGTCCTTAAGAAGGGCATCGACTCGGCCGAGGCCGACGAACTCTCGCTCGACGAAGTACAGAAGCACCGGTTGGCGGCGCTCCGGAATCTGGATGTCGTAAAGGTCGAGCACCGTCAGGAAACGTTTCTTGAGGTACTCCCGGAGGAGGGGGGATTCATCGAGCGACTGCCCCTCGGTGATTGGGAGCTCCTCGTGCCCCATGATCGACTCCATCCGCTGCCGGATCTCTACGAGACGCTCCTTCTCCGCGGGCGTCAAAGTCGGCTCGACCACCTTGTACTGTAACTCGCCCTCGTTGGCGTCAAAGAAGATCCGCACGAACGCGTAGGGTGGATTCACCGGGTACGTGACGTTGACCCGTCTCCGGTCGGCGAGCAGTTTCTGGCGCATGTAGCCGAGCTCGCCCTGGATGAGGACCTTCTCGGGAACGACCGTCTTGCGAATCAATCGTCGTTCGAGCTCGAGGGCCTCCTTCAACAGGGTGGCTCGGTCCTTGGGCTTGCCTTCGGCGATCTTTGCCCGGGAGATCTGAGTGAGGGACCGTTCCTGGACGGGCGGGCTCGTCGGCACCGGATTCGCCTGAGAGTCCATCCCTCGCCGAAGTGGCCCCGGAGCGATTAAGCGGCCGTTCGGAAATACCGTAGTTTCCGGTTGCTGTCGGGGTTCCCGGGGTTCGCAATAGTTGTCCGCACTTCCGTGTAGTTACCGCTTGATACGGACTCTATTTCGAGGGTGGATATCAAACTCGGACGCCTTCGCTGGGTCGCCAATCCGCCCTGATCGGGGCGGAAGCACAAAAACCAACCAAGGGGGAAAGAAAGGAGAATGAGCGACAAGCGAATGAAAATGCGCCAGCGGCGCCAGGCCTACCGGCGCCTCCACGGCGAGAAGAAGGCGGTGTCACCTGTTGTGGCGACACTCATCCTGATCCTCATCGCCGTGGCGGCGGCGGCAGCGCTCTATCTCTGGCTCGTCGTCTGGCAGGGAAACCTCACCAAGGGGATTGGTCAGCCTGGGGCCCAGGCGACGCTGACCATTGGGGGGAGCACCTCGGTGTATCCGTTTAGCTCCCTAGCGGCGACCTGGTTCGAACAGAACAACTCGGACATCGTGATCAGCGATAACCAAGGCGGAACGGGCGCGGGCATGGTCGCGGTATGTTCTGGAAACATCAACATCGGTGCTTCCTCGACTCCGCAGACCGTCTCGAACCTCGAGACGAGCTACGGTTGTCCGTCGTCCTACGCGTCGACGATCCAGATCACCAACATCGCCTACGACGCGGTCGATGTGATCGTCTCGTCGGCCAACACCCACGGACTGCTCAGCATGAGCGCGGACACGCTGAACACCATCTACGAGATGGGCAGCACGACCGCAAGCCACTACATCGGGTCGATCGATGGGTCCGCCGCGGTCTACACCCTCGTCGAGGGTGTTCAGGGCGCTGCGTTCGGTGTTTCTCTGCTCTGGAGCCAGATTCCGGCTGCGGTCGCCGGAGCGACCGTTGACGGGCTGGCGGAGCAAGTGGCCACTGGCGGTATCGGAGCCGGAAGTGCCTGTACGGCAGTCGGCTTCACGAACGACATCTGCTCTGGGGTTGGCGTGCCTCTGGCCACTGGGTCTTCGCCCTGCGGGTTCACCGTCTGTGCGGGTCCCTTCGGCACTACCGCAACCATCGTCCCGGTTCAGCGGTCGGACGCGAGCGGCACGACCCAGACCTTTGAGGCGAAAATCCTCGGCTACGGTTCTGGAGGGACTTCCTCGTCCTCGAGCTGGGTAGGCGCTTCGCCTTCCTCGGGTGCTCAGGCTGCTGCTGTGTCGTTCGCCAACCTCGGGTACGCGGGTTGCGGGAGCAACAACCTCCTGTCGGACTGCGGGTTCACGCTGGCCACGTCGGGCAACGGAAACCCCGGAGTCATCTCGGCAGTGTCCTCGAACGTGAACGCGATCGGCTACGCCTCGGACGGCGACGCGCGAGCGAGCGGCTCGGGCGTCACGATCGTGCCGTTCCTTGGCCTCGGCCAGGGCATTGGCGGCGCGGGCGAAGCCGGCGGAGCGGCCTCTCTCACATACGGGGCTGTGACGCCGACGACCGGAACCACCGGAACCATCGCGGCGGGCTTGACCAACAGCGGGACCACCACCCAATACTGTGGTGGTCGGCCGTTCCAGTTCGTCTCCCTGGAGCCGTACGCGGGCGTTGCACAGGAGTTCCTGACCTTCATCACGGACCCTGCCGTCAACGCAGCGCTGGCGTCGGCCACCCACGAGGTGGGTCTCTACTCGGTCATCTACTAGGGAACCGGTAGTAGCCCAAGACCGCGGCCTGCCCTCCCGCGAAAGCGGGTGGGTGGGTCCAACCCTTTCCCTTCTTCTTTTTCTTCTGTCCCAAAGGGTCGGTAGACTCCTGAAGGAGAAGGGATCCTTCGGAAGGGGTCGCCCCCTTGGATGCCTAGGAGCCTTCCGTCCCGGCAGCGCTTGGCGGTTCGCTGGAAGTCCCGGAGGGGGGAGAGAGGATACGGATCACTTGAACCGCGTCGGCGCGGGCCCCTCGACGGGTCTGGGAGATGTGGAGGCCCCCATCCGCCGCCAGCTTGGCGAGCCGTTCAAAGCCGTCGGCCGAGAGCTGGGCGGGCGGGATCTTGGAATCCGGAAGCCAGAGAAGGAGGTACTCTCGCTTCGCGGGGAGGGGCGCTCGTCGGGAAACGAGCTCGAGGGCAAGGTCCGAGTCCGACCAGGTCGCGCCCCGCACGTCCCCGTTGGGAAGCACGAGCTCGATCCCCTCCTTCCACAGCACGACGTCGGTCGGCCAATGGTCCAGGTCTCGTTTGTGGAGAAAGTGCTGGATCACTCCCAGAACGATCAGGACCGCCCCGAACGCCCCCAACGCGAGGCCGAGTACCGATCCCGCAGTGGCCCAGAAGGCGATGCCCGCGGAGGTGGTGACCGCCCCCAAGAGAATCAGCACATAGCGGCCGACTAGTGCCGGGCGCTCCATGCGGTGACGCAAGAACGTCGCCTCGTCCCCCGTGCGGGCGATCGAAGTGCCCTCTTCCGGAGTCGTACCGGGGCGAGGCCCATCGTTGCCCTTCACAAGCTCTGCCTCGGTGGGGCGACGTCCATCGTCCGAAACGGAGAGCTTCGAGCTCGACCGGGTCCGGTGAGCGAGTCGAGCACGCGATTCCCCAAGCGGCCTTCCGTTATCAATCGTCCTACGGTCGAGATGTCCGACTCCCAACGATATAGACCCCTTCAGAGGGGTTCGGGGTCTTCGTAGTCCGGACGAGCCGAGTCTCATTCCCCCCGCGTCCCTCGATGCAGTGCCTCGAGGCCCGCAGAGAAGTTATCCGATGTCGGGCATCCGCCGGGCGGCATCGCCATGCCGAAAGGATCGACCGTGGGGGTCTACGAGATCCGGGTGAAGTTCCGCGCGCCGCTCCCGTTCGTCTTCTCCTGGTGCACGGACTATTCCGCGGAGGATTCCCGACTGGAAGGAGAGCCATACATCCGTCGGATCCTTCGTCGGACGGCCCGTCGGGTCATTTTCGAGGACCTCTATGACCGACCGTTCGGTTGGATGTGGAGTCACACGAAGGTGGACCTTCGGCCGCCCGACCGCTGGCACGCCGAGGCGGTGGGGAGCCACCGGGGCTGGAGCATCGACTACACGCTCTCCTCGCGGGACGATGCCACGACAGAACTCTTGTTCCGGGGGAAGCGAAGACCGACCGCGCTGGCCGGAAGGAACCCCCCGAAGGCGAAGCTCGAACGCGACCTCCGTCGCATGTGGCGGAACTTCGGTCGTGCCCTGGAACGAGATTACCGGGCGACCCTCGCTCGGGAAAGGAAGCAGTAGGCTCGGCCCGCGCGGAGCCTACTCTGGCCATCGACCGCCCGGGGCCGCAGGGCTCGGCACGGGCTACACTACACTATAGCACGCTCAGGGTGATCGAAAGCGGTCCGGAGTATCCAATGGAAGGCGCCTGGGCCGTGACGTTGACGTACTCGCTGGGGTAGTAGTAGATCTGCGTGCTCACGAGGTGGAAGGGCGTGCCGACCGAGGCCCCATTGAAGCGGTAGCAGAGGCCAAAGCACGTGAGCGTCAGGTTGAACGCCTGGGAAGTGTGGACGGCGAAGCCCGAGGACGTGCCGAGAAGCTGCCCTTCCGAGTACCAGTTCACGATGCTCACCTCGACCGTCGCGGTCAGGTCCTCGTAGAGAGAGACCCCCGTCGCAACGAACACCAAGAGGGCGCCGATGGCCACCCCGAACGCGATGGCCTGGGTGCGGGGTCCCACGTGAAGCGGTCGGAGGAAGAGATGATGCCTCCCGACGAACGGGACGGTGGCCCCGGTCATCCTCCCCTCCCTCGCGATCCCATGTGAGTCGCACCCGGCCGTGCTCCTGCGGCGACGGAATCCACCACTCAAGCCCCCCAGCGGCCGGCGAGCGGGTCCGCAATGTACCCATGTGAAACTCCGCGTACTTGAAGCCCACTATTCACGCAATAGACATTCGAAGTCCTACGGAGTTTCCGGAGAAATGTTCTTGAAGGTAGACCGTCGCCCGCGGACGTGGCCTCGCGTGCCTTGGGGACCCGGGTTCGAATGTCGGTGGTCCCGTATCAATTCCTGAGCCCGACGACCGGCTCCCGGTCCATCGACCAGGTCCGCGAAGTGGGGTCGTACCGGGAGAGGAGGAAGACCTTCCACCTCGCGTCATCGAGCGTCGGGAAGTCCGCCCGATAGTAGAACCCCGGCCATCGGGTCTCCTCCCTCGCGATCGTGTGGCGGAGGATCGACTCGGCCGTCCAGACCCGGTGCGTGAGCTCCCAGGAGCGCGTGAGACCGTGGAGGTTCTCGGCTCCCAGAAGGTCCAGGTCCTCGCGCAACATGGTGAGGAGCTCGAGCCCGCGGTCCAGCATGGTGGCGTTGGTCGTGTAGAACGTCGTCGCGCCACCGGCGTACTCGTCCATGATCTTCTCGAGGCGTTTCAGTCCCTGGGACGGGTCGAGGTAGAGAGGCGAAACGGTGCCCTGGGTGATGTAGGAGCGGCCCAGGTTCCAGTTCTCGAGCGGCTGGAATATCTCCTGACCTCGCTGCTGGATCGCGGCGGGGTCAGGCTCCGGTAGGTGGTCCGCGTTCGCGAGCACGAAGCGCACCGCGCTCTTTCCGGCGATCCGTCCTTCCGCGAACGACCCGGACGAGAACTTGTGCGTGGCGCCTCCCGCGGCATCGCCCGCGGCGAACAGACCGGAGACCGTGGTCATCCGGTTGAATCCCCAGCGGTACGGCGGGGGCGCGATGTCCTCCGGTCCGCTCACCCAGGCTCCGGCGTTCACCGCGTGAGAGCCCATGATGTACGGTTCGGTGGGAGCGATCTCGGACGGGCGGGTGGCCGGGTCGTGGTTCTGGGAGGCCCAGAGATGGGCCTGGCTCACCGTCATGTCGAGGAAGTCCTCCCACCCCGCCTCGACCTTCTCCGGGGTGTCGAGGACCTTTTCGGTGTGCATCAGGATGGGGCCCCGCCCCTCCCTCATCTCCTCGATCATGAGGTGGTTCCGGAGGCACGTCGGCATCGGTTTCGCGTCCGCGTAGCTTCCGACGAGCGGCCGCAGCCTCTCGCGGTTCTCTTCGTACCGCTCCCCGAGTCGGTTCGTCGCGTAAGACTTGAGAAGAAGGAACCAGGTGCCCACCGGCCCGTATCCGTCCTTGAACCGCGTGGGGATGAGGCGGATCTCCATCTGGACCATCCGGGCCCCCGCCTCGATCTCGAGCCCGTACGCCGAGCCCGAGCTCCAGGGGGAGTACCAGGTCCGACCCCATCCTTCCCCCACGGAGCGGGGTCGGAATATATGGGTGGCGCCGCCCGCGGCCAAAATCACCGCCTTGCTCCGAAAGACCAGGAGCGAGCCGTCCCGTCCGTCGAACCCGATCGCTCCTGCGACGCGGTTCGGGTCCGTTCGGTCCTTGAGGAGATGTGTGATGACCGCGCGGTTGACGACCTCGCTCGCCGCTTTCTTCGCGGCCTCGGCCACGATCGGCTTGTAGCTCTCGCCGTGGATCAACAGCTGCCAGCGTCCTTCGCGTTGGTACCGACCGGTCCGGGGGTCCTTCACGATGGGAAGCCCCCACTTCTCCATCAGCCGTACCGAGGGGTCGACGTGCCGGGCGACGTCGTAGATCAGGTCCTCCCGGGCGAGACCCATCACGTCGTTGCGGGCGTACTGGACGAAGTCCTCGACGGTGTTCTCTCCCTCTTGGACGCCCACGTAGGTGTTGATAGCCGAGAGCCCCTGGGCGACGGCGCCACTTCGGTCGATCTGGCCCTTCTCGGCGATGACGATACGGAGGTTCTTCCCCCAGTACCGGGCCTCGTAGGCCGCGCCGCAGCCGGCCATTCCCCCGCCGATCACCAGGATGTCCGAGTCGACGCGCCTCACGTTCATGCTCGGCCTCCGTTACGTCCCCTCGCGATGGGACGAAGGGCGCGGGGGGCTCGTCAGAAGCGCTTCCTCAACCTCCCCGGCCAATCGTTCGGACCGGAGCTGGGGGTCGGAAGGGTCCGGTCCTATCGGGATCGAGATCGACCCCCACGGGGTCGTTCGGATGACGAAATCGAACGAACGGACGGTCTTCTGGTCCCGGTAGCGAATCTCCCAGTGGATCCGGTTCGTCGCCTCGTCCCGGAGGACCGTGACTTCGGAGAGGTAGGGGGAGATGTCGGCGTACGGCCGAATGCTGATCGCGTGCTCCGGGCAGTTCTTGACGCACGTGAAACACTCCCAGCACATGTCCGGTTCCAGGTTGTAGGCGAAGTTCGTCTGCTTGTTGACGGTCATGATGTCGCTCGGGCAGGCCTCCATGCACTTCGCGTTGTTCTTGCACAACTTTGGGTTCACGTACGTCGGCATCGGTTCTCCTCTTCTCGGTACCCCGGATCCGCTGGGAACGGTCGAGCCCGACCGGTAAAGGTCGTTGGCACCTTCGTGCGGCGAGGACAGGGCCCCAGGGTGCCACGAGCCCTGACCCGCGTAGGTGCGGCTCCTCCTGCTCCTGCGGACTCTCGACTTCGATTCGGGCTTAAGTCCCCGTCGGTGAGACCGGCCGCACGCGAAACGGGCTCTCGCCTGTATGCCCCCCGGACCGGACGCGGCGGCTACGGTCGAAGCGAGGCAGCGGGAAGCGAGAGAGCGACGGTCGACCGATCGAGGCGCGGGGTGTCTCCCCGCGGGAGCGGAATCGCGAGGTCGGTCCCCTGAGGGAACATTCCTTCGAACGCCAGATTTAAACCTCGGACCCCGCAAACCACATGGGATGCTTCGGTCGCGTGCCGGCGCCTTCTGGGGGAGAGCCCCTCGAGATCCCTCCGGAACCCCAAGCACTGAGCCCGCTCCGCGGGACGCCGAGCCGAGCGTTTCCCCGGAGGACGCGCCGAAGCACTGCGCCAGCTGTTCGGGACCGCTCACCGTGGGCGAACGGATGTTCTACTTCCTGGAGGGCGCCGGCACCCCTCCGACCTGTCGCGCCTGCTTGGTGCGACGGCAGAGTGCCGGAGACCTCGAAACGGGAGAGGCTCTCGCGTTGAGTTCGCTCAACGAGCTCGATTCTCGCTATGGCGCCGGTAAGGACGGGGCGAAGACCCTCGCCCATGCCGTTCGCACGTTCCTTCAGGACGAGCTCGACCGGATCGACATCGCGGTCGACCACTTGGCCGAGAATCACCCGGACCTCCCCCTCATTCGAAGCGTCCAACACGACGCCCAGGAGCACCTCTCCCACGACCGACTCGCTGAGGCGATTGTCTCGATGAGCGACCTGCGTCGGATCCTCACGGAGATCGACCGCGGTCGTCACCGGGTCCCTCTCTCCTCTCCGTGGGACGAGAGCATCGAGGAACTGTTCGACCGGGTCGTCGCCCGGGCCCGGGCGATGGCGCGCCGGGACCCGCTGCTTCTGGAAGGGAACGGAGAGGCGGCCGAGCCCACCGCTCCCGAGCCGACCCGGGTCCCTCGGGTTTCCTCGTAGGTCGGACATGGGGGACTCCTCCATCGCTCTCCTTGCCTTTCGTGCGGGCCGGGGCCCGGATCCGGAGGAAGCGTGTCGTTGAGCTCCTTCTTCGGTGGGCTGTTCCTTCCGCTCATGACGGATTGGGAGCTCGCCGCGATCGTCGTCACGCTCTTGCTCAGCGCCTACCTCATCTCGAACCTCCTCGCGGCGATCTTCCTGCCGCCGCCCGGGCGCCGGTACGCGGTGCACCCGCGGTTCCCCATGGTCAGCGTGGTGCTCCCTGTCTACAACGAGCCCCTCGAGGTCGTCCGCGCCAGCATCGCATCGTGGAAGGCGGTGCGCTACCCGGGCTTCGAGATCCTCCTCGCGGACGATTCCACGGAGCCGATCGCGATCCGCGACCCTTCCGTTCGAGTGATCCGTCGAACGAACCGCGAGGGGTTCAAGGGAGGCGCGCTACGGAACGTCTTCGACCAGCTCGACCCCCGGTCCGAGTGGATGGTCGTCTTCGACGCCGACTTCCTGGTGGACCCCGACGTCCTCGTTCGATTGAGCGAACACTATCGGCCCGGCGTCGGCGCGGTCCAGGGGTTCCAGGCGATGGGACGCAACGAGCCGCCCCGCCTCCTCACCCGGTTCTCGGAAGCGTGCCATGAGGTGGCGAACGTGCTCCTCGCGGGCCGGTACCGCCTCCGTGGGTTCATCGGGGTCCAGGGGACCGTCGAGGCGTACCGCGTCGAGGCGATCCGGTCGATCGGGGGCATCGCCCCCTATGCCACGGCCAACGAGGACCTCGATACGTCGTTCCGGCTGCGAAAGGCCGGATGGAAGATCGTCTACGACCACCGGATCGTCGGGCGGGGCATGGCGCCGGAGACCTACCGTGTCTTCTTCATCCAGAACACCCGGTGGACCTCCTCCACGGTGCGCGAGTATCGCCGTCACTGGGCGTCCTTCCTCCGGTCCCCCCACGTCCCCTGGCACGAGAAGGTCGACTCGGCGTTGTTCCTCCTCACGTGGACCAATTCGCTCGTCGTCACCCCGACGCTCGTCTTCCTTCCCTGGGTCCTTCTGAGCCTTCACTTGATCCCGCTCTGGCTCTCGATCCTCATCACCGTCCTCCCGCTCTCCCTCTACACGCTCCCGATCGCGCTCGGCACTTCGGCGCGTCTCGGGCTCACGGGCTGGGCCTGGTACTACGTGATGCTCATTCCCGGGTACTTCGTGATGTTCCGTGCCTGCCTCCTCGGACTGTTCACGGAACCGGGCTTCGTGCGGACCCTCAAGGAAAGCACCACCACGACGAAGGAGGAACGCAAGGCCTCGAAGGGCGCGACGACATCTCCGTCGGCCTCCCTCTCCCTCCCCGGAAGGCGGGTGGCGCGGCCTCTCCAACGGCTCGTCTGCGCTGAGTGCGGTGCGCCGCTCACCCACCGCGAGGTGCTGTTCTACGCCGTCGGGGCCCTGGACGTGAAGGAGATGGCCTGCCGGAAGTGCCTCGGCACGGCCGAGCTGGTGCGCTACCAGGGCGTCGCCGCGGGGACGTAGGGGCCCCGGTCCCCGACCGGGGGACAGGGGACGTACTTCACACCGACTCTTCGATCTCTCCGGCCTGGGGCGTTCCCGCGAGCGCCTTCGCGACCGAACCCAGGATCTCGAGGTGCTTATCCACGTCCGCCTCGGTGTGCTGGACCGAAATCGTCCACTGCTCGTCGGGGCCCGTGCCGCTCGCGATCAGGTTGCGGTTCAGGGAGAGGTAGTAGTAGAGCATGGAGCGGTCGCCGTCGACCGTCAGGAAGTCCCTCCAGTTGCGCACGGGGTGGTCGGTGAAGAACACCGTCCCCGAGACCCCGTCCGCCGCCACGTACGCGGTGACCCCGGCGTCCCGGAGCACCTCCCCGTACCCTTTCGCGAGGCGCATGTTGAGACGCGTCGAGCGCTCGAGCGCCTCGTCCGTGAGGATGTAGTCGAGGCAGGCGATGCAGGCGGCCATCGCGAGCGGGTTCGAGTTATACGTCCCGGCATGGGCCACCTTGCGGGGACCGACCTCGTCCATGATACCGGGCCCGGCCGCGATCGCCGAGAGCGGGACCCCGCAGGCGATCGACTTCCCGAGGGTGATGATGTCGGGTTTGGCCCCCACCCGGGCGGCGGCGCCGTGGGGGTACTTCGCGCCGGTCTTGATCTCGTCGAAGATGAGGAGGGCCCCGATCTCGTTGCAGAGCTCTCGAAGGCCGGGGAAGAACTCCTTGTCCGGGAGGATGAACCCCATGTTCATCGGGATCGGCTCGGCGATGATGGCGGCGAGGTCGTCCTTGTGCTCGAGCGCGATCCTGCGCGTCGTCTCGAGGTCGTTGAACGGGGCGATCAGGGTCTTCTCCGTGACGTCGGGGAGGATCCCGGGGGAAGCGGGCGCGGACTTCGGGTGGTCCCGGGGTCCGGCGACCTGGAGCCGCGGCTTCACTCCCACGAGGAGCGTGTCGTGCGAGCCGTGGTACGACCCTTCGAACTTGAGGATGTAGTGCTTCTTGGTGTACGCCCGCGCGAACCGGGTCGCATGGTGGGTCGCCTCGAGCCCGGTCGTGCTGAACCGGACCTGGGCCATGCCGAACCGCTTGCAGACCCGCTCGGAGACCTCGGGCGTTCGGTTCCATTCGTAGCCGTAGATGCTCCCGTTCTCGAGCTGACGGGTGAGCGCCTCCACGAGCTTCGGATGCGCGTGCCCGCTCTGGAGCGAGCCGAATCCCATGTTGAAGTCGAGGTAGTCGTTCCCGTCGGCGTCCCAGAGGTGGACGCCCCGCGCGTGGCTTACGTAGAACGGGTACGGGTCCAGGAAACGGTAGTTCGAGTGGACGCCGAGGGGACTCCATTTCCGGGCCTCCTCCCACAGCTTGCGCGACTTGGGGGTCCGCTTCTCGTATTCGGCATAGGCGGCCTCAAATCGAGGGTCCACTCTCCCACCCAGTTCCTGACCGGACCCCCTCGGGGACCCGGACGGCCGTTGGAGTTGGAGGGGGCTACAAATAGCCTCCGTGAAGGCCTCCCGCAGGACGGCAGCGGCATCCCCCCCCGCCATGGTCAAAACCCCCTATGGCACGGAGAGGACTGAGATCATGGTCGAAGTGACCGAACTGGAGAACTACATCGACGGAACCTGGGTGCGCCCTCGCTCGACCGGACGGCTCGACGTGTTCGACCCCTCGTACGGCACGGTGATCGCCCATGTTCCGCGGTCCAATGCCGAGGACATCGATCTCGCGGTCCGCGCGGCGCGCAAAGCGTTCCTCAAGTGGCGGGAGGTCCCCATCTCGGACCGGGCCCGCACGATGCTCTCCTTCCGCCACCAGCTCGATGAGCACTCGGAAGAGCTCGCCCGCTCGATCACCCGGGAGCAGGGAAAGACGATGGAGGAGTCCCGCGGGTCGGTCTTCCGGGCCATCGAGGCCACCGATGTGGCGGCGTCGGCCCCGACGACGATGCAGGGGTTCTTCTCGGAGGATGTCGCCAAGGGGATCGACACGACGCTCCTCCGGCAACCCGTGGGGGTCGTGGCGGGGATCACCCCGTTCAACTTCCCCATCATGATTCCTCTCTGGATGGCGCCGTTCGCCATCGTCTGCGGGAACACGTTCATCTTGAAGCCGTCCGAACGCGACCCGCTCTCCCCGTCCTTGTTTCCGGCGCTCATCGAGAAAGCGGGCTTTCCTCCCGGAGTGTTCAACGTCGTGCACGGGGACTTCGACGCGGTCAACGCGATCCTGACCCACCCGGGGATCGATGCGGTCTCGTTCGTGGGGTCGGCGCCGACGGCGAAGCACATCTACACGACGGCGAGCGCCCACGGAAAGCGCGTTCAAGCGCTCGCGGGCGCCAAGAACTTCATGATCGTGATGCCGGATGCCGAGCTCAAGCACACGACGTCGGCGATCATCTCGAGTGCCTGCGGGATGGCCGGCGAACGGTGCCTCGCCGGGGCGGTGGTGGTGGCCGTCGAGCCGGGCGGAGACCGGATCGTGGACTCGCTCGCCGAGTCCGTCCGGAACTTGGTCGTGGGCCCCGCGAGCGACCCGGCGACCGAAATGGGACCGGTCATCCGGCCGGAGAACCGGGACCGGATCCTGAAGTGGGTGGCCGAGGGGGAGTCCGCCGGCGCGAAGCTCGTGGCCCGCTCGAAGATCCCCGAGAACTCGAGGGGATTCTTCGTCCCCGCCGTCCTGTTGGACCACACGAAGCCCGAGTGGCCGATCAACCAGGAGGAGGTCTTCGGCCCGGTGATCACCGTCATCCGGGTGAAGTCGCTGGAGGAAGGGATCGAGGTCGCGAACCGGTCCCGGTTCGGCAACGCCTCGTCGATCTTCACCCAGAACGGCAAGGCCGCGCGCGAGTGGGTTCACCGGATCGAGGCGGGGATGCTCGGCATCAACATCGGCGTTCCCGCCCCGGTCGCTCAGTTCCCGTTCGCTGGGTGGAAGGGCTCGTTCTTCGGCGACCTCCACGCGACCGGTCGGGACGGAATCGAGTTCTACACCCGGAAGAAGGTCGTCACCGAACGCTGGTTCTAGAGGGCCGCGGGCCCGGCACCCCTGCCGGCTAAGCTGCCGGCGAGGGGACCACCTTCGCGTCGGCGACCGAGAGCGCCCGGTCCAGGACCGCGAGCCCGTGGTCGAGCTCCTCGCGCGTCACGATGAGCGGCGGCGCAATCACGAGGTGGGAGACCCACCCGATGCAGTACACGCCTTCCTTCATCATCGCGCCCGTGACCTGGTCGATGAGGAGCGGACGGCCCGAGAGCTTGTCGTCCTGGGTGTTGAACGACTCCCGCGTCTTCGGGTTCTTCACGAGCTCGACGGCCGCGAAGAGGCCCATTCCACGGACCTCGCCGACCGACGGGTGACGTTCCTTCATCTCCCGGAGCCGGGAGAGGAGGTACTCCCCGTCCTTTCGCGACTTCTCGAGCAGGTTCAGGCGGCGGTACTCCTCGATCGCCGCGACCGCCGGAGCGAGGGTGAGCGGGTGCGCCTCGTAGGTGTGCCCGTGGGGGAAGTAGTTGTCCTTGAACGTGTCGTGGACGGCCGCCGTCGTCGCGGTGAGACCGAGCGGGATCTGGGCGCCCGTGATCCCCTTCGCGGTCGTCAGGATGTCGGGGACGACATTCCAGTGGTTGACCGCGAACCACTCGCCGACGCGGCCCCAGCCGCTCATCACCTCGTCGGCGATGAGCAGTACATCGTGCTTCTTCGTGATCTCGCGGATCCGGGGGAGGTACTCCGGGACCGGAACGAGGACCCCGTTCGTGCCGACCACCGGTTCCAGGATCATCGCGGCCACGTCCCCTTCGTGGGTCAGCTGGTACTCGACGTACTCGGCGCACGCGACCCCGCACTCCGGGTACTCTAGACCGAACGGGCAGCGGTAGCAGTAGCAGTCCGGGGCGAACACCGTCCCCGGGACCTTCTGGACCCTCTCGCTCGAGCGACGACGGAACTCGCCCGTGACCGAGATCGATGCGGCGGTCGAACCGTGGTACGAACGGTACCGTGCCACCACCTTCGAGCGGCCGGTCACCGCCCGTGCGATCTTCAGGGCCGCTTCGTTCGCCTCGGTCCCCGAGGTCCCGAAGAAGAGGCGGTTGACCCCCTTCGGGAGGACCTCGATCAACGCGAGGCTCGCCCGAGCCCGGGCCTCGGTCGCGAAGCTCGGGGCCGCGTAGGCGAGGCTCTTCGCCTGAGAGGCGATCGCCTCCGCCACGTGGGCATTCCCGTGGCCCAGATTGGTCGCCACGAGCTGGCACGCGAAATCGAGATACTCCTTGCCGGCCGCGTCCCAGAAGCGCGAACCTTCCGCACGGGTCACGACGAGCGGGTCCCAACCCCCCTGGCGCCGCCACGTGACGTAGTTCGTCTCCCGGACCACCTTTCGGATCTCGTCCCCGTCCATCGGCTCCTCCCCGACGTCCCGGCCCGGCCCGACCGGTTCTCGGGGCCGAGCGATCCTCGGCTTAAGAGGACCCCGCCCGGGACGGCCGTGACCGGGGGAAGCCGAAGAGGCGGCATGCGTTGCCTCCGAAGATCGCCGCCCGGTCCGCCTCGGGGAGCTCGAGCCCTTGGACGAGCGACATCGCCACCTTGAGCTCGAGGAGCGGCCAGTCCGACCCGTAGAGGACCCGGTCGGTCGACCCGACCATGAGGATCGCCTCCTGGACCCGCCTGCGGCAGAGCTCGACCATCGGGCGGAAGAGGGGGTAAGAGGGGTGGGCGAGGAGCCCCGAGGTGTCCGCGAACGTGTTCGTGTTCTTGTAGACGACCTCGGCCGCCTCGTCGATCCAGGGGTTCCCGAAATGGCAGAGAACGATCGGCACGTCCCGGAACCGCACCGCGACCTCGTCGATCTCGATCGGGCGGCTGTACTTGATCAGCCCGTGGGTGTCCATCGTATCGCCGGTGTGGATCAGGATCGGGATCTTCCGGCGATGAGCGTACTCGTAGACCGGGTCGAGCCGGCGGTCGTGCGGGTAGAACGGGTGGTATCCCGGGTACAGCTTGATGCCGGCGAGCTCGGGGGCCCCGTCCCACAACGCGATCATCTCCGCGACCGACGGGTCGGTCGAGGTCGGGTCGACGGTCGAGGCGAGCCTAAGCCGTCCCGCGCTCTCCGCCACGAGCTGCCGCGCCTCGGCGAGCCCGTCCCGGGTGTTCGGCGCGTCGTTGCTCTGGATGAGGAGCCCGTAGTCGAGCCCAGCGCCGTCCATCTCGTGGATCAGCCCGCGCAGCGAGAAGTCGAGGTCGCTACGGTACCCGGTCTCTTGGATCTTCGGCCACCATCTCGTCAGGTGAAGGTGGGTGTCGGCCTTCGGGGTCGTTCCGCTCATTGGGACACCTCTCGTCCCGGGAGCTCGGAGTCCGCATAGGTCTGTCGGAGACCCCCGCGGCCGGGACCAATCTACCACGGCGCCATCCTCGGACGCGGGACCGGACCACGGTCCGAACTCTCGGGGGACGCCCGCCAGGAGGGAACGCCCCCTCGCGCGGGAATCGCTCCTGCCGAGCCTTGATATGGAGACGGAAGCCTGCGCTCTGGCGAGGCGTATCGTGACGTCCAAGAGCGACTGGCTGAGCTTCCCGGACGCGCCGAAGATCGTCGTTCCCCCTCCCGGACCCCGTTCGCGGGAGCTCCTTGCGGAACAGGCGCGGCTCGAGACCGACGCGATCGGCTATCCCCACTACTTCCCGATCGCCCCGAAGGTCGGCCAGGGCGCATCGATCGAGGACGTCGACGGGAATCGGTACATCGATTGGGTCGGCGGGATCTGCGTCCTCAACCTGGGCCACCGCCACCCCCGCCTGCTCGCCGCGCTTGAGTCCCAGGTCCAGGAGATCTGGCACACCCTCGAGCTCCCCACCGAGGCGCGCATCCGGTTCCTCAAGGAGCTCGAGAGCGCCCTCCCCGGCCGCCTGCGCAACCACGCGCGCATCTTCTTTACCGTCACCGGCGGGGACGCGGTCGAGACCGCCGTCAACCTCGCCGACTTCGCCCAGGGAAAGCGGGGGACGGTCGCCTTCTCGGGCGCCTACCACGGGGTCCACGGCGGCGTCGTCAGCCTCACGAGCGGACGCCACTACCACGCCACCTCCTCCTTTGGGGGCGGGGTCGTGGTACGGGTCCCGTACCCGGACCCGTACCGGCCTGTCCTCGGGGCGGACAAGGGCGCCGCGGGCACGATCGCCTACCTCGAGCACCTGGTGAGCAACCCCCACTCGGGAATCGACACGATCTCTTCGGTCCTCGTGGAACCGATCCTGGGGGAGGGCGGGTACATCCTCCCCCCGGACGACTTCCTCCCGTCCCTGCGCGAGTTCTGCGACAAGCACGGCATCCTCTTGATTGCGGATGAGGTCCAGACGGGGCTCGGCCGGACGGGAAAGATGTGGGCGGTCGAGCACTCGAAGGTGACCCCCGACATCCTCTGCATCGCGAAGACGATCGGGGGCGGGATCCCGCTCTCCGTCGTCGCCTACCGGGACGATCTCGTGAAGGAGCTCCCTCGGGGCTTCCATCTCGGAACGTACCGGGCGAACACCCTGGCGCTCGCCGTCGGCGCCGAGACCGTGAAGGTGCTGAAGGAAGGAACGCTCATCGACCGCGCTCGAACGCAGGGGGAGAAGCTCCTCGGACGATTCCAATCGCTCGCCGACCGGCACCTTACGATTGGGAACGTCCGCGGCAAGGGGTTCATGATCGGCGTCGAGTTCGTCCACGACCGCTCGTCCCGCGCCCCCTGGGGCGACCGGGCGAAGGCGATGCGCTCCGCGCTCCTGGCGCGCGGGGTGCTAATGCACACTTCGGGCGCCTGGGACCAGACGCTTCGGTTCATGGCCCCTCTCGTGATCGAGGACGAGCTCCTCGACCGCGGGCTGGCCGCGTTCGAGGACGCCCTCATGAGCCTCGAGAGCACCCCCGAACAGGCGCCCCCGGGCCCGAGGGCGACGGTCCCCGCGACGCCCACCGCCTACCCGCACCTCCAGCCGGAGCACCCCATCCCTGGGCCGGCCGTCCCGGACTTCCCGGGGCGGAGCCTCGACGACGAGAAGAAGGGAAAGACGGCGAGGTAGCCGCGCGGGGTCCCCCCCCGACTAGCGGGGCGCGAAGTTGACCGAGATCAGCTTCACCTCGGTCATCTCCTGCATCGCGTAGCGCAGCCCCTCCCGGCCCAGGCCGCTCTCCTTCACGCCTCCGAACGGTAGGGCGTCCCAGCGGAGCGTTGTCGGGTCGTTCAAGTGGACCCCGCCGGCCCGGATCCTCTTCGCGAGGGCAAAGCCCCGCACGAGGTCGCGGGTGTACACGGCGGACTGGAGGCCGTAGGGGGTCGCGTTCGCGATCCGTACCGCGTCGTCGAGGGTATGGAACCGGATCACGGGCGCGATCGGGCCGAACGGCTCCTCCCGCGCGACCCGCGCCTCCTCGCTGACCTCGTCGAGCACGGTCGGCCGGAAGAAGCTCCCCGGGCCCTCGGGGCGGGAACCTCCCGAAAGGACCTTGGCGGAGCGGTCCTGGGCGTCCGCCACGAGCGATTCCATGCGGGCGACCGACTCCCCGTCGATGAGGGGACCGACCTCGGTCGACTCGTCGAGCGCGGGGCCGACCTTGAGACCCTTCGCCCGCTCCGCGAGGGCGCGGGCGAACTTCTCCGCGACCGAGTCCTGGACGAGGAACCTCTTCGAGGCGGTGCAGACCTGGCCGGAGTAGCCGAACGCCCCCCGGGCGGCCGCGGGGACCGTGATGTCGAGGCTGGCGTCGTCGAGAACGATGAACGGGTCCATCCCGCCCATCTCGAGGATGACGCGCTTCGCCGACCGTCCGGCCTTCTCGGCAATCGCCTTTCCGACCTCGGTCGACCCCGTGAACGTCACGAGGCGGGTCTTGGGGTGCTCGACCAGGGTGTCGCCGACGGTGCGGCCCGGGCCGATCACCAGGTTCAGCACTCCCTTGGGCACGCCCGCGGCGAGCAGGTGTTCGGCGAGCCGGCTCGCCGTGAACGGCGCGGCACTAGTCGGCTTCGCCACGACCGGGTTCCCGGCGGCGAGCGCCGGGGCGATCTTGTGAGAGAGCAGGTTGAGCGGGAAGTTGAACGGGCCGATCGCTACCACCACTCCGATCGGGTCACGGACGGTGAACAGGAACCGCTGCTCGTTCCCGGGGGGCCGCTCGTAGGCATCCGCGGGGAAGCTCTCCCCGGTTAGCTGGCGGACCTCCTCCGCCGCGAGCTCGTAGACGCCGATCGCACGGTCGACCTCCACTCGGGAGTCCACGATCGGCTTGCCCACCTCCGACGCGATCAGGCGGGCCATCGTCTCCCGGTCGTCGCGCAGACGCACCGCGGCGGCCCGGAGGATCCGAGCGCGGACGTGCCCTGGGGTCGCTCCCCAGGACTCCTCCGCCGCCGCGGCCGCCTCGACGGCCGCCCGAGCCTCGTCCGACGAAGCGACCGGCGCCTCCCCGATGGGGCGGCCGGTCGATGGGTCGACGACCGGCACGTACCTCCCGCTCGCCGGCGGCCGCCACTCCCCGCCAATGAGGAGCGTTCCCCGCCCGCCGCTCGGGATGCCTTCCAACACGGTCTCCCCCCTAGGCCGGGTCGCCGTAGACCGTGTAGTGCCAGCCCTTTCGGGCCTGCCCGGTCAGGTCGATGTAGATGTTCTTGAGGACGGTGTAGTCGTAGAGCGAATCGGTCCCGAGGTCCTTCCCGAACCCCGACTGCTTCATGCCGCCGTGAGGGGTCTCGGAACCGAGCGGGAGGTGGTCGTTCACCCAGACGTCCCCGAACCGCAGCGCGTTCGCTGCCTTGATCGCGGTTCGTACGTCCCGGGTCCAGACGCTCCCGGCGAGGCCGTAGGCCACGCCGTTCGCGATCTCGATCGCCTCGTCGAACGTCGAGAACTCGAGCACGCTCAAGACGGGCCCGAAGATCTCCTGCTGGGCGATCGCCATGTCGGGGACGACGGAGTCGAAGACCGTCGGGACCACGAACGCTCCCTTGGGATGCTTCTTGCGGTCGTCCGTGCCGCCGATTCTGAGCTTCGCGCCCTCCGCCTTTCCCTTCTCTACGAACTCGAGGACCCGCTTCTGCTGGACGGGGCTCACGAGGGGGCCCAGGTCGGTCTTCCGCGAGAGCTGGTCCCCGATCCGGATCGTCTTGACCCGTTCGAGGAGGTGCTGGACGAACTTCGCCCGAATGTTCTTGTGGACGATGAGACGGGTCGCCGCGGTGCAGTCCTGCCCCCCGTTCACGAACCCCCCGACCATCGCCCCTTCGACCGCAGAAGCGAGGTCGGCGTCCTCGAACACCACGAACGGCGCCTTCCCGCCCAGCTCGAGCTGGACGCGCTTCACGGTCCCACTGGCCGCTTCCATGATCTTGCGCCCGGTGACCGTGTCCCCCGTCAATCCGACCATGTCGACCTTCGGGTTCCGGGAGAGCTCGTCCCCGACCTCCCCGCCCGGACCCGTCACGATGTTGAGGGCCCCCGCGGGGAGACCCGCGTCCTGGAACGCCCGGCCGAGCTCGAGGGTCGTGAGCGGTGTGTAGCTCGCGGGCTTCAGGACCACCGTGTTCCCGACGACGAGCGCCGGGGCGATCTTCCAGACCGCCATCATGATCGGGTAGTTCCACGGAGTGACGCAGGCGACCACCCCGACGGGCTCCCGTCGGAAGATGGTCGTGCCGTCCCCCGTGAACTCGCCGGGGTTCTTCGCGTCGAGCGTGCGCCCGGCCCCCGCATAGAAGATGATGTTGTCGATCGAGAACGGGAGGTCCCCGTCCGCGGCCTGCTTGATCGTCTTTCCCTGGTTCTTGCTCTCGAGCTCCGCGACCTCGCCGAGCCGCTGCTGGAGGAGGGCCGCGGCCTTCAGGAACACCTCGCCGCGAGCCCGGGGAGGGAGCTTCGGCCAGGGACCCTGGTCGAACGCCTCGCGCGCCGCGTCGATGGCCCGGCGAGCGTCCTCTCGGGTCCCCTTCGGGACCGTTCCGAGGGACGAGGCGTCGTAGGGGTTCGAGACGTTCATCGTCTCGCCCCGGGACGCTTGCACCCATTCTCCTCCAATCAACATCGTGCGATCCATGGCCCTACCCTCGCCCTGCGGAACCCACCTACTCTAAAGATGTTGCCGGGGCGGGTGCGCACCGCCGGCGGAGGTCATATCAAGGGGGAGTTGCTTGGCCCGGGCGGCTTTTCCGCGGGTCTCGATGAATCCGCTGTACCGGAACATCATCGCCGTCGCGATCGTGGTCCTCTTGATAGTGGGGGTCATCACCCTCCGGGTCGTCACGCAGGCCTGTCTCTCTCAGACGAACCCGATGCTCGTCGACCAGGCCGAGGTGCCGGACTCCCTCGACCCAGGGACAACGTTCTCGACTCCCGGCTGGGCGATCGTCCAGCAGATCTACCAAGGTCTGGTGAACTACAACGGTTCGAGTTACACCACGTACTTGGGCGAGCTGGCGGAGAATTGGACCGAGTCGCCGGACGGGCTCCAGTACAATTTCACTCTCTGGCCGAACGCCCACTTCTCGAACGGGGACCCGTACAACGCCTACGTCCAATGGTACAGCCTCTACCGAAGCCTCCTCCTGGAGGCAGGTCCCCAGTTCATCCTGGAGGAGAACTTCTACTCGACCGATTTCAACGCCTCCAACCCGCTCTCTTACTACTCGAACATCACGAACATCACGGACGCCAACGCGACGCTGGTGAACGACCTCAACACGTGGAACTTCTTCGACCCGAACGCGACCGACATCGCGCTCATGGGAACCCCGAACCAGTCGTTCGTCGCCCTCGGCCCGTACGAGCTTCAGCTCAACCTCGGCTACGGCTACCTCGGGACCCCCTACGCCTACCTCCTCGCCTCCATCTCGGCCCCGAGCTCCTACGCGGTTGACCCGGCCGTGATCGATGCGAACGGGGGCGTCGTCGAGGGCCAACCGAACTCTTGGATGAGCACGAACATGATCGGGACCGGCCCGTACGTACTGACGTACTACAACGGCCTTCCCGGGGGCGGCTACACGGTCACCCCGGACCCGCACTATTGGGGCTTCGCAGACTGGCCGAAGCAACCGTGGAACAACCTGATCCAGCCCGCCAACACGACGGTCGACGTCGTGTTCCAGGATTCCGTCGACATCACTACGAACGACCTGATCGTCGGGGACGTGGCCGAAGCCTCGTTCGCCTACATCGGTCCCGGGACGATCCACGTACTGCAAGGGAAGAGCTGCCTCGTCGTTCAGATCCTTCCGCCCGTGTACGGATCGACCAGCGGCTCCTGGTGGATCTACCTCAACCAGAACCAGTACCCCTTCACCGACATCAACGTGCGTGCGGCGATCGCGCACGCAGTCAACTACAACCAGATCATCCAGCAGGCGTTCGGCGGCTATGCCTTCCAGTGGGTGGGGCCGGTCCCGCCGGCCTATCCGTACTATAATCCGGCCAATCTCACACCGTACCAGTACGACCCGGCGCTCGCCCAACAGGAGATCCAGAACTCCACGTGCGCCCACGACAAGTGCGCCGGCATGACGATCAAGTACGCGTACCTCGACACGGGCATCGACTGGGCGGAGACGGCCCAGTTCCTGAAGCAAGACCTGGCGGCCATCGGCATCAACATCCTGCCGGTCCCGATCTCGCTCCCGGACCTCTACGAGGAGCAGGCGCTCACGAACGGGGTCTGCACCACCACCTCCGGAGCGAACGGCGGGCCGTTCTACATGGGCCAGGAGTTCTACACGTCCGACTACATCTCTCCGGACGATTGGACCCAGAACGATGCCCAGTACTACGGCAGCGCGAACCTGTGCATGTCGGAGTACAACAACCAGACGGTCACCAACGACACGTACATCGCGGCGAGCTCCTTCAACAACACCACGCTCACGCAGCTGTACTCCAACATGACGGCCGCGATGTACTACAACTACACCGACATCTGGCTCGTCGTCCCGGACGCGGTCAACGTCTATGCGACCCGACTCAACGGGGTCATCGAGAACCCGATGGCGAGCGCCGAGCCGTACCAGTTCATCTTCAACACCGAGTGGGCGTCCGAGCGGACCCTAAGCCGGTGCCGGGGGAACGGGGGCGGGGCCGGGCTCCGTGGTCAGGAGGGACGCCGGTGCGATGTCGGCCACTTCCTCCGCCCGATGGCACGATACGAGGTGCCCCGGGTCCCCCGGCATTTCGCGTAGGGCCGGGTACTCCGCCCGGCAATGGTCGACCACGAACGGGCAGCGGGACGCGAAGCGGCATCCGGGAGGAGGGTCGACGAGCGACGGGACGTCCCCGCCGATCTTGAAGCGGGTCCTCCGGCGGCGAACGTCCGCGACCGGGAGGGCGGCGAGCAGCGCCTTCGTGTACGGGTGGACCGGCTTCTCCAAGACGCCGTGGACGGATCCGACCTCGACCACACGGCCGAGGTACATCACGGCCACCCGGTCGGCGACGTATCGCACGGCCGCGACGTTGTGGGTGATCAGGAGATAGGCGAACCCTCGTTCGCGCTGCAGCTCGACCAAGCGGTTCAGGATCTGGGCCTGAACGGCGACGTCAAGCGCGCTCGTCGGCTCGTCCAAGACGATGAGCTTCGGGTCCACGACGAGGGCGCGGGCGAGTGAGACACGCTGCCGCCCTCCTCCCGAGAACTCGTGGGGGTACTGGTCGACCGTATAGTCGGGCAACCCCACCACCGGGAGGATGGCCGCCACCTTCTCGCGGACCTTGGCCTTGCGGAGGACCTTCGGGACCGGGATCTTCGGGATCACCGGGGGCGGAAGGCCTTTCTTAAGGAAGGCACGGTAGGCGGCCTCCCGTTGCTTCTTTTGTTCCGGGGAGATCGTGAGGCCGCGCGCCCGCTTCAGGGCGTCCCGGTAATACTTCTCCATGCGCACGCGCTCGGTCGCGTGCTCCCTCTTCCGGGCGGCGAGCCCCTTCTGATACTGTGTCGTGAGCCGTTGGAGCTCGACCGCGATGGCCTCCGGAGCGGGGGCGGGGCGCTGCCCCCCGTCCGATGCGATCGGGGGCTTCCGCAGGGTGTCGACGGCCGCGTGGTACCGGCGCTCGATCCGAATGCTCTCCTCCTCGAACTTCCGCTTCCACTCTTCGACCATCGTCGTCCTCTCGGCGAGGAGGCGACGACGCTCTTTCTCGGCCGGGCGGCACTCGAGCCAGAGTCGCACGCGTTCCTTGCGGACCGCGAGCTGGTGCTCCGCGAGGATCCGCTTCGGCTCGTTGCGAGCGAACCAGCGCTCCGCTTGGTTCTGGGCCCGCAGCGGCTCCCCCACGATCTGCCAGACCCGGAGGCGAGGGTCGAGGGAACCGACCGGGTCCTGGAAGACGACCTGGACGTTCTGGCGCCAGCGGCGCAGACGGTCCTCGTCGAGCTTCATCAGGTCCTGGCCCTCGAAGCGGAGGAGCCCGCTCGTGGGGTCGTGGAGCCGCGCGATGACCCAGCCAAGGGTGGTCTTCCCCGAGCCGGATTCCCCGATGAGCCCGACCGTCTCGCCGGGCATCACGGTGAGCGAAACCCCGTCGACCGCGTGGATCACGCGACGGGACCTCCCCGTGAACACCTCGGTCGCGGTCCGTGTGAGCGGAAAGTGCTTCTCGAGGTTGACGGTCTCGACGAGAGGGGAGGCGCTCATCAGGAAATGTTCGGCACCTCCTCCGCATAGTAGCAGGCGCTCGTGTGCTCCTTCCCTACCCCGGCGATCGGCATGAGCGACGGGGGCGGCTCGACCTGGCACTTGGGTCGGGCGATCGGACAGCGCGGGTGGAACCGGCACCCCGGGGGCGGCCGGCTCAAGTTCGGGACGTTCCCGGGGATGGAGAGGAGCGGGCCGTCGACCTTGTAGCGCGTCGGCGCCGCCCGCAGAAGGAACTTCGTGTACGGGTGGCGGGGCGACTCGAACACCTCCGCGATCGGGCCGAACTCCACGATCCGCCCGGCGTACATCACGCCCAGCTCGTCCGCCGTCTCGGCAATGACCCCGAGGTCGTGGCTGATGAACATGATCGAGGTGTTGACCTCCTCGATGAGCTCCTTCATCAGCGTCAGGACCTGGGCCTGGATCGTCACGTCGAGCGCGCTCGTCGGCTCGTCGGCGATGAGGAGGGACGGCTTCTCGGAGAGCGCCATCGCGATCATGATCCGTTGGCGCATCCCCCCCGAGAGCTCGTGGGGGTAGAGGTTGAGGATCGTCTCTGGGTCGTTGATCCGGACGAGCCGGAGGTAGTCGAGCACCTCCTTGCGCAACTCCTCGGCGGTCTCGCCGGACCTCCGCTCGACCTCCTTACGGTGAGCGAGCGTCGCGGCGGCGCCCCCGGGGACGATCTTCCCGGACCATGCATCGCTCGCGGTGGGGTTCGGACGGTTCGAGTAGTCGAACGGACCGGACTCGGCCCGACCGGCTCTCCGCCCGGCGTCCCGGACGTGACGGATGTGCACCGCCTCGGCGACCTGGTCGAACACCCGGAACGACGGGTTGAGCGAGTTCAACGGTTCCTGGAAGATCATGTTGATGCCGGTGCCGCGGATCGCCGGCATCTTCCACAGCGGCACCTTCACGAGGTCGATCCCTTGGAACAGGATCTTGCCCCCACCGATGATCGCCGGGGGCTCCGGGAGGAGGCGCGGGATCGCCTGGCCGAGGGTGCTCTTTCCGCAGCCGGTCTCTCCCACGATTCCGACGACGTGGCCCCGCTGCACCTCGAGCGTTACGTCCGAGACGGCCCGGAACCGGCCGGCGGCCACGAGGTAGTCGACATTCAGATGTTCGATGGAAACTACCGCATCGGACATTGGACCGTCGTCACCCTCCGGTGGGCCCCGGGAGCTGCGGGGCGGGCGGTAGGTCACTCTCTTCGGATTCTTCCTCCTCTTCGGCCTCGGGGGGCGCGCTCGCGGACTCTGGGGGGTTGGCCGGGCTCACCGAGTCGGCGCCGGTGCCCGCGAGCACCCGCCGGCTGCGCGGGTCAAGGACGTCCCGGAGACCGTCCCCGAGCAGGCTGAAAGCGAGGACCGTCACGAAGATCGCGAGCCCCGGACCGAGGACGGTCCAGGGAAGCGCGGTGATCAATCCGGCGTTCTGGTAGTACGACATCATGCTCCCCCACTCGGCCTGGGTCGGGTACGCGAGCCCGAGCCCGACGAACCCAATCGTCGAAAGGGTGACCAGCACCGTACCGACGTCGAGCGTGAAGTAGACGACGACCGGCTCGAGGACGTTCCGGAGGATGTGACGGAGCACGATCCGCCCCTCGGTCACCCCGGCGGCCTTCGCCGCCATGACGTACGGAAGGTGCTTCACAGCGAGCGTCTCCCCACGGACGAGGCGCACGTAGTACGGCCACCACGTGAGCAAGATTGCTACGATGAGCTGCCAGACACCTCGACCGAGGGAGACAGCGATCGCGAGCGCGAGGATCAGGCTCGGGAAGGCAAGGAAGATGTCGGTGATCCGCATGACCACCACCGAGACCGCCCCGCTGATCGTCCCGGGCTTGTCCCAGTACCCCGCGACGAGACCGAGTCCGCCCCCCGCCAACATCGCCGCGCCGGCGATGGCGAACGCGAGGGCGAGGTCGAGCGGGAGGGCGTAGAGGGTCTCGGACAGGATGTCGATGCCGACACCGTCCGTCCCGAACGGGTGCTGCAAGGAGGGCGGTTGGTTGTAGTCGAGGGAGAGCTGGTCCGGCGAGTACGGCGTGATAAGGTGCGGGGCGACCAACACGATGGCCGCGACCACCCCGATCATCACCACGACAATGAAGCCGGCGAGCGTGAGCGGGTTCGCTCGAAGGACCTTCCAGAACCCAACGAACCCGGTCCTGGCCTGTTTCAGCCGGGCTCGGGCGCCCTTCGGCCTGGGCGGAAGGGTCGTGGACGGAAGTGCGCCGACCAAGCCCTACCTCCAGTCCACGCGGGGGTCGAGGATTCCGTAAAGGACGTCCGCGATGAGGTTCGCAATCACGACTCCGATCGCGAAGATTGCGACCACCGCCACCGCGCCGTCGAAGTTGGGGGATGCGCCGCCCCCTCCGATCGAAGTGTAGGCGTACGCCCCGATCCCTTGCCAACCGAACACCTCTTCGATGACGACCGTACCGGAGAGGAGGCCCCCGGCGGCGATCCCTAACACCGTGGTGGTGGTGATGAGGGAGTTGCGCAGGGCGTGCTTGTACATCACCCAGAACTCGGAGAGACCCTTCATCCGGGCGCTCTTCACGTAGTCGAGCGGGAGGACCTCGAGCATCGAGCTCCGGGTCATGCGGGTCGCCGTGCCCATCTCGATGAACGCGAGGACCGCGGCGGGCAGGAGGAGGTGTCTCAGTGCGTCGATCGTCCATGGGATGTTCCCGGCGATCAACGCGTCGACGACCGACATGTGGGTGACCTGCGGGAACGGCGGAGGCGTGGAAGTGTACTCGCCGTGGGAGGGGAGGCCGAAATACGGGGCGAGGAAGATCGCCGCGATCACCGCTCCGAGATACGTCGGGGTGGCCCACCCGGTGAGGTAGAAGATCCGCACGAGGTGGTCGCCCCAGCGGCCCGCGAACTGGGCCGCGATGACCCCGAGGGGGATGCCGACCACGATCATGAAGAACAGCGCCGTGAAGACGAGCTCGAGGGTCGCGGGAAGACCCGCCGCGATCTGGGGGAAGACCGGGATCCCCTGCTGCGACGCGCCCCAGTTCCCGTGGAGCAGGTTCACGAAGTAGATCCAGAACTGGTCGGCGATCGGTTTGTTGAACTTGGCCTGGCAGTTCGCGAGGGTCGTCGCGCTCGCGTGGGGGTACCAGACGGCGCAGTTGGCCACCGAGATGTGGGTGAACACGAAGGTGAGGACGATGATGCCAAGAAGGACAGGAATCAGTTGAAGCAGGCGCTTGCCGATGAAGATCGCGAGGTCGCTCGGACTGCGGCCCAACCCGGTCCTCCCCTACGAGGGAAGCGGCGGACCCGCTAACCCTCGCGCCTTTTGCCCTACCATGTTCACCTATTAATTTCCCTCCGGAAACCTCCTCACCCCGTCCGGAGGGTCTAAGGGAGGTAGTCGCGGGGGAGGGTCCGTAGTTCCGCGAACGTCTCCGTCGCGACCGAGATGAACTTCTCGATGTCCTTCTCGGTGTGAGCGCTCGAGAGCGTGATCCGCTCGTAGTTGTCGGGGTGGATGTAGATCCCCTTGTCGAGGAGGAGCTGGTGGTGCCGCAGATAGAGGTTCCAGTCGATCTGGAGCGACTCGCGGTAGTTCGAGATCTTCTTGCGGCGCGTGAAGAAGAACTGCAGCATCCCGTTCACGGACTGGACGAGGGTCGGGAGCTTCGCGTCGTGGCCGGCCTCCTCGAGCCCCTTGTGGAGCTTCTCCGTGAGCTTCGCGAACCGTGCGTACAGCTCCTCGCCGCCCCGGTGCAGGGTCCTTAGGTTCGCGAGGGTCCCGGCCATCGTGAGGTTGTTCGCGTTGTACGTGCCGCCGAAGCTGATCCGCCCGGGGGCGATCAACTCCATGTACTCCGTCTTCCCCGAGACCGCCGAGACCGGCACGCCGCCGCCGAGCGCCTTCGCCCAGCAGGAGATGTCGGGTTCCACGCCGTAGAGCTGCTGCGCCCCGCCCGGGGAGACGCGGAATCCCGTGAACACCTCGTCGAAGATGACCAGCAGGTCGTTCTGGTGCGCCACCTCGACCAGGCGTTTGAGGTAGTCCGGTGCGGGCGGGATCACGCCGGAGTTCGCCATGATCGGCTCGAGGATCACGCAGGAGAGCCGGTTGCGGTACCGGCGGACGATCCGCTCGAACGCGTCGATCGAATTGTACGGGGCGACGAGAACGTAGTCGGTCACGCCCGGAGGGATCCCCGCGGAGTTCGGCAGGGGCCGGGGGAACTCGTCGATCCCCGCCACCATCGGAGGCGCCTCGGCGCTGATCAGCACGATGTCGTGCTGCCCGTGGTAGTGACCCTCGAACTTCAGGATCGCATCCTTCCCGGTCGCCGCGCGAGCGATCCGGATCGCGTTCATCGTCGCGTCCGACCCGCTCGTACAGAACGCCACCCGCCCGGTGTTCGTGACCATCTTCTTGAACATCTTCGCGACTTCGAGCTCGAGCTCGCTCGGCGCGCCGAACGTGAGACCGAGCTCCACCTGCTCCTGGATCGCCTTGATCTGCGCGTCGGGGGCGTGGCCGTTGATGAGGACTCCGTAGGCGAGGTTGAAGTCGAGGTACTCGTTCCCGTCCTCGTCCCAGATCCGCGGCCCCTTTCCCTTGGCGATGAACGGCGGGCAGGGGTCGTACGACGCCGTCCGGATGAGGGAGCTCGACCCGTTCGGGAGGTACTTCTTCGCCTCCTCGAACAGCTTCGCGCTCTTCTTGAACTTCGGAACGAGCCGGGCGATGGGGATGGGGAGGGGGGTTTCTGCCTCCGCGGCCGCGGGGGCTGCCTCCTTGGCGGCCTCCTTCGCCGTCTCCTTCGTGCCCTCCTTCGGAGCCTCCTTCCCCGCCTCCTTGGGGGTCTCCTTCGGCGCTTCCTTCTCCTTCTTCTTCTCCTCGGCCGGCTCGCCTCCGCCCGGGGCGGGCGGGGCGGGCGTCGCGGGGGCGGGAGCCGCCGATCCCTCGGCGCTCAATCGGCCCATGTCGGGAGGGGACCGGCCCTCTCCCTTCGTCGAAGGGGTCTCCTCAGGGGTCGGACCAGTGGACACCGGGGCGGGAGTAAGCTCCGCCATAAACTACGATTTCCGGGCGTCCGTGCCACCCCGAGGCGGCTATATATATTTGGCTGGGGCCGAGAATACGAGAAACAGTGAATGATGCCTTAACAAAACTCGTCGGAAAGTTCAACTTTACGCGGCAAACCTGTTAATTTGTCGCCACGATAGGACAGAAACGAGGCGGAAATGGTTGGGAATCGCCTACCGGGTTCCCTTTAGAACTTCCGGGACGGCAGCGGCCCCTCCGGAGGCGTGATCGTCGTATCGATCCCTCGCTTGGCGAGGGCCGCGCGGAACGGAGCGGGCGGGATGCATCGCTCAGGGGGAAGCACACCGGCACCGGGGACCTTCCCTTGGACGATCATCTCGGCGCCCACCGCGCCCGTGGCCCCGACCCCGTACTCCGTCGCCGAGAGGTGCCAATCGGGGCGGGGAGGGAACCGAGCGAGGGCGTGACGGACGAGGCTCTGGCCGCCCTTCGCCCCCTTGATCTCGATGTCGAGGATCTCCCAGTCGTTGATCTTGATTCCCTCCGGGTAGCCGAGGAGCTTGCGCTGCTTCACGAGGTTGAGCGTGAACTCCTTCGGGACGACCTTCTGGCCCTTCACGTCGATCGTTTCCTCGGACGCGAGACCGAGGAGCGCCATCGTCCGGAGCACATCGATGCCCGGCCCTCCCTCCTTCCACTCACAGTGGGAGATCCCCTTCGAGCGGAGGCTCTCGGGCAGCGTCGCCGGTTCGGAGTGGAGGGTCCGGTAGACTCGGGTCTTGCCGACGGGGGGCGCGAAGTCCCACTCCTCGGCCCCGCTCATCGGCGGGTACTCCTTGTACGAGCCCTTCTCGAACACCTGCGCCGAGAGGACCATCTCGTCGAGGAACGTGCTCGGGGACCAGGTGAAGTTGAGCTCCGGTCCCCCCACCGTGAGGTCCCGCCAGCCGTCCCGGATCATCATCGACTCGACCTTGTCGAGGTCCTCGCAGGCCTGGAAGGCGATCACGTTCGAGATCCCGGGGACCTGGCCGAGCCCGGGGATCGCGAGGAGGCCCGCCTTCCGGAACTTCTCGTCCATGAGGAGCTGCTTCCGGGTCATGTGGAACAGGCCCCCGAAGTCGAGGTACGGAACGTGCGCTTCGAGCGTCGCCTCCATCACCGTGAGATTGAACCCGTACTGAACCGCGTTCACGACCACGTCGGCTCCCTTGAGGAGCTTCACGGTCGCCGCCTTGTCCCGGACGTCCAGCGTGGTGGCCGTCGCACGCGGCCCGGCGGCCTTCGCCGCCGCCTTCGCGAGGTTGGGGTCGACGTCCGCGACCACCACAGAATCGAACACGCCCCCGGTCGCGAGGTCCCGCACCGAGGTCTGCCCCGTCAGTCCGCCACCACCAAGAACCACCGCTTTCATCGACCTCTTCCCCCGAGCGAATGCCCGAGCCAGATGGCCTATACGAACCTTCGGGTGGTTTCACGCACGCCGCCCGGACGGGGGGCGACGACGAGGGCGCTTTTCCTTGATGGGAGGCCGGGAAGAAGGGAGGGAAGGGGGGGGTGGGGTAGGGTGTTGGGTAGGGTCTGGGGAGGGAGTCCCCGGTGCGGGGCCGGTCGACCCCGGGCCCGGGCCTCCCGAGGTCCGCTCGAGCAGGTTGCGGAACGTTTCGAAATGCTTCAGGAACGGGTCCGCCCGGCGCTGGTCCTCGAGCTCTCCGAGGGCGATCTCGAGCGTGGCCTTCGCCTTCGGGTCCCCCGTGGCCGCGCGGACGAGGTAAATGCAGAGCACCTGGTAATGGGGGAGAACGAACGCGTCCGGGCGGGGCGTGCTCATGTCCCCTTTCCGGGGTCGGTAGATCCGGTCCACTGGAAGCTCCTCGGCGACGCGACGTCGGTGGGAGAAGCCGAAGTACCGTCCGGGACCCAGGATCCGGGTCACCTCACGGATGTTGCCGCCCAGATTGTTCGTCAGGCGGTCGCACTCGTGCCAGCACCAGAGGCCGAAGCCGTAATCTCCCGTCTGGTACGCCTCCCAGGCCTGCCCATACAACCGGTGCTCCTGCTCCTCGATCGGGAGTTCGGGAGGGATCCCGGCCTTCCAGTCGGAGACCAGGAGGTCGACCCGCTGAGAGGGGGAGAACTCCTTGAGTGGAGGGACCTCGGGCGAAACGGGCACGCTATCGCGACCCCTCCGGGAGATTAACCTACTGCCCCTTGCCCCCGCCCACGGGATTTCCGGCAAGGACGCCGTCGACCCATGTCTCTCGGACCACGGAGGCTCCCGCCCGGATCGCCTGCGCCAAGGACCGAGCCTCGAGTACGACGAGGTCGGCGGGGGCACCGACCTCGAGGGTCCCCAGAGTGGCCTCCCCTAGGGCTCGACCCGCCGCCGCCCCGTACAGGCGGACCGCTTCCTCCGGGGCGAGTGCCTCCCGGGGGTCCGGGTTGGCCGAACGGCCGAATAGGTCCCTCCGCTCCACCGCGGCCCGAAGACCTCGCCACGGGTCCGGAGGATCGTACGGGGCGTCGCTCGACCCGACGACCAGATGCCCCCGGTCAGCCAGGGTCCGGAACGCATACGCCCAGCGCGAGCGCTCCGGGCCGAGCCGGGAGGAGAGCCAGCTGTCGCTCCAGACGAACCCGGGCTGGACCACGAGGGCCGGGCGGACCGCGTCCAGGACCGAGAGGACCGCAGGAGGGGTGAGGCCGACGTGCTCGATCCTCGCGGGAGCCCCTTCTCTGCGGGCGTACGGAGCGAGGAGGCGGGCCGCCCGGGCGACCGCCCGGTCCCCGATCGCATGGAGGGCGGGCGCAAGCCCGAGCTCCTCGCCGGCCGCGAGCGCACGCGAGAGCGCTTCGTCGGACTCGACCGCGAGCCCCGAGTCACCGGGGGCGTCGGCGTACGGTTCGGAGAGCCACGCGGTGCGGGGACCGAACGCCCCGTCCGTGAACCCTTTGGTCCCAACGACCGAGAATCGGCCGGGGGGACCGATGGGGGCTAGGTCCGTGGCACGATAGTTCGCGACCCCGAGCAGGTGGATGTAGGCCCGGACCCGCAGGGGGAGGCGGCCGTCCGTCACGAGCGCCCGGAGCGCCCCGAGCTCCTCCGAGGAGACGGCCATCGACGCGACCGTGGTGAGCCCGTACGACGAAAGGGACTCGAGAACCTGCGCAAGGGACTGCGGGTCGGCGGCCCCCTCGAGGAGGGGCGAGAGGTACTCGAGCGCCTCCTCGGAAAGGATGCCGTTCGGCTGCCCGTCTCCCCGTCGTCCCACCCGACCCGGGAGCTCCTCCACCCGCCGTTCTCCCACGCCCGCTGTCTCGAGCGCGCATGCGTTCACGACGGCGGCGTGCCCGCTCACGTCGTAGAGGACGACCGGGCGGTCGGAGATGACCCGGTCGAGGTCCTCCGCGAGCGGCCAGCGACCGGCGAACCCCCGGGTCACGTCGAGCCCTTGCCCCACGAGCGGGCCTTCAGGGTGGCCCGCCGCCCACTCTCGGAGGGTCCGGCCCAGCGCGTCGAGGCCCCGAACGTCCGCTAGGTTGAGACCCTCCCGGACCCGGGCCAGGTCGTGGATGTGGAGGTGGGCGTCGATGAGCCCGGGGATCACGAGGCGGCCCCTCAATGGGACGACCTCGGTCCCTGTCGGGGCCGAACGACGGACCACCTCCTCCGACCCGACCGCAACGACCCGGCCTTGGTCGACGAGGAGGGCCTCGGCGTAGCGGTGTCCGGTAAAGATCCGGCCGTTCGTCCACAATCGCGCTTCGCTCATCGAAGGCCCGCGAGCACCCGAGCTCGGAGAACGAGATGAGGGAAAGGGTTGTCCTCCGCCGCGTCCCGTCCTCTCGTCTCGTCTAGACGTCCATGTACCGGTAGAACTCGTACGGGTGGGGCCGCAAGTTGAGCTCGAGCTGCTCCTCCCGCTTCATCTCGATGTACACGTCGAGCAGCGAGGAGGCGAACGCCGGCTTCAGGAAGTCCCGGTCCGATTCGAGGCAGTCGAGCGCCTCGCTGAGCGAGCCGGGAAGCTCCCGGACCTGGAGCGCCTTGCGCTTCGCCGGAGTGAGCTTGTAGATGTTCTCGTCGACCGGGGGGGGCGGCTCGATCTTCCGCCGGATTCCGTCGAGCCCGGCGAGCGCGAGCGCGGCCTCGGTGAGGTAGATGTTGGCGGACGGGTCGGGAGTGCGGTACTCCACCCGCTTCGCCGCCGGCCGGCCCTTGTGGTAGAACGGGATCCGGACGTTCGCCGAGCGGTTCGCCTTGCTCCACGCGATGAACACCGGGGCCTCGTAGCCGGGGACGAGTCGCCGGTACGAGTTCGTGATCGGGTTCGTGATCGCGCACATCGCCCGGGAGTGCTCGAGGAGGCCTCCGACGTAGTACCGGCACGTCTGGCTCAGCTCGGCGTACGGGTCGCTCGCGTCGAAGAACGCGGACTTGCCTTTCGACCAGAGCGACTGGTTGACATGCATCCCGATCGCGTTGTCTCCGTAGATCGGCTTCGGCATGAGGCAGGCGATCCTCCCATGCCGGGCCGCGACGTTGCGGATGACGTAGCGCAGGTCCTGGATGTGGTCCGCCATCGGAACGAGCTCGTCGAACCGAATGTTGATCTCGGACTGGCTCGCGGTGGCGACCTCGTGGTGGTGGGCATCGATCGTGAGGTGGAAGTCGTCGGCGAGGATGTTGCACATCTCCGCGCGCAGGGGAAGGAGCGAGTCGTACGGGGGGGCCCGGTGGTACCCTTCCTTGAAGCGGACCAGGTCCTGGACCGGCCCGGTGTGCCACGGCGCCTCGGAGTGATGGACCAGGTAACCGGAGCCGGCCCAGGCATCCCGAACCCCCGCGGCCGATGGGATGAGGTCGATCGAATCGAAAACGAAGAACTCGACCTCGGGCCCCCAGTAGGAGCGGTCGAATCCGGCCGCCGCGAGCACTTGCTCCGTCTTGCGGGCCACCCACCGGGGGTCGTGAGGATACGGCTCCTTCGAACCGCCGACTCGAACGTCGCAGATGAATCGGACCGTCGTGCCGACGTCGGGATCCCAGGGGACCGTCGCGAGCGTCGCGGGGTCGGGCACGAGGTTCATGTCCGAGTCGTAGATCTCCCGGAACCCCCGGACCGACGAGCCGTCGAGCTTCGGGATACCGGTGACGAACGAATCGTCTTCGATCGTCGCCGCCGGCACGCTCACCTGGTTGAACCCACCGAGGACATCGGTGTAGAACAGCTGCACCCACCGGACCTTGTCGACCTTCAGCTTCTCGAGGGTCGCGGATGCGCTCGATGCGGGCTTCACGCTACGTTGAGGGGTCAACTCGCTCTGCCTCCCGGTAGCGCTAACGAGACCCGCTACATCAAGATTCTTTCGTAAGAATTGGACGCTCATCCGCAATCAGAAGTAATATCTACGCTATCGACCTACGCCACGGGCTAACATGCGTCATACGTCCACATTGGACACGCTCGACCGAGCGATCCTCGAGGAGCTCAACGTCGACGCGCGGAGGAGCCATCGGGAGATCGCGCGGTCTCTCGAGGTCTCTCCGACCACGGTGAGCGCCCGCATCGCCCGGCTCGAGAGCCAAGGCGTGATCCGGGGGTACGTTCCGGTGCTGGACGACGAGCAACTCGGGTTCGACCTCTGGGCCGCGATCGGGATCCGGATCTCGAAGGGCCGGCTCCGCGAGGTCGAGGAGCGGCTCGCGCGGGACGCGCGGGCGTATGCGATCTACGACGTGACCGGGGAGAACGACGCCCTGCTGATCGGCCGATTCCGGGACCGCCGTGACCTCGACCGGTTCGTGAAGCACGTCCTCCAAGACCCGTATGTCGAGCGGACCAACACCCAGGTGGTGCTGAACCGCGTCAAGGAGGATCGAAGGGTCCCGGTCTCCCGCCGCGCGATCGACACCGAACTCCCCGGTTGAACGAATGAATCCTCGCGCGGGCCGGCCCTCGAACGCTGGCCTTTACGCAACGCCTAAGAGGCCGCGCTCCCCCATGCGGGCCGAGGAGAGGGCTTCCATGGAATGGGGAATGGCGAACCGAATGCACCGGATGTTCTCGCCGGTGAGCGGAAACTCGGTGATGGTCGCGGTCGATCACGGCTACTTCATGGGGCCCACCCGCCGGCTCGAGAACGTGCGGGCGACGATCGCTCCGCTCATCCCCTACGCGGACGTGTTCGGGGTCACTCGTGGGATCCTGCGGCACTCCATCGACCCGACGACGACGACGCCGATTCTGCTCCGGGTCTCGGGTGCGGTGACGGTCCTCAAGGAGGACCTCTCCCACGAGGAGATCATCACCTCGATGGAGGATGCGGCCCGGCTCAACGTCTGCGCGGTCGCGCTGAGCGTCTTCGTCGGGGCCCCGCACGAACACGAATCCCTCCACCACCTCTCCCAGCTCATCGACGCCGGCGAGGCATGCGGAATCCCCGTGATGTCGATCACCGCCGTGGGAAAGGAGCTCGAGAAGCGCGACGCGCGCTACCTCGCGCTCGCCTGCCGGGTCTCCGCCGAACTCGGAGCGCGCGTGGTCAAGACCTACTACTGCGACAACTTCGAGAAGGTCGTGGAGGGATGCCCGGTCCCGATCGTCTGCGCGGGAGGCCCCAAGATGGACTCGGACCGCGCGGCGCTCGAGCTCGCGTTCGGAGCGATCCAGGCCGGAGCCCACGGTCTCGACATGGGCCGGAACATCTGGCAATCCGACCACCCGGTCGCGATACTGAAGGGGCTCCGGGCGATCGTCCACGAGAAGGCGACGGTGAAGGAGGCCCTCGACATCGTCGAGGGCGAGAAGAAGGCCGCGCCGGCCGGTGCGAAGCGTTCCGCCACCGCCTGACCGGCCGGCGGACGGTTCTCCTCGGAACCATCATAAGGCCGACCTCGCTCGGCCCCGCCGCGCGGGGATTGCCAAGCTTGGCCAAAGGCGCCAGATTCAGGGTCTGGTCCCGTAGGGGTTCGTGGGTTCAAATCCCTCTCCCCGCACCCAACCCGCGTCGACCGGCCGGTTCTGATAGGGGGCCGCAGCGGTCGGGGGACGCCTCCGACTGCCTAAATAGCGCGGCGGGGTCCGACCTCCGATGGTGACACGTCACCGAACTGCGGCCCGACGGCCTTCGGCTCGGCTTCGGGTCCCGTCGGAGCTGCGCATCGAGGCGCCGACATCGCGGGTCATCCGGGTCGACCTTCTCGAGGACCCCCATGCCCACATCGTCTGCCGTGTCTGCGGCCGGATCCAGAGCGTGGAGCTCACCGAGCTCGACCGCCACTTCCTGACCGAGCTCGCCGGGCATCACCCCGACGGCTGGAGCGTCGACGGGATCGCGTTCTCGCTCATGGGAGCTTGCCGTCGGTGCCGCGAAGGTCCTCCGCCCTAGCCGTTCCCGCCACGGGCTTCCGAACGAGATGAGCGGGTTCTTCACGTCCCCTCGCATCGCCTGGGGACCCGGCGCGGTCGAGCAGCTGAGCGGGTTGGGCGCGCGCCGCGCCTTCGTCGTGGTCGACACCGTGGTCGCGTCCCGCCGCGGACACCAACGCATCGTGGAGGAACTCTCAAAGTCCGAGACCACGGTCGAGCTCTGCGAGGTCGGGGTCGAAGCCGACCGCATCGACTCCGTGACCGATCTCAGCCGACGGATGGGCGAGTTCTCCCCCGACTGGTTGATCGCGGTCGGCGGAGGCCGGACGATCGATGGGGCCAAGGCCGCCCGACTCCTCTTCGAGCGGCCCGACCTTTCGCTCTCCGCGCTCCCACCGGTCTTCGACGTTCCCGACCCGCCGCGGTGCCGGTTCGTCGCCGTGCCGACCACGAGCGGGAGCGGGAGTGAGGCGAGCGCGGTCGCCGACCTTCGTTCTGCACACGGAGAGCCGGTGGAGCTCTCACACCGAGCCCTTGCTCCCGACTGGGCGATCGTCGACGCGGCCTTTGCTGAGAGCCTCACGAGCGAGCTCCGGCGGGACGGGGCCCTCGAGGCCCTCGCGCAGGCCACCGAGGCGTACCTCTCCGCGTGGGCGAACCCGTTCTCGGACGCGCTCGCGCTCTCGGTCGCACGAACGGTCGTGGAACGGCTGCCGCACGCCCTCAAGTGGAGCGACGACCCCGAGGCGAAGGAGGCTCTCCATCATGCGGCGACGCTCTCCGGGCTCGCCGCGTCGAACGCCCAACGTGGTGTCGCGCACGCGCTCGCGCGAGCGCTCGAGGGGCCGACCGGCCTTCCCTACGGCCGGCTGGCCGGAATCCTGCTCCCTCCCGTCCTCGAGTTCGACCGGCCGTCCGCACGGGATCGGGAGGAGGCCCTCGCGCTCGCGGTCCACACGACGGAGGACCGATCGACCGTCCCCTTCGTCACACGGCTCCAACGCCTTCTCGATTCGCTGCACGCTCCGTCGACCCTCTCGGCCGCCGGCGTCGACCATACGAAGCTCGAAAGCGCTCGTCCTACGATCGTGGCGACCGCCCTCCGATCGCCGGCCGTCCTCGCGAACCCCCGTGTCCCCGGTCCCCGCGACATTGAGAGCCTGCTCGATGCGGCCTGGGAACGATCCGGCGGGTCACCGTAGACGATGAGCCTCCTGCTCGCGAGGAGGCGCCGCGCTACGGTGTTTTCGTAGTCACCGACTAAATATACGGAAACATCGGTAGTCCGTGGCGTCGGGATCCGCCCCCCTGGGTCCGAACTCCCCCGGAGGGCCTTCCGACTCGCACCGAATCCTCGCTGCTCTCGACACCGCTCGAATTCAGCGGTTCCACTTCCGGACCATCATCGTCGCCGGGATGGGCTTCTTCTCGGACGCGTACGACCTGTTCGTCATCTCGCTCGTCCTCCCGATCCTGGCCGCGCTCCAACCGGGCGGCGCCATCCCGAAGACCGAGCTCGCGTTCCTCGGCTCGGCGGCCCTGATGGGGGCCGCCGTCGGCCAAATCTTCTTCGGTTGGCTCGGCGACCGCTTGGGCCGTCGGAAGGTCTACGGGGTCACCCTCACGGTGATGGCAATCGCGGCCATCGGCAGCGCGCTCAGCGAACCCCTGTGGGGCCTCTCCACCATCGAGGTGCTGATCCTGTGGCGGTTCGTTCTCGGCGTCGGGGTCGGCGGCGATTACCCGCTCAGTGCCACCATCATGAGCGAGTACTCCAACGTCCAGAGCCGGGGTCGCCTCGTCGCGAGCGTCTTCGCGATGCAAGGGTTCGGCCTCTTGGTCGGAGCCGGGACGAGCCTCGCGGTCGTCTACACGGCCCCGAGCTTGGATATCGCCTGGCGCCTCATCCTCGGGCTCGGGGCGGTTCCCGCTCTCCTCACGATCTACTACCGGATTCGGATGCCCGAGACGCCGCGGTTTAGCCTCTCCCGGGGAGATGTCGGCGGAGCCGCTCGCACCGTGGGGTCGATTACCGGGGTCGCGGTCACTCCGACGAGCACGGGCCGCCCCACGGGAGTTCCGATCCGCCAGTTCTTCCGTTCGTACGGCCTGTTGATCTTCGGCACTGCCGCGACGTGGTTCCTGCTCGACGTGGCGTTCTATTCGACGAACATCTTCAACCCATTGATCCTCAAGCAGATCGGGTTCGCCAACGCCTCCTCGTATCCTCCCCTCCAACAGGTGCGCCTGCTGGCGACCGGGAACGTCCTGATCGCGCTCTTCGCCTCCGTCCCCGGCTATTGGGCCGCGGTGGCGCTCATCGACCGAGTGGGGCGTCGTCCCCTGCAGTACATCGGGTTCGGGGTCATGGCCGCCGCGTTCCTCCTTCTCTCGATCGGCTGGAACACGCTCATCGGAGTGATTCCCGTCTTCCTGGCGGTCTACGGTCTCACGTTCTTCTTCGCGAACTTCGGTCCGAACACGACGACCTTCGTCTATCCGAGCGAATTGTTCCCCACGGCGTTTCGTACGACCGGACATGGCATCGCCGCTGCCGCGGGGAAGATCGGGGCGGTGGTGGCGGTCTTCGTCTTTGCGAACTTCTACGTCCTCTATGGACTTCCCTGGTTCTTCGGCGTTCTCGCCGCGGTCTCCTTCGTCGGGTTCCTCCTCACGTTGGCCCTCCTGCCCGAGACCTCCCAGCGCTCGCTCGAGGACGTGTCGGGCGAGGACGAACTCGCGGTCCTCGTCCGTCGATTCTCGACGTACCTGCGCTCGCTCTCCATCACCGCACAGCAGGCCGCGGTCGCGCTCCGGGACCTCCTCAAAGACCCCACGACCGACCGGGACGCGAAAGTCGCACGGATCCAGGCCATCGAGCATGCGGCCGACGAGGAGGTCCATCGGATCTTCGTGGAGCTCAACAACCGGCGCTTGAGCTCGGACGTCCGGACGGACGTCGGCCACCTCGCGAGCGCCCTCGACGACATCGTCGACGGGATCGAATCGGTCGCCGCGCGCGTGAAGACCTACCAGCTCACGCAGAGCCGTCCCGAGCTCGGGCGGTTCTCCGACATCGTGGTGGAATCGGTCGAGCACGTCAGCAACGGGATCCTCGGGCTGGACGAGCTCTACCGGGGAGCGCCCGCGAACCTCAATCGCTCCATCGTCGAAGTGAACCGCCTCGAGAACGAAGCGGACGATCTGCTCCGCGACCTCCTCGAGAAGCTGTTCGCGGAACGGGACCCGATCGAGATCCTGAAATGGAAGGACTTCTACGAGCGGCTCGAGGTCATCACGGACCGCTGCGAGGACGTGACCGACGTCTTCCAGGACCTCGAGGTCCGCTACGCGCCCGGCGCCTGAGCGGCGGCGCTCCGCGGGGCCGGCACCGCGGAAGACGGCTCGGGGGACGCCAAGGGAGATTCGACGGCCCGGTTGATCGCGATCTCCGCGAGGTCGCTCGCGTAGAACGCGCTCCGCTCGAGGCTCTCGAGCACGTAGGCGAGCCCGACCGCGAGGCGACCGCGCTTCGACGTGAGCTCGTGGAGGACGTTGTCCCTTTCCTGGGTGAGCAGGTGGGCCGCGTCGATCACCGAGCTCGCCTTCTCGATGTCCCTCGAATCGAGGCAATCGAGCGCGTCCGCGAGCGCGGTCGCGGCGGAGTCGGCCATCCGGTTGAGCTCGCCGACGATCCGATCGGGGGTCCGCTCCCGGCCGAGGATCGTGACGGTCTCGGCGATGCGGACGGCGTGGTCGGCGATCCGCTCGAGGACCCGGGACGCGAGGAGGTACGTCGAACACTCCGGCAGCGTGAGGTCGACCGTGGCGAGGATCCGGGCGTCCCGGAGGGCGCTCGTCACCTGCTTCTCGAGGAACCAGTGGAGCCGGTCGACCTCCCAGTCCCGTTCGATCACGTCCCGCGCAATCGCGCTGTCGCGGGAGCGGAAGGCGGCCATCGCGTCCGTCTGCATGGCGCGTACCATCTGGTGCATCCGCCGGATGATCGAGGGAATCGGGAGCGGGTTCTGACCGACCACGTCCTGGAGGATCACCGACTCCGCGGTCTCCTCGAGGATCTCCGGACCGATCATCCGTTGCGCGAAGTTGCGGATCACCTCGCGCGTGCGCGCCCCCATCCGCCCGGACGTGCGGACCTCGAGGAGGGGGTAGCCGGCGATGTACTCGCCGATCAGCCGCCGGAAGAGGTGCTCCTCCTCCATGTCGTTCCGGACCTCGACCACGCGTCGCTCCGCCTCCGACGGGTTCGCGCTTTCCGGGAACAGCGTGAGCGAACCGTCGGCCCGAGGAGTGAAGAACAGGACGTCCCCGGGACCGAGCCCCCGCGCGGTCACCCAGTTCTTCGGAAGGGAGATGATGAACGTCGATCCGCCGGTCTTCTGAATCCGTCGTCCGTGGAACCCACCGCTGCTACGCATTGACAGTAGTTCGCCGGATTCACCATTCTCTATATAGCAATCGCCAGAACGACGGTCATGGCGGCCGAACTCCGCGGTCCCGAGCGGCCCGTCAGCGCACCCTAAATACGTCGGGCGCGGGTGCCGAGCGGTCGCGTACGCATGGGAGCTCCGATTCGGCGATTCTCCTTCCGGGGTCGGGTCTTTTCAGCCGGAGAGGGAGAGACGGTCCTCTCCGTCCTCGCCCGGGAGCGCCTTCCGCTCCTTCGCCGGTCGATCCAGTACCACCGGCCCCAGGGTCCGTTCTGTGGTATCGGACATTGCGCCGGTTGTCTCGTGCGGGTCAACGGTCGCCCCAACGTCCGAGCGTGCCGGTACGAGCCGGCGGTCGGGGACTCCGTGACGACGGAGAACTCCTGGCCGTCCCCGGAGTGGGACCTGTTCGGAGCGATCGGCCTGCTCCGCCCCGGCGGTGTCGACACCCTGCATGGGCTCCGGCGCCCCGCGTTCGCGACGCGGCTCTTTCAGGGGATGGTCCGCCGTCTCGCCGGGACCGGGGCCCCACCCACGGAGGTGGGGTCCCGTGCGCTCTCGGCACCGCCCGTGGAGCGGACCGCGGACGTGACGGTCCTCGGCGCGGGCGCGGCGGGCCGTGCGGTGGTCGACGCACTCGTCGCCCGAGGCCTCCGGCCCGTCGTCCTCGAGCGGGCGCTTCGAACCCCACCCGTCCCCGGCGCGGAGCTCTTCTCGGCGACGACCGCCGTCTTCCTCCCGCCCCCGGCCGACGCGGGAGAGCGGCCGTTCACGATCCTCGCGTTCCGAGAGCCCGCTCAGGGATTTCGCATCGGAACGCGCGCGGTCGTGCTCGCGACCGGGAGATACGACGCCTCCTTGCTGTTCGCTGGGAACGACCGGCCGGGAGTCGTCAGCGCGGACGCGGCGATCGCGCTCTCGCAAGCCCCCCGGAGCCCTCCGTTCCGCCGGGCCGTGGTCGTGGGCGGGGACCGACGCGTCGCCGAGGTGCTCGCCGCGTGCGGCGGCTCGGTCGACGCCGTGGTTGCGCCGGGGGAGATACGACCCGAGGTCGTGCGTGCCGCCAACGACCTGGGCGTCCTGCTGTACCCCCGGTCCCTCCTCCTCCGCGCGAACGGGCGGCACCGCGTCCGCTCGGTGCGGATCCGTGCGCGGGGCGGGGGAGCGGAAGCGACCGTTTCCTGCGATGCCGTCGTGCTCGCGCACCGGCGAATCCCCCATGCGCAGTTGTTCTTTCAAGCCGGCGCGAAGATGGAATGGCGTCCGGGGCCCGGGGCCTACGCGCCGGTGGTGAGGGCGGACGGGAGAACGAGCGTCCCGGGGCTGTTCGCCGCCGGCGCGGTGGCCGGCGTTCCCCCTTCGGACTACGCACGGCACGCGGAGGCGTTGGGAGACTCGCTCCTCCGCGGGACCGACCGTTCCGAACCCCCGCCCGCAGCGGCCGTCGCGGAGGCCCCCACGGAGCTTCTGGGATACTACCGTGAGCTCCTGCGCATCCCCGGTCACGGCCGGTGGACCGCCTGCCCCTGCGTCGACGTGTTGGTCTCCGAGGTCGAGCGAGCCCACCGGTCCGGGTACCGGGGCATCGAGGTGGTGAAGCGCGTCACGGGCTTGGGCACCGGGATCTGTCAGGGCCGCTACTGCCTACCGGACGCGCTTCTTCTCCTCTCGATCCTCGAGGACCGGCCCCCACCGCAGGTGGGGTACATCACCCAGCGACCCCCGGTCGTGCCCACGCCGCTCGCCGCCCTCGCGGCCCTTCCCACCCCCTCTCCCGCCGAGGTCGTCCCATGACGTTCTCTCGGGACTCCTATCGCGTAACGATCGTCGGCGCCGGGATCGTCGGACTGTTCACGGCCTACCATCTCGCCCGCGCGGGCGCCGGGCCGGTCCTCGTCGTCGACAAGGGGTTCCTCTCGAGCGGCGCCTCCGGCCGCAACGGCGGAGGGGTCCGCCAGCAGTGGGAGACGCGCTCGACGGTCCGGCTCGCGCGCGAGTCGGTCCGGGCGTACCGACGCTTCGGTATCGAGTTCGGGTTCAACATCTGGTTCCGCCAGACCGGCTACCTGTTCCTCGCCGAGAGCCCCGCCGAGCTCGAACGGCTCCGGTCCGTGCACACGCTCGTCGCTTCCGAGGGCCTCTCCTCGAGGGTGCTGGATGCAAGCGGCGTCGCGTCGCTCGTCGAGGGGATCGCGCCGGGGGCCGCCCTAGGGGGCACCTACCTTGCGACCGACGGGACGCTCTACCCGTTCCCGGTGATCTGGGGCGCGTACGAGGCGGCGCGGTCGCTGGGCGTCGAGGTCGCTCTCGGCGTCGAAGCGCTCGGCGTGGGGACCGACGACGGTCGGGTCCGTGGCCTCGTCACCTCGGACGGCTCGGTCGCGACGCCGACGGTCGTGAACGCGGCGGGAGGGTGGTCGGGCGATTTCTCGCGACGCTGCGGCCTCGACGTGCCGAACGTCGCGACCCGCCACGAGATCTTGGCGACCGAGGCGACGAAACCGTTCCTCGACCCGATGGTCGTCCGGGTCTCGGACGGCCTCTACTTCAGCCAGACGATGCGGGGAGAGATCGTCGGCGGCCTCGCGCTTCCTCACCGCCCCGGGACGTCCGCGGGTCTCGGAAGTTCCCCCGAGTTCCTCACCACGATGGCCCGAGCGCTCGTCGGCCTCCTTCCGCGCCTCGGTTCGATGGGGGTGATCCGCGCCTGGTCGGGGTACTACGACGACACCCCCGACGGGTTCCCCGTGATCGGCGAGGACCCGCGCCTCCGGGGATTCGTCCACGCGAACGGTTTCGGTGGCCACGGGTTCATGCTCGCTCCCGCCGCATCCCGGCGCGTTGCGCTCGCGGCCCTGGGCCAGCCCACCGACCTCGACCCTTCCCAGTTCTCCCCCGCACGCTTCCGGGAGCCGACGGCGCGGACCGCCGTCGAGCGGCTCCAGCTCGGCTAGGCCCTCCGCGCGGCGCATCGCTACGCTCTTGAACGCGCGGCCCGCTGCGGCCCCCGTGATCGGACAGTTCCCGTGGGACCCGTTCCCTCCCTCGGGGGAACCCGACCCGAAGGGACCGGACCCGCTCCACGCGATCGCGTTCCGCGCGGCCGTCACCTCCGCGGACGCCTACCACTCCGTCCGGCTCGCCCTCCGTCGCGAATCGGGCGCGCTGCGCGTCGGGAACCGGTTCGTGACCGACGGGCGGTACCGGCAGGTCGCCTTCCTCGCCTTCGGGAACGCGGCCAACTCGATGGCGCTCGGGGCGCTCCACGCCATCGGGGACCGGTTGACCCAGGGATTCCTCGCCGGGCCGGAGCCGGTGGCGCAAGAGATCCCGTTTCGGGGGGTCTCCGTCCCTCCGGGATGGGGGGGAGCTCGCGAGGCCCAGGAGGCCGTCGCCGCGGCGACCGAGCTCTCGGGGGAGCTCACGGAACAGGACCTCCTCCTCGTGCTCCTCTCGGGCGGTGCCGTTCGTTCTCTTCTTTGCCCGCCCGCCGGGTGGTCCGCCGACGAGTTCGGAACGTTCCTTTCCGAGACATACCAACGCGGGGCCACGGGGGCCGAGGTGGAGCTCCTCGCCCGGGTCCTGGGCGACGGGGCGGTCGGGGGACGGCTCGCACGGTCGATCCCCCGTGCGGACGTGGCCACCCTGATCGTCGACCGGGGGGACGGGGCGAGGCTGCTCGGAGGGGGCCCGATGCATTCGGTCGGACCGACCGAGCGGGTCGAGTGTCAGAGGGTCCTGGAACGGCTCGAGATCCCTCCCACGACCGCACCTCCCTCCGGGGGGGTGGGCCCGACGGGAACGGCCCTCGACTCCGGGGTCCCGGACCGCATCGCTCGACCGGTCGTCGTCGCGAGCCCCGGGGACGCGCTCAAGGCGGCCGCCGACGCCCTCTTTGAGAAGGGGTGGACGAGCCGACTTGCCTTCCTCGCTCTCCGCGAGCCGCCGGCGGCCGCCGCCGGCCGGTTCCTATCTCGCGCGGGGGAGCTCCTCGCGGCGGAAGGGCTCACGGTCGACAGCCGCACGAAGGGGATCGGCGCGTTCGCGACCACCACGCTCGGGCTCCCCGAAGGGATTGACGAGGGCCCGGCGTTCGGGGAGTTCGTGCGCGCTTCGCAGGCGGGCCTCCGCCGACGGGAGATGAGCGTGGGCCTCTTCCGGACCGCCGGCGCGATCGGCGCGCCCGAGTTCCCCGCGGGCGCGGTCGTGGGCGCCGCGACCGACCCCGAGATCCGGGTGCCAGCGAACCGGGCCCGAGTGGTCCGGATGCGTCGGGGGATCACGGACGTCGGGATGCTGGCCGTGGCCCTCTTCCCGACCCCGAAGCCGAAGGGTCGCGGCGCTCCGTCCTCGGACGGACCCGCCTAGTGGTCCGCGGACCCCCGGCGGTCCTGCGAGCGCGCCTCGGTCTCCTGGAAGTGCCGCTTGAGGGCCATGTACTCGGCGAAGGAGATCTCGCCGCGGACGCGGACCGCGCCGGCCTGCTTGAGCGACCCGATCTGGAAGATCCGAAGGAGCTCCGGGACGGGGCGACCCCCTTCGTCCCTACGTCCGCCGGCCAAGATCGGAGCGGCGGCGATGGGGGCCTCGATCCGTGGCTCGGGAGGAGTTGGGCGCGCCTCGGACGGGGCCGGGGGGGCCGCGAGGTACTCGACGAGGCGCGCATGCTCGCCCACGGTGAGCTCGCCTTCTCCGAGGAGAAGGTCGACGAGCTCGCGCTGGCGCGGGCGGTACGTCTCGACGAGCTCGGTGAGGTCGCGGTCGGGCCGGGCCGCCGGCGCCGCGGCGAGCGGGGGACCGAGGAGCCCCTCCAGGTCGGCCTGGAGCTCGTCGAGCGCTCGCGCGAGGTCGGAATGATCGGGGCCGGGGCCCTCCGGAGGAAGGTCGAACTTGGCGGAGAGCCGTACGGTCCCCGCCGTCGGCGAGTCCGGGCGGAGCGGTCGTTCGACCGTGAGCTCGATCTCGCGCCGACGCACGGTCACGCCGCCCGACGGGCGAGCGCGGAGAAAAGGTACACCCGCGGGTCGAGAGCTGCCTCGAACCGGTCAAGGGTTACCAGCATTCACTTACTATCATACAGTAACTATAAATGGGTCTGCGGATTGATGCTCCCCGAGGCGAAGACCGATGGAGCCGGATCGAGCTCACAAACCCTCGCGTCCCGTTCACCCCGCGACCGCCGATGCCTGCGACGCCCCCGACGGACGGCACCTCTGCCCCGTCCTGGCCGCCGTGGGAGTGATCGGTACGGAATGGCGGCTCGCGATCGTCCACCGTCTCCTCGAGGGGCCGCAGCGGTTCAGTGAGATCCTGAAGTCCAACCCCCGGCTCAACGCGAAGACGCTCAGCGCGACCTTGAAGTTCCTCGAGAGCCAGGGCGTCGTGCAACGCACCGTCGTGAGCACGCGACCGTTCTCGGTCGTCTATTCGCTCACCGAGATGGGGCTCGGCCTCGCCCCCGCCGCGCGCGAGCTCCGCGCGTGGGGCGAGCGGTGGCTCCTCCCGCGGGCGCAGACGAACCGCGCGGCCGCCGCAGCGGCCCACCGCCCGCACGTGATCCAGGGGGAGCTTCCCCGGATCGTGATCGGCGAGACGGAGACCCATCGGTCCCGCTGACCGATCCGCGCACGTCGCGGAACGGTCATCTATCGATCCGTTTCACGACCCCCCGTCCGCAGTTCAAATACCCACGGGGACCGTCTTCGTACTGCAACCACCCCGGAAAGGTCCCTCCACATCGCCGCAAGGGGACAGCACCGTGTCCCAGGCGTGCGAGGGATCTTTCCAAACCCTTCGTTCCTTCTCTTCCTCTCGGCGACGGCTTGCGTCATCTTGGCCGCAAGTCGAGCTCCAGGAAGTGCGCTCCCGCCACCGGGTTGTAGCGGTACGGTGGGATCTCGTGGAACCCCAGCGCAAGGTAGAGGCCGATCGCGGCGTCCATGCTCGGGAGCGTGTCGAGACGCATCTTCGCGTACCCGAGCGCCACGGCGCGACGAACGACCTCTTCCGAGAGTGCCCGACCGATGCCTCGGCCCCGGAACTTCGGTCGGACGTAGAGGCGTTTCATCTCGCACCCGGATTCTCCGTGCCGTCGGAGCGCCACGACTCCCGCGGCCTCTTCGCCCTTGTAGGCGAGCAGGACCGCTCCGTCCGGCGAGGTGTAGCCGCGAGGGAACTGCGCGAGCTCTTCCCGGAACCCTTGGAAGTCGAGATCGACCTCGAGCGAGGAGGCATACTCTTCGATGAGCGACTGGGCGGCCGCCATTTCGGCCTCCGAGCTCGCCTCCACGATTCGCATCCGACCGCGGGAGAGGAAGGGGGATGAAATCCCCTTGGGCGGACCTCGCTCTGGGACCCGTTCCGAAGGTGCGGCACCGTTCACGTTCCATCATCGGGCAAGCCGACCTCCTGGCGAACGCACGGAGGCAACGAATAGGTAAGTGCGGGAACTCGATGGGGCGGGCCGTGCGTGCGTTCGTGGCGGTCGAGGTCCCACCTCCCTCCGAGGGTCCCCACGGTGTCGGGGCGCCGGAACATCTCACGCTCCGGTTCCTCGGGGAGATCGCGCGGGAGCGTGTCGGACCGATCGGCGAAGCCCTCGCACCGGTCGGGGAGGCGGTGGCCCCGTTCTCGCTCACGCTCGAAGGCGTTGGGGCCTTCCCCTCGCCCGAGCGACCCCGGGTGGTCTGGGTGGGCGCGACGGGCGGAGCACGGGAACTCGGCGATCTCGCCCACCGGGTCCGGAACGCGCTCCGCGGAGAAGGGGCGCCGGATCGCGAGGGGGAGTTCGTTCCTCACTTGACGCTCTTCCGCGTTCGTTCGTCCACGGACCGCCGACGCGCCGAGGAACTTCTCTCGGGACGGGTGCCGCCGCCCGCGCCCCGTCGGTTCCGCGTCGAACAATTCGTGCTCAAGGAGAGCGTGCTTTCCTCGCGGGGCGCGACCCACCACACTCTGTCGACGTTCCCACTCCGGGGCACCTGAGGGCATCGGGGCGTCCGGAGGAATCGACTGATCCGGCGGGCCCCAGCGGCCGTGTGGGGGCGTGCAGGTACCGCGCTCTCCCCGGTTCGACGACAGGGTTAAACCGCTCCGTACGACTCGCTCGCATACCCTCCGGTCGGTGGGGAGAAGGGGCCCGGTTGCCCGACGCTCGATCGTCCGTCGGCCGCCCCCCACGCGCGGCGGCCTCCCTTGCCCTCGTCCCGGTCGTGCTGCTGGTCGCATCAATCCTCCTCCTCGGGTTCATCGCGATCCCCGGTGTCCATGGCTCGGTCGGCGCAACGACCGCCCCGGCCGCGTCTCCGAGCGGGAGTCCGCTCCCGCGTCCGGGCGCGGCCACGTCCATCCAACGGATCGCCCCCACGTCGCCAGAGGCCGTGGTCGGAGCTTCGGTCGGGTTCGCTTGGGAGGCGCTTTCCGCGAACGGAACCCGGGCGCTCGGGTTCGCGGTCTCCGCCGAGCTCACCGTCACCGAGATCTCGAACGGTTCGGTGGTCCGCGCGTGGACGAACTCGTCGATCGCCGGGCCGCTCTCTCGGTCCGCGAACGGAACGTTCGCGGTCCCCGCCACGGCATGGACGGCGGGAGTGCTGAACCTCAGCGTGACGGTCGGCGCCGTCGCTCCGGTCGCGGTGCGACTTTCCGGACCGCTCCTTCCGTCCCCGCCTCCCCCGGTCGACCTCACGGTCGTTCCCGACCTCGACCACCTCGAGCTCTACGGTCCGGTGGTCGCGAACGCGAGCGGAGGCGCGAACGACACCTTCTGGCATGTGCGGGACCGATTCGGAGATCCCGTGCCGGGCGCGCTCTTGATCGTCGAGTACTCGAACGGGTCCTGGGAGAACACGACGCTCGTACCGGTGACGTGGGCGGCGGGCGGTCTCACCGGGGCATGGGTGAACTATTCGTCGCCCGGACCGAACGGCGGGACCCTGGTCGTCCGGGACGAGGCGAACCAGACCCTGCTCGGCCCGGTGCCGGTGTCGCCCCGTACGACCGCATCGTCCCCCACGACCGCGTCGCTTTCCCCGCTCGTGCTCGCGCTCGTCGCTCTTCTGGTCGTGGCCGCGGCGGTGGCGATGGCGGCGTTGCTCGCGGGCGGTCGCGCCCGTCCGTCGCGACAGCCCACGAGCGAAGAGGAGGAGCTCCGTCGGCTCGCCGAAGGTCGGGAGACTGTCGTCGGCATCGTCCGCCGAAGCGGTCCGCTCGGGATCTCCGAGATCGAGGCGGCGTGGGATCCCCCTCCGGCCCCGGCCGCGGTCGCCGATTGGGTCGCCTCCCTCGTGACCGACGGGACGCTCACGGCGATCCTGGGCGAGGGCGGGCGCGCCCGGTTCGCGCTCGCACCGCCGACCGCGGGACGGCCGTACGTCACCCTGGACGAGGACGCGCTCGAAGAGGGAATCGCCCGCCGCGACGCGGCGGTCGAGCCCGCGGACGAGGAGGGGAGATAGGGTCGGAAGAGGGCGGGCGGTTCACGACGGGTCCCGGCCCACGAGGTCGTAGTACCGGTAGGCCGCCTCGCCGGCCCCGAAGCAGAACTTGAGGGTCGTGAAGCCGCGCTTGAGCTCGGCGGCCTCGCGCGCGATCTCCGCACCGGGCGTGCCGCGGTGGAGGAAGGCGTCGAACAGCTCGGCGATCCGCTCCATCTCCTTCTCCCGCATGCCGACCCGCGTGACCTCGGGGGTGCCGAGGCGGAGCCCGCCCGGGTGCTTCGGGCTTCGGTCGCCGGGAAGGAGGTTCTTGTTCGTGATGATCCCCGAGTCCGCGAGCCGCTTCGCGACCGACTCTCCTCCGCCCTCCTTCTCGACGCGCACGGCGATCGTGTGGGAGCGCGTGAACCCGAGGTTGGGGGCGAGGACGTCGAACCCCCTGTCGTGGAGCGCCTGGGCGAGCGCGCGGGCGTTCGCGACCGTCTGTCGGGCGTACTCTCGCCCGAACTCGATGTGCTCCGCCAGGCTCACCGCGAGCGCGGCCATCGCGTTCAGGTGGTGGTTGCTCGTCACGCCCGGGAACGCGCCGCCCTGGAGGCGTCGTACGACCTCCGAGTCCTCCGTGGAGGCGAGCAGGATCCCGTGCTGGGGGCCGGGGAGCGTCTTGTGCGTAGAGGCGCTCATCACCGTGCACCCCTCGTGGAGGGGGTCCTGGAACTCCCCTCCGCCGATCAGGCCGAGCACGTGCGCCGCGTCGTACCAGCCGCGCGCGCCGATCTCCTCGAGCGTGGGCCGGAGCTCCTCGAGCGGCATCGGGAAGAGGAAGAGCGAGAGTCCGAACAGACAGACCTTCGGCCGGACGGCCTTCAAGATCTCCCGGGTGCGGGCGACGTCGATTGTCATCCGCTCGGCGTCCCAGGCGTAGTAGACGGGCTTCACGCCGCGCAGTCCGAACGCGCCGAACGATGCGCTCGAGATGTGGGCCCCGTCCGCGAGGCGGCTCGTCCCCACGAGGTCGCCCGGCTCGGCGAGCGCTTTGAGGACCGCCATGTTCGCGACCGTCCCCGAGATCGGGCGGACGTCGGCGAACGAGCAGCGGAAGAGGCGTTTCGCGAGGGAGAGGCAGACCTCCTCGACCTCGTCGACCTGCTCGTTCCCCTCGTAGTATCGCTCGCCGGGAAGACCTTCCGCGTAGCGCGAATGGAAATCGCTGATCAAGAGCTCTTTCGCGTACGGAGAGAGAAGGTTCTCGCTCGCGATGAGGGGGATCGCGTTCTCGAACCGCTTCGAGTGTCGCTGGACCGCGTCCCGCACGCGGGCCACGGTGGCGGCCATCTCTCCCGGGGCCGGGGTCGGCGCGCCGGACCCCCCCACCCCCCCATTTCCACTGGAACTCCTGGCGGCCCCACGTCCTGCCATGAATGGACCCTCGCGCGAAGAGCGCTTCGCGTCGCCGAATTCACTCGAGGTCATATAGGGACGGGGGCCGTCCCTCGAGCGCCATGACCGAACCGGGGGAGAAGGTCCCAGAACGTTCGTGGCCGGTTCGCCGCCGATTCCTCGTGGAGTACCACGACCTTGACGTCCTCAACCACCTGAACCACGCACGGTACTTCCAGTTCATGCAGACCCTGCGTTGCGACTACTACCTACCGCTCGTTCCGACCACCGACCCCTCCCAGATCGACATTATCATGGTCGATGCGGCCTGCCGGTTCCTTGCCCCGGTCTCATACGGAGCGGAGCTCGTCGGAGAGGTCGCTCCGGCACGGCCGGTCGGTCGAACGAGCTTCACACTCCTCTACCGGTTCACTCTCCCCGAGACGTCCACCGTCACGGCGCGGGGCCGGACGGTGAGCGTGGTGTACGACTACCGGAAGCAACAGAAGGTCGAGATCCCTGCCGCTCGACGGTCCGTTCTGGAGCGGGATGCCGTGGACCCGAAGAGCGAAGGCTGGTAGGCCGAACGCCTTCTCCACTGGAAACAGGGGGGTGGGGGACCCCCGTTCCGTTCAGAAGCCGGGGTGCTCGGGGTCCCGCCGCGGCATCGGCGGAGGCCACGGAATCGGAGGCACGAAGTCGGGGGCTTCCGACACCGTCTCGACTCGGTAGAGGACTCCGGAACCCTTGAGCGCCTCGTGGACCTTCGCGAGCCGGTCCTGGAACTCGTGCTCGTAATCCCAATCGAAGACGAGGTCGTGGGGGCCGATGATGAACGATAGGCCGGCGACCGTTCGCAGGCGTTCCGAGAGCGTGAGGGGCGAAACGCTCTCGGGAGTGAAGTAAAGGTCAATGTAGGTGTGCATCGCAACCCAGAACAGGATGAAAACGCGGCCCTCTCCTATTTAAACTTCCCGAGCCCGTTTCGGAGGCGTTCCCGCATGCTAGGCCAGCAGGATTGCCATTCGGGCGAGCCGCACGGAGACCCCGCGTGCCCCTCGGCCCCGTTGCCCCGCCAGCGTCGACGGGTCACGGTAAGGCTGCTCCCGTCAGGACCTGACCCGGTGCCCGTGATGGTTAGCCGCTAGGGCGCTCCTCCGAGCACCCGTCGCAGCACCCGCGGCCCAGCGGAACAGAGCGTCTACGAGGCGTCGCGAGACGCACAGCTCGTCCGAACGTCGCTCCTGCCTGTCACCCCCGCTAAGGACGGTTTCGGTGTGTAAGGGGACGCCCAACCCCCCGGTCCAGCCTAGCGAACGGCCGACGCCGGGTCTCGTACATATCCCTTGGCCCGGCGCGGCGAGCCGGTGTTTCGCCCTGCAAGACCGAATTCGGGCGCGGCGCGCCCTCTAGCGGATGTGCTCGAGGGAGAACGACCCGAGGTTGAAGGAGCGCTTCGTGAACGAGTAGCCGACCCACGAGCGCGCCTGGGCCTCTCCGATCCCCCGGACCGCGAGGAGGGTCTTCATCTGCTCGAGCTTGAGGTTGATCGAGCCGTCGACCATGTGCTCGAGCGTCTGAAGGTCGCTCTCGGAGTGCATGCCGCTATCGAGCATGTAGTACCCGACCGCCCCGTCGAGCTTCCGGCGCCCGACGAACGGTTGCAGGAACCGGAACGTCGCCGCCGTGTCGAGGTAGGCGGTCACGGTGGAGACCGACTCGAAGACGAGGCGGTAGGTCCCGAACTTTTCCTTGAGCTCCTCCGCGAAGGTGTTGACGGTCTCGGACATCTGGTCGAGGACGTTCTTGTCGGTGGCGGAGAGGAACCGGACGCCCAGGGCAGCCGCCCCGCCCCCGACCGCCCGAGAATAGAGGTCGACGTACCGGATCATCCCCTTCTTCTCGGCGTCCGCGATTCCGCCGAAGAGGCCGGAGAGGTCCTCGCGGACCTGGGTGTACGTCTTGTCGGTCACGACCCAGATCGACGGGACGCCGAGCCGAAGTCCCTCGGTCGAGAAGAGCCGGGCGAGCACGTCCTTTCCCGTGTGGGCCGGCCCGTTCACGAGGATCTGGGAGCCGACGGGGAAGCCGCCGTAAAGAAGGTCGTCCAAGCGTCGGATGCCGCTCTTCACCTTCGCATCGGCGACGGACGCGACCGCCTCGGCCTGCATCTTGTCCGCTTCCGCCTCCGCGGTGGTGCCCGCCATCCGCTCGAGCTCCTGGACCCGCTGGGTGAGCTGGCTCTCGCGGGCGCGGAGCTCGCTCTCCTTCTGCGACAACTGGTGCTTGAGGTCCTCGAGGCGACGCGCCTCGTCGCCCGGCGATGCGCCGGCGGGACCCACCTCGCGGCGCTGCTCCTCGACCCGTCGGGCCTGGATGTCGAGCGCCTGCCGACGGGTTTGGAGCTGCTGGTCGTAGGCCGCGAGCTCCCCTTCCTTGAACTCGAGGAGCCCGCGGCGCCGCTCGTTCTCCTCGGCGCTGATCCGGATCTCCTCGAAGCGAGTCCGGAGCTCGTTCTCCCGAGCCACCAGGTCGTGTTCGCGCTGCTGCACCTCTTCGAGGCGGCGGGACAGGTCCTCCGCGAGCGAGCCGCGGGGCCCGGTCAGAATCGACTCCCGGTCGCGGGCGAGCTCGGTCTGGCTCGAGAGGCTGCGCACGTCTCCCTCGAGCTGGACGATCCGGCGTCGGAGCTCGGTCTCCCGCTCGATGTACTCGTGCTCCCGCTCCGAGAACTCTTCGCGCAGGCGCTGGTCGAGCTCGCGGGTCGCCTTCTCGACCGCGTCGGCCGTGGTGACGGAGGAGTCCCCGGGCTCCGGCCGGGCCGCGGCCGCCGCGGCGGCGATCGAGGCAGGGGCCCGCTTCCCATCCACCCCTTCGAGGGCGAGGAGACGGAGCTTGAGCTCGGCGATCTCGTCGTCCTTGGAGCGGAGCGCAGTCTCCCGCTCCTTCGCTTCGTGGGCGCGAACGTACTTGATGACCGCGATCGAGCCGCGTTTCACGTGCTCGACCTCGTCCTCGAGCTGCTTGCGCTTCGACCGCTCGTCGAACAGCTGCCGCTGGAGGTCCTGGGCCTCCTGGATCATCGTGGACGGGTCGAACTGCTCGCTCTTCACGCGGTCGAGGAGCCCGGTGAGCCAACGGACAACCGTCTCCTCCCGCTCGAGGACCGGTGCCGTCGCGGCCGCCTCGGCGGGCGTGGGAGGGGTCGGTCCCTCGGTGGGTCCCGGTGTCGGCGCGCTAATGATGGGGCTCACCGGGGCCGGCCGACCGACCTCGGAGGCGTGGATCCAATCCTCCATCGCCCGGTCGTCGCCGTCCACCCACTTCCGGAGAACGTCCGCCGACTCCTTCGGGGCCACGCTCGGGCGTCGGCGACGAGCGCGGTCGGTACGACGAACGGTCCCGGCCCAGCGCTCAACGATCCGGTCGGAATCGAGCGGGGTCGCAGCCGCCGCCCGGGGAGAGGACGCCGAGGGGGATTCTGCAGGTTCGGACGCAGGGACGGCGTCAGGAATGGGCGTCGCCTCGGCCTCGGGCGCCGACGTCGCCTCGGGCTCCGGAGCGGCTTCGGCCGGGGGGGTCGCCGGAGGAGTGGCCGAAGGCTCGGCGCGCCACTGAGCGGCCTCTTCGGCCGGGATGCCGAGACCGGCCAACGCCTCGGCCGAGAGTTCCCGCGCCGCGGAGGCGGTCGTCACGCCCGCCTTCGCGAGCCGTTCAGCGGTCTCCGGGGAGACGCCGAGTGATCGGACCAGCTCCTCGACCACGGTCGGGGCGGCCGGTACCACCGGAGAAACGGTCTCGGTCGATTCGTCCATAGGGCGGGGATGGTAACTAGCAGCTCGGGGGGTCTTAATACGTCCGTGAGGCAGCGGGCCACCCCTTCCGCCGGGGCGCCCGCGACCTCTATCGGATAAATACGGCCGGCCCTGCGGACGGGCGATGGACCTCGACGAGCGTCTCGGTCGAATCGTCCGAAACTCCGAGGAAGCAGTGACCGAGGAGGAGATCCGCGCGCTCCTCGCGGCCAACGAACACCCGAAGGCGTACATCGGCTTCGAGCCGTCGGGGGCCCTCACGGTGGCCCACCTCATCACGACGCGCAAGATCCTCGACCTTGCGGAGGCCGGCTGCGACGTCACGGTCTTCCTCGCCGACTGGCACGCGTGGATCAACGGCAAGCTCGGCGGCGACCTCGAACGGATCACCGCCGCGGGGCGGTACATGCAAGCGACGTTCGAAGCGCTCGGAGCCGAGGGGGAGCGCGTGCGGTTCCGCTGGTCGCACGAGCTCACCGGCTCCGCCGACTACTGGGCCCGCGTGGTGCGGGTCGCGAAGGTGACGAGCCTCGCACGGACGAAGCGGGCGATGTCGATCATGGGCCGCGGCGAGGAGGAGTCGAGCCTCGACACCTCCTGGCTGTACTATCCGGCGATGCAGGTCGCCGACATCTTCGAGCTCCCCGTCGACATCGCCTACGGCGGCATGGACCAACGCCGAGGGCACGTGCTCGCCCGCGAGGTGGCCCATCACTACCACTGGCCGGTGCCCACAGCGATCCACACCCCTCTCCTCTCGTCGCTCAAGGGCGGAGGCCGGATGAACCCGGCCGAGGGGGTCGTCGAGCGGAAGATGTCGAAGTCCGACCCCGGCTCGGGGATTCCCATCCCGTCGGAACCGGCGGTGATCGCGCAGCGCCTTCAGAACGCGTTCTGCCCGCCGAAGGAGGTCGAGGGGAACCCGGTCGTCGAGATCGTGCGCTACATCGTGCTCCCGTGGGAGGGCCGTCTCACCGTCGAACGGCCCGCGAAGTACGGGGGCCCGGTCGAGTACTCGAGCGAGAAGGAGTTCCTCGCGAGCTGGTCGGGGGGCCTCCTTCACCCCCAGGACCTCAAGGGAGCGGTCGCCCAGGCGCTCGACCGCCTCGTCGACCCGGCCCGGCGGTACTTCGCCTCCCATCCGGAGCTTTCGGTCGCGTCGTTCGCGAGTCCCTTCACCCCCGACCATTAGCTTTCCAAGGGGGCGCGTTCGCGCTCCGCGAGGAGGATCGTCCGTGCATGGCCGCCGCAACGAGCGCTCTAGAGTTTCACGGGATGGGCCGGTCCACCTCCGTGTGTGGCGGCCGAGGCGTGGCGGCGGACGCTCACCTCCCGTTCGGAGCTCGGCGAGCCGACGGGGCCGTCGCTCGGGCATCGTTAAATACCGCGGCCTTTACGAGGCCCCACTTGTGAGCCGAGGACCCCCCCGAGAACGGGGGTTCCGCTGACGCGAGGAACCATGGCGCGACCGATCTATGTGCGATTCGAGACCCCGAGCGACCTCGCCGACAAGGCCCTTCAGCTCGTGCAAGTCGCGAGCGAGACCGGGAAGATCCGGGTCGGCACGAACGAAGTGACGAAGTCGAGCGAGCGCGCCGAAGCGAAGCTCGTGATCATGGCCGAGGACGTCGACCCGGTCGAGATCCTCGTCCACGTCCCGATGCTCTGCGAGGAGAAGCGCATCCCGTACCTGTACGTGCCGAAGAAGCAGCGCCTCGGCCAGTCGGCCGGGCTATCGAAGTCCGCCGCCAGCGTGGCCGTGGTCGAGCCGGGCGAGGCGAAGCCCCTCCTCGAGGAGCTTTCCGCCGCCTTCCTGACGCTCAAGAAGTAAGAGGCCGAACGGCCGACAACGGACGAGAGGGAACGATGGCAGAAGAGAAGGGCTCGCCGGCGGAGGTCGTCGAGCTCGTCGGTCGAACGGGGATGGCGGGCGAGGCGACCCAGGTGAAGGTCCGCGTGCTCGCCGGCCGCGACCGGGGCAAGATCATCACCCGCAACGTCGCGGGTCCGATCCGGCTCGGGGACGTGCTGATCCTGCGCGAGACCGCGCGGGAGGCACGGAAGCTCTCCGTCCGGTAAGGAAGGGAGGCCACCGATGGTCGTCAAGCGTCAGTGCTCGTTCTGCGCCCAGGAGATCGAGCCGGGCACCGGCATGATGTTCGTCCGGCGGGACGGCACGGTCTTCCACTTCTGCTCCTCCTCGTGCCGGAAGCAGCAGCTTCACCTCCACCGCGTCGGCCACCGCTTCAAGTGGACCCGCGCGCACGAGCTCAAGCGGGCCGCGGACCGCTCGTCCGCGGAGAAGGCGCCGGCCGCACCGGCGGGGACGAGGCCCGGCCGTATCCGCTCCGCCCGCCGGGCCGAGAGCGGGACCGCTGCGCCGACCCCCGCGCCGGCGGCCCCAGCGCCATCCGCCGAGACCGAGAAGGCCCCGGAACCCCCCGAGGGAGGGGCTGCGGCGGAGAAGAAGCCCCGCCGTTCTCGCAAGAAGGCCGACGCTTCGGCGTCCGAATGAACAACCATACCACTCGCTGGTCGCTCGGCGCGGGGTTCCCCCGCTTCGGCGGACCGATGCGTGTGCAACGGAATCGGTAAGCCTCCGCGGTTCCCGCGCTCGCTTGCATGGAGCCCGACGGGCGTTGGACCTCTCCGTCCGACCTCGCCGACTACGCCTACTGCCCGCGCTCCCATTGGTACCGGTACCACCCTCCGCGAGGGGGTCCGACCCGCGACTCTCAGGAGGTCGCTCGAGAAGGCACACGCTACCATGAGCGGGTCCTGACGGCGGAGCGTCATCGGGCCGAGTGGGGCGGCGTGTACTCTGTTCTCCTTCTCCTCGGACTCTTGCTCGCCGGTGGCGGGGCATGGTGGGTCCTGCGGCCGTGATCGACGGTTCCCTCCTCGTCGGTGGGGTCGTCGCCGTCGCCGGCCTCGTGCTGGTGGCGTGGGCGCTCCGCGCCCTCTCCGAACGACGGCGCGACAACGCCCGGGGCCTCCTCGTCGCGGTCGACGCCGGTCGCCCCGTGACGCTCCGCTCGGACCGATACCGCCTCGTGGGGCGACCCGACGAGCTCCGCCGGCGGCGGGACGGGCGGGTCGTTCCGGTGGAGCTCAAGAGCCGGTCGGCCCCCGGAAACGGCCCGGCCCGCTCCCACGCGGTCCAGCTGTGGGCGTACTGCCTGCTCGTCGAGGAAGCGACCGGAGTCCCGCCCCCGTACGGGGTCCTCCGGTACTCCGATTCGGAGTTCCGTCTCCGCTGGGACGCCGAGGCGAGAAGGGAGCTCCTCGCGGTCCGTTCCGAGATCGACCGTCCCTACGACGGTCGTGCCACCCCTTCCCGGGCCCGGTGCGCCCGGTGCCCCTGGGTCACGGGATGCGACGCCCGTCTCCGGTGAGCCGACCGGTGCCCGCAACGGGGGTCGGCGCGCCGGGAGGAGCCGGAGTCGCTCGGGCGGGAAACCTTTACCCGCCGGTCGGGCTCGGCGGCGCGATGCCCGAAGGGAACGTGGAGCGGACCTTGGCTCTCGTGAAGCCGGACGGAGTACGCCGGGGCCTGGTCGGCGAGGTGTTGACCCGCTTCGAGCGGAAGGGCCTCAAGATCGTGGCCGCAAAGATGGTCCGGGTCACCCCGGAGCTCGCAGAGCGGCACTATGCCGAGCACCAAGGGAAGCCGTTCTACCACGGGCTTGTCCAGCACATCACCTCCGGGCCCGTGCTCGCGCTCGCCCTCGAAGGGCGGTCCGCGATCTCCGTTGTCCGTCTGCTCACCGGGGCGACCAACCCCCAGACGGCCGCTCCGGGAACGATCCGGGGGGACTTCGCCCTCGCGGTCACACCGAACATCCTCCACGCCTCCGATTCCCCCGCGTCGGCCGAGCGAGAGCTCGCTCTGTACTTCCGACCCGAAGAGTACGTGAGCTACTCGCGGGTCGCCGAGGAGTACTTCTAGGGACCGATGGGGGCCGCGCTCTCGAACGCCGTACGGGCGCTCCGGCATGGCGGCCTCGTCGTCTACCCGACGGACACCCTCCTGGGCCTGGGCGCGCGCGCGAGCGATCGGGGCGCGGTGCGCCGTCTCCTCGTCGCGAAGGGTCGCTCGGCATCGCAGCCGATTTCGGTCTGCGTGAGCTCGACCGAAGAGATCGAGCAATACGCGGTCGTCCGTCCCTCGGCGCGTCGCTTTCTACGCCGCCATCTCCCGGGGCCGTACACCGTCCTCTTGGCCCCGTCCGCGCGGGCCCGTCGCACCTTCGCCCCCGCCGTCCTCGGCCGCACGACGATCGGCTTCCGCGTCCCGGACCATTTCGTCGCGCGCGAGCTCGCCCGCGCCGCGGGACCGATCACGGCGACGAGCGCGAACCGCCACGGAGACCCGACCGCCCGCACTCTCGCCGAGGCCCGGCGCGCGCTCGGCGGCCATGTGAGCGCTTACGTACCGGCCGATCCTCCGGGGTCGGGGGAACCCTCGACCTTGGTCGACCTAAAGGGACGGGAACCCCGCGTCCTAGCGAGGAAGTGAGAGGCCGTGGCCCGGTATCCTCCCGATCTCGAACGGTGGCGCGAGGCGGCCCGCATCGCGGCGAGGGCCCGGGAGCTCGGGCTCCGTCTCGCGGTGCCGGGGGCGCTCCTCACGGAGATCGCGGAGTCGGTCGAGTCGTTCGTCCGCTCGGAAGGGGCGGCGCCGGCGTTCCCCGCGAACCTCTCGCGGAACGACGAGGCGGCGCACTACACTCCCCCTCCCGGAGCCGAAGTCCGCCTGGTCGAGGGGGACCTCCTCAAGGTTGACGTCGGCGCCCATCTCGACGGAGCGATCGCGGACACGGCGGACACGGTCGAGGTCGGCGGGACGCATCGATACGACCACCTCATCCGCGCGGCCCGCGAAGGACGGGCCGCCGGGATCGCGCGCGTGCGCGCCGGGGGTCGGGTCGACGAGGTCTCCCACGCGATCGCGGAGGCGATCCGCGCCCGAGGATTGAAACCGATCGTGGACCTCACGGGCCACTCGATCGAACGGTACCTGCTCCACGCCGGGAAGTCGATCCCGAACGTCCCCGGGATGAGCGCCGAGACGTTCGAGGAAGGGGAGATCATCGCGATCGAGCCGTTCGCCACCAACGGGATGGGCCACATCGCGAACGGCCCGTTCGGGAACATCGTGCGGTTCCGCCGCGACCCCGGTGGGTCCGACCCGGCGGTCGCGGCGATGTTCGCTCGGTTCCGAACCCTCCCGTTCGCGGTCCGCTGGGTGCGGGCGCCCGAGGAGCAGCGGGCGTTCGAGAAGGTCCGTCGGACCCTCCAATCGTATCCGGTCTTCGTGGAGCGGGGGCACGGCCTCGTCGCCCAGGCGGAGCACACGGTCCTCGTAGGACCGACCGGGGCCGAAGTGCTCTCGGCCCCGTAAGGGCCCGATCGGCGCGGTCGGTCGAACCCCTACTTACCCTTCGAGGTTCGTCCGGACGATCTGCTCGAAGTCGGACGGCTTCGGCGGCCAGCCGTCCGTCATGTACCGGACGAACGCCTCAAGCGACCCCTGGGTGAGCGCCTCGTTCTGGACCTTCTCGAAGCCGACGGTGGAGACGTACCGGTCGGAGAGCGCGTGCCTCGCCCCGTAGTGCGCGGGATAGACCTCGGTGTCGTCGGGGAGCGGGAGGATCTTCTCGGTGAGCGAGGCGTACAACGCCTCGGGGGAACCGGCCCCGAGGTCGGTCCGTCCGCAGCTCCCGAGAAGGAGCGTGTCGCCGGTGAAGATCTTGTCGCGCACGTGCAGGGTGACATGGTCGGGGGTGTGGCCGGGGGTCTCGAGGACGACGGCCTCCTCGGCACCGAACGCCACGGATTCCGCCTCGGTGATCGAACGGTGGGGATACTGGGCCGGGGAGCGGCGCGAGAGGTAGATCGGAGCGTCGGTCGCGACGTGGAGCGCCGAGTGGCCGGCGAGATGGTCCGCGTGGGTGTGGGTCTCGACGATTCCCACGAGGCGCCAGTTCCCCTCCTTGAGGAGGGCACGGTACGGTGCGACGTCACGGCCGGGGTCGATGATGATCGCCTCGCGGGCGTCCCGGTCCCCCAGGAAGTAGGTGAGGCACCCCACGTCGGGCCGCGGGAGCTGTCGAAGGAACAGTCGGGCCGCCGGGTCGTTCGCCGGGTACCGGGGGAGGGTAGCGTCGACGAGCCGGGAGTACTCCTCGAGCCCGCCCTCGAGCGCGGCGGCGAGCGGGAACCCGTGGTCCTGAAGGAACCGGGCCGCGCGCCGGGCCTGCGACCCGAAGTGGTCGTAGACGACGATCGGTCGGTCGTGCGGCAGCGAGGCGAGGGCGCCCGGTAGCGCACCGATGGGAACGTGGTGGTCCCCGGGGAGGTGGGCGAACGTCCGCTCCTCGGAGGAACGAACGTCGAGGAGGAACGGAGGGTTCGCGCTCTCGATTTGGCTTCGGAGGTCTGTGGGAGAGAGGAGCGGCACCGCGCCGAGGCTCGGGGGGCGGACGAACGGGTGCGGGAGCGAATCCGAGGGGGCGTTCATGGGACCAGTTGAACATGCCCGTGACCGCCGGTACTACTTAAGTCCGGTTTTTCGCGCCGGAACGATTCGGAGCGTACGCGTCGGCCGGTCGGCAACTGTCGAACAATCCGCACGACTCCGCCACAGCGCTAATAAACCGAGGTCGGGTGAGCGCCCGCCATGGCGGCGCGTCGTTCCGCGACCACCCCGGCCGAGCGGTCCTCTCGGTCGGTTGAGAGGCCACCGACCGCGGCCGAGCGGAGCGCGGACCAGACCGACCTTCTCGGGGAGCGGGCGGTCGAGCTCTCCCGATACTTCGCGGGCAAGATCGAGACTGTGCCGAAGGTCCCTGTGCGCTCCCTCGAGGATTTTTCCCTTTGGTACACGCCCGGCGTCGCCGCGGTCTCCCGCGCGATCCACTCGGAACCGGACCGCTCGTTCGACCTCACGGGGCGGTGGAACACGATCGCGATCGTCACGGACGGTTCGCGCGTCCTTGGGCTCGGCGACATCGGCCCCGAGGCGGCGCTTCCCGTCATGGAAGGAAAGGCGCTCCTGTTCAAGGTGCTCGGAGGCGTCGACGCGATCCCGATCCCCGTCCGGACCCGGTCGCCCGAAGAGTTCATCGCGACGGTCGAGGCGCTCGCGCCGGCGTTCGGCGGGATCAACCTCGAGGACATCGCCTCCCCGAAGTGCTTCGGCATCCTCGAGGAGCTCTCCGCCCGTCTCCCGATCCCCGTCTGGCACGACGACCAGCTCGGCACCGCCGCCGCGACGGTCGCCGGCCTCCTCAACGCCTTCGCCCTCACCCATCGGTCGGTCGCGAACGTGCGGACGGTCCTCTTGGGCGCCGGCGCGGCGAACCTCGCGACCGCCCGGCTCCTCCTCGCCCTCGGCCACCCGGCGCGAACGCTCACGCTCGTCGACCAGAAAGGGATCCTGCACGCCGAGCGCGACGACATGGACGAGCTCGAGTTCCACCACCGATGGAAGTACCGGGTCGCGCTCGCGACGAACGGGGGCGGCCGCACGGGGGACCTTGCCTCGGCCCTCGCCGATGCGGACGTCCTCGTGGCGGCCTCGACCCCGGACCCGAACGCGGTTCGAGCCGATCACGTCCGTTCGATGGCCAAGGACCCGATCGTCTTCGCCCTCGCGAATCCGGTCCCCGAGATCTGGCCGGACGTTGCCCGCTCGGCCGGCGCGGCGATCGTCGCGACGGGACGAAGCGACTTCCCGAACCAGGTCAACAACTCGCTGATCTTCCCCGGGGTCTTCCGCGGGATCCTAGACGCGCGGGCCCGGTCGGTCCCGGACGAGGTGGTCCTCGCGGCGGCGCAGGAGCTCGCCCGGGGCGCCGCACGTCAGGGACTTTCCAAGGAACACCTCCTCCCGACGATGGAGGAGGGCGACGTGTTCCCCGAGATCGCGGCCGCGGTGGGGGACACGGCGGTGCGCCTCGGCATCGCCCGAAAGCGGCTCTCCCACGACGAATTCCTCGAGCGGGCGCGCACGCTCATGGGTCGGCCCGCGCGGCTCGTCCGGGCCCTCGCCCGAGCCCGCCTTACCCCTCCCATGCCTCCCCCTCATCCCCCGCAACGGAGGAGGAATCTCCGATGAGCGCTCTCAAGGAAGGAAAAGGTCCGTCTAGCGCGAACCCGCCGGACGAGGACACGACGGTGCAGATCCACCTCCGGCCGGCGCGGGAGGAGGATGTGCCAACGCTCGTCCCCCTCCTCCTGCGGCTGAAGCGTCTCAACGAGGAGTTCGACCCGCTCCTTCGGGTGCGGGACGATGCCGAACAGCAGGCCCGCCAGATCCTGACGGCGGACCTTGCGAACCCCAAGGCGATCGTGATGGTGGCCGAAGGGGTCGGTTCGGACCGGGAGAAGATCGTCGGGTTCTCGCGCGCGCACGTGCGAGAGCGCGCGTTCTATGCGCCCGAGCACGAGGGAGTGATCCTCGACATCTACCTGCTCCCGCTCTACCGTCGCCGAGGGGCGGGCGAGTTCGTCCTGCAAAAGATGTCGGACGCGCTCCGGGCGAAGGGCGCCGGCCTTGTCACCGCCGAATTCCCCGCTCGGAACGAGATCGCGAGCCGCTTCTACTCGAAGCGGGGCTTCCGATCGATCACCGTCGTTCAGGCCCGGTCGCTCGACGGGACGTAACGGACCGAATCGACTCGGTCGACGAGCGTCGCGGTCGATTGGAACCGGTCGGAGGGACTCGTCCCCGCGTCCCGGGCGGTGACCTTAAACCGCCGGGCGGTCCTGGACGGGCATGCCCAAGATCCCGACCACCGCGTCGCCGGCCGCCTCCAAGTTCCTTCGCCGAGGGAAGGTGAAGGAGGTCTACGAGATCTCCGCGACCGAGCTCGAGTTTCGATTCACGGACGACATCTCGGTCTTCGACAAGCACATCCCGAGCGAGATCCCCCACAAGGGCGAGACGCTCGCGCGCACCGCCGCGTACTGGTTCGAGCTCTGCTCCCGTCTCCACGTCCCGCACCACTACCTCGGGCTGTCGGGACCGACCTCGATGCGCGTGAAGCGGGTCCAGGTCGTGCAGAAGCCCTCTACGCTCGGCCCCCACCCGAAGAACTACCTGGTCCCGCTCGAGCTGATCGTCCGGTACTATCTCGCGGGGTCGATGTGGGACCGGGTGAAGGCGGGCAAGGTCTCGGCCGAGGAGCTCGGGTTCCCCCGGGGGAAGCCGCTCACCTACGCGATGCCGCTCCCCGAACCCCACTTCGAGGTGACGACGAAGCTCGAGCCGGTCGACCGCCTGCTCCCGAAGGAGGAGGCGCTCACCCTCTCGGCGCTCAGCGCGAAGGACCTCGACTCGATCCGGGAGACGATCCTCAAGGTCGACGCGGCGATGCAGAAGGAGATCGGGCCGCGCGGCCTCATTCACGTCGACGGCAAGAAGGAGTTCGCCGTCGACGCCGAGGGGACCCTCATGATCGTCGACACGTTCGGAACCGCCGACGAGGATCGGTTCTGGGACCAGGCCGCGTACGAAAGGGGCCGCCAGGTCGACTTCTCCAAGGAGTTCGTCCGTCAGCACTACCGGACCTCGGGCTACTACGACGCGCTCCTCAAGGCCCGAGAGGCCCACGCGACCGAGCCGCCGATCCCGGCGCTCCCCCCGCTCCTCGTGGACGAGGTGAGCCGCCTCTACACGACGGTCTACCAGCGCCTCACGGGGGAACCGTTCGTCCCCCTCGCGCACTCGGGGTAGCTCGCACCGTCCACCGTTCCGCGACCCCTCCCGCACCCTTATCTCCCCACGGCCCGGTCGGCTCGACGTGCCGTCCAAACCGAGTCCCAAGTCCGCCGGCGCCGAGGAGACCTCCGCGACGTCGAAGCACGAGATCGCCCTCGAAGACCTTCCCGGCGTCGGAGGCGTGATCGCCGAGAAGCTGCGCGAGAACGGGTACACCGACCTCATGGAGCTCGCCGTCGCGTCCCCCGGGGACGTCGCCGAGGCCGCGGAGATCGGTGTCGCGGTCGCCCAGAAGATCATCGGTGAGGCCCGGCGCAAGGCCGACGTCGGCCAGTTCGAGAGCGGGACGACGCTCCTCGAACGGAGGAAGAAGCTCGGGCGGATCTCGACGAACTCGAAGGCGCTCGACGAGCTCTTGGGCGGAGGCGTGGAGACCGGGGCGATCAGCGAGTTCTCGGGGGAGTTCGGCACGGGGAAGACCCAGATCGGCCACCAGGTGGCCGTCGACGTGCAGCTTCCTCCGGCCCAGGGCGGACTCTCGGGGGAGGTCGTCTACATCGACACCGAGAGCACGTTCCGTCCCGAGCGGATCGTCGACATGGCGAAAGGTGTCGGGATCGACCCCGACGAAGCGCTCCGCCGGATCCATGTCGCCCGCGCGTTCAACTCGAACCACCAGATGCTCCTCGTCCAGAAGGCGCAGGAGCTCGCCCGCGAGCGGCCGATCCGCCTCTTGGTGGTCGACTCGCTCACGGCGCATTTCCGCTCGGAGTACTTGGGACGGGGCGAACTCGCGCCCCGACAGCAGCATCTGAACCGCCACCTCCACGAGCTCCTCCGGTTCGCGGACACGTACAACGCAGCGATCCTCGTCACGAACCAGGTGTCGGCCCGGCCGGACATCCTCTTCGGCGACCCGACCCGGCCGATCGGAGGGAACATCGTCGCCCATGCGGCGACGTACCGGGTCTACCTGCGGAAGTCGAAGCCCCCGAAGCGGATCGCGCGGCTCATCGACTCTCCGAACCTCCCCGAGGGGGAGGCCGTCTTCTCGCTCACGAGCGAGGGGATCCGGGACTGACGCGCGGTCAGAACTCGCGCCGCCGGTCCGAGGGGAAGTAGCAGCGGACCACCCGACCGACGACCGAGCCGAACGGGACCGCCCCGAACCGCCGGCTGTCCCGGGCGGTGTCGGCCGCGTCGCCGAGGACCTCGACCGAGGCGCCCGAGGGGTCGACCTTCGCGACCCGCTTCACGAGCCAGCGGCGACGCTCCTCGGGGTCCACGAGGACCACGATCTCCCCGACCCGGGGGGGTCGGTCCCGGTACGCGCGTCGGTCGACGAGCAGTCGGTCGCCGGGGCGGAGGGTCGGCATCATGCTCTCGTCCCGCACTACCACGCGGCGGCTGCCCCATCGGCGCGGCGGGGGCGAAGAGGGGGCCGCGGGCCCCTCCCAAGTTCGTTGTTCGTCGGTCGGCATCCTTATCCGACCTCCGTATTTCGCGCCGGCATGCCAACCCACAGCCGCTCTCGTGAATGGGTCGAACGCCTATTGGACGCCGTCCATCCCCCCCGCGCGGTCTACGCGCACTGCGACATCCCGTGCGGTATTTACGACCCGCATGAGGCGCAGATCGCGGCGCTCACGGTCGTCCGGATGGACCAGTTGATCGGCGAGCTCGCCCGCCCCGCCGCCGAAGCGAAGCCCGAGGAGCACGCCCTCTACTTGTCCAAGCTGGCCCGGTACACTGCGGTCAAGGAGCAGCACGCCGAGAAGGTGAAGCAGGAGATCCGGGTGATCTGGGGAGATTACTTCACCGCCGACCACGTGAAGCAGTTCCCGCAGACCCACGAGCTCGTCTTCAAGATCCTCAAGCAGGCGTCCAAGGCCCGGCAGGGAACGGCCCTTGCGGACGCTCAGGAGCTCCTCAAGCTCGTCCAGGAGTTCGCCGAGATCTTCTGGCAAACCAAGGGCGCGAAGACGAAGCGGCAGCCCTCGATGCAAAAGTCGGGCGGCGAGCTCGTCGTCCCGGTGTCCCCGTAGCACGAGAGCGCTCGGCCGACCCCCGAGGGCTCGGTGGGGTCGGCCCAGGTCCGGGCCCGGACGAAGGACCTTAGGACGGCGGGACCACGGCCGGAGGCGCCCGCGGCTCGTTCGCCTTCGGGAACTTCACGCTCTGGCCGCAGGCCGGGCAGACGTACTCGCTCCAGGCCCGGTGGCGAAGCGGGGTCCGGCACTTCGGGCAGGGGATCGGCTTCGCGCTCATGTACGCGGCGAACAGCTCCTGCGAACGCCGGTCGTCGAGGGAAGGCGGAGGGGTCGGGTTCCCGTTCGTCGAGGAGGTGAAGGGTGAGACCGCGCCGGAGAGCTCGCTCGCTCGTCCCTCCCGGGCGGTGGAGAGACGACCGCACTGGGGACAGACGGCGAGGCTCTCGGTGCCCGTCGACTGAAGGGGCACGTGGCAGTGGGGGCAGAGGGTCTTGAGACCGACCGGCGTGAAGACGGGGGCCGGAGCCCGCGGAGCCCGGAGCGGCTCGGGGGGCGCGGGAGCGGTCGGTGCGGCCTCTCTCGATGGGGGTGGTGGCGGCGGGAGCGTCGCCCACCGAACGAGACGACGGCTCGGTTCGTAGACGATCGGAGTGTCCGGCCGGGCGAGCTCGTGCGCGAGGAGCTTCTCGGCCTTTCGCTCCCGGACCGCGAGGGCGGCGGCGAGGCCGGGGACGCTCGTGGTTCCGAGGGACTGCACGGTGGATCGAAGACGCTCGAGCTCTTGCTCCGACGGGCCGAAGAAGGCGACCATCGCGCTGCCTCCTCCGTCGCGCGCCAAGAACCTATCGCTCCAATCGCACGGAAAAAGGGAGGCACCGGCGGGGCGGCCCCTGGTCTCTTGGACGGTGCCACCAAGAGACGCTGCCGCCGATGCCCGAGGCCAAAGAATGTATAACCGGGAGAGTCTATATAGTTATCCGGGTCCCCGGAACGTGGGAATTGGGCCGGTTCCGGCCGATTCGGCCCCGTCGCACACCCGGGGTCGGCGACTAGTTCTTTAGGAAGCGTGGCCAACACGTCCGGGACCTCCCGGGGCGTCCGGAAGTGTGAAGATGATGCGGGGCCAGTCGGCTCCATCGGAGCAGGCGGTCGCTGTGAGTTCCGCGGCCGCGACCGTGTCGTCCACGGTTCCGGTGGTCCTTCTCGGGGGAAGCGAGGACACCCGCTTGCTCCTCCGGGGGTTGCTGCGGCTGCACCGTCACCGGGTCCTCCTCGAGACCGCCACGCGGGAGGGGATCGACCACCTTCCGGCGTCGACCGAACCGAAGATCCTGATCCTCGATGCGGGCCCCGACTCGTCGAAGGGGTGGGCGGAGGAACTTTCCTTGGTCCTCCAGGCCCGCCCCGACCTCCGCGCGCTCGTGATCCTCTCGAGCCCCGACCCGGCCCTCGACAGCCGGGCCCGCCAGGCCGGAGCGAAGGCGGTCCTCGTCCGTCCGTTCGCGATCCGGGACTTCATCCAAGCGGTCGAATCCATCGAATCCCCGTTGCCGCCCCCCTAGAGTCCGGGCTTCGCGAGCGGTCGATCATGTCGCCCTCCCCCTCCTCCGCGTCGCCCCACGCGGCTCGCTCGCTCGTCCGAGCCGTGAGGGGCCGGGTGACGACGGACCCCGAACGGGTGGCCCCGTTCGGCCGGGACGCCTCGCATCTCGTGGGCCGTCCGCTCGCGGTGGTCGCCCCGGCCGACCCGGACGACGTCGTGGACCTCGTCCGTTGGGCGCGTCGGTCCCACACTCCCCTCGTTCCCCGCGGTGGCGGGACCTCTCTCGACGGCGAATCGGTCCCCACGGACGGGGCCGTCGTCGTCGACCTCTCGGGGTGGAACCGGATTCGCAAGGTGGATGGGGATGGGTTGTGGGCCCGGGTCGAACCGGGGGTCGTGAACTGGCAGCTCCAGCGGGCGCTCTCTCCCCGCGGACTGTTCTTCCCTCCCAACCCGGGGTCTTGGACCACCTCGACGATCGGGGGGAACGTCGGCACGAACGCCTCGGGGATGCGGTCGTTCCGCTACGGCCCGACGCGCTCCTGGGTCCGAGAGGTCGATGCGGTCCTCGGCACGGGAGACTGGGTTCACCTCGGGTCCCGAGTGGCGAAGCGCTCGGTCGGTCCGGACCTCCTCCAGTCGTTCGTGGGCAGCGAGGGAACGCTCGGGATCGCCACCGAGGTCACGGTCCGGCTCGCCCCGGTGCCGGCGATGCGACGGGGCGTGGTCGTCCCCGTGCCGCGGGCGGCCCGCCTCGGCCGATGGGTCGCGAGCCTCTCCCGGCTCCCCGAGAGCGGCCTCTCGGCCGTGGAGTACCTCGACCGGGGGTGCGCGGCCGCTCTCGCCGAGCAGCGCGAGGCCCGTTGGCCCTCCGGCTCCTCGCTCCTCCTTCTGGAGGTCGAGGCGTCGAGCCCGGCGGAGTCGACCCGTCGGCTCGCCCGGCTCCGCCGGGCGCTCCGGTCGCTGGGGGCCGGGGAGCCGGTCACGGTCTTCGAGGACGCGGACGAGCTCTGGACGCTCCGTGGGAAGAGCGGGGACGTCCTCCTCGAGCGGTACGGCTATCATGTCCGAGAGGACGTGGCGGTTCCGCTGGACCGAGTCGACGCCCTGGCCCGCGAGCTCCGACGGATTGCTCGAGCGGAGAACGTACTGTTCTTCCTCTTCGCCCACCTCGGGGAGGGGAGCCTCCATCCGAACTACGTGGTCGACCCGACGACGCGTCCGGCCGAGCGGATCCGGGCCCGGGTCCTCCGGGCGGCCCGCTCCTTCGGAGGCACGATCAGCGCGGAGCACGGCATCGGGAGCCTCAAGCGCGCGTTCCTTTCGGAGGAGCTCGGAGCGGGGGCGATCGCGCTCCTCTGGGCCTTGAAGCGCGCGTGCGACCCCGACGGGATCTTGAACCCGGGGAAGCTGTATCCGGCGCCCCGAGCAGGGTGATCACTTTCTCGGTCGCCTTCGGGATCGGGAACCGGAGAAGCTCCGAGGGCGTCACCCAGCGGCGGGCGGTCCCCGGAGTGCCCTCCGTTCTCTCGGGAGCGCCGGCCCGGAAGGCGTGCAGCTCCACCGTGAAGTGGCTGTAGGCATGCCGGACGGTGCCGAGCGGGGAGAGCGCGCGGACCCGGATCCCGGTCTCTTCGGCGAGCTCCCGACGGGCGGCCTCCTCGGGGAGTTCCCCGGCTTTGATGCGTCCTCCCGGGAACTCCCAAAGACCCGGGAGCAATCCGGAGGAAGGACGCTGTTGGACCAGCCATCGGCCCTCGCGCTCGAGGACCACGACGGCAGCTCGGACGTGCGGTCGCGATCGGGGTCCGCGTCGTCGCGGCACCGACCCGGGATCGGCCAGCTCCCGGCGCGCACGGCACGCGAACGCCACGGGACAGTTTGCGCAGTCCGGCCGGCCCGGTCGACAGACCGTCTCCCCGAGCTCCATGATCGCCTCGTTGAACTCTCCCGCGTGCGTCCTGGGCAGGACGGCGGAGAGCGCGTCCGCAAGGCGCCCGCGGACGGACGCGATGCGGAGGTCCCCTTCCTCTCGGGTCCAGCGGGCCGCGACCCGGAGGCCGTTCGCCTCGAGGGCCACGTGCGGCCGGCCGAACGCGATGGACGCGACCGCCCGGGCGATGTACGGGCCGATTCCGGAAAGGCCCTCGAGCTCGGGAACGGTGGAGGGAAACCGCCCTCCCCGTTGGTGCACGATCTCGCGGGCCGCCGCATGGAGATGGTGAGCGCGGCCGTAGTAGCCGGCGCCCTGCCAGAGCTTCAGTACCCGGGACCGAGGCGCGCGGGCGAGCGACTCGACGGTAGGGAACTCGCGCACAAACCGCTCGAAGTACGTGGCGGCCAGGGTGACCCGCGTCTGCTGAAGGAGCACCTCTGCGACCCAGACCCGGTACGGGTCCCGGTCGGCGCGCCACGGAAGCGCGCGTCGATGGGTGCGGTACCAAGCGAGGAGTGCCGGGACGAGCGCGGACGGGATCGACGGGGGAACCCGAGAGGAGGAAGCACGCACGGAGCTCAAAGATTGGACGAAGCGGAGACTTAAAGCGGGACGGGGGTTCGAACGAAGGTCGTGAGCGAGCGCACCGAGCCCATCCGTGTCACCGACGCGACGTTCGAGCGCGAGGTGATCCGCTCCTCGCTGCCCGTCGTCGTCGACTTCTACGCGGACTGGTGCACGCCCTGCCGGGTCGCCGACCCGGTCCTTCGCGACCTGAGCGCGCAGCTCGCGGGCCGGGTCAAGTTCGCCAAGGTCAACGTCGACGAGGCGGCCCATGTCACGCGCTCGTACGGAATCCACATGATCCCCACCTACGTCTTCGTGCAGGGCGGCCAGGAGAAAGGCCGCGAGGTCGGTTCCGTCGACCTGGTCGCGTTCCGTCAGATCGTCCGGAAGTACTTCAACGAGGTGCGCGTCAGTGGCGGAAGACGCGCCAGCCCGTGAAGTACATCGAGATCCCGTAGCGCTGCGCGGTCGCAATCACGTCCGCGTCGCGTAGGCTCCCTCCCGGCTGCACGATCACCGAGACCCCCGCACGGCCCGCGACCTCGACCCCGTCGGAGAACGGGAAGAAGGCGTCCGAGGCGAGGACCGCGCCCTTCGCCCGGTCGCCGGCGACCTCGCAGGCGAGCGCGGAGGCCTTCACGCGGGTCGGTTGCCCGGATCCGATCCCGACCGTCGCGGAACCCTGCACGAGCACGATCGCGTTCGACTTGGCGTGACGAACGACGCGCCAGGCAAAGTCGAGGGAGTGCAGCTGCTCCGCGGTCGCCACGGGCCCGGTGATGTGCTTCAGATCGGTCGGGGCGAGCTGACGGACGTCCACCTCCTGGAGCAGGAGGCGGCCGAGGGAGCTCTTCGCCTCCCAACGGCCGGTCGCAAGGGACGGGGTCGCCGTCTCCACGAGCTTCACCTTCGCCCGTCGCTCGAGCGCCTCGAGCGCCGCCGGCGAGAACTCGGGGGCCGCGAGCAGGTCGACGAACACCCCCTTGAGCGTGGGCGGGTCGTCCGGACCGAGCGGCCGGTTGACTGCGATCGCGCATCCGTACCGGGCCACCGGGTCGGTGGCGATCGCCTTCTCCAGCGCCTCGGTGAGCGTCCCGGCCGTCGCGACGCCGCAGGGGGTGGCATGCTTCACGATCGCGGCGGCCGGGCCATCGAACTCCGCGACCGTCGAGAGCGCCGTGTCGACATCGAGCAGGTTGGTGAACGAGAGACCCTCACCCTTGCGGACCGTGAACGGTCGCGCGGAGAGACCGGCGCCGGGGGGAGAGACGGTCGCGTAGACCGCGGCCTTCTGGTGTGGGTTCTCCCCGTAGCGGAGGCGGATCGGCGCGCGCCGGAAGACGACCTCCTCGGGGAACGCCTCCGCGGACGCGGGCGGGGTCCCGAGGCCCCGCGCGATCGCCGCGTCGTAGCTCGTGCACCGTTCGAACGCTCGCACGGCGAGCGTGCGTCGCGTCTCGGCCCCGACCGTGCCATGATGCTCGCGGAGCTCGGCGAGGAGCGGCGCGTACTCCGAAGGATCCGAGACGATCGTGACGAACGCGTGGTTCTTCGCGGCCGCTCGGGCGAGGGTCACCCCGCCGATGTCCACGAACTCCTCCTTGTCGGTGGCGTCCGGGTGCTCGGCAAGGTGCCGCTCGAACGGGTAGAAGTTGACCACCACGAGGTCGAACGGAAGGAGGCCCCGCTCCCGCAGCTCCTGGAGGCCCGCGTCGGTCCGAGGGGCGAGGATCCCCCCGAGGAGCGCGGGATGCAGCGTCTTGATGCGACCGCCGAACCAGGAGGCGATCTCTGTGAGATCCTCGACCGCCCGGACGCTCACATGAGCTTCGAGGAGCGCCCGCCGGGTCCCTCCCGTCGCCCAAAGGTCGACGCCGAACTCGGAAAGCCCCTGAGCGAACGGGACCAGGCCCGTCTTGTCATCGACGGAGAGAAGCGCCCGCTCGATCGGGGTCCGAGACGTCTGTTCGGCCGCCACCCGTCGTACCCGGAACGGGGAGGGAGGCAATGAGATAAGATTCGCGGAGGCGGGGCGTCGCGGGCGCCTCGTTCGATGGCACCCCCGTCCGGCACGACGCAAGTATTAATACGCCACCACCGGCTAGAATCACGGGTCCGAGCGCGAGGACGGGGGCCGGCGAATCGAATGCCGTACGCTCATCGACCCGGGACGGCGCATGCCGCTCGCCCCGGGGCAAGTATCGACCGAACTGCGCTCGGGTGCCGCCGAGCGTGGCGTCGTCGCTCCCGGCGCGCGCAGGTCTCGGCCGTCGCGACGATCCTCGGCCTCCTTCTGATCGTGACGTTCACCGCGAACTATCTCACCACGACGCTTCCGAGCACGATGGGTGCGAACGACCTCGAGCACGAGGTGCAGGTCGAGGACCAGGTCGTGCAACTGGGCGCGCTCCTGCAGCAGGTCGCCCAGCACGGCGTCGTCGGCGCCCAGGTCTCCGGACCCGTGACCCTCGGCTCGCAAGGTGCCCCGCCGTTCGCGGCCCAGGATTCTGCGTCCCTCACCGGCCTATCCTACGTCAACAACCAGAGCGGCAACTACCCTCAGACGATCGTCACCTTCAACCTCTCGGGACCCAGCACCTACGCTCCTCCCACCGGGTTCGGGCTCAGCAATGTCGCGCAGCTTCCGAGCGGCTGTACGCTCTCAGGCTCGACCTCCCTGACGTGCCCGGCGATCAACAGAGCCCACCCGATCGCGTGGAACTTCTCGGGGGGGGACTCCACGACCTACACGGTCACGCTCGGGACCGGCGGGAACCTCGTCACGCTGAACTTCGCGACCAACCACTCCACGATCAGCATCTCGGGGATCTCGGGGATGCCGATCTTCATCCAGATCTACGGGAGCAACGACACCCTCTCGCTCTCCAACAACGGAGGGGGGAACAACCCGATCTCGATCAACATCACGGGGAACTACGACACGGTGGCTTCGGGGAGTTTCCCCGGAGGCGCGAGCACCATCCTCATCCACGTGATCGGGAACCGCGACTACATCAACGGGGACCCGTCGAGCGGAGGGAACACCATGCTCACGAGCTTCGTCGGGTCCAACGACACCCTCAACCTGGTGCCGGGGGCCGGCTCCACCTACTACACTTACTTCACCGGCTTCGACTCGTTCCATCCGACCTCGCCGTACTGCCCGTACGGTGCGCTCGCCCTCACCGATAGTGTCACGGGATACACCGTCGCGAACGGCGCCTCGGCGAACGCCCACCTCACTCAGTCGTTCAACAACTCGACCGCGTACCCCACGTGGGGCAACCTGACCCCGAGTTCCCGCTGGTCCATCCACTACCACCCCGTGAACGCGTTCGCCTGCCCGTACGTGACCGGGGTCCAGGTACCGGTCGCGCCGTTGGGATCCGCCGGTTTCGTGGTGCATCTCGCCAACACGTACGCACCGCCCGCGGAGGTGGCGTACGACCAGGGCGCGGTGCTGTTCGCCCAACCGGGAGGCATCCCGATTTTCGCCTCCCCGCCCCCGGTCTCCTATTCGGGTGGATTGCTCCAGATGTTCATTCCCCTGTTTGCGAACAGCGTGAGCGGCGAATCCAGCGTAGGGACAGCCGACATCAGCGCCCGCCTCCTCGCGGCCACCAGCCTCACGCTGCCGTCGAACGGCTACTCGTTCGTCAGCAACTCGAAGCTCAACATCACGGTGGTGACCTCCTACGCCTCGGCATGGCAGGCGTACTTCCAATCGGTGGCCACGCTCTCCCCGTACCTCTCGCCGTGCACCGGGTCGAACCACGTCTGCACGGTGTTCGCCAACACGGTCGGTCCCCTCGGGACCGTCAAGCTGAGCCTCCCGACCACCGGGCTCACGCTCAAACTCGTCATCGGCCTCTTCGCAATCTCGGTCAGCTGATCGGCGGGCCGGTCGCCCGGCCCCGGCGGAGCCACGCTTTCGCACCGAGGAGGGTGCCCCAGGTCCGACGCGGGACGAGGGTGATCGGGTTCGGTCCCGTTCGAGGCAGCCCCCAGGCTGCCCGCGCCCGGGACGCGGCGAGATGGTCGACCTCGACGACGGCGCGCCGACCTTCGGAGCGGATGAGCCGGAACCGCCGTACGGGCACCCCGGCGGAGGCAAGTCGCTCGGAGAGCAACCCCTCCCAAGCACGGGGGGAAAGGGGGGGAAGGTGTTCCCCCGCCACCTCGATCCCGAGGTAGCGGGGCCGGAGCCGGGAGGGCTTACCGGACGAGGTCGATGACTTCCTCGGACTCACCGGCCGCGTAGCCTCCCTTCTGACCGAGGAGGCTCTGCGCGCGGACGCCCGTGATGATGAGGAGCACCTTGATGGTGTTCTCCATCTCGGGGGAGTTCTCGACCGAGCAGCCCCAGATGATGCGGGCGCGCTTCGAGATCTTCCCACCGACCAGCGCCGCGGCCTTCTCGGCCTCGCTGACCGTCATGGTCGGACCCCCGATCACGCGCACGAGGGCACCGGTCGCGTCCTTGAGCTCGACCGATCCGAGCAGAGGGGAGGTGAGCGCCTCGGTGACCGCCTCGGTGACACGGTCGGTCGCGCTCTCGCTCTCGCCGAGCCCGATCAGCGCGACCCCGCCGTCCTTCATGACGGTCAGGATGTCGGCGTAGTCCAGGTTCACGAGGCCGGGCTTCGTCACGATTTCCGTGATGCCCTTGATCGCGGTCATTAGGACCGCGTCCGCGAGCTTGAACGCGGAGTCGAGGGGCATCCGGGGCACGAGCTCGAGGAGCTTGTCGTTCTGAATGACGATCGTGGTGTCGCAGACGCGGCGCAGGCGCTCGAGCCCGTCGCGGGCCTGCTCCATGCGCGCGGCGCCCTCGCCGGCGAACGGGAGGGTGATGACCCCCATCGTGAGCGCGCCCGCTTCCTTCGCGAGCCGGGCGACGAGGTGCGCGGAGCCGGTCCCGGTCCCGCCCCCCATGCCCGCCGTCACGAAGACGATGTGAGCGCCGGTGACGAACTGGCGCAGTTCCTCCTCGTTCTCCCGCGCCGCTTCCTCGCCGATCTCGGGGCGGGCTCCGGCGCCGAGACCCTTCGTGGTCCGGCGACCGATGAGGATCTTGCGGCCCGAGTGGATGCTCAGAAGGTGTTTCGCATCCGTGTTGATGGCGCACATCTCGGCGCCTTGGATGCCTTCCTCGACGCAGCGGTTGATCGTGTTCGAGCCGCCACCGCCGCACCCAACGATGCGGATGTTGACCTTCAGGGTCTCCGCCAACTTCGTCAGCTCGGCATCGTCTTGGCTGGCGTAGGCTGGCGCGGTCGGCTTCTTCTCTTCGACCAGGCTCTGGTTCTCCTGGTGCTTCGCGATCGCTTCCTGGATGATGGACTTCATCGTTCTATCTCCGCCATGTTTGTCGGACGAGCGTCATACGCTCCGAGAGGGAAGTTTGGAGAATCGTACATAAACGTTTGCGTAGAGCGGAAGTTGTCGGCGCGTTCTCCTCGGTGAAGAACGGCCCGAGAACCGTCCCTGTCTCGCGGAGAGGGACCGCTCCGCCGCGGGTTTATCCGATGCGCGCCGATGGCCGGCGAAGGTAGTGTGACGTCGTCGTTGGGCCCTCGTTCGGAGTCCGTGACCCCACCGGGCCGGCGCGCCTTCCCTCGGCCGACCGCGCCGGATGCGGCGCCGGCAATCTCCGTCCACCGCCTCGGAAAGAAGTTCGGCGAGGTGACCGCGCTCGCCGACGTGAGCCTCGAGATTCCCTCCGGTGTAGTCCTTGGTCTTATCGGACCGAACGGGGCGGGAAAGACCACGCTCATTCGGATCCTCCTCGGACTCACTCGACCGACGACCGGGGACGCTTCCCTCTTCGGTCGACCGGTGGAGGATCGGAGCCTCCGGGCGCGGGTCGGTTACATGCCGCAGGAGGTCGCGGTCTACCACGACCTCACGGTGGAGGAGAACCTCGACCTGTTCGGCCGCCTGTACGGCCTCGGAGGAACGTACCTGCGAGAGCGCGAGCAAGGAGTCCTCACGCTCGTCGACCTTGCCGACCGACGCCGAAGCCTCGTGGCCGAGCTCTCCGGCGGGATGCGCCGGAGGGTCTCCTTCGCGGCAGCGTTGCTTCCGGACCCGGAGCTCCTCCTGCTCGACGAGCCGACGGTGGGAGTCGACCCCGAGCTCCGCTCGCAGTTCTGGGAGTACTTCCACGGACTCACCGGGGTCGGGAAGACGATCGTGCTCACCACGCACTACCTCGAGGAGGCCGCGCGCGCGGACCGGGTGGTCTGCCTGTACGCCGGAGCCGTACTGGCCACGGGCTCGCCCGAAGAGGTCAAGGCGCGGACGGGAGCCGCGAGCCTCGAGGACGCCTTCCTTCGCCTCGTGCGCGCGCGGGCGGGGGGTGAGTAGGTGGGGCTCCGTCGGGTCCTCGCCGTGGCGAGGAAGTCGCTGGGCCAGCTGGGGCATGACCGACGGACGGTGGCGTTCGTCCTCGTGGTCCCGATCATCCTAATCCTCGTCTTCGGCTACGGCTTTGGCGGCCAACCGACCCACATTGCGACGGTCTTCGTGAACGAGGACGAAGGGTCCCACGGCCTGTACCTCGGGTCGGCGTTCCTCTCCGCGCTCCCGAGCGGCGTCCTCGACCTCTCGTCCGTCGCGAGCAACGCGAGCGCCTGGTCGGCGGTCAACTCGGGGAGCGCCTGGGCGGCAATCGTCATCGGGCCGAACTTCACGAGCGAGGCCCGAGCAGGAACCGTTTCAATCACTCTCTACCTCGATGGCACATCGCCCACGATCGCGAGCGCCGTGGTGAACGCGGTCCAGACGGCGCTCGAGCGGACGTTCGCCGGGAACAGCTCGGGTGCGTCCCTGCACCTCGCCTCGGACTACGTCTACGGTTCGTCGAGCACGCCGTTCATCAACACGATCGCTCCCGGGATCATGGCACTGGCCATCCTGTTCATCACCACCGTGCTCTCGATCGTCGTCCTGGTGCGGGAGCGGTCCGCGGGCCTGTTGGAGCGCCTCTTCGCCTCCCCGCTCCGCCCGTCCGAGTTCGTGGCCGGGCATGCCGTGGGACTCACCGTCATCGTGTTCGCTCAGGTCGGGGTCCTGTTCGTCACCGCGCTCCTCGTTTTCCACGCGACCTTCACAGGGAACCTCCTCTTCGCCTACGGCGTTCTCCTTCTCTTCGGGGTCGGGAACCTGGGGCTCGGGATGCTCCTCTCGGCCGCCGCGAGGAGCGAGTTCCAGGCGATCCAGTTCATCCCGCTCCTTCTGATCCCTCAGATCCTCTTCGCCGGGGCCCTCTTCCCGCTCGAGGCGATCCCGCTCGCGTTCCGTCCGATCTCGGACATATTGCCGCTCACGTACGCGGCCCACGCCGTGCAGGACATCCTCCTCCGGGGGTGGGGCGTCGCCGGTGTCGCGATCGACCTCGCGGCCCTCGCGATCTACGCGGCGCTCATGCTCCTCGGAGCGATCCTCCTCGTCCGCCGCCAAGCATGAACGAACACGACGCGAGAAGGGCATGAGGCGAATCTGTTCGGGCCGCGGTCGGGACCCCTTCACCGATCGGCCGGGGCGCCCGATATGACCGCGTCGCGCCCGAACGCCCGCGCCCGAGCCCGTTCTCGAGCGTCCCGCAGGTATATCCGACACAACCGCGCCGTCTGGGACCGGGACAGTGCCGGCTACGAGCACCGTCACGCCCGATCGCTGGGCGGGCGAAACACCACCTCATGGGGCGTGTTCCGAATCCCGGAGAAGGAGCTTCGGCTCCTCGGCCCGGTGCGGGGGAAGCGGGTTCTCGAACTGGGGTGCGGCGCGGCACGATGGTCGATCGGTCTCGCGCGCATCGGGGCCCGGCCGGTCGGGCTCGACCTCTCCTCGCGGCAGCTCGAGCGGGCGCGAGAGCTTCGGAGGGCGGCGCGAGTGGAGGTGCCGCTCGTCCGGGGGAGCGCCGAACGTCTCCCCTTCCGGTCCGGGACGTTCGACACCGTCTTCTGTGATTGGGGCGCGATGACGTTCGCGGACCCGAACCGCACCGTGCCGGAAGCGGCCCGCGTGCTGCGGCAGCGAGGGCGCCTCGTCTTCGCGACCGCGAGCCCGTTTCGCCAGGTGACCTACGACCCACGGCGGGACCGGCAGACCCGGCGCCTCGTCCGCCCGTACTTCGGCCTCCATCGGTTCGAGTTCCCGGGCGACGCGGCCGTCGAGTTCCATCCCCCGTACGGGGTCTGGATTGACCTCTTCCGAGCGAGCGGGCTCCGCGTGGAGCGCCTGCTCGAGCTCCCGGCCGCCCGGGGGCAGCGGTCGACCTACCTTCCCCGAAGCGACTCCGAGTGGGCCCGGTCCTGGCCGATCGAGTCGATTTGGAGCCTCGTCAAGGAGTGACACCCGAGACCCGACCTCGTTCGGGCGGTCCTCCGGGCCCATCGGCGTGCCGGTACGAGCGTCGCGAGCGCGCGAGTTTATGTTCCAACGCTCTCTCGCGCGGACGTGGAATCGTATTTTCGCGCGGTCGAGTCCGAGGTCGACCGCGCGTATGCGGTCGCCCAAACGGCCCGAGAGGTCGGCTACGACCCGGAGGTCACTCCCGAGGTCCCGCGCGCGCAGGACATGGCGATGCGGGTCGAGAAGCTGCTCCTTCACCTCGGCATCGAGGGGATCTCGAACGAGATTCGAACGTTGGCGGCGACGCTGCCCCGCGAAGAGGTCGCCCTCACGATCGCCCGACGGATCGCGCGCGACCCGAAGCGAGGAGAAACGGTCGCCGAACGCGTCGACACGGCGCTCCGGGTCGGTCTGGCGATCCTGACCGAGGGGATCCTCGTCGCTCCGCTCGAGGGTCTCGCGGAGGTGCACGTCCGCGAGGACTCGGACCGCCGGCCGTACATCGAGCTCTACTATGCCGGCCCGATCCGAGCGGCCGGCGGGACCGCGCAGGCACTGAGCGTGCTGCTCGCCGACGTCGTCCGCCGGGACCTCGGCATGGCCGCCTTCCGACCCGACCCGGAAGAGATCGGGAGGTACCAGGAGGAGATCCCCCTCTACAAGGTCTATCAGCACCTTCAGTACGTCCCGACGCCCGAGGAGATCGACCGGGTCGTCCGCCACGTCCCGGTGGCGATCTCAGGGGAGGCGACCGAGGGCGAGGCCGAGGTGAGCGCGTTCCGCAACCTCCCCCGCGTCCCTACGAACGGGATCCGGGGCGGGGCCTGCCTCGTCATCGCGGAGGGGCTCTGCCAGAAGGCGGCGAAGCTCCGGAAGATCGTGGAGAAGCTCGGACTGGACGGCTGGGAGTTCCTTTCCGAGGTCGGCCACTCGACGAACGAGGAGGAGGAGACCCGGTCGCCGAAGTACCTCCAGGACTCGGTCGGAGGCCGTCCCGTGCTCGCCCATCCGAACCACCCCGGAGGGTTCCGCCTGGTCTACGGTCGGGCCCGCACGACAGGACTCGCCGCGTGCGCGGTGAACCCCGCGACGATGGTGCTGCTCCAGAACTTCGTCGCGATCGGGACCCAGGTGAAGCTCGAGTATCCGGGAAAGGCGACGGCGATGGCGGTCTGCGACACCATCGAGGGGCCGATCGTCGAGCTCGACGACGGTACGGTCACGGCGGTCCACGACGTCGCCCGCGCGGAGGAGCTCCGGCCGAGGGTGCGTCGGATCATCGACCTCGGAGAGCTCCTCGTCTCGTTCGGGGAGTTCCTCGAGAACAACCGTCCGCTCGTCCCCTCGGGGTACTCTCTCGACTGGCACCTCGAAGAGCTCCGAGCCGTGGGGGCGCCGGAGGCCGAGGGGGTTTCGGTCGCCACCTACGACGACGCCCTCCGGGTCTCCCAGACCTATCGGGTCCCGCTCCATCCCCGCTGGCTCCTGTTCTGGCACGACCTCACTCCGGCGGAGGTGCGGGCGCTCGGGGAGTTCGTCGAGCAGAGCGGCCACTGGATCGACGGGGCGCTCGAGATCCCCGCGGACCCGCTCTGGCGGGAGGCCCTCGTGCGGCTCGGCTTCCTCTTCGCGCCCGTGGGCGGCAGCGACCTCCGGGGAGAGCCCGATAGCTCGGCGGCGCTCGTCGGGGGCCTCGGCCTCGCTCCGGAGGAAACGCGGCTCGTCCGTCGCACGCCCTTGGACCCGGTCGAGGAGGACGCGCTCACCTACGTGAGCCGTCTCGCCGGCGTGCCGGTCCGGGCGCGAGGTCCGTCGCGCGTCGGGGGACGGGTCGGTCGACCCGAGAAGGCCCACCAGCGGGTCATGGACCCGAACGTCCACGGGCTCTTCCCCGTGGGAGCGGCGGGCGGTCCCACCCGTTCGCTTCCCGAGGCGGCGCGTCGTACGATGCGCGAAGGGGTGGAGGTCGACCTGGGCATCCGGGTCTGTCCGGCCTGCCATCGCTCGACCGTCTGGCCCCGATGCCCCTGCGGGGCCCACACGGAACCCACCGGGCGGACCGTCTCCGAGCCGCTCCCGATCGCGCGGCTGTGGGGGGACGCGCTCGAGCGTCTCCATCTCGCAAGCGCTCCCGTCGTGAAGGGGGTGAAGGGGCTCACCTCACCGGGAAAGGTGCCGGAGGCGATCGAGAAAGGGATCCTCCGCGCGTCCCATGCGATCTCCGTCTACCAGGACGGGACCGCGCGGTTCGACCTCACCGACCTGCCGCTCACCCACTTCCGCCCCGCCGAGATCGGGACCGACATCGCGACGCTGCACCGGCTCGGGTACACGCGGGACTGGTCCGGCGCCCCGCTCACCGAGGCGGAGCAGCTCGTCGAGCTCCTCCCGCAGGACCTCATCGTGTCCCGGTCCTGCGGGGCGTACCTCGCACGTCTCGCCCAGTTCGTCGACGACGAGCTCGTGCGCCTCTATGACGTGGAGCCGTTCTACCGGGCCGACCGACCCGAGGACCTCATCGGTCAGCTCGTGGTCGCGCTCGCTCCCCACACCTCGGGCGGCGTGGCCGGGCGCATCCTCGGGTTCACGGACGCGGAGGCATGCTTCGCGCACCCCGTCTTCCACGCTGCCAAGCGACGGAACTGCGACGGCGACGAGGACTCGGTGACCCTCCTGCTCGACGTGCTGCTCAACTTCTCCCGGTCGTACCTTCCCGACAGCCGGGGCGCGCTCATGGACAAGCCGCTCGTCCTCACCACCCGGCTGGAAGCGACCGAGGTCGACAAGGAGGCGCACAACGTCGACGTCTCGAGCCGGTATCCTCTCCCTCTCTTCCGCGCGGCGGCCGAGCGGAAGAACCCGAAGGAGGTCGAGCCGTTGCTCGACCTCGTGGGGCACCGCCTCGGTTCGTCCCGCTCGCTCTGCGAGTACGGGTTCTCGCACGACACCTACCGCATCGCGGGAGGACCTCCCCGCTCCGCGTACCGGGAGGGACGGCCGATGGCCGAGCTTGTCGAGCGGTCGATCGTGCTCGCCGCGCAGATTCGTGCGGTGGACCTCGCCGAGGCGGTCACCCTCGTGCTCAACGCCCACTTCCTCCCGGACGTGATGGGGAACCTGCGCCGGTACGGGACACAGAAGTTCCGATGCAAGGAGTGCGGCGTGAGCTACCGGCGACCTCCTCTGTGCGGCCGGTGCGTCGCCGAGGGCCGCGGAGGTCGGTGTGACGGTGAGCTCCTCTCGTCGGTCTACGAGGCGTCGGTGCGCAAGTACCTCCCGCTCTCGCAGCGCCTCGGGTCGATGGAGGGCGTGACGCCGTACGTTCGCCAGCGGATCCAGCTCCTCGCCGATTCCGTGGCCACGATGTTCCCGGGAGGGGTCGCTCAGACGACCCTCGATGGGTTCCGTCCCGGGAGCGCGCCCCCACCCGTCGTACCGTCCGGTCCCGCGGAGACCGGCCCGAGCGACCTACCGCCTGCCGGGGACGAGGAATCCGGAACGTCCAAATAGCCGCCGTCCCGTAGAAGGGCGACGGGCTTGTGGGGTAGTCTGGACTATCCTGCTGGCCTTCGGAGCCAGCGACCTGGGTTCGAAATCGCGGCGGAGCGGCCGCGGCGGAACTCCCAGCAAGCCCGTCCTTCCCCGCCGGTGCCGTTCGGCCGCGCCCGGGACCGATCGGAGGAGGATCTATCGGAAGTACCCCGGGGATTGCGCGGGCTCGGCCCGCTTCTCCTCGTCCGCCTTCGCGGCCTCGAGGATGTCGACCGCGAGGATCGCCGGGATCGGTACGAGGCGGACCCGCCCCTTCTCGCTCCCTCCGGACCCGTCCAGTTCGATCGCGATGGCGTTGTCCCCTCCGATCGAGACGAGTCCCCGGAACGTGCCGGTCGAGAGGATCGTTTCGCTCTCGGTACCGGCGGACCGGATCGTGACGCGCGAGCCCGGGGTGAGCGCGATCGCGGGACGCTTCGCGGCCCCGGCGGGTTCGCTCATCGGCCCCCTCCGCGTTCGCGCCCGACCGGCCGGCTCGGGCTGGCGGCTTTCGGCGGAGTCTCGAGCGCTTTCTTTTCGATCAAGCTCTGCAAGTGGTTCACTGTCTCCCGATACCGGCGGAGCGCGTTCTGCGCGTTCGCCTCCGTGAAGTCCCAGGCGCGGGCGAGGTTCCCGTACCGGAGCCGGTACCCCTTCCGTCCCTTCCCGTCAGCGGCGCCCCCCACCTCCTCGAGAAGGTCGAGCGCCTTGAGCTTGTTGACATGCCGGTACACGGTGGGCTTTGACGTCTTGAGGACGGCGGTGAGCTCGTCGATGTACCACGCCTTCGACGGGTCGCGGAGGAGGCAGTCGCGCACCAGCCGGTAGGCGAGGCTCTGCGCCACCGGCCCTTCGGAGCCCCGCCCTTCCTCGCCCTCGGGAAGGTAGCCGACCAGCCGCAGGAATTCGCGCAGCACCTCATCGAGGTCGGCGATGGGCGTGAGGGGAGTGCTGTAACGCAACGCGAGTTCGAATGGCATGCCGACCGGTTGCCAAAGCCGCTCAAGAGATAAGAATGAGGGAGCGCGGGGCCCGACCGCGGCCCGAGCGAGCGGGCAAGTCCCGAGGTTGGCACGAGCCCGTCTCCCGGGGACACCGGGGCTCACCGAAGCCGGTGGCGCGAGCGCTTAAGCTCCTCGGACGGTGTCGCTCGCCATGCCGCTCTCTCTCGCGGAAGTGCGGTCGCTCCTCGCCGGATACCCCTCCCCGCCCATCGTCGGCACCGTGGGTTCGCACTCGGCGATCGACGTGGCGGACGGAGCGGTCACCGAGGGACTCTCGAGCCTGATCCTCGCCGAGGCGGGCCGGGATGCGACGTACGCCCGGTACTTCCGCTCGGTCCGGGCCCTCGATGGGACCCGGAAGCGAGGGTGCGTCGACGATGTCTGGACGTTCCGCAAGTTCGCCGATATCGTCTCGCCGACGGTGCAGGCACGGCTTCGCTCCTCGGGGGTCGTGCTCGTCCCGAACCGAGCGTTCAGCTCGTACGTGCCGCTCTCGGAGATCGAGGACGAGTTTCGGGTCCCGATCGTGGGGTCGCGTCGTCTCCTTCGGATCGAGGAGAGGAGCGAGCGAGAGAACTACTACACGCTCCTCGAACACGCCGGGATCGCAACGCCCCGCAAGATCCCAGGGCCCGAGGCGATCGACCGCCTCGCGATCGTGAAGCTGCCGCACGCGACGCGCCGCCTCGAACGGGGGTTCTTCACCGTCGCGAGCCCCTCGGAATACCAAGCCAAGGTCGAGCGGCTGGTGGCGCGCGGGACGGTCGCACCGGACGACCTCGCGACCGCCCGGATCGAGGAGTACGTCCTCGGCCCGGTGTTCAACTTCAACTTCTTCTTCTCCCCGCTCGTCCCTCGCGACCAGGGCCTCGAGCTCCTGGGGGTCGACGAGCGCCGGGAGAGCAATCTCGACGGGCTCGTCCGCTTGCCCGCCGCGCAGCAGCTCGAGCTCAACGACTCGGACCGGATCCCTGAGTACCTGGTGGTGGGCCACGGAACGCTCACCGTCCGGGAATCGATCCTCGAGGAGGTGTTCCGGATGGGAGAGAAGTTCGTCGACGCGGCCCGCGAGCAGTACCCGCCGGGCATCATCGGCCCGTTCTGCCTGCAGACCTGCATCGACCGAAGCGGCCGGCCCATCGTCTTCGACGTCGCGGCGCGCATCGGCGGCGGGACCAACGTTCACCTCGCGCTCGGGCACCCGTACGGCAACGCGCTCTATCGGACACCGATGAGCAGCGGGCGTCGGGTCGCACTCGAGATCCGTGTTGCGTCCGAAGAGGGACGGCTCGCGGAGATCGTCACATGACCGAGGTCGCGGTCCCCCCCCCGGCCGCGGCGGCGCCGCCCCGGCGCACGGCGCTCTACGACTTCCACCGCCGGCACGGCGGACACATCGTCCCGTTCGCCGGCTGGGAGCTTCCGCTCTACTACACGAGCATCCTGGCCGAGCACCGTTCCGTCCGGGAAGGGGTGGGGGTCTTCGACGTCTCCCACATGGGCCTCCTCACCGTGGAGGGGACCCACGCCGCGGACCTCCTGGGACGGAGGACCACCGCGAACGTGGCCGCCCTCACTCCCGACCAGGTCCGCTACACGTTCCTCCTCGAGGCGACGGGGTACATCGTGGACGACATGCTCATCGGCCGCATCGACACGGGCGAGGAGCTGGCCCGTTCGTACACGGTCGTGCCGAACGCGAGCCGTGCGGACGAGATTGAGGAGATCCTCCGCCAGCACCGCTCCCCCGACACGACGATCCGCCGATGGAACGGTCCGGTGGCGCTCCTCGCCATCCAGGGACCGCGGTCGCGTTCCGTCCTCGAGTCGCTCTTCCCGTGGGACCTCTCCGGACTCGCGTTCTACCACGTCCGCTTCTTCCCGAAGCGCGTGGGCTCGTCGGCCCGTACTGGTCGGCTCGGCCTCCACTTCCCCGAGGCCCTCGACGACCACCTGCTCGTGAGCCGGACCGGGTACACGGGGGAGCTCGGATACGAAGTCTTCGTTCCGGCGCCGGAAGCGGACGCGTTCGCCGAGCGCCTCGTCGCCGCGGGGGTCGTGCCGTGCGGCCTCGGGGCCCGGGACACGCTCCGCCTCGAGAAGGGGTACCTTCTCTCGGGCCAGGAGTTCCACCGGGACCACACGCCACTCGAGGCCGGTCAGGACCGGTTCGTCGACCTGGACCACCCGTTCGTCGGGAGCCCGACGCTCGAGAAGGAGAAGGCCGAAGGGGTGAAGCGTCGGCTCGTCGGGGTCGAGATCGAAGAAGCCGGCGCGATCCCGCGGCACGGCACACCGGTCGAATCCGCTGGGAAACCGGTGACCGAGGCGACGAGCGGGGGCCTCTCTCCGACGCTCGGGAAGGGGATCGCGCTCGCGTACCTTCCGACGGAGCTCACCGCGGTAGGGACCTCGCTCACCCTCGAGATCCGGGGCCGGGAGGTTCCTGGGAAGGTCGTGCCCCTCCCCTTCCTCAAGTCCGCTCGGCCGCGGACGTAAATAGTCGGAGCACCCCATCTCCTGAGGTAGGTGCGATGGCGGCCGAAGCCGGGTCCCGTCGCCCGTTCATCGGCCGGGTGGAGACGGTCGAAGCTCTTCACCGACGGTTCGAGGACGCACGGGCGGGGACGGGGGGAGTGACCCTCCTCGTGGGGGGTACCGGGGTCGGGAAGTCGGCCCTCGTGGCCGAGCTCGTCCGCGACATCCGGGCGCGCGGAGTCCGCGTGCTGCAGGGAAAAGCCCTCGCGCTCGACGAACCGCCTCCGTTCTCGCTCATCCGTACCATCATCCAGAGCGCCCACGACGACCCGGCGCTCCGCCCTGCAGAGGGGCCGGTGCTCGGCGGGGACCCGTTCCTCATCGGCTTCGCGCCGCGGATCGGCGATACTGGGTTTCCCACTCCCACGGGCATGGAGGAGCGGCTCCTCGAGGTCCTCGGGGAGACCGAAGAGCGCGGGGAGTCGCGCGAGAGGGTCTGGACGGCGATTGCCGAGCAGTTCCTCGAGTTCACGCGCCCGGGTCCCATGGTCCTCGTCCTCGAGGACCTGCATCGCGCCGACGAGTCGTCGGTGGCGGCCCTCGAGTTCCTCGCGAACCAGCTCCAGAACCGGCCCTTGTGGATCCTCGCGACCAGCCGCCCGTACGCGTCCCTGTCGGAATCCGGCCGCGCTCGTTTAGAGGGGTTCGAGTCCGCGACGCACGCCCGCCGGATCGTCCTCCGTCCGATGACCTCGAGCGAGGTCGGCGACTACCTGAGGATGATCGATCCGGGCCGCCAGTTCTCTCCCGAGGAGGTCGCCCGACGCTACTCCGAGACCGGCGGGAACCCGCTCCTCCTGCAACAGTTCGACCGTCGAGTCTCGGCGGGCGAGGCCACCGGTCGGTCCCAGAGCGCCGTTCCCGCTCTCGGCGAGGAAGCGCACCGCACGCTCGACGTGGCCGCCGTGCTCGGGGCGGAGTTCTCGTTCGGCATCCTCTTGCGGGCGAGCGGCGAGGACGAGGAACGTCTCGCCGAGTCGGTCGATCAGCTTGTCGGCCAGGGGTTGCTCCACGAGCGCCCGGGCGAGATCCTCGCCTTCCCCGAGGACCGGCTCCGCGAGGAGACGTACGGACACCTCACCGAGAGCCGTCGTCGCCTCCTCCACCGCCGGGCCGGCGAGGCCTTGGAGGCCGTGGGGGTCGCGGACGGGACGACGATCTACGCCCTCGCCCGTCACTTCTATCTGGGTCACGTGGAGGAGAAATCGGTCCAGTACAACCGGATCGCGGCGGAGATCGCCGACCGGGCGTTCGCGCCCGAGGTCGCCCGGGACCACCTCGCCCGCTCGCTCGAGAGCCAGCGGGCGTTCAACCCCGACGATCGGGATGCCGAGTCGGAGCTCGTGCTCGAGCTCGCGCGGACGACGAACGAGTTCGGCCGCCTTCAAGAGGCGGAGGGGGTGCTCCACGACTTCCTCGACCGGGCGAAGGACGACCCCCGGCTCTCCCCTCGGAGCCGAGCGACGCTCGAGATCTACCTGGCCCGGGTGCTGAGCGACCGGGGCGACTGGCGGGGCGCGGCCGAGGTGGCGGAGAAGGTGCTCTCCTCCCCCGGCCTGGAAGACCAACTGCTCGTGCGGCTCGGCGCCCACCGTCTCCTGGGGGAGGCGCTCTTCTACGAGGCGAAGTATCCCGAGGCCCTCGCCCAGCACGCCGAGGAGATCCGGCTCGCCCGCGAGTCGGGGAACGAGCGCGCGACCGCGCTCGGCCAGGCCCGGCACGCGAGCGTCCTCATGATGGTCGGAAAGGCCGAAGAGGCGCTCACCGAAGCCCGGGAGGCCGCGGCCGCGCTCGAGCGGGTCGGAATCGCCCGCGAGTCGGCCCAGGCCCACCTGTTCCTCGGAGTGCTCCTCACGAGCATGCCGTTCATGGTCCCGCGGCACGAGGAGGCGGTCGCCGAGTTCGCGGAGGCGACCCGGCTCGCCGAGAAGGCCCAGGACCCGCGCCGCGTGGGCTGGGCGCTGTTCAACACCGCGGACGTGCTCCGCGACGCGGGACAGTTCGAGGAGGCCGTCGAGAAGGCCGACCGGGCCCGAGAGATCCTCCTGCGGATCGGCGACAAGTTCGGCCTCGTTCAGTCGATCATCGTGCGAGGGAAGATCGCGATCGACCGCAGCGAGTTCGACCTCGCGGAGGCCGACCTATTGGAAGCGTACCGTTTGGTCCGTGAGCTGAACGCGCCGGCGGACGAGGTCGACGTGGTGCTGCGCCTCGCCCAGCTCTCCTACGCGCGAGGGGACCGGGCGAGCGCCCAGCGGCGGGTCGCCGAGCTCGAGCGCCGGAACCTGCCCGCCCTTCGTCCCGATGTCGCCGAGGACTTCGAGCGCCTGCGCAAGGCGCTCGCCGCGAGGAGGAGCGACACCGACGTCGGCTGACCGTCGCTCGACCGATTTCACCGCCCTCGCTCGTCGCGCCCTTTCGGAGGACCGGGCCGGCCGCGACCGCACGACCCGTCGGCTCTTTCCGAGGCCGGTGCTGGCCGAGGCCCGGGTCGTCGCGCAGGGGTTCGGAGTTCTCTCGGGGATGCGCGCCGCCCTCGCCGTCGTGCGGTCCGCCCGCCTCACGGTGGTCGCCGCCCGGAGGGATGGGTCCCTGGTTCGGCGGGGGACCGTCGTGCTGCGCGTCCGTGGGGACGCCCGACGGATCCTCTCCGTCGAGCGGACGGTGCTCAACTTCCTGATGCATGCGAGCGGTGTCGCGACCGCGACCCGAAATGCCGTCCTCGGGGCCCGCGGGGCTCGACGACCGCTCGAGGTCTGGGCGACCCGGAAGACGCTCCCCGGCCTCCGCGACCTCGAGAAGGCGGCGGTGGTCGACGGCGGCGGACGGCCCCACCGCCGGGACCTCTCGGACGCCGTCCTCATCAAGACCAACCACCTCGCCTTGCTCTCGCTTTCGGAAGCGGTCGGGCGCGCCCACGCCCGCTCCCGGCCCGGCGAACGGGTCGAGGTCGAGGTGCGAAGCGCGTCCGAGGCGATCGCGGCGGCGCGGGCGGGCGCGGAGATGCTCCTCCTCGACAACTTGGCTCCTCGGAAGGCCCGGGCGGTCGTCCGGGTCCTCGAGCGACAGGGTCTCCGTCGCGGACGGTGGATCGAGCTCTCGGGGGGGATCACGCCCGACACGGTCCGACGGTACCGATCGGTCGGCGCCGACGCCGTCAGTCTCGGCGGGATTACGCACTCCGCCCCGTCCGTCCCATTTCACCTCACGCTCGAGCCCGGTCCCTTAAGACGCCGCGCGTCCTAGAACGCCGACTCGTCAATGACGCTGGCCGAGGAGATCCTCCGCTGGAAGGAGGAACGGGACGCGGTGCTGCTGGCCCACAACTACCAGCGACCGGAGGTCCAGGACATCGCCGACTTCGTCGGGGACTCCCTCTACCTGTCCCGGAAGGCGATGGAGTCCTCGCGCTCGGTGATCGTGTTCGCCGGAGTCCGGTTCATGGCGGAGACCGCCAAGATCCTGAACCCCAGCCGCACCGTGCTCCTCCCCGACCTCAAGGCCGGCTGCGGGCTCGCGGACTCGATCACGGTCGATCAGCTCCGGACGTGGAAGAAGGCCCATCCCGGGGCGGTCGTGGTGGCGTACATCAACACGTCGGCCGACGTGAAGGCGGAGGCCGACATCTGTTGCACAAGCTCGAACGCCGTGAAGATCGTCGAGTCGGTCCCTCCCGACCGGGAGATCCTCTTCCTCCCCGACATGTTCCTGGGGGAGTACGTCCGCCGGAAGACCGGTCGAGCGATGCACCTGTGGGTCGGCGACTGCCCCGTCCACGCGAAGCTCCGGCCCGAGGACCTCGACCGGGCCCGCGCCCGCCACCCCGGCGCTCCCGTGATCGCCCATCCCGAGTGCGGGTGCGCGACCCAAGCGATGCCGTACGTCGACCAGATCCTCTCGACGGACGGGATGGTCCGGTTCGCGGAGGAGACGCACGTTCCTCAGGTCCTGGTGGCGACCGAGGTCGGCATCCTCCACCGAATGGAGAAGCTCAACCCGACGACCCGGTTCACACCGATCGACGCGAACGCGGTCTGTCCGTACATGAAGGAGATCTCGCTCGAGGACGTTCGAGACTCACTGGCCCTCAACCGGTTCCAAATCGAGGTGCCGAGCGAGACGGCCGCGCGGGCCCGCGTGGCCCTCGAGCGGATGGTCGCGGCCTAGCGCCCGGGCCAGTCCGGAGCGCGCGAGCCCCGTTCAGAGCCTCGGGACGATCGGCGCCATTCCGTGTACGAAGAGCTCGTACGCAGCGGCGAGCAGGACGACCCCGGCGAGGAAGACGACTCCGATCGCGAGCCAGGACGGCTTCTTCGTCAGGTAGAAGTGCGGGCTCAGCGGGTTCAATCGGGTCGAGAGGAAGGAGAACCCCGAAAGGAACAGGACGACCCCGAGGAGCGCCGTGAGAAGGACGGTGTACTGGCTCAGGTAGAGGCCGATCGCCGCGAGCACGACCGCCACCGGGATTGCCGCATTGGACCGTCGGGTTTCGACCTCCGCCGCCCGGTTGGGCGGCGGGTTCGTGGGACGATGATAGACGGACCGGTACGCACGGGCGTTCGACACAGCCAGAACGGGCCTCTCCCTCCTAGATGAACCCCACCGTCCAGGGGAAATTCGTGCGCGTGGGACACAGGCATAAAAAGGGGGAGACCTCTGTTCCCCCCTCGGTGAACGAGACCTCCCACCGGCGTCCGAACCCATCGAGCCCCGCCCGGCCGGTCCCACCGGCCCCTCTCGCGGGTTCGCGTCGCCTTCCCGAACCTCCCGCGCTCCGGACGAATCCGCTCACCGGTGCCCGCGCCTGCTCGAGTTGTTCGGCCCCGCTCGCGGCGGGGAGCCTTCCGCCCCGATGTTGGGGATGCGGGCGCCCGCTCTGCACCGACTGCTACTGGCGGCACGGATTGACGCCGACCGTGCACCGGTGCACGAGCTGTCTCATGACCCGGGTCGCCTCGCCCCGGGCCGCGATCTCGGGAGGTCGCTCGACCTCCCCCGCCGCTCCCGGGTCGACCCGGACCCTGTGGTACTGACCTCGGCCTCGGCCCGAACGTTGATCACCGAATCTGGCGCTGCCCCGGCGCGTCGCGCGAATCCGAGGGCGACCGCCCGCGTCGGGTCGTCCGGCGGAGCGAGAAGCCCCGTCGGCACGTGAAGGCGTACGCCCGCCTCGAGCGCCGTGCGCGCCGCGCCGGAGTCGAGCCGTTCGGAACCGGGTCCGACCTCGATTCCCGCCCCGACCCTCCGTGCGACCTCGACCCACGCGGCGAGGGTCGCCGCTTCCGTGGCGCCCGAGGCGCCGACGTGGGCGACGAGCGTGGGCGGAGGCCCGCGCCCACGGACGGTCGAACGATCGGACGCGCTCGCGCCTCCGATCGGCCGCACGATGCGAGCGTCGTGCGGGATCTCTGCGAGCTCGTCCGGCACCGCGTCCCGTCCGGTCTCGAGGACGGCCGAGACCGCGAGACGCGGGGTCCGAAGCTCCGGGATGCGAGCGCGGGTCGTCGGAGGAAGGAGCCAAACGCGGCTGTCCGCCCCGACGCCTCCCACCACCACTCCGACGTAGGCGTATCCTCGTCCCCGGGCCTCGGCGACCGCGCGGTCGACGGCCTCAGGGCCCGCGTCGGGAGGGAGGTGGATGTGGAGGTCCCCCTTGAGGTCCGGGTCCGAGACGAGCGGGGCGAGAGGGCCCCGGGCGGCCCGCTCGATCTCGCCCCGGTCCTCGCGCAGCTCGGGAGGGATGAAGGCGAGCCCGAGCGATCCGTATACCTCCTCTTCGGTGGCCCCGGCGATCCTCTCGTCCCCGCGAAACACCCCGTACTCGTTCACCTTGAGTCCCCGGTCCCGGGCGAGGGAGCGGAGGCGAACATTGTGGTCCTTCGAGCCGGTGAAGTACTGGAGCGCGGCCCCGAACTCCTCGGGCTTCACCACCCGAAGGTCGACCTGAAAGCCTCCTTGGAGGAGGACGGTCTCCTTCGTCTCCCCCCGCATCATCACCTCGGCGACGAGCGGGTGCGTGCTGAACGTCTCGAACACCCGGGCCGGGTCCTTCGACGTGACCAGGAGGTCGAGGTCCCCGACGGTCTCGCGCGCCCGGCGGAAGCTTCCCGCGACCTCGACCCGGTCCGCGTCGTTGCCGTCCTCGAGAGCGTGGACGAGCGCCCGTGCCACCGGGTAGACCTCCTCGATCGGCCGCCGAGAGGCTCCCGCCCCGGCCGCGGACGCAGCGAGAGCGGAACGAATCTGGTCGATCTTCTTCTCTCCGAACCCTTTCATCCCGACCAAGCGGCCGGCGGCGATCGCGTCCCGAAGCTCGTTCGGCCCCTCCACGCCGAGATCGACCCAGAACCGGCGGGCGGTCTTCGGTCCGAGGCCGGGAAGCCGCATCAGCTCGACGAGCCCGGGCGGGATCTCGCGCTTCAGCCGCTCGTAGTAGGGGACGGAACCGGTTCGGAGGTACTCCTCGATCTTCTCCGCGATCGCGTCCCCCACTCCGGGGATCGAACGGAGCTCCTTGCGGGCCGCCACCGCTCCGAGCTCTTCGGTGAGGCTTTCGATCGACCGGGCGGCCCGCCGGTAGGCTTCGGGTTTGAACTTCTCCCCGAGCAGGTCGAGGAAGTCGGCGATCGTCCGAAAGATCTCGGCCGCTTCTGCGTTCGACGTCACCGCCGCTCTTCCCTCCTCCCGCCGACCTGCCGCCCCGCCTCTCGCGTCGGTCCCGTCACGGGGACGACCCGGCGCCGAGGTCGAGCCAGGTCCGTCGGCCCGAGGGACGGAAACCCATTCGTTCGTAGAGGTGGCGCGCCTCGAGCCGGTCCTCCCGAACGTAGAGGCCGACGATCGTTCGGGTCGAACGCGCGCTCGCGACCGCGGCCTCTACGAGGGCCCGGCCGATCCCTCGGCCCCGAGCGCCCGGGTCGACGAACACCCCGCCGAGGAGCCAGATGTCGGGAAGCCGCACGGCGGCGCGGACCGCGCCGAGGAGGCGTCCCTGTTCGAACGCCCCCCAGATCCAATCGTCCCCCGGGTCGAGGGAGGGGTACTCGGCGGCCACCGGGTCGGACTGCCGCTCGGCGAACGCGGCCAGTGCCGCATGGTCGGTTCGTTCGAGACGTCGCACCTCCGCTCGCGCGGGCGGGTTCAGGCCCGCCCGGAGGGGGAGCGTGGGGTCGAGCGAGAGGAGGAGGAGCGTGAACGGCCGTGCGGGGCCCCGCGCCGACACCACGAGGTCTTGGAACATCTCGGGAACGACCGTAACGAGCGGTCGTGGGGGGAGGGCGTCGACCAGGACGCGAGCGCGGGGGTCCGCCCCGATCCAGTGCACGACGGTCCAGGAGGGGTGGCCGAGCCACACCAAGAGGTAGCCGACCGTTTGGTCCCCGTCGATGGCCGAGACGAACCGCACCCGGTTCGGGGTGTGGTCGAGGTCCCAGCGGCTGTACGCGTGATTGAACGGGTCGTGGAGGGCCGCGCGTTCGAGCCATTCCCGGTCGATCGTCGGACGAAGCTCCATCGCCACGCCCGCCCGTCGCAAAGGACTCCGGTTAGATAGCAGTGCGGGCGCGGACATTGGGATGCGAACCGTATAGACCCGGCGCCCGCTCCCGCCGCTCGTGGGAGCCCACCGACCGACCCGCGAGCTCCCCCGGCATCTCGAGACGCTCTATGCGGGGTTCCGGTTCGACCGGTCGCTCGCGGACGACCCGCTCTCCGAGGTCCGCGCGCTCGCCCGGGACCCCCACCGCGCGGAGGTGGCGGGCGTGTTCGCCGCCACGCTCGCGATCGGGAACACCACGGCGATCCGCGGCGCCATCTCGCGTCTCGCGATGGCCGCGGACGGCGACATCGCAACCCTGGTCTCCCCGGGGCGCAGCCGAAACCGGTCCCGACGCCTTCTCCCGTTCCGCCATCGCTGGATCCGCGGGGACCAGCTCGACCACCTCTCCCGCGTGCTCACGGAGTACTACCGCCATGCGCCCTCGCTCGAGGACGCGTTCCTCGTGGGGTTCGAGACTGGCGGATTCGCAGGGGGACTCGACGCGCTCTCTCGGGCGCTCCGCGGGGACGGGAGTCGCGCCCGCCTCGGTCCACCGCCCCGCGGGTACCGCGCGCTCTTCCCGAGCCCGTACGACGCGTCGAGGAGCCCCTGCAAGAGACTCACGCTGTTCGTGCGGTGGATGGTCCGCGACCGTTTTCCCGACCTCGGCGTCTGGCGACGCGTGCCGACCGGGGAACTGCGGATCCCGCTCGACCAGCATGTCCACTGGATTGCCTACCATCTCGGCCTGACTGCTCGAAAGAGCCGGTCGTGGGCGGCGGTCGAGGAGGTGACCGAAACCCTCCGACGGATCGACCCGGTCGACCCCACCCGGTTCGACTTTGTCCTCTGTCACACGGGGGTCTCGGGCGACTGTCCGAAGGAGCGGGACCTCAAGGTCTGCGGACCGTGCGCGGTCCGGCCGGACTGCCTTCTCTGGCGTCGGCGGGGGACCTCCGGATGACGAGCGACCCCGAGGCTCTTCCTATCGACCTCGGCCTCCTCGAACGGTTCCGCCGCGCGGGGTCCGAGATCGCCTGGCGAGCGGCGCCCGCGAGGACGGGTCGAACGAAGGGCCACCGCGCGCGGATTGCCCACCTCCACGACGAGGAGGCACGGGTCGAGACGTGGGGGACCGCTCGGGACGGGGGCGTGGCCGTCGATTCGGGTCCGGTCGGGGCCCTCGCCCTCCTCCTGGAGGCCGATCGTCGCGGGCTCCCGACGGCGCTCGGAGCGGCCGAGGCGGGACATGACCCGGCGTTCCCGGCCGGGGCGCTCTATGCCGTCTGGGGCTCGGGTACGGTACTCCACGACGCGACGCCCCGCCTGCGGGACCTCGTGGACCTCGCACGGTACGCTCTCCGTTAGGTTCGATCGCTCGCGAACCATCCTCGATGGTTCTACTAACTAACTATTCCGTCAGCGCCCAGTTAAATAACGAAACCAGGTCGGCGGCCCACGTTCCTATGCCGACCACGATTCCTCTCGGCCCGTCCCCGGTTCCCGCCGGCCGGGTCGGCCTCCTCGACGCCGTCCGGGACGCCCAGCGGGCCGTGGTCGTCCGCCTCATGCCCGAGGTGCTCTCCCGAGGGGGGATCACCCCCCACCAGTTCTGGCCGCTCTACCATCTGGGACGGGAGGCGGAAAGCCATCCGGGCGAGCTGGCCCGTCGACTCGGCATCACCATGCCGGCGTGCACCGCATCCGTCGACCAGCTGGTCGCCGCCGGTCTCATCGTACGTCGGCGATCCGCGACCGACCGCCGTCGGGTCGTGCTCGCCTTGACACCGAAGGGCCGCCGCGTGCTCACCGAGGTCGGTCGTCGGTTCGGCCGGGGGGTCGCCGCCGCGACGGTCGGGGTCCCCGAGCGAGACGTCGCGACCACGGCCCGAGTCCTGCGAGTCCTCGCCGACCAGCTCCGAGCGCAACGACCGGTCGGTCCGCGGGCCCGGGAGGCGGCATGAGCACTTCGACGCCGTCTCTGACGGCCGCCGGGACACCGTACGACCCGCGCGCCGCCGAGGCCGTGCTCGCGATCCTCGCGATCATGGCCCTCATGGTCACCTACGTGGAGACGATGGTCCTCCCCGCGTTCAAGCAGTTCATCACGTTCTTCAACGGCCCCTCCGACACGACGGTGGCCTGGATTCTCTCCGCCTATCTCCTGGTCGGGACGGTCGCCGTCCCGATCTTCGGCAAGCTCGGGGACAAGTACGGCAAGAAGCGAATCCTCCTCCTCGTGATGGGTGTCTACGCCGCCGCGGTGAGCGTCGCCGGGTTCACCCCCGACATCGGGAACGCGCTCGGCGTCGCCCGGTCGAACCAGATCTACCTTCTGATCGGCGTGCGGGCGGTCCAAGGGATCGGGATGGCGATGTTCCCCCTCGCCTTCGCGATGATCCCCGAGGTCTTCCCGGCGGTGCGGGTGGGCCAGGCCCAGGGGATCGTCTCGGCGATGTTCGCAGGGGGCGCGGCTCTCGGTCTCGCCGGCGGCGGGTACGTCGCGCAGCAGTACGGCTGGCAGTTCACCTACCACACGGTCATCCCGGTGGCGGTCGTCCTCGTGGTCCTCGCCGCGCTGCGCTTGCGCGAGTCCGTCCACCGGGAGCCCAACCCGATCGACCTTCCCGGCGTCGCGAGCCTCGGGTTCGTCCTCGCCGCCCTGATGCTCGGCATCACCGAGTCCTCGAACTGGGGATGGACGAACCTCTCGGCGGTCTCGTTCGCCGGCGTCGGCTGGGGGGTCCCCGAGTTCTTGCTGCTCTCCGTGGCCGGTCTCGCGTTCTTCCTTGCCTGGGAGATGTACACCGACCACCCCCTCGTCTCGTTCGCCGCCCTAAGGCAGCGGAACGTGTGGATCTCGAACGTCAACGGCCTCTTCGTCGGCGCGGGGATGTTCCTCGTCTTCGTGGCCGTCACGGTCCTCACGGAGTCCCCGGTCTCTCCCGGATTCAACCTCTCCGAGTTCCAGTTCGGCCTGGTCGCGCTCCCGTCCGCGCTCAGCATGCTCGCGGTCGGCCCCTTCCTGGGCCGGTCGGTCTCGAGGTTCGGGCCGAAGCCCGTGATGATCCTCGGGTTCGGGCTGATGGCGGTGGGCGCGCTCTCGCTCGCCTTCTTCCACGCGACGGTGCTCGAGGTGATCCTCGGGATGATCCCGACGATGATGGGCAACGTCGGGGTCTTGATCGCGATGTCGAACGTGATCGTCCTTTCCGTCGCCCCCCGGGAGCTCGGGGTCCAGACGGGTATGAACCAGACGTTCCGGAACCTCGGGAGCGCGGTCGGCCCCGTGGTCGCGACCACCATCATCTCGAGCTACCTCACCACGCTCCTCGTGCCGACATCGCACGGGACGCAGCCGGTCTCGGTCTTTGCGAACACGGGCTTCCTCCTCGTCTTCGCGTTCACGGCCGCCGTCGCGGTGGCCGGGCTCGTGCTCTCGCTCGGTCTACGGAACTTCCGTTACTCCTCCGAGGGGATCCGGACCGACGAACGGCTTGCCCGTCCTTCGGCCAGCGCCCCGGTACCCGCGGAGCGCCCGGCCGCCTCCGTCCCTCCGGACTCCTAGGTACGGACTACGAGCAACCGCTCGTCGAGCCGCAGACGGTGCACGCGTAGCACGTGCCGGAGCGGACCATGATCCCGCCGCAGGTCGAGCACGACGGGGCGTCGTCGCTCACGCCGCTCGAACCGCCGCCGAACGTGTCGAGGACCCGGGTCTCGAACTTCACCGTCGTCGGGTGCGTGGCCGTGGGCCTCGTCCCGGCCGCCGGGGCAGGGAGGTGGCCGTTGCCATTCCCTTCCGCGGGGCCCTCGAGCCCGATCGCGCGCCGCTCGTCCTCCGTGAGGAACTCGAGCGCGAGCCAACGGGCCACGTAATCGGGGATCGACTTCGCGAACCGGATCTTCGGGTTGTTGGTCGCGCCGGCCGGCTCGAAGCGGAGATGGGCGAGCTTACGGACGAGGTCCTTGAGCGGCACCCCGTGCTGGAGGGCCATCGACATGGCGAGACCCAGCGAATCCATGAGGCCGTTCACCGTCGAGCCTTCCTTCGTCACCCGGAAGAAGATCTCGCCGGGGCGCCCGTCGGGGTAAAGTCCGACCGTGACGTAGCCGTCGTGGCCCCCGACCTCGAAGTGATGGGTGATCGCCTGACGCTCGTTCGGGAGGCGCTCGCGGGCCGGGCCGCGGGGTCCGACGGGTGCTCCGGTCCTTCCCTTCCCCGTCTCGAACGGTTGCGACGCCTTGCAGCCGTCGCGGTAGAGGGCGACCGACTTGATGCCGAGCCGCCACGCTTCGAGGTAGATCTTCTCGATGTCCTCGACGGTCGCGTTGTTCGGGAGGTTGATCGTCTTGCTGGCGCCGCCCGAGAGGAACGGTTGGACCGAGCCGAGCATCTTGAGATGACCCATCGGCAAGATGGTGCGGGTCCCGCCGGAGGGAGCGAGCGCGCAGTCGAAGACCGGGAGGTCCTCGTCGTCGAGGTCCGGGGCGCCTTCGATCGTCCCGGTCTTCTCGAGGTGGTCGGAGATGGCCCGGATCTCCTCGGTCGAGTAGCCGAGCGCGGTCAGCCCGTTCGGGACGGTCCGGTTGACCATCCGGATGATGCCGCCCCCGACCAGGTTCTTCACCTTGACGAGGGAGAGCTCCGGCTCGAGGCCGAGAGTGTCGCAACCCATTAGAAGCCCGATCGTGCCGGTCGGAGCGATGACCGAGATCTGGGCGTTGCGGTACCCCCAGAGCTCGCCGGCCTTCACGGTGTCGTGCCAGCGGTCGGCCGCCGCCTGAAGGAGCCCGGTCAGGCGGGGGTCGTTCGCGGGGATCTCTTCGGCGGCCTTCGTGTGCTTCCCCATGACCCGCAGCATCGGGGCCCGGTTGCGCTCGAAGCCGGGGAACGGCCCCATCCGCTTCGCGATCTCGCTCGACATATGGTACCCCTCCGCCGAGAGGAACGCCGAGACGGAGGCCGCCAGCGTACGCCCCGCCTCCGAGTCGTACGCGAGGCCGTAGTGCATCAGAAGAGCGCCGAGGTTCGCATAGCCGAGGCCGAGCGGCCGGTAGTCGTGCGAGTTCTGGGCGATCGCCGCCGTCGGGTAGCTCGACCCGTCCACGATGATCTCCATCGCGAGGATCATCGTCCGGATCGCCTGGCGGAACAGCTCGACGTCGAACTGGCCCCGGGCGTCCAGGAACCGCATCAGGTTGATCGAGGCGAGATTGCACGCGGAATCGTCGAGGAACAGGTACTCGCTGCACGGGTTGGAGGCGTTGATCCGTCCGGAGTTCGGGCAGGTGTGCCAATCGTTCGTCACGTCGTCGAACTGGACGCCCGGGTCGCCGCAGCGCCAGGCCGCGTAGGCGAGCTTCCGCCAGAGCTCGCGGGCCGGGTACGTCCCCGCCACCGTGTGGTCGGTCCGGTGGATCGTCTTCCAGTCCTTGTCGCGGACCACCGCTTCCATGAACGCATCCGGGACGCGCACGGAGTGGTTCGCGTTCTGGTACGAGATCGAAGCGTAGGCAGAATCCGGGTCGGTCCCGTCGAAGTTGGCGGAGTATCCCTCCCGGATCAAGGCGGCGGCCTTGTCCTCCTCGCGGACCTTGCAGTCGATGAAGTCAACGATGTCCGGGTGGTCCATGTTGAGGATGACCATCTTCGCCGCACGGCGGGTCGTCCCGCCGGACTTGATGACGCCCGCGAGGGCGTCGAACGCCCGCATGAACGACACGGGCCCGGACGCGATCCCGCCTCCCGCGAGGCGCTCGGTGCTTCCGCGCAGCGGGGAGAGGTTCGTTCCCGTCCCGCTCCCGCCCTTGAAGAGACGACCCTCGCTGGTCGCGAGCGCCAGGATCGAGTCCATGTCGTCGCTGATCGATTGGATGAAGCAGGCCGAACACTGGGGCGGGTCGCGGACACCGACATTGAACCAGACGGGGCTGTTGAACGCCGCCATCTGCTGGACCATGAGGTACGAAAGGCTCTCCTCGAACGTCGTCGCCTCATCGGGCGTGTCGAGGTAGCCCAGGTCCAGGCCTCGTTCCGCCATGAAGTGGCAGACGCGGCGGATCATGCCGTCGATCGAGTTCTCCCGGCGCCCTTGCAGGACGCGGAAGTACTTCGACGCGGCGATGTTGACGCTCGTCTCGGACCAGGACGTCGGGGCGCGGATCCCCTTCTGCTCGAAGATGACCTTCCCCTCGGCGTTCTTGATCACGGCGTCGTGCGATCTCCACTGGACCGTGTCGAACGCGGTCTTTCCCCGTGGAACGAGACGAGGCACGGGAATCGGTTCCCGCCCGATCCGGCTCGCGGGCCGTCCGGCGGTCTCCTCCGCGCCGGGCGCGGGTCGTTTCTTAGCAACTGCCATGCGGCCTTCCCCCTGAAGGATCGATGAGGTTTCCCAGGCGATCGAAAGTACCACCACTCGGGGCCCTAACCCGTCCTCGGCCGGTCCATGAAACGGCCTTGTCGAGGAGCCGTTTCGGCTCGGACGTTCGCAAGGGAGCACGCGGATGGTGTCGCTCGGGACACCGTGAAAACCCTCCGGGTGCGAGCCAAGCGTGACCCGGTATAAGGCTGCTTGGTCGACGGAGCCGTGACAACGTCGAAAATCGCGTCGCCCGAAGCGCACACGCCGTTCCTTTGGAAGGTCCGGGGAGTTGTGCGCCGTTTCGGATCGTTCCCTGCCTCTATGTATGGGATTCGACCACCATTCTCCGATGGTCAAGGGCGCTCGTCACGTGCCGTTCCCTCGAGTCGTGGCGTTCTTTCGTCGACATCCCGTCCTTTTGCTCCTCTGTCTCACACCGGGGATTCCCGAGTACTTGTCCGGCTCCTCCTCGTTGGTGCTCCTCGCTCGGAACCCCGTGGTGTTCCTCCTGTTCCTCGCTCTCAACCTCGGCCTGTACGGGCCGGGCGTCCTCCTCGTCCGAGAAGCGTTCGTGCGATGGCGATCCGGGTGGGCCGGCCTAGTTCTCCTCGGCGCTGCCTACGGCCTCCTCGAAGAAGGGACCGCGCTCAGCACGATGTTCAACCCCACCGCCTCGGTCGTGGGGAACCAAGGGTACTACGGGCATTTCGCGGGCGTCAATTGGGTCTGGTCGGTCGGAGTCCTCGGCGTGCACATCGTCTATAGTGTGGGCCTTCCCATCCTCCTCTTGGGCCTCGCCCTCCCCGAGACCCGAGGTCGTTCGCTCCTTTCGAATCGGCAGGTTCTCGTCGCCCTCGGGGTGTACGCCCTCGACATCGTCGTCCTGGCCCTCATCGTCGGCTACTGGCGAACGGCACCGATCCTCCTCGTCGCCGCGGCCGTCCTTGCCGGGCTCCTCTACGCTATCACGCACGCGCTCCCGCACGGAGCGCTCGATCCGACGAGCTCGGGACCCCGTCTCTCCCCGAAGTGGTTCGTTCTGCTCGGTCTCGTCTTCTATCCCATCCTCCTCCTCGTGCCCGGCCTCGGGGACCAGTTCGCCCTCTGGCCCCCGCTCACGATGGCGGTCGAACTCGTGCTCTGCGGGGCCCTGTTCCAGTTCGTACGGCAGGAGGTGGGACGAACGGGGAACGAAGCGGGGCTGACGATGCTCGCCCTCGGAGCGATTGCTCCGATCGCCGTTCTGGGGCTCGTGTTCCAACTTGCCGTTCCGTTCGTGCTGGTCCCCGACGTCCTCTTCGGGCTGTTCTTCTACGCGCTGTGGGTCCGCTACCGACCCGGGCCGGTGGCTCCGCCGGTCGGGGCCACCTAGCCGGAACGCTTCGAGGAGGTCCAGAGTTCGGGCGGCGGTCGTAGCACGCGCATCGCGCACCGGACCACGGCCCGGAATTTGGTGGAACCGAGGGTCGAGAAGAAACCGGACCCGACCAAGAGTTCCACGCAACGGAAAAAAAGAGAGAGGGAACCTTCCCAAAGGAAGGTCCCCAAGAAAGGGTGACGCCGAGCTTAGGCGTTCTTCATCTTGGCGCGCGAGACGAACCCCTTCTTGTCGAGGAAGTACATGTAGCCGTCTTGGCGGGTGATCTTCTCGGTGCCCACACGTCCCTTGCGCCCGGACTTGTTGAGCTTGGTCGGGGTCTTCCAGAGGTACCCATCCTTGCCGAGGTAGTACAGGTATCCCTTCTCTCGCTTGATCTGCTCCTTGCCTACACGCTCCGCCATTGTGGCGACCTCGGGGGCGAGGAGTGGAGCGCCCCTATTTAGAGGTACTGACGGAGTGTCGGCGGAGAAATCGGGTTTCCCTGACGGAAAACGTGCGCCGGAATCACGTCGAAACGGTATCCCAGCTGGTCGACGGTGCGGACGGGGAGCACCGAGAAATCCGCGGGCCGACCGACCGCCACGGTCCCCGCCGCCTCGAGGCCGATCGCGTGGGCCGCGTTGACGGTGGCCGCCGTGAGCGCCTCCGCCGGCGAGAGACGGGCGGAGTGGACCGCATGAGCGAGAACGATCGGCATCCCCTCGACCCAGGAGTTCGGCGAGCAGTCCGTGCCGAGGGCGACCGGAACGCCGGCATCGACCATCTCCCGGCCCGGGCTTCGAGCGCCCGGGGACGCCGTGAGGGCGGTGACGGGGAGGAGCACCGCCGTGACTCCGCTCGCGGCGAGGAGCGCGCGGTCCTCGGCGCGCGCGGCGAGGAGATGCTCCGCCGAGACCGCGGGGAGCCGGGAGGCGAGCCGGGCGCCCCCCGAGAGGACGAACTCCTCGGCGTGGATCTTGACCCCGAGCCCGAGCGAGAGAGCGGCGCGCAGGAGCCGCTCCGATTGACGGACGGAGAAGAACCCGGGCTCGCAGAAGACGTCGCAGAAGCGCGCAATCCTCTGCCGAACGACCCGAGGAAGTGCCTCCCGAACGAGGAGATCGACGTACGCCTCGGGTCGGACTCGGTACTCCGGGGCGATGGCGTGCGCTCCGAGGAAGGTGGGCACGAGGCCAAGGCCGGTGCGCCGAGCGAGGCGCGGGACGAGCCGAAGGAGCCGGAGCTCCCCCTCGAGAGAAAGGGCATAACCGGACTTCACCTCGATCGAGGTGCTCCCCCACCGCGCCATCCGGCGGAGACGGGATTCGGTCGCGGCGAGGAGTTCCGCATCGGACGCCTTTCGGGTCGCCCGAACGGTGGAGTAGAGCCCTCCGCCGGCCCGCGCGATCTCGCTGTAGCTCGCACCGCGCACCTTGAGCGGGAGCTCGAAAGCGCGGTTCCCCGCGAAGAGCACGTGGGTGTGCGCGTCGACAAAGCCCGGCACCATCACACCCCCTCTCGCCGAGAGGCGTCGACCTCCCGTGCGGAGGCGGACGGACCGGGACGCGGCCCGTTCGCGGCCGACCCAGACGAAGCGGCCGTCGGCCACCGCGACCGCGGCGTCCGAGAGAAGACCGAGCTCTTCCGCATCCGCTCCGATGCGCGGGACCGGTCCGCGAGCTAGGGTCGCGAGCTCGCCGATGTCCGTGACGAGGAGGTCGGCCGCAATCATGGTTGGTGGATCAGGTGGTCGAGGAGATCCCGGGCGAGGAACGACCCGGGGAAGAGGATCCGCGCCTCGGACTCGAGCGGTTCGAGCTCCTTGTACCGAGCCGAGAAGTGCGTGAGGAATAGGGTGGCCACCTCGGCGTCGTTCGCGAGCTCGGCCGCCTGTCGGGCCGAGGAGTGACCCCACTCGTTCGCTTCGGTCTCGAGCTCCTGGGAGACGGTCGCCTCATGGATGAGGACGGTCGCCCGGTGCGACAGTCGCCGCACCTCCTCGCTCGGCGCCGTGTCCCCGGAGTAGACCACGGCCCGACCGGGCCGTGCCGGCCCCATCACGTCCGAGGGATGGATGACGGTGGAGCCGACCCGCACGCTCTCCCCTGCTTCGAGCTTCGAGAAGTCCCGTCCGTGGATCCCGAGGGACCGGGCCTTCTCTCCGTCGAACCGGCCGCGCTTCATCCCTTCCTCGACCCGGTAGGCGAGGGAAGGGACCGGGTGAATCGTGGCGGAGGTCCTCACCGTGTACCCGTCGAGCTCGACCGTCGCACCGGGAGGGAGCGCATGGACGATCACCGGGAAGCGGAGCGTGAAGTATCCCATCCGCAGCGCCCGACCCACCATCTCCTCGGCATCGGAGGGTCCGTAGATGTCGAGCGGCTCGCTCCGGTGGTTCAGGCTCATGCTCTGGATGAGCCCGGGGAGGCCGAGGAAGTGGTCCCCGTGGAAATGGGTGAGGAAGATCCGGCGCACGCGCATGAACGAGGCGGACGACTGGAAGAACTGCCGCTGGGTGCCCTCCCCACAGTCGAGAAGGATGAGCTCTTTCTCCATGTCGAGGGCAATGGCGCTCGCCGACCGCTCCTTGGTCGGCCAAGATCCCGCAGTACCGAGGAAGGTGAGGCGCATCCGATAGACGCACCTTGTCCCGGGTAAAAGGTCGATGGGAGGGGGGTCCCCCTGGGCGCCCCGCCCCCCCGGTCAGGGGAAAAGAGGAAAAAGGGCGCTTTGGTAGGTCGACCGATGGTCGATTGGGACCGGGTCGAGGAACTCCGGTCGAAAGGGTGGGACTGGGACAAGATTGCCTCGGACCCGAAGGTCGGTTTCCATCCGGACGCGTCCGTTCAGGAACCGGGTCGGGCGCTCCGTGGCCTCTACCACCGACAGCGTTCCCGGCAGGCCCGCCGGCCCGAGGTCCCGACCGTTCGCAAACCGACCAAGGAGGAGCGCGAGAAAGCGGAGCGGAAGTGGACGCTCGCGCGGATCGGCTACCTCATGGTGCCCGCGCTCGGGATATGGTGCGCGCTCGCCTACGTGGCCCCTTCGCCGGTCGGCCTCGTTCTCCCCGCGATCCCCTACCTCGCCCTCGGGCTCGCCGTCATGGCGTTCCTGCTCTGCTTCGGCCTCTTCCGCTCGAACGCAGCTCGCTGGACGAAGGTCTTCCGGTCGACGGTCGTTTCGGGGATCATCTTCGGCCTCGTGATCTCGGGCATCATCGCGATCGGAGGCATCCTCATCTTCGGATGCCCGTTCCTCCCGCCCGCCTCGGCCGGGACCTCCCAGACGGCACCGGGGTGGATCTCGATCGGCGTCTCGCCCTGGCACCAGGACAACTCCCCGGTCCTCTACTTCTACGGCGCGACGTGGTGTCCGTACTGTTCGGCGAGCAGTTGGCCGATATGGAAGGCGCTCTCCGGGTTCGGGACCGTCACCGGTACTTCGTTAGGGTATTCGGCGGAGGACAACATCCCCGAGATCGTACTCGCCAACGCGGCCGTCACTCCATTCAGTGCCTCGTCCTCGTCGTACGTGACGCTGACCGTGAGTGAGGACATCTCGGGGAACACCGGGACGTTCCCGACCACGTCGAGCTGCTACGAGCTCGCGTACGTGACCGCCTACTCCGGTAGCTCGATTCCGTTCGTGGTGATCAACGGGCAGTACGTCCACGGCGGGTCGTCGCTGATCTCCCCGAGCGTTATCAACTCCCAGGCGGGCACTCCGAACCAGATCTTCTCCCAGGTGGCCAACGGCAACGGGAATGCGTGGAACAACACCCAGAGCCAGACCTGGTGGATGATGGCGTTCATCGCGAAATCGAATGGCGCAACGTTCTCGAATCTGGCGCAGCAGCCATACTACAAGAAGTGGACCCAGAGCAACGGGTGGGGCTCCGACACCCAGAGCTCGGTCTCGGCCGACTTAGCGCAGATTCACTAGACGGAGGGAGGATGCGCACCCGGGACATCCGGTCGGTGATCTACCTCGCCGGCGGTCTCGGCCTGATCGTCGCGATCTACACCTACCTTGAGACGGTCCAAGCGTCGCTCCAGAAGTACTGCACCCTCAACTCGTTCGTCTCCTGCGGCGCCGTCGCGAACAGCGGGAAGACCACGGTCCTCGGGGTCCCGGATTCAATCATCGGCATCGGGGGGTTCCTCCTCATCCTCGCGGTGGCCGCCATCGCCGAGCGCCGCCGCAAAGAGCTCCTCTGGCCGCACCTTCTGCTCTTCATCACGACTGTGGGAGTGGGGTTCTCGTGCTACTTCGCGTATCTCGAGTTCGCCGTGATCTACGCGCTCTGCCCTGTCTGCTTCGCGGCCTGGTTCTGTGGCTGGGTCGCCTGGGGCGCGTCGATCGCGCTCGTCCGCAAGGTCCGCGCGAAGGCTCGCTCCCGGGCGGAAAAGCCGCCCGCCGAGGCCCCCACCCCCGAGGAACCGCCCGCCCCCACCGCCTCCCCGTAGCTCTATCGAGAGGGGAGAGTATCCTCCCCTAGAACCCGAGTTATATACCCCACCTCGTTCGGCCGCCCGGGTCGGCCTATGGTCACTGGCGATATCGCGACGCTCGCGGCCGGGATTGCCATCGCGGGAGGACTGATCGGCACGGGCATGGCGCAATCGGGGATCGGTGCCGCCGGGATGGGGATCATCGCCGAGAAACCGGAGAAATTCGGACAGGTGCTGTTCTTCTTCGTCATTCCCGAAACGCTCTGGATCATCGGATTCGTGCTGGGGATCATTCTCCTGCTCGGCATCCTCTAGAGACGAGCGGTCCTCGCGTTTCCCATGAGCCTCGAGAGCCTCGTCGAGGAGATTCGCCGCCGCGGCGAGGCGGACCTCGCTGCGATCACGACGAGCCGGAACGTGGAGTCCGCGAAGATCCTCGCGGAGACCGACCGGCGGCTCGCCGAGGTGCACGCCGAGGGGGGTCGGACGATCGACGTTGAGGTCGCGCGCGAGCGGGCCCAGCACATCGCCGCGGCCAAGCTCCAGGCGCGCAAGATGCTCTACGAGGCGCGAGAGCAGCGGCTCGCGAACGCGATCGCCGAGACCCGAACGCTCCTCGAGGAGTACACCCATTCCTCGTCGTACCCGGCGGTCCTGAAGCGGATGATGGCTGCGGCCACCGAATCGCTCGGACGGCCGGTCCGTGTCATGGGCCGGGCCGAGGACGCGGCGCTCCTCTCGAAGGTGGCCGGAAAGAGCTTCGACCCCACCCCGCAGCCGATCCTCGGCGGTCTGGTCGCGGAGACCCCGAACGGAAGCCGACAGCTGAACCTCTCCTTCGACGAGCTCTTGCGGTTGCGCGAGGACCAGGTCCGCGAGCTCCTCGCCTAGGGATCCTCGGACGTCCATGGCCTCCTCTCCGTACGCGAGCGCGCTCGGTCGGCTCAACCCGGAGTTCCCGGCGTTCCTTTCGAAGGAGACGTTCTCCCAGCTCCTCGCGACGAAGGACCCGAACGAGTTCGCGAAGGTCCTCGAGACGACCCCCTACGCCGAGGACGTCGCCCGCATCCGCGCGACGCACTCCGACGTGAGCCTGGTGGAGCTCGCGGTCAATCGCACGTTCGTGCGTCGGAACCGCCACGCGTTCGAGGCGACCCCGTTCGCCGGTCGTCCGGTCGTCGCGGCGTACCTCGGACGATGGGACATCCAGAACATCGAGATGATCCTCACGGCGAAGGTGGAAGACCGCGGGGTCACCGAGACCGAGGACCACCTGATCTCGAGCCGGGAGATCCCCGCCGGGCTCTACGCCGGGGCGATGAACTTGGACGATTTCCGGATCCTGCTCGGGCAGACCACCGTAGAGGCGATGGTCACGTCCCTCGTCCGGTATGGCTACGGGACGACGATCCTGCCGTTCCTCGAGACGTTCGAACGGAACCACAACATCTTCCCGATCCTCCACGCGCTCGACCGGGAGTACTACCGGAACGTGATCGCCCAGGCCCACTTCTTCCAGGGCGACGAGTGGGTCGTCCGCGGCTTCGTGCAGAGCGAGCTCGACAACCGCAACGCCCTCCTCCTCCTCAAGGGAAAGGAGCACAACCTCCCGGTCGAGGACGTGCTCGCCCGATGGCTCGAGGGAGGCACTCTCACGAGCTCCCAGGCACCGGACCTCTACTCGGCACGGACCGTCCCCGAGCTCGCCGAGCGCCTCCAGCCCCGGTTTCCCACGATTGGGGAGGGCACCGACGAGTACACGAACGGTGGTACGCTCTCGGGCTACGAGGTCGCCCTCGAGCGCGCCCGGGCGATGTCGGAGCTCAAGCGCCTGAGGACCTACCCGCTCTCCCTGAGCGTCATCTTCGCCTACCTCTTGCGGAACGAGATTGAGCGCAGCGACCTCCGCCGGGCCGTCTTCGGGAGGCTGTATGGATTCTCCCCGGAGCGACTCACGCCGCTCCTCGTCTCCCCGCGGCTCTAGTCCGGGATCGTCTCGTCCCGTCGGGCGTCCTCGCGAAGGGGGCGGTCGGGGCCGGAGCGAAGGGCCCTCTCCCTCTCATTCCCCCGGGGTCCGGAGGATCGGCGCCGGCGGCGCCTCGCCCGGCTCGAGGGAGGAGACGGTGTGGGTGCGGGGGGACCCGAACGGCCGGAACGGCTTTCCGTTGCCGCTGTAGAACTTCGAGAAGTACTCGACAAAGATCAACCGGGCGCCCTGGATCCCCGGCTCGAAGACCCCGATGATGACGTTGAACGATTGGCCGATCACGAGGATCACGAGCCCGGCGACGATGCCGATCGGGGTCCCGCCGACCACGAGGCCGCCACCGATGTCGTTGATGACGAGCGCGAGGATGACGCTCGCGAGCAGGATCCCTACGAGACGCGTGTAGGAGAGGATGTGGCTCACTACCTCGATGAGCCCCATCATTCCCGTCTGGATCCCTTCCCCGAAGAGGAGCATCGCGAGCCCGGCCCCGAGGCAGACGTACCACGCGAGCACGATCGGGTGCGCGGAGATCGACGTCGCGTGGTGGATGACGGCGAGCCCGAAGAACGCGATCCCGACGGCAAAGAGGATCCCGCCGCTCTTCGCGATGACCCCGCGGGGGTGGTGGTGGAAATACTCCTTCAGGGCGCCGAAGAGGAACCCGAGGACCACCATGGCGAGCCCGACGAACCCCGCGAAGAGGAGGTAGGTCGGCAGGTTCGTCTGGGAGGCCGGGTTGGGTCCCGAATAGCCGAACAGGTGGTGGAAGAGCCGGTAGCCGAAGAACTCGTCTTGGTAGAACCCGAGGCCCATCGCGATGGCGCAGCCCGGAAGGAGAGCGTAGGCGAGCTGTTGCATCCCTTTCGGGCTCATGATCATCTTCACGAAGTTGCGACCGAACTTCGGGAGGTGCTGCGCGCCCGGAAAGCCCCCGATCATCCAGAGCGAGATCAGGAGGATGACGAGGCCGTACCCCCAGTCCCCGAGCATGAAGCCGAAGAAGATCGGGAAGACGATCGAGAAGACGAGGGTCGGGTCCCACTCGTCCGCCTGCGGGAGCGAGTAGAACCGGACGAAGAACTCGAACCGGCGGACCCCCTGGGGGTTCGACATGAGGGTCGGGGGCTCCTCGGTGGTCGGGATCCGGTAGAAGAACGTCCGGTTCCCGGTCGCCTGTTCGATGATCGTCTCGAGCCGCGCGACATCCCGTTCGGGGACCCATGCCTCGAGGGCGAAGGCGGAGCGGCTCGCCCCGAGCTTCGTGACGACCTCCGCCTTCCGGTTCTCGATCTCAAGCGCTTCGCCGATGGCGCTCACGAGGGGGTACCATTCCCGGGAGATCGCGAGCAGACGTGCGCGGATCTCGCCGCACCGGGTGACGATCTCCGCCTCGCGGGTCCGCAGCTTCGCGATCTCTTCGGCGACCGTTCCGGAGAGGCGGGGGACCGCGGTCAGGCGGACTCCCCGGACCTGCGCGAGCCGGGAGGCGACGTCCGTCTCGGAGGAGGGGAGCAGAAGGAGGAACCGAACATGGTCGCCCGCGGGACCCCGGAGGATTTGCACGTCGGTTCCGGAGGGAAGAGTGGCCGTGAATCGGTCGTAGTCCTCGCTCGTGGCCTCCCCGTAGAAGGTGTGGAAGCTCTTCGTGTCGAGGTACTCGAGGCGGTCGGGGTAGAACGAAAGGCGCTCGAGCAGAGAGATCGTGCTGGCGGTCGCGCTGCTCTCGGTCGTCAGTCGGTCGGCTTCGCGGGTGAGCGCGCCGACCTCCGTGTCGATCGGGACCATCTTCGCGGCGGCGAGGATCTCCTCGACCGAGTCGAACCGGCGCGGAGGTCCGGTCCGGACGGGCGGGAGAGCGCTCACGAGGCCCCGGAAGCGGAGCGTCTGGTCGCCCACCTGCTGGAGCGCATCGGGGCCCCGTTCGGGCCCGAGCTCGGCCATCGCCTCGGGGGAGAGCGGCTCGACCTGGAGCACCCTCAGATCGTGGAGGATGGTGAGGATCCGCTGCTCGTCCCCCTTGAGGCCGAGGAATCCGATCTTCGCCATCCGGACCGGTCGCAGCGCCACGCTTGCCTCCTTCCTCGCGTCCACTCTACTCGTCGTTCTTCTGGAACGGCCCCAGGACCGTTTCGAGGATCGCGTCCCGCTTGTCCGCCGGGCGCCGCCCTTCGAGGCGCGCGGCGAGCTCGGCGGCCGACCGACCCTCGGAGAGGATCGTTTCGATCTCGCTCTCGGTGTCGGAGCGACCGCGCTCGAGCCGGGCGGTCCGCTCCCGTTCTACCTCGGCGAGAGCGGCCCGGACGGCGGCGTCCCCCTCCTCCCGAAGGTGCCGGAGCGTCGCCTCGACCTCCGCGCGCGCGGCCGCGATTCGATTCTCCCATTCGGACTCGGTCGCCTTGACGCGCTTGAGCGCGTCGAGCGACCCGTTCGTCACCTCTCCGGCGGCCGTCGCGACCATCGCTAGAACCCTCCCAGGACCTTCATCACGAGGAGGAGGAAGACCGCGAGCCCGGCCACCTTGACGACGACGCTCAGTCCCCAGACGACGGTGAACCGGCGGACGGCCGCGTCCCCGCTAAGCGGCGGCTGCACTGCTCCCCTCCTGCTCCATCTTTCGTTTCACGGCCTTGAGCATGCTGAACGAGTCCCGCTCGATCTCGTCAAATCGGAACTTGATGTAGCGGACCACTCCCTGGAGCTGGGGGATGAGGACGTTCTCGATCGCGCTCGCCCGGCGCTTCGTCTTCTCGATCTCCTTGAGAAGGCGTCGTAGGGCGTTCTCCTTCTCGGCGATGTCAAGGACGACCTGGTAGATCCGCTGGAACCGCCGGACCGACTCCTGGACGGAGGTCGGCAGGTCGAGGAGGTCGGCGGTGGGCGTCGGCTGGTACCCGCCGCGGTCGACCTGCGGCGTGCGGACCCCCATGACGTTCTTCGTCGTCACGACGATCGGCGCGATGTCGGGAAGGAGGCTCGAGATGTTCTCGAGCCGCGTCGGGCCCTCGAGCATCTCGGCGAGCCGGATCGACTCGTACCCTCGCTCGATGCGCTGGCGAAGGTCGCCCCGGAGCTGCAGCGCCTCCCGAGAGAGGGCGAAGAACTCGACGATCAGGGCCGAGCGTTTCAGCTTGAGGAGGTTGAGGCCCTTCGTCGCGACGGCGATCCGCCGGCGGGTCCGCAGAAGCTCGAGGCGGGTCGGTCGGACGGTCTCGGCCGGCATCGTCGGTCCTTCCCTGTCGCCTTCCCTCACGAGGAGGGAGCCGCCCGCTTCGGGCGGTACTTCTCGATGAACTCCGGGCGAATCCGCTTGAGCTCCGAGTCGGGGAAGTCGGCGAGGATGTCCCAGGCAAGGGCGAGGCTCTCGTCGATCGAGCGGTCCTCGTCCGGTCGCTGGTTCACGAACTGCGTCTCGAACCGGTCGGCGGTCTTGAGGTAGAGCCGGTCGGTCGCGCTCAACGCCTCCTCGCCGACGATCGCGGAGAGGGCCCGCTGGTCCTTCCCGGTGGCGTACGCGGCGAACAATTGGTCGGAGACCCCGCGGTGGTCCTCCCGCGTGCGGCCCTTGCCGATCCCCTGGCCCATGAGCCGGGAGAGCGACGGGAGAATGTCGATCGGAGGATAGATCCCGCGCCGCTGGAGGTCCCGGCTGATGTAGACCTGACCTTCCGTGATGTAGCCGGTGAGGTCGGGGATTGGGTGCGTGACGTCGTCCGCCGGCATCGTGAGGATCGGGATCTGGGTGATCGACCCCTTGCGCCCGTGGATCTTCCCGGCCCGCTCGTAGAGCGTGGCGAGGTCGGTGTAGAGGTAGCCGGGATAGCCGCGGCGGCCCGGGACCTCTTCGCGCGCCGCGGAGATCTCGCGGAGCGCCTCGCAGTAGTTCGTCATATCGGTGAGGACGACCAGGATGTGGAGGTCCCGTTCGTACGCCAGGAACTCCGCCGCGGTGAGCGCCATCCGAGGCGTCACGACGCGCTCCATGGAGGGGTCCGAAGAGAGGTTCAGGAAGACGACGGCCCGCTCGAGAGCCCCGGTCGATTCGAACTCCCGGAGGAAGTAGTTCGCCTCCTCGCTCGTGATCCCCATCGCAGCGAAGACGATCGCGAACCCTTCGGAGGAGTCCCGGAGCTTCGCCTGGCGGACGATCTGCGCGGCGATCTGGTTGTGCGGAAGGCCGGCGCCGGAGAAGATCGGAAGCTTCTGGCCCCGGACAAGGGTGTTGTTGACATCGATCGTGGAGATCCCGGTCTGGATGAACTCGCTCGGCTCCTCGCGGGAGTACGGGTTCATGGCGCTCCCGACGATCTCGAGCCGCGTGTCGCTCACGATTCGCGGTCCGCCGTCCCGGGGCTCGCCGAGGCCGGTGAAGACGCGGCCGAGCATCTCGTCCGAGACGGGCAAAGTCGCGACCTCCCCGAGGAACTTCACGCTCGTCCGCTCGAGGTTGATGCCCATCGTGGGGCCGAAGATCTGGACGATGGCGAGGCCCTTGCGCGAATCGAGGACCTGGCCTTGGCGTCGCTCGCCCGTGATCGGGAGCCGGACCTCGACGATCTCCCCGTAGGCCGCGTTCGCAACGTCCCGGACGAACAGAAGGGGTCCGGCGACCCGATCGATCGTCCGGTAGTCGACCGGGACCGCGGCCGATGCCTTCGCGCTCATGCGGCGCCTCCCGGAGCGACGAGCGCACCGACCGCGAGGTCGCACTCCCGCTCGAGCTCGTCGAACTGTTTCGGAGCGTCGGCCTCGGGGATCCACTTCATTCGCGAGAGCTTCGTCCGCAGAGGGAGCTTCTGGAGGTCGGCGACCGTCGCGCCCTTGTCGATTGCGTCCTGCTCGAGGTCCCCGAACCGGAGGATCGCCTTGAGCATCCGCAATTGCTTCTGGATCGAGGTGTAGGTGTCGACCTCATCGTACGCGCTCTGCTGGAGGTAGTCCTCCCGGAGCATCCGCGCCACGTCGAGGACCGCCTTCTCCCGTTCGGGGAGCGCATCGACACCGACCAGCTGCACGATCTCCTGGAGCTCGGACTCCTTCTGTAGGATCCCGAGGGCCTTCTGCCGGAGCGCGGGGAACTCCTTCGAGAGCGAGGCGGCGTACCACGGCGCGAGGTCGGCCGTGTAGAGCGAGTAGCTCTGAAGCCAGTTGATCGACGGGAAGTGACGGCGCGAGGCGAGCGACGCGTCGAGCGCCCAGAAGACCCGCGCGATACGGAGCGTGTTCTGGCTCACCGGCTCGGAGGTGTCCCCGCCGGGGGGGGAGACAGCGCCGACAACGGTGATCGAGCCGGTCCGCTTCTCCGGAGAGACGGTGACGACGCGACCCGCGCGCTCGTAGAACTCCGCGATGCGGCGGCCGAGGTACGCAGGGTACCCCTCCTCGCCGGGCATCTCCTCGAGGCGGCCGGAGATCTCGCGCATCGCCTCGGCCCACCGGCTGGTGGAGTCCGCCATCAGGGCGACGTCGTAGCCCATGTCCCGATAGTACTCGGCGATCGTGATCCCCGTGTAGACGCTCGCTTCTCGAGCGGCGACGGGCATGTTCGAGGTGTTCGCGATGAGGACCGTGCGCTCCATGAGCGGCCGACCCGACTTCGGGTCGAGCAGCTTCGGGAAGGTGGCGAGCACTTCCGCCATCTCGTTGCCGCGCTCGCCGCACCCGACGTAGACAACGATGTCCGAGTCGGCCCATTTCGCGAACTGCTGCTGGGTGACCGTCTTTCCCGAACCGAACGGACCGGGGATGCACGCGGTGCCCCCCTTCGCGACCGGGAAGAACGTGTCGACCACGCGCTGCCCCGTCACGAGCGGGATGTCGGGCGGGAGCTTCTGCGCGACCGGCCGGGGGACCCGAACGACCCACTTGTGGCTCAGCGTGAGGGGGACGCTGCCGTTCGCGGTCCGCAGGGATCCGATCGGGTCGCGGACGGTGTACTTCCCGCTCTTGAGCTCGAGGAGGGTCCCACGAAGGTCGGGCGGCACGAGGATCTTGTGCAGGATCAAATCCGTCTCCGGGACGGTGCCAAGGATGGTGCCCGGGGTCGCCTCGCTTCCGACGGCCGCGATGGCGGTGAACTCCCAGACGGCCTTCTCGTCGAGCGGGGGGGCCGACGTCCCACGAGTGATGAAGTCCCCGACCTGCTTTTGGATGACGTCAAGGGGGCGCTGGACCCCGTCGTAGATCGACTTCAAGAGCCCCGGCCCGAGCTCCACGGTGAGCGCTTGACCGGTCGACTCGACCGGGTCGCCCGGGCGGATCCCGGTGGTATCCTCGTATACCTGGACGGTCGCCGTGCCGGCGACGAGTCGGATGATCTCCCCCACGAGGCCGAGCGATCCCACGCGGACGACGTCGTACATCTTCGCGTCGACAAGACCCTCGGCGATGACGACCGGACCCGAGACGCGCGCGACGAAACCTGCCATGCTCCCCACTCTACTATGCCGTGACCCGGAGCGTGACCCCGAGGACCCTCTTCGCGAGCGCCTCGATGCTCTCCACCTCGTACTCCCCGCTCTGAGTCGGAACGAAGACGACCAGGGGGTCGAGCGACGCGTCCGCGGCGGCCCGCTGGGTTTCCGAGAGCCGGGCGCGGATCGACTGCGTCGCGATGACGAGCGAGAAGCCGCCGCTCATCGCGCGCTGGAACTCCGCGACCGAGTTCTCCGCGGTCACCTCGATGACGTCCTTGAGGCCGATCAAGCGGAACCCAATCGCGAGTTCCCGCTCCCCGACCACGACGGTACGTCCCGTCTCCTTCGGCGTCTCCGGCACGGCGGAGTCGGCGGGGGTTCTGGCCTATTTAAGGGCTCCGAGATGGCTTCCGGCGGTCGCGCGCGGTCCCCGGCCGGACGCTCGGACTCCGGAGCGAAGCGACCCGGCGTGGCCGAGGAGCCACCTCCCCCGGAAGGAGGAGCGGTGGAGGGATGGTGGCCCGGGCGGATGCATCGAGGAGAGCACGGAACCGTCGCTCCCGGGTTTCCGGGAGCGCGGCGCTCATGACCCAGAACGCGGCGCGGTTTCTGTACCCGCGGGGTCGGGAACGGAAGAACTGGTCGGCGGCGGGGGTCTTCCCAAGGCGCGACACGAACGCCGGCGCGAGGCGGAACGTTCGTCCGCTCGAGTACTGCGGCCGCTCGCGCACGGGTCGTCGTTCGAACGCCGTGCGCCCCGCGTCGCGCACGCGCCCGGCCCAATCGAGTTGTGCGTACCGCCGGCGATTCACCTCGCTCCAGGAGCTATCGGGCCGGCGCGGAGTGAACCGGTTCGCGTACCGGTCGTCGTCGATGCGACGGACCGTCGTGTCGATCCACCCGAAGCAGAGGGCCTCGTCGACCGCTTCCGGGTACACGACTCCGGAGCGACCGGTATGGGACTTATAGAACCCGATCCAGAGCTCGGGGGTGTCGGTGTGGTGGGCCTCGAACCACGCGCGGAGCTCGTCGACCGACCCGAAGAATCGCGCCGGGACGGTCATGGAGAGGGGAGGCGTCGGACCTCGTCGGTCACTTGTAGACGGAGAAGTGGACGTGGCTCTCGTCGTCCGTGATCAGGATGCACTCCCCTTCGCATTCGAACAGGCATGCTTCGCAGACAATGCATTCGGGCCCGTGGACGGCGAACGACTTCTCGCCCCGGAACTGGAACTTCGCTCCGACCGCGATGTCGTCCACAACGTCCGGGACCTCTCCGCGGGGCCGGAGCTCGAAGACCGCCACCGGACAGACGTCCTTGCAGTGGGAGCAGCCCGTGCACTTCGCGATGTCGATATCGACCTGGACCATCGACAGCGGCCTCCGCGAGCGCTCGGGCGAGGCGACCTATTAGGGTTTCGCCGAGGAGGAATCGGCGCCCTTCGCTCCACGGCGGGGATGGCGACCCCGAGCGAGCTCTCGCTCCCCGACGAACGGGTTCGCGGCGAGGTATCGCGCTCCTCCCATCTCCTCCCGGACCGCCTCGGGGATCTCGACCCGCCCGTCGTCGGTCTGGTAGTTCTCGAGGATCGCGATCACGAGCCGCGGGAGCGCGACGCCCGAGGCGTTCAGGGTGTGGACCGGCTCGGGCCGCGATGATTGCTGACGACGCCAGCGGATGTTCGCCCGGACCGCCTGGTACGATTCGAAGTTGGAGATCGAGCTGACCTCGAGCCAGCGCTGGCTGCCCGGGGCCCACAGCTCGAGGTCGTAGCACTTCGCGGCCTTCTCCCCGAGGTCCCCGGTGCACAGGCTCATCGTCCGGAACGGGAGGTCGAACCGCCGCAGCACCTCCTCGGCCTCGGCCCGGAGCTCCTCGAGCGCGTCGTACGAGGTCTCGGGGGTCGTGAACTGGACGAGCTCGACCTTGTCGAACTGGTGGACCCGGGCGATCCCCCGGGTCTCGACCCCATGGCTGCCCGCCTCCCGGCGGAAGCACGGCGTGTAGGAGAACAGGCGGACCGGTAGGTCCTCCGGGAGCAGCACCTCGTCGCGGAAGAGGTTCGTGACGGGGACCTCGGCGGTGGGGACGAGCCACAGGCCGTCGGGCGTGATCTGGTAGGAGTCGTCCGCGAACTTCGGGAGCTGGCCGGTGCCGACCATCGAATCGGTGCGGACGAGGATCGGGGGCGCGACCTCGACGTATCCCCGAGAGCGGTGGAGCTCCCGCATGAACCGGATTAAGGCGTACTCGAGCCGGGCGAGGTCCCCCCAGAGCACGTAGAACCCTTCCCCGGCCACCTTCACGCCCCGCTCCTCGTCGAGCAGGTTCAGCTCGTGGCCCACCTCGAAATGCGGTCGGGGATGAGTGGGGGCCGTCCGGTGGGGTTCGAACCGTGCGACCTCGACGTTGTCAGACGCGTCCTTCCCGCGGGGGACGCTCGCATGAGGGTTCTGGGGGAGGCGGAGGAGACGGTCCCGGATCTCGGCGTCGAGCGCGGTCCCACGGGTCTCGAGGTCCCGGATCCGGTCCCTGAGCTCGCCGAGCTTCGCCCGGTCGGTCGTATCGTCGGTCGCGGAGCGCTTCGCGGCCTCGGCCGCCCGCTCGGCCGCCCGGTTCCGCTCGGCCCGCAGTCGGTTCCCCTCTGCGCCCACCGACCGCCTCTCCTCGTCGAGCGCGAGCAATCGGTCGACCTCCGCAGGGTCGCGTCCCCGGGCGACGAGTCCGACCCGAAGGGCCTCGGCGGATTCCCTTACGTACGCGATCGGATACACGGTGGGGGGCCGACTTCGGACCCCGCCATAACCCTTCGCGGTCGGAGGCCGGTGCCCCCAAATCGACCGTTCCCCTCGAGCGCAATCTTTACCGGGCGGGACGTTGTTCCGGGCCGGGACGAGCGCGGGCGATGAGCGAGGTCCTGCTCGGGACGAGCGGCTGGGATTACCCGGAGTGGGCGGGTCGGGTCTACCCGCCCCGGGGCGCGAGCGACAAGCTCCGCTACTACGCCGGCATGTTCCCGATCGTCGAGGTGAACTCCACCTTCTACCGTCTTCCTCCCCCGTCCGTGGCGGCGTCGTGGGTCAAACGGACCCCGGTGGGGTTCCGGTTCGCCGCGAAGTTCCCCCAGATCATCACCCACAACCTCCGCCTGGTCCGTACCGAGGAGGAGCTCGCCCGCTTCCTTGCGGTGCTGAAACCGATCCGGGATGCGGGGAAGTTCGCCGCGGCGCTCCTCCAGCTCCCCCCGTCCCTGCCGTTCGAGCCCACGACCGTCCGTCACTTCTACGAGACGCTCCCGCGGGACCTCCCGGTGGCGGTCGAGTTCCGGGAGCGCTCCTGGCTCGTCCGAGAGTCGCTCGACCTCCTGAGGGAGTTCTCCCTCGCCTACGTCACCGTGGACGGTCCCCACCTCCCCCCGCTCCTCGAGGTGACGGCCCCGTTCGCCTACATCCGCTGGCATGGGCATGGGAGCCCCCTGTGGTACGACTACACGTACTCGGCCGACGAGCTCAGCGCATGGGTCCCGAGAATCCGCACGCTCACGGAGAACGTCGCGGTCGTCTACGGGTTCTTTAACAACCACTTCCGCGGGGACGCGGCCGTGAACTGCCGGACGTTGAGCGAGGAGCTGGGCCTTCCGATGCCGACCCGCCGGGGTCGGCTCGACACGTAGGACCACCGAGCTTCACGTCGGGTCACGGACTCGCAGGGCCGGAGTTGGAGAGAGGGACCCCTGCGTCCCGGGCGAGGGGCCGACTGTTCGTGCGCTGACGAAGAAGTGAGCGCACGTGACGTTCGAAGAGGTGTGGGTGGCGAGCACCTCTCCCGTGAGGGCATTCACCGTGGCGTTGAACCCGGAGCCGGTCGCCGAAGGAGCGAATCCGGTGGAGCAGGTGTTGTAGAGAACGATCCAGGTGGCGACCGTGCCGGAGCCGCCGAAGAGGGCGGCGGGCCCGAGCCCGAAGACGGCCGTTGCGTTCGGGTGGGCCGCAAGGAATCCCCGAGCGTACGGCTCCGCGGCCGCGGTCGCCTGCGAGCTGTCGATCACCGTTCCGGGGAGGGAAGGGACGAACCCGGAGTACGCGCACTCTCCTCCCGTCAAGGTGCCCATCACAGCACCCTTGCCATCGACCACCGAGACGATGGCAATCCCGTTGGTGAGACTGGCATAGCCGAACTCCCACACCGGGGCGAGACCCGAGGATCGGTTCCCCGAGTAGGCCGGCAGGGTGACGTTGTTGCCAGAGGCTACCGACGTGAAGCTACAATTGAGGTCGGAGAGCGCCGACAGGTTCTCCGGGATCGTCGTCGTCGCGGCGGAGACGAGGCCGGCGGCGAAAACGAGGCTCCACCCGCCTCCTTCGAGATTCCCGACCGCCTGGTCCGCGATGGGACGGGCCTCGGCGTACGTGAGGATCGGTCCGACGCTCGTCGTGCCCGGATGCGTGAGCGCGGGGGCCACGACCAGCACAACCACCGCTACCACGACGGCGACCGCGACCCCCACGCCCGCGTAGATCGGCTCCCGGTGTCGGGACGGGGGCGTCGTCGGTGGGAACGGGGGATGCGGAGCGCTCGACGGGTTCGACATGAACGGTGTCCTTCCGTGTACGTGGGGCACCTCCGATAATCCTTCTCCCCTTCGGGGGAGACCGGGGGATCCCGACCGTCATCGCGGGTCCTGAAACCCCCCGTTCTCGGGAGCGTTTCAGGGCCTCCCGAACGACCGCTTTAGAGCGGTCCGACCGATGGAGAGTATCCCGGATCGGTTCTTGATCGATGACGGCCAACGCGCTTCTCACGGAACCCACGCTCCCACCGGAGGAGTTCCTTGCGGAGGAGCTTCCTCGCCCCCGGCCGAGGTGGCCGTTCCCGTCCTCCCCACCGGCCCGACCGAAGCTCGCCCCGCATCCTCCGCATGGTCCTTCCCGACGGACCCGCGTCGCCCCTCTCCTTCCTTCGGAGCCGGCGCTCTTTCCGTGGCTCGCCCGACGGTTCGCGCCCGGCGAAGCGACCGTCTGGACCGGCTCCCCCGTCGCGGTGGAACCGGTCCTCGAGCTTCTCTACGCTGGGAACGCGCTCGCCCGGGGCCGGATCTCGCTCCTCGAGGGCGCGAACCGGTTCCACCCGTACCGCATCGGCGAGCTGGGCCGAGCGTTCGGCGTCGACGCGACCGAGACGCTGCGTCGGCTCCGCCTCGCCCGTGCGTTCACCGCGTACCAGATGGTCGCGCTCGTCGACGGATGGGCGCGGGAGGTCCGCCGGCACCCCCCGACGCTCCTCGTCGGCCACGAGATCCCCTCCCTCTTCGCGGACGCAGAGATCCCCGACGACGAACGGTCCGCTCTTCTCGGTCACATCGCCCGGTCCCTTGCCGCCCTTGCCCGCGAGGCCCGCGTCCCGCTGCTCTTGACGCTCGCCCCGGACGGGTTCGAGCGGTTCCGAGCGGTCGCCGACGAGGGGCCTCCCTGGTCCGACCTCGTCTCGTTCGCCCGAGGTCCTGGGACCCTGCGGTTGCGCGCCCTCCGGGACGGTGCCCGGGTCGCCCTCGTGCCGCGCCCGGCCGGTCAGACCGGCATGGAACAGTTCGGCGGAGAGTTCGCCGAGGAGGTGATCGCGTGGGACGCACCGCCCCGACCTACCGCCAGGCGCTCGAGGAGCGGATGAAACGGTGGGACGAGTTCGCGCGGCTCCTCACAAATCCCGAGGAGCGGGCCGCGTTCGAGATGGTCCGCACCGGGGCCCGTCGGTACGTCGCGCAGGCGACGTACGTCGGGAGCCCGGACCTCCTCGAATCGATCCTCCTCTCCGTCCTCACCGACCTCGCGGTCCGGGTCCGGGCCGAGGCACCAGCGGCGACCGGTCGTCGCTGACGGGCGATGACGGCCACGACGTCGGCATCGCCGCCGGACGGCTGGCTCCTCGACATCACCGAGAGCGACGACGGTCGCTCGGTCGTCCTTTGGACGAAGGAACGCCGAGCCGGCCGCGTACGGCGGACCGCGGTCGAGTACCGCCCCCCGTTCTGGGTCGCCGGGACGCGGAGCGACCTCGCCCTCCTCGCCCGCCGCCTCACCGACCGCCCGGACGTCGCTTCGGTCGCGCTCGGAAGCGGTCGCCCGTCGCTCTTCGACCGCCGTCCGCGTCCGGTCCTCTCGGTTGTTCCCGCTCGGAACCCCTCCCGTCGTGCCCTCGCGCGGAGCGTGGACGCTCTCGGCGAGTACGAACGGTTCTCCCTCTACGACGTCGACCTCGCTCCCCCACAGCTCTATCATCTCGCCCACGGCCTCTATCCGTTCGCCCCCGTCGTCGGCCGGCCCCCCGACCTGCGCGCGACCGAGCCTCCCGAGACGATCGAGTACGAGGTCCCTCCGCTCTCCCTCGCCCCGCTCGAGGTCCATCTCGTCGGAGAACGACGGGGCCGCCTCCCACCGCCCGATGGTCGCATCGGCTCGGTCCGTGTCGGCGAGGCGACGATCGAAGGTCCGGAGGAGGAGCTCCTGCGCGCCCTCGTGGACGAGGTCGCGCGCGCCGACCCGGACGTCCTCCTCACCGACGGCGGGGACGCGTTCGACCTTCCCTGGCTCTACCGCCGGGCCCGAGCGTGCGGGCTCCCGCCGGAGGAGTTCGCGCTGGGGCGCGAACGGGTCCCGTTCCGGCCGAGCCGCCCGGCCCGTTCGTTCGAGTCGTACGGCCGTATCCTCCACCGTTCGGCGGCGTACCCCCTTCCCGGCCGCTTTCACCTCGACCGGGAGGATTCGTTCCTCTACCGCGACGCCGAGATCGCCGGTCTCGTGGAGGCGGCCCGTCTCTCCCGTCTCTCTCTCACGACCGTCGCCCGCCAGTCGCCGGGCACCTGCTTCACCGCGATGGAGATGGCCCGCGCGCTCGAGGTCGGGGTGCACGTCCCCTGGAAGAAGAACCGACCCGAGGGGTTCCGGACCGCCCACCAATTGGTCGCGGCCGACCGGGGCGGCGTGATCTTCCTCCCACCGGTCGGAGTCCACGACCACGTCGACGAGTTCGACTTCGCGAGCCTGTATCCGCACATCATGGTCACGAAGAACCTCTCGGCCGAGACGCTCGAGTGCCGGTGCTGCCCGAAGAGCCCGGTCCGTGCCCCCGGGCTCGGGTACCGCTCGTGCACGCGCCGCTTCGGTCTCATCCCCCGCACGCTCGCGCCGCTCCTCACCCGCCGTCTCGCCTACAAGGCCGCCTTGAAGCGCCCCGGCCTCGCGGAGGAGGAAGCGGTCCGCCTCCGGCGTCGGGTCAAGATGCTCAAGTGGATCCTCGTGACCGCGTTCGGCTACCAGGGGTACCGCAACGCTCGGTTCGGGCGAATCGAGTGCCACGAGGCGATCAACGCCTACGCGCGCGACCTCCTCTGTCGGCTCGCCCGCGCATCGGAGACCGCCGGCTACTCGGTCCTTCACGGGATCGTGGACTCGCTCTGGCTCCGACCGAACGACCCGCTGCATCCCCCGGACCCGGAGGCGTTCGCCGCACGGATGAGCGAAACGTTCGGCCTCCCGCTCGGCTACGAGGGACGGTATCGTTGGATCGTCTTTCTCCCGGCGGTGACGCACGGTCTCGGGGTCCCGAACCGGTACTATGGGTACTACGAGCACGGCGAGTTCAAGCTCCGCGGCATCGGCGCCCGTCGGCACGACACGACGACTCTGGTGCGTCGGTTCGAAGCGGAGGTCCTCTCCCTCTTCCGCACGGCCCGCGACGCGGAGGAGGTCCGCGCCCTCGTTCCGCGCGCGCTCGCCCGCGCCGACCTCTTCGCCGAGCGGCTCCGCGCCGGTACGTGGCCCGTCGACGATCTCCTGATCGCCCACCGGATCGGCCGGGACCCCGAAGCGTTTGTCACGTTCACCGACTCGGTCGCTGCCCTTCGCCAGCTCTCCGAGGCGGGGGCCGAACGGGGGCCGGGCGAGGTCGTTCGCTTCGTCCTTCTCGACCGGCGGAGCCGCTCGTTCCGCCACCGCGTGCGGCCGGCCGAGCTCCTCGACGGCGACGAACGGTACGACGTCGGGGCGTACCTCGAACTGCTCGCCCGCTCCGCGGAGACCCTGCTCGCCCCCCTCGGGGTCCGACGCGAGGAGCTCCGGGCGCGCTGGGGCGTCGCCCCCGCGCCCGAACGGGAGGAGTACCGCTCCCCGGAAGAGCTCCGCCAGTCGTTGCTCGAACGCTCATCGGACCCGAGAGGAGCTATTAGCCTCTGATAGGGTGGACCGCGAGTGGTGGCCCGCTCCCATCGTGCTCCGCGCACCGGTCCCGCCCCTCGCGTCGGGGCCCCTCGCTTCGATGCGCCGGCCGCGTCCGAGCGCGCGGCCGCGATCCGCGAGTGCGTCGAACGCGGCGAGGTGAGGGACCTCGCGCCGCTCCTGATCGCTCTCAGCGACCCGGTGCCGGGGGTCCGCGAGACGGCGGCGGTGGCTCTCGGGAGGGTGAAGGATTCTCGTGCGTGCACGACGCTCGGGACCGCGCTTCACGACCCGGACCCGAAGGTGCGAACGGCCGCGGCCGAGGCGCTCGGGCAGATCGGCCGGACCGATAGTCGAGAGGCGCTGGAAGCGGCCCTCGACGACCCCGAAAGCGAAGTGCAAGCGAGGGCCGCGATCGCCCTCGCGGGGATCGCGGACGCTCGCAGCGTCCCCGCCCTCGAGCGAACGAGTGGGGACGAATCGCCCGTCGTACGCCAGGCGCTCGCCATCGCATTCGGCCGGATCGGCACCCCGGAATCGCTTGAGTCGCTCGAGCGATTGCTCGCGGACCCGGTCGACCGGGTGCGTCGCGACGCCCTGCTCGGCCTCGGTCGGTCGGAGGACCCTCGCCATCTCGCAATCGTGCGGTCGTTCTTGGACGACCCGGCCCGGCGGGTCCGCGTCGCCGCAGCGGTCGTGGTCGGCCGCCATCGGGACCGGGAGAGCGTTCCCAAGCTCCTGCATCTCCTCTCGACGCCGGAAACGTGGGAGAAACCGGCGGTGCTGGTGGCGCTCGGCCGGATTGGCGACCCGGTCGCCGTCCCCCGCCTCGTCGAATGGGCCCACCACGCCTCGCCCTGGATCCGGGTCTGCGCGGTCCACGCGCTCGGCGAGATGCGGGTCAGCGAGGCCCGCACGATCGCGCTCGAGCACCTCGGGGACCCGTACTGGTCGGTCCGAGGGGCCGCAGCGATCGCGCTCGGCTCCGTCGGGACCGCGGACGACCTCCGGCCCCTCCTCTCCTGTCTGCGCGATGAGCATCCCTGGGCCCGACGCGGAGCGACGTACGCTCTCGGCCGATTGGGTCTCTCCGAGGCGGCGCCCCGCCTGCGCGAGGGCCTCCACGACCCGGTCGCCGAGGTCCGTCTCGCCTCCATCTGGGCGCTCGGGGCCCTTCGGGACGACGGGGCCCGGGACGAGCTCGTCCGCCTTCTCTACCGGACGGGTCCGTCCGCCCCGGCGCCCGCGCTCGAACCGGAGACGATCCCCGGCTCCGACCTTCCCTCCGACGCCGAGAGCCGGCTGTTTGACACGGTCGTCCAGGCGCTCGGCCGGCTGGCGGCCGGCCTCCCCGACCCGCTCATCCACCGCTCGCTCGCGGAGGTCCTGGGACAGCTGAGCGACGAGGAGCTCGACCGGTGCGCCCGTCTGCCGCTCCCCGAGCTCCAGGCCGACGGGACCCCACCGACCCTGCGCGCGCTCTTCGAGAGCGCGCTGCCCTCCTCCGGGGAGGACGAGGACGGCGGGGGATGAGGATCCGAGACGTCCGGCGGGCCGACACACCGTCCCTCTTCTCGCTCATGGTCCGGGAGTTCCCGGAAGAGTCCCGCCTTCTCGGGGGGCGACCCGAGGAGTTCGAGAAGATCGTCCGGAGGGCCTTACGGTGGGACACTCGGTTCCTCCTCGAGCTCCTCTGGGTCTTCCGCCGTCCCGTGTTCCGCCTTCCGGTCGTCGAGGAGGACGGGAAGATCGCGGGGATGGTCATGCTGGGGTTCTCGCGCGTCTCGACGTTCGTGAGCACCCTCGTCGTGGACCCCGCGTACCGTCGCCGCGGGTTCGCGAAAGCCCTCCTCGAGGAAGGTCGCCGGGACGCCGAACGGTTCGGAAAGAAGTACCTCGTCCTCGGCGTCCTCGAGACGAACACCGGCGCCCGCGCGCTCTACGATTCTCTCGGCTACCTTCCATTCCAGCGACAGGAGGAGCTTGTCCTCGAGCCCACCGACCCGCTCCGCACCGCACCGTCCGTGCCTCCGCCGGGGTCCGACAGCATCCGTCCGTTCCGCCGGGCGGACACGGCCGCGCTGGTCGAGATCGCGCGCCGTCAGTCTCCGCCCAAAGTCGAAGAGGTCCTCCCGACCACGAAACGGGACTTCCTGGGCTTCGCCCTCGCGAACCGCGTGATGGCGACTGAAGAGGCCGCCTGGGTCATCGACCGCGGCCACGGAGCGGAGGCGCACGTCTCCGCGAACGTCTCGAAAGCGTTCGAAGCGGCCCATATGAGCGGCCCCGTCGTCTCCGAGACGGTCTCTCCCGACCTCACGGAAGCGCTCGTGCGAACCGCGGGTGCGTGGTGCGCGGCCCGCAACGCACCCCGGATCCTGTCGATGGTCGCGGACCACAACCCAAGGGGACGCGCGGCCTTGGAGGCCGCGGGGTTCCGGCATGTCTACGCGACGCAGACGCTCTACCGGCCGGTCGCGTGAGCCCCCGCGTCGCTCGGGAGGCGTCGACGTCTACCTCTTCCCGGCAGTGGTCGGAGGCGGGCTCGGCGACATCGAGGAGGTCCTCGCCGCGGGACGACACCTATCGAACGCCGGGTTCCGGGTGATCCTCTATCGCGCCTCGGGTCGTCCGCTCCCACCGGGCGTCTCGGGTCCCTGGGAATGGCCTCCGACCGAACGGAGGCGGTCGCTTTCTCCCCAGGCCCCGGCCGCGCTCACGGTCGCGCCGTGTTGGGGGGTGAGCGCCGCTCCGAGCCGACCGACACGGTTCGGACGAGGGGGCCCCTATGAGGTGGAAGCCCGGGAGGTCGAAGCGGCGTATGGTCCGGACCACACCGTCCACGTGAGCCTCGAGGAGTTCGCCCGTACCCTTTCGAGCGCCGCCGAGACGCGCGAGCGGTTGCGCGAGGGAGGAGTTCCGTCCCGGGCTCTCGGGCGCCGGTACCGCACCGCCCGTGCCCGGAAGGAGGTCGACGCGTTCCGCTCGGCCTTTCGCGAGTTCCGCGCCTTCGACCGACCGAACGTGCTGCACCTGTTCGCCACCTTCCGACCGACCCGCTCGTTCGCCCGCGAGTTCCCCGAGGCGGTCCAGGTCGGGCCCCTCGGATCCGGGCACCCAGCGAAACGCCCGGGACTGGGGGACCACCGGAACGGACGCGAGTGGGTCTGGTACGCGAGTCCCTCCACCGCCGAGCGGATCGCCCCGGACGTGCTCGCGGGCCTCGCCGGGGTGCGCCCGCCGGTCCGCCTCTACGTGCGGTCCCCGCGACCATGGCCGAGCGTCGAGAGACGAACCGGCATCCGTGTCGTGACATCCCCGGTCGCGCCGACCGCTTGGCATCGTCGGTTCCGTGAGGCCGAGCTCAGGATCGTCACCGGGAGCCGCACGCTCCTCGAAGCGATGGAGGTCGGGGGCCCGTTCCTGTACTACAACGGCACATTGGGCCGGGGGACCGCCCGGCGGCGCCACCGACCCGAAAAGGTCCGTGCCTGGCTCGACCTTGCCCGCCGAAGAGGCGTATCGGTCGGACTACGGAGGGACATCGCGGACTTCGCGCGGGGTCGCCGCATCGCGGCCGTGGTCCGGCGGGCGGCGACGAACGAGGACGGGTGGGCCCGTTTCCCCCGGTCGCTCGGACCGGTAGGGTTCTCCAGCGATCGCGCGGACGCGGGGCGTGTCCTCGTCCGGGTCGCTCGGGAGCTCGGACGTCCCGGGGCGCGGGCCGGCGACATCGTCTCTCGCTGGCGTCGTTCGAATCCTTAATCGGGAACCTCCCCTCCTCCGGGACCGCCATGCCCACCGACGAGGCGACGCCCCCGGGGGTCGCCCGCGCGCTCGTGGGGAGTGCGCTCGGCGTGCGCCGGGGAGAGCAACTGGTCGTGGTCAGCTGGAACCACACCCTTCCTTGGGCCGCCGCGTGCGTCGCCGAGGCCCGTCGGGTCGGTGCGCGGGCGCTCCTCCTCCTCGAGGACGAAGCGGCGTTCTGGCGGAGTGTCGAACGTTCCCCGTCGCCGCGCCCGTGGGCCGGTCTCTCCCATTCCGTCCGAGCCGCGCTCGATCGGGCGGACGCGCTCGTCTACTTCCCCGGCCCGGCCGACCGTCCTCGTCTGCACGCCCTTCCCGCCCCGCTCCTCACCCCGTTCCTCGGGGCGGACGACGAGTGGCTCTCCGCGGCGAGGAAGGCCCGCCTACGGTCGGTGCGCTGTCTCCTCGGCTACGCTTCGGACGCGCAGGCCGACCACTGGGGGGTCCCCGGGGCGATGTGGCGGAGCCAGCTCATCCGCGCGATCACCGACGTGGACTACCGCACGATCCGCAAGGACGGGCGCCGTGCCGCCGAGCTCCTCCGGCGGGGGCGCGTCCTGCGTCTCACCGCGACGAACGGCACGGACCTTGCTCTCCGTCTCCGGGGGAGAACGCCCTCGGTCGACGACGGACTGGTGCACGCGGACGACCTGCGGCAGGGTCGGTCGGTAGCGGCCGCTCCGGCGGGGTCGGTCGTGGTGGCGATTGACGAAGGTTCGGCCGAGGGGACGGCGATCTCGAATCGCCCGAGCTTCCTCTCGCCGGGAAAGGTCGAAGGGGCCCAGTGGGAGGTCGAGCATGGGCGCCTGCGCAATTACTGGTACACCGAAGGGGGAGAGGCGTTCGAGAGCGAGTTCGCCCGGGCTCCCCGGGGCCGGGAGACGGTCGGGTTGTTCGCCCTCGGCCTCAACCCGTCCCTTGCCCCCGGGGTCCCACAGGCCGAGGACGAGGAAGCCGGAACGGTCACCCTCGCGATCGGAGGGAACACCCTCTACGGAGGACGGAACCGTTGCCGTTTCCTGTCGTGGATCACCGTCGGGGAGGCGACGGTCGCCGTTGACGGCGCGCCGCTCTGCGACCGAGGAAAGGTCCTCTAGGGGAGCTCGGGGCCGCCGAGCGGACCGAGCGTTCTTCGACCGTCCGGCGGACCGGCTCGCGCGCGCACTTCTGGGCGCCCAGTTCACGGTCCGGTCCGCATCCGTCGTCCGGACGGTCCGCCTCGTAGAGACCGAAGCGTACGTGCGGGGCGACCCCGCGAGCCACGCGTATCGAGGGCCCACTCCCCGGAACCGATCGATGTTCTCCGCGCCCGGTACGCTCTACGTCTACCGGATCCATCAGGTCGCGTGCGCGAACCTCGTGGCCCGATGCGGGGAGGCCGTGCTTCTCCGCGCCGGGGCGGCCGCGCTCGTGCCACCGAAGACCGCCTCGGGTCCGGGTCGCCTGTGCCGGTATCTCTGCCTCACACGAGAGGACGATGGGGCGGATGCCGTCCGCAGCCGCCGCGTGGAGGTCCGGATCCCTCCGACGACCCCGGGTCCCATCCGGCGCGGACCGCGGGTCGGGATCCGAAGGGCGACCCAACGCCCCTTGCGGTTCGTGCTCGCGAACGAACCTTCCGTTTCGCGCCCCCGTTCCCCTCGGCCGGGTCCGTTCCACGCTCGGTCCCGAAGCAGGAACGCACGGTAACGCGGACCGAAGGCTGAAGGAACCGTTATCACGGTGTGTCGACCGGCCCCTTTCGATGGTGGCGGACGAGCCCATCGTGGTGGTCCCGTACGACACGCGCTGGCCCGAGGAGTTCCAGAGGATCGCCGGGCGCCTGCGCTCGCTCCTCGGTCCGGTGGCGACGCGCATCGACCACGTCGGGTCTACGGCGGTCCCCGGACTCGCCGCGAAGCCGGTGATCGACATCCAGGTCTCGGTCGCCTCGATCGAACCCGAGCTCGCGTTCGTGGGTCCGCTCGAGACCTACGGGTTGCACTACCAGCGAGAGAACCCCGACCGGACGAAACGGTTCTTCCTCGGTCGCGACGGCGAGCGTCGATTCCACGTGCACGTCCGACGCGAAGGAAGCATCGACGAGCAGCTCAACCTGCTCTTCCGGGACTATCTGCGCGTTCACCCGGCCGACGCGCAGGAGTACGCCGAGGCGAAGCGAGCCCTCGCGGAGCGGTTTCGTAACGACCGCGAGGGGTACGTCCACGCCAAGGAACCGACCGTCTGGTCGTTGCTGCAGAGGGCCCACGATTGGTCCCAGGAGTCCGGGTGGAGTCCGGGCCCTTCGGACGGATAGCGCGCTCGAGATCCCGTCGGACCCGTCTCGCCCTCGGAAAACGCCTCCCTGGCCTCCTTAAGTACCACGGAATCGATTCCTTGCGGACCCTCAGTTCCCGGTCGAGGCATGCCCGCGACGGTGGTCCCTCGTACAACCCGGTTCGCGTCCGTCGGCGTGGGGATCGCGATCGTCGTGGTCGCTATCCTGTGGATCGTCCCAGGATTCCTCGCCGGGCCGTCGAGCTGTCCCTTTCATGCCAATGAGAACGGCCGTTCGTTCTGCGCCGAGAGGGTAGCGGTGACCGAGCGGAATTGCACGGGAAACCAGCTCTGCACAATGCCACCGGCCGTGGGTTTCCAAGGGGTTCAGTTCCGACTCTCGTTGGAGAACAGTTCCTCCGGTCCAGTCTTGTCGGGACTTATCAACGAGTCGAACGGGGTGGGCCACAATCTCGAGTTGGTGGGCGACCCCTTGGGTCCCCCCGCGCTGAACTGGACCTCGCCGGACGACACCGTCCTCGTTGCGTGGAACACACCGTTCGTCTCGGCCGAGGTGGGCGGTCCGCTCTTCGCGAACGTGACGTGCGGAGTGTATCTCGCGTCGTGAGTCGCGGCGGAGAGCTCGGAGCAGGGCGCGTACCGCGCTTCCGCGGGCTTACTTCAGCTTCTTCCAGTCGTAGCCGCGGCGACGAGCCGTGGCGCCGAAGCCGCAGGAGGAGCAGACGTTCTTCTGGCGGTGGTACGAGTGACGGCCGCAGCGACGGCAGATGATGTGGACGATCTTTCCTCCGCGGCGGGACGGCGTTCCCTTTCCCATGGTGTTCCTCCGTTCCTACTCTGCTCTAGGGCGACACGTAGATGATGGAGTCGCCGCGCACGAGCGTGAGCCCGGGGCGTGACGTCACCTGGTCCTTCACGACCTCCTCGGCGGAGGAGAGGACAAGGTTCAGGTGCTGGTCGTACGCGTCGAGCGTTCCCCGGAACGAGCGTCCGCCCTTGAGCTCCACGAGCACCCGCTTGTGCAGGCTCTGCTGCAGGGCATCGAGCGGCTTCATCGTCCCGAGGGAGCGGAGCAGGCCGGGTGGGATTCTTAACGGTTGGGGCCCCCGTCCGGCCGGCGTCCCTCGCGGACCGGGAGGGAGAAGAGCGAGAGGAGGGCGATCCCCTCGGCCCGCGACGCCGGGGTCGGCTCCGCGTCGGCGACGAGCGCTTTGAGCGTAGGCACGAGACCGAGGGGCCCCGGCCGGGAGGGAAGCGTCCGGAACCGGTCGGGAAGAACGGCGGGGAACGCCTCTTCGAAGAACCGCTGCTCGACCGCGCCGACGGCTTCATGGCGACGAGCGAGCCCGAACGGGTGGTGAAGGGTGTCCGCCCGAAGGTGAGAAACGCGCGCGCTCGCGGTCGTCTCGAGGTAGATGGTGAGGTCGGGCATTCGCAAAGCCCCCCTCCGGAGCAACGAGAGGGTGCTCCGAAGGACGGCGCGCCCGGCCGACTCGGGGGCCCGCCCGAGCTCGACCAACCCTCGCGTGTAGAGGAGGGGCCCGAAGAAGCCGGTGTCCACGAGGACGGTGTCACCGCGGACGCACATCTCACGTGCCTCGCGGTACCGACGGACCTCTTCCGCGAGCAACGTTCCTTCGAGGAGCAGGAGCTCGCGGGGGGAAGCGAACTCGAGCGAGGGCGCGGGGTCGAGCCGGTCGAACGCTTCCGCGAGGGGCTGCCAACGGAGCTGAGAGGCCGCGGCCCGGACGAGGGTCGTCTTCCCGGCCGCGGAGCGCCCCTCAATGGCGATCAGGCGGCCTCGACGTGGCATACCGACCCTGTGCGCGTCACTCGCTCGTCCACGGAAAACTCCTATCGTCCTCCCGCCCGCGTCTTTTTCTCGCCCCGGACCCATCCCCGCACCCGTGTCGGTCCCCCCCGCTCCCTCCTCCTCGTCCGCGCACCCCCGTCACGCAGCCCGGGTCCTCGAGGTCGAGACACTCGCCGAGGTCGCCCGGGAGCTTGAGCGGACGGAGAGCGACCCCGAGGGTGTTGCGATCATGACCCGAAAGGGTCGGGTCTACCCGGTCCGGATCGACGGGATCTCGCTCAAAGCGGCCCCGCTCCTGAAACAGGAGACCCTCTCGGTGGGGGCCGATTCGGCGCACGCTCGCGGCATCGCGGACCACTCCGTCGCCACCACTTCGGTGGTCATCCTGGCCACGTGGGGACAGTACCAACGGCTTCTTCCGAAGCTTGAGCGTCAGCCGTTCCACCTCTCGGAAGCGGCCCATGAGGTCGAGCACGCGTTGCGGGCCTACGTCTCGCGCGCGCCCCGCACGGTCCGTGGCCCGCACCGCTCGTTCGTGGTCGGTGACCGCCCTCGGGTCCTGGGCATCCTCAACGTGACCCCGGACTCCTTCTCGGACGGCGGGCAGCACCTCGACCCGACGGAGGCGGTCGCCCACGCGGAGCGGATGGTCCGCGAAGGCGCCGATATGATCGACGTAGGGGGCGAGTCGACCCGTCCCGGCGCGGTGCCGGTCACCCCGGAAGCGGAGTGGGCCCGCATCGGGCCGGTCCTCGCGGGGCTTGCGGGCCGTCTCTCCGTCCCGATCTCGGTCGACACGCGCCACGCCGAAGTGGCCGCGAGGGCGGTCGACGCGGGCGCGGACGTCGTGAACGACGTCGAGGGCCTTCGCTCGGAGGCGATGCGGCGCACGGTGGCCGCGAGCGGGGCCGCGGTGATCGTGATGCACATGCGCGGGGACCCGACCACGATGCAGAAGGACCTCGTCTACGCGGACCTGCGGGACGAGGTCTACGGAGAGCTCGCGGCCGCGACCGACCGGGCGGTCGCCGATGGGGTGCCGGCCGAGAGGATACTTGTCGACCCGGGCCTCGGCTTCGGGAAGTCCGCCGAGCAGTCGCTCGAGCTCCTCTTCCACGTGGGAGAGTTCCGATGCCTTGGCTACCCGGTCGTCCTCGGCGCCTCTCGGAAATCGTTCCTCGGCTGGGCGCTCGAGACCCCGGACCCCGCCGCGCGGCTAGAGGCGGGGATCACGGCGGCGGTGATCGCCGCCGAGCGAGGGGTGGCGCTCGTCCGGACGCACGACGTGGCCCCGACGATCCGGGCGCTGTCAATCGTTCGGGCCGGCCAGGGTCTTGCGAACCCTCTGTCCGGGCCGTCAACCGACCTCACGGGCGAGCCGTGAGCCCGAGCCGAACGGGCGGGCGAGATTCGGTCTACCCGTCCACCGGCTCGTCCCGGGAGACGGGGGTCCCGTCGTCCCGAACCTCGGTCTCAAAGACGAGCGAACCCTGGTAGTCGCATTTCTGACAATGGTACACCTGACCGAGGATCGACCCCGCGATCAGGGAGACCCGCGTCGAACCGCACTTCGGGCAGAGGAGGAGGGTCTTACCGCGCTTTGCCTTCCGACGCATTGTCGTCCTCCGCGCGGTCGTCGGAGTTCTCGTTGTCGTCCTTCGTCGTTTCGGGCTCGGTCCCCTCGGCCTCGTCCGCTTCTTCGGTCGCGTCCTCGTCGGTCTTGGACTCTTCGTCGTTCGTCCCCTCGTCCTTCGGAGGTTCGGACCCTTTCCGCTTTCGTCCCGTCGTCTCGCTCTCGGGACCGGCCTCCGCGGGCTCGATGGGGGGCTCGAGGATCACCGCGTCGCGCACCGTGTCGCCCTCATCGACTCGGATCACGCGCACGCCGAGGGTGTTGCGCGCCTGGGAGCGGATCCCCTTCACCGCCATCCGGATCGTGATCCCCTTCTCGGTCGTCACGAGGACCTCGCTGGAGTCGGTCGTCGGGAGGACGGCGACCACCGTGCCGTTCCGCCCGCCGGTCTTGATCGTCCGGACGCCCTTCGCGCCGCGCCGGGTCCGCCGGTAGTCCTGGGTCGGGCTCCGCTTTCCGTAGCCCGTCGTCGTGAGAGACAGGAGCATCGGGAACCGGTCGCTCACCGGCGCGAGCGCCACCACCCGGTCGCCCTTCTCCTCCGAGAGGCGGACCCCGATCACGCCGTACGTGGCGCGGCCCATCGGACGGAGCTCGCTCACGGGGAACCGGACGAGCTGGCCGGCCCCGGTGGCGAGCACGAGCTCGGAGGCCTCGCCCGCCACGAACGAGACGTCGACGAGCTCGTCCCCCTCCTCGAGGAGGGCCGCCTGGATGCCGTTCGTGCGGATGTTCTGGTATTGGTCGAGGGTCGTGCGCTTGACGAGCCCCTTCTTCGTCGCGAAGACGAGCGAGCCCTCCCCTCCCAGGTCGTGGAGCGGGAGCAGGGTCTGCACCCGCTCGCCGTCCTTGAGCTTCGGGAGGAGGTTGATGACCGCCTTGCCCTTCGAGTGGCGGCTCCCTTCGGGGAGCTCGTAGGCCTTGAGCTTGTAGACCCGGCCGAGGTTCGTGAGGAACAGCACGTCGTCGTGCGTCCGCGTCACGAACGTGCGGATGACGAAGTCCTCCTCCTTCGTCTCCATCTGGATCAACCCCCGACCGCCCCGCCGTTGTCGGCGGTACTGGTCGAGCGGGAGGCGCTTCACGTACCCGTCCCGCGTGACGAGCACCACCACGTCCATGTCGGGGATCAGGTCCTCGAGCGTGCGCTCCGTGAACGCGCTCACGATCCGCGTGCGGCGGGGGTCGCCGAACCGCTTCTTCAAGTCGGTGAGCTCGTCCACGACGAGCTGATCGAGGAGCTTCGACGAACCGAGGATCGCGCGGAGCTGCTTGGCGAGCGCCTCCTTCTCGGCCTTCTCCTTCTCGACGGCCTCGCGCTCGAGCGCGGTGAGGCGGGCGAGCCGCATGTCGAGGATCGCCTTCGCCTGCTCGCTCGAGAGCAGGAACTTTCCCATCAGGCTCGCCTCGGCGACCGGAACGTCCTTCGACCGCCGGATGATCCGGATCACCTCGTCGATGTGGTCGATCGCGGTGAGGAACCCTTCGAGGAGATGGAGCCGTTCCTCGGTCTTCTGAAGGTCGAACTTCGTCCGTCGGGTGAGGATCGTCCGGCGGTGGTTCAGGTGGAGGGTCAGAAGTTCGAGGAGCGAGAGGACCCTCGGGTGGCCGTCGACGAGGCAGAGGTTGATCACGCCGAAGCTGGTCTCGAGAGGGGTGTGCTCGTAGAGGCGGTTCAGGACGATCTCGGCCGGCGCGTCCCGCCGAAGCTCGAGCACGACGCTCGTTCCGTGGCGGTCCGACTCGTCCCGAAGGTCGGTGACCCCGTCGATTCGCTTTCCCTTCACGAGGTCCGCGATCAGCTCGAGAAGCGCGGCCTTGTTCACCTCGTACGGCGTCTCGGTGATGACGATCTCGTCCTTCCCCGCCCGTTCCCGGACCTCGGCGCTCCCGCGCAGGTGGATCATCCCGCGGCCCGTCTCGTACGCCTCTCGGATCCCCTCGGTCGAGAGGAACCCTCCGGTCGGGAAGTCCGGCCCGGGGAGGACCTTCATCACGTCGGCGAGCGACGCGTCGGGGTGGGCGAGGAGAAGCAAGAGCGCGTCGACGACCTCCCCGAGGTTGTGCGGGGGCATGTTGGTCGCCATGCCGACCGCGATCCCCGCGGATCCGTTCACCAATAGGTTCGGGACCTTCGAGGGAAGGAGGCGCGGTTCCTTGAGGGTCCCGTCGAAGTTGTCGGACCACTCCACCGTCTCCTTCTCGATGTCGAGGAGCAGTTCCTCCGCGATCGCGCTCAAGCGCGCCTCGGTGTACCGCATCGCCGCGGGCACGTCGCCGTCGATCGAGCCGAAGTTCCCCTGCCCGTCGATGAGGGGGTACCGCAGGCTGAACGACTGCGCCATCCGCACGAGGGCGTCGTAGACCGCCATGTCGCCGTGGGGGTGGTACTTCCCGAGCACGTCCCCGACGGTGCGCGCCGACTTGCGGAACGGGCGGTCGTGGGTCGCTCCGGATTCCCACATCGACCAGAGGATCCGCCGGTGGACCGGCTTCAAGCCGTCCGCCGCGAGCGGGAGCGCCCGGCCGACGATGACGCTCATCGCGTAATCGATGTAGGAATGGTGCATCTCTTGCTCGAGCACCCGGTCGCGCACCCGGTCGGCCGGGGGCTCGGTGGTCGTGGTCGGAGGAGTGCTCATGGGACGCCTCCTTCGCTCGGGCCGAGCTGCTCGGCGAGGACCCGGTCCGCCACCTCGAGGAACGCGGAACGGCTACCGGCGGGGATCGTCGCTCCGCTCGCGACGCGGTGCCCTCCGCCCTCTCCCCCCACGGACCCCGCCGCGATGCGGCAGGCCGCCGAAAGGTCGAGGCCCCGGGCGACCTGGCGAAGGGTCCCTCGAGAGCTCACCTTCGTGGGCTTCCCCGCCTCGTCCGAGAAGGCGAAGACGGGGTGGTCGCTCGGGAGCAGGTAGTTCATCGCGAGGCCGGCCTGAGCGCCCGCGAGCGGGGTCTCGGGGCTCTCGAACCACCGAAGGAATCGCATCGAATTAACCCCGTCGTTCTCGATGCGCAGGAGCCCCCGGAGGATGCCCGCGCGCCAGTCGCTCTCCGCCGCGCGGACCCGCTCGGCCGAGCGGGGGTCCCCGAGCGCGTAGGCGACACCGACCCCCGGCACGCCCGCACGGCCCGCGGCGTTCTGGAGGTTCGCGACCTCTTCGGCGTCGAGGCCGAGCGACGGAAGGAACCATCGCTCCTGGTCGAGGACGTCCGCCGACTCGCGGACCACACCGGCGGCCGCGAGGCGCTCCTTGAGCGCCGCAACGAGCCGGCGGTTCTCCTCCTCGGCGAGCTTGCTGGGGCGCCGGGCCGGGTCGATGCCGAGAGTGTGGAGGAAATTGTCCACGGCCTCGGGACGGCCCGAGAGGCCTCGCACGTACGGGTCGATGCTCCCCGTGAGCGCTTCGCCGACGGTCGGTCCGAAGAGGGCGACCCCCGGCCGCCGGACGACGAGCGACCGACGGACCGCCTCCTCGAGGAGGAGGGCGTTGAGGCCCCGGAACCCGCCGACGTGCTGCCGGTCGGAGATCGCTCCCGAGAGACCCCAGGGGGCGTTGTCCCAGTTCACGGGGTCGAGGAAGACGGTGTAGAGCCAGGTGAGCGTCGAGGCGCAGAGCTCGTTCATCCCGTCGACCCCCCAATCGAGGGGGTTGACGAAGGCGACGTGGGGTGGGAGCGCGGGGGGGTTCGGGGCGCCCGGGTACTTGTGGTGGTCGAGCACCACGACCGGTGACGAGTGGGCGGCGAACAGGTCGAGCCAGCTCGCCCCGGTATCGGCCAGGAGCACCGGGCCCGCAGTGGCCTTCAAAAGGGCCGCGACCCGGTCCCGTTCGACCCCGAAGAGGGGGGTCGCCTGCACGGGGTACCCCAACCGTTGGAACGCTCGGAGGGCGCTCGAGGCGGCCGCGACCCCGTCCCCATCGTAATGGTAGATGACCCGCCAACGACGGGGGTGGGCGAGCAGAAGGGCGCGGGCGCGTTCGAACTCCGAAACGTAGTGAGGGTCGGAAACGAATCCGTCCGGGCCCGAGGCCATCACTCCACCTGGAGCGCCGCCGTGGTGGAGGTGTACCGCCACGTTTCGGGAATCCGCTTGCGCTGCCGGTAGTACCGAGCGAGGCGGCGGATCCGGGACTCCATCAGCGTGAGGCTGCGGCGGTTCGAAAGGTCCTTCGGGTGGGTCTCGAGGTGCCGCTGCAGGTGGACGACGCGTTTCAGGAGCGCCTGGAGGTCGTCCGGGATCTCGGGCGAAACGCCGTTCTCGCGCAGCAAGGTGCTGAGCCGCTTTCCCGTCACGGAGCGGGCGGAAGGGACCCCGTAGCTGTCCCGAAGCTGAAGCCCCACCTGGGCTGCGGAGAGCCCCGTCTTGGAGAGCTGCACGGCCTGGGAGACCATCTCCTCCTTGGAGACGGTCACCCACTCCGGTTTCGTGAGGGGGTACGGTCGGTGCGAGCCCGCCCGTCCCTTGTGCCCGGAGTGGATCCGTGACATGGACCCGCGCTCACACCCGTCCGCTACTTAACGGTTGGCGCGCTCGGCACCTCCCCCGAGGGGGAAATGGCCGTTCCCCCGTCAGCGGATACGGTCCGGTTGCTCGGCCGAATCGACGAGGAACTTCTTGCCCTCCGTCGTGATCCGGTACGCGGCGGGAGAGAGCGTCCGGGACCGAGCGGGGAGGGGGTCTCCGGCCCGCGCCTCCACGAGCCCGTTGCGGACGAGGAGCCCGAGGGCGAGGGGGACCTTCACCTGGTCGTGCTTGATCGCCCAGAAGTCGGAGAGCAGCCGTTCGATCTCCCGAAGCTCGAGGGTCTGCTCCCGCGCGTCCCCCTCGTGGATGGACTCGGCCCGGTTGAGCTGCTGCAGGATCGCGACCAGGGTCGCGTGCACGGGGTCGCGTCGCTCGTCCGCGGCCGGCATCTTCGTGACGATTACGCGGGCCGCTCCTACTTAAACTGAGCCGGTCCGCCCGGCGGGGCGCCGGACCCCGGGCCCAAGGGCCGGAGGCCCCGGGGACGACCCCGTGGGTCAGTCGATGCGGGCCGTGCGCTGCAGGCGGGACCAGAGGTAGGCCTTCCCCTGGGAAGTGATGGTGTACCGGGTCTCCACGACCCGTCCGCGCTCCCAGGAGTACTCCGGGGTGTCCAGGCACCGGGCGTACCCGTTGCCGACGAGAACCTGGACGGCCCGCGCGACATCGGGGGCCGAGACCCCGGGCAGGGACCCGTGCCCCAAGAGGTGGTGAAGCTCGTCCACCTCAAGACCGGTGTTGACGCCCAGCTCGTTCTCGGACCGGTTGAGCTGCTTCAGCACCGCGAGGAGCTCCTCCCGGAGCTCCAGCGCCTCTTCAATGGGAGACAGCGCCATCGGCGCAACGATTTCCAGAATGGGCATTTGAACGTATCCTTCGAGCGGGCCGGCGGGCTTTTAGGCGCGAGCGGTAGGTACCCCTGGCGCTCATGGCGTGCACCTGCCGAAACCCGGCCCGCTGTCCGATCTGCAACACTCCCGTTCGCGTCCCGCTCACGAACCTCGAGAGCGCGGCGGGAGGGAGCATCCTCGTCGAGAAGTTCGCTCGCCGCGACACCTCCTCGTCCCGTGAAGGGCTCCGCGGACTCATTCAAGGGACGGCGAGCTGTCCCTCCTGCGGCCACACCATCACCTTCGAGCACTCCCGCCAGTGCTTCGCGAGCGCATTGAGCTCGGCGGGGGTCCCGATGGCCGAACGCGAATCAATCCTCTCGAAGATCACGTTCCCCGAGGGCTGAGCGGCGGCGCGCATGCCCGAAGGCGAGGAGTTTGTCGTCACGCCGTACGAGGTCCGGGGGCACATCGACTATGCGCGCCTTCGGGAGCTGTTCGGAACGCAAGAGGTCACTTCGGAGATCCTCGCGAAGTTCCACCATCTCACCGGCGGGGACCTTCACCCGCTCCTGACCCGGGGGGTCTACTATTCCCACCGGGACCTCGCCGCGCTCTTGGACGGGTTCGCGAACGGCAAACCGTTCTTCCTCTACTCCGGGCGGGGTCCTTCGGGCCCCCTTCACACCTCCCACCTCGTCCCGTTCGACCTCTGCCAGTGGCTCCAGAAGCGGCTTGGCGTGCCGATGTACATCCAGATCACGGACGACGAGAAGTTCTGGGCCCGCTCGGGCCTCACGCGCGAGGAGAGCGTCCGCTGGGGATACGAGAACCTCCTCGACATCCTCGCGCTCGGCTTCGACCCGAAGCGGACGCACGTCTTCTTCGACTCCCGCTCGATCGCGGCGCTCTATCCTCTCGCGATCCGGGTCGCCCGGAAGATCCCGTACTCGACGGTGAAGGCGGTCTTTGGCTTCGAGCCGAGCACGAACATCGGGCTCGTTTTCTACACGGCGCTCCAGACCGTGCCCTGCTTCTGGCCGTCGTGGGCCGAAGGTCGGTCGGTCCCCTGCCTCATCCCGTGCGGGATCGACCAGGACCCGCACTTCCGCGTCACACGGGACATCGCCGAGGGCCTGGGATATCCGAAGCCCGCCCTCCTTCACGGCCAGATGATCCCGGGCCTTCTCGGAGAGGCCGCGATGTCGACCTCCGGCGACCGACCCGACAACGCCCTCTTCCTCAACGACCCCCCCAACGCGGTCGACCGGAAGGTACGCAACGCGTTCACGGGCGGCCGGGCCACGGTGGAGGAGCAGCGCCGCCTGGGGGCAACGCCCGAGGTCTGTTCGGTCTGGGCGCTCTGGCGCACCCGGTTCGCGGAATCGGAGGAGAAGTTCCAAGAGGTGACGAGCGGCTGTCGGTCGGGCTCGCTCCTCTGCGGCGAATGCAAGTCCCAGGTCCTCGAGAGGGTCCACGCGTTCCTGAAGGCGCATGCCGAAGCCCGAGAGAAGGTCCGGGACTGGGCGGAAGGGACGGTCGTGACGACGGCGCCGAAGCCCTTGTAGGGGCCGGCCGCGAGGCCCGAGACCGACCGTGCGACGGATGGGTCGGTCGGTCGGTTCACCGACGCGCTAGACGACGTCGTTCCGAGGGGGTCGCCGCGGGGCCGCCGGGCGGTGCCGGGGGTCGTTCGGGAACGCAGGTTCGGCGGGCGCCGCCTCGTCCTGGACCGCGGTGAGCAGACGGAGCATCGGGCGGAACAGCGAGCGGCGGGCCCGCTCGGGGTCGAGCGTGTACGCCCGCTCGTAGGCGGCGATCGCCTCCTCCTCGTCCCCGAGGCTCAAGAGCGAGAGCGAGAGGTCGAGCCAGCTCTTCGCCTCGCGGGCCCCCTCTCGTTCCCCGGTCTCCTCGAGGTGGTCGTCGGCCGAGGGTCGGGGCGTCGGGCGATCCGCCCGCACCTGGGGAGCCACGGGGGGTGGGGGAGAGCGCACGTCGTCCTCGGGGCCCTCCGGCCCCTCCCCCTCATCCTCGTCGACCTCACGGGAGAGCACGAGCGCCCGCTCGAACGCTACGGAGGCGGACGATTCGTCCCCGGACTCCGCGAGGGCGACCCCCAGGCGATGCCATGCCACGATGTCGTCGGGGGCGAGCGCGACGGCGCGGCGGTAGGCCTGGGCCGCCGACCCCCATTCGTCCCGCAAGGAACGGGCCACGCCCAAGTGAAACCACGCCTCCCCGTTCTCGGGGGAGAGGGCGAGGGCCCGGCTCAGGGCTCCCTCCGCCTCCGCGGCCTCGCCCAAGTGGGCGAGCGAGATCCCAAGGTAGGTCCATCCCCGGGGGTCGGACGGGCTCTCCCGGACAATCTCCCGGAACGCCGTGACGGCACTCCCATACTCGTGGCGGAGGAAGTAATGAACGGCGAGGTCGAAGCGGTGGGTCACGAACGGGTCCCGGCCGGCGAACGCGGATGGGACGGAAAAGCCTGCCGACCGAGGCGCACAGCCGCCGGCCCCCAACCTCCGAGCGACGCCGGCGCACGGGCGCTGCTTTATATGCTCCGCCCGGCGTCAGTCGGCCGAGGAATCCCAAAGCCAGCCCAATCCGAGCGTTCCGCCCGTCCTATTTCTGCGACGAGTGTTCGCACGAAGAGTGTTGCGCCACGGCTCCTCGACACAAGACCCGAGACACGAAAGAAGAGGCGACCCGAAATGGTGGACAAACCCCTGACAAAAGTGCGAGACCTGACGCCGAACTCGAAGCAAGTGAACGTGCTGGCCAAGGTGGTCAGCGTGGGCGAAGCCAAGGAAGTGATGGGCAAGTTCGGCGACCCGAGGAAGGTCTGCGAGGCCACGGTCGGCGACGACACGGCCACGATCATCCTCTCGCTGTGGAACGAGCAGATCGGTACCATCGCGAAGGACGAGATTATCCTCGTCGACAACGGCTACGTTTCCCTCGTGCGCGGCCACATGCGCCTGAACGTGGGCCGATACGGAAACCTGTCGAAGTCGACCGAGACGATCGCCGAGGTCAACTCGTCGCTCGACATGAGCCAGCAAGAGTTCGAGAGCGAACGCCGGTCGTTCGGCGGCGGCGGCGGCTACCGTGACCGCGGTGGCGGCGGCGGCGGCGGATACGGCGGCGGGCGATACGGTGGTGGCGGCGGCGGTGGCGGCGGCGGGAGCGGGGGGCGCGAGCGCTCCGACTCCTACAAGCGCTACTGAGCCCGAAAGGCGACCCTCGCCCGGCTCGAGCGAACCCTTTCCCCCGCCCGAAGAGGGCGGGGGCCCCTTGCGGGGTTTGATTAAATAGACCCGCCGGTTCTTCGGACGAACACCATGCCCGACGAGTCTCACGAGCTGACGCTCTACGTGCAATCGAAGAAAGCCGTCACGACGTTCTTCCGCCCCCCGTCGGCGACCGGCCGTCCCGAGGCGAGCGCGACCGTGGGCGGGGCGAGCATTTCCCCGCAGTCGTCCTCGAGCGATGCGGTCGGGGAGGCGGTCTTCTTCCTCTCCGACGACCAGGCACGATGCCAGGCGATGACCGAGGAGATCGCCGCCCAGCGGGGGTACCGCCTGCGCGTGGTCGACATCGAGCGCGTCGGGCGGATCGAGCGGCTCGTCGCCGAGCACCTTCGGGGCGTGCAGCGGTTCCCGGTCCTGATCTCCCCGCTCGGCCGCCGCCTCGAAGGAGTCGAGGCGTTCACCGAGGACGAGCTGGCCGCGATCATGCCGGCCGACCTGAAGAGTGTGCGCGCGTTCTCCTACCTCAAGGTCCGCGGTGGGGACCTCGACAAGATCAAACGCCTCCTCGAGACGCTGCACGAGGTGAAGGAACTGCACTTCCTGACCGGCGACTGGGACATCCTGGTCGTCCTCGACTTCGAGCCGAGCGCCGCCAATAAGCGGCGGGTCCTCGACTTCGTGACCGACCAGATCCGGGGAATCCCCGAGGTGATCGACACCTCGACGATCATCCCCGAGTACTCGCTCACAAAGTTCCCGCTCTAGGACCGACGACGGCCAACGCGGGGGCCGTCCGCCCTCGGCCCCGTCGGCGACGACGTTGGGTGCGCCTTCGGCGCGGCATCACGGGACGCGCGACCGGTCTCGCCGCTTCGCCCTCATCTCCCCTCGCGGGACTCTCATAGAGGGCGTCCCCGGTGAGGGGATGGTCTTCGAGCCATGCGATCCCTTCGACGTAGGCGGCGAACGCCTCGAGGCTCGTGAAGAGCGGGATCCCGAGCTCGACGGTTCGGCGCCGGAGGACGTACTCGTCCTCGAGCATCCGCTCGAACTTCTCCTGGGTGAGCGAGACGGGAACGTCGAGGAGGAGGTCGATCTCCCCTGCGTCGAGCGCCTCGAGGACGTTCGGGCGCCGGTCGGGTTCCGACACCTTGTGGAGGACCTTCACGCCCCGCATTCCGTGCGCAGCGAGGAACGCCCGAGTGTCCTCCGTCGCCGAGATCCTGAGGCCGAGGGAACGCAATCGGCGGGCGATGGGCAGGAGCGCCTCCTTGAGCGCCGGGCCACCGACGGAGAGGAAGGCGGTCCCCCGTCGGGGGACGACCTTCACGCCGGTGGCCACGAGGGCCTTCACGAGCGCGTCCGAGAACGTCGGTCCGAAGCAGGCGACCTCTCCGGTCGACTGCATCTCGACCCCCAGGAGAGGGTCGGAGCCCGAGAGCTGGAGGAAGGAGAACTGGGGGGCCTTCACCCCCCAACGGCCCGGAGGGAGCGGTGCCAGCCCGTCCCGCGAGAGCGGCTTTCCCCGCATCGCCCGGGCCGCTTCGGTCAGGAGCGGGACGCCCGTGGCCTTCGTGAGGAACGGAAGGGACCGGCTGGCCCGGAGGTTGAGCTCGATCACCTGGTACTCCCCTCCCTTCACGAGGAACTGGATGTTGAACGGGCCCCGGATCTCGAGGGTGCGGGCGAGCTCCCGGGCCGCCCGGAGGAGCTGGTCCTGCACCGCGGGCGGCGTGTGGCGAGGGGGGAGGCAGAAGATCGCGTCCCCGGAGTGCACGCCGGCCGGTTCCACGTGCTCGAGGATCCCCGCGACGAGCACCCGCTTCCCGTCCGAGACCCCGTCGAGCTCGACCTCGTCCGCCCCTTCGACGAACTTCGTGATCACGACGGGATGCTCCGGCGAGACCCGGGCCGCCTCGGAGAGGAACCGACCGAGGTCGTTCCGCCCGGCGATCACCCGCATCGCCTGCCCGCTCAGCACGTACGAGGGCCGAACGAGGACCGGGTAGTCGACCTCGTCGGCGAAGGCGCTCGCTTCTTCGAGGGTCGTGAACGTCCGCCAGGCCGGTTGCGGGATCTTCAGCCTCTCGAGGAGCCGGGCAAAGCGCGCCCGGTCCTCCGCGGTGTCGATCGACTCGGAACGGGTCCCGAGGATCGGCACGCCACACATCGTGAGCAGCGGCGTCAGGTTCTGCGCGAGCTGGCTTCCGACGCAGGTGACGACCCCCTCGAACGACTCGAAGTCGTGGATGTCCCGGACCCGCTCGAGGGTGATCTCCTCGAAGTAGAGCCGGTCCGAGCGGTCGTAGTCTGTCGAGACGGTCTCGGGGTTCGAGTTCAGGACCGCGACTCCACCGACCCCTTCGGCCTTGAGGCCGTCCACGAGATTCATCGTCGACCAGTCGAACTCCACGCTCGAGCCGATGCGGTACGGGCCCGCGCCCAGGACGAGCACGGAGCCGCGTGGCATCGGCTCGACATCGTCCGCGTCGGCGCGGTAGGTGAGGTAGAGGTAGTTGGTCCGGGCCGGCCACTCGCCCGCCAGGGTGTCGATCATGCGGAATCGAGGGCGCACGCCGGCCGCGAGCCGGAGCCGGCGCACCTCCTCCTCGTCGAGCCGCGCGCTCCGGGCGATCGCCCGGTCGGAGAGTCCCGCTTCCTTCGCCTCTCGTAGGAGCGAGGTCGGAAGGGAGAGAGGCCCCGAGGACCCGCTCGGTCCACCCCCGGCCGCCGGCGTCGGAGGGGAGACCGCGGGCATCGCGAGGGCTCGGTCGATGCGGTCGATCGTGCCGAGCTCGTGGACGAACCACGGGTCGATCCACGCAAGGCGGCTCACCTCCTGCGGGTCCATGCCGGCCCGGAGCGCCTCCAGTACCCGGAACAGGATCTCGGGCGTGGGCGAGGCGAGGTCCGCCCGGATCTCCTCCACGCTCCGCGGTGCGCTCGGAGGCACGAGGTCGGTCCGCGGGTTTCCCATCCGGACCGCTTTCGAGAGCGCCTCGGGGAACGACGCGCCGATCCCCATCACCTCCCCGACCGACTTCATCGCGGGGCCGAGCCGTCGGTCGGCGCGCTCGAACTTGTCGAGGTCCCAGCGGGGGAGCTTCACGACCACGTAATCGAGGGCCGGCTCGAAGGCGGCGGTCGTGACGCCCGTGACCCGGTTCTTGAGCTCGGGGAGGGTGTAGCCGAGCGCGAGCTTCGCGGCCACGTAGGCGAGGGGGTACCCCGTCGCCTTGCTCGCGAGCGCGCTCGAGCGCGAGAGCCGAGCGTTCACCTCGATCGCGTAGTACTCCTCGCTCTTCGGGTCGAGGCAGAACTGGATGTTGCACTCGCCAACGATCCCGCACGCCTCGGCCGCCCGGAGGGCGGCTTGGCGAAGCATCTGGACCTCCGCGTCCGTGAGCGTCTGGCTCGGGGCGATGACGATGTTGTCCCCGGTGTGGACGCGCATCCCGAGGACGTTTTCCATGTTGCAGATGGTGAGGGCGGTGCCCTTCGCGTCGCGGACGACCTCGTACTCGAGCTGCTTGAACTGGCCTACGTACCGCTCGAGGAGGACCTGCCCCACGGGGCTCGCCCGAAGCCCTCGGGCGACGACCTCGCGGAGCTCGGAGGTCGAATCCGCGACCCCACCGCCTTTTCCCCCGAGGGTGAACGCGACCCGAACCATCACCGGGAACCCGAGCCCCTCCGCGGCGGCGAGTGCCTCCTCGAGAGAGTAGACCGCGCGGCTCGGGAGCGTGGGGACGTGCGCCCGGGCCATCGTCCGCACGAAGAACGCGCGGTCCTCCGTCGCCCGGATCCCCGCGAGAGGGGTCCCGAGGACCTTCGTACCCGTTCGGCGCAGGACCCCGCGGCGGGCGAGCTCGACGCCGCAGTTGAGCGCGGTCTGTCCCCCGAACGATAGGAGGATGCCGTCCGGCCGCTCGGACTCGAGGATCGGGGAGACGAACTCGGGAGTGAGCGGCTGCAGGTAGACCCGTCCCCGTTTCGGAGGGTCGGTCTGCAACGTCGCGATGTTCGGGTTGACGACCACCGCGTAGACGCCCTCCTCATGGAGGGCTTTCAAGCATTGGCTCCCGGAGTAATCGAACTCTCCGGCCTCGCCGATCTTGAGCGCCCCGCTCCCGAGCACCACGACCTTCGAGGGCAGATGGGGCGTCATGCGCGCCTCTTCGCTCGGACGACGAACCGGTCGAAGACGAACCCCGCCTCTTGAGGGCCGGGGTGGCCTTCGGGGTGACCCTGAAGGGCAAGCACCCGCCCCGACCGGTCGCGGAACGCCTCGAGCGTGCCGTCGTCAGGGTTCGTCGCCCAGAGGTCGAGGCCGGAACCGCGCAGCGAGCGCGCGTCCACCGCGTAGCCGTGGTTCTCGCTCACCACGAGGGTCCGTCCGTCCCGGAAGCAGACCGTCTTGTTCTGTCCGCGGTGCCCGTACTTGAGCTTGTACGTGCTCCCCCCTCGGGCAAGCGCGAGGAGCTGGTGCCCGAGGCAGATCCCGAGCGTGGGAAGGGCACGGGTCGACGGTCGACGCAGCTCTTCGACCGTGGGTTCGAGTGTGGCGGGGTCTCCCGGGCCGTTCCCGACCACCAACCCCACGACGGGGTGCCCCTCCCAACGGTCGGGGACCGTCGCATCGAACGGGAGTCGGAGCACGCTCACCCCTCGTCCGAGGAGCGCTCGGAGGATGCTCGCTTTCACGCCGCAGTCGAGGACGGCCACGAGCGGGCGGTCCGTCGGACCGATTCGGGTCGCCATCGTCGGGGCGACGGCCGCCATGTACTCCTCATCGGCGTAGGCGGGAGCCCTCGCGATCGATCTGCGCAGCTCCTCGTCGCTCGGAACCGAATCCGGGTCCCCCACATGAATGGCCCCGCGGAGAACGCCACCGCTCCTCAGGTGCTGGGTGAGCCGTCGGGTGTCGACCCCGCGAACGCCGGGGACCCCCTCCTCCGCGAGCCATTCCTCGAGCGACCGGTGGCTCGACCAGTGGCTCGGCGCGGTCGTGCCCCGAACCACCACGCCGCGGACCTGGACCTCCTCGCTCTCGAGGAGAGGAAGACCGAAGGCGTCCCGGACGTCCGCCCGGGGGACCCCGTAGTTCCCGATCAGCGGGTAGGTGAACGAGAGGACCTGCCCCCGGAACGATGGGTCGGTGAGGGACTCCGGGTAGCCGACCATCCCGGTGGTGAACACCACTTCGCCGACGTGCTCGGTCGGTGCCCCGAACCCTTCCCCGTCGAACCGGGTCCCGTCCTCCAGAAAAAGGGTCCCCGCGAGGCGGTCCCTGGCGGGGTGGTTCGGCACGGGCAGAGGCAACCCGAGCGGCCCCGAGGAGAGGTGTGGGCCTTAACGCTTACCGTGGCGTCGAGGCGAAGAACGAGTCTGCGGGTCCCGTCCCTCTTCCCCCAGCTTTCGCACCCGGCGAGGCATCAAATCCCCCCGCCGGCTGCTCGGGTCGATGCCCGGGTTCCCCCGTCTGAAGGAGAGGTACGATTTCGTCGTCGTCGGGGGAGGTCACGCCGGCCTTCAAGCCGCGGTCAAGGCCGCCCTCCTCGAGCGGTCGGTCGCGCTCCTCGACCGGGGGCCGAAGTTCTCCCGGTCGTACTACGCTCCCCGGATGGACAACATTCCCGGCTTCCCCGAGGGCGTGTCGGGCCACCACCTCTTGGACCAGCAGATCGCCGCCGTTCGGAAGCTCGACGACCGGGTGGGCTACTTCACACCCGCCACCGTGACCTCGGTCGAGAGGAAGGACGATGAGTTCGCGGTCGCGTTCGAGTGGCTGAAACAGACACATGCGGCCCGCGGCCGGGTCGTGGTGCTGGCGATGGGGGTCGTCGACCGGATGCCGGTGGTGGGAGGGAAAATCGACCCGATCTTCCCATGGGCCAACCAAGCCCTCGTCGATTTCTGTCTCCTCTGCGACGGGCACGACCTCGTGGGGAGGAGCGTGGCGGTGATCGGCCATGACGCGTTCGCCGCCCGCACGGTGCTCGACATCCTCGAGTTCGGGCCGAAGTCGGTCACGCTCCTCACGCACGGCCGTCCGCTCCTCGAGGGAGTGCCGGAACCCGACCGCTCCCGGCTCATGGTCGCCCTTGCGGAGCACGACATCCCCACCCTGACCAGCGAGATGGTCGGGTTCGACGGGATCCGCGAGAAGGTCTTCGGGGTACGGTTCGCGGACGGGACCCACCGGACGTTCGACCGGGGGTTCAGCGGTCTCGGCTGGTACGACATGCACCAATCGATCCCCCGGGCGCTCGGATGTCGGTTCGACTCGGACGGCTACGTCGTCACGGACGAGGACTGCCGGGCGATCGCCGACGCGACCGGGGAGCCGATCCCAGGCCTCTACTGCGTCGGCGACCAGCGGAACGGTTGGAACCAGATCCCTGAGGCGTGGGCCACCGCGGAGCGCGCGGTGATCCACGCATGGACGTCGTTCCTGTAACGAGCGCCGTTCCTTGAGGGCGGGGCCCGTGGCGACCGAGCCTTCGGTTCAGGGACCGGTCAGCGGTGGCGGTGTCGCGATCGTGAGGTGACGAGCGAGCTCGAAGAGGTCCTTCGCGATGGCGGCCGCTCCCGCGGCGAGGAACCGGTCCTCGCTCATCGCGGAGTGCGTCGCCGCTGCCTCGCTCGGGTCGGGCATCACCGCGTAGAACCGCACGGCCGCGCGTCGGGCGCACTCCGCGTCGAGCAGATGGTCTCCTACGTAGAGGGCCCGGTCGATCGGCACCTCCATCTCCTTGAGGAGGGAGAGCAGCGCCTCGGGTGATGGCTTCGCCGGGCCCGCCGAGCTTCGGCTCCGAAGGTAGCCGAAGTGCGAAGCGAGCTGGGTGCGAAGGAGGGCCTGGCGCGCGAACGGTTCCGAGCTCCGGGTGAGGAGCCCGATGCGGAACCCCCGGTCGGAGAGCGCCTTCAGGAGCTCCGCGGCCCCCGGTCGAGGGACCGTCCTCGGAAGGGCCTCGAGCTCGATCGCGTCGATGCTCTTCTGGTAGTCGGCCTCGAACCGGTAGAGAACGCCGTCGGGCGCCCCAGCGTTCCGCATCTCCTCGCGGGCGTTCTCCACGATGCGATGGATCGGGTCCTGCACCGAGAGGTGGCCGGGCATCACCCCGTACTGCTGGGCGATGCGGATCACCTCCGAGCGCATCCTCCCGAAGTCGTGATGGGACAGGACGAGCGTCCCGTCGAGGTCGAAGACGATCCCGAGCAGCGGCTCCAGGAACTTGGGCTGGGAACCTGAGGGTGGCATCTCCCCTCCGTGGCGGAGCGGATAGTTCACTCGTGTCGTCGGACGTTAAGCGTTTGCTTCGAGCGGTAAGGGGGGGACGTTCCCTCAGGGAGAGAGGTGGTAGGCCAAGCCGTACCACGTGCCCTGTTCCTTGTCGAACGTCGTCCCGCACTGGAAGCAGAAGAACACACGGAACGGCGGCTCCTTCGGCTCGACCTCCATCGCGCCTCCGCAGATCGGGCAGCAGAGCTTGTCCTGGACCTCGGGGAGGCCGTGCCACCGGTCGCGCCGGCGGTCGTAGACGACCCCGTCGTGGCCGCAGACGAACATCGGGTACGGAACGTTGGCGCCCGTCGTGCCGCCCATCGCGCGGCCGCAGACCGGGCAGAACATGGTGGTGGGGTAGCGGGCCGCCAGTCCAAGAAGCTAGCGCTCCTCAACCGGCGGACCGGGGACGCTCGAGGGTGACGATCGACTCCCGCAGCTCGAAGCTCCGGCGCTGGCCGCTGCGCCGGCGACGGGCCACTTCGACCGAGACAATCGAGAACCCCCGCGCGGCTCCGAGGCGGGCCAGGAGGAGGTCGCCGGGGACGTAGGCACCGGCGAGGAGCGAATCGCCGACCACCACGACGAAGCGGCCTCCCGGGACCAGGGCCCGGTAGATGCCGTCGAGCACGGGCGCGAGGTCCGAGAAGTACCGGTGGACGACCGCATGCACGTCGTCCCGTCGGTAGGTCTCCTTGCGGGCGAGGTTCTCGCGGATCCGGTTCAGGATCTCCCGAAGCCAGGGGTCCGCGACGGCGCTCGTGTCCCGGTACCGTTCGGTCTCTGCTCGGGGAAGATTGTCGCACGCCACCTGATCGCGGCGCACCGCCCGAAGGTCCGCGTACGAGCTCGCGTAGCCGAGCCAGGCAAGGTCGACCTTGTAGTTCATCACGTAGTCCATGCCGTTCACGTACGGCGGGCTCGTGACGGCGAGCGCGACCGAGCGCTTCGGCCATGCCCCGTCCCGGGCATCTCGCAACTCCACCCGGGCCGGCGGGCCCCAGCGGCTCCGCTCGGGCGCGAGGTCGGTGAGGTCGTCACCCATCTCGTTCACGGCTGAGCGGAACCGCTCGAACGGGGACACGGGGTCGTCGTCGAGACGTTTCCCGTAGCCCAAGCACGGGGACCGGTGGAGGCGGCTCGAGGGGATCAGGATGCGGCCGAACGCGAGCCGGAGCGCGTCGGAAAGGTCCGTCCCCTCCGGAGGGAGCACATCCCGGATCCGCGTGAGGTCCCGGAGGGCCTCGGGGGAGAACTGGCGGCCCGTCTCTCGAAGGAAGGGAGGGACTCCCGGCGGTTGGCGTTGCGCTCGCCGAAGCACGCGCTCCGCCGCGGTCGCGAGGGAGCGCGCTTCGAGCTCGAAGCGCGTCTTCACACGCGCAGCGAGCACGGCCGGAGCGAGCAGCTCCGTGCCGACCGCCCGGGCCCCGGTCCGCCGCGCCTCGACGAGGGTGGTGCCGCTCCCCGCGAACGGGTCGAGCACGGTGGCTCCCCGGGGAAGGGCCGCGTCCTCGAGGACTCCGGAAACGAACTCCGCGGAGAACCCCTGGACGTACGGCCACCATCGGTGGACGGGGACCGATTCGTTCGACCGAAAGGTGATCGGGCCGGAGTAGCGTCCGAGCGCCACTCCGTTCTCCTTCTCGAACCGTTCCACGAAGGCGGCCGGGTCGACGAAATCGTCCCGGTCCAGGAGGCGCTCGAAATCCCGACGGACGAACAGTCCCCGCCCCATCCGAAGGACGTCCCCGTGGTCCCGAAGCTCCTTCAGGGCCTGGGCGACCCGGTCCGGCCGGTCGCGAAGGCGCGAGGCGATCTGTCGGACGGTCGCTCCCATCGCCCCGGTGTCGCCGAGGAGATCCCGCACGGCTCCGGTCAGACCCTGCTCGCTCGGCGCGCGCGAGAGGGGACGCGAGGAGGATGCCACGGAACGCCCCGGGGTCACGAGACCCTCACCCGGTGAGGTGGGCCCGCGGGCGGAAGATGGCCCGGCGACTCGAGGGTCTTGAGGATCTCCTTCCGGCGCCGTCGCCGCTCCTGCCGAAGAGCGCCGGCCCAGGCGGTCTTCGCGACGTCGTCGTCGAGCCCGGCGAGGACCATGTCGACGTCATGGAGGTCCCCGAGGCTCTTCTGGAGACGCACCAGGGAGCTCGAGAACCCTCGGTGGTGCCGGGGGTCGAGCGCGACCGCGAGGTCGCTCACCTGCCGCGCACGACGGATGCGGATCCGCAATCGATGCAACCGCTCCATCGACGGGTTGCGCAACGCCTTTCGGTGCGCGCGGCGGAGGTTCTCATGGGTTCGGGCGTGGGCGAGCGCGACCGCCCGGTGCGGGTCGCGGAACGAGCCCGACCGGGGGAGACTCCGAAGCCGCTCCCCGATGTCATCGAGGAGCCGCGCCTGGCGCTCGGCCCGAAGGAACGCGCGCAAAAGCTCGCGGCCCGTGCGCGCGTCGTCCCGGACCCTCGTGCGGTACCGTTCCAGCGACTCGAGCTCTCGGCGACCGGCCCGCTTCCCTCCGAACCGCTGGAGGAGCGAGAGCGAGATGTCTCGGTCCCGGATCCGACCGACGAGCCGCGAGAGCCGCTTCACGCGGACGTCGAGCGGGTGAAGGAGATCCCGCTCCGCGCTCGGAAGGAGCGCTTCCCATAGAGCGAGCCCCGTGCGGAGCCGTCGCATCTGCCGATGCAGGCGGTGGAGGCTTTCGGGAGGCGGATGGGCCGAGGTCAGCACGGCATCGACCGCCTCCGTCGCATCCTCGAGGATTCCCGCGATCTCCCGGGCGACCTTCTCGGGGCGAACGACGGGCGATTCGCTTCCCCGGGCCATCACTGCTCCCGCGCGAGGCAGACCGGACTCCCCACGTAAACCATTCGGAAAAACCGCTCCGTCCGCTGTATCCCACGCGAGCCCTATTAGAGGGACGACGCTCACCGAAACCATGCGCCGGGCCCGGGCCGTGCAGCGCACCCACCCACCGACCCGCAACGGGCGCAGGCCCGCCACGATCGGCGTGATGGATATCGGGTCGAACACGGCCCGGTGTGTCGTCTTCGAGACCTCCGCGGCCGGGACCGTGCGCGCGATCTACGAGACGAAGGACGCTCCGCGCCTCGGGTCCGGGACGGCGCCGGACGGCAGCCTCTCCCCGGAGGCGCGGGTCCGGGGCATCGCAGCGGTCCGAAGGTTCTCGCGCGTCCTCCGCTCGCTCGGGGTCTCGAAGACGCTCGCGGTCGCGACGAGCGCCGTGCGGGACGCACCGAACGGCCCCGAGTTCGTTCGGGACGTGGCCCGGGCGACCGGCGTGCCGCTTCGCATCCTTTCCGGGACCGAGGAGGCGCGGTACGCCTATCTCGGGATCGCGAGCGCCTGGGAGCTCTCGAACGACATCGTCTGCGACCTCGGCGGAGGGTCGCTCCAGATCGCCGAGGTCCGCGACGGCGAGCTTCGGAACTCCGTCAGCCTGCCGCTCGGGGCGCTCCGCCTATCCCAGCGGTTCTTCGACCACGACCCTCCGAAGCGCCGGGAGGTCGACGCCCTCCGGGAGCACGTGTCCGACACCCTCGCCTCGGTACTCGAGGCGTTCGGCGGGGGACCGTACCGCCTCTTCGGCATCGGCGGCACCGTCCGGTCGCTCGCGCGCGCTTCGATCGAGTTCCGGGAGTACCCGGTCCGGCGCGTCCACGGCTACTCCCTCTACGAGGCCGACATCGAGGCGCTTCAGGAGCTCTTGAGCGAGATGCCGGCCCCTCGTCGTCGATCGATCCCCGGGATCGGGGGCGACCGGGCGGACATCGTCCTCGCGGGGATCGTGGTCTTCTCCGAGCTCCTCCCGGCGGTCCAGGTCGAGCGGGTCATCGTCTCCGGGACGGGGATCCGGGAGGGGATTGCGCTCGAGTGCCTGGGAGCCCAGCTCCCCGCGTCGGCCGAGACCCTTGCCGAGCGATCGACGGCCGCCGCGTCGGAGTCGTTCGCCTTCAACCTCCAGCACGGGGAAGAAGTGGCCGAGACGGCCACGACACTCTATCGCTCGCTCTCGGAACGGTTCGAGGACTGGGGGTCGAGCGAGCTCCTGGCCCTCCGCGTCGCCGCCCGGATGCATGACAGCGGAATCGCGGTCGACCTGTGGAACCACTCTCGGCATTCCTCCTACCTGATCCAGAACTACCCCCTCTGGGGACTCGACCAACGGGAGGTGCTCCTCGCCGCGATGGCCGCGTACCTCCACGAGGGGAACCCGCTCACCTCCGACTGGAAGAAAGGGTACCTTCCGATCCTCCGCCCCCCGGACCTCGAGAACGCGGTCCGGCTCGGGGGCATCCTGGGCGTCGCCGAGCTTCTGGCCCCCGTGCGGCCCAAGTTCTCGCTCGCCGCGGATGGAAGGACCCTTTGGGTGAGCTTTTCTAATGCGCGGGATACGACCCCTTCCCCCCGGAGAACGGAGAAGGTCCGGAAGATCATGGAACGCGTCTTCGAGATGGAGGTACGCTACCGCGATGCCTGAATCCCCGTCCCCCGCCCACGGCTATCCCGGCCGTCTCCTGGTCTTCGAAGGCCTTGACGGCAGCGGCAAGTCCACGCAGGCGGCGCTCCTCGGGAAGTGGCTCCAGTCGAAGGGGTACCGCGTCTTCTCGACGGAGTGGAACTCGTCCGAGCTCGTCTCGAGCACGATCCGGCGAGGAAAGAAGAAGGGCCTCCTCACCCCCACCACGTTCTCCCTTCTCCACGCGGTCGATTTCGCCGACCGGTTCGCGCGGCAGATTCTCCCGCCGCTCCGAGCGGGGTATCTCGTCGTCTGCGACCGGTACTCCTTCACCGCCTTCGTCCGGGACTCGGCCCGCGGATGCGACCCGGCGTGGGTCCGGACGATCTACTCGTTCGCCCCGCGCCCCGACCGGGTCTTCTACTTCCAAGTGCCGGTCGCGGTCACCCTCCAACGGAAGCTTGCGTCGCGCCTCAAGATGAACTACTACGAGGCCGGCATGGACCTCGGGCTCTCCGACGATCTCGTGGAGAGCTACACGAAGTTCCAGGGTCGGCTCAAGCGGGAGTACGACCACCTCGCGAAGGTCGACCATTTCCGGGTCGTGGACGCGACGCGACCCGTCGAGGAGATCCAGGCCGAGCTCCGCGAGGACGTTCGGCCGTTGCTCGCGAAGTTCCCTACGGTGGAGCGGTTGACTCATGACCGGTAGGACGTACGGTACGCATCTCCCCCGGGTGCCCGACGAGGCGCTGCCCGGCAGACTGATCGTCATCGAGGGGGCGGACGGCTCGGGCCGGTCGACCGAGGTGGGACTACTCCAGCAATGGCTCGAAGTCGAGGGGCATGCCGTCGTCGACACCGGCCTTCGCCGCTCCGACCTCGTGAGCGACGAGATCGACCGGGCGAAGCAGGGCCACACGCTCGCTTCGACGACGTTGGCCCTCCTCTACGCCGCGGACTTTGCCGACCAGCTCGAGAACAAGATCATCCCGGCACTGTCCGCCGGCAGCACCGTCCTCGCCGACCGGTACATCTACACGCTGATGGCGCGGGCGGTCGTCCGAGGCGCCTCCCGCGACTACGCGCGCAAGCTCTACGGCTTCGCCGTCCGCCCCGACCTCACCGTCTTTCTGGACGCGCGGCCCGAGATTCTCCTCCATCGCTCGATCGGAAAGTACGGGTCGCTCGACTACTGGGAGTCGGGGATGGATCTCTGCCTCTCCCGGGACCTGTTCGAGAGCTTCTTCCTCTACCAATCGCTTCTCTCGCGCGAGTTCGAGTGGATGGGAAAGGAGTACGGGTTCCGCTACGTCGATGCGAACCGGATGCCCGAGCAGGTCCACGAGGAGGTTCAGAACTTGGTTGCGCCGCTCTACGGGCGCGTTCCTCGCCCGGACCGCGCCCAAGCGCGGAGCCGTCCTCCGCGGTCCGCTAGTCGCGTTCCGAAGCGAGCTGCTTCCGCGTAAGCAACCAAACGAGCCGGCCGGCGCCCGGCCGGACGGAGTTCGGGAACTCGAGGCAGACAGCCCCGCCCTTCGTGAGGTGCACGACCGAGAACGCCTCGCCCACGAGCGCCTCCCCGACGAACTCCGCGAGCGTCGGTTCGTGGCCGACCAGGACGACGGTCTCGCGCGGCCGCGTCGAGCGTCGGATGCGGTCGAAGATCGGAGTCGCCATGTTCCCCGGGGCCAGTTCCTCCCAGGTCTCGGGGTCGGGGGCTTTCGAGAGCGCCGAGCGGATCAGCGCGGCCGTGTTGACGGCGCGGTCCGCGGGGCTCGTCACGAGGCGGTCGGCCGACCCGAGGACGGTCGCAAGACCGCGGGCGGCCCGCCGCGTCTCCGCTTTCCCTTTCCGGGTGAGCGGTCGGAGGTCGTCGTCCGGCCAGCGTGCCGGGTCTCGGACCTCGGCCGGGCCGTGACGCACGGCGACCACACGAATGCTACGAGGACGACCCTGCTTGTGCGGCACGGGGAGTTAGGGAACCTACCCGAGACATCGGAGCAGAAAATCTCTGCGATGCCTATAGAGACAGCACCGGAACGGGGGCCACGCGCCGGACCGAGGCTCGAACGTCGGTCTCGGCCCGGGGGACCGATGCGTCGAGGACCACTTCGGCGATGTCCTGCGCGTAGGCGATCGTCCTCCCGATCGACTCGAGAATCCGAGTGACGGCCGCCGCGGCCGGGGGCGGCATCGTGCCCCCCCCGACTTCGGGGAGCAGGCGGTCGGCAAGGGTACGGCCCGACGCTTGGAGCGCCTCTCCGAGGTCGAGGAGGTCGTTGGCGCTCGCATCGTCCTCCGCTTCGAGGACCCCTTCGAGATGCTCCATCGCCTGGCGATGGAACTGTCGGAGGGAGGTGAACGAACCGGCGCCGCTCGGGAGATCCCCGAGCCGTCGGCCGACCTCGCCGAGCACCACCGCGTGGTCGGCGATCCGCTCGAGGCTCCGAGCCGTCGTCCAGAGCCCGAGCCACTCGGGTCCGTGCCCGGTGGCGCCGAGTTGGATCGCGGCGACCCGCTCGACGTACCAGGCGTCCCGGTCGATCTCGTCGTCCCGGTGCTGCCAGTAGCCGTCGTCCAAGAACGGGAGGCGGGACCAGCTCTCCACGGCCTCTCGGTGGAAGTCGATCACGAGCCGACCCATCCGCTCGATCCGCTGCTCGACGGGGATGGGGCTCTCGAAGGCGAGGTCCCTCAAGCGGAGCGTGCCCCCCTCGTCCGAGATGATCTCGGGTTGGCGAGTACGTCGGCAAAACGATCGGACGACCTCCCGCGTTCTCGTCGAGATAGGGGAACGCTCGAGGATCGTGAACTCCCGCGCGCCGCCGAGGTACGCGCCCAAGAGACGGCGGAAGAGGTGCTCCGGGGCCTCCCCACGACCCACGGAGATGGTCGCCGGGTCGAGGGAGGCGGATTCGCTCGACCCGCTCGGAGGCCGGGAGGAAGCGTCTCGGACGGGGAGAAAAGGGTCGGCTCGTTCGGTCGTCGGCATCGCGGCGGGTCGCACGGGCGAGCCCGCGGTCCCGACGCTCGCTCCCGTCCCGCCTTGGGGAGGTTCTCGGTTCGTCATTCGAGGGGAGAAAGGTCGCAGCTCAATATATAGAGTTTGAATGTAGACTATAGTTGCTACTATAGCTATAGTGTGTCGCCGATGCCCGATGCCTCATTCTCCGTCCCGAGCCCCGGGCTCCGTCTCCGGGGGTCCCCGCGGCCGAGCCCCTCGTCAGGCGGAGGCCGGTCCGATACTCCATAAGAGAGCAGTGCATCGCCCGTTCCGTGGCGACCCCTCGTCGGTTCGCCCGGTTCCGCCCCACCGAGGGGGAGGTCTCCGGCCGTCACTTCTGGGCCGTCCCTCGGGCGGGCCTCTGCCTTTCCGTCTTCGTCCTCGTGGGGGACCCGAAGAGCCCGAACCTGGTGATGTTGGGCCGACCTTCGCCCTCGGCCTCATGGGTGGAGATCGGCAACCTTGAGCCCGCGAACCTCGAGGCTCTCCACGACCACTGGGTGCTTCCCGCCTCTCACCTTCTGGAGTACGAGAGCCCTCGGTCGGCCGCGGAGCGGGTCCTCCACGAGCAGCTCGCGGTGGAACGCCTTGACCTCCGGGGCCCCGAGGTGTTCTCGGAAGCGTACCCGTCCCGTCTCGACCCGGAGAACGGGATGCATTGGGACCTCCACTTTCTCTTCCGGGCCGACTGGCCGCGGGGACGAGAGGTTCGATCGCCCGCGTTCAAGGAGCTCCGATTCATCGACACGCGGACCGTGGGCGCGGAGAATCTGGGCCGGGGGCACGGGGACATCCTCATCCTCGCCGGCTACCCTCTCGGGGCCCGAATGGCCTGAGGACGACGGCCGGTCCCTTTCTTCGTCCTCTCTCGGCGCCGACTCACTCACTCCGACGTGCGCACGGCCTCGGCGGGGGGCAGACGGGCCGCCCGCAGGGAGGGTCCGGCGATCGCGACCAGCACCAAGAGGTACGCGATCGCCGTGATCTCCCCGATCATGAGCCAGGGCGCGACGAAATGCTGTACCCCCTCCGTCACCGCTCCCGAGCCGATGGACAGGTTGTAGATGATGAGCAACCCGAGTCCTATTCCGACCGCGACGCCGAGGAGCGTCGTGAACGAGTACTCGAGGACGAGCGAGCGCAATACCATGCCCTGCGTGAAGCCGGTCGCTCGGAGCATCCCGATCTCCCGACGGCGCTCGACCACGGCCCGCAGCGCGAAGATCCCCATCGCCGCGATTCCGACCGCGAGCCCGAGCCCGACGAAGATCTCGAGGAGCCCGATGAACCCCTCCGTGGTCGAGATCGATTGGGCGAGCAGGCTCGGAAGGTTGTAGAGGACCAGGCCGGCCGGGAAGAAGGCCCGTTTCGCGTCCTGGGCGGCCAGGGTCGAGGACTGTCCCGAAGCGACCGTGAGGAAGTACGCGGTCTGGTTGGTGTAGCCGAGGGAGGATGCGGTCGTGGGGTTCACCCAGACCCCGGTGATGATCGACTCCGTCAGGATCCCGACGACCGTGAGGTCCACCGACCGTACTCCGTTCGGTGTCGTGACCAGGATCTGGTCGCCGACGGTCACCTTCGGATGCGCGCTCGCTCCCAGGGAAAACGCGTTCGGGGTGCTGGCGTAGTTCTCGTCGAGGATCGCGACGGAGGTGTTGGTGGCGAGCTCGTGGAACGTCGCGGCGGCGCTCAATCCATGCGCGGTCGCCTGGAACGTGAACCCGTTCGTGTCGTAGAAGCTGGCGGCGGGGGACGATACGTTCGTGGGAGCCGCATAGATCCCGTCCCGGTAGGGGTTCGACGAGTCGCCGGGAACGTGGATCTCAACGACCCCGTGGACGAGGGGGACCGCGTTCGAGAACAGGGACGATAGGGTGTGGTTGGCGGAGATCTCGGTCCAAAGGTTCGGCATCTCGACCTGGGACTCCCCGTAGAAGGTGTACCCCCCGGTCTCGGTCGCGACCAGGTCGTTGAGGCTCCCTTGGACGGTGGAGCCGGCCGCGGCCGTGGCGACCATCGTGAACACCACGAGGGCGAAGATCGTGAGGCTGACCCCCGTGCGGCCGGGCTGTCGGGTGGGGTAGTTGAGCCCGATGCGCACGACCGGACTCGATTCGGCCCTCCGTCCGAGGAGGCGGCGGAAGAACGAGACGAGGGGGTCCGCGTTCAGCAGGATCACCATGAGCATCCCGCCGACCAGGATGATGCCCACCACGAACAGGTTGAAGATCCCGTTCGAGTGCGAAGTCCCGAGGAGGTAGGCGTGGAGCGGCTCGACGCCGGTCCAGACGACGAGCGCCGCTCCGACGGAGCTGAACACCAAGCGGTTCTTGAGGAACCGAGCGGCCACGAGGCCGATGCCCAGGATCACGAACGACCCGCACAGGATCGGGTAGGAGAGGTCCCCGGTCCCGCGGGCGGTCGCAAAATACCCGAGAAGTCCCAGGACCACCAGCACACCCCCGACGTACGCGAGGAAAGTGTAGGTCCGAACGGGAGGCTTCGGCTCCGGGATGTCCCGGATCGCGCGGACGATGTTGAGTCGGCTCGCCCGACGACACGCCACGACCACGGTGGCGAGCGTCAGGAGGAATCCGACGACGAAGGCGATGATGAGGCTCTGACCCGTGACCGAGAACGACTGGACGATCGCGCTCTGGGGGATCCCCTCGGAGGAGAGGATCGACCCGGCGAGGAGGACGAGCACGTACCCGACCGCGACCCCGAGGAACGTGCCCGCGAGCGCGCTCCCGGTCGCGTAGGCCACGCCTTCGAAGTAGTAGGTGTAGACGAGCTCCCGACGGCGCATCCCGATCGCCCGGAGCATTCCCATCTCGCCCTTGCGTTCCTCGGCGAGCATCACGAAGATCCCGATGATCAGCATCGCCCCGGCGAGGATGGAGAAAAGGCCCAGGACGAGGAAGAGGGTCATGAGGCTCTCACTGTTGGTCGTGGCGGTGCTGAGAGCGGTCGACAGTGGCGTCTTCACCACGAGGCCGTGAGCCGCGAGGATGCTCGCGAGCGTCGTGTTGAGGTAGGCGCTGACGGAGGAAGAGGCCGCGGCGCCCGCGGCCTGGGACCCGGTGTTGGTGATCGCGATGTAGTTGATCATCCCCGAAGCGTTCTCGAGCGCTTGGGCCGTTGCGAGGCTCACGAACACGTTCCCCGGCGAAAGTCCGGCGGTGATGAACCCGCCCCGGAGGTTCTCCTGGACCACCGCTTGGACCGTGAGCTCGAGCGCGGTGACCCCGTAGACGACCACGCGATCGCCGGCGCTCGCGTTGAGCGCGCTCGCCGTCTGGTCGTCGAGGAGCACCTCGCCCGGGGCCGGCCCCGCGATGTCGGTGCCGTTGTCGGCGACGAACGTTCCGAGGGCGGTGCTTTGGTTCCCGTTCACGCCGATCAGGTTGAGGGCCGTCTCGGGAATCCCGGTCGACCGGTCGTTCACCGCCGTCCCGTCGACGATCTCCGGCGTGATGCCCCGGATCGACGAATCGTTCGCGAGTGCGCTCGCGACCTCGGTGTACACGGAGTACGGGAAGTACACGGGGCCGCCGGAGGCGCTGGTCCCACTGATCGATTCGTCGTCGTACCCCGCGCCGATGTAGGTGTAGTGGTAGGCCAGCTGCTGAACGGTGTCCCCGACCACGAGGCTTCCCGAGACGATGATGGTCCCGACCAGAAGGCCGGCGATGAGGAGCACGGTACGGCCCCGCCCCCGGCGGACGTTGCGCATGGCGATCCGGAACGCGAGCCGGTGACGGAAGGCGAGGACCCCTGTGGCGAGCGCGACCACGGCGAGGATCAATAGGAGCCCGTCGACCACCGAGCCCAAGGCCATGTGCGACGACCCTCACGCGAGAATCTGGCCGTCGCGCATCCGGAGCGTTCGGTCGCAGGCGGAGGCGACCTCGAGGTCGTGCGTGACCACCACCATCGTCTGCTCATACCGGTGGTTGAGCTCGCGAAGGAGGTCCGTCACTTCCTTGGACCCTTCCGCATCGAGGTTCCCTGTCGGCTCGTCCGCCCAGACGATGGCGGGATGAGCGACGAGCGCGCGGGCGAGCGAGACCCGCTGTTGCTGGCCCCCGGAAAGCGCGGACGGCCGGTGCTCGAGGCGGTCCCCGAGTCCCATCTGGGTGAGGATCGACCGGGCCTCCGAACGGGCCTCTTTGGCCGACCGGCCCGCCACCAGGAGCGGCAGCTCGACGTTCTCCTCTGCGGTGAGAATCGGCAGGAGGTTGTACGACTGAAAGACGAACCCGGTGCGGCGCGCCCGGTACTCGCTCTTCTGGGAGTCGGACATCGTGTGGATGTTCGTCCCCTCGACCAGGACCTCGCCCCGGGAGATGTCGTCGAGCCCGCTCAGACAGTTGAGGAGGGTCGTCTTCCCGCAGCCCGACGGCCCCATCACCGCGAGGATCTCTCCCCGGACGATCTCGAGGTTGATCCCCCGAAGGGCCGTCACGCTGGTGTCGCCGCTCCCGTAGACCTTCCAGACGTCCCGGCCCACCACCACGGGTTCGCGCATCGCCCGGCCCACCGGGCGGCCCTATTTTGGCCCTTCTGCGACCGAACCCAATTCGACCTGCGGCGTTGGCGCACCCATCTCGGGAGGTGGTCCCGGACGGACTCGAATCGTCGGACGGTTCGAAACCCGTGGAAGGTGGTGTCCATGACGTTGGAGAAGAGTGCGGGGTCCGTCCCACTCGTTTCGTTGGACTGTGCGTGGCGAAACCCCTAAGGTTCGCTCTTCACCTAACTCGGATGAGGCCACCGAATGACCGAGGGGAGAACCCCCTGGACCAAACGCGACAAATCCATCGTGCTCGGGGTCGCGGTCGCCGGCGCCCTGGTTCTCGCCGCGTACGTCCTTCCCCCGATGTTCATCGGCACCACCGGGCCGGGTTCTCTACACTATCCGCTCGGGACCGCGTTTGCTGCGGGAGACCCTCGCCTCGGAACCTGCCCTGGGACCGTGACCTATGCATCGAGCGGGTGCTTTGCCGGGGACTATGTCTACAATCTGACGATCTTCAGCGGTACCACCGTATTCGATCAGGTGGAGTTCGAGGTGACCAACGCGACCGGCTCCGTGGTCTGGCTGTTCAGCGATGGCGGCTTCTCGATCATCAATCGGACGGGCGTCGTGCAAGCCTCTTCGGCGCCCAGCGTCCACTTGGAGATGACAGGGACCTGGAACATGTACGCCCCCTGGGTCACGGGGTCGACGCCTCTCACGCCCAACTACGACATTGTAATCGACATGGGAGTGGGGGATCCGACCGGCGCCCACCTAGAGTTTGTGGCGATCGGAATCGGTGGCGAATACACGGGCACGACCGCGGGTCTCCTGCTTCCGTAGGACGGTCGACGTGAAGGACCCGACCCGAGTCCCTCCCCCCCGTTTCGCTCCTGGGCCACTCGATCGAGGGCGAACCTTTCCCAGTCTTTGACTCCAGCTCCGAGGGACGGGGACCGGCGATCCTAGGCCGGAGTGCAGGTCACATGTCGTTCGCCGTTCGTCTACCATGGGCCGGGACGGATTCGAACCGTCGATCTCCGCGTTGTAAGCGCGGCGTCCTCACCGCTAGACGACCGGCCCTTCGTCCGACGAAGACCGCTCCTCGGTCATGGGGCTGTCGGTCGGGGCGTGCTCACGGTGACGGATCCGGACCGCGAGCCCGCGACGGAGCTCGGTCATCAGGCGACCCGGAAGCGCGGCCTCGCCGACCGCGGCGAGTCGACCCTCCCGAAGAAGGACGACCGCGTCCCCGATGCGGATCCGTTCATCGGCACGGCGGACCCCCGGCACGAACAGGTCCCCTTCGAGGGGGACTCCGGGGTCCACTTCGACCGAGAGCGGGGGGTCGGGGAAGAGACGGCGGGCCCCCGCGATCGTGAGATGGAAGAGCCCTCGCTCTTCCCTCCAGGTAGCGAGGTCGGTCTTCCCGTCGGTCACCCGCTCGAACCAGGGGCGCCCGCTCAACCGGACCGGGGGAGCGAACAGTCGGCGCGCCGGCACGTCCCCGAACTGCACGCGCGCCACCGCCTCCAGTTCCTCGCGTACGACCGCGAGGGGTCCGCCGGGGGGGGGGCTCTCCTCCGCGAGGGCCTGTTCCACGGCGGCCCGCAATGCGCCGAGGGCCTCGTTCGTGGTCGTGCGGTCGTCCTTGAGGGTCCAGAGGACCGCGTCGGACGGGGGAAGGTCGGGACGGAGGAACGAGTACTCCTGAGGGTCGAGGTGAACGACCACAGAACGGTAGGTCCCGCTCAATCGGAGGTGCGCGAGGCCTTCGAGAACGTAGCGGCGCTCGCTCTCCTCCCACTCCCCGGTCACCGGAATGTCGTAGTGGCGCGCCGGCGGCATGTCCTCGAGTTCGCGGGGAACGAGACCGATCGGGGAGCTCACCGAGACCCAATGGACCCGTTCGAGCGCCGGGAGGCCTTCGAGGACCCCGGCGAAGCGACGATGACTGCGAGACCGGCGGTACGGCTTGGTCATCGAGCAAGGAACGAGAAGGAGCACGGTCTTCGAGGGGGGCGGGCGATACCGCTCGAGGAAGCGATCCCGGAATCGTGCCATCTCGGGGCGGCGGTGGGACTCGAGGAGGACGTAGTTCCGTTTTCCGGAGAAAGCGACCGGGGTCCGCTCCTCGAACGCGCCGCGAAGTTCCCGGTCGGAGTACCGAAGCATCTCCGAGACTGCCGGCTCGCTCACGAGCCGGGCCTCCACGAGCTCCCGAAGGCGACCCGAACGAGCGGCGGCGCGGGTCTCCTCCATCGCCCGGCGGCAGGCCTGCACCGCGTGGACCTCAAGCGGGCCCATCGGTTCCGAGGCGCACGCCGGGCACGCGCACAGCCGTTCGGCGAGAGGGGGAACCGGAGTTCGGGCGCCGAGCACGGGGTCCAGATAGAGCCCTTCCGCCGAGGCGAGGAGGACTTCTGTGGTATCGACGAGGTCGACGCCGAGGTAGGCGAGGAGCGGGATGCGGTGGGGACGTGCGAGGCGCGGGGTCCAGAGGAGCGGGGCCGTGCCGAAGGCGTCGCGGACCTCGCGGAGGGCGCGCACGAACGGGAGGCCATCCGCCCAGAGGGCACGCGCGTTCCCGAGGACAATCAGCTCCGGACGACTCTCCCTCGCGGCTCGTAGAGCGTCCGATGCGAACGGAGGGTGGAGGAGGATTGCTCCCGGACCGACCGGATAGACTCCGGGACCTTCTCCGCCGACCTCGGGAGCAAGGACCGGGACCTCGATGGCGTACCGAGCGGCCCCGTCGGAGATCTCCAAGCCCCGTCTCCCGACCGGCGCGGGGAGGCCCCGAAGAGCGAGCCCGGGTTCGGTCCCTGCGTTCGTGCGGCTCTCGAGAAGGGCGGGGGTAGGGAAGGACACCGGACCGAGGGTCGCGCGGCCCACCAGGGAAAGCCCCTCCAGCCGTTCCACGGTCCGAGGCATCCGTCCTCCCTAGGGTGGCGAGGGGTTCCGGACGGCCTATCCTTCGGCCCGAACGTTCTTCCGTCGGCCACGGGGGACCGGGGTCGGACTGGGGAAGAACTCCCGCCAACGCGTCACCATCGCCTCTCGCCGGTCGGCGCCGGCCTCCGACCGGCCCCTCCTTCCGAAGAGGGGGTCGTGCGTGTCCCGAACGTCGCGAAGGAACTCGGCCGGGTCGGCGCTCGCCTTCTCGAACCCGTACAGGATGAGCTGGCGCAGGAACGACGATCGACCCCGCCAGCCGATCCGACGGCGCACCGCCGGATTGAGGTGGCGTTTCGCGAGGCGCCACACTTCGTTCGTGGTCCGGTAATCGCGGGCCGATAGGCCGATCATCACCTGAGGCATACCAATCGAGCGAACGGGACTCTCGAAGAGCTATTGAGCTAGTTCCTTGAGCTCAACCTACTGCTTTCGCCTACAGAACCCACACCGGACCGAGCGGAAGGAATACGACAAGCGCCACTCCGACCAAGTAGAACGCGCTCAGAGCGAAATGTCGCTCGAACGGGACGCGAGAGGAGAGCGGGTTCCGAGCGAGGTCCCGGTCGGTGATCGCGACCAGGATCGTCATCGCCACGAGAGCGAGATAGTAGGCGACCGTGACGTGCAGCGTGAGCCCGAAGAGGGCGAACAGGACGAGGGCGACCGCATGCAACACGAGTACGAGGCGCACCGAGGCGCTCACCCCGAAGCGGACCGGTACGGAGAAGAGGCCGAGGGCGCGGTCGCTCTCCACGTCCCCGAGGCTATGGATCGTCTCGAAGGCGGTCCCCCACGCGAGCATCGCTCCGACCGCGATGAGGGCGACCGCGGGAAGCGTGCCCGTGATGGCGATGTAGACGGCGGCCGGGGTGATCGCCTGGACGAGCCCGAGGAACGCCGTCGTGAACGTGGTGACCCGCTTCGTGTAGCTATAGCCGAGGACAAGGACGAGGGCGACCGGCGCCAGCACGAAGGCGAGCGGGTTGAGGAGGTACGCTGCGAGGACCAGGAGGGCGGCGTTCGCGCCGCAGAAGGCGAGCGCGAAGGTCGGGGAGTATCGACCCGTGACCAGCGCCCGGTCCCGGGTCCGGGGGTTCGCCGCGTCGAGCCGTCGGTCCGCCCATCGGTTGAACGAGTGACCCGCGTTGCGCGCGGCGACGAACGCGACGACGATCCAGAGGAGGGCCCAGAGGCTCGGGCGACCGTTCGAAGCGAAAAGGAGGAACGCGAACGCGAAGGCGAGATTGAGGCCGAGGGTCTGGATCTCGAGGAACCGACCGAGATCCCGCGCCGGCCGAGCGGTCGGTGCGACGTCCGCCGTCACGGTTTCGGCCGGCCGAGCAACCGCGCGAGGACCGGGTCCTCACCGATCGTCTTCTCGGCGGCGGCGACCGCGGTCGGGTCCGACCGGATCTCCTCGGGCCATGGCCGGGGGAAGCCCTCCTCGATTCGCTTTCGGGTCGCGTCGATACCGACCTTGGCGCCGAGGTTCGGGACCGGGTTCGAGATGGAGAGCTGGTCGACCGGACCCTCGGAGAGCTCGAGGTCCCGACCGGGGTCGGCCTGCAGGCCGACCCGATAGAGGACCTCGGAGAGGTCGTGGACGTCCACGTCCTCGTCGACCACGACGAGGTAGCGCAGGAACATCATCTGGCCGAGCCCCCAGAGGGCGTGCATCACCTTGCGGGGGTGGTCGGGGTAGGCCTTGCGGATCGAGACGATGCCGACGTTGATGAAAAGCCCCTCCATCGGGAGGTTCACGTCGACGATCTCGGGGAGGACCACGCGGATCACCGGTCGGAAGATCCGCTCGACCGCCTTTCCGAGGACGGCGTCCTCGGTCGGGGGCTTTCCGGTGACCGTGGTGAGGTAGACGGGTCGGCTCCGGTGCGTGAGCCGGGTCACGTGGAAGACCGGGAACGGTTCCGGGGCCGAGTAGTATCCCGTGTGGTCGCCGAAGGGACCCTCGACGGCGCGCTCGTTCGGGTCGACGTAGCCCTCGAGGACGATCTCGGCGTTCGCCGGGACATCGAGGTCGACGGAACGCGCCGGGACGAGCTCGACCGGCTCGTTCCGCAGGAACCCCGCGAAGACGAAGTTCGAGACCCCCTCGGGAACCGGGGCGAGCCCCGAGAAGACCGTCGCGGGGTCGGCGCCGATCGCCGCGACCACGGGCATCTTCTCCCCGCGCGCGGCCCACTTCCGATAGTTGTTCGCCCCGACCCGGTGCACCTGGAAGTGCATGCCCAGCGTGTCGGGGCCGTACTGCTGGAGGCGGTAGATGCCGGTGTGCGGCTCTCCGGTCTCGGGGTCTTTCGAGATGACGATGGGGAACGTGACGGTGCGGCCGCCGTCCTTCGGCCAGCACTTCAGGATCGGGAGCCGATCGAGGTCGACCGTGCTCTCCTCCACCTCTTGGCACGGGGCGGAGCGAACGCGTTTCGGCGCGAGGGAACGGAGCGTCGAGAGAGCCTCGATCGTTCCCGAGAGATCTCGGACGGCCCCGAGCACCCCGGAGGGAGGCCGGAGGTGGACGAGCCGCTCGACCCGTTCCGCCACCTCCTCGACGGTCTCGGCCCCGAGGGCGGTAGCGATCCTCCGGGGGGAGCCGAGCAGGTTCGTGACGACCGGTAGGGACGTTCCGGGGACGTTCTCGAACAGGAGGGCCGGGCCGTCGGCCCGGAGGACCCGTTGCGTCACCTCGGTGATCTCGAGGTCGCGGGAGACCGGACGGGTCACCCGGACGAGGTCGCCGCGCGATTCGAGCGCGGAGAGGAAGTCGCCCAACGACCGAAACGCCACGAGGGCCGGCGAGCCGCCCGACTTATTAAACGAGGGGGTGGCCGCCGAGGGCTACCGGTGAAGGCGCCGACCGGGGGAGCGGTCGTGCGGGAACTGTTTTGAGACGGGCGCGCTCCCGAGTCGCATGCCGCGCAAGATGAGGACGGTCCGGGTCGAGCGGGTCCCGGGGGTGCCCCCCATCCCCCTCCCCACGCGGGCCACGCGCGGGTCGGCGTGCTTCGACCTTGCGAGCGCCGAGACCGTCGAGCTCGAGCGAGGTCGGGTGACGCTCGTCCGCACGGGCCTCAAGATGCGATGCCCTCCGGGGACGTTCCTCGAGGTCCGTCCCCGCAGCGGGCTCTCGAGCCGAGGGGTCCTCATGGCGAATGCCCCCGGGACGATCGACTCGGACTACTCCGGGGAGGTCCGGGTCCCCCTCACGTTCCTCTTCGAGGGTCGATACCGGATCGAGGCCGGCGACCGGATCGGACAGGTCCGTCTCGTCGCCGACGAGCCCGCCACGTTCCGTCCGGGGAAGGTCGACCCGGTGAAGTCCCGGGCCGGCGGGTTCGGCTCGACCGGCCGCTAGGCTAGCGGAACTCGGAGAGGAGCCGCTGCACCCGCTTCGGCTCCGGGGGCGGAGGCGCATACCCCCGCTCGACGTCGGCCTGGACCTCTTCGAGCATTTCGTGCATCCGGCGCTCCCGGGCGAACGCGGAGCGATTGAGCCCCACGTCCCGCGTTCCCTCGGCCACGAGGACGACCGCACGCCCCGTCCGTACTCGGCCCGTGCGTCCGCGCCTCTGGATCGTGCGGATGACGTCGGGCACGGGCTCGTAGAGGACGACGAGGTCGGTCGCCGGGATGTCCAGTCCCTCCTCGGCCACGGAGGTCGCCACGAGGCAGTTGCGTTTCCCCGACCGGAACTCGTCGAGGATGGCGTTCTGCTCGCGCTGGGAAAGTCCCACGTCGTCCCCGTGGCTCGCCTGACCGACGAACCGGACCGGGCGGACGGCGGGGTCCTGGAGACGCTCGACCTCCGTGACGATCCGGTCGACCGTGTCGCGGTACTGGGCGAAGACGATCACCCGCGCGCCGGGGTTGCGGTGGAGCTCTTCTCGGACGATCTCTACGGTCTTCGCGAGCTTGGGGTGTTCCACCGTGAGGGAGGCGAGGCGCCGCACCACCTCCTCGACATCGGGGTCCCCGAGGAAGGCACGGAGCGACGCGGTCCACCGTCGGCCCTCGCGGGGGCGTTGGCGGGCCAGGAACTCTCGGAGGGAGTCGACCCCCTGCGTCTCGATGAGCTCGAGGGCGTGGAGGCCCTTCATCGCCGCGGCCTGGGCGCTGACGGCCTTCCATACGATGCCCGAGCTCGAACCGGATTGCGCCCTCTCGGCCTCGATCTGGCGGTGGAGGCGGCTTCCGACGTCGAGGAGGACCCGCCGGGTCGCCTCCCCGGGCGGCAAGAGGTCGAGGTTCCGCAGCACGTCCACTTGGCGTTGCACGGCCGCCCGAAGCAGGATGGCGAGGTAGCGCACCTCGGGCGGGACGGACATCGGCACGGTCTCGACACCGATGCCGTGGATGTACGGCGCGACGTCGGGGCTGAGCTCGGTGCGGTATTCGAACCGCTCGATGCCGAGGCTCGCCCAGACCTCCCGGATCCGCCGTCGGTTCCCGCCCGGGGAGGCGGTCATCGCGAGGACGCGGGCGCGGGGGCCTTCCCGATTCGCCTTGGCGATCGCCACGTACGGGTAGTCCCCCACGGCTCGGTGGGCCTCGTCGAAGACGATGAGGGAGAAGGTGTCGAGAGGAAAGCCCCCCGTGGCGAGGTCGTTCCCGATCACCTGCGGCGTCGCGGCGACGACCTGGGGCGGGCGCAACAGCGCCGCCCGACGCTCCGGCGCGATCGCGCCGGTGAGGACGAGGGGCTCGGGGGCGAGAAGCGTCCGAGCGACGCTCTTGGCGTGCTGCACCACGAGCGGTCGGGTGGGCGCGAGGAACAGGACGGACTCGGTCGGAGCGCGGCGAAGGTACTCGGCGATGACCCGGAGCGCGATTGCGGTCTTCCCGAGGCCGGTGGGGAGGACGACCAGGGTGTTCCGGTCGACCGCGGTCCGCGCGATGCTTTCCTGGTAGCTCCGGTCCTCGAGAAGACCGGGCCGGACCCGAGGATGTTCCACCGTGGCCATCGCGTCCGCGCTCCACCCGCCCACCGGCCACGGCTTTAATACGGGTCGTCTGGGGCGAGCGATGGTCCCTCTCTGGCTCGCGCTCCTCCTCTTGGGGGCTTCCGTGGTCGTTCTCCTCTACCAGGGGTTCGCGATCCTGCTCGCCTACGAGATGCCCCGCCTCGATCCCGCACCCCCCGCCGCTGCCGGAGAGGGAGCCCCCCGAGTGAGCGTGGTCATCGCGGCCCGCAACGAGGAGCTCGACCTTCCCGGCACGCTCGACGACCTTCTTGCCCAGGAGTACCCGAACCTCGAGATCCTCGTCGTGGAGGACGACTCGAGCGACCGCACGGGCGAGGTGATCGATGCCCGGGCGCCGCGCGTCCGCCACATCACCCCTCCGCCGCTCCCCGACGGTTGGGTCGGGAAGAACTGGGCATGCTGGAACGGCGCCCGAGAGGCGACCGGTGAATGGCTCCTGTTCGAGGACGCGGACGTGCGGACGCACCCCGCCACGGTTCGGACGGCTGTTTCCTGGGCCGAGGAGGAGCACGCGGACCTCGCGACCCTCATGCCGAAGGTCGACATGCGGAGCTTCTGGGAGCGGGTGGTCCTTCCGTTCTACGTCCAGGTCGTCCTCACGTACTTTCGCGCCCCGCACGTGAACCGTGCGCGCTCGAAGGCCGCGATGGCGAACGGACAGTTCTGGCTCACCCCGCGGAGCACGTACTACGAGATGGGGGGTCACGAGGCGGTCCGGTCGATCGTGCTCGAGGACGTGGCGATCGCCCGTCGGTATCGCGCGGCGGGCCGCACGTTGCGGTTGGCCTGGAGCCCCGGTCTCCTAAAGACTCGGATGTACCGGGACCGAAAGGAGATGTTCGAGGGGCTTCTCAAGAACATCCACGGGACCGAGTACTCCCTCTCCCGCCAGCTCGTCCTGATCGCGGGCCTCGTCGGGATGTTCTTGCTCCCCCTCGGCCTCCTGCCGTTCGGTCTCCGATCGGGGTCTCTCGTTCTCACGCTCATGGGAGGGATCCTCTACTTCGCCCTCTTCGGGAAGCACGTTCTCTTCGCACGCGCCCTCGGAGCTCCCCCGGCGTACGGTCTTCTCTTCCCGATCGCCGTGGGGTACTACGTCGTGCTCCTCTCGACCTCCCTCGGGCGAGGTCTCCGAAAGAAGCCGGTCACTTGGAAGGGCCGTTCCTACACGATGGGCCCGTAGCATCCTTTGACCACCACCGAGCCCTGCACCGACCCCTCAACGGGGCCCGCGGTCGGGTGGGTTACGGCTCCGGTTCCTTCTCGGGCGGAGCGGCCGTCGGTTCGGGCGCGTCTACGGGAAGTTCCGCCCGCCAGAGGTACTCGGGGGGCACCCGGTCGACGAGATAGACCGTCTTCCCCGCCTTCATGATCACGAGTCCATCGGCCCGGGCCTGCTTCGCGTCGACCTCGAGGATCACCGGTTCCGGGGTCCGTACGGACCCTGCGGCCCGGGCGTCCTCGGCGGTCTTCGAGAGATGGACCTTCTTCCGGTCCGAGGGCTTGAGACCGACCTCGAGGACGATCGCGACCTCTTCGGGCGTGACCGGGTAGTACAGGCAGTCGGGGATGTTCTCGGTCGGAAGGTCCAGGTCGAGGTCGACCGTGTGGCCGTACGTCGCCCGGATCCGGTCGTCCTGGACCTCGTACCGCCCCTTGGCGTCCGTCTCGACGATCGCGAGGATGTGCTGGGTGCGGAGCCAGTGGTACGCCGGGTGCTTCTGCTGGATCGCCCGGACGATCTGCGAGAGCGGGACCCAGCCATGCGGGTCGATGGGGAGCTGGTAGCGGTCCGGGAAGTGACGCAGGATCCCCGTCACGATCCGACCGAGGTGGTCGAGCTCCCGGTCGTTCATGAGGAACCGGCCGGGTTGGCCGCAGACCGGGCAGCTCTCGGCCCGGAAGTACCCGTGCTGCGCGCACTCCTTCAGCATCGCCCCGGCCCCCTCTCTCCCGTCAGGCCTTGACCTTGTCCGCCTTCTTCTCGAAGTCCGTCAAGAGGTCCCCGTAGAGGTCGGTAAGGTCCTTGAGCACCCGCTTGAGGACCTGCTGGGGCTTCTCGCCCTTCGTCCGGAGGTAGAGGGTCGGGCGGTCGAGGTAGGGGTGGCCGAGGTAGTACCGTGCCTCCACGACCTTCTCCTCCTTCTGGAGCGCCTCGACGAGCGGGATGAGCAGGGTCTCTTCGCCCTTCGGGAGCTCGAACCGGAGCAGGTCGTGTTCCTTCTCAACGACGCGGATCTCCATCGGTCGCCTGGGGGCCCGGCCACCTTCGAGCGCTTCTTAAGCGTGGCGGGAGCGAACCGGGCGGGGTCGGCTGCGCGGCTCCCCCGCCGACGGCCATATAACGTTCAACGGATGCTCCGCAGACGGGCCATGCGGTTTCTCGTGGTGGGCGGGGGGGCCCGGGAACATGCGATCGCGATCGCGCTGCGCCGAGCGGGCTCGACCCTTTTCGTAGCGAGCTCGAACGCGAACCCGGGGCTCGAGCGGCTCGCCGAGCGGTCCGTGCGGGTCGACCCTACCGACGCGGCCCGGGTCACCGCGTTCGCGAAGGAGGTGAACGCCGAGGCGGCCGTGATCGGTCCGGAGGCGCCTCTCGCGAACGGGGTCGCGGACGCCCTCCGCGCCGCCGGGGTCCCGACGGTCGGCCCCGACCGGGCCGCGGCCCAGATCGAGACCTCGAAGTTGTTCTGCCGCGACCTCCTGGAGCGCCACCATGTCGAATGTCAGCCTCGGTACGTCGCTCCGAAGACACCCGACGAGGTCGACCGGGCCGTGGCAAGCTTCGCGGGCCCGTTCGTCGTGAAGGCGAACGGCCTCGCCGCCGGCAAGGGGGTTCGGGTCCAGGGGTCCGACTTCGTCGAGGCGAGGGAGGGAGCGGAGTACGCGAAGTCGCTTCTCCTCCAGAACCAGTCGGTCCTCCTCGAGGAGAAGCTCGAGGGAGAGGAGTTCAGCCAGATGGCGTTCGTGACCGACTCGGGCGTCTACCCGATGCCCACGGTCCAGGATTTCAAGCGCGCCCTCGAGGGCGACAAGGGCGGCAACACCGGCGGCATGGGGTCGTACTCCCAGCGGGACCATCTCCTGCCGTTTCTCTCGTCGTCCGACCGGGACCAGGCGACCCAGGTCGTCGAGAAGACGGCCGCCGCACTGCGCGCGGAGGGCCTCTCCTACCGGGGGATCCTCTACGGCGGCTTCATGCGCACGGGAAGCGGCGTTCGCCTGCTCGAGTTCAACGCCCGGTTCGGCGATCCGGAGGGCATCAACGTGCTGACCCTCTACGAGCCCGGGAACTTCGAGGACCTCCTCTACGGGGTCGCCACGGGAACGGTCGACCCGAACCTCATCCGATTCCGCCTGCGGGCGACCGTGGTGAAGTACGTCGTGCCGCCCGGCTACGGGGACCGACCCAAGTCGGGGGGCCTCCTCCGCGTCGACGCGGGCGCGATCGAGGCCGCCGGGGTCCACCTGGTCTACGGGAGCGTCGACGCGGCCGGTCCGGGGGCCGTGCGGCTCGGCACCTCCCGAGGGATCGCCCTGGTCGGCGAGGCGAGCGCGATCCACGAAGCCGGGAACCGAGTGGAGGCCGCGCTCGCGTTCGTCCAGGGAGAGTACTACGTCCGCCACGACATCGGCACGAAGGCCGACCTCAGCCGTCGGGTGGAGCGCATGCGAAACCTGCTCGCCCCCGGGGCCAAGGCGTCGCCCATCCCCTTGTCCGTCGCGGCACCCGACGCGCCCCCCTCGAGCGCAGGGTCGCCGGACCAGGTCATCGGCGGACACTAGCGAAGACCGACCGGCCAAGCGTCAAATACCGCCCCACGGCTCTCTTTGTCCTCGGAAGATGTTCTGTCCGTCCTGCAAGCGGTTGATGCGCCCCGACCGGGCGAGCGGGGTCTGGCGCTGCGCGGCGTGCGGAAAGACGGCGCCGCTCGGCCGCGGCGTCGAGGTCCGCCACACCGAAGCGGTCGACCGGGGAAAGGTCGCGGTCGTGGAGACCCGACACGTCCCGCTCCCGAAGGCGCAAGAGACCTGTTCGAGCTGCGGGAACAACGAGGCGTACTGGGTCCTCCGGCAGATGCGCGGCTCGGACGAGCCCGAGACCCGGATCTTCGAGTGCACGAAGTGCGGTCACAAGTGGCGGGAGTCCCAATGAGCGCCGCGACACCGTTCGACACGGTCGCGCGGGTGTTCGCACCGGACGCGCTCGGCGTGACGGTGCGCCTGCGGGGCTGGGTGCTCCGGACGCGCTCCTCCGGGGGGATCCTCTTCCTTGTCCTGCGCGACCGCACGGGGGTCGTCCAGGTCACGGGACGCCGGGACGCGCTCGGCGACGGACCGTTCGAGCAAGCCGAGCACGTGCAGGTCGAGGGGTCGGTCGCGGTCGAGGGGACGGTCGCTCTCGACCGGAGGGCCCCCGACGGCCGGGAGGTCCGCGCCCAACGGATCGACGTGATCGACTCGGGAGAGCCGTTCCCGATCTTCACCGACCAGACCGAGGAGTTCCTGCTCGACCAGCGCCACCTCGCGATCCGTTCGCAGGAGAGCGTCGCCATCTTCCGAGTGAAGGCGGAGCTCCTGCGCGCGTTCCGCGAGTTCCTCGATCGGGAGGACGTCCTCGAGATGACGCCGCCGATCCTCACCGGGAACGCCGCGGAGGGGGGCTCGGAGGCGTTCCAGTTCGACTACTTCGGCCGCCCCGGCTACCTTTCCCAGACCGCGCAGCTCTACCTCGAGGCGCTCCTCTTCCCGAACGAGCGAGTGTACGGGCTCACCCCGTCGTTCCGCGCGGAGAAGTCCCGGACGCCGCGACACCTCACCGAGTTCCTGAACCTCGAGATCGAGCTCGCTTGGTGCGACCTCGCCGGTCTCCTCGACTTCATCGAGCGGATGATGGTCTCCGTGGCGCACGCGATCGCCGAGCGTCGTCCGAAGGAGCTCAAGGGCCTCGGCCGACCGCCGGAGGAGCTCGCCGCGATCGAGGCCCCCTTCCCTCGGATCCGCTACGAGGAAGCGATCGACCGTCTCGCGAAGCTCGGCTTCCCCGTCCACTTCGGGAGCGACCTCGGCACGGCCGAGGAGCGCGCGCTGACGCTCGAGAGCTCCACCCCTCTGTTCGTGACCCACTACCCGCGGGAGCTCAAGGCGTTCTACATGCTCCGCTCCGCGGACGACGAGCGAACGGTGGACGCGGTCGACCTTCTCGGCCCCGAGGGATACGGCGAGATTGTCGGCGGCTCGTGCCGCGAGACCGACATCGATCGCCTCAAGGAACGGATCCGTGAGATCGGCGCCAAGGTCGAGGACTACGAGTGGTATCTCGACCTTCGCCGCCACGGCAACGTGCCCCACGCCGGCTTCGGCCTCGGGGTGGAACGGGTCCTCCGCTGGATGCTGCGGCGGGAGCACATCCGCGACACGACTCCCTTCCCTCGCACTCCGTCGCGGCACACTCCGTAAGCACCGGACGCGCTCGCGACCGCAGTTTCGCTCGCGCGTTGGGCAATGTTCAAGAGCGACCGCGCCCTAGAGGACGTGGCACTCCCCGACGGAGAACGTAGCGTGGCAATAGAGCAGGGAACAGCCCGGGGAGGCGAGCGCTCCCCGGTGTCCTCCGAGAAGCCCGCCGGGGCCATCACGGTCGAACGTGCGACCCACCAGGACATCCCGGCGGTCTGCGCGCTCCTCAAGAAGGTCTGGGACCCGGCGCCTGCAGGCGTTCCGATCGCGCTCGTGAAATCGTGGCAGCCCACGCCGCTCGAGTTCGCGAGCTGGATGGCGAGCGTCACGTACTTCGCGGCCCGAAAGGACGGCCGGTTGGTCGGTGTGGTCGGATGCGAGCTCCATCACGGGAACTGTAAGATGGTGCATCTCGCGGTCGACCCGGACGTCCGACGGCAGGGGGTCGCGACGGGACTCGTGCTCGCGGCCATCGAGTGGGCGAAGAAGGAGAGCGCGTCATCGATCTGGGTCGAATCGCTCCGCGGGCTCGCGTCGGCCACGGCGCTCTTCCAGCGCCTCGGCTTCGTGCTCGCGGGCGCCCTCCACCAGCACGAGTGGGGAGAGGACGTGAACTTCTTCGAGCGTCTCGTCTAGTCGTTCGAGCGCACCGCTAGATGGGCGGTACCGCGTGGCCGCTCGACCGGATCGGAGGCAACCCATGACGTTGCTGGAGACCTCGGAGACGTCGGACCCCGTCCTCGGGCCGACCGCGGAAGAACTCCCGCGCGCCCCGCGCGAGCTCGATCGCCTCGAGCTCGGTCGCCACGCCATGCGCCCGCTCGTTCAAGAGAAAATCCCCGTACTCGGAGATGTACTGCGGCAGGCCGGTCTTGAGTCGCGTCACGGCCTGGAGCCGAATCGCACGGATCTGCTGCTTCAGGGCCGCGAGCTTGCCCGCCCGGAGCTCGCTCTCGAGGTCCTCCGCGACCTCCGCCGAATCCTGCGGCGGCTCGATGCCGAGCGCCTGCATGTCGTGGAGAAGGGCGATCACCCGCTCGAGCTCTTCCCGGGCCTGGTCGAGGTGACGCTCCTTGAGCGCCACGACCCGGTCGACCTGCTGGAACGAGGAGAGCGCCTGGGCGACGTCGCCCGTCCGGGCCGAGTGGAGGGCGTCCTCGATCTGGTCCCGTTCGAGGCGACTGTCCACGGCGTACGCCTCGAGCCGAGTAAGCCGGGCCTTCGTCCGCTTTTCCCACTCCTCGAACGCGGTCACAAGACGTTTCTGCGCGATGCGCTCGATCCCTCGGACGACCTCGGCCCACGGTTCGGGGTTGGTCGAGCTGCGGGCGGCCTCCTCGGCCCATGGGGGAAGCTTCGGAAGCTGGACCCCGAGCGTCTGGGCGCCTTCGGCCCACCGGCTCAAGCGGGTGAGCCGACGTGCGAGCTCCCCGGCGAACGGGCTCGTCGGCGTTCCGGGAGGTGGAGGACGCGACGGACGGAGAGGGGAAGGCGCCGCGGCCCGGGGGCGGGGCGGCTCCACCGACGGTGGCGCAGCGGGAACCGGCGGGGAGGGCGGGGGGAGGAGAGGAGGTAAAGACTCAGCGAGCGCCGAGGGCGCCTCGAGCGTCGCGAGCGACGCGTCGACGAGGAGCGCGTGGCATTCCGGGCAGACCGGGGTCTCGGGGGGCACCGTCGCCCCACACTTCGGGCAGACCACACCTTCCTCGGGCATTCCCGTAGGAAGATACAGGACCGCGGGCTCTTAAAACGGGAGTTGTCCGGAGCGCCCCTTGCCCACCCTTCCCTCTCCCTGGGATTTCGGGTCGTACGACACTGTTCGGGAGGGGGGGCGGAGTCCGCTCCGGAAGAGAGACACCGGGGGCGTGCCGGGCTACCCAGCGCGGTCCGCTCGTCGCTCGTCGAAGAACCGCTCCACCACGTTGAGGTGGCGCAACATCGCGGTCTTCTTTGCCTGGTGGGACTGCATCCGCCTTAGGATGTTGTCGAGGGCGCGGACGGCGACCCCGATATGCGGTCCCTTGTTGAGCATCACACACTCGGCGCGCACCCCCATCGCGGCGTCCGTCACCTCGGCACGGGAGGGGAGGCCGGTCTTCGTGAGCCCCTCCAGGACCTGCGTCGCCCAGATGGCGGGGATGTGGGCGGCCTCGCAGAGCCAGAGGATTTCCTCCTGGACCTCCGCGAGCCGCTCGTAGCCGACCTCGACAGCAAGGTCTCCGCGAGCGACCATCACGCCCACCGGGGGCTGGCGGAGGGCAGCCAGCAGGATCCCAGGGAGCGCCTCGAACGCGCGTCGGGTCTCGATCTTGAGGAGGATGCCCATCCGAGGGTGGCCCAGGCGCTTCAGCTCCTCGCGGAGTCGAGCGAGGTCGCTCGCGGACTGGACGAACGAGTAGCCGATCAGGTCGGCGTGGCGCGCGATGAACCGAAGGTCCTCCCGGTCCTTCGGAGTGAGCGCCGGGAGCGAAAGCGCCGTGTCGGGGAGGTTGATCCCCTTGTCCGAGCCCAGCCACGCTCCGAGAGGCGGGGCGTGAAGGACGTCGACCACGAGGCGGTCCGGGCTCGCGGACTGCACCACCCCGCCGATCCGTCCGTCGTCGAACCAGATCGCTTCGCCCCGCCGGACGAGCTTCAGGATCTCGGGGGAGGTGCAGGCGACGTGGGCCGGCCGCACCACACGCCCATCCGCATCGCGACGGGCGTCCTCGCCTTCGTCGGGCCGGGCGGTGAGGAGGATCCGGTCCCCGATCCGCAAGCGGATTCGCTGCTCGATCCGGGGGATCGGTCCGATCGCGGTCATGTCCTCGAGGCCGCTCACGAGGGTGGCCACGAGGCGGGTCCCCGAGGTGAGGTAGCAGGTCTTGCCCATCTCGGCCCGGTACCGGTTCCCCCTACGCTCGATGAGTCGGAGGGTGCGTCGGGCCCCGCGCGCGTCGACAAAGTCGACCAGCTCTCGGAGGCGTCGTCGCCGAAGCCAGGCCCGAGGGACCGTCACCGTCCCTTCCTCGAAGGACTTGGAAGGAGAGACCGACTGGGGAGCGAGCCAGACCGACGCGGGGACCGTGACCCGTCCGACCGCGTCGCGCTTCGGACGAAGTTTAAGGACATCCGGTCCGGGACGGATCGTCCCGGTGCGGATCTTGGGCCCGGCAAGGTCCATATCGATCCGGATGCGGCGGCCGACGGCCCGCTCGGCCCGGTGGATGTGGGCGATCATCCGCCCCCACTCGGAGGGGGTCTCGTGAGCGCAATTGATCCGGGCACAGTCCATTCCCCCCTCCGCAAGCTCGCGTACGAGGTGGTAGTCGGTCGCGGCCTCGGCCGGCATCGTCACCATGATCCTCACCCCTCGCCCGGGGCGAGGGGGGCCGAGAAGGGCCCGTGCGTTCCGGGCGAGGATCCGACGGCCCCGCTCGGGGTCAGGGACGGCGGGCGCGGGGCGCGCGGCCGGAGCGCGCCCGCGCAGCCGGTCGAGTCCCGAGAGCACAGCGTCCAGGTTGTAGAGGACGTGGCTCTCCGAACGGCCCAGCGAGGAGAGCCCGAAGTGGGAGAGCCGGGTCTGTTCCCGGCGCAGGTCGAACCGACGGAACGCGAGGTAGTGGAGGAGGTTCCGAGCGCTGTCCCGCTGGTTCCCGAACGGGTCGAGGTCGACCGCTTGTTCGAGCTCGAGGAGGCTATCGCGAAGGCGCTCGAGCCGGGTCGCGAGCCGCCCGAGAGCGGCGGGATCCGGAGCGACGACCGGGGTGCGTGTGACCATGGTGTGCCGACCATACGCCGACACCGGTAGAAAGGCCCGGCGGCTCCCTTGGGCGAGCGGTCTGGGACCGCCCGGCCCGCCGGACGCGACGGGCTCGGGCGGCCCGGACCCTCGGTTCCGGGCGCGGAATGCAGACGGTGCGAATCGCAGAATCGTTCAAACCACGTTCGTGGCTTCAGAAGGATCCTGGTCCTGACACGACCGCGTCGTTACCCAAGAACGAACGACCTGGAGGTCGAAATCGGACGAGCGTAAGGCAAATCCTCACCAGGCAGGCCCTAGGGCAGTGTAGTTGTACTCGCGAATTCCGCCGAGGGTGATTTCGGCTCCGGACACCGCCGTGTACCAGTGGCAAACCACGCTGTTCCCACTACTGCAGAGAAATGCTGAGAGAGCAGGAGGGAAGCTGTAGCCTCCCTGAGCACTGTTGTTGACCCAATAGACGAAGTGAAAAACATTGGGCCCGCCGTAGAAGAAGACCGCAGTGGTGTTGGCCGCGGAGGATTGCCACACAACGGAAACGGTCAGGTTTCCGATGATGTTCGTAGGTGCGCAGAAGAACGTGGAGACGAACCAATATTGAGCGATGGCAGGGGCGATCCCCTGTGTCGCTCCTGCCCACCCAATCGGCTCGACGGAGGTCCGCTCGGTCCGAACCGTGGGAACCGTGTATTGCACAACAAGAACACCGCTGATTACGACCAAGGCTACGACAATCAGCACGAGGGTGATGGTCAGCGTCCGGGGGCGCTTCCCATCGGGGTTCTGAACTCCAGGGCGGTGCTCGATCAGATCAGGGTCCGGAGGCCCCCCAGCGGTCGCGCTTTCTGAAGGCATCGTCACCGCGGTCCTGACGTACCACGTCTCATCTCGCGTCCGAGTGTGGCTGGGCCAAGAGCAGAAACGAGCGTATTACCCCTCTGGCCCGAAACGGCCACGCTTTTGGTGGATCCATGCAGCGGACCGGTAGGAGAGGTGCAGGGGGTGAGATTTGAACTCACGAACTCCTACGAGACTAGGACCTCAACCTAGCGCCTTTGACCAAGCTGGGCCACCCCTGCACGGGCCACCCGCGGGGAATGGGGTTTGGCGATAACCTTTACGAGCGCGCCCCGTCCCCCGCGAAGGGGCGAGAGAACGGCCGAAAAAGGCCTTGTACCGGGACGGAGTCTGGGCCGTCCCATGACCGAGTCCGCGCCGGCCGGGGCGACCGTGTTCATCGGCCAGAAACCGACCATGACCTACGTCTTCCAGGTGGTGAGCCAGCTCAACTCCGGGGCGGGGCCGGTCGTCGTGAAGGCCCGGGGGAACGCCATCGGAAAGGCGGTCGACGTGGTCGAGGTTGTCCGCCGCCGGTTCCTCGAGGGCCAGGTCGAGGTCGGGTCGATCGTCATCGATACCGAGCGGCTCGTGAACCGGGAGGGACGGGACGCGAACGTCTCGTCGATCGCGATCCCTCTCAGCCGGACGGGCCCACCTCCGGGGAGCTCGGCGTCGCCGTCGCCCCCGGCGGGACCCCATCCATCGTGAAGGTCGGCGGACGCCGACGCACCACCCACGTCTGGGCCCACAGGTCGCCGAGGCGTTGGCGCTCGGCCGTCAGGCCGATGAACAGTACGGCCACCCCTCCGAGGATGGCCACTCCCGCGAGGACGAAGAGGACGATCCCCAAGAGGGCGATCCATCCGGCGGGCACGCCGACCCCTCCGAGGACGCTCGAGGAGCCGACGGTCTTCATGTCGAAGGCGAGGGCGATCGTGAGCCCGAACCCGAGGAGCGTCAGGATCGGAAGCGTGGTGGAGTTTCGGACCAGGGAGGAGAGGCCGCTCGGCGGGCGAAGGTCCCGGTCGCGGACCTCGAGCCCGAAACACCGCTTGCCGACGGTGGTCCCCCAGAACGTCTCAGCAAGGACGAAGTACAGGAACGCGACCGCGATGTAACCGAAGGTGGCGACCTGGTACCCCACGTTCGACAAGGCGTCCGAGGAGCTGCCCTGGATCCCTCCCAAGAGGAGGACCCAGACGAGGATCGCGGGCACGGTCACGAGGACGAGGTCGAGGAGGAAGGCGGCCGCGCGCGTCTTCCATGGCGCGAACCGTCGGTCGGCGATCTCGTGCCCAATCCGAACGAGCCATCGGGCGGTCCGCCACGAGCGGAACGCCTCGCGCCCATCGTCGGTCCCAGCCCGAGCGCTCGCCTCCAGGTTCGCCTGGTCCGCCACCACCCAGCCCGGGACCGGGAGCCCTTGCCAGGGTCGGTCCGCCGGGGCCGGTGGGAGCTCGAGCAGCCGCCGGGTCTGGTCGGCCGCGACCCGGCTCGCCTCCGAGGAACCGTGGAGCGATTCGGAGAGCCGTCCCTCGACCCCTGCCTGGAACGCCCGGAGGAGGCGGTTGATCGGCGAGGGCGAAGGGGTGGGAAGGGGCGTACCCACGGGGTGGTATCCTCGGCGGTCGGCCCGGTGGAGGAGATAGGCCGTAGCGAACGCGAGGAGAGGGGAGAGGTAGACGAGGTCGAGCACACCCGCGCCCCCGACCACCGCGACCCCGGCCGGACCGGTCCCGTAGAGCGGAGGCTCGCGCAGAACGTCAGCTCCGATCAGTGGGCCGAACGCACCGGCCAAGAACGCCGTGGGAATCGCGAACGCCTCCTCTCCCGGAAAGACCCGACCGGCGGCCAGGACCGCGACGAGACCGATCGCGATCGGTCCGAGCAGGTAGATCGGAAACTCCTCGACGATCCCGACCCCGGGCACGGCGAACGAGGCGACGAACGCCGCCACGATGCCCCCCGAGGCGAGCGCGACCAAGAACGCCACCCGCCGCGCGACCGCATCGGAAGTGGCGAGCGCCATCGCTCCGACCACGGCCGAGAAGGCGGCGGCCGCGGCCGTCACCACGAGGTCGTTCCCGATGTACTCGGAGGTCCCGAGAGCGGACCCCATCGCTTTGGAGAGACTGGCCGCCGGGGGGAGGACGAGCAGGAAGAGAAGCCCCGCCTCCACCGCGACCAGAAGGAGGACCAAGGTGAGGGAGCGCGACCGGGGGGGCGCCACCCGGCCGAAGGCGAGAAGGCCGACCAAGAGCGGGAAGAGGGCACCGGCAAGGCTCACCCCCAACCAATCGTAGGAAACGGGGGTGATCGGGAGGTCCGCAAAGGTCGCGAGGAGAGCCCCCGGGAGAAGGAGCCAGAACACCTTTCGACCGAACCCGATGCTCTCCGCGAACGGTCCGTGCTCCCACGCCAAGAGGAAGAGGAGCAACCAGAGCAGGCCCGGCAGAAGCAGGGAGACCGTGAACCCTACGATGTCGTTTGCGAGCTGGAACGGGTCGACCACGGGGCTGGAACCCCCTCGTCCGAGGGGTTCTCCCGAGGGGCCCGGGAGGCCTAAACGTTTTGTCGCGGGGTCGTCATCGGAACGGCATGACCCCATTCCGTCAGGAGAAGGATTCGCTCGGCCCGAAAGAGGTCCCCGACACCGCCTACTGGGGTATCCAATCCCTGCGCGCGCGGGAGAACTTCCCGGTGAGCGGGCTCCGCGCTTCGAAGCATCTCATCCGGTCGTACGCGTTCCTGAAGCTCGCCTGCGCCCGGGCCAACGTCGAGAAGGGAGGCCTCGACGCCGAGCGGGGAAAGGCGATCGTCCAGGCCGCCGAGGAGATGGCCGCCGGCAAGTTCGACGCGGAGTTCGTCGTGGACGTCTTCCAGGCGGGCGCCGGCACCTCCACCAACATGAACGTGAACGAGGTGCTGGCGAACCGAGCCCTCGAGATCCAGGGGAAGCCGAAGGGGGCGTACGACCAGATCAGCCCCAACGACCACGTGAACCGGGGCCAGTCGACCAACGACACCTACCCGGCGGCCGCGCAGGTCGCCGCTCTCCTCGCCTTCCGCGACCTCCGCACGTCCGTCACCACCCTCATCGAGAGCCTCCGGCGGAAGGGGAAGGAGTTCGCTCGCCTTCCCAAGGCCGGGCGCACGCACCTCAAGGACGCGATGCCGGTCACGCTCGGCTCGGAGTTCACCGCATGGGCGGTCTCGCTCGAGCGGGTCCTGGAGCTCCTTCCCAGCGTCGAAACGGGCCTCGCCGAGATCCCTCTCGGTGGCAGCGCGGTCGGGAGCGGCGTGAACTCGGTCGTCGGGTTCCGGGCGCGCTCGGTGCAGGAGTACGGCCGTCTCACCGGCTTCCCGCTCAAGGTCGCCCGCGACCCGTTCGAGACGATGCAGAGCCGCTGGCCGCTCGGAGCGGCGTCCGGGTGGCTCCGAACGCTGGCCCTCGAGCTCGTGCGGATCGCGAACGACCTCCGGCTCCTATCGAGCGGTCCGGCGACCGGGTTCGATGAGATCCGTCTCCCGGAGATCCAGCCCGGCTCCTCGATCATGCCGGCCAAGGTCAACCCGTCGGCAGCGGAATGCCTCGACCAGGTGGCGTTCCACGTCATCGGGGCGGACACCGCAACGGCCTACGCCGTCCAGGGCGGCCAGCTCGAGATCAACGTGATGATGCCGCTCGCCGCCTACGAGGTCCTGTTCGCCACGGAGATCCTGACGAACTACCTCCCCGTCTTCGCCCGCACCTGCATCGACGGGATCACTGCGAACCGGCCTCGCCTCGAGAAGTACCTCGTCGAGTCGGCGGCGCTCGCCACGGTGCTCACGCCCCGTCTCGGCTACCTCAAGGTGGCCGAGGTCATGCACGAGGCCGAGCGGACCGGGAAATCGGTGAAGGCGCTCCTCGTGGAGAAGGGTCTCCTGAAGCAGGAGGAGGTCGACTCTCTCCTCGGAGAGGCGGCCCTCTTGAAGCTGACCGAACCCGTGCCCTAGGCCTCCGAGGCCGACCGACCGGGTTAAGAAGCCTCGGTCTGTCCGCGGGCCCACGCAGTCATCGGCCATGGCGACCATAGAGGAGACGGCCGTCGCGCTCGGGAACCAGTCGTCGGACGAGTTTCGGAAGGCCGTCGAGGTGCTGGGAAGGGTCGGGCTGACCCAGTACGAGGCGCGGGCCTACATCGCGCTCGTGGCCCGCGGCCTCGGGGATGCCGCGACCCTTGCCACGGCGGCGGGCATCCCCCGCACGAGCGCCTACAAGGTCCTCGAATCGCTCGCGCAAAAGGGGTACGCGAAGGGAACCGGGGGAAAGCCGATCCTGTTCCGCCCGACCCCTCCGCTCGACGTCGCCGACACGTTGAAGGGCGCGATCCAAGAGGTGTTCGAGCAGCTGGCAATCCTCCACCGCCTCGTCGCCGAGCATGGGGAACCCCAGCTCGTCTACCTGCTGAGCGGGCGGGACAAGACCATCCAGAAGATCGGAGAGCTCCTCGACCAATCGACCGGGGCGTTCATCCTGACGACCCCTCAGCTCGCCGACCTGCGCGAGGAGCTCGGGAAGAAGATCCAGCACGCCGTGAAGCGTGGGGTCCGGGTCACGTTCATCACGACGCCGCTCCAACGGATCCCCGAAGGGGTGGAGTTCGTCCCCCGCGACAACCTTCGGGCGACCGAGGTGCTCTCCGACGGCGCTCACGCGCTCCTCGCGGCGCCCGGCCTCGAGGCGTGCGGGTTCACCGACAATCCGATCCTGATCGCGCATCTGAAGCAGTTCCTCGAGATGGTCCTCGAGAAGGGACCCGAAGAACCTGCGCCGTGACGCGAGCCGGGCGGCCCGACCGTACGGTCTCGCGCCGATCCACCGAACCTCCGGCGGAGCGGGTCCGCCACCGCCTGGCGGCGGTCGCGGGCGAGCGCGTGGCCCGACAGATGCCGAGCGGCTACCATCGGCTCGGCCGGGTCCTCCTCATTCAACGGCCCGATGCGCTGGCCCCGTACGACTCCCTGTTGGGGATCGCGTGGCAGAAGGAGCTGGGCGTCACCACGGTCCTCGTGAAGAACGGACCCATCGAGGGGGAGCTCCGAACGCCGAGGGTGCGGTGCGTGGCCGGAGGACCGACCGAGACCGAGGTCGTCGAGCACGGGGTGCGCTGGCGGTTCGACGCCGCCCGCATCATGTTCGCGGCCGGGAACCGTACGGAGCGGATCCGCGTCGGTCGGCTCGTCCAGCCGGGAGAGTCGGTCGTGGACCTGTTCGCAGGGATCGGCTACTTCGCGATCCCCGCAGCGCTCCTCGGACGGGCGGAGTGCGTCTGGGCGGTCGAGAAGAACCCGGTCGCGGTCGGGTACCTTCGCGAGAACGCCATCGTGAACGGCGTGGCGGACCGGGTCCGCGTGGTCCCGGGGGACAACCGTTCGGTCGACCTTCCCGCGGCCTCGTTCGACCGGGCGTTCCTCGGCTACCTTCCGAGCGCGGTTCCGTGGGTGGAGCGCGCGGTCCCTCTCTTGAGGCCCTCCGGCGGATGGATCCACGTTCATACGGTCGCCGACGTTCGTTCTCCGCTCGTCGAGGCCGCGACGGCCGTGGAGCGCTCCGTGGCGGCGGCGGGGGGCCACACCCTCGAGCCGGCCCGTGCGCGGCTCGTGAAACCGTACGGGCCGGGACGAAACCACGTTGTCGTCGACGTGCGCGTCGCGACCGGGGCAGAGGGTTCGCGGACGGTGGACCGGGGTCTCCGGGCCTAACGGGACCGGGACGGCGGCGCGACGGTCCCGAGCGTCTTCATCGTGGTTGGGAACGCCGACGCGAACCGCTCGATGTCCTTCGGTGGGTTCGAGAAGGAGACCCGCACGAACTTCCCGCCGTGGGTCGGGGAGAGGTAGTTCCCGGCCCGGACGAAGACACCGTGGTGACGGAGCATCTCATCCTGGACCGCCTCCGGCCGAACTCCCGTGGGAGCGATGTCGATGACCATCATGTTCGCCCGGGAGGGGTAGACCGGGAGCGTCGCGCCGGGAACCGTGGCGACGACGTCACGGATCCGTGCCCCGTTCGCCCGGGTCTGCGCTACGACCGAGCCGATCCACTTCGGTTTGGTCCGCAGGGCGGCGAGAGCAGCGGCCTGGGACAGGACGTTGACGCCGAGGTCGTTCGTGTTGAACCGCGTGATCTTGGAGAGGAGCTCCGACCGTCCGAGGAGCCCTCCGAGGCGGAGCCCGGCGAGGCCGCAGTTCTTCGAGACCGACCAAACGGTCATGGTCTCCTCGGGCGCGAACTCGGCGGCGAGCGCATGGCCGTCCGAGAAGTCCCGGTACGTCACGTCGTTGAGGAGCACGAGGTGATGGTCGTGGGCGATCTCGGCGATCGCGCGGACCTCCTCGCGCGGGTACCCCGAACCGAGCGGGTTCAATGGGTCGATGAGGAGGATCATCCGGGTGTGAGGGCCGATCGCCTCGCGGACCCGGTCGGCGCTGAGCCGGTACGGCGGTGCGTAGATGTCGAGCGTCTTGGGCTTCGCGCCGCACAGCTCGATGAACCGGTGGATGATGAGGTAGCTCGGGTCGGACGCGATGACCTCGTCACCGGGGGAGAGGATCGCTCGGGTCGTCATGTAGAGGGCCTCGGTGCCCCCGCCGGTGAGGAACGGCTGGAGGGAGAACCGGGCGGCTCCGAAGTCGTTCGCGACCGCCTCCACGAGCTCGGGGTCGCCCGTGGCGAGGGGGTATCCCTCGTACCGTCGGTCTTGGATCGCGCTCGCGAGGGCGGAGCGGACGATGTCGGGAGGAACGAGATGATTCGTGTTCTGGCTCAGCCAGGCGATCTCATTGTGATGCGCATGCGCGTACCGAAACGCGTCGGACGCCGGAGTCGACACAACCGTACGACCGGGAACCCGCGCTTAACGGCTTTCGTCAATTGGATTTCCCGCTTCGGCGAGGAACGTCGTGACGATGCCGATCGATTGGGGACTTGCGACGACCCGGGGGAAGCCGCTCGAGCCGAGCAGGCGTTCGAAGGAGGAACGGCCGGGGAGGGTACGAAGCGAGTCCGGAAGGTACCGGTACGGGCCGGCGCTGCCCACCGCGCTTCCGAGCCAGGGAACCACACGGTCGAAGTACGCGTGGAAGAGGCGGTTCACGAGCACCGAGTCGGGCTCGGTGATCTCGAGCGTTAGGAAGACCCCTCCGGGGCGAAGGACGCGCCGCACCTCCCGGAACGCCGCGGGAAGGTCGGAGAGATTGCGGGCCACGAAGGCGTTCGTCACGAGGTCGAACGTCCCGTCCGCGAACGGGAGGCGCAGGGCCGTCGCGCGCGCGAAATCCAGCCGCCGCTCCTCGGGTCGGGTCGTCGTGGAGGCGAGCGCGGTCTCGAGCATGGCGCGCGTGAAGTCGGCTCCGACGACCCGGGCCCCGGCGTAGTGGCGGGTCACGAGGCGCGCGAGCTCACCCGTGCCGCAGCCGATGTCGAGCACGCGACGGAGCGGTCCGGACCGCCGGAACCGGTCGAGGTCCCAGAGGGCCCGGGGTCTCCAGAGGAGGTCGCTGCCGAGGGATGCGACGTGGTCGAACCACTCGTACCCGTGGGCGATGTGCGTGAACATTCGACGCACGTCCCGCTCGAAGGTCGGGAGGGACCGGTCGGGGAGGGGAGAGCCATCGGACGCGCTCGGCCCGTGGGTCGCTCCCGGGGGCATCGGGTCGGGCACTCGCGCCCCCGCCTTAACGGGGAGGGTCAGGCGGTGGGGCCGATCGACTTCTCGAGCTCTTCGAGACGCGCAGCGAAATCCGGACGGAAGTTGGCGACCCCGCTCTCGCGGGCTTCCACGAGCCAGCGGTGCGCTTCGGCCTTCTCTCCGCGCGCGGCGGCGAGTCGCGCCAATCGGAACAGCATCTCCGAGACCTCCGCCGCGATGCGGAGCTCTCGCGCCTTCGCGAGCGAGACCCGGTAGTGCGCCTCGGCGGTCTGGTAGTCCCCTTCGGCCTCGGCGATCATGCCGTCGCTCATCGCGAGCTGCTGGGCCCCGAGCCGATCCCCGATGCTCACGAGCGCCTCGCGCGCTCGGGCGAGCGGGGCCTTGGCCCGCTCCGGGTGGCCGAGCTCCGCCTCCCACTGGGAGAGATTGATGTTGCAGTAGCCGATCCAGATCGGGGAGTGGGAGCGGTCGGCGGCTTCCACCGCCAGCGCGATGTCGCGGAGAGCGTCCTCCGGGTGCCCCACGTGGTACTCTTCGACCGCACGATTCATGAGCACCCGGGCCCGGGCCGCGAACTCCCCCGCGGTCTCGAATAGCTTCGCGGCCCGATCGTAGATCTCGAGGACGGGGCCGATCTGGGTCGCGCCCACGGGGTAGAGCGTGTTCGCGAGGTCGACGAGAGCGTGGCCGAGCTCGAGCGGCGTTCCCTCGTGCTCGGCGATCTCGACCGCGGCGCGATGGTGGTCGGCCGCCCGCTCGAACTCGCCCCTCCGCCACGCGACGGTCCCGAGGACCCGGTGGCCGGCCATGATGTCCCGAGGCGTGCCGGTCTTCTGGAGACGTTCGAGCCCTTCCGTCGCGAGGGTCTCGGCCGACTCATACTCGCCGCGGGTCGATCGCGTTTGGGCGAGGGCCACGAGCGCGCGTCCCAGCTCGAGGTCGGCCCCCGACTGGGTCCGGGCCATGGCGACCGCCTCCGTGAGAAGCTCCTCGGAGCGCGGAAGGCTGCCGATCTCCTCGAGAAGTCGACCTTGCTCCGTGAGGAGGCGCACCTCCGTCCGCGGGTCTCGCTCCGGTCGACGCCGCTCGGCCTCGAGGGCCCGGGCTACGTGGGTGATGGATGTGGTGAAGGCGAAGTCCCGGGTCGCCGCGCGGGCGGCTTTGACGTTGTACTCGACCGCCTTCGCATCGTCCCGACCCAGGTAGAAATGGCGGGCGAGCTCGGAGTCGCTCGTACCTCCCTTGGCCTCGAGCGCGCGGCCGGCCCGCGCGTGCAGGATGCGCCGTCGGGTCTCCGTGAGCTTGGCGTAGATGTCCCGACGGACCGACTCGCTCACGAACTCGTAGACCTCTCCGCCTTTCTCGCGGACGAGCCCGTCGTGCACCAAGCGGTCGAGGCTCTCGGTGACCCGTTCCTCACCGATCTCCGAGATGGCGGCCAGGTTCGAGAAATGGAACTCCTTCCCGAGGATCGCCGCGTAGGTGAGCACCCGCCGCTCGCGCTCTCCGAGGTCCTTCACGCGATCGAGAAGGATCTCCGTGACCCCTTGCACGGACGCGGCATCGGCCTTCAGGGCGGGTGCGTAGCCCGTCGCGGCCCGGACCAGTTGCTCCACGAAGAGCGGGTTGCCATCGGACTGCGCATGCCAGCGACGTACGTCGTTGCGGTCCGCCGCACGTCCCCCGAGGATCCAGCGGATGAAGTCCTCGGCCTCCACGACATTGAGCGGCCGCACGGGCATCGTGAGGACGCCCGGAACCCCCGAGAGTGCCTCGACCGACGCGCGGGTGCGCTCGGGCAGGTCCGCCGATTCGGCGAGCGTTGCGGCGAACGCGACCCGCTCCTTCGACAGTTCGCTCGCGAACTGGAGGAAGAAATCGAGAGAGGAGCCGTCGGCGAAGTGGAGGTCGTCGATCGCGATGAGGAGGGGGCGCTCCTCGGCTCGCTGGAGGAGTTGTTGCGAGAGACGGGCGAACAGCTCGTCACGTCGAGCTCCGAGCCCCTTGCTCGCCGTGAGGCCGGTCGGGGCGAGCGTCTCATCGAAATCGGTCGATGGGCCTGCGCGCTGGTCCGCCGAGGCTCCCGATCCGATGAACGGCGGTACGGCGGTCGTCCCGTTGAGCCGCATCGCGGTCAACGTCCAGAGCGCCATGGAGGCCGGAGCACTTGCGGTCCGCTCGGACGCCAAGAGCTGTCGGAGCAAGGAGAACGCCGGGGGCAGTTCCTCGGGGAGCGCGCGACCCGTGAGCAGGGTGAAGCCGCGCTTCCCGCCGATTTCGATGATCGCGTTCAGGATCTGGGTCTTGCCGACCCCACCCGCACCGCTCAGGAGCAGGCCCGTACCCGTTCCGTTCCGAGCGCGGTCGAGAAGCCGAGCGGCTTCTTCGAGGATCTCCTCCCGTCCGAAGACGGGAGGGGGTGCCGTTCCGCGCGATCCGCGCGCTGCGATCATCCCGGAACTAATTGAGCTCGTCCGGACCTTATAATGGTGGCTTGTCGCTCATCGAGGCCGTGTCCGCAGGTCCGACCGACGATGCGGGAGGGGACGCGGCCGGAACGATCCCCAGTTGCTGGCCCAGTTCGAGGTAGGGCTCTGCGAGGTGCGGTCGTAGGTTGACGATGTCGAGGTCGGTCGCGATCGCGAAGGCCTGGCGTGCGCCGTCCAGGTCCCGGGTCTTGTAGCGCAGGCGTGCGAGATAGAACGCTCCTTCGGCCTCGTCCCCAGGGAGCTGGAACTTCCGGCACAACTCGACGTCCCTCTCGAACGCCCGCTCCGCCTCCTCCCACAGGCCCCGGCGTTCGGCGATCAAGCCTCGGTTCGCCTCGACCCAGGCCCTCCCGAGCTCGTCGGCGAGGTGCTCGAGGATGTGCCCCACGTGCTCATTGTCCCGCTCGGCTTCGTCAATCTGGCCGATCGAGAGGCGCAGCTCGGCGGTCGCGACGAGGGCCCGGGCGACGCCGCGTGCATCGCGCGCCCGCTCGTACGCCTGTTGGGCCTTCTCGAGGATCTCGATCCCGTCCTGGGGTCGGGCCTCTCCCACATCGACCCCGAGATTGAGGTACGCCCGAGCGAGCTCCGCCAAATCGCCGGTCGGCCGGAGTAGGTCCACGGCCCGCTCGTACCAAGCGATGGCAACGTCCCTCACCTCGGGCCCGAGCTCTGAGAACGCGTTCCCGAGCTCGATGGCGATGCTCCCGATCAGGAGGGGATCCTCCGTCGCGCCGCGAGCGAGGTCGAGTGCCTGCATGCACTGCTCGACCGAGTCTCGGTACGCTCCCCGCCGGAAGTCGATCCGAGCGATGAGGTGATGGACCCCGGCCGCTCCCTGTCGATTCCCGACACTCTCGAACAGCCGCCGGGCCTCGGCCGCGAGGGCGATCGCGGTGTCGAAGTCGAGCCGTTCCCGGAGCACCTCCGCACGAGCGATGAGCAGCCGGGCCCGGATCCCCGGAGCCGCCGCCCCGATTCGGTCGAGGGCTTCGCGGAACCGTGTCTCGGCGTGGTCGTAATCCCCGAGATGGTACTCCAGGCCGCCGAGCTCCTCCTCCACCTCGGCCTGCTCGACGTGCCGATCCCCCGGCAGGGACGAGAGGTCGAGGAGGACCCGCTCGAGATGGTGAGCGGCCAGTTGGAACTCGCCGGCCGTCTTGGCGGCTTCCGCGGCCCGGCGATTGAACTCGTACGATTTCGCGGGGACCTTTCCGAGGAAGTAGTGTCGCCCGAGCTCCGCGAGGACCGGGAGGGTCGGCTCCGGATACATCCGCTCGAGGACCTCGCCGATCTTCCGGTGGAGTACGCGCAGTCGGCTCTCGGTGAGCGACCGGTAGATCCGCGCCCGGAACTCCTCCTCCGTGAAGGCGAACCGTTCGCCGCCCGCCCGTTCCGTGAGGACCCGGAGATGGACGAGCCGTTCGAGCTCCTCCGCGAGAGCCTCCTCGGAGACCCCCATGGCGCCGAGGAGGAGGGCGAAGTCGAACTCCGAGCCGATGGCGCTCGCGTAGGCGAGGATCCGATGCTCTTCGGGAGTGAGCGACTCGAACGGAAGGTTCGGTCCGCCCCCCGGGGGGGGAACCCCTGTCGGTCGCGCCGCCATTGCTCCCTCAGTAGTCGCCGCCCCAAGTTAAGCACCTGCCTAGGGACCGTCCCTGCCCGACCGCCGGCCGCCGGCGCTCCCGTAAGGGTTATCTAACGCTCCCCAGGTGAGCGGCCCGCGATGGCGACCGCCGAGACGCCGGCACCTTCCGCGGCCCCCTCCCCCGGGTTCCGCGGGATGTCGATCTCTCGAAGGGTCTCGTTCTGGGGGTTCGCCGCTCTCGTCGTCCTCGCGGTGGCGTTCTACGTCTGGTGGGGCGTCGCGTTCGGGGTCTGGATCGACAACGGCGTCTACGCCGTCACGATCACCCTCCTCTTGTTCGGCCTCGCCGGGATGTGGCTCGTGATGCCGAACCCTCCGGCGCCCCATGCGCCCGGCCCCTAGCGCTTCGTGGGCCCGGGCCGCAGAGACTCTCCCGGTCCGCTAGAGCGATCGGCCGACGACCGCCCAGGCCACGCCCGTAGTAGCACCGCACGCGATGCATCCGGGCGGCGGTCCGAGCTCAATCGGAAGCTCGCTCTCGGGGGTGCCAAGGAGCCCGCCGTCGACCGCCGTTTCGACGGCGTGGCCGCACTCCTCCTTCCCGCACCAGCCGACGACCGCCACGTGGGCGAACTCCTTGGAGAGTCCGTCCATCGACAGGACCACTTGGAACGCCTCCCGGAACGCGGTGAGCGCACGCTCGTAGAGCGCCCGATCGAACTCCGCGAGGAACGCGTCCACGTCCCGCTCGAGGGTGTCGAGCGAGAGCGTCCGCTTCCGACCGAGCCGGTCGACGGCGGTCACGGTCCGAGAGGTTGCCTCCCGCCGACCGACCTCCAGACGGACGGGCACCCCCTGAAGCTCCCACCGATAGTACTTGGCACCGGGTCGTTCCTCGCCCGCGTCGAGGTGGATGCGCCGACCGTGCGCGCGCAGGCGCTCCACGATCTCCGGGGCGACCGCCTCGGGGCCGGGTCCCACCCCGCTGCCGGGGATCGGGACGAGGACGATCTCGTACGGTGCGACGGACGTCGGGAAGACCACCCCCTTCGCGTCCCCGTGGACGGCGATGATGGCGCCGAGGAGCCGCTCGGAGAGGCCGAACGTCGTCTGGTGTACGAGCTTCTGGGCCCCGTCGGGGTCCTCGTACCGGATCCCGTACGGCCCCGAGAAGTTCTCCCGATAGTGATGGACGCTCCCGATCTGGAGCGTTCGGCCCCCACCCACCGGGATGTCGAACGCGATCGAGTAGAAGGCGCCCGGGAACTTGTCCCAGTCGGGGCGTCGCAAGGCGGCGTACGGAAGCGCGAACGCGCGGGCCATCCGGCCGAACGCCTCGAGGTTGGAACGGACCCGTCGGTCGGCGGTCGCCTCATCGGTCTGGCAGGTGTGCTCCTCGAAGAAGTGGATCTCCCGCACCCTCAGGAACGGCCGAGTCGTCTTCGTCTCGTACCGGAACGTGTTCACGATCTGGTAGACGTTGAGGGGAAGGTCCCGGTGGGACCGGACCCATAGGGCGAAGATCGGATACATCGCGGTCTCGCTCGTCGGGCGGAGGACGAGGGGGATGTCCAGGTCGGAGAGTCCCCCTTTGGTCACCCAGTAGACCTCGGCATCGAACCCCTTGATGTGCTCCTTCTCCTTCGCGAACTCGTTCGCTGGGATGAGGGCGGGGAACTCGACCGGCGCCGAACCGGTCGCCTCGATCTCCCGAACGATCACCTGGTCGAGGAAGCGACGAGCGAGGAAGCCGTAGGGGGTCCAGACGTTCATCCCCTTCACGCCGTAGCGCTTGTCGGTGAGGCCCGCGGCGTCCACGACGCCGAGGTACCAGTCGATGAACGCGGCCTTCTTGTCGGGGAGCTCGGGCATGGGAAAGAAAGAGAGGGGAGGCCCCGGAGTATAAGGGTATAGGGCCGAAGCCGCACGGTTTCGCGTCCGGGCCGTTCTCTCCCCGCGCCCCCTCCCGAGCGGGCGGCGCGCGCGAGCGAAGCGGCCCCGTACGGTCGACGGGGACGATGGTCAACGCTCCTCGACACAAGTTGTTAAGCTGAGGGCCGGTAATGGCTCGAGGGCCATGCGCCTTGTCGTCTGTGTCGACCGGGACGACGACCTAGGCCGCAAGGCCTCGGTCGCCGGGCCCGTGGTGGGTCGTGCGTCCGTTATCGACGCGGCCGTCCGTCTGGCTACCGTCGACCCCGAGGACTCCGACACGAACGCCGCGTTCGCGGCGGTGAGCTTGCTGGACGAGCTCAAGGGGGCCGGCGAGGAGGCCGAAGTCTGCATCCTCACGGGCTCGCCGAAGGTCGGCGTCCTCTCCGACCGCCGGATCTCCGACCAGTTCGACCATGTCCTCGCCCAGGTCCATGCGAGCTCGGCGTACCTCGTGAGCGACGGGGCCGAGGACGAGTACCTGTTCCCGATCCTCGCTTCCCGGGTCCGGATCGACGGAGTCCGCCGGGTCTACGTCCGCCAGGCCGCGAGCATCGAGTCGACATACTACACGATCGTCCGCGCGATGAAGGACCCGAAGCTCCGAGCGAAAACGATCCTCCCCGTCGCGCTCGTCCTCCTCATCCTCGGCCTCGCCGCCGCCGGAGGCGTGCTTCTGTGGGGAGTGATCGGACTCGCGATCGTCCTCGGCATCTACCTCATCTTCTGGACGTTCGACATCGACGAAGCGCTGATCGACTCGATCCGCTCCGCTTCGACCGACATCCGCCAGGGGTCGGTCGCCTTCGGCTTCGGCCTCTTCGCCGTCGGCCTCGTGGGCGCCGGGTTCCTCGCGGGCTACAACACGTACACCTCGAACCTGACCCAACCGGACCTCATTCGGATCCTCTCGTTCCTTGGGGCCGGGCTGTTCTACTGGATCCTCGCCGCCCTCATCTGGGAGAGCGGCCGCGCGATCCGCCGTCGCTTCGTCCGGGGTCGGTTCCCGAGAACGTTCGCCGTGGCGACGATCTCGATTCTCGGCGTGGGGTCGTTGAGCTACGGGATCATCTTCCTCGTGCGGTACCTCCAGGGGTCCTCGCCCACCCCCCAGATCGTTCTGGTAGTCGCCCTCATCGTCGTGGGATTCGCCCTCGAGTTCGGGGCCGGGGTCCTCTCTCAGTATCTCAAGTCGGCGGCCCGAAAGGCCGTCCCGGAACCGACGACCTAAGCGCGGACGGCCGGCGAGCGAGGGGAAAGGCCCGTTCCGCCCCCCGCCGCTCGGACGGGGCCTCGCCGATCTCCCTTAGCGGATCGGCACGAGCTCCGCGACCCGCTCGAGATCGGCAAGCGGAACGTCAAGATTCGAGCGGGTGCGCAGGGTCTCCCGGATCGTGGCGACCCCCCGGCCGTACTCGGCGGCCCGGACGGCGAGCGAGGCGAGGTCCTCCCAGTAGTTCCACGGGAAGACGACCCACACCCACCCGCCGCGCGGGATCTCCTCCGCGTAGTACGTGGGCACGAACTTCGAATGGGCGATGTGGAGGAAGGCGGCGGTCTCGAGTCGCGTCGGGTGCTGCTCCCCGACATGGGTCGCGGCCAGGGAGAGGCTCTCGCCGGTGTCGGTGATGTCGTCGACGACCAGGACCTTCTGACCCTCCACGGGGCCGCTCAGCCCCTCGGAGAGCTTCGCGTTCCCGTCCGGGGTCGCCGTGACCCCCCAGTGCTGGGCGCGGACGGAGACGAGCCGGTGAACCCCGAGCCGGTCGCAGAGAAGCCGCCCGGGGACCCATCCACCGCGGGAGAGCCCGACGATCGTGTCCGGGACGGCTTTCGCCGAGCGGATCCGATCGGCGAGCCGGTCGGCCCACCGGTCCGCGTCGGCCCACGTGGTAAGACGACAGCGGGGGAGGTCGGCCATCTCCGGGCCGACCTCGCCCCGCCCTTTTGGGTTTTTCCTACGGATAGATGCCGCGCACCTTGATCGCGTCGACGACCCGCTGGATCGCGAGGACGTACGCGGCGGTCCGGTTGTGGACCTTGCGCTCCGTCGCGACCTTGTGGACGTCGTTGTACGACTGCACCATGATCCGCTCGAGGCGCGAGTTGACCTCGGTCAAGGGCCAGAAGTAGCCCTGGATGTCCTGGGCCCACTCGAAGTAGCTCACGGTGACCCCGCCCGCGTTCGCGAGAATGTCCGGGAGGACGGTGATCTTCTTCTGGAAGAAGACCGAGTCGGCCTCCGGGAGGGTCGGGCCGTTCGCCGCTTCGGCGATGAGCTTCGCCTGGACCTTGTCCGCGTTCTTCGCGGTGAGCTGGTTCTCGAGCGCCGCGGGGACCAAGATGTCCACTTTGAGCTCAAGGAGCTCATCGTTGCTGATGGTCTTCGCGCCGGGGAAGCCGACCACCGAGCCGGTCTTCGCCTTGTGCTCCTCGAGAGCGTGGGGGTTGAACCCGTCCGCCTTGTAGATCCCGCCCTTCGAGTCGGAGGCCGCGACGATCTTCGCGCCCTGCTCGTCGTTGAGGAGGTTCGCGCAGACGCTGCCCGCGTTGCCGTATCCCTGGACCGCGACCGTCCCGTTCTTCACGCGGACGCCCGCGTCCTTCGCCGCCTCGCGGATGGTGTAGGCGCAGCCTCGGCCCGTCGCTTCCCCGCGGCCTTCGCTGCCGCCGAGGGAAATCGGCTTGCCCGTCACGACCCCGGGCACGGAGTAGCCCTTCAGGATCGAGAACGTGTCCATGATCCAGGCCATGGTCTGGCCGTCGGTGTAGACGTCCGGAGCCGGGATGTCCCGCTCGGGTCCGATGATCCCCGAGATCTCCGTCGTGAACCGGCGGGTGAGGCGCTCGAGCTCGCCCTTCGACATGTGCTTCGGGTCGCAGATGACGCCGCCCTTCGCACCGCCGTAGGGGATGTTGACGACCGCGCACTTCCAGGTCATCCATGCCGCAAGCGCCCGAACCTCGTCGAGCGAAACCTGGGGGTGGTAGCGGATTCCGCCCTTGCAGGGGCCGCGAGCCATGTTATACTGCACGCGGTACCCGGTGTAGACCCGGTAGGAGCCGTCGTCCATCCGGACCGGGAAGTTGACCGTGAGCTCCCGCTTCGGGTGCTTCAGTACCTCTCGCATCCCGCTGTCGAGGCCCAAGAGGTCCGCGACAATGTCGACCTGCTTCTTCGCTGTCTCGTAGGGATTCGCTGCTGAACCTGTGTTCACCATACCCGAAACCTCCGGGCAGGCGAGGAGTTCGGCTCCTGATACTTATGGATAACGTGGACACTGTGAGGGTGCCACACAGGTTCGACAGAAGACGAACCCTCTGCCGGTCAGCCCATCGCGGGTCTCCGGCGGGCGAACGGCCGCCATCCGGAGGGGGGCATCGGCCGCTTCCGGCCCGCCCGAGCGAGCCAGGCCCCGCTCCCCCGTTCGACCCGGCCGATCGCGGTGAGCCGACCCCCTACTCGGCGGACGGCCTTCTGGGCGGCCGGGAAGCTCCGGGAGGGGAGGGCGAGCAGAAGTTCGTAGTCCCCTCCATAAAACGCGCGGCGACGCCGATCGGTTGAGGAGAGCGTGGGGTCGCGAAGAGGGGGGGCCAGGGGGAGACGGGCCTCGTCGATCTCCACCCGCACCTGGCTCGCGTCCGCAAGCAGGCGGGAGGCCTCGGCGAGGCCGTCGGACGTGTCGAGCATCGCATGCGCCCACCGAACGAGCACGGCCCCTTCGGCGACCCGGGGCCGTACGTCGAGCATCTCGAGGAGGGCCCTGCGGTCGGGCCGCTTCTTTCGGCCGAGTCGGGCCGCGGCCACACCCCCCCGGCCGACCGTGCCGGTCGTGGCGATCCAGTCCCCGGGGAGCGCGCCCGTACGGGGAGCGAGCGCCCCGTCGAGGGCCCACCCCACCACGCTGCTCACGACGGCGCGCACCGGCCCGGGTTTCGTGTCTCCCCCTACGAGCGGCATCTCAAAGCGGTCGGCCGAACGCACCGCGCCGCGAGTGACGGCTTCGGCCCATGCCTGGGGGGTCCCCACCGGGAGGATGATCGCCAGAAGGAGGGCCGCGGGAGTCGCCCCCTTGGCGGCCAGGTCCGAGAGGCTTACCGCGGCGGCGGCTGCGCCGATACGGCCGGGCGGCGACTCGGGACGGAAATGGGTCCCTTCGACGAGCGAATCGATCGAAAGGACCGCCACCTTCCCGGGCGGCGGGCGGATCGCGGCGGCATCGTCTCCGATCGGAAGGAGGCCGGCGCGACCGGCGGGGAGCTCGCGAACGAGCCAGCCGTGGAAGAGCCGCTCGTCGATTGCCTTGCCTCGCGGCCGCCGTCGTCGGGGCATCGACCGTTCACTTGTACGGAAGGAACTCCTTCCCAAGGAGCTCCCGACCGAGGATGATCCGCATGATGTTGAGTCCCCCCTCCGCCCCGACCATGTACGACATGATCCCCCGGAAGGCGAGTTCGACGCCGACGTCCTTCGTGTAGCCGCTCGCCCCGTGCCACATCATCACCCGCTTCACGCACTCGAAGGCGACCTGCGGCGCGGCGAGCTTCACCGACGAGACGACACGGTCGATCTCGGAACGGTGCGACGTGTCCCCCTTCAACGTGTACTTGTCGTGGAGCCATGCGGACCGGCGGACCTGCCATTTCACGGCCTCGAGCTGCGTGTAGAGGTCGGCCAGCTCGAACTGGATGGCCTCGAACTTGCCGAGCGGCTGCCCGAACACCTGCCGTTCCTGGATGTACTTGATACCGGTCTCGAGCGCCCGCTCCGCGGCCCCGATGCAGGCGGCGGCCACGTACGTCCGCGCGATCGAGAACCCGGTCATGGCGAGACCGAACCCCTTCCCCTGTTTCCCCAGGAGATACCGCGCCGGGACCCGAGCGTCCTGGTAGGTGAGCCCGCCGGTCGAGATCCCCATCCGGCCCATGTTGTGGAACCGCTGCGCGAAGATCCCCGGCGTGTTCGTCGGCACGTAGACGAAGTTGAAGCCGCCCTCGGGGTCCTTCGCGAGGGTCACGTGACCCCCGCCGAGGCGCTTCGCTTCCTCGGTCCCCGAGATGTACGATTTCTCCCCGTGGAGAACGAACGAATCGCCGTCCCGCCGGGCGGTGGTGTGCATCCCCGCAAGGTCGCTTCCCCCCGTCGGCTCGGTGCTCGCGATCCCCAGGAACGCCTTGCCCGCGCAGACGGGCGGGAGGACATCCTTCTTCGCCTCCTCGGTCCCGAACAGGGAGAACGCGGTCGACCAGCCGGCCTCGAGCAGGAAGAAGACGGCCGTTGCCATCGAGGAGTCGCCGCGGCCGATCTCCTCCGCCGCGAGCTCCGTGAGCACGGCCGACGCGCCCATGCCTCCGTACTCGGTGGGCACAGGCATCGCGAGGAGGCCGAGGTCGGCCATCGCCGCGAGGACCTCGTCCGGGATCCGCGCCTCGGAGTCGATCTTCTGCTCGTTCGGGCGGAGGACCTTGTCGCCGAACTTTCGGACCGCGCTCTGGAATGCCAGCTCTTCGTCGCTCAGCTCGAAATCCATAGCAATCGAGTTCGGACGCACGCGAGCGGATTTAGCCTATCCGCGGGTGCCGCCTTCCGCGAAGATTCCGCTAAGGCTCGACGAACTTCGGCCGCGCGGGGGAGTGGCTCGTGCGGGTCCGAGCGGCCGTCAACGGGTTTGGAACGATCGGCAAGCGCGTCACCGATGCGGTGGCGAAGCCGACGGACGCGAAGCTTGTGGAGGTCGCGAAGACGCGACCGAGCTACGAGGCCCGGCCGGCGATAGAGAAAGGCTACCCCCTCGACATCACCGGGGCCGGCACGCTCGAGGAACTCATTTAAGCCGCCCCCGCTGACCTGCTCTGAGGCCACCATGACGGTACGGGTCGGCATCAACGGATTCGGGCGCATTGGCCGGAACATCTTCCGCGCGGCGTTGGGCGACCCGGAGATCGAAGTGGTCGCGGTCAACGACATCACCGACGCAAGAACCCTCGCTCACTTGTTGAAGTACGATTCGATTCTGGGCAATCTTCCGAACCAGATCACGCACACGGACGATACGATCTCGGTGGATGGCCAGAGCTTTCGGGTCTTCAAGGTCAAGGATCCGGCGGAGCTGGACTGGGCGTCGGTCGGGGCGTCCATCGTGGTGGAGTCCACCGGGCTGTTCACGAAGGGCTCGGAGGCGCGCAAGCACCTTCGGGGCCCCGTGAAGAAGGTCCTGATCTCGGCACCCGCCACGGATCCCGACACGACCCTTGTTCTCGGTGTGAACGACCACACGTACGACCCGGTCAAGCATCACGTCGTTTCGAACGCGTCCTGCACGACGAATTGCCTCGCGCCGGTGGTCAAAGTGATCCTCGACGGCTTCGGGATCACCGCTGGGATGATGACCACGGTCCACTCCTACACGAACGATCAGAGGCTGCTCGACCTGCCGCACAAGGACCTGCGCCGCGCGCGTGCCGCTACGCTGTCCATGATCCCCACCACCACCGGCGCCGCCAAGGCACTGCACCTGGTCATTCCGGAACTGAAAGGCAAGCTCGACGGGTACTCCCTGCGAGTGCCCACGCCGAACGTGAGCGTCGTGGATCTGACCGTCATGACGGACCGGCCGGTCACGGTCGAAGAGGTCAATACGGCGTTCAAGCGGGCGGCCGAGGGCCCCATGGAGGGGATTCTGGGCTACACCGAGGAGGAGCTCGTTTCCGTGGACTTTCGGGGCGACTCGCGGTCCGCCATCGTCGACGCGTGTTCCACGAGGGTCGTGGGCTCGAACTGCCTCAAGGTCCTCGCGTGGTACGACAACGAATGGGGCTATTCGTGTCGCTGCCGCGACCTGATCAAGCTCTTCGCCGCGCGCCTCTAGGTGAGGTTCTCCGACCCCGAGCTCTCGCTCGGTCTCCCCCAAGGACGATGGTATCCCCGCGCCGAAGGCCGGCGGTTGCATCTTCCCTCCGGTCCTTGCCCAGGTCGACGGCGCGCCGCCGCCGGATCCGGGAACGGTTCGACGCCTCGGTCGACCGGGAGTGGCGGCGGTACTCCGGGACGGCCTGGCGCGTCCTCGTGCGAGAGCTCCGTCACCGCTTCCTCGCGCGTCATCTTCCGAAGGGCGAAGGATGGGTGCTCGAACTGGGGCCCGGACCCGGCCGGTTTACGCCCACCGTACTCTCTGCGAGAGCGCGGGTAGTGGCGGCCGACCTGAGCCGTCCGATGCTCCGAGCGCTCACGCGGAGGAAGGGGGTCCGGACGCGAGCCGCGAAGCTCCGACGGGTGCGCGCGGCGGGCGAGCACCTTCCGTTCCGAGACGGCGCGTTCCGGGCTTCGGTCGTCCTGGGGAACCTCCTCGGATTCTCGGCAGCCGACGGTCCTCGGTTGCTCCGGGAGGTCGCGCGCGTCACACGACCCGGGGGGATGTTGGTCCTCGACGTCGCGTCGCCCGTGGGCGCGACGACCGACTTCCTCGAAGCCGCCGCTCGGCGCCGGCTCCTTCGGCGGATCCTCCGGGATCCCGAGTACTACTTCCTCAACGAGATCGTTCGTTCCGCGGAGCGGACGCACCAGCCGTACGCTCCGTCCCGATGGGGGTTCTTCGAGTTCGACTTCTACACGGTGGCCGCCGCGGAGAGGGAGCTTCTCGCGGCCGGCTTCCGGCCGATCGACCGGATGGCGGTCGGCGCAATCGGGGCCTACCGGGAACGCCTTACCACAATCGCCCGGCGGGAACCGCGCACTTGGCGGACCCTCCTCGAGCTCGAGGAGCGTGTGGGTCGGAGAGCGGGCGTGCTCGAAACGGGGCACGGCTTCGTGGTCGCCGCCGTCCGCGAGCGGGGCACCCTACGGCGGCGCTCCCGAGGCCGACCCCAAGAATCTTATAGGACCCCCCGCTCGCGCGCGGCGCATGTACTACCTTGACCACCGTCGGGATGTCGTGCGCATCCCGCCCCAGCGGCTCGGCCCGGACCTCGCGAACGTTCTCACCGAGCTCGCCCAGCAACAGTTCGAGGGGAAGCTCGTGGACGGCCAGAGCGTCGCGGTGACGATCCGCGACGTGACACCGGTCGGCGAAGGACATATCATCCACGGCGACGGCGGCGTCTACCAGGAGGTCGAGTACGAGGCCCTCCTCTTCCGGCCGGAGATCCAAGAGGTAGTGGAAGGGATGGTCGTCGAGATCCGGAAGTTCGGGGCGTTCGTCCGGTTCGGTCCTCTGGACGGCCTCCTCCACGTCTCGCAGATCATGGACGACCGGGTGAACATCGACGAGCACAACCAGCGCTTGGTCGGCATCGAGTCGAAGAAGGACTTGAAGGTCGGCTACAAGGTCCGGGCGCGCGTCGTCTCGCTCTCGCTCTCCGAGATCTCCCCGCGCGACAGCCGCATCGGGCTCACGATGCGCCAGCCGGCGCTCGGACGGCTCGAATGGATCCAGGAGGCCCACAAGAAGGCCGAAGGTGGAGGAAAGAAGGGCGGAGCGGCCCCCTCCAAGAAGAGCGCCGCCAAGGCGGCGGCCGCAAAGGAGCCAGCGGCGGCGAGCTAGCGGGCGAGGGAACACCCACCAACCATGATCAATCTCAAAGCCTGCAAGGTCTGCAACACGATCACTGACCAGGCGAAGTGCCCCCGGTGCGGCGGCGAGGTCTCCCGCGAGTGGCAAGGATACCTCGTCGTGATCGACCCGGAGAGGTCAGAGATCGCGCGCAAGATGGGGATCCATGCCGCAGGCCGGTATGCGCTCCGCGTCAAGTGACGAGCGGGCGTGGGCGGTTCCAGAATCGCTCCGCGCGACCCTGGCCCGGAAGTACGGGCCGGTCTATTCCGGTGCGAAGGCCGACAAAGAGCTCCTCGGGCTCGACACGTTCGGTTCGTGCGGCGACCGGGTCACGGCGCGGGCGATCGAGCTCGGCCATCCCCCGCTCGTCGGTATTGTGGACTTCAAGACCCTCCGCCACGAACCGATTGACCGGACGGTCTTTCGATCCCTTGCCGACCGGCGGCGGGTCCGGGTGAAGAACCCCCCCGGCCTCCTCACGGAGGGGCTCCGAACTGCCGTCCGGGACCTCGTAAGCTCGGGCGGTGGGCTCATCGAGGTGGAGGGCGAGGAAGACCTCGGGTCGCTCGCGCTCGTCGAATCGCTCCCCGCCGGGGCCACTGTTATATACGGAATCCCAGGTGAGGGGGTCTCCTTCGTCCGCGTCGACGCGGTCACGAAAGAGCACGTGCGGCAACTCATCGCGCAAATGGAGCTTCGGAGGATCGACCGTGGAGATTAGAATCCTCGAGGACCGCGCGAACCCGCTCATGAAGCGGCACGAGCTTCGCTTCGAGGTGGCGCACGCGACCGCAGCGACACCGAGCCGCGACGCGGTTCGCGGAGAGCTCTCGAAGCTCGTGAAGGCGCCGAAGGACCGTGTGATCATCGAGCGGATGAACGCCCGGTACGGAACCGCGGTGACCCGAGGCGACGCGGTCGTCTACGAGACGGCCGAGGCCGCGAAGGCGATTGTCCGCGAGCACATCCTGATCCGCAACGGCCTCAAGGAGAAGCCGGCCAAGGCAGCCGCCCCGGCCGCCGCGGCGCCGGCCGCCCCGACCACACCGGCCGCGCCGGCGGCGCCCCCCGCCGCCGCACCGGAAGCCCCGGCCGAGAAGACCGGGAAGAAGGAGTGAACGCGGGTCCGTGGCGAAGGCACGGGTCGGCCTCTACGAGGTGAAGGGAGAGACGCTCTCCCGCACGCACAAGCCGTGCCCGAAATGCGGCCCCGGAACGTTCCTCGCCGACCACACGGACCGCCGCTCCTGCGGGAAGTGCGGATACTCCGAGTCGAAGGCGCCGCCCGCGCCCCGCGGGAAAGTGGCCAAGGCCTGAACGGGCCCTCCTGCGCCGTTCGCCCCCCCTGGAGGCGTGTTCCTGCGCTTCGCCTCACTAAGTGTGGAACACCAGGATGTCCTCCGGCTTCGGAGGGGGGTGCTCCTTCCCCCGGCTCGTCGTATCGTTCCGGGGGCTCCAGCCGTGCCACCGGCGCAAGAGCTTGACCTGCACGGGAAGGCGGGCGCCCCGGAAATGCTTCCGGTAGAAGTCTATCGTCATCACGTGCTCCTCGAAGACCACGTGTTCGTTGTATCCGCCGACCGCCCGGAACGCCTCCCGGCGGACGGCGGCGAACCCGGTCATGAACAGCTTGTAGCGGAAGACGGCCGTGAGCACGTTCAACATCGTCGCTTCGGCCCGCATCATGAACCGGTTCACCACCGGGGCCGGCCAGTAGGTCTCGGCGATGGCGAACTGCCAGTCCTCCTTGATCCAGTCATCCCACGCCCAGCAGGTGATCAGTTGGACATCGTCGTCGACGAAGACCAAGACGTCCCCCGTCGCCACCGACGCTCCGATGTTCTTCGCGTGGGCCGCGCCGCCCGGGGCCGTGACGACGATGAACTCGACCCCCTTCGGGAGCATCGCGTGCATCCGTCGGATGACCTCAGGGTCGGCCCGGCGCATGGGGGTGATGAACGAGATTCGGTTGTCCCCCGTCCGTCCCCACCCCTCTTTCGACCGGTGCCCGGGCACCGTCCTGCGCTGCCGCCGCCCGGGCTTCTGGACTTTCCTCGCGGCGCCCTCGCATGAATATTTTGCGTGCCACGAGAAGACCCGCGCTCCCCCGCCCCGGAGGCCCTCACCGGAGCTCCCCGCCGCCTCCGGTCAGAGGTAAGACATGCTGGGCCCTCGTCCCCGAGAGGTCGATGGCCGAGCCACCGGGCCGCACCATGATCCGGGTGAACGGCCGCGTCCTGGAGATCGGTCCGTCCCGGTCGGCGACCGGGGGCCGTCTCGAGAGCTCGGCGACCTGGTGGGAGTCTCTTGCGATTCTTGGAGCATCCCTTGTCCTCCTGGGTAGTCTCGTCAACTCGGCCCTCGGTTCTGCGGCGGGCATCGGGGGAGTGGTCGGGTTCCTCGCGGCCGCGGCTCTTGCGGGTGCGGAGCGGTTCGAGCTCGCAACCGCCCTGGGCGTCTCGGGCGTGGTGTGGACCTCGGCGGGGATCGCGGTCTACCTCGGGGTCGACCGCTTCCTTTGGGGGTCGTTCCTCGGATTCGTGGCGGTCGGAGGCTTCGCGCTCATCCTCGGTGGAGCCAAATCGTTCCAGCGGCGAGCCCAAAGGCACTCCGAAACCCACTTCCCTTCGTAGGCCCGCCGGGCATGGACGGGCCATCGGGACGACCAAAGCGGAGCGCGGTTCCTCCGGGCAAGCACCTAAATACGGTTCCGCGTCGAATGCACATCACCGGGCCCGTAGTATAGCTTGGACATCACGGAGGCCTCCGGAGCCTCAAACCCGGGTTCGAATCCCGGCGGGCCCGCTCCTTTCGGCGAGCCCGTTCCGCGTGCCGTTAGTTCGGGTCCTCCCCAAGGTCGGAGTGGACCGGTTGCGGCTCGGCCATGACTGCCCCCCCGGACACGCCTCGGGCCGCGCTCTCGGCGACCGTCGGTCTCGTCCTCTCCGAGCGAGCGGTCGCGGCTCCTCGACCAGAACGCGATGGACCTGTTCGGTCTTCCGGGACCGGTCCGACCCCGTTCGCGGCCGGCCGCGCGCTGACAATGTTCAAGTAAGCGTGCTCGGCTTCCCGGTTCGCTCATGCCCGGGGAGAAGATGGGGGTCCGCGACCTCGAATCCGACATGCTCGAGGGCGAGGAGCCCGTTCATCTCGTGGAGCGCATCGAGGAGGAGCTCAACCTCTTGGCGCGCAACGTCGACATCCTCGAGAAGCTCGCAAAGAGCCCCCCGATCGGGATCATCCGATTGAGCGAGGCGCTCCAGCTGCCCATCCACAAGACCCGGTACTCCCTCCACCTGCTCGAGCGCGAGGGCGTGATCCAACCGTCGGCCGACGGTGCCGTGATCACCGACAAGGCGAAGGAGTTCTGGGCGGACCTGAACGAGTCGCTCGACCGGATGACCGCGGTCATCCAGCACTTGAAGGGCCACGCGGTCGAGCACGAGAACCGGCCGCCTCCGGGCCGGAAAGGCTATTAGCGCGATGTCGGCTCGGCACGGCCGGTGCCGCCGTAGCTCAGCGGTAGAGCGATCGGCTGTTAACCGAAAGGTCAGCGGTTCGAAAGGATGGCGGTGTTCTGCCGCCGTCCCCAAAGTCCGCTCGGCGGCGCCTCCTCTCTTCCACCGGCGGGCCCGTAGCTTAGTCCGGACTAGAGCGACCGGCTCATAACCGGTCGGTCGACGGTTCAAATCCGTCCGGGCCCACTCAGTCACGGTAGGTTTGTCGTCCCACCGCCTCCGAGCTTCCCGGAGGCGAACGACGAAAATTCCGGCGAGGTATAACCCTAAATAGGGGGCCCATGTGCCCGCCCCTCAAGTTCGCTGGACGGACGCGTGGAGTAACATTTTGGGAGTTCGTCGATCGGCTGAATCAAGTCTTCGGGGCGGGACCGACACCGGGCACGGGGGCCGCATGCTCCCACGTGGGGCAATCGTGGCGGTGTGCTTGGTGGCCCTCCTGCTGGTGATCATCTACCCAACGAGCGCCTCCAGCCTGACCCGATCCGTGTCGCCTCCTGGATCGCCGACACAGTTCGAAGCGGCTCAATCTCAGACGTACGGTCTTACTCCCAACTCGTTGAACACCTCGAGCTGGCGAACCTTCCACGGGGACTCTTCGATGACCGGTGTTGACACCGACACCGACATCACTTCCGCGAACGCGAACACGCTCGGGCTCGACTGGATGACCGCGACCGGCTCGGCGGTCGACAGCTCCCCGGTCGTAGCCTACGACACCAAGCTTGGCTCCACTCTCGTCTACATCGGCACGTCGGGGGGTTACCTCGAAGCGGTCAACTCCGTGGACGGGAGGATCTTCTGGTCGGACAACCTCGGCGCTCCGATCCTCGCGACTCCGTCGGTGTACAACGGCAACCTCTGGGTCGGAACGTTCGCGGCCCCCTTCATGTACAAGATCAACGACACGACCGGGAGCGTGCTCTGCCAGATATCGCTCGGCACGGGCTCGGACATGTCCAGCCCCACGATCGCGACGCCCCCCGGCGGGAACACGAGTGTCTATCTCGGTGTCCAAGACAACGGTGTGGTCTCCTCCCCGTTCGAGGCCATCAACGAACAAACCTGCCAGGTCGAATGGACGGCCTTTCCGTACTCGGTGGAATCGGGGAGCTGGAACCCATCTTCCTTCGCGGTCAATGCGAACGGCGTTCCGATGATGCTCGGAGGAAGCGCGAACCCCGACTCCACGGTGTACGCGATGAACGCCATCACCGGCAGTCTGATCTGGAAGAGCCAGACCGAGGGTGCCGAACTTTCGGACGTCGGAGCCGGCATCACCGTTTCACCTCCCGGCTACAACGGATTCGCCGATGGGGTGGCATACTACCCCGGTGAGGACGGCAAGCTGTTCGCCCTGAACCTCACCACGGGCTACGGGATGTGGACCTTCGATTACAAGAGGGCGACCACCCCGGCCCACGCGATCGGCGGTCGCTCCGCGGGCGACCTGGTCGGTAACAAATTCATTTTCGGAACGGACACCGGCGTGATGGCGGTCAATGCGATCAACGGTACCGAGATCTGGGACTCGGCGAAGACCGTCGCTCCGGACACCGACATCGTTTCCTCGCCACTGGTCGCGGGCCCTCCCGGGGAACAGATCGTCGCGTATGGGGATATGGACGGCAACTTCCTGGTCCTGAACGAATCGAACGGGCACCTCCTGTATTCCTTCCCGACCAATGGATTCATTCTGCCGTCCCCGGCGATATCTGGGAACCGGTTGTTCATCGCGTCGAGCAACGGGTTCCTCTACTCCTTCAAGATCGGTGGTTCCACGAGCATTGCCTACCCGACGACCTTGGTCGGGGCCCCGATGAACCACGCCACGGTGGCCAACCCCAACTTGGGCTCGTCCACCTCGGCGAATGTCCCGGTGAACGGTACCGCGGTCGTTGTGGGCACCGGGGGACATGTGCTCGTCGCGATCCAAAGCGATGGTCCGACCGGCGACTGGTGGAACGGGGCTCATTCCGCTTGGCAGGCCGGGATCGTGTGGAACACCGTCGCGCTGAGCGCGACCGGCACGTGGGACTATTCAGCGCCCGTCGGCACGGCCGGTGCGGTATGGACCGCGTTCGCGCGCGCGGAAGCCTCGAGCGGGGCGGTCGACCCGAACGGCTCGCAGACCACATTCACCATTTCACCGACGCTCAGCTCCCCCCGGATCTCCCTTTCCTCCACCTTCGCGGTGCCCGGCGACCAGCTGCTCGTGAGCGGGAGCGGGTTTTCGTCGAAGGAGACCGTCCAAATCGGCATCCCGGGCACGACACTGGCCTCGCCGGTATCGACCGCTGCCGGGACGTTCTCCCATGTGAAGATCGTCATTCCGTCCCACCTCTCGTTCGGTGTGGTCGGGATCCTAGCAGTGGGCCAGAACTCCAATCGGTCGACCTCGGCGGCCCTCTCCGTGAGCGAGCCTTGGACCCAGCTCGGCGAGGATCCCGCCCGATTGGGACATCTCCCGTTCGATTACTATCTGAGCGACCAGGAGGTTCCGGATAAGATCTACCGGTACGTCGCTAACGTCGTGGTCAACCTCGGGGCCCCAATCGCTTCCTCGGCCGCGGTCGCGAACGGTTTCGTCTACGTCGGCACCACCGCGGGCGTCATCGATGCCGTGGACGGGGACACGGGCGCGATTCACTGGTCGTACCTAACCGGAGCGGCGGTCAACTCCTCACCGGCCATCGACCTTGCCGCCAACTTGCTGATCGTCGGCTCCAACGATGGCCACGTCTACGCGTTGAACCTGACGACCGGCGCGTTGGTTTGGTCTCGGAGCACCGGCGGGGCCGTGTCGTCCTCCCCGACCATCGTCAACGGAATCGTCTACATTGGCTCCGACAGCGGCAAGCTCTTCGCGCTCAACGAATCGACCGGTGCGATCGCCTGGTCGCAATCTCTCGGCGGTCCTATTTCCGGTTCACCGGCCGTCGACCAAAATCGTGGGCTCGTCGTCGTCGGTGACAACTCCGGGAACCTCTCGGCATTCGCCACCGGCGGCACGACCCCCGGGCACCCGATGTGGAGTGACAAGCTGACCGGTGGGCTCAACACTCCCGTCGTGCTCAGCACCTTCGCCTACGTCGGGTCCTCCAAGGGGACGGTCTACGCCGTCAATCTCTCCACGGGTGCAATCGTTTGGACGACATCGCTCCACGGAGCGGCGAGTTCCACGATGACCGCGCTGGGCGCCAATCTGCTCGTGGGGTCGGGAAACGGATCGCTCTTCGCGCTCGACCTCCGAACGGGGAAGATCGGGTGGACGAACCAGACCGGCAGCCCGGTGACGGGGGTCTCGAGTACGATCGATCTCATCTACACGGAATCGGCCGGCGGGCAGTTGAGCGCCTTCCGGACCAATGAGAAGGACTGGATCGGTCAGGCCGGCACATCCCTCTCGGGGACCATTTCCGTGTCCGACAACGGGGTGATCGTGGGCGGGGGAAACGGAGACCTCTACGTCTTCACACCGTACGGGCTACCCCTTGCCTGACGAACCCTCGGCTCACGGCCGCCCGTCGAATTGCGGACGACCCCCTCGTCCCATACCGGCAAGAGCCAGAAGCTACGAGCAGTCCGAGGAGCGTGAACTACTCTTCCCCGTGCCTTCGGGCGGCATCGTTCCGAAGTCCCTGAACCTCCCGCATCGACTCGAGGGCCGAAAGCTTACGTGGAACGCACTATCGCTCCGTTCGTGCCCTATCAAGCGGTTCGGTCCTCGAAACCGCGGCGCGGTCGCCTATCGTATCGACGAACGACGGTGACCGATGTGGAGGTGCTCGTGGATCATCGCCACCGGATGTGGTCGGCGATCGGACATCGGACCGAAGCGGAAATCGCGGAGCACGACCCTCGTTACCGAAGGTGGGTACGGCCACGGTTGCGATCGGGCCAGGTTATCGGGATCATTGCAGAAGCAGCGGGCGGGGAACCGGCGGGCAGCGGGCTTGTGTGGTTTCGTCCGGACCAGCCGCGGCCGAAGCTTCCGACACTTGTGAGCCCGTACATCCTCTCGATGTACACCGTCCCTGCTTGGAGGCACCGAGGGGTCGCGACCCGGATTGTTCGGGAGCTCCTCGTACTTTGCCGCGAGGCCGGATACCCGAACGCCGAGCTGCACGCTTCTCGGTTCGGTCGTCGCGTCTACCGCGGTCTGGGGTTCGAACGTACGTGGGAGATGCGGATCTGGATCGACCGACGGTTTGCGCCGAACCCCCGGGCCTCGAAGACCCACGGGCCGATGGGCGTTCCGAAGAGACCGCCGCAATCAAGAAAGACCGGGCGAGGGAACCGAACCGGATCTCTCCGTCCCTCGTCCTGACGTAAGGTTTCGAGGCGGCGTCTCTCGCCGCCTCCGTTCGGGATGCGATCTCAAGCCCCCGCGACGCAGAGGCGGCACTCCGTCCGCTCGACGTCCATCGCTGCGACTGCGTAGAAGAAGACCTCGGGATGGGTGAGCTCCTGTCCGCACTGATGGCAGGTCATCCGTCGAACGAAGGAACTGCCGCCCGCTGTCCCGGAGGCAAGAGGCAGAGCGTTCCTCGGAGCGGAGAGGACGACGGATTTCGTGGCCGACGCCGAACTTCCCTTGGGGGTCCGACTGAATCCGGGCTCGGTGAACAATCCGAGCAACGTGGCCCGGAACATCACCACCGAACCGGGCAGGAGGAGAATGTAGTACCAAAGCCATGCCACGAGACCCCGACGAACAGCCCTGCGGGCGATGGCCGGGATCATGAACACGAAGAACGGTAGGAGGGAGATGACGATCGAAAGCCAAAGGGGGATGAGCCGGAGGACGAACAACGCCCACGGCAAGAACAGGAAGGTCGGGGCGACCACCAACGCATTCATCCAGGTCAGGAGGAACAAGAGCGAATCCACTTTCTCCACGAAGGGCACCTCGCGCGAACGGGCAAACGATCCCCAGTGCCGCCGGTACTCGCGCACGGTCGTGGCGGTCCATCGCGTGATCTGAACGAAGAAGGCCCGATACGTGTCGGGCGCCAGGCCTTGGCCCACGATGTTGGGGTCGTAGACGATCTTCCAACCTGCCTTTCGGAGTCGGAAGGTTGTGTCAAGGTCCTCGTTGGCGGTGAACTCCGGCGCGATTCCCCCGAGCGACCGAATCGCTTCGACGCGGTACGCTTGGACAGTCCCTTGCACTCCGACGAATCCTCCATGGCGGAACCGACCCACGAGAAGGGTCCCCGCGATGTCGTGAAGGGCCTCCGAGAATTGGACCAGATGCGAGCGTTCTTGGTTGAGGCCCATCGCCATGAACCCCTGAATCCCGCCCACTCCCGGCCGAAAGTGTGCCGAGAACCGTGCGAGAATGTCCGGGTCGACCACGTAGTCCGCGTCGAACACGAACATCCATTCCGAGTCGGGGTGGAGCTGCCGGAACGCGTTCCGAAGGGCGCCCCCTTTGAATCCCTCGCGGTTGTCGCGGCGAATGACTCGGACCCTGCTCGTGTCCACCTCCGCAGGGACCGGCGAGTCATCGGCCAGGATCACCTCGAACGAAGGATAGCGCACCCGGTCCCACGAAGCGAGAGCCGCGCGAAGTACCTCCGGCGGCTCGTCATAGACCGGGATGACGACGCTCACGAACGGAAGTCTCGAGTCGGGCTCGGAAATGGGCGCACGGGGAGGGCGGAGCAGGGCCACTGAGAGCTCGAAGATCAGGTACGCGCTGATGAGGAGCGTGATCCCGATTCCGACGAGCTCCCAAGTGGAAATCACCTCGAGCGCGGCCGGGGTCAGCATGTAGGCAGAGACCTCCCGGTCGTAGGGGGGGAGAGCGGTCGCGTCCCATGGACGACTTCTCGAGAACCCCTCATCGAACGATCCACCGCCCTCCTCAGAATCGCTTAGGACCGGTTTGTCCGCCGAGGCGAAGCGTCTGCCTCGGACCGTTCCGACCCTACTCGGGCGTCGACATGATGGGAGACATGACTCACGAGCCGGGGGGACAGCGAAATGTGGTGCGAAGCGGGAACGGACCAGTGTCGCTCCCCGGGCTTACCCGAGGAACTTGTGGTCGTCACTATCGATGGTCTTCCGCTCGAAGGGAACTCGAGAAGGTCGAGCTCCGCGAGTTTGACCTGAAGGCGGTCCACGATCCGCGCCGCCTCGGTAACCTGCCCCGACCGCCAGCGTCGCTGAGCCTCCGCGTTCAGCCTTCGGATGACCGTTCCCAGCGGGTCATCGTGGGGAAGGGCTCGGAGGGCACGATCAATCTCCTCCAGTCCTCGCCGTACCGCATCTTCGGAGGATCGTGTGGACTGTCCCTCGAATTCCGTGCTTGGGCCGCGTACGACGGCCTCCAGAGCGGTGGCCACGCCTTCGCGGAGGGTGTTCTTCTTCGGCGATGATTCCGAGACCGCGTCTCGGTCGCCGAACGTGACGCACCTCCGACACACTGCCGGGTCGTTGGTCGCGTCGAAGAAGTAGAACATTCTCTCGCCGACGGTCAGGGGACGACCGCAGCTCGAGCAGACCCGGAGGATCCGGTGCGGCTCCCGCCTCTGCGGGCGGTCTCGGTCCTCTGAACCGACGAGAGGCTCGGTCACGGTTCTCGTCCCTCATCCCCGGGTCGTTCCGGCCCAGGCACTAGATTAGTCGTCCCTCCGGAGAGACCAGAGTCCCCCCCTCGGCCTCGAGGATCAACGGAGAACTTCGAGGACTCGGGAACCCAGCGGCAGGGACCAATCCTGCGGCCGCCACGGAAGCCCCCGGAGGCCCGGCAGCGGGGAACCGAGTCTCTACGATGCGGTGGGATCCGTGAATCGAACATCTCGGGTCTGTTGGCAATGGTACGCCCCGCCAAGAATCGACGCAAAACCTCGCGGGTGTCCTCACCCGGCCCTCGACTTCCCATCCCCGTCGGCTGCCTGAAACAGAGGAAAGAAAAGGTTGGACCGGAAGCCAACTCCGGACGACCTAGCCGCACCCGCACCCGCCGGACCCGCATCCGCAGCCGCCTCCCTCTGCCCCGTGCTCGTGGCTCGACGGGGAGGGTGCGTTCGGAGCGGTAATCTTGAATCCGGAGACGTTCAGGTCTTGGACCCAGTCGATCCGAGCCCCGTTCAGCATCTCGGCCGAGATATCGTCGACGACGATGGAGAAGCCGTCGACCTGAACGACCTTGTCGCCGGTGCGAGGACGGTCGAACGCCATCCCGAACGAAGCTCCTCCGCCACCGGAGCCGCATCCCCCGCCCGACCCGCAACTGCAGCCGCTCCCGCAGCCACCGCCGCTGCCGCCGGATTGAAGGTAGACGCGGACAGCGACGCCGGGCTTCTGGTTCTTGATGAGCTCCCGGACCTGGTCCTGCGCCTCTTTGGTAACTTCCAATGTGACTTCCCCACTATCGCTCATGGTTGGGGCCCTCCTTGACGTCCCCGAGAAATGGACAAAAGCCCCTCTATAAAACGCCGGTGTCGCGCGGGTCGAGACTTACGCCGAGAACGACTTCCCGCAGGAGCACGTCGCCGTGGCGTTCGGGTTGTGGATCTTGAAGCCCGAGTCCTCGAGCCCGAGCAGGAAGTCGACCTTGATGCCGTCCAGGAGCGGAGCGCTCGCCCGGTCGACGACCACGACAAGCCCGTTCTCGCGGAAGGCAACTTCGTCGCCGGACTCCTGCCGGTCGAACGACATCCCGTACGTGAGACCCGAGCACCCTCCGCCCTGAACGTAGAGACGCAGAGCAGAGCCGGGCTTCCCCTGCTTCTCCATGATCTTCAACACTTGGTCCCGCGCCGCGGGGGTGACCTCGACCGCTACCATTTCGTTGTTCGAAGCTCCTAACCCGATCAGTGCATAAAGGGTCGCTAACGGCAAGGAAAGTCGACCGGTCGGCGAGGGACAACCCGATTTTTCAAAATCGAATACGTTATATGGCGACTTGCTGACCCCTCGTGCGAGAAGGATTCGACCGAGCGCGAATCTCGTAGGAGAACACAGAACATCCATGAGGGGCAGATGGGGACATCGGGTGGCGGGCCACATCGGAAGGAACCGACTCGGAATACGGATGATCGCGCCGATTGGCGCGGTCACCGTGCTGGCCCTCCTACTGTTCGGAACGGGAGCGGCCGTCGCGTGCCCCTCGTCCCCGCCCTCACCGTCCTATAACGTACTGACGACGATTCCATTGATCGATGCCATCGCGGCCAACCGGTCGATGGTGTTCGCGCAGGGTGTGACGAACTGCTCCGAGATCTGGGCCATTACACCTTCTGGGAACGTCTATCTCTATGCGACGGTCCCCGTCGCGAACAGCGCCTGCGATGAGGGTGCTCTGGCCATCGCCCCGGCCCTCAATTGTTCTTCCGGCGGCCTGCCACCTCTGCCGAACGTTGCGATGGCAACCTCGCCGACCACGGATGGGAGTCACCGCGGCGGCGGATACGGTCACGGAAACTGCCGTCACAACGCCACCGGCCTCGCGCTGTACGATGTCGTCGCCGGAGGTCTCTACGAGATCACGGGCAACGGTGCCAATGTGACCCGGCTGGCGACGTTCCCGATCTCGGGCAAACCCTCGGAGAACATGGGGCTCGCCTACGACCAGGTCGGCGCGTTCGATCACGACCTCATCGTGACCAGCAGCTACGGTGGCGACGTCTGGCTCTACAACTGCACCAACACCACGCTGCTCGTGAAGCTGCACACCTACATCGGCGGTCCCGCGATCGCGCCGACACACTTCGGCCCGTACGGCGGAGACCTCGTGCTCGCCGCCAAGACCCTCGGGGAGGTTCTCGCGATCTCCCCGAATGGGACGGTGTCGACCGTCGCGAACTGGTCGAAGGCGAACGCGGTCACGTTCCCCTCGATCGGGGGTTACGGCTGGGGCGGCTGGAACGGCTGGGGCTGGGGTTGGGGCGGGTGCGGCGGGAGCTGCACGTTCGGTCCGGAGCACTACGCGCTCTTCGTGGCCAACTACTCGTCCGGAGCCCTTGAGGCATTCCCGGCGAGCGAGCTCGGCGACTATGCCGGACAGGGGTTCGTTGCCGGCGGGCTGAACCATGGGATCGCAACCTTTGCCTCCGACGGGACCACCACGCTCTTCGCGTCGCAGACGGAGCGCCTCTCCGACATCGCCTCCGTGACCTGCTTCCCGCCCACCCAGGGCGGCTAGGGTCACGGAAGGGGCGGATGGGTCGGACGGAGTTCCGGGGTCCTGGGGGCCGTCGGCTGAGCCCATCGGCTCCGCCGGTCCTCCCTTCGCAGCGGAAGCACTCTCGAACGCCCGGGCCGGTCACGAATCGATCGGCGAATCCGAAGAGAACCCCGCACTCGGGCCCCGAAAACGATTCCGGCGGAGGATGCTTATCTAGGTCTCCGGCGTGCTCGTCCTCGATGTGCCGACTCTTTGGGGTCCTGTCGGTTCAAGCAGGATCCGCAGAACCGTGGCTTGTCCGGTCCGACCGATCCCTCCTTGCTCAGTCGAACGTCGACCCCATCCGCGCTCAGAAGGACGGTTGGGGGATCGGCTGGTTCCTGGAGGGCGGCCGTACCCGGGTCGAGAAGGGGAAAGGTGGAGCGTTCGCGGAGGACGAACGAGAACATTACCTAACGGCAGCCGCGGACGCCCACGGGACCCTTATTCTCGGACACCTGCGGCATGCGAGCAACCCGCTCAAGCTTCCGTACGACCGACTGATCGCGCTCGAGAACTCCCAGCCGTTCGAGAACCACACGAGTCTCTTCGCCCACAACGGGGCCATCTCGTTCCCCACCGAGACCCGCCCCCTCCTCGGGATCCACGAGCCGAAGGTACGGGGCGTCAACGATAGCGAAGTGCTGTTCTGGCTCTTGGTCCGGAACACGGAGGAGACTGAGGACCCCCTGACCGGGTACGTCCACACGGTCGAGGACCTGGTGCGCGTCTGGCAAGGTCTCGGGAAGCCGGAGCTCCCCCCGTTCTCCGGGCTGAACGTTCTCTACACCCGCGGACCCGATGAGCTCTGGGCGTTCTGCCTGTGGACCGGGGACCACGGCACCGGCCTCTTCGACACGACGCGGCGCTACTACGAGATGACCTACCAGTCGGCCGCCCACCGGGTCATCGTAGGCTCCGAACCGTTCGACGGGGAACCCGGAGTCTGGAAGTCGATACCGAGTGGGACGTACCTGTACGCCCGCCGCGGAGATCACCACGTCGACGTGAAGGTCGCCCGGATTCCCCTTCCTTCCGGGCTCGAAATCCGCCCGCCCCCAGGGTAGGAAGAGGAACGGGGGCTCGCCGACCGGGCCGCACAGTTGTGACGAGCGAACTGCTGTCGGGTCCCGATCTCGGGGCCGGTTTCCTTCACCAGCTTTCCATCGACCAGGGGGACGAAGGGACCGCATTCACGTATCATGCTCAGGATGGGGGCCTGGACGCGGGCGGTCCGCCCAAGGGTCCTCTCGACGTTCTCGGGTTCGTCCACCCGCCGTCGCCGTGCATGTTCGGTGGGCCGCGGTGCTGGCATCGTCGCTTCCTCCTCTCGCGCCCCGACGCACCGCAGGTCCGCCGGGCGTACAACCGGAACCGTTTCGTCCTCCAAACGATGATGGACCAGGTCTACGACCAAGTCCCGGCCAAGATCGAGCCGGCGCTCCAGGAAGTGGTCCGGCGAATCTCGGAACGGTTCGACGCGGAACGGATCCCTTGGTTCGTGGGAGGATCGACCGCCGCGTGGCTGCTCGGTGCGTCGGTCGTTCCTCACGATATCGACCTGGGAACGTCCCCCGCCGGGGTGGACCGGATGGCCGACCTTCTCGCCGAGTATCTCATCGAACCGCTCGCGCCCACGGATTGGCCCACACCGGGCCGCGTGCGGGGCGTCCGCGCGTTCGTCGGCACGTTCAGGGAAGGAGCGCGCGTGGAATGGTCGGTCCCCCTCATGTCCCGCCCTTCCCTGCCGTTCGAGGAGTGGAGCGGAAACGTCGAAGCAGTCCGACTTGTGAACGTTCCGTTCTTCGGTCGCACGATTCGCGTTACCCGACCGGAGTATGCCCTCGTGCGCGCGCTCGAGAAACGACAGACGGAGCGCATTCCGGCCCTCACGAAGGTCGTGCGACAGCTCCGCGTCGACTTCGAGCTCCTCGATACCTTGTTCGCCCGCTCGAGCCTTTCGGCCTCCGAGCGCACGGCGCTCCGAGCCGAGCTTCTCGTGCCGCACCGAGTCTAGCTCGGGGTCCAGCCGACCGCTTCTTCTGAAAGCACACCTTCATAGACCTCGGGTCCGAGCCCCGAGGGATGCTGACCCCGCTCGCGGTCCCAACGTCCGAGCACCTCACTCCCCACGACCTCGTCACGTACTTCCGCTGTCCGCACGAGATGGAGCTCGTTCGTGCGATGCACATTCAGCGGGCGACCGGGACCCTCGGGCCGGTGCGCACCCCCCTCGACGTCGTTCCGCTTCGCCAGTCGCCGATGTTCCCCCCACCCTTGGGGAACATCTCGGTGAACGAGGGTCGCATCGACCTGTTCGACGACGACGATCGCTTGGTCTACGAGGATACCGGCGAGGATGACCTTCCGATGCTCTTCCCCCCGGAACGGGTGGAGATCGACCCGAGGTTCGCGAACGGCCACTCCACGCTGGTCGATGCGGAGTGGGGCTTCGCCGGCCGCCCCGACCTCGTGGTGCGCAAAGTGGACGGAGGTCTGTTCCCCGTCGAGTACAAGGAAACTCACCTCTTCGGAGGGTACCACGAGGCCCACGGGCGGCTCTTCGACACCATCCAGGCGATCTCCGAGTGCCGCCTCGTCCAGGTGACCTTCGGTCGTCGCCCGTCGTTCGGCGTCATCCTCTACGGGGACGAGTCGGGCGGCGGGGCCCACGAAGGATGGGTTCAGATCCCGTACGGGGAGGCCGAGGAACGGTGGCTCAAGGTCGCGATGGACCAGGTCCGTCACGATCCTACGCGATCACCCGTGCCCGCGTTGCGAACTTGCGGCAGCTGCGAGCCGAACTCGGAGGGGCACTGCCGCTTCGCGGCGGCTCGATACGAGGGGCCCCACCATCACCAGGCATTCCTCGTATCCCGGCGTCCGTAATTCTCCGCTATTGCCGGGCCGGACCGGCGGCCGCCGGACTCCGTAGTACTATCGCCTCTGCGGGAGTTCGGAGAGGACCGGGCCGCGCCCGCCGGTGGCCAAGGAGACCTACACGTACTCTCGGGTCGCCCCGGGCCCCAAGGTTCCGAACGCCTCGAACCGGAACGTTTGTTTGATGATGTTCCCGATGGGGAAGAACGGGATCCACAGCAAGACGTCCGTCCGACGCATACGGACGAGGAAGAACGCGAGCGGCACCGAACGCATCACGATGGCGACCAGGAAGATGTACGCGGTCGCCACGAGCGCGGGAACGCCGAGGAACACGATGAGGAGCGCCAGGAAGATGTAGACCAAGGAGCGGACGCCGGACCGTACGAAGAGAAGGAACCAGAACAGAACCGCGAGGCCCGCGAACTCGGGGGTCTTTCCCAAGAGCGAAGGGTAGTGTTGCCCGTTCGCCATGAGGATCCCTCGGGCCCACCGGACCCGTTGCCGCCGAAGGCTGTCGTAGTTCTCCGGTACGTCCTCGTACGCCACCGCATCGAACTCGATCCGCACCCGGTAGCCGAGGCGCTGGAACCGAATCGCGATCTCCGTGTCCTCCCCGTTCCACGGAACGTAGCCGCCGATCTCGAGGAGCTCCTGCCGGCGGAAGGCGGAGAAAAGCCCGTCGATCACCTCGGCCGAACGAGTGACCATCCCCGCGGGCCGCAGGAAGTAGTGGTTCCAGGCGACCTCGAGCGCCCGGAGCTTGCGGGTCCACCCCTCCCGTTGGCGAGGGTGGATCGCTCCCTGCACCCCGCCCACCTCGGGGTCGGAAAAGTGCGGGATGAGGGCGGCGAAGCCGGTCTCCTCGGAGATGAACGTGTCCGCGTCACAGCGGATGACGATCTCTCCCGTGGCGAGCGCGAGGGCGCCGTTGAGCGCGTTCGATTTTCCTCCGTGCGGGAGATCGACCACGAAGCCTCGGGCGTGCTCCAAGCGGTTGACCGCGGTGCGGGCGATCTCGAGCGTTCGGTCGGTCGAGCCATCGTTCCCCACGATGAGTTGGACCGGACCGGGGTACTTCGCGGCCGCCCGGTCGGCGTGGAGGATCGCCTCCTCGATCCACTCCTCCTCGTTGTACGCGGGCATGATGATCGACACCGAGGGGTGGTACTCCGATACGGACGGGAGGGGATGATGCCGGATCTCGGAGAAGTAGAGGCTTCGCCCAAAGGTCGCGAACAGCTCGAGGGAAAGGAGCGGGAGAAGCAGCAGGATCGTGAAGCCGAGAATAATCCCGTTCGCGTGCACGAAGACCGTCATCAGGAGCAGGAGGGAACCGGCGAGCGCCACCGCCAGGAGAGCGACCGCGAAGAACCTCCGGATCCCCGCTCGGTCCCGGGAGAATCGAGGTCGGATCCGTTGGGGGGAGGGCAGGAAGATCGCGCAGAAGATCAGCAATGCCAGGAAGGTCCCTCCCGCGAACGCCCGTACGAGCAGCGCCAAGTCCCGGAAGGCGTCTCCCGGGACCGTGAAGAAGAGCGCGTCGATCACGAGCTCGATCCCGACGTAGGCTAGGACGACCACCAGGGCGAGCAATCGGCGGTGGACGGGGAGCGGGGGGCGACGGTAAACGAGGCCGCTCGCGATGGCGAACGCCGCCATCCCGGCGAGGTACATCGGGAAGATATAGTCCGGGACGACGAGTTTCGAGACGCTCGCAGCGAAGACGCCGGGCCAGGGGATGGGCCAGTAGATGATGCCGCCCACGATGGCGACAAGACGGTCGTAGCGAGCGAAGAGCAGCGGATAGAAGCGCAGCAGGAGGACGGCGGTGACCACGAACGCAGCCGCCAAGACCGCGACGAACCCGCGCGCGCGGCGCATGGGGAGCGACGGGTGCGCCCCGGCCCCGGTCATCCACACTGTCCGATCCCCGCCCCGGCCAAACACCCGGACCGGGACTGGGGGAGGGGATTCGGAACCCGTGGCCGGCCCCGTCTCGGGGGCCGTACCCGAGGGGGTCGAGGGCACGACCGAAACGCGCACCGTGCCCGCCCCGTCCGTCGACGGGCGATGCCGCGCCGCTTCGACGCCCCCGTACGCGAGGGCGCCCAGGGCCAGACCGATTAGGATCCCGCCCAAGGGGAGGCCGGTCGCGTGCAGCCACCGGTCAACGACCTCGAATGCCTGGCGGAACCAATCGAAGAGGCTCACCAGCCACGCGGGAAGTGATGCTGCTACGGCGACCACCTTCTCATCCGCTGTCCCGACTCGGAACCCCGATGTCCACCGAAACCGATTACGGTTCAGCGTCCCTTCGGCGCCGGCGCATCCCGCTCACCAGGACATACCCGCAGCCGGCGGCGGCGACGATGACGACGCCGGCAGCCACAGCGTGGGACAGGAGATACCAGAGCGAAGGATATGGCCCAGGACCGACGGGCGCGAAGGTGATACTGAGTGGTCCGGAATTCACAGGTACCGTGACGTTCCCGTGGGAAGGCGTGGGGTAGAAGCCCGACGGGGCCTGAACGTCGTATGTGTACGTGCCGTTCGGAACCGCGAAGGTCTGCACCCCGTCCGTGGTCTCATTGGACTCATGGGAAAGACGGACGGACCACGCGAGATGCGCGGGTAGCCCGAGGGCAGTGAAGGTCACCGGGAACATCACTTCGGTGAAGTCAACGCTCACGGAACCGCGGGCCCCGTCCACCTGAACGATCCCGATTCGTGGCGTTGGTGTGAAGTTGGCAGGACCCTCGATCGCGTACGCGAACGTCCCATTGCGAAGCAAGACCGTGATCCATGCTCCCGATGCCGGGTAGGAGTTGTTGTTCACGTCGACCGACCAGGAATCTCCGGTCCGGAGGCCCTGTTCTTTCCAGACGGTAGCGTAGCTCGTCCGAACCGGGTTGAACGTGATCTCCACCATCACGGGACCACCCTGGACGATGAACCCGTCACTCGGCGGATGCCGTACGAACCCGCTCACCACGCCGACCTGGAAACCGTAGCTCCCGTTGGTCTCATTGAACCGGACGAAGCTCGTCGTGGAGGAAACGGTCACGTTGCGCACCGTCACGGACCACAGGGTGTTGTTGGGCAGACCCACCTCGCCAAAGCTGACGACGAAAGTGGACGGATACCCGGTCGGAACGTAGAACGTCACGGTCACGTTGATGGCCGCACCCTCCACCACATACGAGGAGTTGGTCGGCGTGGACCGATACCCCGGAATGTGGGCGACCTGGAAACCGTAGGTCCCGTTCGACGAGCGGAACCCGATCGTGTCGGTGGTGGACGAGTTGCTCATTCCACGTACGGCGACCGACCACTCCGTACCGTTCGGGAGCCCGGTCTCCACGAACATGACCAGATACTTGGGAGGCGGGGGAGTGTTCTTCGTGAACACGATCGAAACGCTGACAGGCACGCCCTGAACAGCGACCGAGCCGGCGGGGGGATGTGCCCGGTAGTCCGTCATGTTGGAGACCTTGAACCCCCAGGTGCCATTCGGTTCATCGAAGACGATCGTAGGGCCGGTCGAGGACCGGGAGACGTTCCGCACGGTCATGGTCCACATCGTTCCGTTCGGGAGCCCGGTCTCTTGGAAGGTCACCGCATAGACCGGTGGAGGCGGGGTCTTGGCGACGAAGGTGATCACCACCGTGATCGCCGAGCCGTTCACGGTGAAGCTTCCCAATCGCGGTACCGGGCGGTAGCCGGGGGCGAACGAGACGTTGAACCCGTAGGTCCCGTTCGGTTCATCGAAGACGATCGTAGGGCCGGTCGAGGACCCGGGGACGTTCCGCACGGTCACGGTCCACGTCGTTCCGTCCGGGAGCCCCGTCTCGTTGAACGTGACCGGATAGACGGGAGGCGGGGGAGTGTTCTTCGTGAACACGACCGAAACGTTGACGGACACGCCCTGAAGAGCGACCGAGCCGGCAGGCGGATGCGCCCGGTAGCCCGTGATGTTGGAGACTCGGAATCCCCAGGTTCCGTTCGGTTGGTCGAAGGCGATAATCGAGCTCGTGGACGATACGGGCAGGCCGCCGCGCATGCTCACCGACCAGTTCGTGCCCGCAGGCAACCCCGACTCATTGAACGTGACCGAGTAGTCGGCCGGGGGAGGGGTCTTCTTCACGAACAGGACGGAGAGACCGACCGAGCTCCCGTTGACGGCCACGCTGCCCGCGGGCGGGTGGGCCCGATAATCGGACAGGTTCCCCACCCGGAAGCCGTAGGTTCCGTTTGGAACGAAGAAGGAAATCGTCGAGTTCGTTGAGAACTGGTCCACGCCCTTGAGCGCGACCGACCAGGCGGTGCCGGCCGGAAGTCCGGTCTCCGTGAAGTTGACCTTGAATCCCCGTTCGAAGATCGCCTTCTCGGTCACGGGGGCCTCCGGCACGATGGTGGCCGGGACCTCCGTCCCGTTGTAGCTTCCAAGACCCCAACCGAACCACTGACCGAACACGTAGCTGATCGACGGGAGAGGCGTGAGGAGGAGCGGTTGGCTCGCGTTCGCCCAATCCACCTCGGGAGAGATGGACCCCCCTGCGGTCGGCTCGGAAACGAGGGAGATCGCCCATTGCGTTACGAACGGCACCGGGACCACTTGCGGCGACGAGCCTACGATCACCGGGGAATTCACGAAGGGTTCGAGCCGCTCTTTCGAGATGCGCTCCGTGCCGCCGATGGGGAGAGGTACTGCCACCGAGGTCACCGGGAGGCTGCCGGGGCGCAGGAGGAGCGTGAGGTTCGACTCCCGAGTGGACGTGGTGTTCCCTCCGACATCGAGGAACCATCGTAGACCCGTGGGAAGTCCGCTTGAGTCGAACTGGACCGGCGTTGCCGGGGTAGGATAGGACTCGAAAAGGATCATGCTCTGTGCCGGGAGGGTGTAGGTCGCCGGCAGCCCGTTCGCAAAGTAGGAGGCAAGGGGTCCCGGGGTCGACGCCGCGACCCAGGTCGTGTTGTTCGCGGGGGTGTACTGTACCTGGCCCTGCCATTGCCAGGTCTCCACCGGCGTGGTGAGGGTCCCTCCTGCGAACTCGGGGGAGAACACCACACTGGAGGTCAGGTTGGTGTTGACCACCAATAGGTCGCGTCGGTGTTCGTCGCTCGGCGCGATCGTGGCGATGCCGAACAGAGTTCCGTTGAACCCGGATAAGGTCGCCTCGTAGGCCTGCGAACCCAACCGGGTCAGGAATTGACTGTAGGTCGTGTAATCGGGACGTTCGTTCCCGGCGAAATCGAACCACGAGTTTGAGGTATTCATCACGCTCGCGAAGAGGTCCATGTTCGTCACATTGAGGTCCATCGCTTGGGTGATTTGCACGGCCATACTGAGGGCCCCACCGAAGCCACGACTGAAGTTGCCGTAGCCGAAATTGGAGAGCCCCGAACCGATCTCGGTGACGAAGACGGGCACTGCCGAGGGGCTGCACGGCCATCGGGCGCTCGCGTTCTCACAACCCGCCTGGACCGCGGTTCGTGCTTGGAGGACACGGGCGGTGAGGTTCGACGGGCCGCTCAGGGCGCCGTAGAACCCCTGAAGCGTGGCATTGGTCCCCTTCGCCGCCCGCCCGGCAGGGTACTCATGGAACGCAACCCCGGAGAGGTTGTGGCCATTGTACTCGGTGGTGTTGGTGATCCAGTAGGACATGTTGTAGGGGCCATTGTTCCGCGCCGTCGCGGCGACCCCGAGGATGCGAATGCTCGGATCCGCGCGACGCATGGCCGCCACGTAGCTGTTGACCTCGAGAGCGTACTGCTTGGGGGTCACGGTGTGGTGCTTGTTCGTCCAGTTCGCCCAGGATTGCCCCCAGTGGGTCCAGATCTCGGGCTCGTTGCCGATCTCCCAGTAGGACGGGTGCAGGCCCAGGGTCTTCTCGGTGTAATTCACGATGTTGGCGGCCAGGGTCGCGTTGTCGATCTCGCCGGGCACCTCGAAAATCGTGGAGCACCCGGTCGAAAGGCACCACTGCGCGAACTCGGCCTCACTGGTGGCCGGCTGGCTCTCCGTGACTCCGCCCAGATGGTGACCGGTCGATTTGTTGATGGGGCCGAGTTGCGCGTCAAACGTGTACATGATGTCGTGGATCGGGTCGTAGTCATCGCCAGCCGATCCTCCGGGCCAGACGATGATCTGGATCGGTGTCGCGTTGATGACATCCGTTTCGTCCGGGAGGAGTCGAGCTCGGGGCGAGACGGTCGTCCCCCAGAACGTCGCGGGCAGGTCGATGGGGGTCTGGTTCACGGTCAGCGTGGTGGTAACGTTCGCGAGCGGCGCCGCCGGGCGAGACGCCAAGACAGTTCCATCACCGAGGTTCTGACCGGTGGCCGAGACCGGAGGGGCCACCATGAGAATCACGATGAACAGCATCAGCGCGGAGGAGGCGGCGCTGGCGGAGAATCTCGCGCGCCGGAGGAGTCCGGGCGATCGTCGTGACCTCCGACTCACAACCGCCATTCCGTCACGCCCTCACTAGAACGCATGTGGCCAAGATTGGAGTGACGCGCGAGAGCGAGCGAGAGAACCCAGGGGCGACGCAGGACTGGCCCCGGGGAGCTCCGACATTAGGCATCCCGTATGGGACCCCTAGATAAGCTCGTCGGGTTTCGAAACCTGCATTCGTCGGCCGGTCTTCTGCACATCTCTTGCGAGGGCCGACGGACCCGCGAGGCACGCTCGGCGATCGATCCAGCCGTCGTCGTTCCTCCGGAGCGAGGCTCAGAGCGGGGCGGGCCCAAGGAATCCGACCTCGTTCGCTCCGAGGAGTCGGGGTTCTTCGGGCCATCCGACCGCGTCCGACGGGCCGAGCGGCTTCGAGGGTCCTCGGGGTAGACCGTTCTAGATATACCCGTGAAGGACTCGGCCCCGCGTGCCGAGCCGCGATCGAGGGTCTCGCGGCGTCCTTCTCGTAGCCGCTTCCGTCGCGGTCGCTGTGTCGCTGGTGCTCGTGATCGGGTACGGTGTTCTGGGCTGGGGATCTTCCGGCGCGAGCACGCCCCCACCGTTGCGGCCCGCATCCGGTCTATCGATCACGTTCGCCGCGAACAGCGAGGCCGAAGTGAACTTCCTCCTGACCACGGCTCGACCGTACATCGCCTCGAACGATTCGTTTGACCTCGTCTCAGGAAGCCCGGAGAATTCGAGCCTGAGCGTGAGCAACGTCAACCACGAAGCCCAGGAATTGCATGCGGCCTACCCGAGCCTTACCATCTACGCTCACACCGCGGGGATCGATCACTACTCCGAGATGACGGCGGGTCTCGGATCGGGGATTTCCGGAGTTCTCTACGATTACGAGCCCGGTTTCGAACCGGAGTTCACCCTAAACTTCTCTCAGACCATCGCCAACTTCGAGAACGCAACGGCGCTGGCCCACGCCCACGGACTCCAGAGCGTGGGATACCCCATCGGACGACTGCTGCTCAATCGGACGGACCAGCAGTACGGCTGGAACTACGCCACCCTCTCGCTCGCCGTGGACCAGATGGTCCTCCAAGTCCAGACCTACTGCGTCCAAGGGCCCTCCACGTACTCGACGGCGGTCGAGACCGCGCTCGGTCAATATCGAACGGCCGACCTGTCGACCGTCCCCACGTTCCAGATCACCATCGGGAACGCGACCACCCGGCTTCCGAACGGAGTGACCGCGACTCCCGCGTTCGATTGCGCCCAGCAGCTCTCCTACCTTGGCCTCCATTCTCTATACCTGTGGTGGGATCAGGGCGGTGAGTCGAACGTGATCGCATTCCTCGAGGACCTTGGTCGATAGCGGTACCGATAGAAAGGGCGATTCGAGCATGGCTCCGATGAACGTATCCCCCAGCCTCCGGCCGAGCCGAAGCGCCCCGCGGAGTCGTTAAATATCGACCCTCCCTGGTTAGGGAGCCGCGCCACGGCGAAGCTGTTCGGTCGGCACATGCACCCGCAGAGGCCGGGGCCTCTCCGGGGAAGGGCGAGGGTCCCTTCCGCCGTGCCGGCGTGAGGGGCCGATGACGCCAATCACACGCGTTCTGGACGCTTGTCAAGCGTATTCAGTGTAGCTGACTCCTGTCAGTTGGGGAATGGCTAGGCTCGGGCGCCGATGAAGGTCGTGCCAAGCTGCGATAAGCGGTGGGTAGGCGCAAGGAACCTGTGATCCACCGATCACCGAATCGGAA